>Ga0180216_1000008_pt1 | contig 460818 bp, 473 predicted proteins | sample eDN3rd37CBELigMG_FD_128879 | JGI IMG/M metagenome (GOLD analysis project Ga0180216, IMG submission 128879) | Enriched Miracle-Growth compost microbial communities from Emeryville, California, USA - eDNA 3rd pass 37_C BE-Lig MG (version 2)... ...
CACTCATCCCGCCTTCGATGACGGCCAGGACGATGGCCCGATTGCGTTGCTGCGCTGCCACGCCCCATCGTCATGGAAACGATGTCCCGACACATGCGGAAACGATGTCCTGAAACCAGACACTGTCGGGGGCACGTTTTTTCCGGGCGCCGCTCAGGCGCTCTGCCCCGCGTGCACGCCCTCGGCGATCTCCTCGATCGTCTTCGCGGTGAATGCGGGGAGATCCGCGGGCGTCCGGCTCGAGACGAGGCCATGGTCGACGACAACGGACTCGTCGACCCACTCGGCGCCAGCATTGCGGAGGTCGGTCCTGAGGCTCGGGTAGCTCGTCATCCGGCGGCCCCGGACGACCTCGGCCTCGATAAGCAGCCAGGCCCCGTGGCAGATGACCGCGACGGGCTTGTGCTGCTCGAAGAAGCCGCGGGCGAAGTCGATCGAGTCCTCGTCGAGGCGGAGCTGGTCGGCGTTGCCGACCCCGCCCGGCAGCACGAGCGCGTCGAAGTCCGCCGCGCGGGCGCTCGCCGAGTGGAGGTCGACGGGCTGCACGTGGCCGTGCTCGCCCGCGATCGACTCGCCGCTCGGGGCGACCATCGTGAGCATCGCCTCGTGGGCCGCGATGCCCTCCCAGGGGTGGGTGAGCTCGCTGTCCTCGAAGCCGTCCGTGGCCAGGAAGGCGACGCGCCTGCCGTGGAGATGCGACATGGTCCGCTCCTCGCTCAGCGCCCGTCGGCGTCCGCCGGACGGTCGATCTCGCCGCGCCACGCTCCCGTCGCGAAGCCGTTCGACTCGATGAGCTCCTTGAACTGCTTGAGGTCGCGCCTGACCTGCGCGTCGTCGAGCTGGAGTATCGCGCCCGCATGCTCGGCGAGGCCCCTCGGCTCCCACTCGAGCTGGAGCCGGACCCGCGTCATGCCGTCGTCGAGCCGGTGGAACGTCACGACGCCCGCCTGCAAGGGGCCGCTCGTGCTCCGCCACGCGATGCGCTCGTCGGGTCGCTGCTCGGTGATCTCCGCGTCGAACTCGCGCTCGACGCCGCCGACCGAGACGTGCCAGTGGAGCGCCGCGTCGCCGCGCTGGTCGACCTCCTCGACGCCCGACATGAATGCCGGGAAGTCCTCGAACTGGGTCCACTGGTCGTAGACGGTGCTGATCGGCATGTCGATGTCGATGTCGCTCGTCACGGTGCTCATTGTTGCCTCCTTGTCCATCCCCCGCGGATGCACGACGGTAGGCGGCCGGGGGCGGTGGGTCAGGGGGCTTGACATCGGCCGCGGGGCTGTCCAGCGGCTCCCGATCGGCCATGCCGTCGCCCGGCCGAGTGACGGCCCTCAGGCCGCAGCGCGCGCGAGCTCGACCGCCCGCGGAAGGGCGGCGAGGAATGCGTCGACCTCGTCCCGAGTGCTCGTACGTCCGAGGCTGATGCGGAGCCCGGAGCGCGCGGCCGCCTCGTCGAGGCCGGCCGCGAGGAGCACGTGGGAGGGCTCGTTGACGCCCGCCCGGCAGGCGCTCCCGACCGAGACGGCGAAGCCCGCCTGGTCGAGGACGAAGAGGAGCGTCTCGCCGATGAGGCCCGGGAAGGTCGCGTGGACGAGGCCGGGCAGACGCTCGGCGGGATCCGCCGGTCCGGTGAGCCGCGCGTTCGGCACCGCCTCGACGATGCCGGCGCGCAGCCGCTCGCCGAGCGCGCCGAGCCGCGCGCACGCCGCCTCGCGCTCGGCGACCGCGAGCTCGACCGCGAGCGCGAGCGCGACGGCACCCGCGACGTCGACCGTGCCGGAGCGGCCGGGCTGCTGGCCGCCGCCGTGGAGGAGCGCCTCGGGCTCGTGGCCGCGGCGCACGAGGAGCGCGCCCGTGCCGATCGGGGCGCCGAGCTTGTGGCCGGAGAGGCTCAGCGCCGTCGCGCCGGAGCGGCGGAAGGAGACGGGCGCCTTGCCGATCGCGGCGACGGCGTCCCAGTGGAGCGGCACCCCCGTCTCCGCGCAGAGGTCGGCGATCTCATCGGTGCGCTCGATCGTCCCGAGCTCGTTGTGCGCCCAGAGGAGGCTCAGCAGCGCGACGCGACGGGTCCCGCCCGCCTCGATCCGCGCGGCGAGCGCGGCGAGCGGGACGCGGGCCTCCGCGTCGACGTCGAGCAGCTCGACGCGCGCCGTGCCGCCCGCATGCGACCGGCCGTCGAGCCAGGCGAGCGCGTCGAGGCTCGCGGCGTGCTCGGCGCGGCCGCTCAGGACGCGATCTCGGCCGGCCGCGAGCCCCCGCCAGGCGAGGCCCTTGATCGCGAGGTTGACCGACTCGGTGCCGCCGGAGGTGAAGACGACCTCGGTCGGGTGCGCCTCGAGCGTGGCGGCGAGGCGCTCTCGGGCCTCCTCGAGGCGGGCGCGGGCGGCGCGGCCGGCGGCGTGCACGGAGGACGGATTGCCGACCCTCGCGAGCGCCTCGGCGTGCGCGGCGGCGACCTCGGGCCGCACGGGCGTCGAGGCGGCGTGGTCGAGGTAGATCGTCACCGTCCCATCCTCCCCCGAGCGGGGCCCGCGCATTCCTGCCGGACGGATCCGGTGAGGCGGCGATGCACGGCTGTCAGGCGAGGAGTGCGCGGATCGCGTCGGGGAGGCGGGCGCTGAGCTCGAGGATCGTGAACGGTCCGCCGCCCGAGCCATCGGCACGGCAGCCCGCAGCGAGGCGCGCGGCGCTCCCATGGACGAATGCGGCGGTCGCGGCGATCGAGACGAGCGCGTCCTCGGTGATCGCCTCCGGCTCTCGCGCCGCCCGCGTCGCGAGCAGCGCGCCGATGACGCCCGCGAGCGCATCGCCGGCACCGGCCGTCGCGAGCCAGGGCGTCGCCTGGGCGACCGACACGACCCGGCTCCCGTCGGTCACGAGCGTCGTCGCGCCCTTGAGCAGCACGACGGCGCCCGTCTCGTCGGCGAGACGGCGGGCGGACGGCGCGGGCTCCGCCTCGACCGCCCGACGATCGAGGCCGAGGAGCCCCGCGAGCTCGCCCGCGTGCGGCGTGAGGACCGTCGGCCCGAAGGCGTCGCCGGCGAGCCGGAGCGCCCCCGCGTCGAGCACCATGCGGGCGCCCTCTGCGATGGCGGCGCGGATCGGCCCGAGCGAGGCCTCGTCGTCGGCGGCGATGCCGGAGCCCGCGACCCACGCCTGCGCCATCCCGTCGCCGACGACGACCTCGGGGCGGCGCTGCAGCACGAGCGAGGCGACGGCCGGACCGCCGACGTAGCGGACCATACCGACGCCGGCATGGAGCGCCGCGTCGACGCCGAGGACGGCCGCCCCCGGGTACGCGTCCGAACCGGTCAGGAAGCCGAGCACGCCCCGGAGGTACTTGTGGTCATCGGGGTTCGGCGGCGTGAGCCACGCCGCGGCGTCCTCGGCACGCCAGGTCTCGAGCATGCCACCCATCCTCAGCCCCGTTGCGTCGCGTCGTCGACGGTGCCGACGAGCTCCTCGATGATGTCCTCGAGGAAGAGCACGCCCGTCGTGCGCCCCGCGTCATCGAAGGAGCGGGCGATGTGCATGTCCCTCGCCCGCATCGCGGCGAGCGCGTCCTCGAGGTCGTTCTCCTCGTAGATCGAGGCGAGCTTGCGGATGAACTTCGGCGGCACGGGCTCGTCGTACTCGTCCGGGTCGAGCGGGAGCACGTCCTTGAGGTGGAGGTAGCCGGTCGGCTCCCCCCGCGCGTCGACGAGAATGTACCGCGAGTAGCCGCGCTTCGCGACGGCCGCCTCGAGATCGGCGGGCGAGGCGTCCTCCGGCAGGGTCACGAGCGCGCGGAGCGGCACCGCGACGTCGCGCACGCGCTTCGTCGTGAACTCGAAGGCCGCCTCGAGCGCGCCCGTGCGGTCCTCGAGCAGCCCCTCCCGCGTCGACTGCTCGACGATCGTCGCGACCTGGTCGAGCGTGTACACGCTGTTCGCCTCGCTCTTCGGCGTGACGCCGAAGAGCCGGAGGGCAGCATTCGCGGTGCCGTTGAGCGCGAAGGTGATCGGCCGGACGACCGTCGCGATCCAGACGAGCGGCGTCGCGAGGAGGACGACCGCCCGGTCCGGCATGGTGAACGCGAAGTTCTTCGGCACCATCTCGCCCAGGACGACGTGGAGGAAGCTCACGATGATGAGCGTGACGGCGAAGCTCACGCCATCGACGAGCTCGGTCGGCCACTGCAGCGGTGCGAGCGCCCCGGCGAGCAGATGATGCATGCTCGGCTCGCTCACGAGCAGGATGACGAGCGAGCAGACGGTGATGCCGAGCTGGCAGACGGCGAGCATGACCGTCGCGTGCTCCATCGCCCAGAGCGCCGTCTTGGCCGCGCGGGAGCCCGCCGCGACCCTCGGCTCGATCTGCGAGCGCCGGGCCGAGATGACCGCGAACTCCGCCGCGACGAAGAATGCGTTGACGAGCAGGAGGATCGCGAGCCACAGTAGGCCGAGCCAGTCGTTCATCGCTCGATCACCTCGATCGGCCCCGTCTCGGGCCTGGGCGTGAACCGCAGCCGGTCGATGCGGCGCCCGTCGAGGCGCTCGACGCGGAAGACGCCCTCCGGATGCTCGACCTCGTCACCGACGACCGGGAGTCGGCCGAGCTCCGCCATGACCCAGCCCGCCACGGTCTCGTACGGTCCCTCCTCGGGGACGACGACGCCCGTGCGGTCGCGGAGCTCGTCCGGTCGCAGCTGCCCTGGGAAGGTGAACCAGTCGCGCGACCGCACGACGCCGGCGCGGCTGCGGTCGTGCTCGTCGGAGACCTCCCCGACGAGTTCCTCGACGAGGTCCTCGAGCGTCGCGACACCCGCGGTGCCGCCGTACTCGTCGACGACGACGGCCATCTGGTAGCCCTTCGCGCGCAGCTGGCCGAGCAGCGCGTCGAGATGGATGGTCTCCGGCACCCGGAGCGCCTCCGAGGCGAGCGCCGCGACCGGTACCTCGGATCGACGCCCGCGCGGCACCGCGACCGCCTGCTTGACGTGGACGATGCCGACGAGCTGGTCCGCCGAGCCGTCCTCGACGGGGAACCTCGAGTAGCCGGTGCGCCGCGCGAGCGCGATGACATCGTCGGCGCTCGCCGCCCGGTCGATCGTCTCGAGCCGGGGCCTCGGCGTCATGACGTCGGCCGCCGTGTGGCGCGCGAAGCCGAGTGTCCGGGTCAGCAGCGTCGCGGTGTCGCGCTCGAGGCTCCCCTCGCTCGCCGAGCGGCGCACGAGGAAGGCGAGCTCGTCCGCGCTCCGCGCCCCCGAGAGCTCCTCCTTCTGCTCGACCCCGAAGCCCCGCAGGATGAGCCCCGCCGTGCCGTTGAGGAGCGCGACCGCGGGGCGGAAGACCGCCGAGAAGGCGAGCTGGAGCGGCACGACGACCTTGCCGACCGCGAGCGGGAGCGAGAGCGCGAGGTTCTTCGGGATGAGCTCGCCGATGAGCATCGAGACGAGGGTCGCCAGGACGATCGCGGCGACTCCCGCGACGGGACGCACGGCCGTCTCGGGGACCCCGACCGCGGCGAGCGGTCCCGAGAGCCAGCTCGCGACGGAGGGCTCGAGCGTGTAGCCGGCGAGCAGCGTCGTCAGCGTGATGCCGAGCTGCGCCGCGGAGAGGTGCGTCGAGGTCCGTTTGAGTGCGGAGATCGTCCAGTCGAGGCCGCGCTCCCCCCGGTCCCGACGCGCCTCGAGCTCGGCCCGGTCAAGGTTGACGAGCGAGAACTCGGCCGCGACGAAGACGCCGGTGCCGAGGGTCAGGAGGACCCCGATGACGAAGAGCAGCCAGTCAGGCAAGTTGGGCTCCTCGCGGCGACGCGGGAGCCTCGCGCCGAGTCCCTCCTCGGGACTCGGCGCCGGGACTATGGCCGGGGTTGTCCATTCCTGCCGATCGTAGCGGCTTCCGCGTCGAGCGCTACCACGAGACGGGGAGCGCCTTGCCCTCCTCGTAGCCGGCCGCCGACTGGACGCCGACGATCGCCCGCTCGTGGAAGGACTCGAGGCTCGTCGCGCCCGCATAGGTCATGGAGCTGCGCACCCCCGACGTGATCATGTCGAGGAGGTCCTCGACGCTCGGGCGCAGCGGGTCGAGGTAGATCCGCGAGGAGGAGATGCCCTCGGCGAAGAGCATCTTCTTCGCGAGCTCATAGTGGTCGAGTCGGCGGAAGCGCTCGACGACGGCCTTCGTCGACGCCATGCCCCAGTTCTCCTTGTACGCGCGGCCCTCGGCGTCGCGGGCGACGGCCCCGGGCGCCTCGATCGTGCCGGTGAACCAGGAACCGATCATGACCGAATGCGCGCCCGCCGCGAGCGCGAGCGCGACGTCCCGCGGATACCGCACGCCCCCATCCGCCCACACGTGCGCGCCGAGTGATCGGGCCGCCTCGGCCGTCTCGAGCACGGCAGAGAACTGGGGTCGGCCGACGGCCGTCATCATCCGGGTCGTGCACATCGCGCCAGGACCGACGCCGACCTTAATGATCGTCGCGCCCGCCACGACGAGATCGCGCACGCCCGCCGCCGTCACGACGTTGCCCGCGACGATCGGCACCTCGAGTCCGAGGCTCGCGACCGTCTCGACCGCCCGGATCGTCCCGTCCTGGTGGCCGTGCGCCGTGTCGACGACGAGGACGTCGGCCCCCGCCTCGACGATCGCCCTCGCCTTCGAGGCGACGTCGCCGTTGATCCCGATCGCCGCGCCGACCGCGAGCCGCCCGTCCCCGTCGAGCGCCGGGCGGTACAGGGTTGATCGGAGCGCGCCGCGACGGGAGATCGTGCCGACGAGCTGGCCGTTGTGGACGACGGGGGCGAACTCGAGCCCCGCCTCGACCATGAGGTCGAAGGCGCCGCGGGCGTCGCTCACCTCGTCGAGGTCGACCGCGGGCAGCGGGTCGAGCAGGAGGTCCCCGAGCGGGGCGTCGGGCAGCGCGGCCGCGAGCCGCTCGGCGGCGATCGCGCCGAGGAGGCCGCCCGAGTCATCGGTGACGACGACCCCGAAGCCTGGCGCCCCCGGGACCTGGCCGAGCGCGGCGGCGACCGTGTCGTGCGCCCTGAGCTCGACGGCGGTATCGAAGCCGACCGGCTGCCCCTTGACCCGGCGCAGCGCCTCGTCGAGCTCCTGGAGCGGCAGGTCCTGCGGCAGGATGCCGAGGCCGCCCCGCCTCGCAAGGGCTGCCGCGAGGCGGTCGCCGGTCACCGCATTCATGTTCGAGGCGACGATCGGCAGCGTCGCGGGGGTGCCGTCGCCGGGGGCGAGATCCACGTCGAAGCGGCTCGTCACGGCGCTGCGCGACGGCGTGAGGAAGACGTCCGAGTACGTCAGATCGTGAGGCGGCCTGCCGTCGATGAAGCGCATGCGCCAAGGGTACGCGCGGGTCCGACGGCACGAATGCGCGGTCCCGCGGACATCCAGCCATCACCCGGGTGCCGTGGCTAGGATTGTTGCCAGGCGCGCCGGGAGTCCCGGGACGTCCGCGCCTCACCCACGCGAAGGCAGGCTGAACGCCCTTGTCGAACACCACCAGCCCGACGACCACTGGCGGCGCATCCGACGACCGCGGTGACGAGTGGCTCATCGAGCAGCTGCTGCAATCCGCCCGGAGCGCCGACGAGCAGGCGATCGCCGCCGGCCAGGCGCCGAGCGCGGAGGGACTCGCCCAGCTCGACGCCGAGTTCGCCGCACTCGCGACCGAGGGCGGCACGACCGCCCCCGCGGCCGAGCCCCCGACGACGACCGGCCAGGTCGCCGCGCGCACGACCGCGCTGCCCCCGAAGACGACGCCCGTCCCGGCCGACGTCCCCGCGCAGCCGATCACGCGCGCCGACGAGCTGCCGGTCGCCGACGAACCGCAGATCACGCCGCTCCGCGGGCCGGCAAAGGCCCTCGCGTCGAACATGGACGCCTCGCTCACGGTCCCGACGGCGACGACCGTCCGCACGATCCCGGCGAAGCTCATGATCGACAACCGGATCGTCATCAACAACCACCTCACCCGCACCCGCGGCGGGAAGCTGAGCTTCACCCACCTCATCGCCTGGGCCATGGTCCGCGCGCTCGGCGAGTTCCCGAGCCAGTCCGTCTACTACGACGAGATCGACGGCAAGCCCGTCGTCGTCACCCCGGCGCACATCAACCTCGGCATCGCGATCGACCTGCCGAAGCCGGACGGCACGCGAGCGCTCGTCGTGCCGGGCATCAAGCGGGCAGAGACGATGGGCTTCGCGGAGTTCGTCGCCGCCTACGAGGACGTCGTCGCCCGGGCCCGCGGCGGCAAGCTCACCGCGGACGACTTCACGGGGAACACGATCTCGCTGACGAACCCCGGCGGCATCGGCACGGTGCACTCGGTCCCGCGGCTCATGAAGGGCGCCGGCTGCATCATCGGCGCGGGCGCGCTCGAGTATCCCGCCGAGTTCCAGGGCACGAGCGAGCGGACGCTGACGGGTCTCGGCGTCGGCAAAGTCATCACGCTCACGAGCACCTACGACCACCGCGTCATCCAGGGCGCTGGCTCGGGCGAGTACCTCAAGAAGATCCACGAGCTGCTCATCGGCCAGCGCGGCTTCTACGAGGACATCTTCGCCTCGCTGCGGATCCCCTACGAGCCGATCCGCTGGGCCGAGGACATCGCGGTCGACGAGACGACCCAGGTCGACAAGGCCGGCCGGGTCCAGGAGCTCATCAACGCGTACCGCGTCCGCGGCCACCTCATGGCCGACATCGACCCGCTCGAGTACGTCCAGCGCAGCCACCCGGACCTCGACATCGCGAGCCACGGGCTGAGCTTCTGGGACCTCGATCGCGAGTTCGTCGTCGGCGGCTTCGGCGGCCGGCGCACCGCGAAGCTCCGCGACGTGCTCGGCATCCTCCGCGACAGCTACTGCCGGACGGTCGGCGTCGAGTACATGCACCTGCCGGAGCCGGAGCAGCGCCGCTGGTTCCAGGACCGTCTCGAGGTCGCGTACGAGAAGCCGACGCACGACGAGCAGATGCGGATCCTCGGCAAGCTCAACGAGGCGGAGGCCTTCGAGACCTTCCTGCAGACGAAGTTCGTCGGCCAGAAGCGCTTCTCGCTCGAGGGCGGCGAGTCGACGATCCCCCTCCTCGACGAGATCCTGCAGAACGCCGCCGACGCGGAGCTCGACGGCGCCGCGATCGGCATGGCCCACCGCGGCCGGCTCAACGTCCTCACGAACATCGCCGGCAAGACCTACTCCCAGATCTTCCGGGAGTTCGAGGGCGACTTCGGCACCTCCGGCAGCGGCGACGTCAAGTACCACCTCGGCACCGAGGGCGTCTTCGAGTCGCCCGACGGCAAGTCGGTGCCGGTCTACGTCGCGGCGAACCCGAGTCACCTCGAGGTCGTCAACGGCGTCCTCGAGGGCATCGTGCGCGCCAAGCAGGACCGGCGGCCCATCGGGACCTTCACGACCCTGCCGATCCTCATCCACGGCGACGCCGCGCTCGCCGGCCAGGGCATCAACGTCGAGGTCCTGCAGATGTCGCAGCTGCGCGCCTACCGCACGGGCGGCACGATCCACATCAACATCAACAACCAGGTCGGCTTCACGACGAGCCCGAGCGAGGCGCGCACGAGCCTCTACTCGACCGACGTCGCGAAGACGATCCAGGCCCCCGTCTTCCACGTCAACGGCGACGACCCGGAGGCGGTCGTCCGTGTCGCGAAGCTCGCCTTCGACTACCGGCAGCGCTTCCACCGCGACGTCTTCATCGACCTCATCTGCTACCGCCGCCGCGGTCACAACGAGGGCGACGACCCGAGCATGACGCAGCCGCTCATGTACCAGCTCATCGAGGCGAAGCGCTCGACCCGGAAGCTGTACACCGAGGCGCTCGTCGGCCGCGGCGACATCACGCAGGAGGAGTTCGAGGCGGCGCAGAAGGACTTCCAGGAGCGGCTCGAGCGCGCATTCCTGGAAATGCATGTCGCGCAGACGGCGCCGATCCCGGTCATCACCGAGCCGACCCCGAGCGGCGAGATCAGCGTCACGATCCCGCCCGTGAGCCCCGCGACGATCGAGCTCATCGGGGACGCGCACGCCAACGAGCCCGAAGGCTTCACCGTCCACGCGAAGCTCGCGCAGAACGTCATCGCCAAACGCGTCGAGATGGCGCGCAGCGGCAACATCGACTGGGGCTTCGGCGAGCTCCTCGCGCTCGGCAGCCTCGTCCTCGAGGGGACCGCGGTGCGCCTCGTCGGCCAGGACTCGCGGCGCGGCACCTTCGCGCACCGCCACGCGATGTTCTTCGACCAGAAGACCGGCCAGGAATGGCTGCCGCTCGCGAACCTCGCGGAGCACCAGGCGCGCTTCTACGTCTACGACTCGCTCCTCAGCGAGTACGCGGCGCTCGCCTACGAGTACGGCTACTCCGTCGAGCGCGCCGACGCCCTCGTCCTGTGGGAGGCGCAGTACGGCGACTTCGCCGACGGCGCGCAGATCGTCATCGACACGTACCTCGCATCCGGCGAGCAGAAGTGGGGCCAGTCGAGCTCGGTCGTCATGCTGCTGCCGCACGGCTACGAGGGGCAGGGGCCGGACCACTCCTCCGCGCGCATGGAGCGCTACCTCCAGCTCTGCGCCGAGGACAACCTCACGGTCGCGAGGCCCTCGACTCCGGCGAACTACTTCCACCTCCTGCGGCGGCAGGCCTACGACCGGCCGCGGCGGCCCCTCATCGTCTTCTCCCCGAAGTCGATGCTCCGGCTCAAGGGCGCGACGAGCGAGATCGCGGACTTCACGAGCGGCGGCTTCCAGCACGTCATCGACGACGCCCGCATCGTCGCGCCCGCGACGGTGCAGAAGGTCGTCCTCGTCTCGGGGAAGCTCTACTACGACCTGCTCGCCGAGCTCGAGAAGCAGCCGGAGAAAGCCCAGCTCATCGCACTCGTGCGCATCGAACAGTTCTATCCGGTGCCGGCGGAGGAGATCGCTGCGATCGCCGCGCGATACGAGCACGCCGATCTCGTCTGGGCGCAGGATGAGCCCGAGAACCAGGGCGCGTGGCCGTTCGTCAACCAGCTCATCGCACCGCTCCTCGGCAAGCCGGTCGGCGTCGTCTCCCGGCCCGCGAGCGCGGCGACCGCGACGGGCCTCCCGAAGCGCCACGCGGCGGAGCAGGCGCGGATCCTCGAGGGGGCGCTCGCGCTCTGAGCCGCGGGAGGCTCAGGCCTTGAGCGCCTCGATGCGGGCGCGGATGAGGAGCTTGAGCTCATCGGGGGCCTGCTCACTGCAGGCGCGTCGCACGCGCTCGGTGAGCGTGATGCCGACGAGGTGCTCGGCCGAGCAGTCCTCGCAACCCGCGAGATGCTCCTCGATGTCGCGGAAGGCCTCGTCCGACAGCTCCCGGTGCAGGAACTCCTCGAGCTCGGCCTTCGCCTTCTCGCATCCGCAGTCGGTCATCGTGTCACCCCCTCGGCCGCATCGTCTGCGGCCAGTATGCCTCGATCGCGGGCGTAATCGCGGAGCTTCTCCCGGAGCAGCTTGCGCCCGCGATGGAGCCGCGACATGACCGTGCCCACCGGGGTCTTCATGATGTCGGCGATCTCCTGGTACGCGAAGCCCTCGACGTCGGCGAGATAGACCGCGAGGCGGAAGTCCTCCGGGATCGCCGCGAGCGCGTCCTTGACGTCGCTGTCGGGCAGGTGATCGATCGCCTCGGCCTCGGCGGAGCGGCTCGCGGTCGCCGTCTGCGACTCGCCGACGAGCTGCCACTCTTCGAGGTCATCCGTCGAGGTCTGGTACGGGTCCCGCTGATGCTTGCGGTACGAGTTGATGAACGTGTTCGTCTGGATCCGGTACAGCCAAGCCTTGAGGTTGGTCCCCTGCTGGAAGGAGCCGAAGGCCTGGTACGCCTTGACGAAGGTCTCCTGGACGAGATCCGCGGCATCGGCGGGGTTTCGGGTCATCCGCATCGCCGCGCCATAGAGCTGATCCATGTAGGGCAGCGCCTGCTCCTCGAAGAGCTGTCTGAGCTCGGGCCCCGGCGCCGGCCGGGTCCGAGTCGTTTTCTCGGCCATCGTCTGGGAGTCTACGGCGCTCACCCGGGCGGACCCCGCGGCAGGGGTGCCCGCGCGGCGCGGGCGGTCGAGGCTCAGGACTGCGGTGCTCATCGGTAGCCTGGAACCGATGAGCGACGCGCAGTATTCCTCCGACGGCTGGGCCGCGCCCGTCGCGCGCGGCCCCCTGCGGGCGGTCGTCGACCTCCCGGGGAGCAAATCGCTCACGAACCGCGAGCTCGTCCTCGCCGCGCTCGCGGACGGCCCATCACGACTTCGGGCCCCCCTTCGGGCGCGGGACACGGAGCTCATGGCGGCGGCGCTCCGGGTCCTCGGCGCGGGCGTCGAGGACAGTCCAGGCGAGGGCGGATTCGGGCCCGACTGGCTCGTGACGCCGAGGGCGCTGCACGGTCCCGCCGCGATCGACACGGGACTCGCAGGTACGGTCATGCGCTTCGTGCCGCCCCTCGCGGCGCTCGCCGATGGCGAGACCCGCTTCGACGGCGACGAGGCGGCGCGGGCGAGGCCCATGTCGGTGACGATCGACGCCCTCCGGGCGCTCGGCGTCGAGGTCGACGACGGGGGGACCGGGCGGCTGCCCTTCGTCGTCCACGGCACGGGGTCGGTCGCGGGCGGCGAGCTCGAGATCGACGCCTCGGCCTCGAGCCAGTTCGTCTCGGGGCTCCTCCTCGCGGCTCCGCAGTTCCTGGGGGGACTCCGCCTCCGACACACCGGCGACCGCCTGCCGAGCCTCCCCCACATCGAGATGACGATCGCGACGCTCCGCGCCCGCGGCGTCGAGGTGAGCTCCCCAGAGCGCGGCCTCTGGGTCGTGCCGCCCTCGCCGATCCGCGCGCTCGATGTCGACATCGAGCCCGATCTGTCGAACGCCGCGCCCTTCCTCGCCGCCGCGCTCGTCACGGGCGGGAGTGTCACGATCGGTGGCTGGCCCACGACGACGACGCAGGTCGGCGCCGAGCTGCCGCGGCTCCTCGCGGCATTCGGCGCGCGGAGCGAGCTCGATGACGGGCGTCTCACGGTCCAGGGCGGTGGGCCGATCGCCGCGGTCGACCTCGACCTCACGATCGGCGGCGAGCTCGCGCCGACGCTCGTCGGGCTCGCCGCGCTCGCCGACGGCCCCTCCCGGATCACCGGCATCGGGCACCTGCGAGGCCACGAGACCGACCGGCTCGCCGCGCTCGTCGCGGACCTCGGCGCGATCGGCGGCCGCGCGGTCGAGCTCGATGACGGGCTCGAGATCCACCCCGCGCCGATGCACGGTGGCCGCTGGGCCGCCTACGCCGACCACCGGATCGCGACGACGGGGGCCCTGCTCGGCCTCGCGATCCCGGGCATCGAGGTCGACGACATCGCGTCGACGACGAAGACGCTGCCGGAGTTCCGCCAGCTCTGGGAGCGGATGCTCGCTTGAGCCACGACGTCGAGCGCTGGGAGGACTACGACGAGTCCTCCGTCCGGGTGCGACCCGGGCGCGGCTCGCGGCCGCGGAGCAAGGTCAGGCCCCGGCACGAGGACGCCGTGCCCGGCATGGTCATCGGGGTCGACCGCGGGCGCTACCGAGTCGCCGTCGGGCTCGGGACCGCGGAGGAGCGCGACATCACCGCGAGCGCCGCCCGGGAGCTCGGGCGCGGCGCCGTCGTCGTGGGCGACCGGGTCGGCGTCGTTGGGGATGCCTCGGGCGCCGAGGGCTCGCTCGCCCGGATCGTCCGGGTCGACGAGCGCAGCACCCTGCTACGCCGGAGCGCCGACGACGCGCCGACGGGTGAGCGGGACGAGCGGATCATCGTCGCGAACGCGGACCTGCTCGTCATCGTCGTGGCCGCGGCCGACCCCGAGCCCCGGCCGCGACTCATCGACCGCTACCTCGTCGCCGCGGTCGATGTCGGCATCGAACCGCTCCTCGTCGTGACGAAGACCGACCTCGCGGACCCGGCGGAGCTGCTCCGCGCATTCCCCGGCATCGCCGCGCTGACGAGCACGAAACTCGACCCGCCGATCGCCGAGCTCGCCGCGATGATCCAGGGCCGCATCGCCGTCGCGGTCGGACACTCGGGCGTCGGCAAGTCGACGCTCGTCAACGCCCTCGTCCCCGAGGCGAACCGAGCGACGGGACATGTCAACGCCGTGACGGGACGGGGGCGCCACACGAGCTCGTCGTCGTTCGCGTACCGGCTCGGCACGGGATGGGTCATCGACACCCCGGGCATCCGCTCCTTCGGCCTCGGCCACGTGGACCCCGCGAACATCCTCCGCGCCTTCCCCGAGCTCGAGGCGATCGCGGAGGACCCGGAGGCCGGCTGTCCCCGCGGCTGCCCCCACCTCGCGGGCGCCGAGGACTGCGCGATCGCGGAGGCGGCGGCCGAGGGCCGGGTCGACGCCGATCGGGTCGAGTCGCTCCAGCGGCTTCTCGCGGCGCTCGGCTGAGCGCCCGCGCCGCGCCGCGGGTAGCGTGGTGCCGTGCGCACGCCGAGCATCGCCGACGACCTCTCCCTCGCCCTGTCGATCGCGGGCGACGCCGAGCTCGCCGCGATGACCCGCTTCCGCGCCCTCGACCTCCGCGTCGAGACGAAGCCGGACCGGAGCCCCGTCACGGACGCCGACCGCGCCGTCGAGGAGATCATCCGCGAGCGCGTCGCCGCCGCGCGGCCCGGCGACGCCTTCCTCGGCGAGGAGTACGCGGCGAGCGGTGCGACCGGTGCGGGGGCGCGGGGCCGGCAGTGGATCGTCGACCCCATCGACGGCACGGCGAACTTCCTCCGCGGCCTGCCGACCTGGGGGACCCTCATCGCCCTCGCGGTCGACGGCGAGCCCGTCGTCGGCGTCGCGACAGCCCCCGCGCTCGGCCGCCGCTGGTGGGGGGCGAGGGGACTCGGCGCCTGGACGCAGGCGCTCCGCCCCGGCATCGACGAGGCGCCCGAGCGTCTCGCGGTGAGCGGGGTCACCGAGCTCGCCGACGCGTACTTCAGCCACGGCGCGATCCAGCTCTGGGCCGCCGAGGGCCGGGCCGAGCAGCTCGGCCGGATCGCGGAGCGGGTATGGCGCGAGCACGGCTACGGCGACTTCTGGCAGCACATGCTCGTCGCCGAGGGACGGATCGACGCCGCCGCGGAGTTCGACGTCAAGCCCTACGACGTCGCGGCGATCATCCCGATCGTCGAGGAGGCCGGGGGTCGTTTCACGGACGCGGGCGGCGCGCCGGGCCCCTGGGGGAGCTCCGCGCTCGCGACGAACGGCGCACTCCACCGCGCATTCCTCGCCGAGCTCGCCCGGTAGCCGGGTCTCGGCGACGAGGGCCCATCTCACGCGCGCGAGCGTCGTTGCGTTGCGATCCGTGCCCCGAGTGGCGGGCAGTGCGCCGGCTGGCGGGCCCTGCGCGCGCGGAGCCCGCCGCCCGAGCAGTCCCCCGCCGCTCGGGGAGGAATGCGCGACCAGGGAAGGAATGCGCGGCTCAGCGGCCCCGAGCGGCCTGGACGGCGGCGAGGAAGCGGTACGAGCCCTTCGGCCGCCGCTCGCCCGTCTCGGGGTCGACCGCGACGATACCGAAGCGCTGCGTCCAGCCGGCGGCCCACTCGACGTTGTCGAGGAGCGACCAGACGCAGTAGCCCTCGAGCGTCAGGCCCGGGATCCCGCCCGAGGCGGCATCGGCCGCGACGGCGAGGTGCGCCGCGAGGTACTCGGTGCGCTCCCCATCGTCGATCGCCCCCTCCGCGTCGGTCACGTCGGGGAAGCTCGCGCCGCCCTCCGTCACGACGACGGGCGGGAGGCCCGAGTAGTCCCGGACCAGCCCCGCGAGCGCCTCCCGGAGGCCGCCCGGCGCGATCGGCCACCCGAACCCCGTGACGGGCGCGCCCGGCTCCTCCGCGAGATGGAACGGCACCTCCGCCATCGCGGCCGCCTCGCCGTCCGGTGACGAGGTGCCGCCGGCGCCCGCCGCGATCCGGGACGGGAAGTAGTAGTTGAGCCCGTAGAAGTCGAGCGGCTGCGACATGAGCCGGAGCTCCTCGGCGGACCACCTGAGCTGGGCGCCGAGCGCGAGACAGATCGCGAGCGGCAGTCCGCCGGTCCGCGGCGCCCGGCCCGCGAGCACGGGGTCGGCGAAGAGCCGGTTGTGGACGAGGTCGAAGAGCGCGGCCATCCGTCGGTCGGCGCGGCGGGCAGGGTCCGCGGGGCGCACGGGCGAGTGGACGTTGACGATCCCGACCCGGCCTCGACGACCGTCGACGCCGGCGGCGCGGAGCGCCTGGACGCCGAGCCCGTGCGCGAGGAGCTGGTGTCGCGCCGCCGGGATCGCGCGGAAGAGGTCGGCGCGGCCCGGCGCGTGGATGCCGAGCGCGTAGCCGTTGAGCGTGACGGTCGCGGGCTCGTTGATCGTCACCCAGTCGGCGACGCGGTCGGCGAGCCGCTCGGCGACGAGCCCCGCGTACTCGCCGAAGCGCTCGGCCGTCGCGCGGCTCGTCCACCCGCCCGACTCCTCGAGCGGCAGCGGGGTGTCCCAGTGGTAGAGCGTCGCCATGGGCCGGATGTCGGCGGCGAGCAGCGCATCGAGCAGCCGCTCGTAGTAGTCGAGCCCCGGCGCCGCGAGCGGACCTCGCCCGTCAGGCTGCACGCGCGGCCACGCGATCGAGAAGCGGTAGGCGTCGAAGCCGGCGTCGGCGATGAGCGCGACGTCCTCCCGCCAGCGCCGGAACGAGTCGGCGGCGCGCCGGAAGTTGGTGCCGTCGACGATGGCCCCCGCACGCTCCGCGAAGGCGTCCCACCCCGACGGACCACGCCCCTCCGCGCCCTCGACCTGCGCGGCGCTCGTCGACACGCCGAGCCGGAAGCCCGACGGCAGCCGCGCCGCGAGCTCGCGCGGATCCGGCCCGCTCACCGGACCGACCGAATCGGCAGGACCGCGAGCGCGCCCGCGATGCCGATGACCGCCGAGGCGAGGAAGAGGCCCCAGAATCCGCCCGCCCACATGATGACGAGCGCGCCGAGCATGGGCCCGACGCCCTGCGGGATCGCCGAGGCGATGTTCATGATCCCGAGGTCCTTACCGCGTGAGGCGGCGTCCGGCAGCACCTGCGTCGCGAGCGCCTGGTCGACGGCGAGGAATGCGCCGTAGCCGATCCCCGAGAGCGAGGCGGAGACGAGCGCGGTCTCGAAGGCGGGCGCGAGGGCGAGGAGCAGCGCGCTGACCGCCTGGAGCCCGGCGGCGATGAGCACGAACATCCGGCGCCGGCCGAGCCGGTCGGAGAGCCGCCCGCCGATGATCGCGGCGACGGCCGCCGTGAGCGCGTAGATGACCGTGAGGATGAGGATGTCCTCTTCGGCGCTCGCCTCGCGGCCGAGCCCGAAGAGGAGGAAGTAGAGGAGGAGGCTCGTGCCGAGCGCGTTCGCGACATTGACGAGGATGCGCGAGAGGAGCGTCCAGCCGAAGTCGGGGTGTTTGCGCGGCGAGATCCAGAAGCCCTGGATGAGCGCGCGAGCCGTGAAGGCGGGCCGCTCCGCGATCGGCAGCGGGGCGTCCGGCGCGACGAGGAGGAACGGGATGACGAGGACGACGAGGAGCACCGCGAGCGCCGTGTACCCGGCGACCGCGCCCGTGAAGACGAAGGCGGCGAGGACGACGCCGAGGATGACGCCGATCCCCTGCGGTGCCGACATGAGCCCCGAGACAAAGCCGCGCTGGGCGACGGGGATCTGGTCGGAGATCATCGCGGTGAGCGCGGCGCTCAGCGCGCAGAAGCCGACGCTCGCGAGCGCCCAGCACACGATGACCCCGCCGATCGTCGTCTGCGCCGCGAGGAGCAGCAGCGAACCGGCGAAGAGGAGCGTCCCGCCCGCGATCCAGGGCCGGCGCCGGCCCCAGCGGCCCGTCGTCCGGTCGGAGAGCGCGCCCGCGAGGGGGTAGGCGATGAGCGAGGCGATCGCCGCGACGCCCGCGACGACGCCGAACTGGAGGATCGTCGCGACCGTGCTCGCCCAGTCCTCCTCGACGCCGCCCGTGATCGCCTTGACCTGCTCCGGGAGGACGAGCTGGACGGGCCCGAGCTGCGCCGTCCAGATGCCGAGCCAGGCGAGCGTGAACGCCGCCGTCCACCACCCCCCGGCGCGTCGGATCGGCTCCGCATTGACCCCCGTGTGCGTCATGCGCCCATCCTGGCGCATGGCAGGACGCGAGTGGGAGGAATGCGCGGGTCGCGTCGCGCATTCATCCCGTTAGGCTGTGCCGCAGCAGCGCGGTGCGCGGGATTGGGGATCCGATGGAATTCGCAGGCAAGCTCATCGTCGTCACGGGCGGCGGCAACGGGATGGGCCGGGAGATCGCGCTCCTCCTGCTCGAGCGCGGGGCGCGCGTCGCGGCGATCGACCTCAGCGAGGCGGGACTCGCGGAGACGGCGCGGCTCGCCGGGACGGGCGAGCGGCTCAGCACGCACGTGCTCAACATCACCGAGCGGGCGGCCGTCGAGGCCGCGCCCGCCGCGATCGAGGCGGCGCACGGCCAGCCGGTCGACGGCCTCATCAACGTCGCGGGCATCATCCACCGCTTCGCGAAGCTCCAGGACCTGACGCTCGAGGAGATCGAGCGGGTCATCGACGTCAACTACTGGGGCACCGTGTACATGACGAAGGTGTTCCTGCCGGGGCTCCTCGCGAGGCCGAGCGCGGTCCTCGCGAACTTCGCCTCGATGGGCGCGCTCATCCCCTTCCCCGGCCAGGGCGCGTACGGCTCGAGCAAGGGCGCCGTCCGGCTCTTCACCGAGACGCTCCTCGCCGAGCTCGACGGCGGTCCCGTCAAGGTCTCGCTCGTCTTCCCGGGGGCGATCGGCACGAACATCACGGGCAACTCGGGCGTGACGACCGTCGGCGGGCCCGCGCAGGACGAGGCCTCCGCCTCCGCGATGAAGCCCATGGCCCCGGCCGAGGCCGGCCGCATCATCGTCGACGGGATCCAGGCGGGCCGCTTCCGCATCCTCGTCGGCAAGGACGCGAAGACCTTCGACCGGCTCGCGCGACTCATGCCGACACGCGCGATCACGTCGATCGCGAAGAAGGTCGGTCCCATGCTCGGTCTCTGACGACCGCGCATTCCTCCCGTCCGGCCTCGGCGCGCCCGACTAGACATGTACCTATGGCGATAGGTATTGTTGGCGCCAATCCGATCGCGCGATGCCCTGCCGATCGACCGAGAGAAGGACTAAGGATCGATGACGATCGATAACGAGAAGCTGCCCCCGGTGCTGCGCGCCCCGTCGCTGGAGATGACCGGTAAGGACAAGGACATCGAGGCGCTCGCCGAGGCGGCCCCGTTCCTGGCCCCCGGCACCCGCATCAACGTGACGTATCTCGGGAACGAGGACCTGCCGATGCGGGTCGCGGCCTCGAAGGCGGTGCTCTCCCACGGCTTCACCCCGGTCCCGCACATCTCCGCGCGGCGCATCCACAACGAGGCCGAGCTCGTCGAGTTCCTCGCGGCGCTCAAGGACGCGAACGCGGTCGAGAACGTGTTCTCCGTCGGCGGCGACCCGAACCCGCCGTTCGGCCCCTACGCGGACTCGCTGTCGCTCATCAAGACGGGCCGCTTCCAGGAGTACGGCGTCAAGCACGTCTCGATCGCCGGCTACCCCGAGGGCCACCCGGACATCCCGACCGACGCCCTGTGGGAGCACCTGACGGCGAAGTACCAGGCGCTGTCCGAGGCGGGCCTGGCCTCGACGGTCCTCACCCAGTTCCTCTTCGACGTCGACGCGACGATCACCTGGATCGAGCAGGTGCGTGCGCGCGGCGTCGACTCCCTCATCCGCATCGGCGTGCCCGGCCCGGCCGGCATCAAGCGGCTGCTGGCCTTCGCGACCCGCTTCGGGGTCGGGGCGAACGCGATGATCGTGAAGAAGTACGGCTTCTCGCTGACGAACCTCATGGGCACCGCGGGCCCGGACAAGTTCATCTCCGAGCTGTCGGACCGGCTCACCCCGGCGCACGGCGAGGTCGGCCTCCACTTCTACGCGTTCGGCGGCCTCGGCGCGACGGCCGAGTGGATCCGCGACTTCCAGGTCAAGAAGTCGGCGTGATGACCGAGACCACCCCGCGTCCCGTCCTCATCGTCAGCGGCACCGACCACCCGGGGATCGTCACCGCGATCTCCAAGGTCCTCACCGACTTCGGCGCGAACATCGTGTCGCTGGACCAGTACTCGACCGACCCGCAGGGCGGGGAGTACTTCCAGCGCACCGAGTTCAACATGCCGGACTTCGCCGGTGAGCGTGCCAAGCTCGAGTCGACCCTCGAGGCCGTCATCGGCACGCAGCTGGGGCTTCAGTGGCGGCTCGAGGACCTCTCGGTGCCCAAGCGTGTCGCGATCCTCGCGTCGATCACCGAGCACAACCTGCTCGACCTGCTGTGGCGCCAGCGCCGCGGCGAGATCAACATGACGATCCCGATGGTCATCTCCAACCACGAGGTCCTCAAGCAGGACGTCGAGTTCTTCGGCATCCCGTTCCACTACGTGTACAGCCAGGGCGAGGACAAGTCCGCCGCCGAGCGCGAGATCATCGCCAAGCTCAAGGGCAACGTCGACCTCGTCGTCCTCGCCCGGTACATGCAGATCCTGTCCGACGACTTCATCAACCAGGTCGGCGCGCCGGTGATCAACATCCACCACTCATTCCTGCCCGCCTTCATCGGCGCGTCCCCGTACCGCAAGGCCAAGGCCCGCGGCGTCAAGCTCGTCGGGGCCACCGCCCACTACGTGACGAAGGACCTCGACGAGGGCCCCATCATCGAGCAGGACGTCGTGCGCGTGTCCCACGCGGACGACGTGCAGGAACTCACCCGCAAGGGTGCCGAAGTCGAGCGCCAGGTCCTCACCCGCGCGGTGAAATGGCACGTCGAGGATCGCGTGATCCGCGCCGGCCACCAGTGCATCGTCTTCACCGACTGAACCCACCCAAACCGCAAGCAACACAAAGGAGTCATGCACATGGCCAAGAACCTCCAGGAGATCCTGGACGCCCGAGGCGGTGACGCTGTCGGTCTGCTCCGCAACTCGCAGATCGGCTCGTACATCTACCCGGTCGTCCCGGCGGACTTCGCGAACTGGATCAAGGAGCAGAAGGCGTGGCGCGACACGGCCGTGCTCTACGACCAGTCGCACCACATGGACAACCTCTTCCTCAAGGGGTCCGACGCGATCAAGCTCATCGAGCGCACCGCGATCAACTCGGTCGCGAACTTCCCGGTCGACAAGGCGAAGCAGTACGTGCCGACGACCGCGGGCGGCCACGTCATCGGCGACGGCATCCTCTTCCGCGAGGCCGAGGACGAGTACGTGTACGTCGGTCGCGCGCCGGCCGCGAACTGGCTCCTCTACCACGGCGAGACCGGCGGCTACTCGAACCTCGAGATCGTCGTCGACCGCCGCTCCCCCTCGCGCCCGTACGGCCACGCCGTCTCGCGCCAGTACTACCGCTTCCAGATCCAGGGCCCGAACGCCTGGGCGGTCATCGAGAAGCTCAACGGCGGCCCGGTCGAGCAGCTGAAGTTCTTCAACGCCGGCACGATCCAGATCGGCGGCACGACGGTCAACACGCTCCGCCACGGCATGGCCGGCGCGCCGGGCCTCGAGCTCTGGGGCCCGTACGAGCAGCACGACCGCATCCGCGACCTCATCGTCGAGGCGGGCGCCGAGTTCGGCCTCCTCCCCGTCGGTTCGCGGGCCTACCCGTCGAACACGCTCGAGTCCGGCTGGATCCCCTCGCCGCTCCCCGCGATCTACACGGGCGCGGAGGAGCGCGGCTACCGCGAGTGGCTCGGCGCCGACAGCTACGAGGCGACCGGCACCCTCGCCGGCTCCTTCGTCAGCGACAACATCGAGGACTACTACCTCACGCCGTGGGAGCTCGGCTACGGCTCCTTCGTGAAGTTCGACCACGACTTCATCGGCGCGGACGCCCTCAAGGCGATGGACCCCGAGGCCCAGCGCAAGAAGGTCACGCTCGCGTGGAACGCCGAGGACCTCGGCAAGGTCTGGACCTCGCTGCTCAACGTCGACGGCCCGTCGTACAAGTTCTTCGACCTGCCGCTCGCGAACTACGGCTCGGCGAACTACGACTCGGTCATCGACGCGGACGGCAACGTCGTCGGCTACTCGATGTTCACCGGCTACTCCTCGAACGAGCGCCGCGGCCTCTCGCTCGCGACCGTGAGCCCCGACGTCCCCGTGGGCGCCGAGGTCAAGGTCCTCTGGGGCGAGGCGCCGAACAGCACCAAGGCCACCGTCGAGCCGCACGAGCAGTTCGCGGTCCGCGCGGTCGTCTCGCCGGTGCCGTACTCGACGGTCGCCCGTGACACCTACCAGGGCGGCTGGCGCACCGGCTACAAGGCCTGAGCGACCCAACCCTGTTTCAAGGCCTGGAGCAGGGCGGACGCCGGGACACCGGCCGAAGCCCTGCTCCAGGCCTGAATCATTTCCACGAGCCCACGACGAAGAGGAGCTGTCCATGAGTCTGCGCAACGCCCTGCTCGCGCTCCTCACCTCCGCGCCGATGACCGGCTACGACATCTCGCGGCGCTTCCAGTCCTCGGTCGGCCACGTCTGGCACGCCCCCGACTCGCAGATCTACCCCGAGCTGCGGAAGATGGAGGCCGAGGGCCTCGTCGAGGCGGAGGCCGTCGAGGACGGCGGCCGGGGCGAGAAGCGCTTCTACAGGCCGACCGAGGCGGGCATCGAGTCGCTGCGCTCCTGGATGCGCACGCCGCTCAAGTACGCGCTCGACCGCGACCCCGCCCACCTCAAGGCCGCCTACTTCGAGTGGTCCGACCCCGAGTCCGCGCGGCGCACGCTGACCGACCACATCGCCCGCTACGAGGACCTCCTCGAGCAGTGGCAGGGCCAGATCGACCAGATCGACCAGGACGCCTCCCCCGTCCTGACGACCCGGCTCGCGGGCAAGTCCCCCGAGGAGTCGCGTCGTATCGCGGCCTTCCGCCGCTTCGCCTACGAGGGCCTCGTCGACCGCGGCAAGGCGGAGATCGCCTGGGCGAAGCGCGGGCTCAAGCTCCTCGACGAGCTCGACGGGCTCGGCTGAGCGGCTCCGCGCATTCCTCCGCAACGCGGCGTCATCTTCGCAGGCGGCCCCGCCGGGTCGCCTAGGCTGGATGGGCAACGCGGAGGCGAGCCCGCCGGTACCGCATCCTGGTCCGTCACCGGACCGCTTCACTGGACGCACACGAAAGGGCCCATCCGATGAGCCACAACCCGCCATTCCGCGCCGACGTCGTCGGCAGCTTCCTCCGCACCGACGCGATCCACGAGGCGCGCGCCGCCCATGAGGCCGGCACCCTCGGCGACGCCGAGCTCGCCGCGATCGAGGACCGCGAGATCGCCGAGCTCATCGCCAAGGAGCGCGCGACCGGCCTCAAGGTCGTCACGGATGGCGAGTTTCGCCGCGAGTGGTGGCACTACGACTTCTTCGACGGCCTCACCAACGTCGCGAAGGTCGCCTCCGACCACTCCTTTCCCTTCCACGGCGCGCAGCCGAAGCCCGTCGACCTCGCCATCACGGGCCGCATCGAGTGGAACCCGGAGCACCCCTTCCTCGCCCACGCGAGGTACGTGCTCGAGCACGCCGACGGCGGCACCGTGAAGTTCACGATCCCGGCCCCGACCGTCCTCTACTGGCGCCTCGAGCGGAACTCGATCCGGACCCCCGTCTACGAGCGCGCCGAGGACATCCTCGTCGACGCGATCGTCGCCTACCAGCAGGCGGTCAAGGCCTTCTACGACCTCGGGATCCGCTACCTGCAGTTCGATGACACCGCGTGGGCCTACCTCTGCTCGGACCTCGAGCTCGAGCGCGGCCGGGAGCGCGGCATCAACACGGACGGCGTCGCCGACCGCTTCGCCGCCGTCCTCAACGCGGTGCTCGCGACGAAGCCCGCCGACATGACGATCACGACGCACGTGTGCCGCGGCAACTTCCGCTCGACCTGGATCGCCTCGGGCGGCTACGAGCCCGTCGCGAAGCAGATGCTCGCCGACACCGCCTACGACGGCTACTTCCTCGAGTACGACACCGACCGCGCGGGCGGTTTCGAGCCGCTGCGCTTCCTGCCGAAGGGCGACAAGACGGTCGTGCTCGGCCTCGTCACGAGCAAGACGGGCGACCTGGAGTCCCGCGAGGACATCAAGGCGCGGATCGCCGAGGCCGCCGCCTTCGCGCCGCTCGAGCAGCTCGCGCTCTCCCCCCAGTGCGGCTTCGCCTCGACCGAGGAGGGCAACGTCCTCACCGAGGAGCAGCAGTGGGCGAAGGTCCGCGAGATCGTCGCGATCGCGGGCGAGGTCTGGGGCGACTGAGGACAGGAATGCGCGTCAGGGCTCGACGAGCCCCGTGCGGATCGCGAAGCGGGTCAGCTCGAGCCGGTCGCGCAGGCCGAGCTTCGCGAGGATGTTCGCCCGGTGTCGCTCGACGGTCTTCGTCGAGATGAAGAGCAGCTCGGCGATCTCCTTGCCGGAGTGCCCCTCCGCGATGAGCTTGACGACCTGCTCCTCGCGCGGCGTGAGCAGCCGGTCCGGCAGCGCATTCTTGCGGTGGAGCCAGTCGCGCACGAGCGCCGTCACGGCGCCGGGGTAGAGGTAGGACTCGCCGCGCATCGTCGTGCGGACCGCCTCGATGAGGTCGCGGTCGGCGCCGGACTTGAGCACGTAGCCGGAGGCGCCCGCGCTGAGCGCCTCAAAGAAGTACTGCTCGTTGTCGTACATCGAGAGCATGAGGACCCGGACCTCCGGCGCCCGCTCCCGGATCTCCCGCGCCGCCTGGATGCCCGTCATCCGCGGCATCGCGATGTCCATGATGAGCAGGTCGATGCCGCCGGCCGTCGCGAGCTCGACCGCCTCGCGGCCGTCCGAGGCCTCGCCGACGACGACGAGGTCCGGCTCGGCGTCGAGGATGAGCCGCAGGCCGCGACGGAGCAGCGCGTGGTCGTCCGCGAGGAGGATCCGGGTCTGCGGGTCGCGGCCGCTCATGACCGCCGCCTCGTCGCGCCGCGCATTCAGGACCCCCGCACGGCGTCGGGGACGACGAGACGGACCTCGGTCCCGCCGGACGCGCTCGCGCCGATCGTGAACTCGGCGCCGATGAGCGCGGCGCGCTCCCGCATCCCGCGGATGCCGACGCCCTCGATGTGCCCGCCCCCGACGCCGTCGTCGGCGACCGTGACGACGAGGCGACGGTCGGCGATCGTCAGCGAGAAGCGCACGGAGCCGGCCTGCGCGTGGCGCGCGACATTCGTGAGCGCCTCCTGCGTGACCCGGTAGATGACGAGCTCGACCTCGCCCCCGAGCTCCGGCAGGGTCTTCGGCGCCGAGCGCACGACGTCGACGCCGCTCGTGCGCTCGAAGTCGTCGAGGAGCTCCTTGAGGGCGCTACGAAGTCCGAGGTCGGCGAGGACGCTCGGCCGCAGCCGCCGCGCGACCTGTCGGACGTCCTCGAGGCTGTCGCGCACGGCCTGCTGCGCGAGCTCGGTCTCGGCGCGGAGCTCCGCTGGCGCCCGGTCGGCGACGCGCCGGAGGCTGAGCAGCGCGACCGTGAGGCTCTGCCCGATCTCGTCGTGGAGCTCCCTCGCGATCCGCTGCCGCTCCCCCTCCTGGGCGGCGAGCGCGAGCGCGCCGCCCGCGATGTACTCGGCCTCGAGCTTCCGCAGCCGTGCCGCGACGAGGAGCGCGTTGACGACGAGGAGGATGACGAGGACACCGAGCAGGACGAGGATCTCGACGGATTGCACGAGCGTCGAGACCGTGACGGGCGCGAAGGCGATCGCGAGGATGCCGACCGTGAAGACGATGCCGTTGATGAGGCACAGCCGCCAGAAGAGCGACTTGACCGGTCCCGTCAGCCGCAGCCCGCGCGGGACCGCGGACGACGGGCGGGCGTCGTCCTGGACACGCACCATTCCAGCCTGTGCCTTTCTCCCTGTGCCCGCAATGGGGTCTGACCCCCATCAACTATGCACCGATCGGCGGCGACGCGCGTGCAGATGGGGGCGATCCCCGATTTCCGCGCTCGCGCGCGCGCGAGAGGCTGGGTGGCATGAAGATCTCTCAGACCATCACGGCGGCGGGCGGGGTGGTGCACGAGATCCGGACTCGCGGCGGCGAGCGCTTCAGCCTCCTCGTCGAGCCCTCCGGTCCGCGCACCCTGCGCATCCCGGATCCGGACCGCGACGAGGCGCTCCTCGCCGCGATCGAGCTCGAGCCCGATGAGGCCGACGCGCTCGGCGACCTCCTGCACTCCTCCCCCATCGTCGACCGGGTCGCGAGCCTTGAGCGCCGCCTCGAGGAGCACCTCGAGCACCGCACGAGGCAGCCGCGCGACGGCGGCCACGCGGGCCCGCCGGGCGGTGCCGGATGATCGGCCTCGCGCCGCTCGCCGCGGCCGCCGAGGAGCCCTGGACGAGCTACATGGGCGACCTCGCCCCCTACCTCGCGATCGGCGTCTTCCTCATCGCCTTCGGATTCATCGTCTCGGAGCGCGTCAGCAAGGTCACCGTCGTCCTCGTCGCCGCCGCCGCGATGGCCGTCCTCGGGCTCATCCCGGGCTCGGGCGTCTTCTACAACGAGCACGCGGGGATCGACTGGAACGTCATCTTCCTCCTCTTCGGCATGATGGTGGCGGTCGGGGTCATCAAGCAGACCGGCCTCTTCGACTACCTCGGCATCCAGGCGGCGAAGCTCGCGAAGGGGCGGCCCTACCGCCTCATGGTCCTGCTCATGCTCATCACGGCGATCGCCTCGCCGATCATCGACAACGTCACGATCGTCCTGCTCATCGTCCCCGTGACGATCGTCGTGTGCCGCCGACTCGGGATCTCACCGGTGCCGTACATCATCGCGGAGATCCTCGCGTCCAACATCGGCGGTGCCGCGACGCTCATCGGCGACCCGCCGAACATCATCATCGGCACGCGCGCGGGCCTGAGCTTCGTCGACTTCCTCGTCCACATGTCGCCGATCGTCATCATCATCTTCGCGGGCTTCGTCCTGCTGACCCGCGTCATGTTCCGGAAGTCCTTCGAGTACCACCCCGAGCGGCTCGAGGAGGTCATGGAGCTCGACGCGAGGGCCGCGATCGTCGACGCCAAGCTGCTCCTGCGCTCGATGATCGTCCTCGGGCTCATGATCGTCGGCTTCGTGCTCCACGCATTCGTCGACATCGAACCGGCGATCGTCGCGATGCTCGGGGCGGGCGCCATGGTCCTCATCTCGGGTCCCGTCCTCCACGACGCGCTCCGCGAGATCGAGTGGCGCACGCTCGTCTTCTTCATGGGGCTCTTCGTCATGGTCGCCGGCCTCGTCTCGACCGGCGTCATCGGGACGATCGGGCAGTGGGCTGCCGACGCGATCGGGGACAACTGGTTCGTCGCCGCGACCTCCGTGCTCTGGGGCTCCGCGGTCCTCGGCGCGCTCTTCGACAACATCCCCTACGTCGCGACGATGCTCCCGATCGTCGAGACCGTCGTCGCCGGCGCACCCCCGCTCGCCGAGCAGGGCATCTGGTGGGCCTTCGCGCTCGGCGCAGACTTCGGCGGGAACGGCACGGCGATCGCCGCGAGCGCGAACGTCGTCGCGATCGGCATCGCGGCGCGGGCGGGGCACAAGATCTCGTTCTGGCAGTTCACGAAGTACGGCATCATCACCGTCCTCCTCACGACGGCGGCCGCCTGGCTCTACGTCTGGCTGCGGTACTTCCTCTGAGCCCGGCAGGAATGCGCGGGGCCCGGGAGCGATCGAACTCCCGGGCCCCGTCGTCTCGGCTCAGTGCTTGCCGGCGAGCGCGTCCGCGTCGATCTGCTCCTGGTTCGGCAGGAACGGGGTGCCGTGGGTGTGGAACGTCGCGATCGTCTTCATGCCCCAGGCCTGGCCCTTCGCACGCTCGGCCTCCGACCACTCGACGACCGGCCAGTCCGGGTCGAGGATGAGGCGCGCGCCCGCATTCGCGAACTCGATGCGGTTGCCGCCCGGCTCCCAGACGTAGAGGAAGAAGGTCTGGTTGATCGCGTGCTTGTAGGGCCCGTACTCGATGTGGACCTTGTTCTCGAGCATGATGTCGGCCGCCTTGAGGATGTCCTCGCGGGTGTCCGGCGCGAAGGCGATGTGGTGGAAGCGTCCGCGCGTCTTCGACCAGTCGTCCGAGTACACGACGTCGTAGGACTTCTGGTGGAAGCGGAACCACCAGGCGCCGTAGCCGCCCTTGTCGAGGCGCACCCGCTCCGACTCGCGCGCGCCCATGACGTCGCGCCAGAACTCGCCGACGGCGTCGACGTCCGAGGCGAGGTAGTTGATGTGGTCGAGGCGCCGGGCGTTGACGCCGCGGCCCGGGAACCGCGCCGCCTGGTTCTTGAGCGCCGGCCGGTCGAGGTCGTCTGGCACGTAGTGCTCGGTGTCGAAGTAGATCGCCATCTCGTGCCCGTCCGGGTCCTCGAAGGCGAAGGAGCGGCCGACGCCGACCTCCGGCTCGCGCCAGCCCTTGCCGAGCCCCGCGGCCTCGATCGCCGCGACCCGGCGCTCGAGCGCCTCGGGCGATCCGGCGCGGAAGAGCGTGCGGCCGACGCCGTTCGTGTCGCTCGCCGTGAGCTTGATCGTGTAGCGCTCGTACTCGTCCCAGCACCGCAGATAGATGGAGTCGCCCTGCTCCGCGACGACGCGCATCGCGAGCAGCTCCTCGAAGAACCAGCGGCTCTCCTCGAATTTCGGGGTGAAGAGCTCGACGGCACCGAGGTGCGAGACGTCGTGCTGTGCGAGATCAGCCATGTGGTCCTCCTTGATTCGGCTTACAGACTACGACCGCGGGAAGACGCGGCCATCGAAGAGCTTGCGGGCGGTGCGGATCGACGTGCTCGAGCCGAGCCACGCGCCATCGACGTCCTGCGCGACGCGCACCTTCGACACGAGCGAGCCGCTCGGATGCTCGATCGCGAGGGCGCCGCCGTGCGCGCATTCCTCCCCATCGAGACGCGCGACGCCGTCCGCGACGGTGCCGGGGATCGAGATCCCGGCGGCGACCGAGGCCGCCATGAGCACACCGATCGAGGTGTGGACGCGATGCGGGATGAATGTGCGGGTCGACACGGCGCCGCCGTCGCGCGGCGGGGCGAGGAGCACGAGCTTCGGGACCGTCTGCTCGGCGACGTCGCCGAGGCCCATGCGCCGCCCGGCCTCGAGCCGGGTCGACTCGATGACCGTCCGGAGTGCCGCATCCGACTCGAGTGTCGCCGGTGACTCGTCGCCGCGGAGCCCGAGATCGGCGGCACGGATGAGGACGACCGGCATGCCGTTGTCGACGAGCGTGACCTCGACGCCGTCGATCGACTCCCTGACGAGACCCGTCGGCAGCACGGGCTTCGTCGGGACGCCCCCGCCGAGCGCGATCTCGATCGCCGCCGCGGTCCCGGGCACGCCGTCGATCGCGGTGTCGCCCGAGTAGTCGACGCGTCCCCCCGGGGTCGAGAAGGTCTCGATCGCGGTGTCTCCTGTGTTGACGAGGCGGATCGTCACGCTCGTCGTCTCTGGCCCGGCCGCGACGAGCCCGCGCTCGACGGCGAAGGGCCCGACGCCCGCGATGATGTTGCCGCAGGTCTGCTGGTCGGCGACGGTCGGGGTGTCGACGCCGACCTGGAGGAAGAGGTAATCGAGGTCGACGTCGGGCTCGGCCGATCGGGAGACGATCGCGACCTTCGAGCGCAGCGGATGAGCGCCTCCGACGCCGTCGATCTGCGTCGGGTCGGGCGAGCCCATGATCTCGAGGAGGAGCCGGTCGCGCTCGGCCGTGTCGGCCGGCAGGTCCTCGGCGAGGAAGAAGACGCCCTTCGAGGTCCCGCCGCGCATGAGCATGGCCGGGATCCCGTCGAGCGCGGCGCTCACTGCCTCGGCTCCTCGTAGGGGACGTACTCGATCCCGAGCTGCTCGATGACGGGGCGCAGTCCGTTGACGTCCATCGAGACCTCGCCGGCCTCGTAACGGCGACGGGTCGCGGCCTCCTTCTCCGCGCGCGCCTTCGAGGCGGCGAGCGCCTCGGCGGCGAGGCGGCGCGGCACGATCGTCACGCCGTCATCGTCCGCGACGACGACGTCGCCCGGCTCGACGAGCACGCCCTCGAGCACGATCGGCACGTTGACCGAGCCCGCGGTGTCCTTGACGGTGCCCTCGGCGGCGACGAACTTCGACCAGACCGGGAACCCCATGCGGCGCAGCTCATCCGTGTCCCGCACGCCGCCCGAGGTGACGTAGCCGCGCACGCCGCGGACCTGCATCTGCGTCGCCATGAGCTCGCCGATGAAGCCGAACGCCGAGTCGGTGATCGGCGCGACGACGATGACGTCGCCCTCACCGGCCTGCTCGATCGCGACGTGGACCATGAGGTTGTCGCCCGGGGCGGGACGGACGGTCACCGCGGTGCCCGAGATCGAGACGCCCTGCTGGATGGGACGAATGCGATGCCCCGCGTAGCCGATTCGTCCCATGGCCTCGTGCACGGTCGCCGAGCCGTACTGGGCGAGCTGCGCCGCGACGTCCGCGTCGGCCTTGGGGTATCCCGTGACGATCCGGTGCTTGGCCATGTGCGCCTCCTTAGGCGAGGGTGTCGGTCACCTGGGGGTAGTAGCGCATATAGGCCTCGGCCATGACCGAGACGGGGAGGCCGAGGTTCGCGGAGGCGTTGCGCTTGAGCTGCACGCCGCGGCGGATCGCGAGCTGCGTGTAGTACTCCCACATGTGCTTCTGGGCCGGCAGCGTCTCCATGGCGGCCTGCTTGCGCTCCCAGCCGGCCGTGACGTCGAGGAGGACCTCCGGCTTGAAGCCCGACATCTCGGGCTGGTGCGGCTCGAAGAAGAAGACCGGCGGGGCGCCGATGATCTCCTCCTTGGTCGGGACTCGGCCGTCGATCGGCACGCCGATCGCCTGGGCCTGCACGCGGGCCTCGAGCGTCATCCGGGCCGCGGCGGGGTGGTCGCCGTTGTACGGGTCGGCGAGCGGGTGAGTCAGGACGACGTCGGGCTGCACCTCGCGCATGACCCGCACGAGGTCGGCGATCGCCGCGTCGGACTCGCGCAGCGGGTAGTCGCCGAGGTCGAGGAAGCGGATCTCGGCCCCGAGGGCCTTCGCGGCGGCCGTCGCCTCGTCGGCGCGGATCGCCTTGATCTCTTCGAGGCTCTTGCCCTGGAGCCACTGGCTCGCCGATTCGCCGCGCTCGCCGTAGGAGAGGCACACGACGACCGCCCGGCCGCCGCGCAGCACGTGCGAGGCGATCGCCCCGCCGGCGCGCCAGACGAAGTCGCCCGCATGGGCGCTGACAACGAGCATCGTGGACATTCGGGCGGCCTCCTCGAGTCGGCGATCGGGACCCTCCCATTATGGCGCACCAGTGTCATCGAAATTGTCTACAATCCAGAAAGATACCTATGGCGATAGGTATTTCTTGCGCTACACTCGGCGCGGGAACGCACCCGCGCGACCCCGCGCATTCCTCACGCGCCCACCCCAACTTCAAGGGAGAAGACAACGATGGCGGAGAACCTCCAGCAGCTCCTCGACGAGGTCGGCAACCCCGTCGACCTGCTGCGCAACTCGAAGCTCGGCACGTACATCTACCCGGTCGTCCCGGCCGAGTTCACGAACTGGCGCCGCGAGCAGAAGGCCTGGCGCGAGACCGCGGTCCTCTACGACCAGACGCACCACATGGTCAACTTCTACGTCAAGGGCCCGGACGCCCTCCGCCTCCTCACCGAGACCGGCATCAACTCCTTCGAGAACTTCCCCGTCGACCGCGCGAAGCAGTTCGTCCCGGTCGCCTCGAACGGCGGCGTCATCGGCGACGGCATCCTCTTCCACGAGGCGCAGGACGACCTCGTCTACGTCGGCCGCGCGCCCGGCGCGAACTGGCTCCAGTACCAGGCGGAGACCGGCGGCTACGACGTCGAGACCCGCTACGACGACCGCTCGAACTCGCGCCCCTACGGCCAGGCCGTCACCCGCACCTCGTACCGCTTCCAGATCCAGGGCCCGAAGGCCTGGGACATCATCGAGAAGCTCGCGGGCCGCAAGGTCGAGCAGGTGAAGTTCTTCCACATGGGCCACCTCGAGGTCGCCGGTCTCAACATCCGCACGCTCCGCCACGGCATGGCCGGCGCGCCCGGCCTCGAGATCTGGGGCCCCTACGAGCAGCACGGCCGCGTCCGCGAGCTCATCCTCGAGGCCGGCGCCGAGTTCGGCATCGAGCCGTGCGGCTCCCGCGCCTACTCCTCGAACACGCTCGAGTCGGGCTGGATCCCCTCGCCGCTCCCGGCGATCTACTCCTCGGAGGCCGAGCGCGGCTTCCGCGAGTGGTCGGGCGTCAAGTCCTACGAGGCGATCAACGCGCTCGCGGGCTCCTTCGACTCGAAGAACATCGAGGACTACTACCTCAACCCGTGGGAGCTCGGCTACGGCTCCTTCGTGAAGTTCGACCACGACTTCATCGGCCGCGACGCGCTCGAGGCGATCAAGCCCGAGGAGCAGCGCCGCAAGGTCACGCTCGCGTGGAACGACGAGGACCTCGCGAAGATCTGGGCCTCCTTCGTCGACCGCGACGAGCTGCCGTACCAGTTCTTCGACCTCCCGAACGCGAACTACGGCTCGTCGAACTTCGACGCGGTCATCGATGCGGACGACAACGTCGTGGGCCTCTCGCTCTTCACGGGCGTGACCGCCAACGAGCGCCGCGGCCTCTCGCTCGCGACCGTCAACCCGGACGTGCCGGTCGGCGCCGAGGTCCGCGTCCTGTGGGGCGAGCAGCCGAACTCGGAGAAGACGACGGTCGAGCCGCACCGCCAGATCGCCGTCCGCGCGATCGTCTCGCCGGTCCCCTACGCGGAGACCGCCCGCGGCGAGTACCACGGCGGCTGGCGCACCGGCTACGCCAGCTGATCTCACCGCCGCTCGGGGCTGAACCGCATCGGTTCGGCCCCGGGCGGCGGTAACACTCCCCGGTGGCGGGCTTGCGAACGCGCAGGCCCGCCACCGGCGCATTCACCCGCCATTCGAGGACAGGAATGCGCGGGCCCGGTGCGCGAGGCCTCCTCCACAGCCTCGCTGGGCGCGCATTCCTCCACGTGGGGAGCCTCGCCGACGCCGACGGTGGACCCCGCGGGAGAGACTCCCGAGGTGGATGCTCGACAGTGGCTCGCGTCCCACGGGGGCATCGCGCATCGGCGCGATCTCGCCCGCGCCGGCTTCGACGCACGGCGGATCCGGCTCGCCGGCCTCACCTCGATCGGCCGTCAGTGGGTCGCGACCGAGGACGCGCCCGCGCTGCTGCGCCGCGCAGCCGAGCACGGCAGCCCGCTCACGTGCATCACCGCCGCGACGCACCTCGGCATCGACGTGCTCGAGCCGGAGACCCGGCTGCATCTCTGGCGGCCCGCCCACCACAACGCCCGCGGCACGGGGGACGCGCGGATCCATCGCGCGGCGCTGCTCGGCGAGCACGCGGATCGGCTCGTCGTGCCGGTGCTCGACCTCATGGCGCACGCCGCGACCTGCCTGCCGACCCGCGAGGCGCTCGTCGTCTGGGAGTCGGCCCTCTTCCGCGGCCGCGTCTCCCCGCGAGCGGTCAGCACGACGGCGTGGCGGAGCCGCGCCGCTCGCCGCCTCGCGGGGATGGCCTCACCGCTGTCCGAGTCCCCGCTGGAGAGCGCGCTCCACCTCCTCCTGCACGAGCTCGGGCTGCCCTTCCGGCAGCAGGTGCCGCTCCTCGGCCACCGGGTCGACTTCCTCATCGGCGAGCGGCTCGTCATCCAGACCGATGGCTACGAGTACCACCGGGACGCCCGGCAGCGGCGTGCGGACATCGCCCACGACGCGCTCCTGCAGCTCCACGACATGACGCCCCTGCGTTTCGACTTCGTCCAGGTCGTGCGGCGCACGGATGCGACGGCGGCGACGATCCTCGCCGCCGTCGGGCGGGGGCTCCACCGCTGAGCGGCAGCGCCGTGGGCGCCGCCGCGGCGCACCGAGCGGCGGGGAAATCGCCGAAAGGCGGGCATTCGCCGCGAGCAAGCCCGCCATCCGCGCATTCACCCGCCATTCGCGGGGCGTATACGCGGGGCGCCAGGGATGGGAGGAATGCGCGCCCGCGACGAGCCGCCGGACACCGCGGCGTCAGTGCATGTCCTGCTCCATGAGCGGCGAGGCGAAGCCCTCGATCTTCGCGTCGATGACGAAGGGGCGCTCGCGCGGGCCGGCGAGCCAGGCCTCGAGCGGCGCGAGATCCTCGAGCGAGCGCACCGTGATCGCCTCGCAGCCGTACCCGCGGGCGACCGAGGCGATGTCGACCTCGGGGAAGACCACGGTCTCCTTCTGCTCGTCGTCGTGGAAAATGTGGACCTCGGCCCCGTAGGCGTTGTCGTTGTAGACGAGGACGAGGACGCCGAGGCGCTCGCGGACCGCCGTCTCGAGCTCGACCGCGTTCATGAGGAGCGAGCCGTCGCCCGTCGCGACGAGGGTGAGCCGGTCTGGGCGGGCGATCGCGGCGCCGAGGCCCTCGGCGAGGCCCGAGCCGATCGACTGCGAGGCGATGTCGAGCAGGTAGCCGTTCTCGTCCGGGACGCGGAAGAACGAGCCGCCGTAGGCGTTGACGTTGCCGCCGTCGACGACGACGACGCGCTCGCGCGGCAGCAGCCGGTCGAGGTGGCGCGAGAGCAGGGCCGGATCGATGTGCTCGGCGGTCGACCGGTCCGCGAGCGGCTGGTCCGCCCAGTAGCGCACCTCCGCGAGCCGCGCCGCCGTCGCCGGCGTCCGCCATCCCGTGCGCGATGCCGACCGCCCCTCGAGCTCGTCGGCGAGCTGCTCGGCGACCCTCGCGGCATCGCCGAGGATGCCGCGCTCGACGCTCCGGTGGAGGCCGAATGCGGTGGGCTGGTCGTCGATCTGGATGATGCGCTTGCCGTCGGTGAGGGCGCCGCCGCGGGCGGTCCACTTCGTCAGCGCCGCACCGAAGACGACGAGCAGGTCGGCCTCCTGCATGAGCGCGGCGGCGCCGTCGGTCGCGAAGCCGCCCATGACGTCGAGCCCCCACTCCTCGCCCTCGAAGAGTCCGCGCGCGCCGCCGGACGGCACGAGGAGGGCACCCGCCGAGGCGCCGACCCGCCGGAGCGCGGCCTTGCCCGCCTTCGCGCCGCGGCCCGCGACGATGAGCGGCCGCTCGGCGGCGAGGAGCTCGTCGGCGAGCGCCGCGACGGCCTCGGCCGAGGCGCCGGCGCGCTGCAGCTCGGGCGCAGCGGGCACGAGGTCCTCGCCCCACTCGATGCGCTCGTCCTGCACGTCGACCGGGACATCGAGGAGGACGGGTCGGCGCTGGAGGGCGGCCTGGTGGACCGCGGCCGCGGCGTAGCCGATCGCCTGGCGCGCCGCCTCGACGCGGAGGGCGATCCCGCCGACGGCCTCGAAGGCGCGGACCTGGTCGAGGTGGAAGTTCGAGACGACATCGCCGCGGGCGACCGCCCCGGCGAGGACGACGACGCCGGTGTGCGCCTTGACCGACTCGAGGACGCCCGTCATCGCGTTGAGGAAGCCGCCGCCCTGGTGGACGGAGACGACCGTGACCTCGCCGCGGAGCCGCGCGTAGGCGTCGGCCATGAGCGCGCCGCCGAGCTCGTGCCGCGACTGCGTGAACGTCCCGCCGGCGTTGATGAACGCATTCGTCATGTGGAAGTTGCCGCTGCCGACGACGCCGAATGCGTGGGCCGCGCCCGCCTGCACGAGTGTGCGCCCGATCGCCTCCGCCACGGTGATCTGTCCCACGTCCATCTCCTCCCGAGGCGGCCTCGCCTCAAGCCCGTCGCCGCACGGCTTTGCGCGGCCATTCGAGGGTATCCGCTCTGCGAGGCGCCGTCGGCCCCTCAGCCCTCGGCCTGCGCCTCGAGCCACTCGAGCGATCGCGTCGAGCTCGCGACGAGCGGGCGGAGGCCCGGGCCCTCGCCGCCGTGCGGCGCGTAGGCGAGCTCGAGGTCCCGGGTGATCGCGGCGGAGGCCTGCCGGAGGAGGTCGATCGTGGGGCGCGTCGAGACGGCGTCGTTCGGGACGATGACACAGAGCGCGCCGTAGACGCCGCGGCCCGGCCCGTGGATCGGCACCGCGATCGACCTCGACTCCTCGTAGATCCAGCCGTCGGCGACGACGGCGCCCTCGTCTCGGGCTCGGCGGAGCCAGGTGCGCAGCTCGCGGGCGTTGCGGATCGCGTGGTTCGGGGATCTCGGGAGGCCCTCGGCGATGACCGCCTCGACGAGCGCCTCGGGCGCGTGGGCGAGGAGCACGAGCCCGGGCCCCGAGAGGGCGAGGGGCGTGCGGCCGCCGATGTAGCTGCCGTTGACGATCGCGTCGCGGGCGGAGAGCTTCTCGATCGTCAGGACGTCGGTGCCCGCGAGGACCCCGATCTGGGTGTGCTGGCGGACGACCGACTGGACCCGGGCGAGGACCGGTCGCGAGAGCTCGCGCAGCCCGAGTCCGCCGGGGGTGCGCGAGGCGAGCTCGTAGAGCCGCACGCCGAGCCGGTACACCCGGTCCTCGGTCCGCTCGACGAGTCCCTCGGCGACGAGCTCGGCGAGGAGCCGGTGGGCCGTCGACGGCGAGAGCCCCGCCCGCTCGGCCACCTCGCTCAGGGTGAGGAAGGGGTGCCGGGTCTCGAAGGCGCCGAGCACCATGAGGTGCCGTTGGAGCACGCTCAGCCCGCCCGATCCCCGTGCCATGCCTGGAGCCTATGCCGCGACCCCGCGCATTCCTCCCCACCGTCCCAGGACGGAGGAATGCGCGGGGTCGCGCCCGCCTCAGTTCGCGCGGTAGGTCGTGCGCGCCCACTCGTGGTACGGCGCCGGCGCGACGGTCGCGCGGATCCGGACCTGGCGGTGCTTGGCGTCGACCGCGGCCTTCTGCGAGATCGGGTCCTCGCCCCAGACGACCTCGACCTCGGCGCCGTCGGCGATCTCGACGTCGAGCGTCGCGAGCGAGAGGTAGAGCTGGTCGTAGGCGACGTAGCCGGCGTCGGTCGAGATGCCGACGCGCTTGCCGCCCGAGAGGATCTCGTCCATCTGGTAGAAGCCGTACCGCGCCTTCGGGAAGTCGAGGTACTTGGCCGGCGTGCCGGGCTCGACCTGCGAGCGGACGATGTCGGCGACGTCGTCCGAGTTCCAGATGAGCGTGACCTTGCGGCGGCGCTGGTTCGCCGCGTGCGCCTCGAGCGCGGCCCGACCGTGGAAGTCGTGGTCGAAGCGCACCGAACGGCCGAGGCCGATGTCGTACGGCGTCATGTAGAAGTCGTGGACGTCGGTCGAGTAGAGCGAGCCGCCGATCGAGCCGATGCGCGCGGCGGGCAGCCAGGCCCGGTACTCGGCGAAGTCCTCGTCGAAGACGGCGGGGAACGGCGTCGGGACCCAGCCCGACTCGAGCGGCGAGGAGGAGTACGCCTTCGCGCCGACCCGGCGGATGTCGAACTCGGCGCCGGCCTCGAGGATCGCCGCGCGGACGGTCTCGCCGTCGGCGTAGGGTCCGTAGAACTCGAAGCCGGGCTGGCCCGCCATGCCGTGGCGGAGGCCCTTGACGGCCTTGCCGGCGATCGTGAAGTCCCCGATGTGGAAGAACTTCAGGCTCGTGGCGACCGCCATCGACTCGGCGTCGAAGAGCTTCGCCATGACCTTGTCGGCCTCGGGGCCCTGGAGCTCATAGCGGTAGTAGGTCGGGTCGGTGTCGCGCATGTGCGAGTTCGCCTCGAGCCGGTACGCGACGTCCTTGCCGGCGGCCGCCTGCTGCTCGACGTTGTAGCGGACCCAGTCGATGAGGATGTGGTGGCCGATGAGGACGATGCCCTCGGGCCCCTCCTCGTTGTAGAAGAGGATCCCGTCGCCGATGAGGTAGCCGTCCTTGTTGACGGAGATGAGCTGCTTGGCGACACCGCGGCGGAAGTTGGTGAACGTGTTCGGCGAGATCGACTCGAGGAGCGGGATGAGGTCGGCGCCCCAGAGGAAGAGCTGCGTCATGTGGTGCGACTGGTCCATGAGGGCGACCGTCGTGTTCCACGCCCGCTGCTCGTCCCGCCAATTCGTGAACTCGGGGGCGACGGGGAAGGTGAATGCGGGCCAGTCGCGGTTCCGGAGGAACTCGACGGGGTTCGGGGCGGACGCGAGTGCGTCGGCGAGGGATTCGTTCGTCATCGTTGACCTTTCTGTCGGGCGTCGACGCCATGGTCGCCCCGGCAGGCCGAGGCGCACCATGTGGATTCCATTCAAGGAAAACTTTCGACGCATCGCGGGGTCTCGGGCCTACGGTGAATGCAGCGGAGCACGCACGGGCCAGCAGCCCGTCGGACGACGCGCGGGTCGGGCAAGGAGGCCGACCCGGGGCCCGCGTACGCCTCGCATAACGATGCCGTACCGGAATGCGCGCCGCGGCGCAGAATTGTTGACAATCGATTCCGCGAATGTTTATCGTCGGCCGGGTTCGACCTCTTGACGAAGCGGGCCTCGCAGGACACGGGATAGGAGCCACATGGGTGCCAGGCTGACACTCGAACAGGTCAGTCTCAGCTTCGGCGGCGTGCACGTCCTCGAGGACGTCGGCTTCGAGGTTGAGCCGGGCACCATCCTCGGCCTCGTCGGCCCCAACGGCGCGGGCAAGACCTCGCTCTTCAACTGCATCTCGGGCCACTACCGCCCGAGTGCGGGCTCCATCCGCATCGACGGCACCGAGGTCCTCGGCCTGCAGCCGGCCCAGCTCGCGAGGCATGGCCTCGCCCGCACCTTCCAGCACCCCGCGCTCCAGCTCTCCTCGAGCGTGCTCGAGAACGTCGTCCTCGGCGCGCACACGCGACTGCCCGGCACCCCGGTCGAGTGGGCCCTCCACCTCCCCCACACCGCCAAGGCGGAGCGCGCCGCGCGCGAGGAGGCCTACGGGCTCCTCGAGCGCCTCGGCCTCGGCTGGGCCGCGAACGCCGCCGCCGACGAGCTCAGCCACGGGCTCCACAAGTCGATCGAGCTCGCCCGCTCGCTCATGCTCCACCCGACCCTGCTGCTCCTCGACGAGCCGGCCGCGGGGCTCTCGCACGGCGAAGTCGAGCAGTTCATCCAGATCGTCAAGCAGCTGCGCGACGAGCAGGGCATCACGGTCGTCGTCGTCGAGCACAACATGTCCGTCATCTCGCAGATCACCGACCGCGTCGTCGTCCTCGACCACGGCCGCAAGCTCATGGAGGGCACCGCGGCCGAGGCGCAGGCCGATCCGCGCGTCATCGAGGCCTACCTGGGGGTGCAGGACCATGCCTGAGCCGCTGCTCCTCCTCGAGCACGTCGCGGCCGCCTACGGGCCGGTCAAGGTGCTCGAGGACGTCTCGCTCAGCGTCCCGCCCGGTGGTGCCGTCGGCATCCTCGGCGCCAACGGCGCGGGCAAGACGACGACGCTCCGCGCGATCAGCGGCACCGTCCGCGTCCCGGCGGGCCGGATCGACTTCGAGGGCGCCGACATCCGCGGCAAGCGCCCCGAGCAGGTCGCGGCGCTCGGGATCGCGCACGTGCCGGAGGGCCGCGGGACGCTGCCGAACCTCACGGTCCGGGAGAACCTCCTCGTCGGCGCCTACCTCCGCAGCGACCGCCAGCAGATCGACAAGGACATCGACTACCTGCTCGAGCTCTTCCCCAACCTCGCGCGGCGCATCCGCTCGAACGGCTCGGCCCTCTCGGGAGGCGAGCAGCAGATGCTCGCGGTCGGCCGCGCATTCATGGCGAAGCCGAAGCTCCTCGTCCTCGACGAGCCCTCACTCGGCCTCGCCCCCTCGACCGCCCAGGACGTCTACGCGGCGATCGCGCGGCTCCGCGCCGAGTCGGGCATCGCGATGCTCGTCGTCGAGCAGAATGCGAACCTCGCCTTCTCCATCGTCGACAGCGCCGTCGTGCTCGAGACCGGCAGGAGCGTGCTCACCGGCACGACCGAGGAGCTCAGGGGCAACGACGAGATCAGGAAGGCGTACCTCGGCGGCTGACATGTTCAACTTCACGACCTTCATCCAGCTGATCATCGACGGTCTCGCGACCGGCTCGATCTACGCGGCGCTCGCGCTCGCGATCGTGCTCGTCAACCAGGCCACGGGGCTCATCAACTTCGCTCAGGGCGGCATGGCCGTCCTCTCCGCCTACTTCGGCATGACCATCGGCAACCTCGTCGGCCCCGTCAACCCGATCCTCGGGATCATCGTCGGCATCCTCGGGGCCGTCGTCATCTCCTTCCTCATGGGCGCCGTCGTCGAGCGCTTCCTCATGCGGCGCTTCATGGGGGGCGACCCCGACACGCAGGTCGTCGCGACGATCGGCCTCCTCACCTTCATCACGGGTGCCGCCGGGCTCATCTGGACGTACAACTACATCCCGTACCCGTTCTTCTTCAGCGCGGGCGAGAGCTTCCGGATCGGCGACATCGCGATCAGCGTCTGGTCGCTCACGACGTTCCTCACGATCCTCGCGCTCATGGGGCTCCTCCAGGCGCTCTTCCGCGGGACGAAGCTCGGCCTCGGCCTCCGCGCGGTGTCCGACAACGCGCCCTCCGCGGCCCTGTCCGGGGTCAGGGTCGGCCGCATGCTCATGACCGGGTGGGGGCTCGCCGCGGTGCTCGGCGCGATCGCCGGCATCCTCCTCGCCGCGAAGATCCAGCTGCAGCCGGGCATGTTCGACTCGATCCTCGTGTACGCTCTCGCCGCCGTCATCATCGGCGGGCTCGACTCGCCGATCGGCACGGCGATCGCGGCATGGGCGATCGCGATCCTCGAGAACCTCGCCGGCACCTACCTGCCGTGGGTCGGGCACGACCTCAAGATCGCGGTGCCGTTCGTCCTCCTCTTCGTCGTGCTCATCTTCAGGCCCCAAGGGCTCTTCGGCCGGAAGGTGGTGGTCCGGGTATGAACGACGCGCTGACGACCTCCGTACGGCGGCCGGAGGAGGGCTTCTGGGGCCGCCTCGACCAGCTCACCCAGAACCGCTGGGTCCGCTGGGGCGTGCTCCTCGCATTCCTCATCGTCCTCTTCGTGCTCCCGCTCGTCTCGGCCGAGTTCACGAACCAGACGATCACGCGCATTGCCGTCTTCGCCGTCGCGGTGCTCGGGCTCAACATCATCATGGGCTACACGGGGCAGGTCTCCCTCGGGCACATCTTCTTCGTCGGCGTCGGCGCGTACTGCACGATCATCCCGATCCGGGCATGGTGGGGCGGCGACCTCGCCGAGGGGAGCATCGTCATCGGCTTCGTGCTCGCGATCCTCATCCCCGGCGTGCTCGGCCTCGTCATCGCACTCGCCGCCGTGCGGCTCCGGGGGCTCGCCCTCGCCATGGTGACGATCGCGCTGCCGATCATCGGCGTCCCCGTCGCGAAGCGATTCTCCGACCTCACGGGCGGCAACGAGGGCGTCTCGATCAAGCGCCTCGACTACGTGACCTCGAGCGGCGAGACGCTCAAGGGCAACCCCTTCGCGGCGCCCCCCGGGGTCCCGCTCGCCGACGACCAGTGGCAGTACTACCTCGTCGTGGCGATCGCCGTCGTGCTCTTCGTCCTCGCGTACTTCCTCGTGCGCGGGAAGTTCGGGCGCGCCTTCGCGATCGTCAAGGAGAACGAGGCGGTCGCCGCCTCGATGGGCATCTCGCCCTACTGGTACAAGGTCATCGCCTTCACGATCTCCGGCATGTTCGGCGGCGCCGCCGGCTTCCTCTACATCGTCGCGCTCCAGTACACCTCCTCCGAGACCCTGTCCTTCGGCCACTCGATCGAGCTCGTCATCGCGACGATCGTCGGCGGCGCGGGCAGCATCATCGGGTCGGTGCTCGGCGGCGTCATCTACGTCCTGCTCCCGCAGCTGACGAACGCCGTCTACCCCGAGGCGACGACCGTCGTCCAGGGTGTCGTCATCCTGCTCGTCCTCTTCCTCCTCCCCGGAGGGCTCGCAAGCCTCCCCCGCGTGATCCGGCGGCGCAGCTCGCGCCGGCGCGGCGGGACCGGTGATGTCGACCTCGCCGCCGACATCGCCCCCGGAATCACCAAGAAATAGCCCACATCGCAAAGGAGTGGCAATCCAATGATCACGACACGAAGCAGTCGGCGCGCGATCGCGCTCGCCGGCGCCGTCGGCGTCCTCGCCCTCGGCCTCGCGGCGTGCGGACGCGCTGACGCGCCCGCGACCCCCGACCCGGAGGGCACCGAGGAAGCGGTCGTCGCCTCCCCGGGCATCACCGACACGACGCTGACCTTCGGCGTCTCGACGCCGCTGACCGGCGCGACCGCCGGCCCGGGCAACTGCACCGTCGACGGCGCGCTCGCCTACTTCGGCATGAAGAACGCCGAGGGCGGCATCACCTTCGGCGACGGCAAGACCCGCACGATCGAGATCAAGAAGTACGACGACGAGTACAACCCGGAGAAGTCGGCCGCGAACTTCCAGCAGATGGTCGCCGACGGCGTCTTCGCCGCGGGCCTCGGCCTCGGCACCCCGACGAACCGCTCGTGGCGCGAGGCCGCGATCGAGGAGGGCGTCCCGCAGGTCCTCGTCATGACGGGTGACCCGATCTTCAGCCAGCGCGCCGAGTCGCCTTGGCAGCTCGGCCTCGTCCCGACCTACATGCAGGAGGGTGGCGCCTTCGGCACCGCGCTCGTCGCCGGTGGTCAGCCGCACAAGGTCGCCGTGCTCTACCAGAACGACGACTACGGCAAGGGCTACCTCCAGGGCTTCAAGGACTCGATCGAGGGCGCGAGCCAGATCGAGATCGTCAAGGAGCTCTCGTATGAGCCGACCGCGCCGTCGCTCGAGGGCCAGATCACGGAGCTCGCCGCGACCGGCGCCGATGTCCTCTTCCACGCCGTCTCGGTGACGCCGCTCGCGATCGAGGACCTGCAGAAGGCCCAGGCGCTCGGCTGGACCCCGATGTGGTTCCTCCCGTCGAACACGGCCTCCCCGGGTGGCATCCTCACCCCGGCCGGCGTCACGGGCGACACCTACCCGGGCGTCTTCGCCGCAGGCTTCTCGGAGGCGGCGGCGGCCCCGCCGTTCGCGGAGTCCGAGGCTGGCAAGACCTACTTCGAGGCCATCGGCGAGTACACCGAGAACGACGGCAAGTCCTTCCCGCACTGCGTGTGGTCCTGGATGGGCGCGCAGATCCTCGAGCAGGCCTTCGAGACCATGACCGAGCCGACGCGCGAGTCGTTCTACGAGGCGCTCACCTCGATCACGGGCTTCGACACCGACTTCGGCTTCGGCCCGATCGACACGACGGTCGACGGCGCGCCGGCGGTGCAGACGGTCGTCCTGCAGCAGTTCACCGGCACGGGCTACAAGAACGTCGACGTCGTCGAGTGAGGTAGCCCGCACCAATCGGAGGGCCCGGTCGCTTCGGTGACCGGGCCTTTCGGCGTTCAGGCCTGGGCGCGGAGGGCCGCGGCGACCGACTCGAGGTGCCGTCGCGTCGCCTGCTCGGCGCCGGCCGCATCGCCCGCGAGGACGGCGTCGATGATCGCGACGTGCTCGGGCGCCGATCGCTGCGCCCGTCCGGGCTGGAACGCGAGCCGGAACTGGTGGCGGGCCGACTGGGCCCAGAGCCGCTCGAGCAGGATCGCGGCGGTCTCATGCCCGCTCACGGCGAGGATGAGCCGATCCATCTGCTGGTTGAGCCGCGAGTAGCCGACGAGATCCCCGGTCGCGACGGCGTCGAGGATCTCCTCGCGCAATCGCCGGAGCTCGGCCGCGTCCTCGTCGGTGAGGCGCTCCGCCGCCTTGCGCGCGCTGAGCGCCTCGAGCGCGCTGCGCGCCTCGACGATCTCGACCGCCTCGTCGACGCTGATCGCCCGCACCCGCGCGCCGCGATTGGGGAGTCGCTCGACGAGCCCCTCATTCGCGAGCCCCACGAGCGCGAGCCGGACGGATGCCCTGCTGGCGCGGAACTTCTCGCTGAGGTCCGCCTCGACGAGTCGCTGCTCGGGCGCGTAGTCGCCCTGAAGGATCGCCTCGCGGACGCGCGCGAGGAGCTCGGCCGCGGGGTCGCTCATGCCCGCTCCTCCGCGGCGATGGCCGTGTCGGGCCGTGCCAGGTCGGTGTAGTCCTGCCCCTTGACCCCCGTGATGAATGCGCGAGCGCGCGCCGAGCGCTCGACGTCGCGCGGCCAGGCGAGCACGACGCTCGCGAGCGGCGGCGGCGGCTCGATCTCCTTGATGATGATCGGCAGGCCGTCATAGCTGAGCGAGCTCGCGGGCCGTTGGACGAACAGCCCATAGGCCGTGTGGCTCCGGGCGACCATCGATCGGGTGAGCTCGAAGTCCTTGGTGCGGTGCCCGATCGTCGGCACGAGGCCCTCCGCCGCGAACATCGCCATCGTGTGTCTCGTGCTCGGCGCCCGGTCGAAGAGGAGGAGCGGGAGCTCCGCGAGGTCGCTGAGGCGCACCGTCCGCCGCGACGCGAGCGGGTGCCTCGCGCCGACGTACGCGTAAGCCCTGGCCTGGTAGAGCAGGTGGCGATCGACGTCGCCGAGCTCGCCCATGTCGTAGAGCACGGCCGCATCGAGCTCGCCCGTGCTGAGGCCCTCGAGGAGCCCCTCGACGTCGCCGAGCTCAAAGTCGACCTCGACCCGCGGGTGCCGACGCTCGAACTCGGCGAGCAGCCGCGGCAGGACGCTCGCGGCGAGGGTGTCGTAGCAGCCGATCCGGAGCGAGCCGATGAGCTCCTCGCTCTCGCCGCGCACCTGTCGCACGAGCTCGAGACGGCTCGCGAGGACCTGCCGCGCCCACTCGCGCACCGCGACGCCGTTGGCGGTGAGGGTCACGCCGCGCGACCGCTTGCGGACGGCGAGCTGGACGCCGAAGGAGCGCTCGAGCTCGGAGACGGATGCCGCGACCGCCGAGGCGGAGTAGCCGAGCCGGGCCGCGGCAGCTGCGATCGTCCCCTCCTCGGCGACGGCGACGAAGTGCTCGAGCTGCCGCAGTGAGAGGTCGCCGATCTCCTCGTCCCCATTGCCCACCCTCGTATGATGCCAGAGCCGGCGGCCGCGCATTCGTGGATCTCGGCGCTCGCGCGAGGGTGCACGATAGATGGTGGCCCGGCGAGCTCGGGCACCGACCCCCAAGGAGGCGCTGTGTCCGCAATCCCATTCGTCCCCCACGTGATCGGCGGCGAGGAGCGCGCCTCCTCGGACGGGGCGCGCCTCGACAACGTGAACCCGTGGACCCGCGAGGCGGAGGGCTCGCTCGCCGCGGGCGGGGCGCGTGAGGCGCACGACGCGATCGCCGCGGCACGTGCCGCCTTCGAGGCGGGCGGCTGGTCGCGCCTGAGCGAGCGCGAACGCGGGGCGCTCCTCCACGCCTTCGCCGACCGCATCACGGCGCACACTGAGGAGCTCGCCCAGGCGGAGACGAGCGACATGGGTCGACCGCTCGCCGCGGCGCGAGCCTTCGATGTCCCGCGCGCGGTCGCGATGATCCGGTTCTTCGCGGATCACCTCATGCTCGCGACGAGCGAGACGTACCCGATGGGCGCGGAGTTCCACGCGTTCACGGCCTACCGCCCCGCGGGCGTCGTCGTCGCGATCTCGCCCTGGAACCACCCGCTCATGCTCGGCGTCTGGAAGATCGCCGCGGCGCTCGCCTGGGGCAACTCGGTCGTCTGGAAGCCCGCGGAGGACAGCCCGAGCTCGGCCTACCTCCTCGCTCGCTACGCGATCGAGGCGGGATGGCCGGCGGGGGTGCTCAATGTCGTCCAGGGTCGCGGCGCCGAGGTCGGCGACGCGCTCATCCGCGCGGAGGGCGTCGACCGGATCACCTTCACCGGGTCGACGGAGGTCGGACGGATCGTCGGCGCCGCCGCCGCCCAGCGTCTCGTCCCCGTGACGCTCGAGCTCGGTGGCAAGGGCGCCTCGCTCGTCTTCGACGACGCGGATCTCGACCTCGCGGCGGCGACGGCCGCTCGGGCGGTCTTCAACAACTCCGGCCAGGTCTGCCTTGCCGGCACCCGCGTGCTCGTGCAGCGCCCGGTCTATCGCGCATTCCTCGAGCGTTTCGCCGCGGAGGCGGAGCGGCTCCGCGTGGGCGACCCGCTCGACCCCGCGACGGACCTCGGCCCGCTCGCCTCCGAGAAGCAGTTCGAGCGCGTCTCGGCATACTTCGAGCTCGCGCAGCGCGAGGGGGGCCGCGTCCTTCGCGGCGGGCCGGGCGAGGGCTGGAGCTTCACGCCGACGATCATCGAGGACGTCGACCGTGGCGGCCGGGTCTGGCGCGAGGAGGTCTTCGGCCCCATGGCGACGGTCGTCGGCTTCGGCGACGTCGACGAGGGCATCGCGCTCGCCAATGACACCGATTACGGGCTCGCCTGCACGCTCTTCTCGGAGTCGGCGGCGCGGATCCACACGGCGGCGTCACGGCTCAGGACCGGAACGGTCTGGGCGAACTGCTACCAGGTGCGCGACCTCCGGGCGCCGATCGGCGGACCGGGGCACTCCGGCATCGGGCGCGAGGGCGGCAACTTCAGCCGCGAGTTCTTCACCGAGCCGCAGGCCGTCTTCATCAAGACCTCGATCGGCTGATCGAGCGCTGCCCGCGTGACCGCGGCCGCCGCGCGAGGGAGAGCGCACGACGGCCGCGGCAGGCGGCTCAGGTGAGGCGGGCGACCGCCTCGCGGGCGACGGCCTCGGCGTCGAAGTCGTAGAGCCAGAGGCGGAAGCTGCCCGAGTTCTTGATCTCGCTGTCGCGCTGACCGAGGTCCTCGTAGCCCGAGTCGTAGCGGCGGCCGTTGTCGCGCGCGCCGGACTGGACGCGGGTCGTGCGGTCGAGGCGGAGCCGCTCGTACTCGGCGAGCACCTCCTCGAGCCGTCCGTCCCCGAGCCCGCCGAGCAGCACGGCGAGCGTGATGCCGTCCTCGATGGCCTGGTTCGCGCCCTGACCGAGGTGCGGGAGCATGGCGTGGGCAGCATCGCCGAGGAGCGTGACCCTACGGCCCGACCAGCGCTCGAGCGGCTCGCGGTCGTAGAGGCCCCACCAGAAGGTCTCCTCGACCTGCTCGAGGAGCTGCGTGACCCGCGGGTCCCAGCCAGCGAAGTCGGCGCGGAGCGAGTCGACGTCGCCGGCGGCCGACCACGACTCCCTCAGGTGCGAGTCGCTCGGGACGAAGCCGACGTAGTTGAGGAGTTCGCCGGAGCGGACCGGGTAGGTGAGGAAGTGCTTGCCCTCGCCCATCCACAACTGCGCGACGCCGGGGGTCCAGTCGCCGAGTCGATCGAAGGGCACGAGGCCGCGGTAGGCGATCGAGCCGGAGTAGACGGGGGCGGTCGGCTCGGTGACGAGCGCGCGAACGACCGAGTGGATGCCGTCGGCACCGACGACGAGGTCTGCGGTCGCGGTCTGGCCGCCCTCGAACTCGAGGAGGACGTCGTCCTCGCGCTCCTCGAGGCGCGCGAGCCGATGCCCGGTGCGGATGGCATCCGCCGGGAGCGCCCCCGCGAGCGCGCCGACGAGGTCGGCGCGGTGGAGCCCGAGCGTGAAGTACTTGCCAGAGCTGTCGGCCGTCGTCATGTCGCCGATGTGCTCACCCTCGGCGCGGTAGTACACGGATCCGTCGCCGTAGCGCGCGGCGACCGTCTCGATCGCGTCTCGAAGGCCGAGTCCCTCGTAGATCCGCAGCCCGTTCGGCGCGACGCCGATGCCCGCCCCGACCTCGCCGATCTGCCGCGCCTGCTCGTAGACGACGACGTCCTGGCCGTGCTGGCGGAGCGCGATGGCGGCCGTGAGCCCGCCGATTCCTCCCCCGACGATCGCGACGCGCATGTGACATCTCCTTCGTATATCGAATGTACTTCGCATATCGTAACTACACTCGAAACATGGCGCAAACGACCCGCACGCTCGAGGAGCGCAATGAGAGCATGGGCGGCCTCGCCAAGGGCCTCGCCGTCATCGAGTGCTTCGACCGCGACCACCCGCGGCTCGCGGTCACCGATGCCGCGAGGCTCGCGGGCCTCGCCCCCGCCGTCGCGCGACGCTGCATGCGCACGCTCGAGCAGCTCGGCTACCTCAGCTACGACGGCAAGTACTATCGGCCGACCCCGCGATTCGCCAGGCTCGCCGACGCCTTCACGCTCGCCGACCCGCTCCCGAGCCTCGCGATGCCGCTCCTCGACGAGCTCCGCGATGCCCTCCATGAGACCGCGAGCCTCTCGATCCTCGACGGCGAGGAGGTCCTCTTCGTCGCGCGGAGCGAGGCCGCGCACCTCGTCGCGACGAGCCTCCGAGTCGGGGGCCGCCTCCCGAGCACGCGGACGGCCGCCGGCCAGGTGCTCCTCGCGGCGCTGCCACCCGACGCTCGGCTGTCGCGGGAGACGCGCGAGCTGCTCGACCGCGTCCGGGCCGACGGTTACGCGCTCACCGACCAGGAGGTCGAGCTCGGCCTTCGCGCGATCGCGGTCCCCGTCGTCGACGCGAGCGGCGCCTGCGTCGCGGCGATGTCGCTCAGCGCCGTCACGGCCCGCGCGACCGTCGAGCGCCTCGTCGAGGAGTTCCTTCCGGAGTTGCGGACGCGCGCCGAACGCCTCGGACGATCGCTCTGACAGGCAGACGACGCGCATTCCTCCCGAGGCATGCGCGGCGCGACAGCGGCCCGACGAGTCAGTGGAGATGCCGGGAATCGAACCCGGGTCCATCGCTGATTGCCCTCGTCTTCTCCGGGCGCAGCTCACGGATCGTTCTGCTCGGCCGCGACGTTCGTCGTGAGCTCCCACGTCGACCGGCCCAGCCTCAGTGCAAGTCCCCCGCGGCCCTGAGGCGCGATCGCGGAGCAAGCCTCCTTGATGACGCCACGCACCGGGTAGGAGGCATTCCCGGGGTGACGGACTTTAGGGCCCTAGCCGATCAGGCGGCGAGAGCGAAGTCAGCGCGCTTGGAATTCGCACTTATGGTTTGGTGCCATCGTTTGCGAGATAAGACACCATCCTCGGCCCGCTTCTCGTGAACGCACAGGCGATGTCGAAACCGATCATCCCCTGGTCCAGTGTTCGGCGGTGCCGCTGTCGCGCTGTGGAGTTATGAATGCGTGTGCTCGCGTCCCTGGCGAGCATTCCATTGTACGCGTCCCGCTCCCCCGAGGCTAGGCCCCCGCTGGGCGCAGGAGGAGCGACTCCCGCTTCCGGTGGACCGTGAGGTAGCGCAGCCCGGAGGCCTCCGCCCGGAACCCGCGCCGCGACCGGCGCGGCAGGAAGACGAGGGCGCCGGGCTCGAGCGCGACCTCGCCGAGCTCGGTGAGGAGCACCCCCGAGCCGTCGAGCACGTGGACGAGGACGTCGACGTCCGGCCCGACGTGCACGTCGATCCCGTCGCCCGGGGGCAGGACGATGATGTTCGCGTCGAGGTCGCGATCGGCGACCGGGATCGACCAGGCCGCGCCCGCGACGCCCTCGGCGAGCGGGCCATCGGTCCGCACGAGGACCCGCGGCAGCGGCGTGCTGCTGAGCCGCGTGAGCCGGATGCGCCAGTCGCCCGGCTCACTCGAGAGGTACTCCCAGCGGTAGGCGCCCGGCAGCTCCCGCTCGAACTCCTCGCGAAGGTGGCGCGGGTCGTGGTCGTTGCGCAGCACGAAGGACTCGCCGACCCCGAGCGACCGGAACCTCGCGAAGATGAGCGGATGGCGCTCCGGCTTCGGCACCTCGCTGACATCCAGGACGTCCGACTCCTGACCAGCCGCTGCCGACATCTTCGACCTCCGCTTCGCGGGTGGTGCCCCCGCGCATTCATGTATAGCCTCCGAACATGACGGAGTCGAATGCGGGGCCGATCAATCTCACGGCGCTCGGCGAGGAACTGCTCGCCGAGGCGGCGGGCGCGGCGAGCGGCCGTGCCACGCGGGTGCTCCGCGCGAAACCGGGCGGCTCGCTCTCGCAGGTCATGCTCGCCCTCCTCGCGGGCCGCGAGCTCAGCGAGCACGAGAACCCGGGTCAGGCGCTCCTCGAAGCCCGTCGCGGCCGCGTGCGCCTCCTCGCGGGCGAGGCGTCCTGGGAGCTCGGCCCGGACGAGCACATCACGATCCCCGAGCAGCGGCACTCGCTCCGCGCGCTCACGGACGCCGTCGTCACGCTCACGGTCGTCCGCGGCTGAGCCCGTGCCGACCTAGGCCTCCCTGCTCATCGAGAGACCTTGCCGAAGAGCTGCGCGATCGGCCGGTAGACGATCGGCTGCGCCGCGACGACCGCGCCCGCGCAGACGAGCATCCCGACCGCGAAGAAGACGACGCCGAGCCAGCTGCCCGGATCGTCGGTCGCGGCGAACATGTGGTTGAGGTTCCGCTGCGCTCCCGTCGCGAGCACGAGCACGACGTGGACGATCGTGAAGAGCACGAAGAGGAGCATGACGGGGAAGTGGACCGCCCGCGCCCACTCGACGGGGTAGACCCGGTTGATCCTCGCCTCAGTCGGCCAGAACTCCGCCATCCGCAGCCCCGTGATGATCGCGAGGGGCGCGAGGATGAAGACGACGCCGAAGTAGCTGAGCTGCTGGAGCGAGTTGTAGTTGACCCAGCCGTTCTCGCTCGGCCAGTCGAAGCTCACGTACTGGAGGGCCGCCGAGAGCGCATTCGGGACGACCTCCCAGCTCGTCGGGACGATGCGCAGCCAGTGGCCGGTCGCAAACAGCAGGACGACGAAGACGAGACCGTTGGCGACCCAGAGGACGTCGAGCGCGTTGTGGAGCCAGAGCTGGAGCGAGATCTTCCGCGGCGCCCGCTTCGTCCGGATGAGGCCCTTGTTCGTCCGCGTCCAGAAGCCCGGGGGACGGCGCGTGTTGCGCACCTGGAGCCCCGTCCGCACGACGAGAACCATGAAGAAGATGTTGAGGAAGTGCTGCCAAGCCGCCCAGACGGGGATGCCCTCGGCGACGGGGATCGGCGAGACGTACTCCCCAGGGAACTGGCCGATCCACGCCTCGACCTCCGGGAGCGTCCGCAGCCAGCGCGCGAGGAGGACGAGCGCGACCGCGACGACGACGATGACGGGCCCGAGCCAGAGCATGATCCGCCAGCGCGAGGCGCGGAAGCGCCCCCAGGCGGTGTCCGCCTTCGCCACCGCCGCCTACGCCTTCAGCGCGTCGACGAGCTGCGGGACGACCTCGAAGAGGTCGCCGACGACGCCGAAGTCCGCGATCTCGAAGATCGGCGCGTCCGGGTCGGTGTTGACCGCGACGATCGTCTTCGCCGTCTGCATGCCGGCGCGGTGCTGGATCGCGCCCGAGATGCCGAGCGCGATGTAGAGGTCCGGCGAGACCGCGACGCCGGTCTGGCCGACCTGGAGGTTCGCGGGCGCGTAGCCGGAGTCGACGGCGACGCGGCTCGCGCCGACGGCCGCGCCGAGCGCGTCGGCGAGGCGCTCGACGATCGCGAAGTCCTCCTTCGAGCCGACGCCGCGCCCCCCGGAGACGACGATGCGCGCGGACTTCAGGTCCGGGCGCGAGCTGTCGACGACGATCGGCGTCGTCGAGACGACCGTCGCGTCGGTGTCGCCACCCGCCGCGGCGAGCTGGGCGGCGTCGATGCTCGTGACGCCGGGCAGCGCATTCGCATCGAAATCGCCGTCGCGGAGCGTGACGATCGGCCCGGCGCCCTCGGCGGCGGCCGTCGTCGTGAAGTTCCCGCCGAAGACGGAATGCGTCGTGACGACGCGGCCGCCATCGACCGCGATCGCGGTGACATCGGCGAGGACCGGACGCCCGAGCCGGGCGGCGAGGCGACCGGCGAGCTCGCGGCCGTCGACCGTGTGCGGGATGACGATCGCGTCGGCGTCCGCCGCCTGCTCGGCGAGCTGCGCCGCGACGGCCGCGGTGCGGCCGACGAGCTGATCGACACCAGTGACGAGGAGAATGCCCATGTTCACTTCACCAGACCCTGTGCCTTGAGGAATGCGGCGATCCGCTCGCCGCCATCGCCCTCGTCCTCGATGACCTCGCCCGCCTGGCGCGCGGGGCGCTCGGCGACCGAGAGGATGACCGTGCCGACCCCGGCGAGCTCGCCGCCCGGGGCCCGCTGCTCGAGCGGCTTCTTCTTCGCGCCCATGACGCCCATGAAGTTCGGGAAGCGCGCCTCGGCCGACTTCTCCGTGACCGTGACGACCGCCGGCAGGCTCGCGCGGAGCACCGTCTCGGTGTCCGCCGTCGTCCTGGTGCCCTCGACGGCCCCGTCGGCGATCCGGACCTCGCCGAGGCTGCCGAGCAGCGGGAGGCCGAGGAGCTCGGCGACCATCGCGGGGACGACGCCGCCGCGGCCGTCGGTCGACTCGTTGCCGGCGACGATGAGATCGGCCTGCTCGTCGCGGAGCGCCTCGGCGAGCGCGCGAGCCGTGCGCAGCGAGTCCGCCGCGGCGAGCGAGTCGTCGACGATGTGGACGGCGCGGTCGGCGCCCATCGCGAGCAGCTTCTTGCGCAGGGCGTCCTTGATGCCGTCGGGGCCGACCGAGACGACGACGACCTCGGTCGCCTTGTCCTTGTCCTTCACGAGGAGGGCGACCTCGAGCGCACGCTCGTTGATCTCGTCGATGACGAGGTCGCCGCTGCGGTCGAGGAGGCCCGTCGTGAGGTCGAGACGTCGCTCCCCGTAGGTGTCCGGGACTTCTTTGACGAGCACCGCGATCTTCATCCGGACAGCTTATCGGTGCGCGTCGTGGCAAGTCCCCGTGCGCGTGACGACCGGGGGTGAGGGGCGGGTGAATGCCCCGCGACTACTCCCCCAGCCGGTTCCTCGTGCGCATGGCCCGCTCGGCTTCGCGCCGGTCGTCGCGCTCGCGGAGCGTCTGGCGCTTGTCCCAGTCCTTCTTGCCCTTCGCGAGCGCGAGCTCGACCTTGGCGCGACCATCCGAGAAGTACATGCTGAGCGGCACGAGCGTGTAGCCGCCCTCCTTGACCTTGCTGCCGAGCTTGAGGATCTGGAGCTTGTGGAGGAGGAGCTTGCGCTTGCGACGAGGCGGGTGATTCGTCCACGAGCCCTTGTCCCACTCGACGATCGAGACCGCGTCGAGCCAGGCCTCGCCGTGCTCGATGTACGCGTAGCCGTCGGTGAGGTTGACCCGGCCGGCGCGGAGCGACTTCACCTCGGTCCCGGTCAGCACGATGCCGGCCTCGACGGTGTCCTCGATGAGGTAATCGTGCCGGGCGCGGCGATTGACCGCGATGGGCTTGCGGCCCTGCTCCTTCGGCATCGTGACTCTCCTCGGCAATCGGCCGCACGGGGTGTACGAGCCTCGCCCCGGCGACGGAGCAGATCAGCCTACCGCGTCGGGCACTTATCCACACGAGCACGAAGTCCCCTGGCGATGAGGAGGAGCCCTGCGCGATGCTCCCGGCATGGGCGAGATCATTCCGATCAGGACGGCACGACGGGAGCGCATGACCGGTGAGGCGCACCGGCTCGCACGGGGCGTCGCACGCGGCGAGTTCATCCGGATCCGGCAGGGCGCCTATGTCGAGCGCGAGCTCGCCGAGGCCTCGACGCCGGCCGCGCTCCATCGCGCGCGGATCGTCGCGACCCGGCTCGCCGCGGTCTCGGAGCCGACGTTCTCGCACGAGTCAGCCGCGGCGCTCCACGGCATCCCGCTCCTCGGCGGCTGGCCGACGAAGGCGACGACGACGGTCAGCGCCCGGGCGACGTCCTCCGGCGCCGTCCGGCGATCGGTTCGGTCGCTGCCCGACGAGGACCGGGTCGTGCTCGACGATGGCTGCCACGCGACGAGTCCCGCCCGGACGGCGATCGACATCGCGGCGAGCCGCAGCCTGCTCGCGGGCATCGTGGCAATCTCGCACGTGCGCGCCCACGGCGTCTCGACGCAGGAGCTCGCGGCCGCGATCACCCGGGCCGGACGCTTCCCGGGGGTCCGCCGCGCGCGACTCGCGCTGTCGAGATCGACCGAGGCGTCGAGGTCGGTCCTCGAGACGCTCATCCTCGTGCGCTGCCAGGACTACGGCTTCGCCGTCCCCGCGCAGCAGGCCGAGGTGCTCGGCGTCGACGGCATCGGCTACCGCGTCGACTTCGCCTGGGACGGGGGCCGCATCGTCGCCATCGGCGACGCCCGCGACAAGGAGCCCGTCCCCGATCACCTCGCTGGGCTCACACCCGTCGACGCGCTGTGGGCCGAGCAGCGGCGCCAGGATGCGCTGAGCCCGGGGCGCGCATTCGTCCGCATCGACTGGGCCGAGGCCTGGGGCGGGCAGGGGCTCGCGCGGCGGCTCATCGCCGCCGGTGTGCCGCGCCCCGACGTCCGTCTCGTCGGGCTCACCTTCTGACCGGCTCAGACCCGGAGGTAGCGCTTGATCGCGACCGAGGCGGACAGCCCCGCGAGCAGCACCCCGATGACGATCAGGAGCGGCATGACAGCGACGGCGTCGCTCACCCCGACGAGGAGGCCCGTCCCGCCGAGTGTCGCGCCGAGCTCGCCTCGGACGAAGAACTGCACGATCGCGACGAGCGCGCCGCCGGCGAGGAGCGAGCCGACGAGGGACGCGAGGACGCCCTCGAGCACGAAGGGCGCCTCGATGACGCCGTTCGAGGCGCCAACGAGACGCATGATGCCGATCTCCCGGCGCCTCGAGAAGGCGGAGAGGCGGATCGTCGTCGAGATGAGGAGGACGGCCGCGATGAGCATGAGGATCGCGATGCCGATCGCCGCCGCGGAGGCGGCGTTGAGGATGTTGAAGATCGGCTCGAGGTACGCGCGCTGGTCCTCGACCGACTCGACGCCGGCATTGCCCGCGACCGATTCGACGACGATGTCGGCGTTCGCTGGGTCGACCATCGTCACTCGCGCGACCGCCCCGACGAGCTCGGGCGTCAGCGTGTCGACGACCGGGTTGTCGGCGAGGACCTCGCGGGTCTCGGCGAGGACCTCCTCGGGCGTCAGGTACTCGACGGACTCGATGTACTCCGCGAGCGGCGCCGTCTCGAGCTCACCGCGCACCGCCGCAATCTCCTCGTCGCTCGCAGCGGCCTGCTGGCAGTTGCCCGACTGGTCGATCGCCGAGCAGAAGTAGATCTGCACCTGCGCCCGGTCGTACCAGTAGCCCTTCATCGAGGTGATCTGCCCCTGGAGGAGCACCGCGACGCCGACGAAGGTCAGCGAGATGAAGGTGACCAGGATGACCGAGACGACCATCGAGGCGTTCTTCGACAGCCCCGTGAACGCCTCCTTGAGGACGAGCCCGAGCCTCATGCCTCGCCCCCCTGCGTCCCCGCGACGATCGGCATCGCCTGGGTGACGTAGGCGCCGCCCCGCTCATCGCGGATGACCCGGCCCGTCATGAGCTCGATGACCCGGCGCTGCATCCGGTCGACGACGTCGGCGGCGTGCGTCGCCATGACGACGGTCGTGCCGCCGCGGTTGATCTGCTCGAGGACGGACATGATGCCCTGCGCCGTCTCGGGGTCGAGGTTGCCGGTCGGCTCGTCGGCGAGGAGGATCGCGGGCTTGTTGACGACGGCGCGAGCGATCGCGACGCGCTGCTGCTCGCCACCGGAGAGCTCGTGCGGCATGCGGCCGGCCTTGCCCTGCAGGCCCACCATCTTGAGCGCGTCGGGGACCGCCTCGCGGATGTAGCCGCGCGATTTGCCGATGACCTGGAGCGTGAAGGCGACGTTGTCGTAGACGGTCTTGTTCGGCAGCAGCCGGAAGTCCTGGAAGACGACGCCGAGGCTCCGGCGGAAGTACGGCACCTTGCGGCTCGGCATCGCGGACAACTTCTTGCCGAGCACCCAGATCTGCCCCGAATTCGGCCGCTCCTCCCGGAGGATGAGGCGCAGGAGCGAGCTCTTGCCGGAGCCGGAGGCCCCGATGAGGAAGACGAATTCGCCCTTGTCGATCTCGAGCGACACATCGCCGAGCGCTGGGCGATTCGTCCCTGGATAGGACTTCGACACGTTCTCGAACCGGATCATGGCGGATGAAGCCTAGGCAGGCGCCCGACCCCCGCACGGCAGGCGCCCCGGCGCGCCCGAGCATTCACAGGGAGGAATGCGCGGAGACGCGTGCCGCGCATTCCTCCCCAATCCTCGCGATCGCGTCGGCATCCACAGATCCGATCTAGGATGAGCGCTTCCAGCGGCTGACGATGACGAGCGGCCGGCTCAGCGATGTGCTCCGGGGCTCACGATCGCGACGCGGAACTCGCGCCACTTCGACCGCGCGGGCGTCCCCATCATCGACCCGTGGACGGCCGAGCCGGGCTGAGCCGGCTCAGTCGGTCTGGCGCTTGCGCCAGCGGATGCCCGCGGAGATGAAGCCGTCGAGGTCGCCGTCGAAGACGTCGGCCGGGCGCCCGACCTCGTGCCCGCTGCGAAGGTCCTTGACCATCTGGTACGGCGCGAGGACGTAGGAGCGCATCTGGTCGCCCCAGCTCGCCGTGATGTTGCCCGCGAGCTCCTTCTTCTTCTTCGCCTCCTCCTCGCGCTGGAGGAGCAGGAGGCGGGACTGGAGGACGCGCATCGCGGCGGCGCGGTTCTGGATCTGCGACTTCTCGTTCTGCATCGAGACGACGAGCCCGGTCGGCAGGTGGGTGATGCGCACGGCGGAGTCGGTCGTGTTGACCGACTGGCCGCCGGGGCCCGAGGAGCGGTACACGTCGACGCGGATGTCGCTCTCCGGCACCTCGACCTCGGTCGCCTCCGCCATGAGCGGGATGACTTCGACCGCCGCGAAGGAGGTCTCGCGGGAGTGCGCCGAGTTGAAGGGCGACATGCGCACGAGCCGGTGCGTCCCGGCCTCGACGGAGAGGGTGCCGAATGCATAGGGCGCGTCGACCTCGAAGGTCGCCGACTTGATCCCCGCCTCCTCGGCATAGGAGGTGTCCATGACCGTGACGGGGAATCCGCGGCGCTCCGCCCAGCGCAGATACATGCGCAGCAGCATCTCGGCGAAGTCGCTCGCGTCGACGCCGCCGGCGCCCGCACGGATCGTGACGACGGCCGGCAACGCGTCGTACTCGCCGTCGAGGAGCGTCTGCACCTCGAGCGCGTCGACCGTCTCCTGGAGCGCGACGAGCTCCGCGCGCGCCTCCTCCGCGGTCGCCTCGTCCTGCTCCGCGTTCGCGAGCTCGACGAGGACCTCGAGGTCGTCGAGGCGGGCCGCGACGCCCGTCACCCGGGCGAGCTCGGCCTGGGCACGCGAGAGCCGTGAGGTGACCTGCTGCGCCGCGGCGGGGTCGTCCCAGAGGTCCGGCCGTCCGGCCTCCTCGGAGAGCCCAGCGATCTCCCCCTCGAGCCGCGAGACGTCGACGACCGCCGCGATGTCGACGAAGGTGGCCCTGAGGGCGGCGATTTCGGCGGAGAGATCGAGTTCTTCCATGACCGGGCGAGTCTACCGGGGCGGCCGCGACGCGCGCGGGAGTAGCCTTGCCGGGATGAGTGACAACGTCGGGCACGTGCTCCGGCGTTACGCCTTCATGGTCTACGGGCCGACCGCCCTCTTCTCCCTCGGCGAGGGCGCCGTGCTCCCGCTCCTGCCGATCTTCGCGGCCGAGCGGGGTGCGGAGGTCTGGCTCGCCGCCCTCGTCGCCGGGTGCCTCGTCTTCGGCCAGCTCTTCGGCAACCTCCCGGCAGGCTGGCTGTCGAGCCGCCTCGGCGAACGACTGACGATGATCATCACGGGCAGCATCGCGACGATCGCGGCGGCCGGCATCGCATTCCTGCCCGGCGTCGCGTGGCTCGCCGCGTCGACGTTCCTCCTCGGCATCGCCGCGGCCGGATTCGCGCTCGCGAGGCACGCATTCATGACGACTCGGGTGCCCTTCAGCTTCCGCGCCCGGGCGCTCTCACTCATCGGCGGCACCTTCCGGTTCGGCGCGTTCGTCGGCCCCTTCGCGGGGGCGGGACTCGTCATGCTCACGGGGGACGCGCACGCGGGCGTCTGGCTGCTCGGCGCCTGCATGATCGGCTCGACCCTCCTCATCGCGCTGGGGCCCGACCCCGAGACGAAGCTCGAACCGGTCGCCGACGCCGACGCCGCGCGCGTCAGCGCCGAGACCGCCGCGGCCGAGGACACCGGCGAGACCGTGACCGGGTCCATCCCGCAGCCCGGGGCGCGGCGCGTGGGGCTCTTCGAGACGATCTGGCTCTACCGCGGGGTCCTCGCGAGGCTCGGGGTCAGTGCGGGGGCGCTCAGCGCGGTCCGCGGCGCGCGACTCATCGTGCTCCCCCTCGTCGGCGTCGCGATCGGGCTCGACGCCTCGACCGTGTCGATCGTCGTCGGCGTGTCGGGAGTCATCGAGTTCACGCTGTTCTACGCGAGCGGCCAGGTCATGGACCGCTTCGGGCGGATCTGGAGCGCCCTCCCCCCAATGCTCATCATGGGCGCGGCCTTCGCCGCGCTCGCGATCACGCAGCTCTTCGACGGCGCGCAGCTGTGGTACGCCGCGCTCGCGGTCGTGCTCGGCGTCGGCAACGGCCTGTCCTCGGGCGTGCTCATGACGCTCGGCGCCGACACCGCGCCGCGACACGACCCCGCGCAGTACCTCGGCGCCTGGCGCACGATCATCGACGCGGGCGGCGCGTCGATCCCCCTCATCGTCTCGGGGCTCACCGCCGCCTTCGGACTCGCCGTCGCGACGGGCTCGATCGGCATCATCGCGCTCGCGGGGGCCTTGGGCTTCGCCGTGTGGCTCCCCCGCTACGTCAAGGGTGCGCGAGAATAGTCACGGCTCCGGCGGGAGTGGTGGAATTGGCAGACACGCAGGATTTAGGTTCCTGTGCCTCGGCGTGCGGGTTCGAGTCCCGCCTCCCGCACCCGTGACGCTCCGCGGGCTCGATGGTCCGCGCTCCCATGTCTCGACGGGTCCGGGGACGACTCGCAGGAGCGGATGCGACCGGGGCCCGAGTGAACGGACCGCGGCCCAGTGCTCGGGGTTCCGAGGGGCGCGCGGTCTCGCGGAACCCCTCGAGCTGCGGATGGTGCCGATAACCTGCCGTCCGCCCGGCGAGGACGGCCTGGGCGAGCAGTGACTCGCGCCAGCAGGCGACGAGCCCCTGCCGGTCGAGGAGCGCGGGATCGAGCGACCAGAGCCTCACGCGAGCACGACCCAGATGATGAGCATCGTCGCCGCGAAGCCGACGAGGTAGTTGACGATGAGGAGGCGCCGCCAGGCGCGGTTCGCCGACCCGGAATCCTCGTCGGTCACGGATCGGTACGGCCACGCGAGGGCGAGGTACGGCAGCGCGAGGAGCGCGGCGAGCGGGACCGGCGGGGGCGCGGTGAGGAGCAGGAGGCCCGCGGCCGCCCACAGCGCGATCGCGAGCCGGACCGTGCGCGCGGCCCCGAGCCCGGTCGCGATCGAGCGGATGCCGCCGGCGCGATCCGGCACGACGTCCTGGACGGCCCCGAAGGCCTGGCTCGCGCAGCCCCAGAGGAAGAAGGCGAGGAGCACGACGACGGCCGTGAGATCCCAGGCGCCGCCGGCGAGCACGATCCCGTAGACGGCGGGCAGCGCGAAGTGGAGGCTCGAGGTGATCGCGTCGAGGCCGGGGATCTCCTTGAATCGCAGTCCCGGCACGGAGTACGCCGCGACGGCGAAGAGCGCGAGCACGAGGACCGCCCACGACCACGGGCCGCCGAGGACGACGAGCGCCACGACGAACGGCGCGCACGCCCCGACCGACCAGGCAATGACCCGCCGATGGGTCGCCGGCGGCAGCAGCGCGCCCTCGACCCCGCCCTTGCGCGGATTGACCGCGTCCGACTCGTAGTCGAAGACGTCGTTGATCCCGTACATCGCGAGGTTGTACGGGATGAGGAAGAAGATCGTGCCGACGATGAGCGCGGCATCGATCCGGCCTCCTGCGAGGAGGTAAGCCGCCGCGAAGGGGTACGCGGTGTTGATCCAGCTGAGCGGCCGCGAGGCGGTGACGAGCCGCGCGGCGAGCGAGCCCCTCATCGCCGGCCCCGCCCGCTCGCGAGCTCCCAGACGCCCGGCAGCATGACCGCGAGCGCGAGCGGGTAGGCGAGGTCCTCGACCGGGGCCCAGCCGATCCGGAGCCCCCAGATCTCGGCGTCGGCATAGGCGAAGAGCCCCGCGGCGATCATGAGGTTGTCGAAGACGATCGTGAGCACGACGAGGACCGTCGCCGTGATGACGGTCGGCGCGAGCGGGATCCGCCGTCCCGCGCGTCGGGCGCGCACCTCGCCGCTGACGCGGACCGCGAAGGCGACCGCGAGGAGCCCCGTGCAGATGAGCAGGTACGTCACGGGCGGCGCCTCGTCACCCGCTCGCTCAGCGCGAGGAGGTTGAGCGTGAGATAGGCGAGGAATGCGAGGAACGCGAGCTCCTCGATCGGCAGCTCCGGCGCGAGCAGCACGCCCGTCATCGCGGTCGTCTCACCCCGGTGGAAGACGCCAAGCCCGATGCCGACGAGGTCGGCGACAAGCAGGACGACGACGCCGACGACGAGGCCGATGGCCGCGCGCCGGGGGTCCCGCCAGAAAGCGATGCGGAGCCGCCAGTCCAGCAGCACCATGCAGCCGAGCACGACGAGGAGGACGAGCAGGTAGACCGGGGTCATGCCGGCCGCCCGACCGGCTCGGCGAGGGGCGATGCCGAGCGGTCCCCCCGGAGGCGCTTGACGACGAGCTCGGCGCTGATGAGGCACATCGGCACGCCGATGCCGGGGATCGTGCTCGCGCCGGCGTAGAAGAGACCGTCGACCCGCCGTGACGCGTTCCCCGCACGCAGCAGCGCGCTCTGTCGGAGGGTGTGCGCCGGGCCGAGCGCGCTGCCCGACCAGGAGGCGAGCTCGGCGGCGAAGTCACCCGGGGCGACGGTCCTCCGGACCGCGACGCGATCGGCGAGCCGCGGCGCGCCGGTCCACCCCGAGATCTGCTCGATCACGCCGTCGACGAAGGCCTCGATCCGCTCGTCGCCGCCTCGCTCGATGCCGCCTCGGCCGAGCGTCGGGTCGGGCGCGACCGGGACGAGCACGAAGAGGCTCTCGTCGCCGGGAGGCGCGACGTGCGGGTCGGTCGCGCTCGGCTTGCCGATGTAGATCGAGGGGGTCGCGGGGAGCGCGCCGCCGGGCCGGATCGAGGCGAAGGCTCCATCCCAGTCGTCCGCGAGGAGGAGCGTGTGATGCGCGAGCTGCGGGACCGCGCCCCTCACGCCGAGCATCGCGAGGACGGCGCCCGGTCCCGGCTCGCGACGGCGCCACCAGTCCGGGCCGCGGTCCCGGTGCTCGGCCGGGACGAGCTCGGTGTCGACGTGGTGGAGGTCGGCGGTCGCGACGACGACCTCAGCGGGGATCCGCGCCTCGGCGCCCGAGCCGTCCCGGTAGCGGACGCCGCGCGCCCTGCCTCCGGCGACCTCGATCGCGGTGACCCGCGCATGCATCACGAGGTCCGCCCCCGCCGCAGCGGCGAGAGCCGCGATCGACTCGACGACGCGGGCGAAGCCGCCGTCGGGGTAGAGCACCCCGTCGCCGACGTCGAGGTGGCTCATGAGGTGGTACATGCTCGGGACGCGCATGGGGGTGCCGCCGAGGAAGACCGCGGGGTAGCCGAGGAGGCGCCGCAGCCGCGGATCGCCCGTTGTCGCCGCGATCCGCCGGTCGAGCGAGCGGCCGAGCAGTCCAGCGAGCCGCGGCAGGCCTCGGAGGACTTCGGCGTCGAGGAAGGGCCGGATGCCGTCGAAGGAGCTGTAGAGGAAGCGCCGCAGCGCGAGGTCGTACGTCGCCGACGCCGAATCGAAGTAGGCATCGAGACGCGCGGCCGATCCGGGGTCGAGCGAGGCCATCGCCGCCCTCGCCGCCGCGGCGCCGGCCGGCAGGTCGAATGGCTCGGGGTCGCCCTCGAAGTAGGCGCGGTAGCCGGGATCGAGTCGGCGGAGCCGGAGCTGCGCCTCGGTGCTCGTCCCGAGCATCCGGTAGAAGTGGTCGAAGACCTCGGGCATGAGGTACCACGACGGCCCCGTGTCGAAGCGGAAGCCCCGCGAGGCCCAGCTCCCCGCGCGGCCGCCGAGCTCGTCGCGGGCCTCGAGGAGCGTGACCCGGTGCCCCTCCGCGGCGAGGAGGGCGGCGCTCGCGAGTCCCGCGATGCCGCCCCCGATGACGACGACGTCCCGGCGGCTCATGGCGCGACCCAGGTGCGCAGCGCCCCTCGCATCGCGATCGCCGTCTTGACCGACGCGGGGACGGAGACGCGCACGCCGCCGAGCCGCGCGGCCGGCACGCGCTCGATGCGTCGCAGCAGCTGCCCGAAGATGTCGGTCGCGACCCGCACGGCGAGGCGGCAGTCGCGCGGGAGCATCGGGATCGCCTGGCGCGCGGCCTCGAGGTCGCCGCGGATGTCGGCGACGATCGAGGCCTTCGCCGTCTCGTCGAGTTCGCCGCCGCCGATTCCGGGGAAATAGTCGCGGCCGAGCCGGGCGCGGTCGTCGCCGAGGTCGCGGAGGAAGTTCACCTTCTGGAACGCCGCCCCGAGGCGAGCGGCACCCGCCTCGAGCACGGCGAGCTCCTGAGCCCCGGACTCGCGGCCCGCGAGGAAGACCCGCAGGCACATGAGTCCGACGGCCTCGGCCGAGCCGTGGATGTAGCCGCGGTACTCGGCGTCGTCGAAGTCGACCGGGTCGAGGTCCCGGCGCATCGATGCGAAGAATGCGCGGAGCGGCTCCGCCGGGATCCGGCACTCGCGCGCGACATCGGCGAACGCATGGACGACGAGATTCGCGCTGAAGCCCGTCGCGATCGCCCTCGAGGTCTCCGCCTCGAGCTCGTCGAGGCGCGCGCGCTGCTCGGCCGGGGCGAGGCCCGCCTCGCCGGCCGTGCCGTCGACGATCTCGTCGGCGATGCGCACGAGTGCGTAGATCGCCGCGATCGCCGCGCGGGCGCGCCGGGGGAAGAGCGCCGTAGCGAGGCGGAACGAGTCCGAGTAGCGGCGGATGACGGGCGCGGCGGTCTCCGCCGCGGTGCTCCCGTAGAGGGCGAGCCCGCTCGACCGGCTCATGCGCGGCGCTCCGCCGCGTCGCGGATCTCGGCGGCGAGCGCGGCGGCGAGCGGCGCCGGCAGGGGCGATGCGGCGATGCGGGCGAGCGCCGCGTCCCGCTCGGCGGCGAGCACCGCCTCGAAACCGGCGCGGGCGCCCGAGTCGACGAGCGCCGCACGCAGCGCCGCGGCGCCGTCGTCGTCGAGGTCCTCCCTTCCGAAGCGGTGCGCCGCCGCCTCCCACGCGTCGGTCCCCCTCGCGAGCGCGACGAGCAGCGTCTGCTTGCCCTCCCGAAGGTCGCTCGTGTCGCTCTTGCCCGTCTCGAGCTTCGAGCCGAAGACACCGAGCAGGTCGTCGCGCATCTGGAAGACGATGCCGAGCGATCGCCCGATACTCCCGAGCGCGTCCTCGACCTCGGCCGGCGCGCCCGACAGGATCGCACCGGCGCGGAGCGGGAGCTCGGCCGAGTAGTGGCCGGTCTTGTCAGACATCATCCGGTGGATCTCCGCGGGCGTCGGCGTCCCGGCGCCCGTCGCGTAGGCGATGTCCGCGAGCTCGCCCGCCGCGGCGCGAAAGACGCTCTCATCGAGCAGTGCGATGAGCCGCGCTCTTCGGCCCGGCTCGACGTCGAGGTCGGCGGCGAGCCGAAGCGCGCCCGCGATGAGGAGGTCGCCCGCGAGAATTGCCGCGCTCCGCCCCCAGCGCAGGGCCGCGACTGGCGCGACGCCGACGCCCTGGGCGCGATCGGTGAAGTCCGCAATGAGGTTCGGTCGCCCGCGGCGCTCGAGGTCACCGTCGATGACGTCGTCGTGGAGTAGGAGCGCAGTGTGGAGCAGCTCGGTCGCCGCCGCGACGTCGATGAGCGGCCCGAGCGGCGCCCCGCCAAGCTCGATCCCGGCGTGGACGACGAGCCTCGGCCTGAGGCGCTTGCCGCCGATCGCCGCGGCACGCATGCGCGCCCAGAGTTCGACGAACTCCGGCGAGTGGCGCCCGGCCCGCGCGGTCGCCACGGCGAAGACCTCTGCGATGCGGGCTTCGACGCCCTCGAGGACCGCCTCGTGCGTCAGGGTCGTGATCACGCGGCGGCCTCGGCGCGGAAGAGGTCGAGCCGCGCAATCTGGAGGACGAGCCAGGGGCTGAGCGTCCACGGGGCGAGCCTCGCGGCGCCGGCGAGATCCGCCGGGTCGACCCAGCGGTGCTCCATGACCTCGGCGGGCGAGGGGTCGAGCGGGCCGTCGAGCCTCGCGCTGTAGACCGGGCAGACCTCGTGCTCGACGACCCCGGAGGCATCCGTCGCGCGGTACCGGAAGAGGGGCAGTTCGAGGCGGAGCTCACTGATCTCCGCGCCGAGCTCGCGCCGCGCGTGTCGGCGCACGGCCTCGGCGACCGGCTCGCCGGGGAGCGGATGACCGCAGAAGGAGTTGGTCCAGACCCCCGGCCACGTAAGCTTCTGCAGCGATCGTCGGGTGACGAGCACTCGCCCCACGGGATCTTTGAGATAGCACGAGAATGCGAGGTGGAGGGGGGCGTCGGGCCCGTGGACCTCGCGCTTCAGCGCGGTCCCGATCTCCTCGCCGTCCGATGAGAGGAGCACGACCCTTTCGTCCGATCTCGCAATATCCATTTCACCAAGATAGTTACTAACCGGGTTAAAGTAAATCTCCGAGGAGCATGAGATGTCGCCCGCTGAAGAGACGGAGCCCGAGGTCGCGTTGCGGATGCACGACCCGCGTGTCGCCGACGCGCGCGGACGCCTCCTCGACGTCGGCGGATTCGACGAGGAGGAGCTCGGTCAGATCGTCCGAGTCATGGATGCGATGTTCCGCTGGCGCGAGGCTGAGCTGCGGGTGAGCCGCGCCTCGCAGCGCTTCATGCGCCTCGGCGAATCCGACATGAAGGCCCTCCGGCTCGTCATCGTCATGACCGACCAGGGCCGGCACGTCACGGCGAAGGACATCGCCGAGCACCTCGGCATCAGCAGCGCGGCGACGACGAAGCTTCTCGACCGGCTCGAGTCGGGCGGCCACATCACCCGCTCCCCCCACCCGGAGGATCGTCGCGCGATCACCGTCACGATCTCCCCCGACACGCGCCGCTCGGCGGAGCTCACGGTCGGCCGCGAGCACGCGCGGCGCTTCCGCGTCGCCGCCGCGCTCGATCCAGAGGAGCGGGAGACGGTCATCAGGTTCCTCGAGGCCCTGAGCCGCACCTCGGAAGAGGAATGGGCCGCGCCCTCCGCCGAGTGACGCCGCTGCGCCTCCACCACACCTCGACCCGCTAAGGTGAGCGCGATGCATCCCGCCGCGCTCATCCCATTCCTGGATCCCGCCGGGATCATCAACGCCGCGGGGCCCTGGGCCCTGCTCGTCGTCTGCGCGATCATCTTCGCCGAGACCGCGCTCCTCGTCGGCTTCATCCTCCCGGGCGACACACTGCTGCTCATCACGGGTGTCCTCACCTTCACGGGGACGATGCGCGACGATCCGACCGGCATCATGCTGCCGATCTGGATCCCCTGCGTCACGATCTCCGTCGCGGCCTTCGTCGGCGGCGAGGTCGGCTACTGGATCGGGCACAAGGGCGGCCCCGCACTCTTCGAGCGCAAGGAGTCCGGGCTCTTCTCGATCGAGAACGTCAAGCGGACGAGCACCTTCTTCCACCGGTTCGGCGGGCTCACGGTCATCCTCGCCCGCTTCGTCCCGGTCGTGCGGACGCTCACGCCCGTCATGGCCGGCGTCGGCCACATGAACTACCGGAAGTACTCGCTCTACAACGCGATCGGCGCGGTCCTCTGGGGGACGGGCCTCACGCTCGTCGGCTTTGCGCTCGGCTTCATCCCGCCCTTCAGCATCGGCGACTGGCACATCCCGTCGCTGTCCGACCTCGTCGTCGAGTACATCGACATCATCCTCATCCTCGCGGTCCTCGCCGCCGTCGTCCCGACCGCGATCCACTACATCCAGGGCCGCGTCAAGGCGAAGCGCCGGGGCAACCAGGTCGCGAGCCACGACGAGGTCGAGTCGCTCATGGTCGACCTCGACGAGGAACCTGGCCGGCCCTGGGACAAGCCCGCGAACTGAGCCCGGGGCTCAGGCTCCCCCGAGGTGCGCGAGCGCGGCGGGGAGCAGAGCGGTGAAGGCCTGCGTGCGGTGGCTCCGCGCATTCTTCTCCGCGGGACTCAGCTCCGCGGCGGAGACCGGCGCGTCGTCCGGCTGGAAGACCGGGTCGTAGCCGAAGCCGCCCTCCCCCGCCGGCGCCTCGAGCACCCGACCGGGCCACTCGCGGACCTCGACGAGCTCCGTGCCGTCCGGGTGGACGTAGGCGGCGGCGCAGACGAAGCTCGCGCGGCGGTCGGCGGCCCCGACGAGGTTCGCCAGGAGCAGCTCGAGGTTGTCGCGGTCGTCGCGGGTGCCGGCATAGCGCGCCGAATTGATGCCGGGCGCGCCGCCGAGCGCGTCCGCGCTGATGCCGGAGTCGTCCGCGATCGCCGGCAAGCCCGTCGCGGCGACCGCCGAGCGCGCCTTGATGAGCGCGTTCTCGGCGAAGGTCGCGCCGTCCTCGACGGGGTCGGGGGCCCCATCCGGCAGGGCGCGGAGCTCGACGCCCGCGAGAAGCGGACCGAGGATCGCCTGAAGCTCGACGACCTTGTGCGCATTCCTCGTCGCGAGAATGAGCGTCCTCGCGCCCGTCATCAGGCGAGCGCCTCGCGCTGGAGCTCGGTGAGGCGGGCGGTCCCGGTGAGCCCGAGCTCGAGGAGGGCGTCGAGCTCGCGCTTGTCGAAGGGCGCGCCCTCGGCGGTCCCCTGGACCTCGACGAAGAGGCCGCGGCCCGTCACGACGACGTTCATGTCGGTCTCGGCGCGGGAGTCCTCGCGGTACTCGAGGTCGAGGAGCGGCTCGCCGTCGACGATGCCGACGGAGATCGCGGCGACGGAGTCGATGAGCGGCTGCGCGGACTTGCCGATGTGGCCGCGCTCGCGCGCCCACTCGATCGACTCGGCGAGCGCGACGTAGGCGCCCGTGATCGCCGCGGTCCTCGTCCCGCCGTCGGCCTGGAGGACGTCGCAGTCGATGACGATCGTGTTCTCCCCGAGCGACTTCGTGTCGATGACGGCGCGGAGCGCCCGGCCGACGAGCCGGGAGATCTCATGCGTCCGGCCTCCGACGCGCCCCTTGATCGACTCCCGGTCGTTGCGCTCGTTCGTCGCCCGCGGGAGCATCGCGTACTCGGCGGTGACCCAGCCGCGGCCCTTGCCGACGAGCCAGCGCGGCACGCCGGGCGTGAAGGAGGCGGTGCAGAGCACCTTCGTCCGCCCGAAGGAGATGAGCGCGCTGCCCTCGGCCTGCTCGCTCCAGCCGCGTTCGATCCTCACCTGGCGAAGGTCGCCGGCCTCGCGGCCATCCACTCGGGTCATGCATCGAGCCTAGCCGCGGCGCGGCGTCGTCGTTGATGTGTAGCCTGTTGTGTGAGGTGATGCGCATGGCTACGAATCTCGCACTCGATCCGGCGCTGCTGCAGCGCGCATTCGAGCTGAGCGGACTGCCGACGAAGAAGGCGGCCGTCTCGCTCGCGCTCGAGGAGTTCATCCGACGCCATGAGCAGCGAGGCCTGCTCGAGCTCTTCGGCACCGTCGACGGGGACCCCTGGTCGGAGCTGGCGGACTGGCGCCGCGACGATGCTCTTCGTTGACACGAGCGTGTGGTCGCTCGCCCTCCGCCGCGACCGAGCCGCCGACGAGGCGCCAGTCGCAGCCCTCCGCCGGGCTGTGGCGGACGGACAGCTGCTCTGCACGACCGGCATCGTGCTGCAGGAGCTCCTCCAGGGGCGCGGCCTCCGCGCGGACACCCGCGCGGCGATCGCCGAGCGCTTCGCCGGCCTGATCCATCTCCACCCACGGACCGAGGACCACGAGCGGGCGGCGGAGGTCTTCGCGCGCTGCCGCGCCGCCGGCATGCAGCTCGGCACGATCGACGCGCTCATCGCCGCGCTGTGCATCCAGCAGGACGTCGCGCTGCTCACGGCCGACCGCGACTTCGAGCGCGCCGCGGAGGTGGTGCCGCTCAGGCTCGCGGGCTGAGCGGGTCGTGGGACTCGACGCGCACGATCTCCGGGCCCAGGAACCGCTGGGCGAGCCGACGGAAGCGCACCCCGTCCTCCCCCGTCGCCTCGAAGCGGTGCGTCGGCGGCTCGGGCGCCGTCCGCTCGAGGCCGTGGCGCACGAGCGTGCGGTACAGGTCGAATGCGGTCTCCTCGGCCGAGGAGATGAGCGTCACCTCGTCGCCGACGACGTACTGAATCGCCGCGGCGATGAGCGGGTAGTGCGTGCAGCCGAGGACGAGCGTATCGATGTCCGCATCACGGAGTGGCGCGAGGTACTCCTCGGCGACCGCGAGGAGCTCGGCACCCGTCGTCACACCGGCCTCGACGAACTCGACGAAGCGCGGGCACGCCGCCGTCGTCAGACGCAGCTGACTCGCCGCCGCGAAGGCGTCCTCGTAGGCGAGCGAGTTGATCGTGCCGACCGTGCCGATGACCCCGACGCGGCGGTTGCGGGTCTGGCGGACCGCGGCGCGGACGGCCGGCTGGATGACCTCGAGGACGGGGATGCCGTAGCCCGCCGTGAAGCGCTCGCGAGCGTCGCGGAGCATCGCGGCGCTCGCGGTGTTGCACGCGATGACGAGCGCCTTGACGCCCGAATCGACGAGCTCGTCGAGGACGCGGAGCGCGTGCGCGCGGACCTCGGCGATCGGCAGGGGGCCGTAGGGGCCGTTGGCGGTGTCGCCGACGTAGTGGATCGCCTCGTTCGGGAGCTGGTCGATGATCTCGCGGGCCACCGTGAGCCCGCCGACGCCGGAGTCGAAGACCCCGATCGCCGCATCTCGCACCCGCCCATTGTCCCCCGGATCGCTGCTGCGTGCGCCGCGCGCGGCCGAATGCGCCGGGCTAGGGTCGTCTCGTGCCCTCGACCGCGCTCAAGACCGACCGCTACGAGCTCACGATGCTCGAGGCCGCCATGCTGAGCGGCAGGCACGAGCGCGACTGCGTCTTCGAGGTGTTCACGAGGCGCCTGCCGCCCGGTCGCCGCTACGGCGTTGTCGCGGGGTCCGGGCGCCTCGTCGAGCTCATCGAGGCCTTCCGCTTCGGGGACGGCGAGCTCGCGTGGCTCCGCGACCACGACGTGGTCGGCCCCGCCGCGCTCGACTGGCTCGCCGACTACCGCTTCCGCGGCAGCATCAGCGGGTACCGCGAGGGCGAGCTCTTCTTCCCCGGCTCACCGCTGCTGCGCCTCGACGGGACCTTCGCCGACGCGGTCATCCTCGAAACACTGACGCTCTCGGTCCTCAACTACGACTCGGCCGTCGCGAGCGCCGCGAGCCGGATGGTCCAGGCTGCGGCCGGGCGGCCGATCGCCGAGATGGGGAGCCGGCGGACGGGGGAGGCGAGCGCTGTGGCGGCCGCGCGCGCCGCATTCATCGCCGGATTCGCCGCGACGAGCAACCTCGAGGCGGGTCGCAGCTGGGGCGTGCCGACGATGGGGACCGCCGCGCATTCCTTCACACTCCTTCACGACAGCGAGGAGGAGGCCTTCGCGGCGCAGGTCGAGGCGCTCGGGCCGGGCACGACGCTCCTCGTCGACACCTACGACATCGAGCGTGGGGTCGAGACGGCCGTCCGCGTCGCCGGCACCGGCCTCGGCGCGGTGCGGATCGACTCGGGCGACCTGCCCGTCGTCGTCCGCGAGGTCCGGGCGCAGCTCGACCGGCTCGGGGCGAGGGACACGCGCATCACCGTGACGAACGACCTCGACGAGCACGCGATCGCCGCCCTCGCGAGCGCCCCCGTCGACTCCTACGGCGTCGGCACGAGCGTCGTGACGGGCGCGGGGCATCCCGCCTCCGGCATGGTCTTCAAGCTCGTCGCACGCCGGGACGACGCGGGTGAGTGGGTCTCGGTCGCGAAGACCTCCGAGGCGAAGGTCGGAGTCGGGGGGCGCAAGATCCCGGTCCGCACGCTCCGCGACGGGATCGCCGTCGCGGAGACGATCCACGTCGAGGAGTCCCCCGACGAGTCAGCCGGTCGCCTCCTCGAGATCGCGTACGTCCGGGATGGGATCATCGAGGAATGCGTGCGCGGCGCGGCCGGCACCGCTGCGGCCCGCGAGCACCACCGCCGGGCGATCGGGGAGCTCCCTCTCGACGCGCTCAGGCTGTCGCGCGGCGACGCCGCGATCCCGACGGTCTATGTCTGAGACCGGGTCACTCGGAGAGCGACTCGTAGATCTCCTTGCAGCTCGGGCAGATCGGGAACTTCTCGGGGTCGCGTGACGGGACCCACTTCTTGCCGCAGAGCGCCCTGATCGGCACCCCGGTGACCATGGCCTCCATGATCTTCGCCTTAGGGGCGTAGTGCGAGAAGCGGTCGTGGTCACCGTCCTCAGTGAGCTCACCGCTCAGAAGCTTCTCGAGCTCGCGATCGAGGACCTCCGTGCCGCCGCCGCTGTGATCCGTTTCGCTCATGCGGAGAGCCTACGTCGCGTGCCCGGGCCTTCGCTCAGTTCTGCTGGGTGAAGGTGAGCAGCTCGGGGGCCCTGCGGTGCATCGCGACGGCCCCGAGCTCGACCCCGCCGACGAGTCCCACGATCCCGATGACGAACCCGAGCACCGTCGCGACCGTGAAGTCCCCGCTGCCGGAGATCGACGCCGATGCGATCGCGACCGCCGGCGGGGCGCACAGGAGCGCGGCGAGGAGCACGGAGGCGGCCTGCCGCAGTCCCGCCCCGCCGGAGCCCTGCGGCTGCTGGAAGGGGCCGTCGCCCGGATGCACGGTCGGGTAGGGCGCGACCGCGGAGGCGACGCTCGAGACGCCGAGCCCCGCGGAGACGGCGCAGCAGCTGAGGCTCACGAGCGGGAGGGCCAGGTCGGTATCGCCGTAGAGCGCGGCGCTGAGGATGCCGCCGCCGATCGCGACGACGAGGCCGATCACGAGCGGCACGATGACGCGTCCCCAACGGTCGGCGCGGCCGCGCACCGAGGTGACCACGTGAAGCCAGAAGGCGGTGCCGTCCGCCGCAACGTCGTTGTGGACCGACCAGCCGATGAGGAGGCTGACGATCGGCACGGGGAGCCAGACGATGATCGACCACGGGATGCCCGCGAGCCAGAGTGCGAGCACGAGGCCCACGGGGATGATCGGCAGGATGAGGAGCGGCACGGCGTATCGCGCGTCCCGGAGCCAATAGGTGATGCTCCGGGCCGCGATGGCCCCGCCGGGCGTGTCGGGCATGAGGCCGAACGCCCCGAGTCGCGACACCCCCCGACCGACCGTCCGTCGCCCCGGCAGCACGAGGTCTCGCCGCACGAGTGCCGCCCACCCGAGCCAGAGGATCGCGATCGTGGCCGCCGCGATGAGCAGCCGGAGCCAGGCCTCGCCCGGACGACCGAGCATGAGGTCGCCCGGCACCGCCCAGGCGGCGCCGAGGGGCGTCCAGGCGAGCACCTCGGCGAGTCGGCGCAGGTAGGTGAAGCCGAGCGCGCTCCAGTCGACGAATGCGAGGACCGGGGTCAGCACCGCAAGGAGGAGCACCGCGATCGCACCGCTCGTGTTTCGCACCGCGAGGCGATCACCCGAGAGCCCCGCGGCGACGAGCGAGCCGAGGACCGCGATCGCGATCGTCAGCAGTCCTGAGCCGAGCGCGACCAGGACGATGCCGGGCCCCGCCGACGCCCACGCGACCGCGGTCGTCAGGAGGAGCAATACGAGGAGCACGACAGGAATGCTCGGCAGCGCGGCAAGCGAGAGCCCCGCGGCGAGGCGGCGGGGTGCGATCGGGAAGGCGGCGAAGGCCCTCGGCTCGAGCCCGCCCGTCGTCCGCACGACGAACGGGATGAGCCAGAAGGCGGCGACGACGAGCGAACCGATCGCGATGAGGCTCGCGCGACGCAGCTCCGCCGTCGTCGTCGCGGCGAACTCTCCGAGCAGCACGATGACGACGAGCGAACCGAGGACTGCGGCGAGGGCGACGAGGGAGGTGATCTGCTCGGCGCGTCGGCGGGGTCGGACGAGCCGATTGCCGAGCCCGAGCAGCCTCAGCCGGAGAAGCGATGCAACCATGTCAGGTCCGCGATCGATTCCTCATCCGAGCCCGCGAGCTCGATGAAGCGTTCCTGGAGGCTCTGGTCGCCGCGCACCTCGTCGACGGTGCCGCCCGCGATGAGCCGACCGTCGACGATGACCGCGACGTGGTCGCAGATGCGCTGGACGAGCTCCATCGAGTGGCTCGAGAGCAGGACCGTGCCGCCGCCCGCGACGAAGTCGCGCAGGATCTGCGCGACGGTCATCGCCGAGACGGGGTCGACCGATTCGAAGGGCTCGTCGAGCACGAGCAGCCGCGGCGCGTGAATGAGCGCCGCGGCGAGCGCGATCTTCTTGAGCATGCCGGAGGAGTAATCCGTCACGAGCCGGCTCATCGCGTGCTCGACGCGGAACGCCTCGGCGAGCTCGGACGTCCGGCGCCTCGCGGTGGCGCGGTCGAGTCCGTGCAGCACGGCCGTGTAGTAGAGCAACTGCCCGCCGGTCAGCCGGTCGAAGGTGTGGAGCCGATCCGGCAGCACGCCGATGAGTCGCTTCGCCGCGACAGGATCGCGCCAGACGTCGATGCCCGCGACGGTGACCGTCCCGCTCGTCGGCCGGAGGAGGCCCGTGATCATCGAGAGGGTCGTCGTCTTCCCCGCGCCGTTTGGCCCGACGATGCCCGTGAACGTGCCGGCGTCGAGCGCGAGCGTCACGTCGTCGGCCGCGATGACCTCGCCATAGCGCTTCGTCAGGCCCTTGAGCTCGAGCACGGCGGGGCTCGAGGGCTCGTCCGCGGTGACGGTCGTCGGCTCGGCGTCGGGAGTCGGCTCGGGGGCGGGAGTCGGCTCGGCGGCCACGGGCTCGACGTCCACAGGCTCGACGTCCGCGGTCTCGGGGGCATCCGCGGGAGCCGGCTCGAGCGGCGCATCCTCGACGGCGTTGACCGCCGCGCGCGTCGCCGGCCGCGGCTTCGACGCCGAGGCGCGCGCCGGCTTCGTGCGGCTGCCGCTCGACCGTGGCTTGGCGGGCTTGGCCTTCGGGGCCGAGGTGTCCGGCTCTGCGTCCGGTGCCATGGCACCGTCGGCATCCGAGGCAGGGAGCGCCGACGCGGCGGGCTCGGAGTCGGCGGCTGCGGCGGGCTCCGAGTCGGCGGCCGCGGCAGACTCGCGGACTGGCGTCCGGCGCTTCGACGCCTGGGCCGTCGTGCCGCCGGAGCGGGGTGCGCGAGGGGTCGTCCGCTTCGCGGCGGGCTTCGACGAGTCGGGCGAGACCGCCTCGTCCGCCGCCGATTCCTCGCTCATCCCCCACACCTTATCGGTTCGACACCGATCACGATCCGGCAACGACATCCGGTTCCGGCCGGGTGCGCGCGGGCCGCCGGGATACGCTCGCGATACCCGCTCGGCGGCGGTGAGGACTGCTCCCGCCGCCGAGCCCGGCTCGTGCTGGGATCAGCCGAGCAGTTCGTCGAGGTTGCCGAGCGTGACCCGTGCGGTGTGCGTGCCGTCGCCGCGGACGTAGTCGATCTCCACCTCGGCACCGGCCGCGTGCGTGCGGACCTGTGCGGTGATGTCGGTCTTGTTCTTCACGGGGACGCCGTCGATGCCGATGATGATGTCGCCGACCCGGAGGCCCGCCTCATCGCCGGCCCCTCCGGGGACGACCTCGACGATGCTCGCGCCGATGACGTCGGCGTCGGCCTGGGCCGGGTCGTCGAGGACGTTCGCGACGCTGACGCCGAGCAGGCCGTGTGTCGCGGCGCCATGCTCGATGAGCTCGGCGCCGATGCGGGCGGCGATGTTCGATGGGATCGCGAAACCGACGCCGATGTTGCCCTTGCTCCCGTTGCCTCCCGTCGCGATCGCGACGTTGATGCCGATGAGCCGCCCTTCGCCGTCGAGGAGTGCCCCTCCCGAGTTGCCGGAGTTGATCGCGGTGTCGGTCTGGATGACGGCGAGCTGGACCGATCCCGCCGACGGCTGCGCCTGCGGGGTGTTGGGCAGATCGAAGCGGAAGAACTCGAACGGGCTGCTCGGGCTCGGCTGCGGGGCCTCCGCGTCCGGCACCGCGCTCGAGGCGACCTCGATGCTGCGGTCGAGCGAGGAGATGATGCCGCTCGTGACGGTGCCGGCGAGGCCGAGCGGCGCACCGATCGCGATCGTGATGTCGCCGACGTTGAGCTCCGAGGAGTCGGCGAACTCGATCGGCTCGAGCCCGTCGGTGTCCTCGGCCTGGATGACGGCGAGGTCCATGAGCGGGTCGACGCCGACGATCTCGGCGTCGAAGACGCGACCCGAAGACGTTGTGATCCGGACCGTCGGGTCGGCCTCGAGACCGCCGAGCGTGACGACGTGGTTGTTCGTGAGGATGTGACCCGCGTCGTCGAGGACGACGCCCGAGCCGGTGCCGGAGGCGGTGCTGCCCGCGACGGAGATCGTGACGACGGAGGGCATCGCCTTGGCGGCGACGGCGGAGACGAGGGTCGTGTCGTCGTAGTCGTTGACCGTGATGGTCTGCGGGCCGCTCAGCGGGGCGCCGGGTCCGCCGCCGTCGCGCTGCACGAGGTAGGCCGCCCCGGCCCCGCTCACGCCGCCGAGTACGGCGCCGATCGCGACACCGGCGAGGACGGGTCCCCAGATCCGGCGACGCTGGGCCGGCGCGGCGACCTCGGCGGCGGGCCGGCTGAAGGGTGGTGGGGTCGCGGCGCCGGACGCGGCGCTCGGCGGCACGAATGCGCTGCCCGCGACCGGCTGCGGGATCGCACCCTGGGCGGCCGACGCGGCAGCAGCAGACGCGGCAGGCCCAGCAGGCGCAGCAGGCGCGGCAGGCGCGGCAGGCGGCGCTGCGGAGCTCACAGGCGCCGCGGGGGCTGCCGGAGCAGGGATCGCCGCGTCCGCGGGCGTCTCGCCGGTCTCGACGATCTCCGCCTCGACGATCTCCTCGGCACCCTCACCGGGCGCGGCTGCTTCGTGTTCGCTCATGACGTCCCTTTCGACATCGCTACGATCCGGCCCGAAGCTGGGTAACGCTTATCCACCGGCTGGGTGTCGGCTACCGACTTGCTCGATGTCCGCCCGCTGCTCCGGCGCGGGCCGACCGCACGGGCGCCACTAGGCTCTCACAGCGTGAGCGACGGCGTGGCGGGACCCTGGCGGCGAGCGGCGGCCGGCGCATTCCTCCTCGATCCGAATGGCGGCACGAGGCCGACGATCTTCGCCGAGATGTCGGACCTCGCCGAGCGGACCGGCGCCGTCAACCTCGGGCAGGGCTTCCCCGACGAGGACGGGCCCGCCGAGGTCCTCGCCGCCGCGCGCGAGGCGATCGCGCAGGGCGTCAACCAATACCCGCCGGGGATCGGCATGCCCGTGCTGCGGGAGGCGATCGCCTGGCACCAGGAGCACTGGTATGGGATCCGGCTCGACCCGGCGACGCAGGTCCTCGTCACCGCGGGGGCGACCGAGGCGATCGCCGCGGCGATCCTCGGCCTTGTCGAGGCCGGCGAGGAGATCGTCGCGGCGGAGCCCTTCTACGACGAGTACGCTGCGCTCGCCGGCCTCGTCGGCGCGAGGCTCGTGCCGCTGCCGCTCGCGGCGCCCGGCTTCGTGCCGGACCCCGACGCGCTCGCCGCGCTCGTGACCGACCGCACCCGCCTCATCATCGTCAACTCGCCGCACAACCCGACCGGCTCCGTGTGGCCGCGTGAGGTGCTGACGCGGATCATCGAGCTCGCGCACCGCCACGACGCCCTCATCCTCACGGACGAGGTCTACGAGCACCTCGTCTACGACGGCGAGCACGTCCCGATCGCGGCGCTGCCGGGCGGCTTCGAGCGCACCATCACCGTCTCCTCGGGTGGCAAGACCTTCGCTGCGACGGGCTGGAAGATCGGCTGGGCGAGCGGTCCCGCGGAGCTCATGACCGCCCTGCTCGCGATCAAGCAGTGGCTCACCTACGTCCCGGCGGCACCCTTCCAGCCGGCGATCGCGACGGGGCTCCGGCTGCCGGACTCGACCTTCCACGCGATGCGGGCGAGCCTCGCCGGCAAGCGCGATCTCCTCGCGGCCGGGCTCGCGGACGCCGGCTTCGCCGTGCACCTCCCGGCGGCCGGCTACTTCATCGTCGCCGACGCCGCCCCCATCGGGATCGATGACGCCGACCGCGCCGCGCGCCGCCTCGCCGAGGAGATCGGTGTCGTCGGCATTCCCGTCACGGCGCTCGTCGCCCCGGAGCATCGCGAGCGATACGGCTCGCTCATGCGCTTCGCGTTCTGCAAGCGGACCGAGGTGCTCGAGACCGCGGTCGGGCGGCTCCGCGAGATCAGCTGAGCCCGTCGAGGCCCTCGAGGAGCTCCGCGGCGACGCGACCCGCGAGCTCGAGCGCGGCGTCATCGGCGTCCTCGGGATAGCCGGCGTGCGAGGCGGTCAGGCTCGATGACCCGTCAGCAGCGACGACGCGCGCCGTGAGGAAGAGCAGCCCGTCCTCGAGCATCGCCGTCGCCCCGAGCCGCTCCACGGGAGCTCCTGCCGCGTCGAGTGCCGCCTGCACGGCGCGCTCCGCGCGGAGCGTCAGGCGGCTCGTCGGGTGGTCGAGCCGATCGATCCGGCGGCGCAGCCCGCCCTCGACCGCGCGGCGCCCCTCGATCACGAGCGCGCCCTGCCCCGGCGCGGTCGGCCAGTCGCCGAGCTCGAGCCGCTCCGCCCCGGTCTCGAGGTCGGCGGCGGCGAGCACTCGCGGCGACGCGGCACCGCGCGCATCCTCGGCGTCGACCGACGCGTCTCCCGCGGCCATCGTGGGCACGAGGTCGGGCCTCGTCGCGAGCAGGAGCGCCCGGCGCAGCTCGGTATCGACGACGACGGGCGTCCCCGCGGCAAGCTCGGCCATGGTCACCGGCGAGAGCAGCACGTCCGCGGCATCGGGCCGCTTCGGCACGGCCAGGAGCTCGACGTCCCCGCCCGGCCAGTCCTCACCGCGGATCACGAGGAGCTCGAGCTCGCCCTGATGCAGCGCCTCACGGCCGGCGACGACGTCGGCGACATCGACGCGGGCGTGCTCGCCGAGACGGGCGAGCAGGCCGCTCAGCCGGGCGGGAGCGAGCCGCGGCCCGACGAACCCGATCCGCGTTCCCGTCTCGCTCATGCCTCATGCTCCGTTCTCGTGGGCATCCATGCCGCCGCCGCCGCGAGCGCCGCAGCGACCGCGGCGTCCAGGTCACCGCGCGGCTCGATCTCCGTCACGCCCCGCGGCCACACGTTAGCGGCAGGGCCCTCGCTGCGGAGGACGAGATCGACGACGCTCGCGTCCCGCACCCCCGTGATCGCCCGCAGGTCCGCGGCGACCGTCGCGCGCGGGTCCTCGGGCGCCTCGTCGTACGCGAGCCGCACGAGGTGCCGGTGCGCGGGGAGCGCCTCGGCGAGCCAGTCCCACGTCGCGGAGGAATGCGTGAACGACCGCGCGCGGATCTCCCCCGCCGCCACGACGGCGCCCCGACCCCGCGGCGCCGCGTCGAGCTCCGCCGAGTCGACCGCGACATGGGCGACGACGGGCGCGCGGCCCGGCCTCGCGGGGCCGCGCGGTGTCGCGAGGATGACCTCGCCCTCGAGCTGCTCGCCGGTGTCGAGCCGGAGGGCGGTCGACTCGACGGACTCGACGCGCGCATTCGTGCGGATCTCGACGCCGACGCGCTCGGCGCGCTCGGCGAGCAGCTCGACGAGCCCGTTGGTGCCGCCGCGCAGCCCGACCTCCTCGCCGGCCGCCGCACGGGACGCGAGGACGCTCGCGGCCGCGCTCGTCAGGCTCCCACGACGCGTGAGCTCCCCGCGCAGTCCCGGCAGCGCCTCGTCGATCGCGAGGGCCTCCGGTCGCAGCCCGTAGCGGGCTCGGGCGACCGGTGCGACGACCTCCTCGAGCATCCGTCGACCGAGCCGGCGCTGCACGAGCCTCCCGAGGTCGCGGTACTTGCCGGGACGCAGCATGGGGATGACGGCGTCGAGCTCGGCGCGGAGGGCGGCTCGCGTCCCGATGATCGCGAGGACCTCGGCGGACATCGTCGGGACCGGGATCCCTAGCAGCATGGACCCGGGCAGCACGGACGCCGACTGGTCGGGGCCGATGAGCCACCTGGCCTCCTGCACGGGCCGGACGAGATCGAGCCCGAGCTGCGTCGTGAGCGCCTGGAGCGCCGCACCCCCGGAGCGGAACGACTCGACCGCGCCGGGGAGCCGCCGGCCCGCGAGCCATACACCTGCGAGACGCCCGCCAGGCTCCGCGGCCGCGTCGAACACGGTCACCTCGGCGTCGGCGATCGCGAGCTCGCGGGCGAGGAGGAGCCCCGCGAGCCCCGCGCCGACGATGAGCACCCTGCGGCGACTCATGGCGTCCCGTCGCGGTCTCGGCGCACCTCAGACGCCACCGTGGGCCAGCCTCACGAGGTGCTCGAGGACATCGGGGCTGGTCCCATGCGGGAGCGGCCCGCCGAGGCCGAGCACGTGAGCGCTTGCCGCCGCGCCGCGCGCGAGGACATCGGCGACGTGCGCCTCGAGAATGCGGCCGGGCGCCGCGAGGAGCGCGGGATCGATGCCGCCGACGAGCGCCGCCATCCCGTCGACGCGCTCCGCGGCGGTGTCGAGCGGGATCCGGCGGTCGACGACGATCGCGTCGGCGCCCGCCCGGGCCAGCAGGTCGAGCATCTCCCCCGTGCCCTCGCCGCTCAGCACGATCGGGACGTCGAGGCCCCGCAGATGGCTGAGCGCCCGCTGCGTGTGCGGCAGGACCCGCTTGAAGACGTCGTTGCGGCTGAGCGCGCCGAGGTGCGGGTCGGCGAGGTGCACCGCGCTCGCGCCCGAGAGCACCTGGTCCCGCAGTGCGGCGCCCGCGACGTCCGCGCACCAGTTCGCGAGCGCGGCCCAGGTGTGCGGGTCGGCGTACATGAGCGTCCTCGTCCGGATGACGTCCGCCGAGGGGCCGCCCTCGACGAGGGCGGCAGCGAGCGTGAACGGCCCGCCGGCGATCGCGACGACGGGGGTCGGCCCCAGTTCGGCGACGGCGAGTCCGGTTGCGGCCCGGAGCGGGGCGAGCGACGCGGGGTCGATCGGCCGCAGCCGGAGCACGTCGCTGCCGCTGCGGATCGGCTCGGCGAGTCGCGCGACGCCGTCCGGCCCCACCTCGATCGGGACTCCCGCGAGCCGGAGCGGCGCGCGGGGGTCGATCGCGAGCGTCGCGGCGTCGGTCTCGAAGGCCCGCACGGGCGCGGCGGTGTCGACGGCGACCCGCTCGGGCCACGCGCCGAGCTCCCTCTCGTCCGGGGCCGCCGTCCGCATCGGCGGCAGCCACACGGGGACCCGGGTCGGACGCGAGCCGAGCACCGCCTGCAGGAACGGCGGGGCGCCCGGGGGCTGCGAGGGAGTCACCCCGACATCTTCCCAGAGGCCGCCGGGAGCGATCCACGCCGCACCCGGATGCCCCGCCAGGCGAGGAGCGCCGCGCCGAGGCCGCCGAGCACCCCGCCGAGCACGAGCCATGGGAGCGGGTCATCGATCCCCGTCGCGGCGAGCTCGGGCGTCTCGGGCCGGACGAGCCGGATCGTCTCATCGGCGACCCCGAAGCCATCGGCGAATCGATAGCCGTCGGGCAGGAATGCGCGGGCCGCCGCCGACTGGGAGCCCTGATCGATCGAGCAGACCGCCGTGTACCAGCCTGCTGCCTCGAGCGGTTCCTCCGAGGCCGCGAGGTATTCGGCGTACGGCCCGTCGCTGCCCGTCGTGACGATGAAGCTCGTCGCGAACGGCGCGCCGGGTGGCACGGTCGCCGAGGGCGCGGGCGCCTCGTCGAAGGGTCCGTAGACCCGGCAGGACGCGTTGATCGCGAGGTATGCGCCCGTGACCGGGTCTCGATACCAGCGGTTGCGCACCCCGTCCGGACCGTCGTCGAGGGCGAAGATGAGCCGGTCCTCGAAGGGCTCCCCCGGCCCGATCTCGGTGCTCGCCGCCTTGGTCGTGAGGATCGGGCGGAAGGTCGTCGTGCGGTCGTCCTCGTCGCTCGCGGCGAGTTCGAAGGTCACCGCCGGGTCGCGGCCCGGGCCCGCGATCGCCTGGTACCCGGCGGTCGTGTAGACGGCGATCTCGCCGCGCCACCCCGAGCTCCACACGAAGTCGCCGTGCGCCGAGATGCGATACGGCGCCGCACCGTCCGGGGGCGTGCCGATGATGGCGTAGGTCCCGCCCCCGACGGCGCCGGCGAGGCTCGGGGTCCCGGTCGCCTCGAAGATCGCGTGCTCGAGCGTCAGGATCCCGCTCGCGTCCTCGGGACCGAAGCCGCGGACCGTGACCTCCCCGAGGTAGTGGTCCCTCGGGTCGCGCGTGATCTCGAGCCCGGCGTCGCCGGACGGCCCGGGCGTCGCGTGGATCTCCGCCGACTCGGTGCGCAGGCGCGCGAGGATGGCGCGCACGAGGGGGCGGTCCACGGCCGGGACGCGGCCGATGTACCAGTCGTCGCCGGACATGCCGTGGGAGTGGTACGCCGCGGGGGAGGCGACCGACCAGACAAACATCGCGACGGCGGCCGCGTCGGCGGCGTCCCCGCTCTGGCCGGTCGTGCTGATCGCCCAGTTCAGGCGGGCGACCTCGTCGGGGCTGAGCGAGGCCCACCCGCCGTAGTGCATGCCGTCAGGGTCGCCGGGTGGTTCGGGGATGCCCGGCTCGAGGCAGTAGACGTATCGGCCGTCGATCGTGAAGGCCCCGAGTCCGCCGACGCCGCCGTTGTCGGCGTCGGTGTAGCCGGGGCCGTCGACGAGCGCCGCGGCGGGCGATTCGGGCAGGACTGTCAGCGCGCTCGCGCCGAGGACGGCGAGTGCGGCGAGGAATGCGCTGAGCGCGAATCGGCGTGGACGGACGGTCGCTGAGATGGGTCGCTGAGGCATGGCCGTTGACCGTAGTCACGCGCCGCGGCGGGCCGCGGCGGGCTTCCACAGCACCGGGCGCCGGGCCCGGTTCCGAGGGCGCGCGGCGTGGATGGTGCGGGCGCGGTGCCGGGCCGGTCCCCAGCATTCCTCCACAATGCGCGTGACGAGCGGGTCGCGGTGCTCAGTCGGCGTCGGGGAGCCGACCCTCCATGCGCGCGACGAGCACCGAGAGGGCGGTCACGAGCTGGCCCCGATCCCATGGATCGAGCGTGAGGACGGGGATCGGCGCCCCGGGCGCGCGCGCGTCGAGCGCCTCGGACACCGCGAGCCGGACCGCCTCGGCGGCCGGGCCGGGGTGCGTGACGCCGACGAGCAGTCCGCCGGGCAGCCCGGCGAACGCCTTCGCGGCGGCGAGGCCCTCCGCGATCGCGGCGTCCGCCGGTCCTCCCACGAGCACGATCGCCCCGAGCGCGCGGCGCCGAAGGATGCCCCACATGAGGTCGAACTCGACACCGGACGGCATCGCGTAGACCCGGACGAGCTCCCCCGGTCCCAGTTCGAGCTGACCGAAGCCGGGCGGCGTGTCCCCGACCGCGACACTCGGCTCGCCGGGCAGGAGCGTCGAGAGCGCGGTCGACGACGCCGTCCCCGCCAGCAGCAGCGTGTGCTCGCTCATCGCATGCCCCCGCCGAGTCGCTCGCGGAGCCGGCCGAGCAGGGTGGGCGCCGGCCTGCGATCACCGACATCACCCGCATCGCCGGTCTGGCCCGACGGCGCCGTCCCCGCGATCGTCAGCGCATCCGGGGGCGCGGACGGGGCGCCCTCGGCCTTGAGCGCGTCCATGAGTGAGAGCGTATCCATGGTCCGACGCGCGGCCGCCGGGTCGACGCCGGCGAGCAGGGCGAGCTCCTGCGAGGTCAGTGGGCCGTTCGCGAGCGTCGCGACCATGCGGATCTCCTCGACGGAGTGCGGGATCTCGGTGAGGTTCGGCCAGCGCCGCAGCGCGCAGCGGGCCTCCTCGCGCCGCCACGGCGCGGCATTCCTCGCGAACGCGTGACGACCGAGCTCCCACAGGAGCGGGTCGAGCGATCGCCACGCCACCCAGGGGTAGGGCGGGTTGCCGGGATCGATGGGCTGCGGGTGCGCCGTCGCCTCGCCAGGCGAGTCGGGCAGGTCGGCGAGCGGCGGCTCCCAGAAGTACCGGTCGGTCGCGAGGTCGATCCACATCGGCGGGATTCGAGTGCCGACGACGGTGAGGAGCATGGGGGTCGGCGACAGCCGCATCGCGTGGATGGTCTCCGCGATGCCGAGCCAGCCGTTCGGCGCGTCTCGCGCCGCGGCCTCGCCCGCGTCACCTGCGACCATGTCCAGCCCATTCACCCTTCGCGAGCGCACGCGCGACCCCGCCGTCGGGTCGGCCCGACCAGCCTAATCGCGCCCGGAAGCAGGGCACGGCATGGCCGCGGGCCGGTGGGGTATCTTGACGAATGCGCGACCGAGCGCGACACGCATTCGACCCTGAGGAGTGGGCATGGCCAGGATCACGGTCATCGGAGGGACCGGCTACGCCGGATCGCACATCGTCGCCGAGGCCGCCGGACGGGGTCACGACGTCGTCTCGTTCAGCCGGAATGCGCCCGCGGCGCCGACTGCCGGCGTCGACTACCGGCACGGCGACGCGACCGACACGGACGCCTTGCGCACCGCGGTCGACGGCGCGGACATCGTCATCGGGGCGCTCTCGCCGCGGGGCGAGCTCGCCGGCCGGATCCTTGCCGCCTACCAGCGTGTCGCGGAGCTCGCGAAGCACGCCGACGAGCGGCTCATCATCGTCGGCGGCTGGTCGGCGCTCCGGCCCGAGCCGGGCGCGCCGCGATTCTCCGAGGGCGAGATCCCGGAGCAGTTCCGAGCGGAGGCGCTCGAGATGGTCGGCGTGCTCGAGTGGCTCCAGTCCGGCGCCTCCGGCACCGACTACGTCTTCGTGTCGCCCGCCGCGACGTTCGGTGCCTACGCCCCTGGCAAGCGCACCGGTTCCTACCGCACGAGCGGGGAGGTCGCACTCACGGGGCCCGGCGGCGAGGGCAGCTCGATCTCGGGCGCGGACTTCGCGATCGCGATCGTCGACGAGGCGGAGCGCGGCGCCCACCACCGCGAGCACGTGTCGTTCGCGAACTGAGTCGGCGATCATGACGGATTCCGGCCTGGTCGCCGAGACGATCGGCAGCACCCGGCTGCTGCGCTTCAACCGTCCCGAGAAGCGCAACGCGGTGACGGCGTCGATGTATGAGGAGCTCGACCGCCAGCTGCGGGAAGCGGACGCCGATGCCGCGATCGCGGCGGTCGTCCTGACCGGCGAGGGCGCCGCGTTCACCGCGGGGAACGATCTCGAGGACTTCCTCGACAGCCCGCCGATCGGCGCGGACGCGCCGGTCCTCCGGTTTCTCCGCTCCCTCGTCGAGGTCGAGGTCCCGATCATCGCCGCGGTCCACGGCCACGCGGTCGGAATTGGCACGACGATGCTGCTCCACTGCGATTTCGCGGTCGCCGACGAATCCGCCGTGCTCAGTCTCCCCTTCGTCCGGCTCGGTCTTGTGCCCGAGGCCGCATCGAGCCTGCTCCTGCCGCGCGCCGTCGGTCCGAAGCTCGCCGCGAGCCTCCTGCTGACCGGTGAACCGCTCGCCGCGGCCGCCGCGCTCGAGGTGGGCCTCCTGACGAGCGTCGTCGCGCCGGGTCACGCGCTCGATGCCGCGCTCGCGATCGCCACGAAGCTCGGGGCGCTGCCCCGCGAGGCCGTGCGCGCGACCAGGCGGCTGCTGCACGGGCCCGAGGAGCCGACGCTCGCCCGGATCGAGCGCGAGGCGACGGTCTTTGCCGAGCGGCTCGGCTCGGCGGAGTTCAGGGCCCTCGCCGAGCGGGTGCTCGAGCGGCGCTGAGCGATGGAGGTCGACCGCGGCTGGGCGGGGGCCTCGGCACGCCGGGAGTCGCTCGGCATGCGGGGGCCGGAGCGGGCGCGTTGGGAGCGCGGCGCCGAGGGCGAGGCGATCGTCGGGGCGGCGATCGCGGGCGTGCCGGGGCTCGGGCTGCTGCACGACCGGGCGATGCCGCGACGCCGGGCGAACATCGACCACATCGCGATCGCGCCCGCCGGCATCTACGTCATCGACGCGAAGCACTACCGGGGCGAGCCGCGCGTCGACACGATCGACGGGGCGCGGCGCCTCTTCGTCGGCGCGGCCGACGCGACGGAGCTCGTCGACGCCGTGCGGTGGCAGGCGCGGGCGGTCGATGCGATCCTCGGCGAGTCGGGGGTGCCGGTCCGGGCGATCCTGTGCTTCGTCGGGGCGAGCTGGTCGATCTCGAATGGCCTCCTCATCGATGGCGTCGGCGTCACCTCGCCCGACCGGCTCGTGACCCTGCTCAGGGCGCCGGGGCCGCTCGACGCGACCGCGATCGCCGAACTGCGGGCTCGCCTCGATGCCGCGCTGTCGCCCGCCTGAACACGCGGGGTGACGCGTCGGCGCCTCGCGGATGCCCACAACGGCGGCCACGGGCTTAGGCTTGCCTTATGCCGACCGAAACCGCCCCCGTCATGCCCATGTCGACGGCGCTCCGTGAGCGAACTCGTACCGCGCACGAGGAGGCGGAGTCCTCCCCCTTCGTCCGCGAGCTTCTCGAGGGCAAGCGGAGCAAAGCGGACTACATCGCCCTCGCCGGTCAGCAGTACTTCATCTATGAGGCGCTCGAGACCGTCGGGGAGCTACTCCGCGACAACCCCGAGGCGGCGCCCTTCCTCGACCCCGCGCTGACGCGGCTCCCCTCGATCGAGGCCGACCTCGATTTCCTCGACCCGGGCTGGCGGGAGCACCTGCGGCCACTGCCGGCCACTGAGGCCTATGTCGAGCGGATCAAGGGCCTCGCCGATTGGCCGGGCGGCTTCATCGCGCACCACTACACGCGCTACCTCGGCGACCTCTCGGGCGGCCAGGTCATCCGCACCCTGCTGCAGCGCCAGTTCGGCTTCGAGACGCAGGGCGTCGCCTTCTATGTCTTCGACGACATCGCGAAGCCGAAGCCCTTCAAGGACGCGTACCGGGCGCAACTCGACGCGGTGACCTGGGACGAGGCCGAGCGCGAGCGCGTGCTCGAGGAGGCGAACGCGGCCTTCCGCTGCAACGAGGCGGTCTTCGTCGAGCTCGCGGCCGCGACCGCGAAGGCGGCCTGAGCCGCAAGCGGCCGCGGCACCCGGGGGTTGACCCCGGCGTGCGCACGATCTAATCTGCAACCAAATGGTTGTAGATCTTGCACTCCCCGAGCTCAGCGACGCGGACGTCGACCGGATCTTCCGCGCCCTCGCCGATGCGACGCGGCGCGACATCGTCCGGCGCACCCTCGCCGAGCCCGTCAGCGTCAGCGAGCTCGCGGTCCGCTATGACATGAGCTTCGCTGCGGTACAAAAGCACGTCGCGGTCCTCGAGGACGCCGGGCTCGTGACGAAGCACCCGAGGGGCCGCGAGCGCCTCGTCCGCGGCGAGCCGGAGACGATCCGGCGGGCCCAACGCCTGCTCGGCCGGCTGGAGTCCGTCTGGCGCGGCCGCGTCGCCGGGCTCGACGCTCTCCTCGCCGAGGGACCGGCGGACGCGTCGCCGCGCATTCCTCCCCGCTCTCCCGATCCCCGCGGCGAGACCCCCTGAGCCGCACCTCCACCACGACCCCGAAGGAGCCGACGATGCCCGTCATCGACGTCATCCAGGACCCCGAGGCGCTCAGCCTCACGATCATCGCCGAGTTCGCCGCACCCGTCCGGCGGGTCTGGGACGCCTACCTCGACCCGAGGCAGCTCGAGCGCTTCTGGGGGCCGCCGACCTACCCGGCGACCTTCACCCGCCACGACGGCTTCCCCGGCGGGCGCAGCGCGTACTACATGACGGGCCCCGAAGGCGATCAGCACGGCGGCTACTGGGACTGGGTCACGGTGCGCGAGGGACAGTCCTTCGAGGTCGCCGACGGCTTCGCCGACCTCGAGGGCACCCCCGATCCGAGCATGCCGCCCGGTCGCATGGAGGTGCGCTTCGAGGCGATCCCGGCGGGCACGCGCGTCACGGTGACGAACCGCTTCGAGAGTCTCGAGGCCCTCGAGCAGCAGCTCGCGATGGGGATGCTCGAGGGGATGCGCGAGGCGATGGGGCAGATCGACGAGACCCTCGCCGACCTCCGCGCATTCGCCGCTGACCGCGCGACGGAGGCGCAGCTCCTCTCGGACACGCGGGTCCGCGTCGCCCGCGTCATCCGCGGGAGCGTCGAGGACCTCTGGCGGGCACACCACGACGCCGAGCTCATGCGGCGCTGGCTCCTCGGCCCGGACGGCTGGGAGATGCCCGTCTGCGAGATCGCGACCGAGGTCGGCGAGACGTACCGCTATGAATGGGCGAGGCCCGATGGCAGCGACCGCTTCGGCTTCACGGGTGAGCTCCTCGAGTCGGCCGCGCCCCACCGCGCCGTGACGACGGAGGCGATGATCGGCATGGACGGGCCCGGCACGGTCAACGAGATGACGCTCACGCCCGTCGCGGGCGGGACCCTGCTCAGCACCGTCATCACGTACCCGAGCCGCGAGCTGCGCGACCAGATCCTCGCGACCGGCATGGTCGGCGGCATGGAGACGAGCTACACGCGACTCGAGTCCGTGCTCGGCTGAGGCGGCGGACGCGACGGGAATACGTTCGCATCGACCCGAGTTGTCGCGGGAGTCGCACTCGAAAGGACAACACCACCGTGACACGCATCGGCATCATCGTCGGCTCGATCTCGAGCACCTCCCTCAACCGCAAGCTCGCGAAGGCCCTCATGCGCCTCGCGCCCGAGGGGGTCGAGCTCACCGAGATCCCGATCGCGGAGCTGCCCTTCTACTCCCCCGACCACGACGCGGACTACCCGCAGGTCGCGCGCGACTTCAAGGGGGCCATCGCGGAGGCCGACGGCGTCATCATCGTCACCCCGGAGTACAGCCGATCGATCCCCGGCGTCCTCAAGAACGCGCTCGACTGGTCGGCGCGCCCCTACGGGCAGAGCTCGTTCAACGCGAAGCCGACCGCCGTCATCGGCGCCTCGGGCGGCGCGATCTCGACCGCGGCCGCGCAGCAGCACCTCCGCGCGATCCTCCTCCACTACAACGCGATCGTCCTCGGCCAGCCGGAGGGCTACATCCAGGCGACGCCGGGCCTCCTCACCGAGGACGGCGAGGTGACGAACGAGTCGACCGCCGCATTCCTCACCTCCTTCGTCGAGGCCTTCGACGCGCTCATCGGACGGGTCAAGGCGGGCCGCGCCGCCTGAGCCGCGTCCCCGCGGGGAGGCCCGGCACTCGCCGCCTCCCCGCGGCAGGGGCAGAATGGCCCTGTCATGCAGCAGATCCGACATTTCAAGATGGAGGACCCCGCCGAGGTCCGTCGGCTCGTCCGGGCCCACCCCTGGGCGACGATCGTCACCCACACCTCGCGGGGCCTCATCGCCTCGCACCTGCCGATCCTCCTCGAGGAGGAGGCGGACGGCGTCGTCCTCCTCACCCATTTCGGCCTCGCCGACGCACGCGACCACGAGGCCGGGCAGCACGAGGTCCTCGTCATCGTCCAGGGCCCGAACGACTACGTCTCCTCGTCCTGGTACGCGCCCGGCGACGACGTCCCGACGTGGAATCACCTCACGGCGCACTGCTACGGCACCCCCGAGCTCCTCGACGACGAGACGAACTTCCGCATCCTCACGCGCCTCACGGACCACTTCGAGCACGGGCGGCCCGGCGCCCGCTCGACCCTCGACGACGAGGCGACGTCACGCCGCATCGCGAAGGGGACGGTCGGGCTGCGGATCCCCGTGACGCGCTTCGACGCGAAGTGGAAGCTCAGCCAGAACAAGCCCGCCGAGGTCCGCGAGCGGGTCGAGCGCGAGCTCGGTGCGGTCGCGCCGGCGCTCGCCGCGGAGATGCGAGGAATGCGCGAGCGCGGCACTGGCGCGTAGCCGCGCCCCGGAAACGCGGAAGGCCCCGACCCTGCGGTCGAGGCCTTCCGGCTGCTGAGCGTCAGGTCAGAGCTTGACGATGTTCTGCGCCTGCGGGCCGCGCTGGCCCTGCTCGATGTCGAAGGAGACCTTCTGGCCCTCCTCGAGGCTGCGGTAGCCGTTGCCCTGGATCGCGCTGAAGTGCGCGAAGACATCGGCCGAGCCGTCCTCGGGGGCGATGAAGCCGAAGCCCTTCTCGGCGTTGAACCACTTGACGGTTCCGGTGGTGCTCATGATGCGCTCCTCACGTGTCATGTATTGGGGTGAATCGACACGTGGTATGCGGGCCGAGCCGAAGCCGGTGTCTCGTGCGGGATTGCGCGGGGTCCTGGCTCCGTGCGCAACTGTAGCGGACGGCACCCGCATTGCGATATGCCCCGTCTGCAACAATCAGGCAACGGGCAGGCGACCCGCTGGTGCCCGCGACCGCCGTAGGCTCGTCGCATGCCGAGCCCCGAGCCGCGCCGCACGCCGCCGAGCGCGCCGGTCCTCCCCCTCGCGGACGACCTCGTCCGCCTCGAGCCGCTCGGCCACGAGCATGCGCCCGCGCTCCGCGAGGCGGCGTCGGGGCCGCGCGACTCCTACGGCTTCACCGAGGTGCCGGCCCCGGAGACGGTCGATGCCTATCTCGACGGCCATCTCCGCCGGGCCGCCGGCGGTGACTTCTGGCCCATGGCGCAGGTCGATGCCGCGACGGGCCGCGTCGTCGGGGTCACCTGCTTCCTCGCCGCGCGCCGCTGGCCCGGCGAGGACCGGCTCCTCGCGATCGAGGTCGGCGGCACCTGGCTCCACCCCGACGCGCAGGGCACCGCGATCAACTCGGCCGCGAAGCGCCTGCTCATGCGCCACGCATTCGAGGATCTCGGTGTCGCCCGCCTCGATATCAAGACGGATGCGAGGAATGCGCGGGCGCGGGCTGGCATCGAGGCCGTCGGTGCGCGCTTCGAGGGCGTGCTCAGGAGCTGGCAGCCGTCCGCGCTCCCGGGCGAGGCGGGGCTGCCGCGCGACACCGCGATGTACTCCGTCGTCGCCGCCGAGTGGCCAGAGGTCGAGCGGCTCCTCGGCGAGCGCATCGCCGCGAAACTCGCCCTGCCCGGCTGAGGCCCGGCGAGCTACTCTGGCGGCGTGCACCGGATCTACCGCACGGCGGTGAGCGCCGTCTACCCGCTCTACGTCGCGAAGCTCGAGCGGAAGGGCCGCACGCGCGCCGAGCTCGACGAGGCCACCCGGTGGCTCACGGGCTTCGAGCAGGGCGAGCTCGAGGCGCAGCTCGAGGCGGGCGCGACCTTCGAGGAGTTCTTCGCGGCGGCCCGACTCAATCCGAACGCCGATCGCATCACGGGCGTCGTCTGCGGCGTCCGCGTCGAGGAGCTCGAGGACCCGCTCATGCAACGGATCCGCTACCTCGACAAGCTCGTCGACGAGCTCGCGAAGGGCCGCCCGATGGCGAAGCTCCTCCGCGACTGAGCCGGCGGCGCGAGGCGGGCGCGGGCCCGCGCATTCCTCCCCAGATCGTCCTGGGAAAAAAGTGTCCGCGGCCCGTATCGCGCGGGGCCCGCGAGGTCTAGCGTTCTCCCATGACACACGGGGGGCGCGCGTTCTCGCGGCGCCAGGCGATCGGTCTCACGCTGCTCGGCACGATCGGCGCGCTCGCCGCCCCGACGCTGCTCGCATCATGCGCGACGGGGCCGCGGGCGGTGACCGCCGCGGGGCTCGAGCTCGTCAATCCGCCGCTGCGCCGCGCGGGCGCGGACGGCCGTCTCACCGGGGCGCTTGTCGCGAAGGTCGGCGAGGTCGACGTCGGCATCGGGGCGAAGGTGCGCACCTACACCTTCGACGGCGCGCTGCCGGGGACGACGTGGGAGCTGCGCCCCGGCGAGACGATCGCAGTCGAGCTCAGCAATGACCTCCCGCGAGACTCGGGCGCGCATGCGGCGCACGGCGCGACGGGGTCAGGCGCGCCGACCCCCGCGCCGACGGAGACGGCCGCGGGCGGTGAGGTCATCGAGACCCTGATGACCCGGCCGCACGCCTGGACGACGACGAACCTCCACACCCACGGCCTCCACGTCTCGCCGTCCGACACCGAGGAGGGCGCGGGCGACAACGTCTTCCTCGTGCTCGAGCCCGGCGAGCGCCAGCGCTACGACATCCGCATCCCCGAGGACCACACCGGGGGCCTCTTCTGGTACCACCCGCACCACCACGGCGGTGTCAAGCAGCAGGTCCGCGGCGGCATGGCCGGCGCGCTCATCATCCGCGGCGCGATCGACGAGGTGCCCGAGGTCGCCGCGGCGGCGGAGAAGATCCTCGTCCTCCAGGACATCGAGCTCACCGCGGAGTTCTCGCTCGCCGAGCCGACGCCCGACGACCCGAACGGCGACTACTGGCCGGAGGCGCAGGACTACTGGATCATCAACGGCCAGTACCAGCCCGTCATCACGATGCGGCCCGGCGAGGTGCAGCGCTGGCGGATCGTGAATGCGGCGGCGAGCGCGAGCGCGCAGCTCACGGTCGGCGGCCATCCCGTCCACCACCTCGCCTATGACGGATACACGCTCGCGAAGCCCGCGCAGCAGGACGCGACGCTCGTCGTCCCGGGCGGCCGCGTCGAGCTCCTCATCAGGGCCGGCGCGCTCGGGACCTACGACGTCGAGCTCCTGCCGACGACGGAGATCCCCGCCGAGGCCCCGACGCCCGACAAGGACGGCTACGTCCTGGCCGGGCAGCTCCCAAGGCTCGTCGCGACCGTCCGTGTGGAGGGCGACCCAATCGACATGGCGCTCCCGAGCGCGCTGCCCGCCTACAATCCGCCGATCCTCCCGATCGCCAAGCGCCGGACAGTGAGCTACGACTCGGTCTACGACGCGAAAGGGGACTTCCTCGGCCTCGGCGTCCTCGGCGAGGCCTTCGAGCCGTCGAACGCGCCGTACCGGATGCGCCTCGGCACCGCCGAGGAATGGGCGGTCGAGGACATGGACGACGGCTTCACGCACATCTTCCACATCCACATCAACCCGTTCCTCGTGACCGAGGTCAACGGGGTCGCGCTCGACCCGCCGCAGTGGCGCGACACGTTCCCGCTCGGCCCGAACGACTTCGTCATGCAGATGAACCTCGACGATTTCACGGGCAAGTACGTCGACCACTGCCACTACGTCGACCACGAGGACATGGGGATGATGGAGGCCGTCGAGGTCGTCGCCTGAGCTACTGCGAGTCGCCGAGCTCCGTCGACTTGACGATCGCGGTAAAGCGACGCAACAGCGCGCGCAGTTCGGCGACGTCCCCCGCGGTGAGCTCCTCGAGGAGCCGCCGATTCGAGGCGCTCGCCCGCGCATTAATCTCGTCGAGCACCTCCTCGCCCGCGCCGGTGAGCCGGAGCAGCCGCGAGGTCCGGTGGTCGGGATTCTCGACCGCCTCGATGAGGCCCTGTCGTGTCAGCTCGTTCGCCAGTCGGAGGATGTGCTGCCGGCTCACGCCGAGCCGGCGGGCGATCTGCGGGACGGTGAGCGGCCCGGTGCGGATCGTCCACAGCGTCTGCCACTGCGCCTGCGTGTGCCCGGTCCGCGCCGCGATCTCCTCGCCGAGCCGCCGGCCCGCACCAGCCGCCTCATAGAGCTCCGCATGGAGCCGCTCGATGTCGACCTCGTCCGCCATGACTCGATGGTACCGATTCGACGCTCATCGACCGTGTTGATCGATTATGCCTCCTCGACATTCCTGTACTGTTCTGACACACTATTGTCATTATTCAGGAATGCGCGAGCCGCGTCCGACAGGAGCCGACATGTCCTCGATCATCGACACGATCACCGCCGCGCAGGCGCACGCCGCCGCGGTCCGCCCCCGAGTCGGCGGCTTCCCCTACCTCGCCGAGGCGCTGCGCCGAGCCGGCGTCACCGCCTACTTCTTCGACGTCCCCTCGATGAGCGTGGTCTATGCGACCGACGAGGGCGACGTCCTCCAGCCGGGCGAACTCCTCCGCTCGGTGAAGACGGTCATCCCGCCGTTCGACGAGGCCGCCCTCATCGCCGCGCTCCGCACCGACCAGGCCGGGCTCAGCACCTTCCCCGAGTTCGTCGAGGCGAGCCTCCGCGCCGGCGTCGTCCGCTACGAGGTCGACACCTCGGCGCGCACCTGCACGTACTACGGCGTCCATGGCGAGCGCTACGTCGAGCACTACCCCGAGGTCGAGCTGCCGCCTGCGCCGTGAGCGGCGGCCCGGGCGCTCGCGCTGCGTCCGACTGGACGCGGCGGCGCCGTGGCGGCACGATGAACGGGGTGCGCCGCCCCGGACGCCGCGCACCGATCGGAGCCCGGCGGTGACCACGAATCAGTACAGCCAGTTCAACGACGCGATCATCGCGGAGTTCCGCGCGAACGGCGGCACCGTCGCCCGCTTCGGGCGGAGCCTCGTCCTCATGCACCATGTCGGGGCGAAGTCCGGCGTCGAGCGGGTCGCGCCGGCCATGAGCATCCGAGACGGCGCGTCCTGGCTCGTCGCCGCCTCGAAGGCCGGCGCCGACGACCATCCCGCCTGGTACCACAACCTCCTCGCCCATCCCGAGATCGACATCGAGACGCCCGACGACGGCACGGTCCGGGTGCGCGTCACCGAGCTCGAGGGCGCCGAGCGCGATGCCGCCTGGGCGAGATTCACGAGCGCGAGTCCCGGCTTCCGCGCCTACGAGGAGCGCACCTCGCGCGTCATCCCCGTGCTCCGACTGGCCCCCGTGGGCTGAACCGCGCGCCGCTGCCGGGCGCGACCGACGCGCTTGACGTTGCCGGGTTCCTTGTCGCACGCGACTCAAGGCCGACAGAACGCATTCAACTGGGTGTGCACGGCTGCCGCGGTCCCTCACGTTCGGTGCCATCATTGGATCCATGGCGGTTTCGTTACTCGATCGAGCGATCTATTCCTATTCGGATGTCGATCGTCTCGTCGGCTTGCACTCAGGCACCGCCCGTCGGTGGCTTGAAGGCTACGAGCGGTCCGGGAAGTTCTACGATCCTGTCCTGCGGGAGGAACCGACCGGCGGGGAGGCGGTGACCTGGGGCGAGATGGTCGAGGCTCGATTGCTTGCCGAGTTCCGTAGCCAGCGTGTTCCAATTCAGCGACTGCGCCCGGCGATCGTCCGGCTCCGCAAAGAGTTCGGGCGGTATCCACTTGCGCACGCGAGGCCGTTCCTCGAGGTTGAGGGACGGGAACTCGTCCGCGCAGTGCAGGACGAGGCCGGCGTGGACGGGCATCTTCGCTTTGTCGTCGTTCGCAGCGGTCAGCTGATGCTCGCCGAGGCGACCCAGCGCTTCCGCGAAGTCGTACAGTACGACGAGGGCGTGGTCGCCCGCCTGAGTCCGAGCGCCCGGACCCCTGGAGTCGTCATGGATCCGGCGCGCGCGTTCGGCCAACCGGCAGTCAGGAGCGTACGCACCGATGCACTTGCCGAGGACTATCGGGCTGGCACTTCTCGCGAGGAGCTTGCATACCTCTATGACCTGAGTCCTGCGCAGGTCGACGAGGCGATCCGCTTCGAGCTGATCTCTGGAGGCGAGCACGTGGCCTGATGGCTCGCGTGTTCACGCCGGAGTACTTCGCCGACGAGAACACACTTGGGTTCGCGAAGCTCATGCGACGGGCGGGCCGGACTGACGTGCGCCATCCGGGACTGGCGAGTCTGCCGGACGTGCCGCTTGGCACCACGGACCTCGATTGGATGCCGATCATCGGTGCACGACGATGGATCCTCATCAGTCGCGAGCGACACATCCGTTCACGACCCGCGGATCTCGCCGCGTTTCGCGAGCACGGGATTTGCTCGGTGTGGATCGGTGCGAAGCGCGATCTGTCACCGCAGGACCAAGTCGACCTTTTTCTCCGATACGAGGATCGTCTGATTCGCGAAATCATCAAACGCGGTCCGGGACCTTGGGCACTCGCGATGTCGCCTTCGGGGCTCCGGCCGCTGGGGCTGAGACAGGTCGAATAGCAGCGGATCGACGCCACACCACTGGAAGACGAAGCCCCCGGACCGATCCGATCCGGGGGCTTCCCGTGTCCTCCCGAGAAGGACTTCCGTTGCGGGGACAGGATTTGAACCTGTGACCTCCGGGTTATGAGCCCGGCGAGCTACCGAACTGCTCCACCCCGCGGCGTGAGCATCTACTCTACCACGGGCGGCGGGCCGCCGACGTCGCTCGACGGCCGCCAGCCGTGCTCCCGGCCGAGCGAGAAGTAGTGCCGGAAGGCGTAGACGGTCGGCACCCAGCGGCGCGGGTCGACGACCTCGGTGCCGGGCGCAACGATCTCGGGCAGTGCGTGGACCCGCACGACCTCGGCCTCGACGATCGAGTAGTCCTCGAGCCCCGGGGTGATCCGTCGGACGACCGTCTCGAGCTGCAACGCGCATTCCTGCACGCGCCCGGGGGCGACGAGCTCGGAGTCGACCCGCGTGAGCCCCGCCTCCGCGAACTTGTCGTGGACGTACCGGTACCGCGGCGTCTTCGCGGCGGGCACGGGGTCCTTGCCGGTCGTGTCGCCGATCGCCTCGACAGCCGGCCAGAGCTCCGGCTGCGGGAAGTTGACGACGAGCTCGGGCACCCGGCGCAGGTTGTCGATCGTCTGCCCGCCGTCCTCGAGCCCGAGCACGAGCATCCGCCCGAGCGCCCAGTACGAGCTCGCGGGCGCGAGGTTGTCGGTGCCGTCCGGGTTCCTGGTGCTGTGGAGCATGACCGCGTTCCCGACGTACAGGGTGCTCGGCTCGATCGGCACGTGGCGCTCGCTCGGCATGCGCAGTCCTTCCCGCGGGCGCGCGAGTCGACAGGAATGCGCAACCCCGCCTCCCGCAGACTACCCCCCGCGCCTTCGCCCCTTCCCGCATGCACGCCGCTTGACCTTGCCGCCGCGTCAACTTCTACGCTCGTCACGGACAGGGAGGAATGCGATGGAGTGGTCGATCCAGGAGCTCGCGCGCGGCGCGGGCACGACGAGCCGCACGCTGCGGCACTACGACGAGATCGGGCTGCTGCCCCCGGCGCGGATCGGGAGCAACGGCTACCGCTACTACGACGAGGACGGCCTCGTCCGGCTCCAGCGCATCCTCGTGCTGCGCGGACTCGGGCTCGGGCTGCCGCGGATCGCGGAGATCCTCGGCGAGCGGGTGGTGACCGCGGATGCGCTCCGCGAGCACATCGCGGCCCTCGAAACCGAACGGGACCGGATCGGCCGCCGCATCGGCGCCGTCCGCCACGCGCTCGACGTGCTCGAGCAGAGACAGGAGATGACCATGGCAGGGATGTTCGACGGCTTCGACCACACGGAGCACCGCGAGGAGGTCGAGGCGCGCTGGGGCGCCGAGGCGTACCGGGAGGGCGACGCGTGGTGGCGGGCGAAGCGCCCCGAGGAGCGCGCCGCCTTCCAGGAGGAGGTCGAGCGGCTCCACCGCGACTGGGCCGAAGCGATCGCCGCGGGCGAGGACCCCGCGGGTGAGCGTGCGCAGTCGCTCGCCGCGCGCCACGCGGCGTGGCTCGATTCGACCCCGGGGATGCCGAGGAATGCGCGGGACCGGCGCGCCCGGATCCTCGGCCTCGCCGCGATGTACGTCGCCGACCCGCGCTTCGCCGCGAACTACGGTGGCGAGGCGGGCGCCGCATTCGTCCGGGACGCGCTCGAGCACCACCTCAGGTGAGTCGACCGCGTCGCCTCGGTCCTGGTGCTGGGATTCCGGCCCGGCGCTGGGAAACTCGGCACCTGTGCCAGCGTGCGAGCAGGATCTCAGCGCCCGGCCGCTGCGGACCTCGGACCTCGGGCCTCGGGCCTCGGGCCTCGGGCCTCGGGCCTCGGGCCTCGGGCCTCGGGCCTCGGGCCTCGGGCCTCGGGCCTCGGGCCTGGCATACTCGAGCGCATGACCGGGGCGGGCGATGAGGCGTTCCAGCGCGCACGGCGAGGCGCACGAGCGGCGAGGTGGGGGCTCGCGACCGCCGCACTCGGCGTCTCGCTCGGCCTCGCGCTCGGCGGCTGCGCCTCGCCCGCGGCACCCCCGAGCCCCGGGCCGGCAGCGCCGAGCGCCGAGGGCCCCATCACCGCCGCCGCGATCGAGCGGCTCCACGCCGAGCCATGCCCACCCGAGCAGGCCTCCGCCTTCGGGGGCGTCGATCCGAGCGGCATCCTCTGCGGCACGCTCACGGTGCCGCTCGATCACGCCGATCCGGACGGCGCCACCCTCGAGCTCGAGGTCGCCATCCGTGAGGGCGACCGGCCGAGCGGCCTTCTGCTCCTCCTCGGCGGCGGCCCCGGCGGCACCTCGCGCTGGACGACCGCGGTCCTGCCACTCCTCATGCCCCAGGTCGCGGACGAGTACCAGTTCGTCGCGCTCGACCACCGCGGCACGGGGGCGGATGCGCTCGACTGCCCGAGCCTCCAGGCCGAGATCGGGCAGAGCGACCTCCTGCCACCCTCGCCCGCGACGCTGGAGGAATGCGCGGCCCTCCTCGGCGAGCGCGCCGCGCACCAGGCGACGGCCGACACCGTCGCGGACCTCGAGCTGCTCCGCGAGGCCCTCGGCGCCGAGGGCTGGGTGCTCGACGGCATGAGCTACGGCACCTTCGTCGAGGCGCGCTACGCGATGGCCCACCCGGACGCGATCCGTGGCCTCGTCCTCGACTCGCCCGTCGACCCGAGGGGTGTCGACCCCTTCGCCCGCTCCTCGATGGCGGAGGTGCCCCGGGTCCTCGGCGAGCTCTGCGCCGCGCAGCACTGCGGCTTCGACCCCGTCGCGGCGCTCGAGCGGGTCCTCGCGAGCGGCTACCCAGCCCTGGACCTCCTCGACCTGCTCGTCACGACCTCCGTGACCGATGCCGGCTACACCGGGATCCTCGACGCGCTCGAGGCCGCGGCCGCGGGCGACACGGCCGCGCTCGACGAGCGCGTCGCGGGGGCGCAGGCCGCGGCGCGCGGCGAGGCCCTCGCGGCGTTCAGCGCGGGCGCCCACGTCGCGACCCTCTGCGCGGACACCCCCATGCCGTGGGGCGGCGCCGACACCGATCCCGCCGAGCGCCGCGCGGCGCTCGATGCCGCGGTCGCGGCGATCGATCCCGCCGAGACGCACCCCTTCCCGCCGTCGCTCGGCGCCGAGCTCGGCCCGATCGCCGCGTGCCTCAACTGGCCGGCGACCCGCTACGCGCCGCCGCTGACCGGCGACTTCCCCGACCTCCCGGCGCTCATCCTCGCGGGCGGCGTCGACCTGTCGACCCCGATCGCGGATCTCGACGCCGTGCTCGAGGTGATCCCCGGCGCGGTCGAGGTCGTCATCCCCGACGCGGGGCACGCGGCCCAGATGCGGCCGGACGGCGCCGCCGCGGTCAGCGAGTTCCTGCTGACGCTCGGCGACCGCTGAGGCGGGGCCGCGCATTCCTGCCGAATGCGTCCGGGCGCGCTACCCGCGGCCGAACTCCGCCGCGACCGGGCAGTCGAAGGGGTCCCGCGCGGCGAGGCCGACGCGGTTGAGGTACTCGATGACGATCCCGTAGGAGCGCGCGAGGCTCGTCTCGGTGTACGGGACGCCGAGCGTGCGGCAGTGCTCCTTGACGATCTCGCGGGCCTTCGCGAGGTGGAGTCGCGACATGCTCGGGAAGAGGTGGTGCTCGATCTGGTAGTTGAGCCCGCCCATGAGCCACGTCGCCCACCAGCCGCCGCGGATGTTCCGCGAGGTGCGGACCTGCTTCGTGAAGAAGTCGAGCTTCGTCCCCGGCTCGATGACCGGCATGCCCTTGTGGTTCGGCGCGAAGGACGCGCCCATGTAGACGCCGAAGACGGCGAGCTCGACGCCGAGGAAGGCGAAGGCCATGCCGGGCGGGAGGAGCAGGAAGACGGGGACGAGGAGGACGGCGAAGCGGGCGGCGATCGTCGCGAGCTCGGTCCAGCGGCCCTTGATGCCGCGGCCCGTCACGAGGTGCTTGACGCCGAGGTAGTGGAGGTTGAGGCCCTCGAGCGTGAGGAGGGGGAAGAAGAGCCAGCCCTGCCGCTTCGTGATCCAGCGGACGAGGCCCCGGGAGGCCGCCGCGTCCTCCTCGAGGAACGAGATCGTGTCGACCTCGATGTCGGGGTCCTTGCCGATCATGTTGGGGTTCGCGTGATGCCGGGAGTGCTTGGCGTGCCACCACGAGTAGCTCATGCCGGCGATGCCGCCGAGGACGCGCGCGATGCGGTCGTTGACCTTGCCGGACGGGTGGATCGCGCGGTGGGCGGCCTCGTGCGCGAGGAAGGCGACCTGCGTGAAGAGGATGCCGAGCGCGGCGGCCATGAGCAGCTGGAACCAGCTGTCGCCGAGGAGGATGAATCCGGTCACGACGCCGCCGAACCCGAGCGCGATCGCGGTGACGATCGCCCGGTAGAACCACGGCGTGCGCCGCAGGAGCCCGAGGTCCTTGACCGTCCTCGAGACCTGCGTGTACGTCGCGGCCAGATCGGGGAAGCTTCCCGTGCGAGCGCGCGTAGAGCGGAGCGGACCGAAGCCCGAGGAATGCGTGGGGACGATTGGGAAGATGCGGCACCTGCTTTGTGTTAGCCGCGCCGGGCGCGGTCCTCGTGAAGCCAAAGGCGAGCGCCGATCGCTGTCGTCAGCCTAGGCGTGACGCCTCCGAACCGACGACGAGCGGGGGCGATTCACCGGGAATGCACGGGGAAGGCCTCGAGCGCCGCGATGACGTCGCCGCCCTCCGGCACGATGAACTGCGCGACGACGTGGTCGGCGCCCGCCGCGAGCTGCTCGTCGAAGCGCTCGCGGACGGCGGCGGCATCGCCCCAGGCGGCGAGCGCATCGACGGCCTCGTCGTCCCACGCGGCGATCGAGGCCTCGTCCATGCCGAGCCGGAGCAGGTTCGTCCGGTAGTTCGTCAGGTCGAAGTAGTAGCCCATGCCGGGGCGCAGCACCTCGCGGGCCGTCGCCGGGTCGGTCTCGAGGAGCACGCGCTGCTCGGGGATGAGGAGCGCGGAGGGCCCCATGACGTCCCGGGCGCGCCGCGCGTGCGAAGGCGGGACGAAGTACGGGTGGGCACCGAGCGTGCGCTCGGCCGAGAGCCGGAGCACGCGGTCGCCGAGGGCTGCGAGCATGAGCCGCTCGGCCGGCACGCCCTCGGCCTCGAGGACGTCGAGATAGTCGACGAGCCCCGTGTAGGGCTTCGCCGCCTGGGCGTTCCGCTCGGGGTGGCCCGCGCCGATGCCGAGGATGAAGCGGCCGGGATGCGCGGCCTCGATCCGGTGCCAGCTCGCGGCGACCTCGCGGGCGTCGGCCGTCCAGATGTTGACGATGCCGGTCGCGACGACGATCCGCTCCGTCGCGGCGACCGCCTCCTCGACGAGGGCGAGGTCCGCGGCGGGGCTCCCGCCGACCCAGAGCGAGCCGTAGCCGGCGCGCTCAGCCGCGACCGCGAACTCGGCATCGAAGTCGGGGCTCCGGCGCCAGATACCGGTCGTGCCGATCCGGCGGCGGAGGTCGTCGCGGGCGAGTTCGAGCTGCGTCGTCACCGACTCATTCTCCCCCACCCGCGGCGAGCGGCTCAGTCGACCGCCGCGAGGGCCCGGTCGATCGCCGCGACCATCTTCGCGTCGGCCTCCGCGGCTGCGACGAGGTCGCCCGCAGCGTAGGCGGCGGTCCGCTCGGCGAGCGCCGCCTGGTAGTCGGCGAGCGCGGCGCGGAGCTCGGGGCCGTAGTCCCCCGTCCCGGGCGTCTCCGGCTCGGTCGGCGCGGTCGGCTCACCCGGCGTGACCGGGGTCGTCGGCGTCACCGGCGTCGTCGGCTGGTCGACGGGGCCGCCCTCGCCCGAGTCGCCCGCCTCGGCGCCCGAATCGCCGCCGAAGAGGACGTCGAGCGCCTCATCGAGCGTGTCCTCGAAGGCGATGTCCTCACCGAAGGAGACGAGGATCTTCCTGAGCAGCGGGAACTGCGTCCCCGAGGAGGCCTGCACGTAGACCGGCTGCACATAGAGCAGCCCGCCGCCGACCGGGAGCGTGAGCAGGTTGCCGTAGACGACGTTGTTGCCGCCACCCGCCGTGAGGTCGAGGACCTCGCTCGAGACCTGTGTGTTCGTCTTGAACGCGTTGAAGACCTGGCCCGGCGCGGGGATCGACTGCGTCGGGAGCGTGAGCAGCGTGAGCTTGCCGTAGTCCTTCCCCGCGTCGCCATTCGCCGCGAGGTAGCCCGTGAGGATCTCGCGCTGCCCGGTCCCGACCGAGCTCGGGATGTAGGTCGAGTACAGCGTGTAGGCGGGGGCGTCCGTCCCCGGCACCTGCATCGTCAGGTAGTACGGCGGCTGGAGCGCGTTCGCCGACACCGGGTCCTGCGGCGTCACCCAGCGGTCCTCGCTCGAGTAGAAGCTGCCGGGATCGGTGATGTGGTAGGCACCGAGCACCTGCCGCTGGACCTTGAAGAGGTCCTCCGGGTAGCGGACGTGCGCCAGCAGGTCCTCGCTCATCTCCGAGGCGGGCCGCACGGTGTCGGGGAAGACGTTCTCCCACGTCGCGAGGACCGGGTCCTCCTCGTCCCAGGCGTACAGGGTCACGGTGCCGTCATACGCGTCGACGGTCGCCTTGACCGAGTTGCGCATGTAGTTGACGGGCGCCTGGAGCAGGGTGTTGACCGGCGTGTCCGCGTCGGCGATCGCGCCGAGGAGGTTGACCGTCTCCGCGTAGGGGTAGTTCGTGCCGGTCGTGTAGCCGTCGACGATCCACATGATCCGGCCATCGACGACCGCGGGGTACGGGTCGCTGTCGAGCGCGAGATACGGCGCGACCTTCTGCACCCGGGTGAGCGGGTCGCGGTCGTACAGGATCTGCGAGCTGTCGTTGACGGCGTCCGAGAAGAGGATCTGCTCCGACTGGAACTTGATCGCGTAGACGATGCGGTTGAAGAGGTTGTCGAGCTTCGGGCCGCCGTCCGCCGTGAAAGTCGTCTGGACGGTCCTCGTCGAGTCCGCGCCGCCCGCCGGATAGTCGAGCTCGACGGGAGCCGCGCCCTCGGGCGCGCCGACGATCGAGTACTCGGGGCTGCCCTCGCCGAAGTAGATGCGCGGCTCGTACTCGCCGAGCGCACCGGACACCGGGATGTCGTACTCGAGGAATCGCGGCTGGCCGTCCGCCTCGCGCTGGTTGCCGTACGCGGCGACGACCCCGTAGCCGTGCGTGTAGACGATGGTGTTGTTGTACCAGGACTGCGAGTCGCCGAGCCCCTCGAGGTTGAGGTCGCGCAGCGCGATGATCGTGTCCTGGACCTTGCCGTCGAGGCGGTACCGGTCGACGTCGAGGTCCTGGAAGCCGTAGTACTGCTTGAGCTGCTGGAGCTGCTGGAAGGTGCGCGGCGCGATGCCCGGGTCGATGATGCGGATGTTCGCGGTCGTCTCGGCGTCGGAGCGCAGCGCCCCCGGCTCGGCATCGGTCGTCGCGCTGTATGGCACCTCCTGGACGTCGGCGACGCCGAAGGCGTCCCGCGTCGCCTGGATCGAGCGCTCGATGTACGGCGCCTCGACCGTCTTCGCCGAGGGCTCGACCTGGAAGCGCTGGACGATCCACGGGTAGGCCGCGCCGATGATGAGCGAGAGGACGATGAGGAGGACGACGCCGATCGCCGGGAGCTGCCAGCGACCAATGACCGCGGTCGCGAAGCAGAGGAGCGCGACGAAGGCCGCGGCGATCGCGAGGATCGCCTGTCCCGGGATGAGCGCATTCACCTCGGTGTAGCCCGCGCCCGTCTGTAGGAAGCCGACCGAGGACTCGTGGAGCATCGCATAGCGGCCGAGCCAGATGTTGACGGCCTGGAGCGCGATCCAGAGTCCGAGGGTCACCGCGAGCTGGATGCGGGCGGCGCGCTCGATGTGCGGTCGGCGTCCGACGAAGCGGATCGAGCGGAAGACGAGCGCGATCGCGAGCGCGAGCAGCCCCGCGAGGGCGACGGCCCAGAGCGCGAAGGAGACGAGGCCCTGGTAGAACGGCAGCTCGAAGAAGTAGAAGGCGAGGTCGATGCCGAACTCGGGGTCGGTCTGGCCGAAGGGCACCGAGTTGAGCCAGAGCATCGCGGCGCGCCACTGCCCGGCCGCGGCGAGCCCGGCGAAGAAGCCGAGCGCGATCGGGACGACCCAGGTCGCGATGGGCCGGAGCCCGTCGACGAGCTGCTGCTGCCCGTCCAGCTTCGTGTAGAGCGGTCGGGTGCGGAAGGCGACGACGAGGCTCACCCACACGGGGATCGCCATCCCGAGGAATCCGACGACGAAGAGCACGATCCGCGCGATCCACTGCGTCGTCAGGACCTCGAGGTAGCCGGTCTGGTCGTACCAAAGCACGTCGGCGGCGAGCGTTGCGGCGATGAGGAAGGCCGCGGCGATGACCGCGATGACGATGATCGCGATGAGGATCGCGCGGCGGGGGCTACGGGTGGGCTGCGGCGTCGATGCGGCTGCTGGGGCGGACATCCGGCTGGGTCTCCTGTCGGTCGGTTCGCGGCGGCCAGTCTACGGGGCCCAAGCTGGGGACCGGCCTCAGCCCGCGAGGACCGCCTCGCAGCTCGGCAGCGCATCGAGGTCCCCGCCCGAGCCGATCGCCCCGACCACACGGATGGCGTCCTCGAGGGTGCCGACGGCGAAGGCGCGGAGTCCGTCCGGCACGCTCCCCGCGACCTCCGCGCAGTTGCCGACGGGGGCGAGGAACCAGTCGGCCCCCGCGTCGAGCGCCCCCCACATCTTCTGCCGGATGCCGCCGATCGCCCCGACCCGCCCCATCGCGTCGATCGTGCCGGTCCCGGCGATGTCCTCGCCATCGGTGAGCGCACCCGGCGTGAGCTTGTCGTAGATGCCGAGCGCGAACATGAGTCCGGCGCTCGGCCCCCCGACGTTGTCGAGCTGGATCGTCACGGTGAAGGGCAGGACGTACTGGCTCTGGACCAGGATGCCGAGGACCGGCGTCGCGTCGGCGTCGGTCCCCACCCGGCTGAGCTGCGGCGTCACCTCGAGCTCGAGCTCCTCGTCGCCGCGCTCGACCGCGAGATGCATCGGACGCGACGTGCCGTTCGCCGCGACCGCCGCGCGGAGCTCCTCGAGCGTCGTCGGCTCGGCCCCGCCGAGCGAGCGGATGACGTCGCCGGGCTCGAGGATGCCGACGGCCGCGCCGCCCTCCTGGACCTGGGCGACCGAGAACTCGACGTCGAGGTCATAGCCGAGCGCGTGCAGCGCAGCGGCGATCGCCGACAGCTGCGAGTTCTCCATGTCGATGCGGGACTGCTCCGCGTTCTCGTCGAGGGTGAGCCCGGGCGGGTAGACCGCCTCGACGGGGAGCACCGCCTTCCTCGGGTCGAAGGTCGCGGCGATGACATCGATCCAGCTCGGCGAGCGCTGCGGCTGCGTCGCGTACACCGTGAGGAGCCGGAGCGCCCCCTCCGTCGGGAAGGTCTCCTCGACGGGGATGCTGATCATCGGCACCTCCTCCTCGCCCGCGGGCGCCTGGCCGAGGACGTCGAAGACGGGGCCGGGCGACTCGATCACATACGGGGCGGGCATTCCCGCGACGATCCCCGTCGCGATCGCCGCGACCGCGAGCAACGCCCCGCCGACGATCCAGCGCGTGGGCGGCCTGGACTCGGGGTCGCGATCCGATCGGGCGAGATACACTCCCGCGAGTCTAGGCGCAGCACCCCGCGCATTCCTGGCCTGAAGCCTCGCCCCCGCCGGGCATGCGCCGCGAGAAGGCTGTGCGCTCACTGCGAACGCGACGGGTCGATCCGCCCGCAGCGCCTAGCGTTGGCGGTATGAATGCGCAGCCGGGCCCGGACGAGGAGGAGTTCCGCGAGATCCTCCGAGCCTTCCTCGAGGGGCGGGGCGACATCGACCCGGCGCAGCTCGCGAGCGCCGCGGGGCTGCCCGTCAACCCGGCCCTCCTCGGCCAGCTCATGGGCCACCTCCAGCAGGCGATGCAGCGCGACGGCGACTCGATCGACTGGGCGCTCGCCGCCGAGCAGGCTGGCGCCCTCGCGCAGCAGGGCACGGTCGTCACGCTCCCGGAAGAGCAGCGGAGCCTCGAGCAGGCGCTCGGCGTCGCGGAGCTCTGGGTCGATGAGGCGACCGATCTGCCGCGCTCGACGCTCGGCACGAAGGCGCTCAGCCGGAAGGAGTGGACGGCGGCGACGATGCGCGTCTGGACGCAGCTCGCCGAGCCCGTCGCGCACTCGATCGCCGACGCGCTGACCGAGGCGATCGCGGCCGCCGCCCCGGAGGAGCTCGAGGGCATGATGCCGGGCGCCTCGCGCATGATGCGCAACATCGGGGGGACGCTCTTCGCGATGCAGCTCGGACAGGTCGTCGGGCAGCTCTCCGGCGAGGTGCTCTCCGGCGGCGACATCGGCATCCCGCTCCTGCCCGAGGGGCAGGCGGCGATCCTCCCCCAGAACGCGCTCGCGTTCGCCCGCTCGCTCGAGCAGCCCGTCGACCAGGTGCAGCTGTGGGTCGCCGCGCGCGAGCTCGCCCACGCCCGGCTGTTCCGGCACGCCCGGTGGCTCGGCCTCCAGCTCATCACCGCGATCACCGATTACGCGCACGGCATCGCGATCGACACGAATGCGCTCGAGGACCTCGCCGGTGAGCTCGACCCGCAGAATCCCGAGGCGCTGCGCTCGATCCTCCAGGACGGCCGGCTCATCCCGCCGCGCAGCCCAGCCCAGCAGCAGGCGCTCGCCCGGCTCGAGACGACGCTCGCGCTCATCGAGGGCTGGGTCGACACCGTGACGGCCGACGCGACGCGCCGCCTGCCAGTCGCCGCGGCGGTCACGGAGGCCGTCCGGCGCCGCCGGGCCGCCGGCGGGCCCGCCGAACGCGCGCTCGCCGCGCTCGTCGGCCTCGAGCTGCGGCCCAGGCGACTGCGCGAGGCGGCCGCGATGTGGCGAGCCGTGACGGAGGCGGTCGGCGTCACCCGCCGGGACGCCCTGTGGTCGCACCCCGACCTCATCCCGACCGCGGCCGACATCGACGACCCCGTCGCCCTCGTCGCGCGGCTCGAGGCGGGCGCCCCCGAGCCCGACGACGTCGACCGGGCGATCGAGGACCTGCTCGCCGACACGGGCGGTCAGCGACCGCTCGGCCAGGACGCCGAGCCGCGGGAGGACTGACGCCTCAGGCGGCTACGGGCAGCTGGAGGTCGACGTCGCAGCCGCACTCCCCGTGCTGCGCAACCTCGATGCGCTGGTCCGTGCCCCCGAGATCGAGGCGGAGCATCGTCGTCTCGGCCCGCTCCGGCCGCAGGATGCCCGCGCGAAGCCGTCGGATGCCCGCGGCGAGCGCCAGGAGTCCGAGCGCGGGGTCCTCCGCCGCGGGCGCGGCGCGATCGACGAGCTGCGAGGCGACGGCGGGCCAGCACGGGTCGGCGTCCCGCTGCCGCAGCTCGAGGCATCGGAGGCACGGCGTCCGCCCCGGCACGACGACGGGGGTCACGGTCGCGGCGGTCTCGTCGAAGATGACCGCGAGGTGGGGCACTCCGCGAACGGTCCAATCGCGGACGCTCGCGGGCGGGACCGCGTAGGCGCAGAGGAGCAGCCCCGCGCCGCCCGGGGCGGGCTCCGACGCGCGGGCCCCACGGGTCGGTCCGCCAGGTCTGCCCGGTCCGAGGAGGCCGAGGTCGCGCGCGAGCTCGGCGAGGCGGCGACACGCGTCGCCTCGTGCCCGGACGGTGATGCCCGGTCCCGTGGGCGACGATGACGGCCGGCCGAGGACGGGTGCGAGCCGCTCGAGGAGCGCCTCGGCCTCGCGCTCGCGGCACTGCGCCTGGATCGCGAGCGCGGCGCGCGGCACCCCCTTCGTGAGCACCGCGAGCATGCGCTCCTCGGCGCTCGTGACGTCGTCGAGGACGAGGACGGGGGCGCGGCTGCCGAACTGGATGGCGGTCGGCGAGCGCCACACGAGTGGATACGTCGGGTCGAGTCGGGTCAGTGTCATGCGCCTCAGCATCGTCGCGCGGGCGTCGACGCGTCCGGCGCCCTCCACCCGGAGCGCTCGCGGCACACGTTCCCGACGACGGGGGCGGCGCAAACGCGTGGTCGGGGCGCAACCGTGTGTCGTGAAGGTCGGGACGGCGGCCCGATCAGGCCTGCAGCGCCTCGAGGAAGCGGCTGGGCGCGCGCTCCGGCCCCCGCGGGTAGGGCCGCGCCGCCCAGCTCAGCCGGAGACGCGCGCGGGCCCGCGTGATGCCGACATAGAGCAGTCGGCGCTCCTCCTCGACCTCCTCCTCGCTCACGGCGTAGCTGATCGGCAGCAGCCCCTCGGCGAGACCGACGATGTGCACCGAGTCCCACTCGAGCCCCTTCGCGGAGTGCAGCGTCGCGATCGCGACACTGCCGGCGGTCGGCTCGTCGTTCGCCGCCTGACGCTCGAGCAGCTCGTCGACGAAGGCCCGGTAGTCGCCGCCCTCCGACTCGAGCGACATGCGGTGCAGCGCCTCGAGCCCGTGCCAGCGCTCGCGCACGGCCGCCGGCACGGTGTCGTCGGGCGGTTCAGGACTCCAGCCGAGCCCCGACAGCACGCCCCGCACGGTCGCCGCGGCGGGTACGCCGCTCGGCGCGGCGCGGCGCGCGACGATGAGGTGGACGATCGCCTCCCGGACGTGCGGCTGCTGGAAGAACCGCGCATCGCCGCGCATCGCGACCGCGAGCCCCGCCGCGCGGAGCGCCTGGTCGAGCTCCGGCACCTGCGAGTTGAGGCGCACGAGGACCGCGATCTTGTGCGCGGGCATGCCGCTCGCGAGGTCGGCGCGGACGGCGTCGACGAGCGCCGCGCGCTCCCCCGCGTCATCCGGATACGCGTGCACGCTCGGCGCCGGCGCCGCGCGCTCCCCCGCCGCGACGAGCTCAAGGGCGCCCGGGCGGCCACGCATGAGCCGGTTCGCCCAGTCGAGGATCGGCTGCGTCGAGCGGTGGCTGCGCTCGAGCCGGTGCAGCTCGGCGCCCGGGAACTCCCCTGCGAAGCCGAGCAGGTGGCGCGGCGAGGCGCCCGCGAAGGTGTAGATCGTCTGGTTCGCGTCCCCGACGACGCAGAGGTCCCGGCGATCGCCGAGCCAGAGGCGCAGCAGTCGATGCTGGATCGGCGACACGTCCTGATACTCATCGACGACGAATGTGCGGTACCGCTCCCGCACGGCCCTCGCGACCGCCGGCTCCGCGACGAGCATGCCCGCCGTCGCGAGGAGCACATCCTCGAGGTCGATCTGCTGCCGCTCATCCTTGAGGTCCTCGTACGCGCGCTGCAGCGCCGCGACCTGCTCGGTGCTGAGCCCGCTGACGCGCCTCCCGCTCGCCGCCCATTCCTCGATGCTGAGATCGGACACCTTGCGCCACTCGATCTCCGCGGCGAGGTCGCGGACCGTCCCGGCATCGGTCGGCAGCCCCTCCGCCCTCGCCGCATCGGCGATGAGCGACGACTTCGACTCGACGATGCGGGGCATCGTGCCGCCGACCACCTGCGGCCAGAAGTGGCTGAGCTGGGCGAGCGCGGCGGCGTGGAACGTGCGGGCCTGCACCTCGCCGGCGCCGAGCTGGCGGAGACGGCCGCGCAGCTCCTCGCCGGCGCGCCGGGTGAAGGTCAGCGCCATTGTGCGGGGGGCACTGTAGCGGCCCGTCGCGATGCCGTAGGCGATGCGGTGCGTGATCGTCCGGGTCTTGCCGGTGCCGGCGCCGGCGAGGATCGCGACGGGGCCGACGAGCGACTCCGCGGCGGCGCGCTGGGCAGGGTCGAGCGCCGCGAGGAGTGCGTCCGGGTCGGTCATCTGGTGGGGCCATCCTGGCGTGGCGTAGGCCGATGGGGCGGTGACGCCACCTACCCTTTCGGGTATGGCGCGATCCCCGTTCACTCTAGCCGCGCTCGCCGCGGCGGCAGTGCCCGGCCTCACGGTGGCCGGCGTCGCGCCGCAGCGCGACTCCGACTTCGATGCCGCGACCGTCTCGGCGGCCGACGGTCGCGAGCTCCTCGTGCGGCTCCCGCGCACACGCGAGGCGGACACGCGCATTCGTGCGGAACTCCTCGGTCTCGGCGCCCTTACCGAGGGCGCGCGGGCTCGCCTCCCCTTCTCGGTCCTGCGGCTCCTCGGCTCGGCGAGCTTCGGCCCGACCCGCGCGATCGTCACGGACTGCCCGGGCGGCGCCCCGCTCGAGCTCGGCGAGCTCGGCCGCCACGACCGGCTCGGGGCCGCGGTCGGGCGGGCGATCGCCGCGACGCACCGACTGCCGGCCACCGTCGTGACCGACGCCGGCCTCCCGAGCAGCGGGCCGGCCGAGTCGCGACGTCGCGCGGCCGAGGTCGTCGCGCGTGCCGAGGCGACGGCCCTCCTGCCCGAGGTCGTCCGGGCACGCTGGACCGCGGCGATCGAGGACGCTGAGCTCTGGCAGTTCCAGCCGACCGTCATCGGCGGCTTCGACGCCGACTCCTTCCACGTCGACGGCGACGAGGTCACGACCGTGACGGGCTGGCACGGCCTGTCGATCGGCGACCCAGCGAGCGATCTCGCCTGGCTGAGCCAGGACGCGAGGGCCGCCGACGCCGTCTTCAGCGCCTACGGCGAAATCGTCGGGCAGGGCGATCGGCGCCTGCGCGGCCGTGCCGCGCTCTTCGCCGAGCTCGAGCTCGCGCGCTGGCTGCTCCACGGTCAGGACCTCCGCGACCAGTCGATCGTCGACGACGCCGTCGATATGCTCACGACGCTCGCGGAGCGCATCCACGGTGAGCGCACGGCGCGGATCGAGGACCCGACGGCCCCCGTGCTGACGATCGACGAGGTCGAGGACCTGCTCGAGCACACCCGCAAGGCGGTCTGAGGCCGCCAGTCTCGCGTCGGCTCACTCGGCCGCCGCGGCCCGGTCGAGCGCAGCCCGCCACTCCGCGAGCAGCTCCTGCTCGTCGCGCGCCCGCGACGGCGTGTAGGTCGCCCCGCTCGCGACGAAGTGCGCGCTCGCGACGATCGATTCGAGCGGCGTCCCCGTCCGCTTCGACCACGCGAGCCGGTACAGGTCGAGCTGGTAGTCGAAGAGCCGGAGCTGCTCGGCATCCGACGGCATCCGTCCCGTCTTCCAGTCGACGATCTCGATGCGGCCGTCCCGCTCGAAGACCGCGTCGATCTTGCACGGCACCGTCCGCCCGGCGAACGGCAGCTCGATCGTCTCCTCGACGGCGATCGGCTGACGGAACGCCCAGTCGGTCTGCTCGAAGGCCTCGCGCAGCGCGGCGAGCTGCGCCTCGTCGGCCGGGGCGATGCCCCCGAGCTCCTCGGGGTCGATGTCGGCCGCCTCGTCCTCGAGGTCGAAGAGCGCCTCCGGCGCGGCGCGGCGGAACCGGTCCTCGACCCAGCTGTGGAAGAGCGTGCCGAGCCTCGTGGCCCGGTGCGGCTGCTGGGGCATGGGCCGCGCGATCCGCCGTGCCGTGCCCGGCGCGTCCGCGATCCAGTGCTTGAAGCCCGAGGCGGGAATGCGCGACGGCGGCTCCGGCAGCCCCGCCACGCCCTCGCGGGCCCGCTCGGCGAGCAGGAGCTCGACGTCCGCGGCCCAGGCGCCGAGGTCGGCCGCCGGGTCGGCGGCGCGGACGAGCTCGGCGGCGCGCTCGAGCCGGGAGCGCCTGACGCCGAGGGGGTCGCTCGGCCAGGGCAGGGCGTGCTGCATGGGGTCGCTCGGGTCGGATTCGTGCCGCGACTGCCCGAGCCGGTCCGGCTCGATGAGCCCCGCCTCGAGCAGTTCGGCGACGTAGGCGCTCGGCGACCGGGGACGGTAGCGCTTCGTCGAGCGGTCGTAGATCCCCGGCCAGAAGGAGCCGCTCACGAGGAGGTCGCGCTTGGCCCGCGTGATCGCGACGTAGGCGAGGCGCCGCTCGCCGAGCTCGTGCCGGGCCTGCAGCGCCTGCCGGTAGCTCGTGAATCGCTCCCTGAGTTCCTTGCGGTCCGCGGCCTGCCCCCACTCGAACCACGCGGTCCGGCGCAGCGTCGCCGCGTCGCCCCGGAACTCGTGCGGCAGCTGACCGAAGCCGAGCCACCCCGAGGCATCCCGCATCGCCGCGGGGAAGTCCCGCTCGACCATCCTCGGCAGCGCGACGACATCCCACTCGAGCCCCTTGGCGGCGTGGACCGTGAGCAGCTGGACGACGCCCGGCTGCGCGGGCTCCTCGGCGACGCCGATCCGCTCCTCGGACGCGAGGACGCGATCGACCCAAGCGAGGAATGCGCGGAGCGTCGCCGTCTCGTCGGTCGCGAGGAAGGACTCGACCTCGTCGCGGAAGGCCCGCAGGTTCGCCGGCCCAGTGCGGCGGGTCTCGTTCGCCGCGACCTCGACGTCGAGTCCGAGCGCCTCCTCGACGTGCCGGACGAGCTCGAGCAGCGGCAGCCCGGCACGGCTCCGCAGCTCGCGCAGGAGCGCCGCGGCATCTCGGAGCCGCCGGAGCCCCTCGGACGTGAAGGCGTCGAGCGCGTCCCAGTCGAGGCGATCATCGAGGAGCGCGTCGAGCCCGTCGACGATCGATTTCGCCTCCTGCTGCCGGCCGCCGCCGTGCTGCTGGTGGCGTCGATGGGTCACGTCGGCGAGGGCGGCGAGGTCGCGGACCCCGATCCGCCACCGCGGCCCGGCGAGGAGCCGGATGAGCGCCGAGCCCGCCTCGGGGTCGACGAGGACGCGGAGCGCCGCGATCAGGTCGGTGATCTCCGGGGTCTCGAAGAGCCCACCGATCCCGAGCTCGCGGCACTCGATGCCCGCCTCGCGGAGCGCGTCGGCGAAGGCGGGCAGGTGCGCGCGCTTCCGGAGGAGGATCGCGGCCGTCGGGGTGCCCTCGCGGAGGCGTTCGCGGAACCACCGCGCGACGGCGCGCGCCTCCTCCGGGATCGTCTCGGCCCAGACGGCGTCGAGACGGCCGGGCGGGGGGTCCGGCCGCAGCTCCAGGGCGCCGACCGGCACCCGGGTCACCTCCCTGAGCGACCGGGCGACCTCATTCCCGGCCTCGAGGACGCGGCGCGGATTCCGCCAGCTCGTCATGAGCTGGAACCGCGGTGTCCCCCCGTCTGCTGACGCGAAGTCCGCGGCGAAGTCCTCGAGATTCGATTCGCTTGCCCCCCGCCACTCGTAGATCGCCTGGTTCGGGTCGCCGACCGCGACGATCGACCGCTCCTCGTCGTCGCCGCGCTCCGCGAAGAGCGTCGCGAGCAGCCGCGTCTGCACGACCGAGGTGTCCTGGTACTCGTCGAGGATGACGTGCCGGTACTGCGAGCGGATCGACTCGAGCGCGCTCGGCGAGGCCGTGACGATGTCGAGCGCCGCGACGACCTGGTCGCTGAACTCCATGACGCCGCGGCGCCGTTTCGCCGCCGTGTACGCCGTGACGAGCGGCAGTAGCACCGGGAGGGCCGCGACCGAGCGCAGCTTCGTCATCTCGGTCGCATAGGCCGCTCCCCGGGGCCCGAGCGGGAGCCCGTCGATCGTCTCGAGGAAACGCTCGGCATAGGCCTCGACCTCGGCGGGGTCGGCGACCGCGTTGTCGCTCATCGCGTGCGCGAGCGCGAGGACCGTGTCCGTGAGCACCGGCAGCGTGCGGTCGAGGTCGATGAGCCGCGCGTCCTCGGACTCGAGCACGACCCGTCGGGCGAGCAGCCAGGCGGCGGACTCGCTCAGCACGGCGGCGTCGGGGTCCTGCCCGATGACGAGCGCATGCTCCCGGTAGATCGCGCCCGCGAAGGCGTTGTACGTCGTCACGAGCGGACGGTGCGGGAGCTCGACGAGCTCCGGCAGTTCGCCCGCCGTCGACGTCGGCGGAGCGACCGGCAATCGATCGAGGAAGCCGCCGATCCGTGCCCTGAGCTCTCGCGCCGCCTTGCGCGTGAAGGTGAGGCCGAGCAGCTCCTCGGGCCGCGCGCGGCCGTTAGCGACGAGCCAGGCGGCGCGCTGCGCCATCGTCGTCGTTTTGCCGCTGCCCGCCCCGGCGATGACGAGCGCCGCGCCCGGGGGCGCCTCGATGATCGCCGTCTGCTCGGGGGTCGGGTAGTCGACCCGGGCCCCCGACTCGGTGACGAGTTCCGCGATGCGGGCCGGCGTCATGCCGCTCATCCGGTCACCGCCCCCACGACGTGGATGGGGCACAGCCCGCCGCTGTGCGAGTCGCAGTGCCGGTCGACGTAGGCGAGGAAGGTCGCCTCGGCCATCCCGTCCGCCGCGGCCGCGATCCGCTCGCGCCACGCGGCCGCGGTCGCCGCGTCGAGCGTCGGCTGGGGCCGAGTGCCGTAGCCCTCGACGTCCTGGCCGAGGCCGAGGACGATGAGCCTCGCGTCGCCGGGGACGGCATCACCGAGGTCGACGCCGTCGATCCCCCCGTCGAGGAGCCCGAGCTGATAGGCCGCGAGCTGCGGATTGTCCGCGAGCTGCGCAGGCGACGAGTTCCGGGTCTCCCGGCCGGTCTTGAAGTCGACGACGACCGCGATCTCGCCCTCCTCGCCGACGAGGCGCTCGACGCGGTCGATCTGGCCCGCGAGCCGCGCCCGCCCGATCGCGAGGTCGAGCCGGGTCTCGCTCGCGATCGTCGTCCCCCCTCGCGCCCTGAGGTCGCGCTCGTAGGCGGCGAGCCGCTCCGCGACCAGCCGAGCACGCCGGAGCTCCCGCTCCTCGAGCCAAGCGCCCTCGAACTCGAGCTCGCCCCAACGGTCGAGCACGGCCGCGAGGATCGCATCCGGATGCGCGTCGACCTGCCGCTCCGCGAGCGCGTGGGCGACGCCGTGGACGATGGTCCCGAGGCTCGCCGCGGTCGTCGCTGGGTCGGCCCCGAGCCTCGCGAGGGCCCAGTGGAGCGGGCACTCGAACCACTTGCCGAGCGCGGACGGGTGCACGTCGACCTCCTCGTCGGCCTCCGCGAGCGGGGCATCGGTCGACGGCGGGAGGAGTCCCTGCCACGAGTCCGGGTCCGCGCCGGGGACGCCCGCGGCCGCGAGCCGCGCGAGGACCGCGGCCGCGGTGGGGTCGCCAGCACGATTGAGGGCGTTCCGTGCGCGGCCCACGAGCCCGCGGAGTGTGAGCGGCGCGATCGCCGGGCTTGGGCGGGCCTCGCCGATCAGGCCGAGCAGCGGGGAGGGGCTCGTCTCCTCGCCGTCGATCGCGACCGCGAGGACCCCGCGGCGCGCCTTGCCGAGCGCGGCCGCGAGGAGTCGCACCTCGTCGTGGAGGACCTCGCGCCGCCGGTCGAGCGTCGCGGGCTCGATGCCGTCGACGAGGTCGGCGAGGTCGCCCGCGCCGAGGAGGGAGCCCCGCACCCGCGCATTCGGCCAGACGCCGTCCTGCAGCTCGGCGATGACGACGTGCTCGAACTCGAGGCCGTGCAGTGCCTGGGGCGTCGCGACGAGGACCGCGCCGCGGTCCGCCCGGCCCGCGAGGGAATCCTCCGCGACCTCGGCGCCGAGCCAGTGCTCGAGGAACCGCGCGGGCGAGCCATCCGGCCAGTGCTCGACGTAGCGCTTCGCGGCGGCGAAGAGCGCGAGCACGGCGTCGAGCCGACGATTCGCCTCGTCCGCGAGCAGCCCCGTCCCCTGCGCCTGCTCCCCCCAGATCCGGTCGAGGCCCGAGCCCGACCAGATCGTCCAGAGCAGCTCCTCGATGCTCGCGCCGGCGCGCACGACCTCGATCGCCTCGTGGAGCACCCTCGCGACTCTCGCCGCCGCGCGGCCCTCCTGCCGCTCGAGCCAGGCGAAGCCGCCGGGGACCGCGAGCGCCGCGGCCGTGAGCTCGCCGGCCCGGCGCTGGTCGTCGGGATCCGCCTCATGGGCCGCGCGCCGCATCGCCGCGCGCAATCGCCGGAACGAGAGCGCGTCGAGCCGCCCGACCGCCCCCGTGAGGATCGCCTCGGCCTCCTCGGGGTCGAGCCGGAGCTCGCCGTGCGCCCCGCGGAGGGCCGCGCGGGCGACGTCGAGCAGGCCCGTCGTCGCCCAGTCGTCGCGACGCAGCTCCGTCACGCCCGCGCCGAGCGCCGGCACGTCGAGCAGGCGGAGCTCTCGCGCGAGCTTCGGCACTGCGGCGCCGCCCCGCACGACGACCGCGAGCTCGGACCAGGCGGTCCCCCCCACCGCGAGCTCGCGCAGGTGACGCGCGATGACAGCACTCAGCCCGGCCGCGTCCGGCACGACGAGCGCCTCGACGGTGCCCGGCGCGCCCGCGGCGGGCGCCTTTCGCTGCTCGAACGCGCCCGCCGTCGCGCCGACCGCCGCGACCGCCGCGCCGACCGCCGCGCGCAGCTCGGGCCCGTGACGGTGGACGGTCTCGAGGACGAGCCGCGCGGGCGTCCGCTCGCCCCAGAACTCCGGCTGGGCGAAGGCGCCCGCGCGCGCACCCCGGAACCCACCCGTCGCCGTGTCGGGATCACCGAGCGCGATGAGCCGGGAGCCTCGCGCGACGAATGCGGCGAGGAGGTCGGCGCCGCCGCGCCCGAGCTCCTGGGCGTCATCGACGACGAGCAATCGGGGGCGCGGCACGGCTGGGTCATCGTCGCGGACGAGCTCGGTGGCGCGGCGCAGCACGTAGGTCGCATCGAGGGGCGTCGACCCGCTGAACTCCGCCTCGATCGCCACCGCGAGGCGGCGCCGGAATGCGGCGACCGCACGCCACTCCGGCCGGCCGCGCTCACCGCCGAGTCTCGCCAGATCCTCGGCATCGAGTCCGCGCTCCGCGGCCCGTGCGATGACCTCACGGAGCTCGGCGCGGAACGCGGGAAGCGAGCGCGTCGCCGGGCCGACGGGCCAGCCGTCGGCGTCCTGCGCCGCACGGGAGTCCGCATCGGGCGACGCATCGGCCTCGAGGAGCCGCGCGATGATGCGGTCGTGATCGGCACCCGAGAGATACCTCGGCGGCGGCTCGCCAGCGGCGACGGCGACCCTGCTCACGACCGCGTGCGCGAGCGAGGCGACCGTGCGGGCCGGCGACCCCGGCATGGGGACGCGGAGCCGCGCGGCGAGACGATCGCGCAGCAGCGCGGCCGAATGCCTCGACGCCGCGAGCAGGAGCACCTCGCCCGGGTCCCAGCCGCGCTCGAGCACGCGGTCCGCGACGAGCTCAACCGCCGTCAGCGTCTTGCCCGAGCCGGGCGCGCCGAGCACGACCGCGTCCTCGCCGTCCCCCAGCTCGACGACGCGACGCTGCGAGGCGTCGAGCGCGGGCGAGTCGGGCATGCCCCAACGGTAGCGATCGGCACCGACATCGCCGGGCCCGCCGTTCCGCGGTGAGCGGACAGGCCGGAGCCGCGCGACCGCCGACGCTACGCTGGTGCCGTGGACGTGCGAATCGGCATCATCAACACCCCCCGCGAGCTCACCTTCGAGTCCTCGAAGTCCGCGGACGAGCTCGAGGCGGAGATCGTCGCCGCGCTCACGAGCGGGGCGACGCACCTCAGCCTCGTCGACGAGAAGGGCCGGCGCTTCCTCGTGCCGACCTCGGGACTCGCGTACGTCGAGCTCGGCGCCGAGTCGGAGCGGCGCATCGGCTTCGTCGCCTAGGCGCCGGAACGGGAGCCACCCATGGAGATCGCCTTCGTCATCGTCATCGCGGCCGCGCTCGGCCTCGGCGTGCGCTACCTCGTTCCCGGCCGGGACGAGCACGGCCTCCTCGTCATCCCCGCTGTGGCGGCCTCCGTCGCGACCGGGCTCTGGGCGATCCTCGTGTGGAGCGGGCTCACCTTCGACGGCGGATGGATCTGGGTCATCAGCCTCGGTGCGGGGCTGCTCGCGGCGCTCGCGACCGCATTCATCCTGCCGCGGACGCGGCGCAGCGCCGACGAGCGCTTCTTCGAGAACGCTCGGCGGGCGGCCTGAGCCGACTCAGGCGGCGAGCCCGAGCGCATCCATGCGCCGGGTGTGGTTCGCGACGAGCTCGCTGAACGCGGGCTCGATCCTCGCCTCGTCCGAGCGATGGTCCTCCGTGAACGCGAGCGCATCGCGGGCGACGAGGAGCGCATCGCCGAGGAGCCGTCGACCCCAGAGCGCGAGCCGTGCGGCGAGCCGCGGGCTGTCGTCCATGGCCCGGGTGAAGAGCTCCAGATAGCCCGCGTCCGCGCGATCGGCGAATCGCTCGAGCACCGTCGCGGCGAGGTCTTTCGGCAGCCCGCGTGCGAGCGCGACGAAGAGGTCGTCGAGGAAGCCGCCGGCCAGGTGGCAGGTCAGCGCCGCCTCGACCCAGTCCTGCCCCGCCGTAAGCCGCACGAAGCGGTCGACCGCGGGCCGGTACCGGTCCATCGCCGCGACCGGGTCAACGCCGCGCGACTCGAGGAGATCGACGAGTGCGCGGTGCCGGTCGAGCGCGACCCCGGCCGCGGCGCCGAGCCGCGCCTTCGCCTCGGTCGGGTGGGCGGCCGCCGCGGCGCCCGCCGCGAGCTCGAACACGGCGAGCTGCACGTACGCCGCCCTCGCGAGGTACTCCTCGGGGCCCGGCGCGAACTCCTCGAGGTCGATGCGGGAGGTCGGCAGGGCGTCATCCCGCGAGATGAGCCGCGGCGCCTGCGCACGGCGACGCCGACGCCAGAACCAATCGACCACGACGGCAAGCCTACGCCGCGACGCGCGGCACCGGATGCCCGACCGGCGCGGCCGCCACGGAGTATGCCGCTGGTAGAATGCGAGCGGCTCCCGGCAGAACGGGGCCAGCGCCCGAGGCATCGAATGAGGGCGCATCCGCCGCCGGCGTCGCGCGATCCGCGCCAGACGCGGGCACGATCCGACAGGCAGCACGTGACCTTCGCTGAACTCAATATCGATTCCGACATCGTCGAGGCGCTCGCCTCGAAGGGCATCCTGGAGCCCTTCCCCATCCAGGCGCAGACGATCCCGCTCGGCCTCGAGGGCCAGGACATCATCGGCCAGGCGAAGACCGGCACGGGCAAGACGCTCGGCTTCGGCCTCCCGCTCATCCAGCGCCTCGGCCCCTCGCCCGAGCACGGCGTCAAGGCGGTCGTCGTCGTCCCGACCCGCGAGCTGTGCATCCAGGTCGCCGAGGACCTCGAGCTCGCGACCTCGAACCGCGATACGCAGGTCGTCGCGATCTACGGCGGCAAGGCCTATGAGGGCCAGGTCGAGGCGCTCAAGGCCGGCGCGCAGATCGTCGTCGCGACCCCGGGTCGTCTCCTCGACCTCGCGAGCCAGCGCCTCATCTCCCTCAAGGGGGTGCAGACGATGGTGCTTGACGAGGCGGACAAGATGCTCGACCTCGGCTTCCTCCCCGACATCGAGAAGCTCTTCGCGCAGGTCCCCGAGGCCCGCCACACCATGCTCTTCTCCGCGACGATGCCCGGCCCGATCGTGACGCTCGCGCGGCGCTTCATGAACCGCCCTATCCACATCCGCGCGAACGACCCGGACGAGGGCCTCACGCAGGCGAACATCAAGCACATCGTCTACCGCGCGCATTCGCTCGACAAGGACGAGGTCATCGGCCGCATCCTGCAGGCCGAGGGCCGGGGCAAGACCGTCATCTTCACTCGCACGAAGCGCGCCGCCGCCCGCCTCGTCGAGGAGCTGAACGACCGCGGCTTCCCCGCCGCGGCCGTCCACGGCGACCTCAACCAGGAGCAGCGCGAGCGCGCGATGGCGGCCTTCCGCTCCGGCAAGAAGGAGATCCTCATCGCGACGGACGTCGCCGCGCGCGGCATCGACGTCGACGACGTGACCCACGTCATCAACCACACGGTCCCCGACGACCACGACAACTACCTCCACCGCGTCGGCCGCACGGGCCGCGCGGGCAAGACGGGCATCGCGGTGACCTTCGTCGACTGGGACGACCTCCACAAGTGGAAGCTCATCGACAAGGCGCTCGAGATGGGCGTCGGCGAGCCGACCGAGACGTACTCCTCCTCTCCGCACCTCTACACCGACCTCGGCATCCCCGAGGGCACGAAGGGACGGCTCCCCGGCTCCCACGCGCCCTCCGTCCGCGAGTCGCGTCCGCGCGGCGAGGGGACGAATGCGCGGGGCGGCTCCCGCAGCCGGTCCCGCTCACGCGACGGCGCCCGCGATGGCGGCAGCCCCCGCGGCGAGCGCGGCCAGGGCCACGCCGACCTGCCGAAGCACGAGCCGAAGACGCCGCCGGCCGAGGGCGAGGCCCCCGCGAAACGGCGTCGGCGCCGGCGCCGCGGGGGCCAGGGCGGGGGCCAGGCGGGCGGCCAGGACGCGACGCCCCCGACCGCCTGAGCGGGGCCGCGCGGCTGTCCCCGACGGCAGCGCACCCGCGCGATGTCCGACGCGGACGACACAGCCGCCGGTGACAGAATGCCGGAAGACTTCCCGACGGATCACACGATGACTGGAGCACGTCGATGACGCACCCCGCTACGAACCCCGAGCACCTCGAGCCCGCCGAGCACGTCGTCGTGACGACGCACGGCTACCCCGAGTTCACGGGCGACGACTACAAGGCCGTGTTCCGCCACCACCCCGGCGGTGTCGCGCTCATCACGGCGGTCGGCCCGAACGGTCCGGTCGCGCTCACCGCGACCTCGGTCGCGTCGGTCAGCGCCGACCCGCCGCTCTTCGTCTTCTCGGTCTCGGCGATGTCGTCGAGCCTCCCGACGCTCAGGGTCGCCGAGACGGTCGTCGTCCACTTCCTCGGCGCCGACGACCTCCACCTCGCGAAGCTCGGGGCGACCTCGGGCATCGACCGGTTCGAGGACCGCTCGCTGTGGACCTCGCTCGTCTCGGGCGAGCCCGTCTTCCACGGCACCCGCTGGGTGCGCGGGCAGGTGCTCGAGCGGGTCGAGGCCGGCGGCTCGACGCTCATCGTCGCGCAGGCGGTGCAGTCGAACGTCTCGGCGGCGCACCCGCAGCCCGAGCCGGTCGGGCTCGCCTACGTCAACCGGACGTGGTACCGCCTCACCGACGACGCCATCATCGAGTAGCGCCCGCTCAGCGGGCGGCGCGCTCGAGGATGCGGGCGAGCTGCTCGGGCGCCGTCGTGTGCTCACCGAGCCGGTTCGGCTTGCCCGCGCCGTGGTAGTCGGAGGAGCCCGTGACGATGAGGTCGTGCTCCCTCGCCCAGGCGCGCCAGCGCGGCAGCCGCTCGGGATCGTTGTCGCGGTGATCGAGCTCGAGCCCGGCGAGCCCCGCTCGCACGAGCTCACGAATGCGCGCGTCGTCGAAGAGCGTCGACGGCCCGCGGGCGCCGGGGTGCGCGATGACCGGCACGCCGCCCGCCGCGACGATGAGCTCGACGCCCGTCACGGGCAGGGGCGCGCGGTGGGGGCGGTAGTACCCGCCCTGCCAGTGCAGCACGGTGCGGAACGCGGCGGTGCGGTCCGGCACGATGCCCTTCGCGACGAGTGCGTCGGCGATGTGCGGCCGTCCGACCGTCGTGCCCTCGGCCATCTGCGCGAGCACGTCCTCCCACGTGATCGGGTAGTCCTTCGCGATCCTCGCGACCATCGATTCGGCGCGGCCGAGCCGCTCGGCCCGGATCTCGGCGGTCTCGCGGACAAGGTCGGGGTGTGCGGGGTCGACGAAGTAGCCGAGGATGTGGACGCTCGCGTACTCGAGCTGCGTCGACAGCTCGATGCCGGGGACGACGCGCAGACCCGTCCCGCTCGCGGCCGCGACCGCCTCGTCCCAGCCGGCCGTCGAGTCGTGGTCGGTGAGGGCGACCGTGCCGAGCCCCGCGGCGAGCGCCGCGGCGACGAGCTCGGCGGGCCGCTCGGTCCCGTCGGAGACGACGCTGTGGGTGTGGAGGTCGATCGGCCCGCGCGGATCGGCTGAGCTCGATCGCTCCCGTGGCTCCGGCATTCCGCCAGCCTATTCGCCTACGCTTGCCGGGCCATGATCGCCCGCCTCCTCGCCGCCGTGCTCGTGCTCGCCCTCGCGGCCGCCTGCCTCGTGCTCGGCTGGCCGCAGCTCTTCGGGCTCGAGCAGACGCGCGGCATCGCCTGGGTCGTCGCGATGCGGGGGCTCGCGGGCGCGATCGCCCTCGCGGGGGTCGTGCTCTTCACGCTCATCGCGCTCATCTCGCGGCGGGCGAGGCGCTTCTCGGCGGCGGTCGCGATCGTCCTCCTCGCCTTCACCGCCCTGCAGGGGGTCGTCCTCGGGTCTCGCGGGCTCATCGGCGGCGGCCTCGCCGCCCCCGAGGAGGGCGGCATCTCGGTCCTCGCGTGGAACACGCTCGGCGATGAGGTCCCGGCGGACGAGGTCGCGCAGCTCATCACGCAGACGGAGGCGGATGTCGTCGCGCTCCCCGAGACGACCTGGGAGCGCGGCACCGAGATCGCGGGCGTGCTCGAGGCGGAGGGCGTGCCCGGCTGGCAGGTGCTGACCTTCGCCTACGACCAGATCCTCAAGGCCCGTTCGACGACGCTGCTCGTCGCGCCGCGGCTCGGCGAGTACCGGGCGGAGACGACCCGGCCGACGACCCCGGAGCTGCCGTCGCTCGTCGCCGTCCCGGTCGACGGCGAGGGCCCGACGCTCGTCGCCGTCCACCCGATCGCTCCCGTCCAGGCCGCCGACTGGCGCGAGGGGCTCGAGTGGATCGCGGGGGCCTGCTCGGCGGACGCCGGCAGCATCATCCTCGCGGGCGACTTCAACTCGACGATCGACCACTGGTCGCGACTCGCCGACCCGACGGTGACGAATGCGCGGATCGGCGCCTGCCTCGACGCCGCGGAGGCCGGCGGGCAGGGCGGGCAGGGCACCTGGCCGACCGACCTGCCCGCGCTCCTCGGCGCCCCGATCGACCATGTCATCCACTCGAGCGACTGGCACACGACGGGGTTCCGCGTCATCGGCTCGCGCGATGAGGCTGGCAGCGACCACCGCCCCGTCCTCGCCCGCCTCGTCCCGGCGGCCTGAGCCCCGCGTGCACCGAACCGACAGCCGCGGGCGCGAGAATGGTGCGGTGAGCGAGCAGGGACAGGACACGACGGCGGCTGGCGCGGCGGCGCCCCGAACGACCTCGAATCGTTCGACGACGCCGCGGAGCGAGCGCTTCGCCGAGTACCTCGCGAGCGGCTGGGCCGAGCGGCCGCAGGCCGAACCGGCGGTCCGCGAGGTCGCCGCGCACGCCGCGGAGCGCCGCCAACGGATCAGCCGGCTTCACCCGGGCGAGCGCCTTATCGTGCCGGCCGGCCTCGCGAAGGTGAGGGCCAACGACTCGGACTACCCGTACCGCGCGCACTCGGCGTTCGCGCACCTGACCGGCTGGGGCGCCGACACGGTCCCCGGCGCGATCCTCGTCATGGAGCCATCCGGCGACTCGCACCTCGCGACGCTGCACCTCCGCGAGGCGGCGGGGCGCGACTCCGACGAGTTCTACGCGAACCCGGAGATCGGCGAGTTCTGGGTCGGCCGGCGCCCGACGCTCGGCGAGGTCGCGGCGGAGCTGGGGATCGCGACGGGCTCGCTCCGCGAATTCCTGGCCGGACTGTCCGCACTCGACTGGCGCGTGCCGACGCGCATCGTCCGCGATGCCGACGCGGACCTCACCGCGAGGGTCGATGCGCTCCGCGGCTCGGAGCTCCCGGGAGCCGCCGCAGCGGCCTCGGCTCCCGAGGACGCCGACGCGGGGCAGGACCGTGCGGGCGACGAGGAGCTCGCCCGCGACCTCTCCGAGCTCCGCCTCGTCAAGGATGCCTACGAGATCGCCGAACTGCGCGCCGCGGTCGCCGCGACGAAACTCGGCTTCGACGACATCGTCGCTGACCTGCCCGCGATCATCGCCCACCCCAGGGGCGAGCGCGTCGTCGAGGGCACCTTCAACCGCCGCGCGCGCATCGAAGGCAACGCGGTCGGCTACGAGACGATCGTCGCCGCGGGCCCCCACGCGTGCATCCTCCACTGGACCCGCAACGACGGCCCGGTCGCCCACGGCGAGCTCATGCTCGTCGACGCCGGCGTCGAGCTCGACAGCTACTACACGGCCGACATCACCCGGACGATCCCCGTGAGCGGCCGCTTCACGGAGGTGCAGCGCCGCGTCTACGAGGCCGTCCGGGAGGCCGCCGACGCCGCCTACGCGATCGTGCGACCCGGCATCGTCTTCCGCGAGATCCACGCCGCGGCGATGGCCGTCATCGCCCGCAGGACCGCCGAGTGGGGGATCCTCCCCGTCGACGCCGAGAAGTCCCTCACCTCCGAGGAGCAGTACCACCGGCGCTACATGGTCCACGGCACCTCGCACCACCTCGGGCTCGACGTCCACGACTGCGCACAGGCACGCCGCGACTTCTACATCGACGGCACGATCGAGGCGGGCATGGTCTTCACGATCGAGCCGGGCCTGTACTTCCAGCCGGACGACCTCACGGTGCCCGAGGAGTACCGCGGCATCGGGGTCCGCATCGAGGACAACATCCTCGTCACCGCCGACGGCGCCGAGCAGCTCTCGGCCGGGATCCCGCGGACCGCGGACGAGGTCGAGGCCTGGATCGCCGGCTGAGGGACCTCAGCGCTCGCTCGGCTCGCCGAGGATGAGCCGCGCGGACGACGCCTGCTCCGGCGGCACGATGACCTGGTAGCTGCTCGCGAGCACCTGCTGCGTCGAGGAGAAGTCGCGGCGACGGCGGACGAACGCATAGGAGATGAGGCTCACGATCATGCCGATACCGGTTGTCGCGAGCACCGCCGCGCCCATGAGCCGCAGCGCGCTCGTCGGGTCGGGCGTGAAGAGCGAGAGCAGCACCGCGAACATGATGCCGAGGAAGGCGCCGTTCGCCGCCCCCGAGAGCGCCGCACGGCCATAGGATCGCTTCCCCGTCACGCGCTCGACCGACTTGAGGTCGCTGCCGATGATCGACGTCTTCGACACGTCGAACTCGGCCTTCGCCAGCCGGTCGACGAGCTCCTGCGCCTCCGCATAGGTCTCGAAGGTCGCGAGCACATCGCCCTTCGGGACAGAGGTCGCATTGCGGGCGAAGCCGCGCGAGGGCATGCTCACACCGACATTGAACCACGCGGGCGAGCGTCGGACCGGGCCGCGCCGCCGCGAGCCCCGGCCGGGACGCGCCCCGGGGGTAGGGTTTCTGCCGTGAGCACGAACCGGGTCTTCGCGGCGCGCCTGGCGGGCGTCTCCGTCTTCGACCCGAACGGGGACCGGGTCGGCAAGGTCCGCGACGTGCTCGTCGTCCGGCGCGCGAAGTCGAGCCCGCGGGTCATCGGCCTCGTCGCCGAGGTGCCCGGCCGCAAGCGCATCTTCCTCGCGATCGGCCGCGTGACCTCGATCGCCGCGGGCCAGGTCATCACGACGGGCCTCATCAACCTCCGCCGATTCGAGCAGCGGGCCGACGAGTTCCGCCTCCTCGCCGAGTTCGTCGGCCGCCGCGTCCACCTCCGGGCCGACGGCAGCGAGGCGCTCATCGAGGACGTCGCGATCGGGCAGACGGCGACGGGCGACTGGGAGGTCACCCAGCTCTTCGTGCGGAAGCCGCGCACCGGCGCCGCGCCCTTCGGGCTCGGGAAGGGGCCCACCGCATTCGTCGCCTGGTCGGATGTCACGGAGGACCCCGACCGCGACGGCGAGGACCAGTCCGCCGAGCACCTGCTCGAGGAGATCAACGACCTGCTCCCCGCGGACGCCGCCGCCGTCCTCCTCGACCTGCCCGAGAAGCGTCTCCTCGAGGTCGCGAAGCAGCTCTCGCCCGAGCGCCTCGCCGATCTCGTTGCCGAGATGGGCGAGGACGACCAGGCGAAGGTCCTCGGCGCGCTCGGCGAGCAGCGCGCCGCCGACGTCCTCGACGAGATGCAGCCGGACGACGCCGCCGACCTCATCGCGAGCCTCCCGACCGAGGTCGGCGAGACCCTCCTCGAGCTCATGGAGCCGGAGGAGGCCGAGGACGTGCGGGCGCTGCTCGTCTACGAGTTCGACACGGCCGGCGGCCTCATGTCGCCCGAGCCGATCATCGTCTCCGCTGACGCGACCGTCGCCGAGGGCCTCGCCCTCATCCGGCGTCACGAGCTCGCCCCCGCGATGGCCTCGCTCGTCTGCGTGACCCTGCCGCCCTACGAGGCGCCGACGGGACGGTTCCTCGGCGTCGTGCACTTCCAGCGGATGCTCCGCTACCCGCCGCACGAGCGCCTCGGCGCGCTCGTCGACCCGGGCCTCGAGCCGCTCCACGTCGCGACGAGCCTCGCGGAGGTCGCGCGCGACCTCGCGAGCTACAACCTCGTCTCGCTCCCCGTCGTCGACGACGCCCACCGGCTCGTCGGCATCGTCACGATCGACGACGTCCTCGACCACCTGCTGCCCGAAGACTGGCGGACCGCGGACACGCCGAGCATCGCGACGACGACCGCATCCATCCCGACGCTGCCCGCGAGCGGCCCGGCGACCGGGGGGCGCTGATGGCCCAGATCTCGCGCCGGGGCCCGGCGCCGATCGACGTGCCCCGCGGCGCGCGCCTGCGGTTGAGCGCACCGGAGAGCGACCGCTTCGGGCGCTTCACCGAGGCGATCGCCCGCGGCATGGGCACCCCGTGGTTCATCTTCGGCCTGACGATCTTCGTCGTCCTCTGGATGGGCTACAACTACATCGCCGAGATCAACGGCTGGTGGCAGTTCGACTCCGTCCTCCTCGGCTTCACCGCCCTCACGCTCGTGCTCTCGCTCCAGGCGAGCTACGCGGCCCCGCTCATCCTGCTCGCGCAGAACCGGCAGGACGACCGCGACCGGGTCGCGATGGAGCAGGACCGGCAGCGGGCCGAGCGGAACCTGGAAGACACCGAATACCTCGCGCGCGAGATCGTCGCGCTCCGCCTCGCCGTCGAGGAGCTCGCCTCGAAGGACTTCGTCAAGCAGGAGCTCCGCGCCCTCCTCGCCGAGCTCGAGCGGGACGAACAGCCAGACGACCCTAGACGACCATGAGCGAGGATGCGCTCCTCGCGGCGCTCGCGCGCGTCATCGACCCCGAGCTCCGCCGCCCCATCACCGAACTCGGCATGATCCGCGCGGCGCGGCTCGCCGAGGGCCAGGCGAGCATCGATCTCGCCCTCACCGTCGCCTACTGCCCCGCCGCCGAGCGCATCGAGCGCGACGTCCGCGAGGCTGCCGCGGGCGTCCCGGGGGTCACGGACGTCGCGGTCGAGGTCGGGGTCATGACCGATGAGGAGCGGCAGGCGCTCTTCGAGCGCGTCCGCGGCACCCGACACAACCGCTTCGGGCCCGACAACACGCTGACCCGCGTCATCGCCGTCGGCTCCGGCAAGGGCGGCGTCGGCAAGTCGACGCTCACCGCAAACCTCGCCGTCGCGCTCCGCCGCCGCGGTCTCGCCGTCGGCGTCATGGACCTCGACGTCCACGGCTTCTCGATCCCCGGCCTCCTCGGCATCGCGGGCGAGCGGCCGAACCGCGTCGAGGGCCTCGTCATGCCGCCCCGCGGCTACGACATCCCCGCGATCTCGATCGGCATGTTCACTGAGGGCTCGACGCCCGTGTCGTGGCGCGGCCCCCTCCTCCACCGCACGATCGAGCAGTTCCTCAGCGACGTGTGGTTCGGCGACCTCGACATCCTCCTCGTCGACCTCCCGCCCGGCACGGGCGACGCGGCGCTGTCCTTCGGCCAGCTCGTGCCGCAGGCGGAGTTCCTCGTCGTGACGACCCCCCAGCCGGCCGCGGCGGAGGTCGCCGTCCGCGCGGGCCTTCTCGCCCGGCAGCTCGGCCAGCCGCTCGCCGGTGTCATCGAGAACATGTCGGCCCTGCCGCTCCCCGACGGGAGCACACTCGAGCTCTTCGGCGCGGGCGGCGGTGCCGAGACCGCGAGGCGGCTCTCGACCCCCGAGCAGGAGGTCGAGCTGCTCGCGAGCATCCCGCTGTCCGTCGCGCTCCGCGCGGGCGGGGACGCGGGAGCGCCCGTCGTCGTCGCCGAGCCGACCGACCCCGCCGCGGTCGCGATCACCGCCCTCGCCGAGCGACTCGCGGTGAGCGCGCCGTCGCGCATTCGTCACTCGCTGCTGTAGCGCCGCGCTCAGGGCTCCGCGACGCGGCCGAGCAGTTCGATGAGCAGCCGCTCCGCGACGCGCCGCGGGAGGGCCTCGACGGCGGCGAGGAGCGACGCGCTGTCCGCCGGGAGCCCGGCTCCCCGCTCGATGCCGAATGCGCCGAGCAGCTCTGCGGCGACCGACGAGTCGAGCTCGGCCTCGCCGGTGAGGAACGGCGCGAACCTGCCGTCGGCGAGGCCGACGAGTTCCGCGAGCAGCGCCCGGCCGTCGATGGGCGGGAGACCCCGCACCGCGTCGGCGGCCGCCACGAGCTCGGGCAGCAGCTCCGGCAGCACCCGCTCCGTCACGGGCGTCACGGTGAGGTGCGTCGTGCGGGGCAGCGTAGGACGGCCGGGCTGCGCGAGCCCCGGCTGCGACTGGAGTGCGAAGCCGCGTCGGGCCACCTCGTCGGCCCAGCGGTGCGGGTCGACCCGCTGCCCGGCCGGCACCGCGGGATCGGCGGCGACGGCGAGCATCGGCCCCACGGGCTCGCCGACGATCCGGAGGCCCTCGACCCCATCGAGCAGGACGATGAGCGCCTCGGTCGCCCGGCGCGCCGAGTCCGCGCGACGCCGGTAGCCCTCGACGCCGAGCGCCCCGATGATCGCCCAGCCGGCGGCCGCAGGTGCCGGGCTGCGGCTGCCGAGCGAGGTCGGGTTGACGACCGGGTAGCCCGGCCAGGCCCGCGTCGCGAAGAACTGGCGCCGGTGTCGATCGCGGCCCCGGTGCAGGATCGCCGAGACGCCCTTCGGCGCGTACCCGTACTTGTGGACGTCGATGCTCATGCTCGTGACGCCCGGCACCCGGAAGTCCCAGTCCGGCAGCCCCGGCCAGAACGGCAGCACCATGCCGCCGACGCATGCGTCGACGTGGAAGGCGACGCCCGCGGCCGCGGCCCGCGCGGCGAGCACCGCGATCGGGTCGAGCGAGGCATGCGGGTAGGCGGGGGCGGAGGCGACGGCGAGGGCGACGTCCGCGCCGAGCCGCGCCGCGTATTCCTCGATGTCGACACGGCCGTCGGTGTCGACGGGGACGAGGTCGAGCTCGAGGCCGAGGTACTGGGCCGCCTTGTGAAAGGCCGCGTGGACGGTCACCGGTGCAACGAGCCGCGGCCACGCGCGCGCCTCGGGGTGCGCCGCGGCCCAGGCCTCCCGCGCCGCCTTGACCGCGAGGAGGCAGGACTCGGTACCGCCGCTCGTGAGCGAGCCGACGACGTCTTCGCCGCCGTGGACGAGACCGCGGAGGAATGCGATCGTCTCGCGCTCGATCGCGGCCGTCGAGGGGAAGGTGAGCGGGTCGAGCCAGTTGACCGGCTGCATGATCGCGATCGCCTCCGCGGCGAGCGCATCGAGACGGGCGTCATCCGGGTCGTAAACGTAGGAGAGCACGTGCCCCCCGTGCGTCGGCGCGTCCGCGTCCCGGAGGTCTCGGAGTCGCGCGAGGATCGCCTCCGGCGCCTCCCGGAAGCCCCCCTGGCCCGCCGGCATCGCGCCCGGCCCCTGCCCGGTCATGCGGACGACCCCGCCGGCTCGGCGACGGCCTCGACGTCGGCCTCCGTGATCGGGTAGCGGCGGATCGCGAGGAGGCTCAGCGCCGCGAGCACGGCGGGCGCGACCGCGAAGGTCAGCGCGATCCCGAGGACCGCCGACTCGGGCTGCGCCGCCGCCTCGCCCGCGACCGTCTCGATATAGCCGCTCGCGGCGAGCACGACCGTCAGCAGCGTCGTCCCGAGCGTCATCGCGAGCGTCTCCGCGGCGGTCCAGGCTCCCGAGAAGACGCCCGCGCGGCCCCGACCGCCGCGCGCGTCGACGGCGATGACGTCGGGCAGCATCGCCATCGGCAGGGCCTGCAGGCCGGAGTACGCCGCGCCCGCGAGCGCCGCCGCCGCATAGACCCAGGGCCCGGGCGCCCACACGATGCCGAGCTGTGCGAGGGCCGCGATCGTGAAGACGACCGTCGCGATCTGGAAGCCCCGGGTCTTGCCGACCTTCCGCGAGATCCACGCCCACACGGGCGTCAGCACGACGGCGGGGGCGATCATCGCGAGGAAGAGGTAGGTGACGGCGTCCTCGTCGTGGAGGAGGTAGGTCGCCACGTACTGCGCGCAGGCGAGCATCGTGCCCGTCGCGAGCGCCTGGAGCCCGAAGGCGATGACGAGGATGCGGAATGCGCGGCTCTCGCGGAAGATGCGCAGCGTGCCCCGGTAGTGGGCGAGGATGCCGCCGCCGCTCGACGTCGCCCCCGGCTCGGGCGCCACCGCGACGATGAGGTGGCGGCGACGGGCGACCGTCGAGGCGACGAGGAACCCGGCGCCGAGCACGAGCCCCGCGACGAGCGCCATGAGGAGGTAGCCGAGGTGCGCGTCGCCGCCGCCGAGGTCGCGGAGCGCCGGACCGCCCGCGCCGAAGAGGAGGATCGCGAGCGAGAGGACGACGACCCGCCACGACAGCAGGCGCGTGCGCTCGTGGTAGTGGCTCGTCAGCTCGGCGGGCAGGCCCATGTAGGGGACCTGGAAGAGGCTGAAGGCGGTCGCCGCGCCGACAAAGGCGATGAGCACCCAGACGACGGAGGCCGCCGGCGGCATACCGCCCGGGACCGCGAAGGTGAGGAGGAAGAACACCGGCAGCGCGATGCCACCGACGACCATGAGGCGGCTGCGCCCGCCCGTGCGCGCGTGCTCGCGATCGGTCAGCGCGCCGATAACCGGGTCGATGAGGATGTCCCAGACCTTGGCGAGCGTCACGATGAGGCCCGCGAGGAGCGCCGCGACGCCGAGCGTGTCCGTCAGGTAGTAGACGAGGACGAGTCCCGGCAGCGTCGCGAACCCGCCCGTGCCGATCGAGCCGATCGAGAACCTCGCGACGACGCCTCTCGGCAGCCGCACCCCGTCGTGACGCGCCATAGTCCCTCCACCCTAGCCGAGGTGAAAAACACTCATCCGGGTGCCCGCGTCATGGCACGTCACGACCCGCTCAGGTCGCCTCGTCGTCGAAGGGCGCCTGACGCCCCTCGCGAAGCAGCCGCTGCCGCTGCGCGTAGGCGGACTCCCGCGCCGGCGCGACCTGGCGCGGCTCGATCGCGGCACCGGCCGCGGCGACCGGCTCCCGCAGCGCCTCGCGGATGATCCGCCGCGGGTCGTACTGCCGCGGGTCGAGATGCTTCCAGTCGATCTCGTCGAACTCCGGCCCGACCTCGTCCCGCAGCCGCGATCGCGCGCCCCCGACGAACTCCCGAAGCTGCCTCGCCCACACGCCGAGCTGCTCCGCGTACCTCGGCAGCCGCTCGGGCCCGATCAGCAGCAGGGCGATCACCCCGATGATGATGAGCTTGTCGAAGGTCAGTCCGAAGGACACTCGCCCAGGATAGCGAGCGCACCCCGGGGCGCCGCGTACGCTGTCCTGCGGAGGAGCCTTGACCGACGCATATGCGGCGTGGAAGTACGCCGAGGACGCCGTGACCGAGCGGCAGGAGATCGCGCGCGCCCGCCGCAACTCGCTCGAGGCCGGCATCGAGCCCGTCTCGGCCGCGACCGGCGCCCAGCTCGCGCAGCTCGCCGCCGCGATCGACGCGCGCCAGATCCTCGAGATCGGGACCGGCTGCGGGGTCGCCGCGCTGTGGCTGCTCACGGGCGCGCCCGAGGCCCAGCTCACGACGATCGACATGGAGCCCGAGTACCAGCAGCTCGCCAAGGAGGCCTTCACGGCGGCCGGCGTGCCGAGCACGCGGACCCGGACGATCGTCGGCCGTGCCGCGGAGCTCCTCCCCCGGATGAACGACGCCTCCTACGACCTCGTCCTCGTCGATGCCGAGCCGCGCGCGGTCCGAGAGCACGTCGCGCACGCGCTCCGCGTCGCGCGCCCCGGTGGCACGGTCGCCGTCGCCCGCGCGCTCTGGCACGGCCGCGTCGCCGACCCGACCGCGAGGGACGAAACGACGATCGAGTTCCGTGCGCTCCTCGACGAGACGCTCGGCGCCGTCGGCGTAACGAGCGCGCTCAGCCCGATCGGCGACGGGCTGCTGCTCATCACGAGGGGACGCTAGGCGCGCATTCCTCCGCGATCGGACGCGCGGCTCACGCCGCGACGACCGCCCCGAGGACGTCGTGAAGCTCCTTGGCCTCGTCAGGGCTGACCGAGACGACGAGGCGCCCGCCGCCCTCGAGGGGGACCCGCACGATGATGAGGCGTCCTTCCTTCACGGCTTCCATCGGGCCATCGCCGGTACGGGGCTTCATCGCCGCCATAGGTGTCTCCCATCCACGCACGACGCGTCGCGCCGTGCAAGCCATTATCCCGCATGGCCGGTGGCTGCGGAAATCGGGGGCCGCCCGGCGCCGCCGAGTTCACCGAGAATTCGCCGGTCAGGGCCGGGTCACCGGGCCGCCGCCGCGGCGTGTCACGGCGGCGTCCAGTCGTAGTCGCTGACCGCCCACATGCCGTCGACCCACCACCACTGGAGCGCGATCGAGCCCGCGATCCCGAGCCAGAGCACCCAGCGCGGACCGACCGCGAGCACCGCGCCGGCCGGGTAGGCCGGCAAGAGGAGCCGCCACGTGCTCGACTGCGGGAAGAACACGGCGAGCAGGTAGACGAGCCAGGACGCGACCCAGATCCGCAAGGTCGTGCCGAGGCGCCTCGCCCACGGCGTCAGGAATGCGAGGCCGACGACCCCGATGAGCGTCACGAGCGCGAGGATCCCGACCCAGCCGGGCAGCGCATTCCACTCCGCCCACCAGACCGCCCCGCGCACCCAGCCGGTGAACGGCAGGAGGGGCTCGTGGCCGACATACGCGGTCCGCCACGCGTTCTCGGTCTCAAGGTAGGCGCCCGGCCGACCGGTCGCGGCCCAGGCGATGGCGAGCCAGGCGAATCCGGCGACGACGCTCGCGGCCCCCGCCGCGATGATCCGGAGCGCCTCGGTCGGCGAGAGCGGCTCGGTGCCGCGGCGCGCCCGCACGAGCCGGACGAGCAGGTGGATGCCGAGCGCGAGCGCGAACGGGAGCGCGCCTGGCCGCGCGAACGCCATCGCGACGACGAGCGGGATCGTCAGCAGGTACCGGCGCCTCAGGAGCAGCAGCAGCGCGGCTGTGAGGAGGAGCAGGTGGAGGCTCTCGGCGTAGCCGAGCTGGAAGATCGGCGAGACGGGGCCGACGACGAGGAGCGCGACCCCGCCCATCGTCGCGACGAGCCCGAGCCCGGCCGCCTCGTACATGCGGTACGCGAGCAGCGCCGTGCCGAGCCCCGCGAGCGCCGAGACCGCGACGGCGACGACCGGGTACGGCAGCCAGGTCACGACCGAGAGCCCCTGGACGAGGATCGGGTAGAGCGGGAGGAACGCCCAGGCGTTCTCCCCGACGAGACCGTCCTCGGTCAGCGGCAGGTCGCTCGGGTAGCCGCTCATGGCGATGACGTAGTACCAGTGGGCATCCCAGAGCATCGCGAAATCGGCGTAGGCGGGTGCGGCGCCCGTCCACGGATTCGCCCCCTGGTGCGCCGCGAACCACAGGAGGATCCCCGTCGAGACGAGCCGGGAGAGGAGGTAGAGGACGATGACCCGGAGCCACCACGGCCAGGCGCTCCCCGATGTCCGGTGTCGCGCGGGGCCGCGCCGGGCCGTGAGGGCGCCGCTCAGGCCGTCAGCCACGCCCTCAGGCCCGCCTCGACGGCCCGGATCTGCTCGACGGGGACCCGCTCGTCATCCCGGTGGGCGAGGTTCGGGTCGCCGGGCCCGTAGTTGACCGCGGGGATGCCGAGCGCGCTGAACCGCGCGACATCCGTCCAGCCATACTTCGGCGTCGGCACGGCGCCGACCGCCGCGACGAACTCCCTCGCGATCGCGGCATCGAGGCCCGGGCGGGCCCCCTCCGCGAGATCATCGAGGACGACCTCGGCGTCCGGGAAAAGCCCGGTCACGAGCGCGAGCGCCTCCTCGCCGCTCCGGCTCGGGGCGAAGCGATAGTTGACGGTGAGCTCGGCGAGGTCGGGGATGACATTCGGCGCGACGCCCCCCGTCACGACCGTCGCATTGAGCGACTCGCGGTACGCGAGCCCGTCGACGACGACCGTCTCGGGCTCGTAGGCGGCGAGGGTCGCGAGCGATGCGGCGGCCGCGTGGATCGCATTCCTCCCCGTCCACGGCCGAGCCGAATGCGCGCGGGCGCCATGGAATCGCAGCCGGACCCGCAGCGTACCGTTGCAGCCGCCCTCGATCCCCGCCGCGGTCGGCTCGCCGAGCACCGCGAAGTCGGCCTCGAGGAGCTCGGGGCGCTCACGGGCGATGCGGCCGAGGCCGTTGAGCGCCGAGTCGACCTCCTCGTGGTCGTAGAAGATCCAGGTGACGTCGGCCGTGGGCTCGGCGAGCGCGACCGCGAGCCGGAGCTGGACGGCGACGCCCGACTTCATGTCGACCGTGCCCCGACCGATCAGCGTGTCGACGCCGTCGACGGTCTCGCGGCGACTCGGGAGGTTGTCCCTGACCGGGACCGTGTCGAGGTGCCCGGCGATCGCGACCCGTCGGCCGCGGCCGAGCCTGGTCCGCGCGATGACGGCGTCGCCGAGCCGGGTGACCTCGAGGTGGGCGGCCGACCGGAGCGCGGCCTCGACGGCGTCGGCGATCACCCGCTCATTGCCCGACACCGAGTCGATATCGCAGAGTTGCGCGGCGAGGAGCTCGACCGGCAGGCTCGGGTCGAGGGGCGCGCTCACTCGGCCAGCCTAACCGGGCCCGCGGACGACCGCCCCGCGCATTCCTCCCGCACCCGCGCCGGCCGCGACGGCGCCCCCGCGCCGATACCCTGGAGGCATGACACGGAGCGCCTGGGGCCACGCACTCGTCACGACCGCCGCGGATGGGACCGTCCTCGACGCGTGGTTCCCCGAGCCGCGGCTCGGGGCGGCCCCCGACGAGGCGACCGCGCTCATCACCCCCACGGAGCTCGCCGACGCGGCGGGCCCCGACGAGCTGCGCGGGGTCGAGATCATCGCCCGAGCCGTCACGATCGACGACCTCGACGCGCCGGCCGTCAGCACGGAGGACGTCTACCTCCGCCTGCACCTCCTCTCCCACCTCCTCGTCGCGCCGAACACGATCAACCTCGACGGCGTCTTCGGCCTCCTGCCCGCCGTCGCGTGGACGAACCGCGGTCCGGTGCCGACGGAGACCGCCAGGGCGCGCCGGGCCGCGCTGCAGCGAGCGGGCGTCGCGATCCACTCGCTCGACAAGTTCCCGCGGCTCACCGACTACGTCATCCCCGACCGCGTGCGCATCGCCGACACCGCGCGGGTCCGGCTCGGCGCCTACCTCTCGCCCGGCACGACCGTCATGCACGAGGGCTTCGTCAACTTCAACGCGGGCACGATCGGCGCGAGCATGGTCGAGGGCCGCATCTCGCAGGGCGTCGTCGTCGGGGACGGCTCCGACATCGGCGGCGGCGCGAGCATCATGGGGACGCTCTCCGGCGGCGGCACGCACCGGGTCTCGATCGGGCGCCGCGCGCTCCTCGGCGCGAACAGCGGCATCGGCATCTCGCTCGGCGACGACTCGGTCGTCGAGGCCGGGCTCTACGTCACGGCCGGCACGAAGGTCCAGCTCGTCGAGGCATCGGGGACGCGGATCGTCAAGGGCGCCGAGCTCTCGGGCGTGCCCGGCGTGCTCTTCCGCCGCAACTCGCTGACCGGCGCCGTCGAGGCGCTCCCCCGCACGGGCGAGGGCATCGCGCTCAACGCCGCGCTCCACGCCTAGGCCCGCGAGGCCCGGCATCGGTTTCGGGTCGGCCGGGCTGCCGGGCGCTGGGATTCCGTCTTGGCGCGGGCATTCGGCGCGCGTCGGCCAGCGCCAGGCCAGAATCCCAGCACCCCGGCCGCCTCCTCAGGTCTGCCGGCGCTGAGCCCGCCCGCCCCCGATAGGCCGGAGCGCCGCCCTCGCCGCCTGCCCGACCTCCGTGGCGAGCGCATCGAGGAGCTCCGATCGGAGGTGCCACTGCTGCCAGTAGAGCACGACGTCGATGGGTGGCCCGTCGAGCGCGACGAGGCGCCCGTCGGCGAGCGGCTGACGGCTCTGCAGCTCGGGGAGCATGCCCCAGCCGACGCCGGCGAGGACCGCCGCGGCGAAGCCCGCCGAGGACGGGATGCGGTGCGCGGGCGCGAGCTGCGGGTCGACGCCGAGCTCCCGGAGCCGCCGGCCCTGCATGTCGTCCGCCGTGTCGAAGTCGATCCGCGGGGCCTCGGCCCAGCCCTCACCGCCCGCGCCGAACCAGCGATCGATGAATGCGGGCGTCGCGACCGCCCGGTACCGCATCGTCCCGAGCGGCGTCGCTGTGCAGCCGGGCACCGGATCGCCGCGTGAGGTGACGGCGGCCATCGCGGCGCCGGACTCGAGCATCCGCGCCGTGCGCGCCTCGTCCTCGCGGTGCGCCTCGACGAGGATCGGCAGCCGCTCGGCGGCCGCGGCGAGCGGCGCGAGGAGCCAGGTCTCGAGCGAGTCGGCGTTGACGGCGATCGGGATGCGGGCGCGCTCCGCCCCGGGACCGCGGATCTCCGTGAGGGCCTCCTGCTCGAGGAGCGCGAGCTGGCGCGCAAGCCGGAGGATCGGCTCGCCCGCGGGGGTCACCCGCACGGGCTTCTCCCGGACGAGCAGCACGCGCCCGAGCTGCTCCTCGAGCGCGCGGATCCGCTGGGACACGGCGGAGGGCGTGAGCCGCAGCCGCCGGGCCGCGGCCTCGAGCGTGCCGGCCTCGACAGCCGCGAGGAGGGTCGACGCGAGCTCGGCGGGGATGCGCATGAAGCCATGCTAATGATGATGAAGAATCTGTAGCTGTTCTGATGTCGCGCGGTCGCCTAGCGTCATAGCCGTGCAGGCCGTGCCCCTCTCGACGCTCGCCGCCGGACTCGGGCTCGGCCTCTCCCTCATCGTCGCGATCGGCGCGCAGAACGCGTTCGTGCTCCGGCAGGGGGTGAGGCGCGAGCGCGTCGTCCTCGTCGTCGCGATCTGCGCGCTGAGCGACTTCGCGCTCATCGCCGCGGGCGTCGCCGGCATGGGCGCCCTCATCGAGTCAGTCCCCTGGCTCGTCCAGCTCATTCGCTGGCTCGGCGCCGCATTCCTCATCGGCTATGGCGTGCTCGCGGCCGTCCGGGCGTTCCGTGGCGGACGCGGCCTCGACCCGGCCGCGACCGTCCGCGGCGGACGCAGCCTCAGCATTCGTGTCGCCCTGACGGCGCTCGCGCTCACCTGGCTCAACCCGCACGTCTACCTCGACACCGTCCTCCTCCTCGGCGGCGTCGCGGCGAGCTACGGCGAGGACCGCTGGGTCTTCGCGATCGGCGCCGGCGCCGCGAGCCTCCTGTGGTTCGCGGCGCTCGGCTTCGGGGCGCGGCTCCTCGGCGGGGCGCTCCGGCGACCGGTCGCCTGGCGCGTCCTCGACGGCGTCATCGCCGTCGTCATGCTCGCCCTCGGGATCCTCCTCCTGATCCCCCTGTGATCCCCTTTTCAGGCCGATCAATCGGTATTCAGGCCCAGCGACGCACTTGACGGCAGGAACCGGTCGGTCCGGCCCGCCACACCTGAAAACGGGGTGGCTCAGGCGCGGTCGCTCGGCCAGGGGCGCGCCGCGGGCCCCACATACAGCTGCTGGGGCCGGCCGATCTTCGTCTGCGGATCCTCGACCGCCTCGCGCCACTGCGCGATCCAGCCGGGGAGGCGGCCGATCGCGAAGAGCACCGTGAACATCCGCGTCGGGAAGCCCATCGCCTTGTAGATGACGCCCGTGTAGAAGTCGACGTTCGGGTAGAGGCGCCGCTCCTTGAAGTAGTCGTCGGCGAGCGCGATCTGCTCGAGCTCCTGCGCGATGTCGAGGAGCGGGTCATTGACGCCGAGGTCGGCGAGGACCTCGGTCGCGGACTCCTTGACGAGCTTCGCGCGCGGGTCGTAGTTCTTGTAGACCCGGTGGCCGAAGCCCATGAGCCGGATCCCGTCCTCCTTCGCCTTGACCCGCTCGACGTAGCGCTGCACGCTCTCGCCCGAATCGCGGATGCGCGCGAGCATCGTGAGGACCGCCTCGTTCGCGCCGCCGTGGAGGGGACCGTAGAGGGCGTTGATGCCCGCCGAGATCGAGGCGAAGATGTTCGCTTCCGTCGAGCCGACGAGTCGCACCGTCGAGGTCGAGGCGTTCTGCTCGTGGTCCTCGTGGAGGATGAGGAGGCGGTCGAGCGCGCGGACGAGGACGGGGTTGAGCTGGTACGGCTCGGCGAGGTTCCCGAAGTTGAGCTTGAGGAAGTTCTCGACGAAGGACAGCGAGTTGTCCGGGTAGAGGAATGCCTGACCGAGCGCCTTCTTGTGCGCGTAGGCGGCGAGCACGGGGAGCTTCGCGAGGAGGCGGACCGTGTTGAGCTCGACCTTCTCCGGGTCCTTCGGGTCGAGGTCGTCCTCGTAGTAGGTGCTGAGGGCCGAGACCGCGCTCGACAGGACCGACATCGGGTGGGCCGTGTGCGGGAGCGCCTGGAAGAAGCGCTTGAGGTCCTCGTGGATGAGCGTGTGGTGACGGATCTGCTCGTCGAAGGCCTCGAGGACCGCCGCCGAGGGCAGCTCCCCGTGGATGAGGAGCCAGGCGACCTCGAGATAGGTCGAATGCGCGGCGAGGTCCTCGATCGCATAGCCGCGATAGCGAAGGATCCCGGCATCACCGTCGATGTAGGTGATCGCGCTCGTCGTCGAGGCCGTGTTGACGAAGCCGTGGTCGAGCGTCGTATAGCCGGTCTGGGACAGCAGTCGGGACACATCGATCGAGTCCCGGCCCTCGACGGCCCGAAGGATCGGCAGTTCAATGGAGCCGCCCGGGTAGCTCAGGCTCGCCGTCTGCGGGGTCGGGCTGGCGTCGGTGGCGGGTGCGCTTGTGGCGTCGGTCACCGTCCCAGCATATGACAAGCCCTCGCGCCGCCGGACGGCCGGAATCCGCCCGCGGCAAGTGAGATGACGCACAGGAAATGGCCTCCGCTCAGGAGGATTCCGACAAGTCGTCAGGCGAGCAGGTCGAGGCGGGCGACGGCCTCCCGGATCGTCGCGTCGCTCGCCGTGAGCGCGACCCGGACGTGGCGCGCCCCGCGCGGGCCGTAGAAGTCGCCGGGGGCGACGAGGATGCCGAGATCGGCGAGGAGGCGGAGCGTGTCGCGCGCTGGCTCGCCCCGCGTCGCCCACAGGTAGAGCCCCGCGGTCGACTCGTCGATGAGGAAGCCCGCGCCCGTCAGCGCCCGCATGAGCACGCGGCGCCGCTCGAGGTAGCGCTCCCGCTGCCGCGCGACGTGCGCGTCATCCGCGAGCGCGGCCGCCATGATCGCCTGGACGGGCGACGGGGTCATGAGCCCGAGATTCTTCCGCACCTCGAGGATCCCCGCGACGAGCGCCGCATCGCCCGCGATGAGCCCGGCCCGGTAGCCCGCGAGGTTCGACTGCTTCGAGAGCGAGTAGACGGCGAGGACGCCGTCGAGCGAGCCGCCCGTCACCTCCGGGTCGAGGATCGACGTCGTCGGCTCGAGGCCGGCCCAGTTGAGCTCGGCGTAGCACTCGTCCCCGACAATGACGGCGCCGAGCTCACGTGCGCGCGCGACGGCGTCACGGAGCTGCTCGGCGTCGAGCACGCGCCCGTCCGGGTTGCCGGGCGAGTTGAGCCAGATGAGCCGTGTCGCCGCCGGCCAGGACGCGGGGTCATCCGCGGCGAGCGCGGTCGCGCCGACGGCCGCCGCCCCGACCTCGTAGGTCGGGTAGGCGAGCTCGGGATGGACGACGACATCGCCCGGTCCGAGCCCGAGCGTAAGCGGCAGGAGCGCGATGCACTCCTTGCTCCCGATCGTCGGCAGCACCTGGTCGAGGCCGAGCCCCGGCACGCCGCGGCGCCTCGCCCACCAGTCGACCATCGCCTCGCGGAGCGCGGGGGTCCCGATCGTCGTCGGGTAGCCGTGCGCGTCGCCCGCGGCATCGAGCGCCTCTCGCACGAAGTCGGGCGTCGCGTCGACGGGCGAGCCGACCGAGAGGTCGACGAAGCCATCCGGATGGCTCCGCGCCCGCTCCGCCTCGGCGCGGATCGAGTCCCAGGGGAAGTCCGGCAGCCGGAGCATCAGTCGGCGTCGCGCGGCGGGTGCGCCTTGACCACGGCGTGGTCGTCGTGGATGACGCCGAGCTTCGCAGCCCCGCCCGGCGAGCCGAGCTCGCTGAAGAACTCGACGTTCGCCGTGTAGTAGTCCTGCCACTCCTCCGGGAGGTCGTCCTCGTAGAAGATCGCCTCCACCGGGCAGGCGGGCTCGCAGGCGCCGCAGTCCACGCATTCATCCGGATGGATATAGAGCATCCGGTCGCCCTCGTAGATGCAGTCGACGGGGCACTCGTCGACGCAGGCGCGATCCTTGACGTCGACGCAGGGCTCGGCGATGACGTAGGTCATGGGTGCCTCCTCCGGGGCCGAGCTGCGACGAGCTCAGGGACCCCTCGATCCTACCGAGGAGGAATGCGCGCCGCTGCCCAGGCGAGCCTCACCGCGACTCCGCGGCCGCGCGTCGCTCCGGCCAGGCGACCACGACCGCCGCGATCCCCGCGGGGACGAAGAGCCAGGCGATCCCGAGCGCGCCGTCGGCGATGAGCACGCTGCCATGCTCGCCCCGCGCCGCGAGCACGAGGATCGTGCCGACGACGCCGACCGCGGCACCGACGGCCGGCAGGCGCCCCTCGGTGAGCAGGCGGATCCCGACGAGCAGGCACGCGACCGCGACGACGCCGAGCAGGAAGCCGGTCGGCACGTCGACCCCGAGCAGGCTCAGGTGCGCGCGGTGCGCGATCGTGAAGACGACCGCGAGCATCCCGCCCGCGACGAGCGCGAAGACCGCCGCGATCCAGGAGACCGGTGAGCGCATCGGCCCCGACTACTTCTGCGTGACGGTGTACGTCGCCACCTGGGCGCCGTCCGACTCCCCTACGACGACAAGGACCCCGTAGCGGTCGTTCTCCGCGACGACGAAGCCCTCGATCCCCGCGTTGCCCTCTGCGGGCAGCGTGAAACCGGCCGCGGTGAGCTGGGCGCGGATGTCCTCGGAACTGCGATCGGTCTTGACCCCGACGACCCAGCCGCTCTTGCCATCGACATTCGCGGCGGCCCCGCCGAGGACCTCGCCCTCAGCGAGCGGGACCTCGCCGGGGAAGTCGCTCGGCATCTGGCCCGCCGCGTAGTCGACACCCGTGAGCTGCTCGACGCCGGCCTCGACGCCCTGGCTCACGAGGCCGCCGACAATGTCGCCGGCCGAGGGGATGCAGCCGGTCAACGCAGGGGCGATGACGAGGCCGAGGCCGAGCGCGAGCCCGGCGACGCGGAGACGTGGTGCGGGCATGATCGGCCCCTTTCGCTCAAGGTGCTCACAGCGTAGGCGGCAACGCGGATTCTGGCGAGGACTCAGCCCTGGCGCTTCGCCCGCGAGGCGGCCCGGGCGCGCTGCGTCGCGTCGAGCTCGACCTTCCGAATCCGCACCGTCTCGGGGGTGACCTCGACGCATTCATCCTCACGGGCGAACTCGAGGCACTCCTCGAGCGTGAGCTGACGCGGCACGTCGAGCTTCTCGAAGTTGTCGGCGGTCGACGAGCGCATGTTCGTCAGCTGCTTCTCCTTCGTGATGTTGACGTCCATGTCCTCCGAGCGGGAGTTCTCGCCGATGACCATCCCCTCGTACACCTCCTGCGTCGGCTGCACGAAGAAGCTCATCCGCTCCTGGAGCGCGATCATCGCGAAGGGGGTGACGACGCCGGAGCGGTCGGCGACGATCGAGCCGTTGACCCGGGTCGTGATCTGCCCGGCCCAGGGCTCGTAGCCGTGCGCGATCGCGTTCGCGATCCCCGTGCCGCGGGTGATCGTGAGGAACTCGGTGCGGAATCCGATGAGGCCGCGGCTCGGGACGAGGAACTCCATGCGGACCCAGCCGGTGCCGTGATTCGACATCGACTCCATGCGGCCCTTGCGGGCCGCGAGCAGCTGCGTGATCGCGCCGAGGTGCTCCTCCGGCGCGTCGATCGTCAGGTGCTCGAAGGGCTCGTGCGTCTTGCCGTCGATCTGCTTCGTGACGACCTGCGGCTTGCCGACCGTGAGCTCGAAGCCCTCGCGGCGCATGTTCTCGACGAGAATCGCGAGCGCGAGCTCGCCGCGCCCCTGCACCTCCCAGGCGTCGGGGCGACCGATGTCGACGACGCGGAGCGAGACGTTGCCGACGAGCTCGCGGTCGAGGCGGTCCTTGACCATGCGGGCGGTGAGCTTGTGCCCCTTGACCTTGCCGACGAGCGGCGAGGTGTTCGTCCCGATCGTCATCGAGATCGCCGGCTCGTCGATCGAGATCGGCGGCAGCGGCCGGACATCGTCGGGGTCGGCGATCGTCTCGCCGATCATGATGTCCTCGATCCCCGAGATCGCGACGATGTCACCCGGCTGCGCGAGCTCCGCGGGCAGCCGCTCGAGCCCCTTCGTCCTGAGGAGCTCCGTGATCCGCACATTCGACATCGCGCCGTCATGGCGCACCCAGGCGACCGTCTGCCCCTTGCGCAGCTCGCCCGAGTAGACGCGAAGCAGCGCGATGCGGCCGAGGAAGGGGCTCGCGTCGAGGTTCGTGACCCAGGCCTGGAGCGGCGCCTCGTCATCGTAGGAGGGTGCCGGGATGTGCGTGAGGATCGCCTCGAAAAGCGGCTCGAGGTCCGCATTGTCCGGGAGCTCGCCGTCCGCGGGGCGGTTCCAGCTCGACGCGCCCGCACGGCCCGAGGCGTAGAGGACCGGCAGGTCGAGGATCTGGTCGATGTCGAGGTCGGGCAGCTCCTCGTGGAGGTCGCTCGCGATCCCGAGGAGGAGGTCGTGCGCCTCCTCGACGACCGCGCCGATCCGGGCGTCGGGCCGATCGGTCTTGTTCACAAGGAGGACGACCGGGAGCCGTGCCTCGAGCGCCTTCCGGAGGACGAACCGCGTCTGCGGGAGGGGGCCCTCGGAGGCGTCGACGAGGAGGACGACGCCGTCGACCATCGACAGGCCACGCTCGACCTCGCCGCCGAAGTCCGCGTGCCCCGGCGTGTCGATGACGTTGATCGTCACGGGCCCGTCCGTCGCGTGCGCGCCCGCGTACTCGATCGCGGTGTTCTTCGCGAGGATCGTGATGCCCTTCTCCCGCTCGAGATCGTTCGAGTCCATCGCGCGCTCCTCGACGTGCGCGTGGTCGCCGAAGGTGCCCGTCTGGCGCAGCATCGCGTCGACGAGCGTCGTCTTCCCGTGGTCGACGTGGGCGACGATCGCGACATTGCGCAGATCGTTGCGGTGGGCGAGTGCCATGAGGGGCCTCTCGGGGTGCGGGCGTGCAGAGGACGGTCTAGTGTACGGCCCGTCACCGAGCGCCCGACGCGCGGCTCAGCCGAGGGGCACCCAGTCGGCGACGTTCCACAGCGCCCGTCGGCCGTCGGCCGCGACCTCAAGCCCGTCGACCGTCTGCCGCTGCACCGCGACGAGCAGCGGGCTCGAGGGGCTGACGGTGAGCAGCCGGATGCCGAGCGACGGGACGAGCTCGCGCAGGGCCTCATCGGGCGTCGCGACGAGGACCGAGGCCTCACCCGCCGAGAGCGCCTGCAGGCCGTCCCGCGGCGCGAGGTGCGCGATCCGCACCGATTCGATCGCCGGTCGGTGGACGCCCGCGTATCGCGGGTTCGGCCGCAGCTCGACGAGTCCCGGCACGGCATCCGCGACGAGATACGGGCCGCTCGAGACGAGGACCTCCCCCGACGCGGTCGCCGCGAAGCCCGCATTCCAGAACCTCGCGAGACGGTTCAAGTCGCCCGCATCCCCCGCAAGGGCGGCGTCGATCGCCGACAGCACCGCGTCCTTGGCGAGCTCGGGGCGCGCGATGCCGAGCGCCTCCGCCGCGACGACATGCGCCGGCATGGGCGCCGTGAACCGAGCGAGCGGATCGCGAGATGCCGACTCCTCGACGAGCGTGAGCGACTTGCGGTCCGCGCTCACCGTCGGCACCTCGGCCGTGTCCGTGGCACGGCCCGCCGCAGCGAAGGCGGGCCACCGTCCCGAATGCGCGGCCCAGTCGAGCATGAGGTCCACGGCATCGAGCTGCGTCCCGTCCGACCAGCGGACCGGATCGGCGACCGTGTAGCGGACGGTTCGCGGCGAATCGCCGACGACCGTCACCTCGCCGAAGCCCGCGTCGGCGACCCACGCGCCATGCGCATCGAGGTCGGCGAAGCCCGCATAGAGGGCCGCGTCGACCCCGAGCATCGCCGCCGCCTCCCCCCGCGCGCTCCCCGGATTGATGACCCCAACCTCGGAATCGGTGACGACGGTCGCCTGGGAGCCGGCGATGAGACGATTCGGCTGCACGGCGCACGCACTGAGCGAGACCCCGACGAGGACGAGCGCGACGATCGAGCCCAGTCCCCTCGCCACACGCATGGCGACAGGGTATCGGCTGCCGCTGACGGGGCGGGACCGCGCATTCCTCTCCCCTGGCCCTCCCCCTAGCATCGAGGCGTGCGCCGCCGCCTCACCGCCGAGATCCTCATCGTGCTCGGGCTCTCGCTCGGCCAGTCCGCCGTCTACTCGGTCATCGCGCTCGCCGACCGGCTGAGCCGCGACACCTCGCTCGGCGAGCAGGTCGCGACCCTCAACCCCTCGCGGTCGAGCCGCGAGGTCTTCGACCTCCTCTATCAGCTCCTCGGGACCGCGTTCGCGCTCGTGCCGATCGCGCTGGTCTGCTACCTCCTGTGGTCCTCGGCCGCGCCACGGCTCGGCCGTCTCGGCATCGACTGGCGCCACCCTGGCCGCGACGCGGGCGTGGGGCTCGGCCTCGCGCTCGCCGTCGGCGTCGTCGGGATCGGCGTGTACCTCGGCGGGCGGGCCCTCGGCCTCACCGTCGCGATCGACCCCTCCGGCCTCGGCGCGTACTGGTGGACGGTCCCCGTGCTCCTCCTCGCGGCACTCCGAGCCGGCATCGAGGAGGAGGTCATCGCGGTCGGCTACCTCGCGGCGCGGCTCAGGGAGCTCGGCTGGTGCGACTGGCCGATCATCCTCCTGTCAGCGGGGATCCGCGCGACCTACCACCTGTACCAGGGCGTCGGCCCCTTCGTCGGCAACCTCCTCATGGGCCTCCTCTTCGGCTGGCTCTTCCTGCGGGGCCCGGCATGGTTCCGCGGCCGGACGCTGCCGCTCGTCGTCGCGCACGTCGTCATCGACGCCGTCGCCTTCACGGCGTATCCGCTCGCGGCCGCCCTCTGGCCGGGGCTCTTCGGGCTGCCCGGCTGAGCCCTCCCCTTCCGCGGTCGCAATTCAGGAGATCGACCGCGAGATATCGCGCATATACCGGACATGGCATGCCGCCTTCCTGAATTCGGGGGCAGACGCGGCGTGCGCTCAGGACCCGCGCGGGAGAATGGTCGCATGCAGGCGACGGTGATCCACGGCCCCGGCGACATCCGCTGGGAGGAGGCGCCCGACCCCGTCATCATGGCGCCGCACCAGGTCATCGTCCGCGTCGTCGCGGGCTGCGTCTGCGGCTCCGACCTGTGGCACTACCGCGGCGAGGCGCCCGCCGGCCGGCTCCCCCGCACGATCGGGCATGAATGCGTGGGCGAGGTCGTCGAGCTCGGCGCCGACGTCCGCCGCATCCGCCTGGGCGACGTCGTCGTCGTCCCCTTCGACCAGGCCTGCGGGCACTGCGCGAACTGCCGCGCGGGCGTCGACAGCGCCTGCGTCGAGGCCGCCTTCACGCAGAGCGGCCAGGGCGAGTACGCGCTCGTCGCCCACGCCGACTACTCGCTCGCGGTCGTCGCCGACGCCACCCCAGAGCGGCTGCCAGCGCTCCTCGCGCTCAGCGACGTCATGCCGACCGGCTGGCACGCCGCCGTCTCAGCGCGCGTCGCACCGGGCGCGACCGTCGCGGTCGTCGGCGACGGCGCGGTCGGGCTCTGCGGGGTGCTCGCGGCAGCGACCCTCGGGGCCGAGCGGGTCATCGCCCTCTCCCGGCACGAGCCGCGCCAGGCGATCGCCCGCGCGTTCGGCGCGACCGACGTCGTCGCGGCGCGCGGCGACGAGGCGACGGCCGCCGTCGCGGAGCTGACGGGCGGGATCGGCGCCGATGCGGTGCTCGAATGCGTCGGGACGGCCGAGTCGATGGCGACGGCCTTCGCGGTGGCGCGCCCGGGTGCGACGGTCGGCTTCGTCGGGGTGCCGCACGGCGAGTTCCCGATCCAGCGGGCCTTCGGCCGGAACATCGGGCTCGCCGGCGGCGTCGCGCCGGTGACGAAGTACTTGCCGACGCTCCTCGAGCACGTCGAGTCGGGCCGGATCGACCCCGGGCTCGTCTTCGACGCCGTCCTGCCGATGTCGGACTCGGCAGAGGCCTACCGGCTCATGGACGAGCGCCGCGCGATCAAGGCGATGCTGCTGCCCTGAGCCGAGTCGCGAGCCATGGGGAGCCCTGCCGACGAGCCGTGCGCCGCGCTCAGCCGGCGACGACGCGGTTGCGCAGCGAGCCGATCCCCTCGATCGTCACGGTGACGGTCTGCCCGGGCTCGAGCTGCTCCTCGGGCTGGCGCACGTGGCCGACGCCCGAGGGCGTCCCCGTGAGGATGAGGTCGCCGGGCCTCAGCCGTGTGATGGTCGAGATGTACTCGACGAGCGCCGCAGGCCCGTGGACGAGGTCATGGATCTCGCCCTCCTGCTTGATGACACCGTCGATCTCCGTGACGATCCGGGCCTGGAAGGGGATCTCGTCCGGCGTCGCGAGCACGGGCCCGACGGGCGTCGAGTCCGCCCAGATCTTGCCCTGGTCCCACTGCGTCGTGCGGTACTGCCAGTCGCGGTAGGAGACGTCGTTCGCGATCGTGTAGCCGGCGATCGCCGCCTCGGCTTCGGCCCCGCGGGCGCGTCGGACCTCGGTACCGATGACGATGACGAGCTCGCCCTCCCAGTCCATCGACTCCGGCTCGGGCGCGCGGACGAGGTCGTCCTCCGCGCCGATGAGGCTGTCGGCGAACTTCGCGAAGAGCGTCGGGTACGTCGGCGGCTCGCGGTGGGTCTCGGCGATGTGCGCCTTGTAGTTGAGCCCGACGCAGATGATCTTGCTCGGCGCCGTGACGAGCGGCGCGTAGTCGAGCCCGGCGACCGGGCGCGTCGGCCCCGTCACGCTGGCGGCCGCCTCGAGCCGGCCGGCGGCGAGCAGCGCGCCGACGTCGGCGAAGCCCGCCACCTCGGTCGCCGTGTCGCCGTCGAGGCGGACGACCCCCGTGCCGCCACCGGTCCTGATCGTCGCGAGCCTCATGTCGTCAGCCTATGCCCGGCCGGGGACACCGCGACAGGAGGGGGTCGCCGCGGTCGCGCGCCGCGCATTCCTCACTCGGCGGGACGCGCGCATCACTCGGGACGAATGCGCGTCCTCACCACTTCGCGCCCGTCGCGTCGAACTCGTCGATGCGCGCGCGGATGAGGCGCTTGCAGAGCTCCTCCGGCACGGGGCGGTCATAGGGGAGCTTGATGAAGCCGGCGCCCGCCTCGTAGCCGGCCGCCTCGACCTCGGCGACGTGCTCGGCGAACATCCGGGGCGGGAAGCGCAGCGAGGCGTGCGCCTTGTACGACTGGACGACCCACTGCCGGACGCCGCCGATGAGGTAGGCGGGGAGGTTCCAGTGGATCGTCTCGACGACGCGGCCGTCGGCCGTGAGGCTCAGCTCGCGGAGGATCGCGAGGTGCGGCCGCGCGACCTCGGGCAGCTGCGCGTAGAAGTCGTCGGCGTCGGCGCGTCGCGGATTGGCCATGCCGCGAGCCTAGCGACCGGCCCGCGGCGGCGCCCCCGCCGCCTCGCCGCGCAGCCGCAACGTCAGCTCCTCGAGCTCGTCGAGCATCGTGTGCACGGCGCCGACGTGCCGCTCCTCCGGGGTGAAAACGCCGTCCGGCCAGTGCGTGAAGCCGTTGAAGTTCACCTCGGCACGGACGACGGGCATCGAGAAGTTCGCGACGATCTGCCGCCACTGCTCGATCGCGCGCACACCGCTCACCGAGCCATGCCCGACGAAGGCGACGGGCTTGCCGACCCACTCCTCGCCGAGCGAGTCGACGGCATTCTTGAAGCCGCCCGGCACGCCGTGGTTGTACTCGGGGGTCACGAAGACGAAGGCGTCGCAAGGATCGATCGCGGCGGACCAGCGCTGGACATTCGCGTCGTCGTACCGCTGCTTCGCCGCCATCGGGTGGACCGATGTCGTCAGGAGCGGGACGTCGTACGCGGCGAGGTCGATGAGCTCGTAGCGGGCCTCGCCCGCGCGCCCCGCGGCGATCCCGGCGACATAGGCCGCGACGGCCTCCGTGCGCCGCACCTTGCGGATCGATCCGAGGATGATGCCGATGTGCACGACTGCTCCGATCTGCCGGCGCCGCCGGCGTCCCATGGGCCTCGTCGCCAGCCTACGCGCGTCGGCGCCGGGCGGGCCGGGCGGGCCTGGCGGGCCGAGCGGGCGGCCCGGGCGCGCTGGAGTTGCGCCGTGCCCCGTCGCTCAGCGCAGCAACCGGTCAGCGAGCTCCCACACGCGGCGGGCCTCGCCGACGTCCCGCAGCCGCCTCCCGACGCGCCGCGCGCGAGCGGGACCCGCGAGCTCGAGGAACCCACCCGGCCCGAAGCACACCGGCTCGCCCGACGTCGCGGCGTCGAGCGCGGCGAGCGCCGGCGCCGCGGCGACCGAGGGCCGGTTCCCGAGCCGGGCGACCGCGAAGTCGCGAATGCCGGGCGCGATCCTCGCGCGCACGCCCGGCGCGATCGCCGTCGCGGGCACGACGCCCGGATGCGCGAGGCCGACGCCGAGCCGCGGGCTGCGGCGCGCGAGCTCGACCGCGAAGAGCCCGAGCAGCGACTTCGACGAGCCGTACGCGCGCAGCGGGCCGTACCGGCGCGCGCACTGGAGGTCGCCCCAGCGCACCCCCCAGGCGCGGCTCGCGAGGCTCCCCTGCGCGACGACGCGCGCCCGCGAGCGCTCGAGGAGCGGCAGGAGGCCGGTGACGAGGGCGGCGTGGCCGAGGAAGTTCGTCTGGAAGTGGAGCTCGAAGCCGTCGGCCGTCACGTGCCGGACGCGGTCCCCGACGAGCGCGACGCCCGCGTTGAGGACGAGGCCGTCGATCGGCCGGCCGTCCTCGAGGAGCCTCGCGGTCAGCGCGCGGACCGAGTCGAGGCGCGTGAGATCGAGCGAGTCGAGATGAATGCGCGCAGCCGGGACCGCGGCGAGCACCGCATTCCTCGCCCTCGCCCCTCGCTTCGCGTCCCGCACGGGCATGACGACCTCGGCGCCGGCGGCCGCGAGGCACCTGGCGATCTCGAGCCCCACGCCGCTTGACGCGCCCGTCACGAGCACCCGCTGTCCGGGGTGCTCGCGGGGATGGGTCACGCGGCCGAGCGTAGCCGGGGGCGGCGCGGAGCGGTGGTGCCGGACGAATCCGTGCTCCGACACGGCGGGTCGCCGTCAGTAGGCTTCAGCGCAGGACCGAGCCGCACGAACGCGAAGGAGACCCGCATGTCGTTCCAGGCCTACCTCGACACGATCGAGCAGAAGACGGGGCTCACGCCGCGGCAGCTCGTCGACCTCGCGACGGAGAAGGGGCTCGATCGGCCGGGCGTCAAGGCCGGCGAGATCCTCGCCTGGCTCAAGGACGACTACGGGCTCGGCCGCGGCCACGGCATGGCGCTCGTCCACGTCATCCAGAAGGGCCCGACGATCAGCAGCAAGCACGTCGGGACCGACGGCGTCCACCGCGACGAGTCCGAGACCCTCTGGCTCGACGGGATCGCGACGAAGCCGAAGGGCTGAGCGCGAGCCCGACGCATCCGGCCGGGCGTCCGGGGGTGCATGCGCGGTCTCGTCGGCCGCAAGGGCGGATCGACTAGCCCGGATGATGCCAGGGATCGAACAGCTCGACGCCCGTTCCGACGAAGTCCGTCGTGTTCCGCGTGGCGCACATCGCACCGTGAGTCCTGCAGATCGCGGCGATCTGCGCGTCCGCCGTAGCGATGGGAAGACCCGCTCGTTCTCGTGAATGGAGCACCTCTGCATACGCTGCGGCGCACGAGTCGTCGAAGGGCAGGATCGCATGCCCGCCGCGGTAGGGCTCCACTGCAGCGGCGAGCGCAGCTTCCAACTCCGTCCTCCGTCGACCCTCGGGAAGGCGCCGCACGCCGGCGAACAGCTCCGCAAGCGTGATCGCCGTGATCGCGACGTCGCCGTCCAGCGACTCGAGCCACGAGACGACACCCGCATCAGGCTCTCGGCGGAACAATTCCGAGAGGACGTTCGTGTCGAGGACGATCATTCGAACTCCGCGGCCCGGGCGACGTCGCCGCGCGCAGGGACCGGGAGGGCGTCGACGCCGCCGACGCCCTGCACGGCGCGCATCACCGCGATGCCGATGTTCGGCCGCTGCACCGCCTTGGTGAGGATGTCGCGCACCTCGGCCTCCATCGATCGGCCGTGCCGCCTCGCCTGCGCGACGAGCTGGTCTTTCACCGACTCATCAAGCCCACGCACGATGATCGAGGACATCGGCATCACCTCCCGATTGATATCATCTACGATATCATCGCGGTGCTCAGCGACCTTCGCCTTGCCCAGCGGCGAGGGCCTCCACTGGCTGGGCGGTGGAGTTGGCACACGCCGTCGAGGCGCTCGCACCGACCTCACCTCCACGTTGAAGCGGAACTCCATCACGTGCAGGCACGGAGAGACATCTGCGTCAGCGCTTGTAGACGTCGCGCCTATTCCCTGCCGCCACGACCATGACGACGAGTTCGTCATCGCGAACCTCGTAGATAACGCGCCAGTTCCCCGTCCGCACCCGCCAAGCGTCACGGCCCGTGAGCTTCTTCGATGCTGGCGGTCGAGGCTCGTCGGCGAGCAGGACGAGGACGGCTGCGATTCGCTCCTGAGCATCACGCGGGAGCTTGCGGATCTGACGACGAGCCGCAGGCGCGATTCGAATCGTATAGGTCACAGGCCGAGCTCACGACGGAGCTCATCGAGCGTGACGCTGTCTCCACCCTCAGCCTTCGCCGCGTCATAGGCCGCGATGTCTTCAAGCTCCTCTGCCGCTTCCAGCAGCCGATCGAGGGTGTCAGCATCGACGATCGCCCCCACTCGTCGATTGTGGCGAGTGAGGTACACAGGCTCGGTGTGCGCTCGATCGATAAGGCGACCGAGTTGGTCGCGCGCCTTGGTCGCAGTGATCTCCATGCCCCAAGAATACCCCGAAATGTACATTATCGGGAGGTCGGAACAGCGCGCAGAAGCGGGAGGTCACACGTTGAAGCGGAACTCCACGACGTCGCCGTCCGCCATGACGTAGTCCTTGCCCTCGATGCGAGCCTTGCCGGCGGCGCGGGCGGCGGCGACCGACCCGGCCGCGACGAGGTCGTCGAAGGAGATGACCTCGGCCTTGATGAAGCCGCGCTCGAAGTCGGTGTGGATGACGCCGGCCGCCTGCGGGGCCTTCCAACCCTTGCCGATCGTCCAGGCGCGGGACTCCTTCGGCCCCGCCGTGAGGTAGGTCTGGAGGCCGAGCGTGTCGAAGCCGATGCGGGCGAGCTGGTCGAGGCCCGACTCCTCCTGGCCCGTCATGGCGAGGAGCTCGGCGGCCTCCTCCGGCTCGAGGTCGACGAGCTCGGACTCGATCTTCGCGTCGAGGAAGACGGCCTTCGCGGGTGCGACGAGGGCCGCGAGCTCGGCCTTGCGCTCGGGGGAGCCGAGGACGCCCTCGTCGACGTTGAAGACGTAGATGATCGGCTTCGCCGTCATGAGCCCGAGGGACTTGAGGAGCGAGAGATCGACGTCGCTCGCGCGCGACAGCGGCACCCCGGCGTCGAGCGAGGCCTTCGCGGCGACGACGGCCTCGAGGAGCGCCGGCTCCGCCTTCTTGCCCTTGACCTCCTTCTCGATGCGCGGGATCGCCTTCTCGAGCGTCTGCAGGTCGGCGAGCGCGAGCTCGGTCGTGATGACCTCGAGGTCGGCCCGCGGGTCGACGGCGCCGGCGACGTGGACGACGTCGGGGTCGGCGAAGCCGCGGACGACCTGGGCGATCGCGTCGGCCTCGCGGATGTTCGCGAGGAACTGGTTGCCGAGCCCCTCCCCCTCGCTCGCGCCCTTGACGATCCCGGCGATGTCGACGAAGGACACCGTCGCCGGCAGGATCCGCTCGCTGCCGAAGATCTCGGCGAGCTGCTTGAGCCTCGCATCCGGCAGCTCGACGACGCCGACGTTCGGCTCGATCGTCGCGAAGGGGTAGTTCGCCGCGAGGACCCCCGCCCGGGTGAGCGCGTTGAAGAGCGTCGACTTGCCGACGTTCGGGAGTCCGACGATGCCGATCGTGAGTGCCACGGTCCGCCAGCCTACCGGCGCACGTGCCGCCGCATTCCTCCCCGACGTCGGCGGCGCGCCTGCCGACGAATGTCTATGGCGGGGAGTTGCATGAATGCGTGCTCGACTTCACGGCGATCGACTTCGAGACCGCGAACCACTCCGCGGCGAGCGCGTGCTCGGTCGGCCTCGCGAAGGTCCGGGGCGGCAAGATCGTCGACCGGGCGGGCTGGCTCATCCGGCCGCCGGAGGGCCACGACCGCTTCACCGAGTGGAACACCCGCATCCACGGCATCCGCGAGGCCGACGTCGCGGGCGCCCCGCGCTGGGTCGAGCAGCTCCCCCGACTCCTCGAGTACCTCGAGGGCGACGCGCTGACGGCGCACAACGCGGGCTTCGACATGGGGGTCATCGCCGCCGCCTGCCGGGCGTCGAACGCCGACGTGCCCGAGTTCGACTACCTCTGCTCGCTCCAGGTCGCGCGGCGGACCTACACGCTCGACTCGTACCGGCTGCCGATGGCGGCGAGCGCGGCGGGCTTCGACGACTTCCCGCACCACGACGCCCTCGCCGACGCCGAGGCCTGCGCCTGGATCATCATCGACGCCGCGAAGCGGCACGGCGCGAGCAGCATCGTCGAGCTCGGCCAGGTCGCGGGCGCGCGCGTCGCCCACCTCGCGGCCGCCTGAGGCGCTCCGGGTCGGAGGCCGCGGGCATCGACCGATGTCGGCGGTCCGTGCGACCCTCGAAGCCATGGAAGCCGTCCTTCTCGTCCTCGTCGTGCTCGCGGTCGCCCTCGGGATCGCGTCGCTCGCGCTCGGCACCGCGCTCCTCCGCCGTGACCGCGGCGTCGACGCGCAGCCGATCGCGGAGGCCGTCCGCGCGGAGCTGCGTGCGAGCGGCGCCGAACTGCGGCAGGATCTCGCCGCGCAGCGCACCGAGCTCGGCGAGCAGCTGCGACACGAGCGCGAGGAGCGCCAGGCCTCGGGCCGCGAGCTGCGGCAGGAGCTCGAACTATCCATGACGGCGATGCGCCAGGACAGTCAGGCGCGGCTCGAGGGGATCCGCGAGACGGTCGACAAGAAGCTCCGGGAGAACGCGGAGCGCGTCGAGGCGCTCACGAAGGGGAACGCCGATAAGCACCTCGAGCTCCAGGCGGTCCTGCGCCGCGAGCTCGACACGCTGCGGCGCGAGAACGAGGCGAAGCTCGAGCAGATGCGCGAAACGGTCGACGAGAAGCTCCAGGGCACGCTCGAGAAGCGCCTCGGCGAATCCTTCAGCCTCGTGAGCCAGCGGCTCGAGGAGGTGCAGAAGGGACTCGGCGAGATGCAGACGCTCGCCTCGGACGTCGGCGGGCTCAAGAAGGTCCTCACGAACGTGAAGAACCGCGGGGGCTGGGGCGAGGTGCAGCTCGAGCGGCAGCTCGAGGACATCCTCACCCGCGAGCAGTACGAGGCGAACGTCGCGATCCGTCCCGAGACGGGCGAGCGGGTCGAGTTTGCCGTGCGGCTGCCGGGCCGGGACGAGGGCGGCTCGGTCGTCTTCCTCCCCATCGACTCGAAGTTCCCGCAGGAGGACTACGAGCGACTGCTCGATGCGCAGGAGCGCGGCGAGAAGTCGGAGGTCGACGACGCCGGGCGGGCGCTCGAACGCGCCCTCGTCGAGCAGGCGAAGACGATCGCCCGGAAGTACATCCATCCCCCGCAGAGCACCGACTTCGCGATCATGTACCTGCCGACCGAGGGGCTCTTCGCCGAGGCGGTGCGTCGGCCGGGACTCGCCAGCCGCCTCCAGGCCGAGCACCGCGTCATGCTCACGGGCCCGAGCACGCTCATGTCGCTGCTCAACAGCCTCCAGATGGGCTTCCGGACGCTCGCGATCGAACGGCGCAGCTCCGAGGTCTGGCAGGTCCTCGCCGCCGCGAAGGCCGAGTTCCGCAAGTACGGGGACGTCTGGGCGAAGCTCGAGAAGCAGCTGCAGACGGCGCAGAACACCGTGAGCGAGGCCGGGCGGCGGACGCGAGCCGTCGAGCGACGACTCCGCGGGGTCGAGGCGCTCGAGCTCGCCGGCACGGACCCGCTCGCGCTGGCCGACCTCGGCGCGCCGGACGAGGAGTCCGCGGATCCCGGCGGGACGGTCGCGCTGCCGGACCGGCCCGAGTCGATCGATGAGGAGGACTCACCACTCGTCTAGGGTGATGCCCATGGAGCCACTGACGATCGTCCTCATCGCCGCGGGCGTGTCCTCCGCATTCTGCTGGATCACCTCGCTCATCACCCGTGAGACCTCCTGGGTCGACCGGCTGTGGTCGATCGTCCCCGTCGTCTACGTGTGGATCATCGCGGGTGCTGCCGGGCTCGGTGACCTCCGACTCAACGTCATGGCCATCCTCGTCACGCTCTGGGGCGCGCGACTCACCTTCAACTTCGCGAGGCGCGGCGGCTACTCCGGCATAGAGGACTACCGCTGGGCGATCCTCCGCGGTCGCATGACAAGACTGCAGTTCGAGCTCTTCAACATCGGCTTCATCGTCATCTTCCAGCAGGCCCTGCTCGTCCTCATCACGCTCCCCGCGCTCGTCGCCTACGAGCACCGCACCGCCATGGGGCCGCTCGACTGGCTGCTCGCCGCGCTCTTCCTCGCATTCCTCGTCGGTGAGACGATCGCCGACCAGCAGCAGTGGCGCTTCCAGCAGGCCAAGGCCGCCGAGATCGCGGCCGGCCGCGAGCCGGAGCACCGCTTCGCGCAGACGGGCCTCTGGCGCTACTCGAGGCACCCCAACTTCTTCTTCGAGCAGGCGCAGTGGTGGGTGTTCTTCCTCATGGGCGCCGTCGCCGCCGGCACGCTCTTCCAGTGGAGCGTCGTCGGCGCTGCGCTGCTGACGATCCTCTTCGTCGGCTCGACGATCTTCACCGAGTCGATCACGAGGTCGAAATACCCCGAGTACGCCGACTACCAGGCGACAACCTCGGCGATCATCCCGTTCCCACCCCGGGTGCGCCGGGCGCGCGCCGCCGGCTGAGGCGGCGACCCAGGCCCATCAGCGCCGACTCAGGCCTCGAGCCACTTCGAGGCGAGGTGCGTCGCCTGGATGCGCCGGATCGTGCCCGAGCGCCCTCGGAGGATGAGCGACTCGGTGTTGATGACACCGCCCGAGCGCTCGACGCCACGGACGAGCGAGCCATCGGTGACGCCCGTGACGACGAAGATCGTGTTGTCACCGCGGACGAGCTCATCCGCGGAGTAGATGTGGTCCATCCGCAGCCCCGCGGCCTCGCCGCGCGCCCGCTCGGCGTCGTCCTTCGGGGCGAGGCGCCCCTGGATGAACCCGCCGAGCGCCTTAACCGCGGCCGCCGTCGCGACGCCCTCGGGGCAGCCGCCGATCCCGAGGCACATGTCGATCCGCGTGCCGTCGAGGGCCGCGTTGATGCCGCCCGCGACATCGCCGTCGAGGATGAGCCGGGTCGCCGCCCCCGCCGCCCGGATCTCCTCGATGAGCTCACCGTGCCGCGGCCGATCGAGCACCGCGACGACGATCTCCCCGACCGGCTTGCCGATGGCCTTCGCGTACTCCCGGATGTTGTCCCCCGTCGACTGCCCGAGATCGACGACGCCCGCGCCAGCCGCGCCGGTCACGAGCTTGTCCATGTAGAAGACGCTCGAGGCGTCGAGCATCGTGCCGCGATCCGAGACCGCGAGCATCGAGATCGCGTGAGACCGGCCGGCCGCCGTCAGCGAGGTCCCATCGATCGGGTCGACCGCGATGTCGCACTTCGGACCGCGGCCGGTGCCGACGACCTCGCCGTTGAAGAGCATGGGCGCGTTGTCCTTCTCGCCCTCACCGATGACGACGACGCCCTCGAAGTCGACCGTGCCGAGGAACTTCCGCATCGCGTCGACCGCGGCGCCATCGGCCGCGTTCTTGTCCCCCTTGCCGATCCACGGCACGGCCCGGATCGCCGCCGCCTCGGTCGCGCGGACGAGCTCAAGCGCGAGGTTGCGATCGGGGGCTCCGAAATGTCCGGCGGCGTCGAGCGGCATGCTCCGAGCCTAACGGGCCCTGGGTTGCGCGACGACGCACTCATAGACTGAAGCGGGCCGGAGGACCAGCCGCCCCGCGCATTCATCACGAACGTCGAACACAGGAGCCGCGATGCCCGTCGCCACCCCGGACCAGTACGCCGAGATCATCGCCAAGGCGAAGGCCGGCGGCTACGCCCTCCCCGCGATCAACGTCTCGAGCTCGCAGACGATCAACGCCGTGCTGCAGGGCCTGACCGAGGCGGGCTCGGACGGCATCATCCAGGTCTCGACTGGCGGCGCCGACTACTTCTCGGGGCCGAGCGTCAAGCAGCGCGCGACGGGCGCGATCGCCTTCGCGAAGTACGCGACCGAGGTCGCGAAGTCCTACCCGATCACCGTCGCCCTCCACACCGACCACTGCCCGAAGGACGCGCTTGCGGGCTTCGTCGAGCCGCTCATCGAGTACTCGGCGGAGGAGGTCGCGGCCGGCCGCGAGCCGCTCTTCCAGTCGCACATGTGGGATGGCTCCGCAGTCCCGCTCGCGGAGAACATCGAGATCGCGAAGGCCCTCCTCCCCCGAATGAAGTCGATCGGTGCGATCCTCGAGGTCGAGATCGGCGTCGTCGGCGGCGAGGAGGACGGGGTCGTCGCCGAGATCAACGAGCAGCTCTACACGACCCTCGAGGACGTCGAACAGGTCGTCGACGCGATCGGCCTCGGCGAGCAGGGCAGGTACATCGCCGCCCTCACCTTCGGCAATGTCCACGGCGTCTACAAGCCGGGCAACGTCAAGCTCCGCCCCGAGCTCCTCGGCGAGATCCAGGCGGGCATCGCGGCGAAGTACGGCACGGGCCCGAAGCCGCTCGACCTCGTCTTCCACGGCGGCTCGGGCTCGAGCCCCGAGGAGATCGCCACCGCCGTCGCGAACGGCGTCATCAAGATGAACGTCGACACCGACACGCAGTACGCCTTCACCCGCTCGGTCGCCGGCTACATGCTCAGCAACTACGACGGCGTCCTCAAGCTCGACGGCGAGGTCGGCGACAAGAAGCGCTACGACCCGCGCGCCTGGGGCAAGGTCGCCGAGGCCGACATGGCCGCGCGCGTCGTCCTCGCCGCGCAGGAGCTCGGCTCGGCCGGCCGCGCCTGACCCCACCCTCCCTGTTCAGGCCGATCGCCTGCTTTTCAGGCGTGCCGCACTGCATACCCCGCTTTCCGCCGGATCGGGCCGTCTGCACCTGAAAAGCGGATCAGCCCTGTGCCGGTGCGGCGGGGGCCGTGGCGGCGAGCGCCGCGAGTGCGGCTGCGGCCGGCGCGGGGACCTGCTCGAGGAGGTCGAGGACGACCTCGGGGTCCGACTTGCGAGCGCCGCGGGCCCACGTGCCGACGACCCGGCCGGCGCTGAGCGCGATGGGGCGAAACATGCCGTTGCCGCCGGGCACGACCGCCGCCTGCACCTCGGGCGTCGCGATCGCCGAGCGGTCGCCGTAGCCGAGGAAGTACTCGTCGAAGGCCGGCAGCAGGTGCACCTCGTCGTCTCGCGGCGCCGCGAGCGCGCCGAGCCGCTCGGCCTGCTCGGCGAGCACGAGCAGCTCGGGCCCGTCACCGAACGGCACGGCGACGACCGCGTCCCCCGCCTCGGCGAGCGCCCGACGCAGCTCGGTCTTCGGCGCCTTCGTCCACCACGCGAGGTCGTCGAGGCTCGCGGGGCCGTGACCGCGGAAGTATCCGAGGAGGATGCGCAGGAATGCGCGGCCCCGGTCCGCATCGTCGCCGACGAGCTCGATCGCCCCCGCGGAGGCGACGAGCTCCTGCTCCTTGCCGCGGAGCGGACCCCAGTGCCAGAGCCCCTCCTGACTCAGGGTCGCGATGTAGTGGTAGCCGCGCTGCCCGTCGGTCTCGATGCCGGCCTCGCGCCAGGCCTCGAGCAGCTCGGCGCGGGTCGCGGGGCCGGCGGCGAGCCGCGCGAGGCCGACCTCGGCGGCGCGCGCGACGAGCTCGGGCGTGATGGCGAGCTGCTCGCGGCGCCGCGGGACGCTCGACATCGCCTGCTTGCGGGTGTGGGTGCCGAGCGCGGCGAGGTTCCGCGGCGTCGTGACGAAGAGCGTGCCGCGCATCGGCCAGCCGCGGACGATCCGGCCGCTCGCGAAGGCCTCGGCGACCGCGCCGGGGCCGACACCGGCGCGGAGCGCGAGCGCGCGCAGGACTGCCGGGAGGTCCTGGCCCTGGAGGGCGACGAGGTGCTCGACGACGGCGACGACGGCGTCGACCTGCTCGGCGGGGGCGAGTCCCGCATTCCTCCCGGTGTCGTCTCGGAGCAACTGGGCCTCGAGCCGCGCGGCCCGAAGCTCTCGGAGGCCGATGACGCTCACGCCGTCGCGCCGCCCACGGTCGGCCGTGTCCGACCGCCGAGCGCTCGGAGATCGCGGTTGCCGGCGGCGTCGACGCGGAGCTCCTTCGGGAGCGAGAAGACGAGATCCTCCTCGGCCGTGACGACCTCCTCGACGTCCCGATAGCCGGCTTCGGCGAGCGCCTCGAGGACCTCGCGGACGAGGACCTCCGGCACACTCGCGCCCGAGGTGACGCCGATCGTCGCCGCGCCGTCGAGCCACTCCTGCCGGATCTCGTGCGCGTAGTCGACGCGGTGCGCGGCCGCCGCGCCGTGCTCGAGCGAGACGTCGACGAGGCGCATCGTGTTCGACGAATTGCGGCTGCCGACGACGATGACGAGGTCGGCGTCGCGCGCGACCTGCTTGATCGCGACCTGGCGGTTCTGGGTCGCGTAGCAGATGTCGTCGCTCGGCGGGTCCTCGAGGTGGGGGAAGCGCGCACGGAGCCGCCGGACGGTCTCCATCGTCTCGTCGACCGAGAGCGTCGTCTGGGAGAGCCAGATGAGCTTCTCGGGGTCGGCGACCTCGATCGTGTCGGCCTCGTCGGGGTTGTTGACGAGGATCGTCCGCTCGGGGGCGTGCCCCATCGTGCCCTCGACCTCCTCGTGGCCCGCGTGGCCGATGAGGAGGATCTGGTAGTCCTGCTTCGCGAAGCGCGTCGCCTCGCGGTGGACCTTCGTCACGAGCGGGCAGGTCGCGTCGATCGTGTCGAGCTCGCGGGCCGCGGCCCCCGCGACGACGGCGGGACTCACGCCGTGCGCGGAGAAGACGACGCGCGCGCCGGGCGGCACCTCGTCGACGTCGTCGACGAAGATCGCTCCGGCGCGCTCGAGGGTGCGCACGACGTGGATGTTGTGCACGATCTGCTTGCGGACGTAGATCGGGGCGCCGTAGTTGTCGAGCGCCTTCTCGACGGCGATGACGGCGCGGTCGACGCCCGCGCAGTACCCACGCGGGGCGGCGAGGAGCACGCGCTTGGCGGCGGGAGCACCGGCGACGAGGACGGGCCGGTCCTCGAGCGGCGCGCGGGCCTCGGGGACCGCCGGGGGCGAGAGCGTCGCCGACTTCCCGTTCGTGATCACGCCCCGATTCTACGTTCGGGGCCTGACACCAGCCCGGGCGGCGTCGGCCGCCGCCGGTAGGGTGAGCGCATGGCCACCGACGCGAGCGCCCCGCCCCCGGGGGCCCCGCCGCCCGGCGCCCTGCCGAACGGCTCCTCGCCCGAGACCCCGTTCTCGGTCGCGAAGGTCTCGGGCGGGATCAAGCAGCAGATCGACCGGCTCGGCGAGGTCTGGGTCGAGGGCGAGATCACGCAGTGGTCGGTGCGCGCCTCGGGCGTCTTCGCGAAGCTCAAAGACCTCGAGGCCGAGGCGGCGCTGTCCTTCACGGTGTGGTCGCGGAGCCAGCCGGGCGTCGCCGCCGAGTTCAAGCAGGGCGACCGCGTGCTGCTGCGCGCGAAGGTCGACTTCTGGGTGAACCGCGGCGACCTCAGCCTCAACGTCCGGGAGATCCGCCACGTCGGGCTCGGCGACCTCTTCGAGCGCCTCGAGCGGCTCCGGAAGCAGCTCGCCGCCGAGGGCCTCTTCGACCCGGCCCGCAAGCGGCCGCTCCCGTTCCTGCCGAATCGCATCGGTCTCGTCACGGGACGCGACTCCGATGCGGAGAAGGACGTCGTGAGGAATGCGCAGCTCCGGTGGCCCGGCGTCGCCTTCGAGATCCGTCACGCGCTCGTGCAGGGCGAGCGCGCCGCCGCCGAGGTCGCGGCGGCCATCCGGGCGCTCGACGAGGACCCGGCGGTCGACGTCATCATCGTCGCGCGCGGCGGCGGCGACTTCCTCCACCTGCTGCCCTTCAGCGACGAGGCGCTCATTCGCACGGTCGCGGCCGCCACGACCCCGGTCGTCTCGGCGATCGGCCACGAGAACGACCACCCGATCCTCGACGACGTCGCCGATCTCCGGGCGAGCACGCCGACGGATGCCGCGAAGCGGGTCGTGCCCGACGTCGCCGACGAGCTCGCCCGGGTCGCACAGGCGCGCAGCCGGATGCTGCAGCGCGTCACGGGGCTCGTCGGCACGGAGATCGACCGTCTCGAGCAGTTGCGCTCGCGGCCCGTGCTCGCGGACGGCGGCTGGATCGTCGACAGCCGGACCGAGGAGGTCTTCCGCTGGGTCACCCGCGGCGCCGAGCTGCTCGACCGGCGCCTCGAGCAGGCCGAGTCCGCGCTCGGCTCGCTGACCGGCCGGCTCCGCGCCCTCTCCCCGCTCGCGACCCTCGAACGCGGCTACGCGATCGCGCTCCTGCCGGACGGGCGTGCGCTCCGTGATCCCGCCGAGGCGCCGAGCGGCACCCGGCTCACGCTGCGGCTCGCCGGCGGCGGCGTGCCGACCACGGTCGACTGACGAGGAAGACGACCGCGAAGACGGCGCCCTGCACGAGGACGACGAGGGCACCCGAGGCCGCGTCGAGCCAGTAGCTCAGGTAGATGCCGAGGACCGAGCTGGCGACGGCGATGACGGGCGCGAGGACGAGCATTCGTCCGAATCGGTCCGTGAGGAGCCGCGCCGTCGCGCCGGGGATGATGAGCATCGCGACGACGAGGACGACCCCGACGACCTGGAGCGCGACGACCGTCGTGAGCGCGAGGACGCCGAGGAGGAGCGCGCCGAGCCGGCGGGGGCTCAGCCCGATCGCGTGCGCGTGGCCGGGATCGAAGGCGTAGAGCGTGAGGTCGCGGCGCTTGAGGAGGAGGACGGCGAGCGCGACGAGGGCGAGGACGCCGATCTGGATGAGCTCGGCGGGCGAGACGCCGAGGATGTTGCCGAAGACGATGTGGGCGAGGTCGGTCTGGCTCGGGATGACGGAGATGAGGGCGAGGCCGAGGGCGAAGAGCGTCGTGAAGACGATGCCGATCGCGGCATCCTCCTTGATCCGGCCGCGATCGCGGACCGCGCCGATGAGGACGACGGCGAGGACTCCGAAGACGAGGGCGCCGAGGGCGAATGGCGCGCCAACCGCATAGGCGAGGACGACGCCGGGGAGGACGGCGTGCGAGACGCCGTCGCCCATGAGCGACCAGCCGACGAGGACGAGCCAGCAGGACAGGAGCGCGCAGACGGCGGCAGCGAGGGCCGTCGCCGCGAGCGCCCGGACGATGAACTCGTACTGGAGCGGCTCGAGGAGGAGGTCGATCGGGGTCATCGCTCGTCGTCCAGCGGGTCGAGACCGAAGGCCTGGGCGATGCGCTCCGGCGCGAGGGCGCTCGTGACGGGACCGTGGTAGAGGACGCGGTGCCGGAGCAGGACGACCTCGTCGGCGAGCTGCGGGACCCCGTGGAGGTCGTGCGTCGCGACGAGCACCGTCCGCCCGTCCGCGGCGAGCTCGCGCAGGAGCCGCACGACGGTCGCCTCCGATGGTTTGTCGACCCCCGCGAAGGGCTCGTCGAGGAGCAGGATCTGCGCGTCCTGCGCGATCGCTCTCGCGAGGAATGCGCGTCGCAGCTGCCCGCCGGACAGTCGCCCGATCTGCCGGTCCGCGAGCGGCGCGAGCTCGACCCGCTCGAGCGCGGCGGCGACGGCCGAGCGATCCTCGGCGCGGACGCGTCGGGTGAGGCCTTGCCGCCCGTAGCGGCCCATCATGACGACCTCGCGGACGGAGATCGGGAAGCCCCGGTCGATCGCCTCGCGCTGGGGGACCCAGCCGACGAGCCCGCGACGGCGCGCTGCTGCCGGCTCGAGGCCGCCGAGCCGGACCTCGCCCGCCTCCGCGCGCACCGTGCCCATGATGGCGCCGAAGAGCGTCGACTTCCCCGCGCCGTTCATGCCGATGAGGGCCGTGACTCGGCCCGCGGGGATGTCGAGCCGCACGTCGTCGAGCGCGGTGACCTCGCCGTAGCGCACCGTGAGGCCGCGCACCTCGATCGCCGGCGACGTCGGCCCGCCCGCGCTCATGCCGCACCCCCCGCGAGCCCCGCCGTGATCCGCTCGGCGTCGACGCGGAGGAGGTCGAGGTAGGTCGGCACCGGGCCGCCGGGCTCCGACAGCGAGTCGACGTAGAGGACGCCGCCGTAGACCGCGTCGCTCGAGTCGACGACGCGCTGCATGGGCCGGTCGGAGACGGTCGACTCGCAGAAGACCGCGGGCACGTCGCGCTCGCGGACCGTGTCGATGACGGCGGCGATGCGCCGCGGGGTCGCCTGCTGCTCCGCATTGACCGGCCAGATGTACGCCTCGTCGAGCCCAAGGTCGCGGGCGAGATAGGAGAATGCGCCCTCGCAGCTCACGAGCACGCGCGCGGCCGTCGGCACCTCCGCGATCGCCGCGCGAAGCTCGTCCGCGACCCGACGGAGCTCGGCGCGGTACTCGGCGCCGCGCGCCGCGAATTCCTCGGCGTGCTCCGGCGCGAGCCGGCTGAAGGCCGCGACAAGGTTGTCGACGTAGGTCTCCGCGGCAACGGGGCTCATCCAGGCGTGCGGGTTCACGGCACCGTCGCCGACCGGGATCGGCTCGATGCCGGCCGAGGCGACGACGTGGGGGACGTCGAGGCCCTCGACGAACTGCTCGAACCACGCCTCGAGGTGGAGCCCGTTGTCGATGATGAGGTCGGCGTCCGCGGCGCGGACGAGGTCGCCGGGCGTCGGCTCGTAGCCGTGGATCTCGGCGCCCGGCTTCGTGAGCGATTCGACGCGGAGCGCGTCTCCCGCGACGCTGCGCGCCATGTCGGCGAGCACCGTGAACGTCGTGAGGACGACCGGCCGGGGGTCGTCCGGCTCGGCAGCGCGCTCCGTCCCCGCACCGGCCCCCGCGCAGCCCGAGAGTGCGAGCCCCGTCACGAGCCCTGCCGCGAGCGCACACCGACGCGTGCGCGCTGCGATGGCCGGGCTCGGCATGGCGTCCTCGCGATCCGTCGACGGGTTTCGGTGCACCGAATTCTCCCCATCATAGTTTCGGCGCGCCGAAATTCGCGCCCGCTCCCCGCCGCCTGTCGGGAGCGGGCGCGTAGCATGGCTCGCGTGGCCGACCAGCACACCGACATCGCCGAGCTCAGCTACGAGCAGGCCAGGGACGAGCTCATCGAGGTCGTGACCCGCCTCGAGCAGGGCGCCGTGACACTCGAGGAGTCGATCGCCCTCTGGGAGCGCGGCGAGGCGCTCGCGGCGCGCTGCGAGGAGTGGCTCCAGGGCGCGAAGCGACGGCTCGACGCCGCGCGGCAGTCGGCCGGAGCCGGCGAATGACGCTCCGGCCCGCCGAGGCCTGGGCGGAGATGCTCGCGGGCAACGAGCGCTTCATCGCCGGCGCCCCCGAGCACCCGCACCAGGACGCGGCCCGCCGCGAGAACGTCGCGAACGGCCAGGCGCCGATCGCCGCGCTCTTCGGCTGCAGCGACTCGCGGCTCGCCGCCGAGATCATCTTCGACCGCGGGCTCGGCGACCTCTTCGTCGTCCGCAACGCGGGCCAGGTCGTCTCGGACTCCGTCCTCGGGACGCTCGAGTACGCCGTCGCGATCCTCGAGATCCCCCTCATCGTCGTCCTCGGCCACGACTCCTGCGGCGCGGTCGCCGCCGCGCTCGCCGCGACGCGACCCGACGCCACACCCCTGCCCTCCCACATCGGCGGCATCGTCCGCCGCGTCTGGCCCGCCGTGCACCGGGTCCACCAGGAGCGCCCCGAGCTCCCCCTCCACGAGGCCGATCCCGCGGCCGTCGGCCGTGAGCACCTCCGCGACACGATCGCCGACCTCCTGCGCGAGTCCCGGGTCATCAGCGAGGCGGTCGAGGCCGGTACGCTGGCTGTCGTCGGGGCGAACTACCGACTGGCCGCGGGGCGCGTCGAGCCCGACGCCGTCGTCGGCCAGGTGTGACGAGCGGCGCCCCACCGCCAAGCCAGCACGGAAGGTCCCAGCGTGAGCACCCAGATCATCGACGGCATCGAGTACCGCGTCGAGCACGACACCATGGGCGAGGTCCTCGTCCCCGCGAGCGCGCTCTACGCCGCGCAGACCCAGCGGGCGGTCGAGAACTTCCCGATCTCGGGCCGCGGCCTCGAGGCGGCGCAGATCATCGCGCTCGCCCGGATCAAGCGGGCCGCCGCGATCGTCAACGGGCGCCGCGGGATCATCCCCGAGGACGTCGCCGCGGCGATCGTCGCCGCCGCCGAGGAGGTCATCGCCGGCGGTCACCTCGAGCAGTTCCCGATCGACGTGTACCAGACGGGCTCGGGCACCTCGTCGAACATGAACATGAACGAGGTCCTCGCCTCGCTCGCGAGCGCCTCGCTCGGCTCGCCCGTCCACCCGAACGACCACGTCAACGCCTCGCAGTCCTCGAACGACGTCTTCCCGACCTCCGTCCACCTCGCGGCGACCGGCGCGCTCATCCACGAGCTCGTCCCGGCCCTCGGGCACCTCGCCGAGGCGCTCCGCGCGAAGGCGGAGCTGTGGAAGGACGCCGTGAAGTCCGGACGCACGCACCTCATGGACGCGACGCCCGTCACGCTCGGGCAGGAATTCGCGGGCTACGCCCGGCAGATCGAGCTCGGCATCGAGCGGGTCGAGGCGGCGCTCCCCCGCGTCGCGGAGGTGCCCCTCGGCGGCACCGCGACCGGGACCGGCATCAACACGCCGCTCGGCTTCCCGCAGGAGGTCATCACCGAGCTCGCCGCCGACAGCGGTCTGCCGATCACCGAGGCGCTCGACCACTTCGAGGCGCAGGGCGCCCGCGACGGCCTCGTCGACGCCTCGGGCGCGCTCCGGGTCATCGCCGTGAGCCTCACGAAGATCAGCAACGACCTTCGCTGGATGGGCTCGGGGCCGAACACGGGGCTCGGCGAGCTTCACATCCCCGACCTCCAGCCCGGCTCCTCGATCATGCCGGGCAAGGTCAACCCGGTCGTCCCCGAGGCGGTCCTCATGGTCGCCGCACGGGTCATCGGCAACGACGCGACGATCGCCTGGGCCGGGGCGAGCGGCAGCTTCGAGCTCAACGTCGCGATCCCCGTCATGGGCAGCGCCCTCCTCGAGTCGATCCGGCTCCTCGCGAACGCCTCCCGCGTCCTCGCCGACAAGACGATCGCCGGCCTGCAGGCGAACCTCGAGCGCGCCCGGTTCCTCGCCGAAGCGTCCCCATCGATCGTCACGCCGCTCAACAAGCTCATCGGCTACGAGGCGGCGGCGAAGATCGCGAAGCACTCGGTCGCCCAGGGCATGACGATCCGCGAGGCCGTCATCGATCTCGGCTTCGTCGAGCGCGGCGAGCTGACGCTCGAGCAGCTCGACGAGAAGCTCGACGTCCTGTCGATGACGCACCCGAGCTGAGGCTCAGTCCCCCGCGAGATCAACGGCGAGCAGGACGTCCCCGCCGTCCTGGCTGAGCTCGGCCCGAGCACCGCGACGACGCAGGTCGGCGATCCCGAAGCCCGCCTCGACGCCGGGGCGCAGCCGCCCGGGTGACCGCAGCTCGAGGCGCACGCCCTCCGGCGTGCGGCGGAACTCGAGCGCCGCGGAGCCCGAGGCGCCGTGCCGCACGGCGTTCGTGAGCCCCTCGACCGCCGCGTCGAGCAGCACGGCGCTCGCCTGCGGACGCTCGGCGAGCCACGCCCACACCTCGGGCTCGTCGCGGCACTCGACCCGGATGGCGCGCGACCAGGACTCGATCGCGAGTCGCGCATTCCGCTCGACATCCTCCGGGCTGAGCACCTCGACGGCGTCCCCGTCGGGGAGGACCGCCTCCTTGAGCATCCGCTCGACGCGCCCCGTGAGCGCCGCGACCTCCTCCTCACCCGCGCTGCCGAGCCGGAGCCGGAGCGCGAGCGCGAGGACCTCGCCCTGCACCTGGTTGTGGAGGACGCGCGCGAGGCGTCCCCGGACGAGGTCGTGCTCGAGCCGGGCGGCGACGGCGGCGCGCTGACTGCGCAGCAGCAGCTCGGCCCGCTCCCGCTCGACCTCCTCGGCCTCGGCGAGCTCCGTGTGGGCGATCGCGATGAGGACCGCGACGACCGTGAAGCCGAGCGGCGTGTAGATCCAGTAGCCGAGCAGGATCTCGGCGCGGGTCGTCGGGCTCGTCGGCGGGAGGGGCAGGACGCTCTGATCGAGGAAGATGAAGGCGATCGCGACGCCGATGACGAGGTAGCCCGCGATGAGCGCGAGGAGCTGCCGCGTGCGGCCCCGCAGGCGGAGGAGACCGAGCAGCCAGCATCCCAGGAATGCGATGACGACCGCGGGCAGGAGCCTCCCGAGCCCCTCGAGGGGACCGTAGCCGATGAGCGCCGAGGGGTACATCATGCCCGCGAAGACGAGGACGACCGCCCACGGCGGCGCCGCGCGGAATCGCCGGAGGGCGGGCTGCCGAACCGTCGGACTCGGCCCGGTCGCCGACTCGAGCCCGACCTCGAAGACGTGGTGGCTGAGGGGGCGGATGACGTCGTGGGCGACGGCGCGGAGCTCCTCCTCCTGTCGCTGCCGGTCGAACGGGGGAGCGGTCGCCCGCGCGAGCGCGGCGCGCACCGGCGCCGCGACCCGCTCCTCGAACTCGGCGAGGAGCCGCGCCGTCGAGCGCTCCGCCGCCTCCGCCGCCCCGCCCGCGAGCGCGAGGTCGAGGCGCGCGCTGACCGCGCGGCGGCGCGCGATCGCGATGACGACGGCGAAGGCGAGCACGGCGGTCAGCGTGAGCAGCGCCGTGTTGAGGACGAATCGCAGCCACCAGGGGGTGTCGACGGGCGGCACCCCGAGGAGCGCGTGCAGCCAGGAGACGACGAGCGGTCGCCCGACCGCCATGACGACGATGGCGAGGGCGATCCAGGCGACACGGAGCAGGGGCCTCCCCACGACCCGCCGCTCGACCGCGCCGGCACCGAGGAACGCCGGGAGCAGGAGCAGCACGCCGACGAGCGCCGCGAGGAAGCCCGCGGCGCGCTCTCCCGCCGTCGTGGCCTGGTCGAAGCCGCCGTAGGTCGTCACGAGGAAGGGGGCGAGAATCGCCCAGGGCAGGAGCGAGAGGACGACCCGGGGCCGCTCGGCGCGCTGCGTCGCGTCGGTCATGCCGCCGCTCTCAGCCCGCCAGATCGTCGACCTCGACGAGGGGCACCCCGTCGATGTCGACGAGCAGTCGCTCGCCGAGCTCTTCGCCGAGCTGCACCGGCACGAGGAGCGTCTGCTGGATCACGCCCGACGGGTCGCAGCCCGCGACGTGGTCCTGGTCGACCGCGCCCGGCAGCCCCCAGAGGACGTCGATCTGGACCGTCTGCTCGCTCTCCGTCGCGACGACCCAGCGGGGGATGCAGGCGAGCGGTCCGGTCGCTTCGACGATGAGGTCGCCGGCACCGTAGCCCGTGAAGCCCTCGACGGGCGCGCTGCCGACGAGCCCCGACGGGCTCGCATCGCCGAGGAGGGTGAAGCGGCCGAGTTCGGCGAGGTAGTTCGGCGGGTAGCCCCTGTCGATCGGCTGATAGGCGCCGAGACGTCCGGGCACATAGCCCTCGGGAGATTCTGCGGCCGCGACGACGACCCGGTCAACGAGTCGCGGGGTCGGCGCACCCCACATGAGCTCGACCGCGCTCGGCTCCGGCGCCGCCGCCGGCCGTTCGAGGACGGCCGCGCCGAGCTGGAGCCCGCCGACGACGAGCAGACCGAGCAGGCCGAGCGCGGAGATCGCCCGACGCAGCCCGTGGAGGGCATCGCCCGGCTCGCTCTCGTCGGGGTCGCGCGCCGACCAGCCGAAGAGCACCCGCCACTGGTTCCTGGGCGCGACGAGCCCCCAGAGCAGTACCGCGCCGAGGATGGCGACGGCGGCGGTCGGCAGCCACGTCGTCACCCGGCAAGACTACTCGGCCGCACCGACCCCGCTCAGGCGAGCTCCTGTCCGTCGAGGAGCTCGCTGACGAGCGCCGCGATCGCGGATCGCTCCGAGCGCTGCAGCGTGATGTGCCCGAAAAGGTCGTGACCCTTGAGCGTCTCGATGACGCTCGCGATCCCGTCGTGCCGCCCCACGAGCAGGTTGTCGCGCTGCGCGACGTCATGCGTCAGCACGACGCGGGAGTTCTGGCCGATCCGGCTCAGCATCGTCAGGAGCACGTTCCGCTCGAGCGACTGCGCCTCGTCGACGATGACGAATGCGTCGTGGAGCGACCGCCCGCGGATGTGCGTGAGCGGCAGCACCTCGAGGATGCCGCGCTCGAGGACCTCGTCGAGGACGTTCTGCGAGACGACCGAGCCGAGCGTGTCGAAGACGGCCTGCGCCCACGGGTTCATCTTCTCCGCCTGGTCGCCGGGGAGGTAGCCGAGCTCCTGCCCCCCGACGGCGTAGAGCGGCCGGAAGACCATGATCTTGCGGTGCTGCTGCTGCTCGAGGACCGCCTCGAGCCCGGCGCAGAGCGCGAGGGCGGACTTGCCCGTCCCGGCGCGGCCGCCGAGCGAGACGATGCCGACCGAGGGATCCATGAGCAGGTCGATCGCGAGCCGCTGCTCGGCGCTGCGGCCGTGGAGGCCGAAGACGTCGCGATCGCCGCGGACGAGCCTCACCTCGCCCTCGCCCGTGACGCGCCCGAGCGCCGAGCCCCGCTCGGAGTGGATGATGAGCCCCGTGTTCCGCGGCAGCCCGGCCGCGAGCCGGGTGCTGAGCACCTCCTCCTCGTAGAGCGCCGCCATCTCGCGGCTGCTCAGCGAGATCTCCTGCTGGCCCGTCCAGCCGCTGTCGACGGCCTGCTCGGCCCGGTACTCCTCGGCGGCGAGCCCGATCGAGGCGGCCTTGACGCGCATCGGGAGGTCCTTCGAGACGACCGTGACGTCGAGGCCGTCGCCCGCGAGGTTGAGCGCGACGGCGAGGATCCGCGAGTCGTTGTCGCCGAGCTGGAGGCCGGACGGCAGGACCGCCTGATTCGTGTGGTTGAGCTCGACTCGGAGGCTGCCGCCCTCGCCGACCGCGATCGGGAAGTCGAGGCGCTCGTGCTCGGCACGCAGGTCGTCGAGGTGGCGCAGGGCCTGCCTCGCGAAGAAGCCGAGCTCGGGGTCGTGGCGCTTCTTCTCGAGCTCGCTGATGACGACGACCGGGATGACGACGCTGTGCTCGGCGAAGCGGAAGAGCGCCTTCGGGTCCGACAGCAGGACCGAGGTGTCGAGGACGTAGGTGCGCTGGGCGGTGCGATCACCCCCCGCCGACGGCTCGGCACCCTTCGGTGCGGTGGTCTGCGGACGGTGATGCTCGGCCACGAACAGGGCTCCGTTCCCGGGCCCACCGAGACGCGAGCCCGATGCCCCTGACGCTACGCCGGGGCCATCGACGGGCGCGGGCGCGACACGCCACGTCGGGCGCGCATTCCTCCCGTGTTCACCCTCAGGCGCCGAAGCGGCGGTCGCGCTCCCCGTAGGCCCGGAGCGCGCGGAGGAAATCGACCTCGCGGAAGTCGGGCCCGAGCGCCTCGACGAAGTAGAACTCCGAATGCGCGGCCTGCCAGAGCATGAAGTCGCTGAGCCGCTGCTCCCCCGAGGTGCGGATGACGAGGTCCGGGTCGGGCTGACCGCCCGTGTAGAGATGCTCGCCGATCGTCTCTGGGGTGAGCAGCTCGGCGAGGTCCTCGAGCCGCCCGCCCTCGCGCCCGTGCTCGCGGACGATCGAGCGCATCGCGTCGACGATCTCGCGCCGCCCGCCGTAGCCGACCGCGAGATTGACCTGCATGCCGCTCGCGTCGGCGGTCGCCGCCTCGGCGGCCGCGAGGCGCTCGGCCAGCCTCGGGGGCAGCTCCGTCGCCGCGCCGACGTGCTTGATGCGCCAGTCGCGGAACCGGCTGAGGTCCTCCGCGAGGTCGCCGATGATCTCGGCGAGACCGTCGAGCTCGCTCGCGGGACGCTTCTCGAGGTTGTCGCTCGACAGGAGGTAGAGCGTCGTGTGCCGGATGCCGAGGTCATCGCACCACACGAGGAAGTCCCGGTAGACGCCCGCCCCCGCCCGATAGCCGTGGTCGGGCGAGTCGAGGCCGCGCTCCCTCGCCCAGCGCCGGTTGCCGTCGACGATCATCGCGACGTGACCGGGCAGGCGGTCGTGGTCGAGCGCCCTGCGCAGGCGGCGCTGGTACAGCCGGTAGAGCAGCCCGCTCGGCTGGGGCTCCCGCACCTGGCGCTCCGGGTTCACGTCGGATACGGTACCGCGCGCGGCTGACATCGCCCGCACTCGGCCGACACCCAGCGGGGCGGTGTCGGCCCGGCGTATGCTCCAGGAATGACGGCCACGATCCCGCCCGCGGCGCGCATCACCGAGCCCCTCGCCGAGGCGAAGCCGACGTGGCGTGGCTGGATCCACGCGGGCACGCTCCCCGCGGCGATCGCGCTCGGCATCGTCCTCGTCTGCCTCGCCGACGGCGTGCTCGGCAAGCTCATGAGCGCCGTCTTCTTCCTCACGACCGTGCTCCTCTTCGGCGGCTCCGCGCTCTACCACCGCTTCAACTGGTCGCCGGCGACGAAGGCGGTCCTCCGCCGCATCGACCACGCGAACATCTTCCTGCTCATCGCGGGGACCTACACGCCGATCGCGACCCTCGGGCTGCCGATGCCGCAGAGCGTCATCCTCATCTCGATCGTGTGGGGCGTCGCCCTCGCGGGCATCGCCTTCCGGGTGTTCTGGCTCTCCGCGCCCCGCTGGCTCTACGTCGTCCTCTACCTCGGCCTCGGCTGGGCCGCGCTCATGTACGTCGTCGACTTCTTCCACTGGATCCCGGTGTCGATGATCCTCGTCTTCGTCGGCGGCCTCTTCTACACGGCCGGCGCGGTCGTCTACGCGCTCAAGCGCCCGAACCCCTCGCCGAAGCACTTCGGCTTCCACGAGATCTTCCACGCCTGCACGCTCGCGGCGTTCCTCTGCCACTGGACGGCGGTCCTGCTCGTCGCCGTGTGGCCGCCGAGCTTCGCCTGAGCCCGGCGGCCGGGGGCCTCAGCCCTGGTAGGTGAGGATCCGCTCGAGCTCCTCGGCGGGCTTCTTCTCGCCGACCGGGATCGCGATGTCGAGCACGTTCTCCCGCGGCGGGATCGGGCAGGTCACGAAGTTCGTGAAGGCGCACGGTAGCGGGATGAGGTAGTTGAAGTCGATCCAGTCGATGCGGGTGCGCGCCTCGTCGGCCCACTCGGCCTCGACGACCCGGCCGGCACCATAGGTCGTCTTGCCGCTCGTCGCGTCGCGGAGGTGGACGACCGGGTGGATCCCCGTCGCGGACTCCTTGCCGATGACGACGAGGTCGAATGCGCGGCCCTCGAGCTCGACGCGGAGCGTCCCGATCCGCGTCGTCGTCTCCCGCACCCCCTGCTCGACCGTCTCCTGCTCGACATCGAGCGCGGCGGCCGGCGTGAAGACGGCGGGCACGCGCCAGGCCGGGTCGTAGTCGTAGGCCTCGATGCCCCAGAAGTCCTTCGCCGCCGAGACCTTCGGGTCGCGGACCCGGACGCCGAAGATGCGCTCCCCCGCGTTGTTCGTCCGCGGGATCGTCTCGACCTCGAGATCGCCGAAGAAGACGGGGACGCTCCGGCCATGGCCATAGCTCTGGTTGCGGCCCGTGACGATCTCGACGGGGGCCGTCGGGTACTCGCCGTCGACCGAGAGCGTGGGCCCCTCGGCCGGCGGGGTGAAGATCACGCGGCCGTCGACGACGGCCCACGTCCCCGGGAGCCCGTCGAGCGCGACCGGGTCCTGGCCCTCGTGGAGCCAGTGCTGGGCGACGAGCGACGGCCAGCCGTACGGGCGGGAGAGCGTCGCGATGCGCTGGTGACGCCACTCGCGCCAGAGGCCTTCGAGGTGTTCCTTGACGGGCATTGCCGGGTTCCTTTCGTCGAAAACTGGGCTCAGGCGCTCAGTCGGCGGAGCGCCTCGAGCGTCGTGGGGGCGAGGTCGATCGTCGCGGGCAGGCCATCGCTCGTGAGCGGCAGCCGGTCGAGCCGTCCCGGTGCGTGACCGCCCGCCTGCTCCCAACGCTCGACGAGCTCCGCGCATGCCCGCGCGGTCTGCGCATTCGGCGGCTCGAAGGCGACGACGAGCGCGCCGCGCGGCGCGAAGAGGCCCTCGCGGGGCGCGGTCGAGGCGCCGCCGACCGCGACGCCCGCGAGCAGCTGGACGATGAGGCCGAGGAGCGAGGCGTGGAGTCCGCCCGGGAGCAGCGCGGCGACGGCGGACGGGTCGACGGTCGGCGCGCCCGCCGCATCGACGGCGATCCCGGGCTCGAGCGCCTCACCGCGCTCGGCCCGGCCGCGAAGCGCCGCGATCGTCGTCGGGGCCGTCGCGAAGTCGAGGACGAGGGGCGGCGCGCCCTCCCTCGGCACGGCGATCGCGATGGGGTTCGTCCCGATGACCGGCGCCGTCCCGCCGAGCGGTGCGACGAATGGCGCCGACTCGGCGAGGACGAGGCCGATGCGGCCCTCGGCGGCGATGCTTCGCGCGGCGCAGCCGATCACGCCGGTCGCGCCGAGGTCGCGCAGCCCGACGATGCCCGCCCCGGTCTCCGCGGCGGTCCGCGACGCCGCGCCGACGGCCCTCGCGAGCGCGACGAGACCGGGGACGCCCGCCGCGTCGAGGGCGGCGACGGAGCTCGAGGTCGGGACGGGCAGGGCCGTGCCGGGCTCGGCGGCGTCACCGAGCTCGCGGAGGAGCATGGCCAGCCCGAAGCGGGGATGCCCGAGCAGCTCCGCCTGGAGCAGCCAGAACGCCGCCCGCTCGAGGTCCTCGCGGGGACCATCGTCGCGGCGAGCGAGCGCCGCGACGATGAGGGCGAGCAGATCGCCCGTCGGGACCGCGACGCTGGCCGGCTCCGCGCTCACGGCTCGACCGCCTCGGGCAGACGGGGGATCGCGGCGGTGAGCGCCCGCGTGTACGGCTCGCGCGGCGAGGCGAAGACCTCGCCGACCTCGCCCGACTCGACGACGCGCCCGTCCTTCATGACGAGGACGCGGTCCGCGATGTGCTGGACGACCCCGAGATCGTGCGAGATGAAGACGATCGCGATGCCGCGCTCGACGCGGAGCCGCGCGAGGAGATCGAGGACCTGCGCCTGGACCGTGACGTCGAGCGCCGAGACGGCCTCGTCGCAGACGAGCACGTCGGGCTCGGTCGCGAGCGCCCGCGCGATCGCGACCCGCTGCCGCTGCCCGCCCGAGAGCGTCCGCGGCCGGCGGTCGAGGTGACGCGAATCGAGGCCGACCGCCTCGAGGAGCTCGAGCGCGCGGGCGCGGCGGGCCGCCCTGCGGAGCCCAGGCAGCGCCTCGCCGATGATCCGGGCGACGGTGTAGCGGGGGTCGAAGGACCCGAGCGGGTCCTGCGAGACGGTCTGCATCCGGCGCCGCAGCGCCCGGCGCTCGCCGCCCGCGACCTCCGTCCAGCGTCGACCGTGGGCGAGGACCTCGCCCGCGTCGGGCGCCACGAGCCCGAGCAGGATGCGGCCGAGCGTCGACTTGCCCGAGCCGGACTCCCCGACGATGCCGAGCACCTCACCGGCCCGCAGCTCGAGCGAGACGTCGTCGACCGCGGTGAGCTGCCGGCCCGCGATGCGGAACCGCTTCGTCACGCCGCTCGCGAGCACGACGGGGGCGGCATCCGCGGGGCGCGGCGCGACGCGCGGCAGCGGCTCCCCCGTGACGAGCGAGCGCCCCCGCGCGGCCGCGGCGGGGACCGAACGGATGAGCTGCCTCGTGTACTCGGCGCGCGGCGCGGTGAGCACCTGCCGGGTGGCGCCCTGCTCGACGACCTCGCCCGCCCGCAGCACGAGGACGCGATCGGCGAGCTCGCTGACGACCGCGAGGTCGTGCGAGATGAGCAGGAGCCCCTTGCCCTCGGCCTTGAGCCGGCCGAGCAGCTCGAGGATGCGCGCCTGGACCGTGACGTCGAGGGCCGTCGTCGGCTCGTCGGCGATGAGGATCTCGGGCCCGGCGCTCAGGGCGGCGGCGATGAGCGCCCGCTGCCGGAGGCCACCCGAGAGCTCGTGCGGGAACTGCTTCGCGCGGAGCGCCGGCTCGGGCACCCCGACCGCCGCGAGGAGGCCCTGCACCGCCGCGGGACGCTCGGCGCCCGGCACGATGCCGTGCACCTCGATCGCCTCGGCGACCTCCGCGCCGACGCGGCGCAGCGGATCGAGCGAGCCGAGCGCGTCCTGGAGCACGAGCCCGATCCCCCGCCCGCGCACCCCGCGCCACTCGCGCTCCCCGAGCCCGAGCAGGTCCGTGTCGCGCCAGCGCAGCGCCGCCGCGGCGACCTCGGCATCGCGCCCCGCGACGCCGAGGAGCGCTCTCGCCGTCACGGACTTCCCCGAGCCGGACTCGCCAACGAGCGCCACGCATTCGCCGGCAGCGATCTCGAAACCCACGCCGCCGACGACCTGCACGCCGCCGAAGCGCACCCGAAGGTCCTCCACCCGGAGGATCGGCGCGCTCATCGGCCCGTCCCCGAGACGAATCGGCGCTGCAGCCAGCGCCCGACGACGTTGATCGCGACGACGGTCACGGCGAGGAAGACCCCGGGCCAGACCCCGAGCCAGGGCGCGAGCGCGAGGTAGTTGCGGCTCTCCGAGAGCATGAGCCCCCATTCCGGCGTCGGCGGCTGCGCGCCGAGACCGACGAAGCTGAGCGCCGAGCCCGAGATGATCGCCGTGCCGATCCCGATCGTCGCGAGGACGAGGAGCGGCCCCATCGCGTTCGGCAGGACGTGCCGGATCGCGACGAGGACGCCCGGCACGCCGAGGCCCGAGGCCGCCTCGACGTAGCCGGCGGAGCGCACGACCTGGACCTGGCTCCGCAGCACCCGCGCGTAGCCGGGGATCGCGCCGACCCCGATCGCGATGATGAGGGTCGGCAGGCTCACCCCGAGGATCGCGATGAGCACGATCGCGATGAGCAGGTCGGGGAACGCGAAGAGGATGTCGAGCGCGCGCGAGAGCACCCGGTCGACGATGCCGCGCGAGAGGCCGGCGAGCACCCCGATGACGATGCCGCCGAGGAGGCTCACGAGGACGGCGCCGAGGCCGAGCAGGAGGCTCGTTCGGGCGCCGTGGATGACGCGGGCGAGCACATCCCGCCCGAGCTGATCCGTGCCGAACGGATGATCGGCGCTCGGCGGCTGCAGCGCATTCGTCGGATCGGCGAGGAGCGGATCGATCCGCACGAATGCGTCGGGGAACGCCGCGAGGACGATGACGGCGAGCAGGAGGACCCCCGCGAGGAGCGCGATGATCGCACCGCCGCCGGGCGCGCGACGACCGCTCGTCTCGGTACTGAGGGCGGCGCTCGAGATCACCATGCGCGACGCACCCCCGACTCCGATCTGAGCCGCGGATCGATCGCCGCCGCGAGGATGTCGACGATCGAGTTGACGACGACGAAGACGAGCGAGCCGAAGACGATGATGCCCATGATGAGCGGCATGTCGTTCGCGATGACCGCGTTGAGGAGGACGCGGCCGAGGCCGGGCCGCGCGAAGAGCGTCTCGATGACGGCGGTCCCGATGAGGAGGGAGCCGAGCACGGCGCCCGAGAAGTTGAGCGCGGGCAGCACGGCGTGCCGGAGGACGTGCCGCAGCCGGACGCGCAGCTCGCCCGCGCCCCGAGTCCGGGCCGTGATGATGAACGGCTGCTCGAGCGTCTCGTCCATCCGCTCGCGCAGCACCTGCGCGAGGATCCCCGTGATCGGGATCGCCAGGGTCACGGCGGGCAGCACGAGCGACTCGATGCCGCGGGCGCCGCTCGAGGGGAAGATCGGGATCGCGAAGGAGAACGCGGTGAGCAGCAGCAGGCCGATCCAGAACGACGGGACGGAGATCGCGAGCAGCTCGACCGTCTGCGTGATGACCGAGGCGACCGGCCCGCGCCCCGCCGACGCCGTCGCGCCGAACACGGCGAAGACGATCGCGAGGCCGAGCGCGGCCGCCGCGAGCGCGGCGGTCGGACCGATGCTGCCCGCGATGATCTCGGTGACCGGCTGCCGCATCTGATAGCTGTGGCCGAGATCGCCGTGGAGGATGCCCGTGATGAACTGCCAGTACTGCTCCCACACGGAGCGGTCGAGGCCGTAGTCGGCGATGACCTCGGCGCGCACGTCGGGCGTGATCTCGAAGATGCCCTTGAGCAGGACGTCGACGGGATCGCCCGGCATGAGCTGCAGGACCACGAAGACGAACGTCGCCGCGACGAAGAGGACGATGACGATGTCGACGAGCTTCGCGAGCGCCGTGCGGCCGACGACGGCGAGGCGCGACGCGACGACGGGACGGGCCGCGAGACCCGTCCCGTCGTCGGTCGCCGGCAGGGTCACGGGGTGGCGACCCGCTCGACGTCGGTGAAGGCCGTCGGGTAGCCCGTGAGGTCGAACTCGACGCCGGTGAACTCGGGGCTCACGCCGACGATGAAGTTCTGCACGTAGATCGGCAGGACGACCCGCTGCTCGCTCAGCCGATCCTGGATATTCCGGTAGAGCTCCGCGCGGTGCGCGTCATCGTCCATCGTCGCCCAGGCCTCGAAGAGCCAGCCGGTCACCTCGTCGTCGTCGTACTTCGGGTAATTGACGATCGGGCCCGCGACCGTGAGGAGGATGAACGCGTCGGACTGGCCCCACGACTCGGCCGCGATCTCGAAGGTCCCCTCGTCAATGCGGGCGAGGTAGCTCGCCGTGTCGAGCTTCTCGATCTCGATGTCGATGCCCGCCTTCCGCGCGTCCGCCTGGATCGCCTCCGCGAGGACGTCGCGCTGGTCGCGGATGTCGCCCCCGTCGAAGATCCAGCGGAGCCGGAGCGGCTCGCCCGCGGCGTCGACGAGGATGCCGTCGGCGTTCTTCGTCGCGTACCCGGCCTCCGCGAGCAGCTTGCCGGCGGCGGCCTGGTCGTAGGCGTAGCTGCCGACGAGGTCCTCGGCGTAGGCGCCGGCCGGGGGCGTCGCCGGGGCGAGGACCGTCCACGCCCGGTCGTAACGACCCGCGTAGATGCTGTCGACGATGCCGTCGAGGTCGACGGCGCGGAAGAGCGCGTCGCGCACCTTGATGTCCGCGGTCGGGCCAGAGGCGGTGTTGAGCGTCGCGACGTACGGGACGCCCGTCGAGGGCGCGGTCACGAGGTCGAAGCCAGCCTGCTCGAGCGCGTCCGCGTTGAGCGGCGGCACCGCCGAGGCGGCATCGGCCTGCCCCGACTGGAGCGCGCCGATGCGCGCCTGCGCCTCGGGGACGAAGCGCAGCTCGACCCGCTCGAGCTTCGCCGTGCCCTCACGGGGGCCCCACGCGTAGGCGTCGTTGCGCTCGAGGAGGAGCGACTCGCCCTTGACGTACTCCTTCGGGATGAAGGGGCCGGTCCCGACGAGGGTCGTGGGGTCGGCGCAGCGGTCGCCGTCGTTGAACTGCTCGAGCGACTCCGAGGAATAGACCGGGAAGTCCGGCGCCGCGAGCTGCTGGAGGAAGTTCGCCTGGGGGCTGTCGAGCACGACCTCCCAGGTCTCGTCGTCGACGACGCGGTGGTTGTCGGGGGTCAGCCAGTTGAGGCTGACGAGCGTGTTGCCCTCGGTGAAGAACCGGTCGGCGTTCGCCTGGAAGTCGTTCGCGTCGAGCGTCGTGCCGTCGTGGAAGGTGACGCCCTGGCGGACGTGGAGCGTCCAGGTCAGCCCGTCCTCCGAGACCTCCCATTCGTCGACGAGGCCCGGCGAGTACGAGCCGTCGGTGCCCTGGACGATGAGCGGGTCGAGGATCTGCCGCGTGACGTTGTAGTTCGCGAGGTTCCGGTAGCCGCCGATGTCGAAGCAGACCGGCTCGAGGTCGCTCAGGAAGACGAAGGTCTCGTCCTGGTCGCCCGCGGGGCCGGCGCAGCCGGCGACGAGCACGGCCGTCGAGGCGGCGGCGACCGCCGCGACCGCGGCGCGTCGAATGGTCCTGGTCATTGCTGGGTCTCGCTCTCTTGGAGGGTGCGTCGGCTCGCGCCGCGCAGATGCACCGTCAAGTCAACGAGGTCGACGCCGCCCCGTCAAAGCGGGGCCACCAGCGTTACCTACTGTTTCCCCGGACCCGACGCTACGCCGTGTACGGCTTCGCCGTGACGATCTCGACGCTGATCGAGCGGCCGTTCGGCGCCGTGTAGCTCGCGGACTCGCCGGCCTTGAGCCCGAGGATCGCGCGCCCGAGCGGGCTCTCGACGCTGTAGACGTCGATGTCGGCGTCACCGGCGATCTCGCGCGAGCCGAGGACGAACTGCGTCTCGTCGCCGAGAATGCGCGCCGTCACGAGCATGCCCGGCTCGACGACGCCGTCATCCGGCGGCGTGCCGACGACGGCATGCCGCAGCAGCTCGGTGAGCTGACGGATCCGCGCCTCGATCTTGCCCTGCTCGTCCTTGGCGGCGTGGTAACCGCCGTTCTCCTTGAGGTCCCCCTCCTCGCGAGCTGCCTCGATCCGCTTCGCGATCTCGGCGCGGCCCTCGCCGACGAGCTGCGCGAGCTCGGCCTGCAGACGGTCATGCGCCTCGGGGGTCAGCCACGTCACGTTCTCAGCCACGACATGCACTCCTTCGGGCATCACGGCGGGCACTGCTGCCCGATATGCGAAGAACCCGCCGGAACACGGCGGGTTCGTTGACTACCGCCGATTCTAGGCCACCCAGCAGCGGTACACCAAACCGGTCACGGGTGCTTCGGAGGTGAGGATCGGCTCGCTGAGCTGCCGGATCCGCCGCTCGGAGGCGGGCACGTCGACGATGCGCCAGCCGACGATCGCGAAGGCCTGGTTCATCGCATACACGGCGCATCGCGCATCGAGCCCCGGCTCGACCGTGAGCTCCCACTCCGCGGAGATCCGGCTCGCCGGATCGAGGATCGTGTAGCCCGTGTCCCGCCAGACGGCCTGCGGCGCGGTCTCGACGGGCCTCGCCCAGACGAACCACGCGATCGCGGCGACCACGATCGCACCCGCGACCGACCAGACGATCGCCCGCCGCGCACCCGCCGATCGGCGGCCGTAGCGCGCATCGAGATCCGTCACAGTCCCCCAGCGTAGGCTGAGCGATCGTGATGGACCTGATCGCGCTCGCCGCGGAGACCGGCCTCGATGAGAATCAGGTGACCCCCGGGGTCGTCGGCTTCGTCATCACCGCCGTGCTCTTCGTCGTCGTCATCCTGCTCGCCCTCGACATGGTGCGTCGCGTGCGGCGGGTGCGCTACCGTGCCGAGTCCCGCCAGCGCATCGCCGAGGAACTCGAGGAGACCGGCTCCGCGGACTGAGGCCGACTCAGCCGACGACGCGCGGCCGGTAGCCAGCGTCGCGCAGCTGCGCGAGGACGAAGTCCGCGTGCTCGGCCCCACGGGTCTCCATGTGGAGCTCGATCTCGACCTCGCTGATCTTGAGGTCGAGATTGTGCCGCGAGTACCGCACCTCGACGACGTTCGCGTTCGCCTTGGCGATGACGTCGGAGATGGTCGCGAGCTGACCGGGACGGTCCGGTAAGGGGATGATGACCTTGAGGTAGCGCTTCGAGGCGGTGAGCCCTCGGCTGACGACCCGCTCCATGAGCAGCGGGTCGATGTTCCCGCCCGACAGCAGCACGAGGGTGCGCCCGGTCGCCCGGATGCTCCCGTGGAGGATCGCGGCGACGCCGACGGCCCCCGCGGGCTCGACGACGAGCTTCGCTCGCTCGAGCAGGACGACGAGCGCCCTCGCGATCTCGTCGTCCGAGACGGTCACGATCCCGTCGAGGTGCTCCTCGACGACGGGGAACGTCAGCTCGCCGGGCCTCGCCACCGCGATGCCGTCGGCGATCGTGCGGCCGATGCTCGCCGTCATGACCTTGCCGGCCTCGAGCGATGGCAGGAAGCCGGCCGCGTGCTGGGCCTGCACCCCGATGACCTGGACGGACCGTCCCGCTTCGGCGGCGAGCTGCTTGATCGCCGCGGCGACCCCCGCCGCGAGCCCACCGCCGCCGACCGGCAGGACGACCGTGTCGAGATCCGGGACCTGCTCCCAGATCTCGAGCCCGAGCGTCGCCTGCCCCGCGATGACGTCGACATGGTCGAAGGGCGGGATGAAGACCCCACCCGTCGACTCCGCGTAGTCGATCGCCGCCGCATTCGTCTCATCGAAGATCGCCCCGACGAGCTTGACGTCGGCGCCGTAGCCGCGCGTCGCCTGGAGCTTCGGGAGCGCGACGCCGACGGGCATGAAGATCGTCGCCCTGATGCCGAGCTCGCGCGCCGCGAGCGCGACCCCCTGCGCGTGGTTGCCGGCCGAGGCCGCGACGACGCCGCGGGCGCGCTCGCCCTCGCTGAGTCGGGCGAGGCGGTTGTAGGCGCCGCGCACCTTGTAGGAGCCCGTGCGCTGCAGATTCTCGCACTTCAGGTAGACCGGACTGCCGAGCACCTCCCGCAGCGCGCGCGAGGTCTGGATGGGCGTCACCTCGGCGATCTGCGAGACGACCGTGCGCGCGGCGCGGATCTCATCGAGGCTCGGCCCGAGGTAGTCGGCGCTGCTCATCGGTCGCCGGTCCGCTCGTCCACACCACTATTTTGGCCCCTTTCGGCAGGCCCATCCGACGCGGGCTCGTGCTCACCCCCTGTCGGGCGCGCCGCGAGATGTCGCACGACCGAGTTCGCGACCGCGATGAGCGGGACGGCGAAGAGCGCTCCGGGGATGCCGGCGATGAGCGAGCCGGCGGCGACGCCGAACACGACCGCGAGCGGGTGCACCTTGACCGCCGTCCCCATGACGAGCGGCTGGAGGACGTGGCCCTCGACCTGCTGCACGATGAGGACGATCGCGAGCATGATGATCGCGGGGATCGGCCCGAGGTAGACGAGCGCGACGAGGACGGCGAAGGCCCCCGTGACGAGCGCCCCGACGAAGGGGATGAAGGAGCCGAGGAACACCGCGATCGCGAGGGGGATGACGAGCGGGAAGCCGCCCGCGAAGAGGCCGAGGATCCAGGCGCCGAGGCCGATGCCGACCGCGTCGACGGCGGCGACGAAGACCTGGACCCGCGTGAACGTCGAGAGCGTCGACCACGCCGCCTCCGCAGCGCCGCCGACCGCGACCCGCGCGCGGCGCGGGAAGAGCCCGAGGGTCCAGCGCCAGATGCGGCGCCCGTCGATGAGCAGGAAGAGCGTCGCGAAGAGCGTGAGCAGGAGCCCCGCGGCGACATGCCCCGCCGTCGAGCCGAGGCTCAGCACGCGGTCCCAGAAGTCCGCGTCCTGCTGGAAGGCGCCCCACCACTCGGCGAGCCGGTCGGAGAGGTCGCCGAGCTCATAGTGGAACGGCGGGCCCGCGAGCCATCCCGAGATCTGCTCCGCGGCCTCGAGCGTCTTGTCGCGGAGGTCGGCGAAGCCGCCGCGGACCTGCCACACGACGAGGGCGACGAGCCCGCCGATGAGCGCGAGCGCCCCGAGGAATGCGACGAGGATCGCGAGCCAGCGCGGCCAGCGGTGGCGCTGCAGCCACTCGCTGAACGGCACGAGGACGCTCGCGAGGAGCAGCGAGATGAGGAAGGGGATGACGACGACCCGGAACGCGACGATGAGCGCGATGACGACGGCGATGACGCCGCCGACCGCGAGCAGCCGCCACGACCAGGCACCGGCCGTCCTGAGCCCCCTCGGGACGGACTCGCCGCGGGCGTCGTCGGCCGTCGCGTGGCTGCGCTGCATGGCAGCGAGTGTATGCCCGCGACCTTCGAGGACGTCGGCGGCCCGCGCTATCGTGGCGCCCGTGGGACGGCGGCGAGACGGGACGGAGTCGATGCGCGCCGGGGAGGCGCGCCGCATGCTGCTCGCGGCTCAGGGCTTCGCGCGGGCGAGGCCGTCCGAGGTCGGGACGCGGCAGCTGCGGAGCGCGATCGAGCGACTCGGACTCCTGCAGCTCGACTCGGTCAACGTCTATGAGCGGTCCCACTACCTCCCGCTCCAGGCCCGCCTCGGCGGCTACGACAAGACGCTGCTCGACCGCCTCGTCTTCGGTGGTGGGCCGCGCTCGGCCTTCACCGAGTATTGGGCGCACGAGGCGGCCATCATCCCGGTCGACGACCTGCCGCTCTGGGGCTGGCGAATGGCCGAGTACCGCGCGAAACGGCACGCGCGCGCCGACGGCTGGGTGCATGGCGGTCGGCGGATGCTCGACTGGCTCCGCCGCGAGCTGGCCGCGCGGGGTCCGCTCGCGGCGAGCGAGATCGAGCACGAGGACCGCCGGCGCACGGGACCCTGGTGGGGCTGGGACGACGTCAAGCTCGGGCTCGAGTACCTCTTCGAGTGGGGCGAGGTCGCGACGGCCGGCCGGACCCGCTTCGAGCGGCGCTACGGACTGCCGGAGCAGGTGCTGCCGACGCGCGTCCTCGACGCCCCCGAGCTGCCGCGGGAGGCGGCGATCCGCGAGCTCGTCCGCCGGTCGGCCATCGCGCTCGGTGTCGGCACGGCCAACGACCTCCGTGACTACTACCGGCTCCGCGCGGGCGACGTGCGACCGGCGATCGCTTCGCTCGTCGAGGCCGGCGAGCTCATCCCCGTCGCGGTCGATGGCTGGTCGGCCCCCGCGTGGCGTCACCGCGATGCCAGGCTGCCGCGACGCATCGACGCGGCAGCGCTCCTCTCCCCCTTCGACCCTCTCGTCTGGGACCGCGACCGGGCGCATCGGCACTGGGACTTCCACTACCGGATCGAGATCTACACTCCGGCGGCGAAGCGCCGCTACGGCTACTACAGCCTCCCGATCCTCCTCGACGAGTCGGTCGTCGGACGCATCGACCTCAAATCGGACCGCCGCGACCAGACGCTCCTCGTCCAGTCGGCCTGGCGGGAGGAGTCCCCCGCCGGCCTCGCCGCCGACCCCGCCCGCATCGCCGAGCTCGTCCGCGAGGCGGCCGCCTGGCAGTGCCTCGACGCGATCCGGGTCGCCGAGCGGGGAACGCTTGCGGCCGCGCTCCGCGCGCACCTCTGAGCTCGGCCCGGGCAGGATGGTCGGGTGGAGTGCGGGTATCACGAGCGCGACGAGTGCCGCTCGTGCACGGCGATCGGGGTGCCGATCGCGCGACAGCGCGCGACGAAGCAGGAGCTCGCCGAGGCCGCCGTCGCGAGGGCGCCGCAGGGCTCCTCCGACCTCGAGTGGCTCCCGGCCTTCGGGGGCCCCGAGGCCGACTACCGGAACAAGGCGAAGATGGTCGTCGGCGGGACGGCCGCGGCGCCGACGCTCGGCATCCTCGACGCCGAGCGTCGCGGCGTCGACCTCCGCGGCTGCGGAATCCTCGCCCCCGGCCTCCGCGCCGCGATGCCCGCGCTCGCCGGCTTCATCACCGAGGCCGGCCTGACCCCCTACGACGTACCCACCCGCCGCGGCGAGCTCAAGCACCTCCTCGTCACGGAGTCACCCGATCACGAGCTCATGGTCCGCTTCGTCCTCCGCTCGACCGAGGCGCTCCCCCGCATCCGCAAACACCTCGACGGCCTCCTCGCCACCCTCCCCATCCGGGTCGCGACCGTCAACCTGCTCCCCGCGCACGCCGCCCTCCTCGAGGGCGAGGAGGAGCACGTCCTCACCGAGGCCGCCATGCTCCCCATGCGGCTCGACGGCCTCACGCTACTCCTCCCGCCGCGGAGCTTCTTCCAGACGAACACCGCCGTCGCCGCCGCGCTCTACCGGCAGGCGGCTGATTGGGCGGCCCGCGAGCTCGACCCCGGACGGCCCGCCCGCATCGTCGACCTCTACTGCGGCGTCGGCGGCTTCGGGCTCGCGCTCGCCGGTTCCGGGCGGAGCGTGCTCGGCATCGAGAGCTCCACCGAGGCGATCTCGGCGGCCGAGGCGGCCGCGAGGATGGCAGGAATGCGGGACACCGCATTCCTCCCCGGCGACGCGACGGAGTGGCTCGCGACCGCGGGCGCCGCGCCCGACCTCATCGTCGTCAACCCGCCCAGGCGCGGCCTCGGGGAACGGCTGACGACGGCGCTCGAGGCGTCCGGGACGGAATGGCTCCTCTACTCGAGCTGCAATCCCGACTCGCTCGGCGCCGACCTCGAGCGGCTGCCCGGGTACCGGCCTGTCGCCGCGCGGCTCTTCGACATGTTCCCGCAGACGGGACACCTCGAGACGATGGTGCTGCTCGCCCGCGCCTGAGCCGCCGGGCGTGCATGATTCCGCCGAACGGGCATCGGAATTCGTGCACAGTCGGCGGAATCATGCACCTTCGATGATGCGACGACCCGACCGTCCGCCTCAGAAGCGCTCGGCGTTCTCCCGCAGGCGCCGGATGCGCGCGTCGAGCGGCGGATGCGTCGCGAAGAGCCGCGCGAGGAAGCCGGGCTTCGCGGGGTCGGCGAACCACATGTGCGCCATCGAGGAGTTCTGGTGCTCGACGGGTCGACCGTAGTCGCGGAGCTTCTCGAGCGCGCTCGCGAGCCCCTCGGGGTACCGCGTCGTCAGGGCGCCGGTCGCATCCGCGAGGTACTCGCGCTGGCGCGAGACCGCCGCCTGGACGACCCCGGCCATGAGCGGGGCGACGAGCATCGCGACGAGGCCAAAGACGAGCATGAGCGGGTTCGCCGCCCGGTTGTTGCCCTGGCCCCAGATCGCGAAGCGCAGCAGCCAGTCCGCGAGCATCCCGATCGCGACGACGAGGCCGAAGACGATCATCGAGACGCGGATGTCGTAGTTGCGCACGTGCCCGAGCTCGTGTGCCATGACGCCCTCGAGCTCGGAGTCGTCCATGAGCGCGAGGAGGCCGGTCGTCGCCGCGACCGAGGCGTGCTCGGGGTCGCGACCGGTCGCGAAGGCGTTCGGCGCGGGGTCGTCGATGATGTAGACCCGCGGCATCGGGGTGCCCGTCGTCATCGCGAGCTTCTCGACGATCCGGTACAGCCTCGGCGCCTCCGCCTCGGTCACCGGGTGCGCCCGCGTGATCGCGAGCGCCTCGCTCGGCGCCGCGAAGTACTGGATCGCCGCGTAGCCGATCGAGACGGCGAGCGTGATGACGACGATCGTCCAGTTCTGGTAGACGAGCGCGGCGAGGGCCGCGATCCCGACGATGATCCCGACGAAGAGCAGGATGATGAGGACCGAGTTGACCTTGTTCCTCGTGATGGCGCGATACATCAGCGGTCTCCAGTGCGCGACGAGGCGGGCGCGGGCACGCGCATTCCTCGCGGGATCAGAACTGCACCCGCGGCGGCTCGGCGATCGCCGCCTGGTCCGCGACCTCGAAGAACTCCCGCTCCGTGAAGCCGAGTCGGCGAACGAAGAGCGTGTTCGGGAAGACCCGGATCTTCGTGTTGAGCTCCCGGACCCCGCCGTTGTAGAAGCGGCGGGCGGCCTGGATCTTGTCCTCGGTCGCGACGAGCTCGCCCTGGAGCTGGAGGAAGTTCTGACTCGCCTGGAGCTGCGGGTAGCCCTCCGCGACGGCGAAGAGGCTCTTGAGCGCCCCCTGCAGATGCCCCTCGGCGACGGCCGCCTGCCCCGGGGTCTGCGCGCCGATCGACTCCGCGCGCGCCTTCGTCACCGCCTCGAAGACGCCCTTCTCATGGGCGGCGTAGCCCTTGACCGTCTCGATGAGGTTCGGGATGAGATCCGCGCGGCGCTTGAGCTGCACCGTGATGTCGCTCCAGGCCTCCTCGACGCGCACGCCGAGGGCGACGAGCCCGTTGTACGTCACCCAGAGGTAGATGCCGAAGACGATGGCCGCGGCAACGATGATGCCGACCCCGATACCGACGATGGTCCAGAGCGTGTCCATGCCGCCCATGCTATGCCCGGCCGCTGACGCCCCGCTGGAGATCCTGAACGACGACCGCCGGGGGCCTCGGCGCGGTTCGCTGTGGACGGGCGCCCCGTACGCCATTGAGGATGACGACGACCTCCGCGAGCTCGTGCACGAGGACGACGCCGGCGAGCCCGAGGACGCCGAAGAGCGCGAGCGGGAGCAGGACGACGATGATCGCGAGCGCGAGCGCGAGGTTCCACGCCATGATCCGCCGTCCGCGCCGCGCGTGGGCAAACGCGGCCGGGATGAGCCGGAGGTCGCGGCCGGTGAAGACGACATCCGCGGACTCCATGGCCGCCGCGGCACCGGTGAGGCCCATCGCGATGCCGACGGTCGCGGTCGCCAGCGCCGGCGCATCGTTGATCCCGTCGCCGACCATCGCCGTGGGGCGCGACGCGACCAGCGCGCTCACGGTCGAGGCCTTCTCGACCGGCAGTTGCTCCGCGTGCACCTCCACGATCCCCGCCTCTTGTGCGAGGCCGACCGCGGTGCGGGCGTTATCGCCCGTGAGCATGACGGCGTCGATTCCCTGGGCCGCGAGCAGTCGGATCGTCTCCCCGGCCTCGGGCCGGAGCTCGTCTCGGACACCGATGAGTCCCACGATGCGGCGATCGGCCTCGACGACGACGACCGTCATGCCGCGCCGCGCCATCGCCGCCTCCGCCTCGCCGAGCTCCCGCGGATCGACCCATCGCGCACTCCCCACGCGGACTCGACTGCCGTCGACGACTCCCTCCACGCCGTACCCCGCCCGCTCGACCACGGCATCCGCCGATGCCGTTCCGGGCGCCGCGGCGAGGATCGCCGTCGCGAGCGGGTGCGTGCTGGCGCCCTCGACGGCCGCCGCGAGGGCGAGCACCTGCGACCGCTCGACACCGATGGCCGCTCGGACCTCGATGATGCTCGGCGCATTCCGGGTGAGCGTGCCCGTCTTGTCGAAGGCGATCGTGCGGATCGTGCCGAGCCGTTCGAAGGCCGCGCCGGACTTGATGACGACACCGAGCCTTGAGGCGGCGCCGATCGCGCTGACCACGGTGACGGGCACCGCGATCGCGAGCGCGCACGGCGAAGCGGCGACGAGCACGACGAGTGCGCGTTCGATCCACGTCGACGGGTCATCGACGATGCCGCCGATCACGGCGACGAGCGCGGCGACACCGAGCACACCCGGCACGAGGGGCCGGGCGATGCGGTCCGCGAGCCTCGCCCGTTGCCCCTTGCGGCGCTGGGCGTGCTCGACCAGCTCGACGACCCGGGTGAGCGAGTTGTCTCGCCCACCGGCGGTCGCCTGGACCCGCAGCGTTGCGGCACCGTTGACCGTGCCCGCGAAGACCGCGTCCCCCGGACCGGCCGCGATCGGGATCGACTCCCCCGTCACCGGGGATACATCGATGCTCGAGCGCCCCTCGATGATCGTGCCATCAGTCGGGATGCGCTCCCCCGCGCCGATGACGAGGATGTCGTGCTCGCGCACGGCGCTCGCGGGCACGACGACCTCGAGTGGGCCGCGAGCGACACGGGCGGTCTCGGGGAGGAGCGAGAGCAGCGCGCGGAGCCCCTCCTTCGCGCGATCCATCGCGCGGTCTTCGAGCGCCTCGGCGAGCGCGAAGAGGAATGCGAGCGCCGCGGCCTCGCCGACGCGGCCGAGCAGGACGGCGCCGAGCGCCGCGATCGTCATGAGGAGGCCGACGCCGAGACGACCGCGAAGGAGCCTGCGAACCGCCCCCGGGACGAATGCCCATGCCGCGATGAGCAGCGCGATCGAGTGCAGGACCACCGCGGCGATCGGCACCGCGGTCCACTCGAGGACGGTTCCCACGATGAGCAGCACTCCCGCAATCGCGGACGGGAGCAGCGCGGCATCCCGCCACCAGGGCGGGCGGGACGCTTCGACCGACTCGCTCGCCGGCGCCGTCCGCTCGTCAGCGGTCGGGGACTCCTCCGGCGAGCAGCACTCCGCGCTCATCGGCGCGCGTGCTCGTGCGTCGCGCCGTGTGCGCCCGGGCCGCAGCACAGCGGCACGTCGCAGTGCTCGTCGGTGCATTCGTAGCCGTCGTCGACAGCGAGCACCACGTCGACGAGCTCGCTGAGCGCGCGAGCCAGATGCGGGTCGGCGATCTCGTAGCGCGTCCGGCGCCCCTCGGGCGCGGCGACGATGAGGCCGCAGCCGCGAAGGCAGGCGAGGTGGTTCGACACGTTCGTCCGGCTGAGGTCGAGTTCCGTGGCGAGCGCCGCGGGGTATCCGGGGCCATTGATGAGTTCGACCAGGATTCTCGCCCGGGTGGGGTCGGCCATCGCCCTGCCGAGGCGGTGCATGACATCGAGACGCGAGGCAATGGTCAGCATGTAGTGACCATACAGCGATCAATGACCATTCGCCATCGGTCCCCGAATCAGCTGCCGAAGACCCGCCGCAGATAGCCGTTGCCGAAAACCCGGTCGGGGTCGAGCCGGTCCCGGACGGCGAGGAAGTCGTCGAAGCGCGGGTAGGCGGGCCGAAGGTCCTCGGCGGTGCGGTCGTGCATCTTGCCCCAGTGCGGTCGGCCGTCGTGGGCGCGGAAGATCGCCTCCGCCTCGCGGAAATACGTCCCGACCGGCTCGCCCGCGAAGCGGTGGACGGCGATATAGCCGCTCGCCCGGCCGTGCGCCGTCGAGAGCCACAGCTCGTCGGCGGCCGCGCAGCGCACCTCCACGGGCATGGAGACCCGGTGCCCGCCGCGCTCGATCATCCGGTGGAGATCGCGGACCGCCTCCGGGACGGCTTCGACCGGGACGGCGTACTCCATCTCGCGGAAGCGGAAGGTCCGCGGCGCGACGAAGACCCGCTGCGACTCGTCGCTGAACTCGCGGCGGCTCGTCAGGGTCGTCACGAGCCGATTGAGGCCGGGCACGGCGGGCGGCACGAGCGCGCCCGTGCGCAGCACGGCGCCGAGCACCGAGTTCGCCATGAACGCGTCCTCGAACCACGCCCGCCCCGCACCGAGCGGTTCGAGCGCAGCACCCGGCTCGAGCCGGGTGTTCGTCTTCGTGAGCGTGAGCGAGGCGTGCGGCCAGGTGTAGAACTCGAAGTGGTCGCTGCGGGCGGTGCGCTCCGCCCACTCCTCGAGCACCCTCGTCAGGGGCTCGCGGTCCTCCCGCGCTCGGAGCCCGAACGCGGGCACGCACTCGATCGTCACCTCGACGAGGACGCCGAGGCTCCCGATCGCGAGTGCGACCGCAGGCAGCAGCTCAGGGTGCTCGCTCGCGCTCACCGTGAGGAGTCCCCCGTCGGCGGTGACGAGCTTCGCGCCGCGGATCTGGGTCGCGAGCCCGCCGAAGCCGAGCCCGGTGCCGTGCGTGCCGGTCGAGGTCGCGCCGGCGATCGTCTGGCGGTCGATATCGCCGAGGTTCTCCATCGCGAGGCCGTGCGCGCCGAGGAGCGCGGGCAGCTGGAAGAGGTTCGTGCCCGCGCCGAGCGTCACGAGCGCGCGGCCGTCCGGGAGCCGCTCGACCGCGAGGACCCCGTCGAGGCCGGCGAGGTCGAGCTGGACGCCGTTCGTCGCGGCAGCGGGGCTGAAGGAGTGCCCGGCGCCGACCGGCCGCAGCCTGAGGCCGCGCTCCCTCGCGAAGCGCACCGCCGACTGGACCTCGTCGACGCTCCCCGCCCGCGCGAGGAACCTCGGCTCGGCGCGCACCGAGCGCCCCCAGTTCCGCCACCGTCGACCCGCGCGGATCTCCCCCGCGCTCATGCGCCGTCCCCCGCCGGGCGCGGCCCCGCGCATTCGCTCACAGCCATGCCTTCCCCTCCCCGCGGTAGGTGAGCGCCTCGCCGAGGTGCTCGCCGCGCGAGACGACCGCGAAGGCGTCGACGTGCTCGCTCACCTCGCCCGACTTCGCATGACGGAACCACACGCGGTCCCCGATGGCCAGCGACCGCGCGGCCGCGCCCTTGAGCGGCGTCTGCACCTCGCCGGCGCCCTCGCGCGCGATGTAGCTGAGCCCCGGGGGATGGACGGGCGTCGGGAGCCGGTCGGCGCCGCCGGGGCCAGAGGCGATCCAGCCGCCGCCGAGGACGGTCGCGATATCGCCAGCCGGCCTGCGGACGACGGGGAGGACGAATGCGGCGGCCGGCTCCGGCTGGAAGCTCGCGTAGCCGTCGAAGAGCGCGGGACCGAGCAGGCCGCTGCCCGCCGCGACCTCCGTCACCGAGGGGTCGGCGACGGTCGACTCGAGCGAGCCGGTCCCGCCGCCGTTGACGAACTTGAGGTCGGTCAGGCTGCGGACGGCGGCGACCGCGGCAGCGCGGCGATCCCGCAGCTCAGCGATCGAACGGGCCTTGACCCGCCGGAGGGCGGCGCCGTAGAGCGGGCGCCCCGGCGGGAAGTCCTGGGTGCCGGAGATCTGCCCCTCGTAGCCCATGAGGCCCACGAGCCGGAACCCCGGGCGCTCGAGAATCGCCGCGGCGAGCTCGGCGGCCTGCGCGGGGGTGCGGATCGGCGATCGGCGCGAGCCGACGAAGCCGAAGATGCGGGAGTCGTAGGAGACGTCGAGCTCGATGGAGAGCCGGATCGTCGCCCGGGCGTCCGGCGGCACGACCGCGTCGATGAGGTCGAGGTGGGCGACCGAGTCGACCATGAGGGTGACGCGTTCCGCGAGCACGGGGTCCCGGCCGAGCGCGGCGAGCGCCTCTCGGTGGACGCTCGGGTAGCCGAGGAGCACGTCCCGGAGGCCGGGGCGCTCCGGCGTGTCGGCGGCGAGCCAGAGCGCCTCGGGGAGCGAGTAGGCGAGCGCCCCCGCGAAGCCCTCGCTCGCGAGGACGGCGTCGAGGACCGGGCGGCTGCGCAGCGACTTCGTCGACACGCGGATGGGGCGACCCGCCGCACGGCGGCGGAGACTCGCGGCATTCGCGGCGAGGGCGTCGACGTCGAGCACCGCATAGGGCGGGTCGAGTCGGGCCGTCGCGCTCTCGAGCGCCGCCCACCCCTGGGCGCCGCTGCCTGCCGAGGCGAGATCGATGCGCACGCCCTCAGCCTAGGACCGCGCGTCGCCGTGGCTCTCGCGGGCCGGCGCGGCGCCGCGCCGGCTCAGCGCCCCTGCGGCGAGCTCGCCCGGCGCGGGGCCCGGCGCCCAGCCCCGCTCGGCATGTGCCCGATCGTCGCGCGGCCGCTCGCGGTGCGCCCGGCCTGCGGGGAGGAATGCGCGGCCTGCTTCCCGGTGCGCGGTGCGCCGGACTGCGCCCGACCGCTCGCCGACTGGGCCCCGCGGGACTCGCCGCCGCGAGCGGCGCGGCCGCCGGCGTCGGAGCGCGCGCTCGCCGCCTGCCGGGCGTCCGAGGCCGGCGCGCCCTGCGCATTCATCCCGGCCCCGCCGCGGCCCCGCCGGCGACGACCCGACGGCTCGTCGGCGTGACCCTGCGCCGAGGCGGCCAGCCCGCGGTCCCGCGCAGCGCCGGCGGTCGAACGGCCCCGGCCGGCTCGCCCGCGGCCGGCGGACTGTCCCTCCCGCGCGGCGGGCGCAGCCGGTGCGGCGACCGGCTCGACGTGTGGCGCCCGGGTGCCGATGAGCTCGAGGACGATCGGCGAGGCGGCCGTGACCACCTCGGCGCGGGCGGTGATGCCAGCCTTCCGCATCATCTGCTGGACGTCGCGCTCCTCGGCGGGGAGCACGAGCGTCGCGACGACGCCCTCCTTGCCCGCGCGGGCGGTGCGGCCGGAGCGGTGGAGGTAGGCCTTGTGCTCGGCCGGCGGGTCGACGTGGACGACGAGCTCGATGTCGTCGACGTGAACGCCGCGCGCGGCGACATCGGTCGCGACGAGCACCCGGACCTGGCCCGCGGCGAAGGCCGCGAGGTTGCGGTCGCGGGCGGGCTGGCTGAGGTTACCGTGGAGGTCGACGGCGGGGATGCCCGCCGCCGTGAGCTCCTTCGCGAGGCGCTTCGCGTGGTGCTTCGTGCGCATGAAGAGGATGCGGCGGCCGCTGCCTGCGGCGAGGTCGCGGACGAGCGACTTCTTCGCGGCGGCATCCTCGACCCTGAGCACGTGGTGGGTCATCGCCGCCGCGGGGACGCCCGACTCGTCGACCTCGTGCTGCGTCGGGTCGACGAGGAACCGCCGCACGAGCTTGTCGACCCCGTTGTCGAGGGTCGCACTGAAGAGGAGGCGCTGGCCGCCCGCGGGCGTCGCCGCGAGGATCCGGGTGACGCCGGGCAGGAAGCCGAGGTCGGCCATGTGGTCGGCCTCGTCGAGGACCGTGATCTCGACGTCGTCGAGGCGGACGTGGCCCTGGCCCATGAGGTCCTCGAGGCGGCCCGGGCAGGCGACGATGATGTCGACGCCGCCGCGGAGCGCCGTGACCTGGCGCTGCTGCGAGACGCCGCCGAAGATCGTCGTCGTGCTGAGCCCGTACGCCTTCGCCAGTGGCTCGAGCACGACCTCGATCTGGGTGGCGAGCTCACGCGTCGGCGCGAGGACGAGACCGATCGGGCGGCCGGGCCTGGCGAGGCCGGCGAGGCGGCTGCCGAGGCGCGCGATCATGGGGATGCTGAATGCGAGGGTCTTGCCCGAGCCGGTGCGCCCCTTGCCGAGCACGTCGCGTCCGGCGAGCGTATCGGGCAGGGTGTCGGCCTGGATCGGGAAGGCCTCGGTCGTGCCCTGCGCGGCGAGCACCTCGAGGATCGGGTGCGGCACGCCAAGCTCGGCGAAGGTCTGGGTCTGCGTGGTCATGCTGGTGGTGCTGGTGGTGCTGGTGGTGCTGGTCATGCTGGCTGGTCCTTGCTGCTGCCGCGCATGGCGGCAGGCGGGATCGTGAGGCGAAGGCGCCGGTCGGCGCATCCGTTCGCCGGAGAAGATGTCGACCGCGGGCCCGTGGGGCTGCGGCGAGGGAAGCGTTCTGCGACGCATGCGGCGCGAGAGTCGCGCCGCAAGATGCCCTCACCCTAGCAGGCCCGCCTGCAGACCCGGGCTCAGCCGCCGTGCCGCCCCGCGCATTCCTCCCCTGCGCACCCGCTCCAGCACCCGCCCCCGCACGCCCCCCAGCACCATGACTCCACTCCGGCACCCGGACTGCGCCCGGGGCATTCGTGGTGCCGGAGTGGAGTCGTGGTGCGGCTAGAAGGCCTGCTCGATCCAGGCGTCGCCCGCGACGGGCTTGCCGAGCATCTCGCCCTCGGCACCGGCCGTGCCCTCGTACACCGCCGAACCCGGCACCGCGAATTCCTGATCCTCGAGCCGCGTCGTCACGACGATGTCGGCGTCGAAGGACGGGATCTCGACCCGGAACTGCCTCGCGTAGCCGCGGCCCGTCGCGGGGCTCACCCAGAGCTCGCCGACCGGGGTGATGCGGCTCGCGACGTAGTAGAGCTCACCCTCGGCGTCCTGGAGCGTCGCGTACGCGTCGACGGTGACGCCGATCTCAGGCTTGTACCCCTCGCCGATGATCCCGGCGTTCGAGATCGTGTAGCCGTTGTCGAGCTGCATGTCCTGGAGGAGCCAGCGCACGCGGCTCGCCGAATCGCTGCCGCCGAAGTAGCCGTACTCGTGATCCATCCACGTCGTGCCCGTCACCTCGTAGGGCGTGCCGTCGACGGTGATGGTGCCGCTCGCGGCGAGTCGGGTGTAGGAGAAGTAGTAGTTGTTCTCCGTCATCGACTGCTTCGTCGCACTCGGCTCGATCCCGGTGCCGAAGACGAAGAACGGTCGACCCTGCTGCGAGAACGTGAGGTCGAACTCGACCTCGGCGAGCGTCGGCTGGTCCTCGAAGAGGGCCTGGACCCGGATGTCCTGCGACGGGTCGGCCTGCGGGGCCGCCATCGAGATGAAGTTGCGGACGGTCGCGGCCTCGGCCCCGGAGCCGCCCCCGCCGACGAGCGTCACGGTCGGCGGGCTCGTGTAGCCGCTACCCGGGTTGAGGAGCGCGATCTGGCCGACGCCGCCGTCCTCGTCGAGGACCGCGAGCGCGGAGGCGCCGGAGCCGTCGCCCTCGAACTTGACCTCGGGCGCCTCGGTGTAGCCGGTGCCGGCGCTCAGGACCGCGATGCCGCCGATCTGCGCCTCGGGGTGCCCGAGCCGCGCGTACCAGTCCTTGCTCGGGTCGCCCTCGGCCCACGTCGCGACGTCGAAGTCGCCGATCGGCTTCGGGACGTAGATCTGCGTGCGCTCGTAGTGGCGCTCGGCCTCGACATCGCTGAGCGAGATCTGCGTCATGGCGAAGCTCTGGCCGACGAAGGAGGCGGCGTTGATCTCGAAGCCGAAGACGCGGTCGCCGGCCCGGAGCGTGCCGATGTGCCACCACCACTCGGTCGGGGCGTCGGCGTGCCGGTACATGTCCTTCGGGAGCTCGAGGACGACCTTGTCGTGCGGGACGGGCTCGGGCTTCGTGTCGCCCGTCCAGAGCGGGTTGTCGGGGACGGGGACGTCGGGCGGTAGGACGCCGCCGGCGTTGCAGGCGCTGAGGCCCGCCGCGAGGGCGAGGACGGCGCCGGCCGCCAGCAGGCGGGCAGGACGGTTCAGTCGGTGCACAGCGCTGAGCCTAGTGAGGGACCGCATCGCCCGCGCCGGGCTGTCGTGAATCAGCCAGCGATCGAGTCGAAGAGGTTGTCGACGAGGAGGTCGGCGAGCGGCTCGGTCAGCGGCTGGTCAGGGATGAGGAGCCGGTGGTAGACGGCGCCCCACAGCTGGTCGATGACGGTCTCGAGGTCGAGGTCGGGCCGCAGCTGTCCGAGGTCTCGCGCCGCGCGCATTCGTCCGACCGCGATCCGGCGCCGCTCGGCCGAGTACCGCTCGCGGTAGGCGACGGCGAGCTCGGGGTCGAGCTGGGCCCGTCCGATGAGCTCGGCGACGAGCCGGCCGGCGGGTCCGCGCATGAGCCGGATGAATTCGCGGAGTTGCGCGCGCAGATCGGCCCGGATGTCCCCGGTGTCGGGGAAGGCGAGGACGTCCTCGACCGAGTGGAAGTAGGCGTCGAGCGCGAGCGCGCCGACGGAGGGCCAGTGCTTGTAGATCGTCGTCTTGCTCACGCCGGAGTCGCGGGCGAGCCGCTCGATCGTGAGGCCCGCGAGCCCGACGTCGGCGAGGAGCGCGCTCGCCGTGCCGAGCACGTCCTCGCGGACAGCCGCGACGGGTCGGCGCCCCCGCATCAGGCGATCCCGCCGTTCGCGTAGAGGACCTGGCCGTTGACCCACCCGCCGGGCGCCGCGAGGAATGCGATGACCTCGGCGATGTCGCGGGGCTGGCCGAGGCGCTCGAGCGGCGCGGCCTTCGCCATGCCGTCGATCTCCGCCTGCGTCTTGCCGGTCGTGAAGAGCGGGGTCTCGGTCGGCCCGGGCGCGACGACGTTCGCGGTGATGCGGCGGCCGCGGAGCTCCTTCGCGAGGATCTCGGTCAGCGTCTCGACGGCGGCCTTGCTCGCCGCGTAGGGGGCATAGCCGGGCAGGCGCAGTCGGGTGACGGAGGTCGAGACGTTGATGAGCGCGCCGTCCTCGCGGAGGCGCTGCGCCGCGAGTTGCGAGACGACGAAGGCGCCGCGGAGGTTCGTGCGGACGATCTGGTCGAAGACCTCGAGGTCGAATGCGGCGACGGGCGAGAGCGGCATGATGCCGGCGGCGTGGACGACGACGTCGAGGCCGCCGTAGGCCTCGGTCACGGCGTCGAAGGCGGTGGTCATGGCCTGCTCGTCGGCGACGTCGCCGCCGACGGTCATGGCTTCGCCGCTCGAGGCGCGGATGCGTTCGGCGACGGCCTCGGCTTTCGCCGCGTTGCCCGAGTAGTGCACGGCGAGGCGGTAGCCGTCGACGGCGAGGCGCTCGGCGGTCGCGGCGCCGATCCCGCCGGAGCCGCCGGTGATGAGGGCGACTCGGCCTGCCTTGTGGGTGGTGACCATGCGCGTTCCTTTCGATGAGATATGGACGGTCCGTCCGCATTCATCGTAAATGAACGACACGTCTATATCAAGTCTCGAGTCGCGCGATCACCTCCGCGAGCGAGACCGACTCGACCCCGATGAGCGCGAGATCGGCGAGCCGGTCGGGCGACGCCTGCGAGACGGCATCGCGGACGACGACGGCCCGGAAGTCGAGGGAGGTCGCGTCGAAGAGGGTCGCGCGGGGGCAGTTCGGGAGATTGCAGCCGGCGACGACGACCGTGTCGACCTGCTCGGCCGCGAGCCGCGCCGCGAGATCGGTGCGATGGAAGCCGCTCCAGCGCGGCTTCCAGAGCACGACCTCGCGCCCGCCGAGCCGTTGCGCCTCGCCGCCGAGGAGCGCCAGCGCATCGAGCGGGACGGGCAGCCCGCCCGGCAGGAGCTCGGGCGGGATCTCGGCGCCGGGCGACCCCGGTGCGACGACGCGGGCGCCGGCCTCGATCTGCGCGCGGCGCACGGCGTCGACATCGGTGCCGTCGGGGCGGTACAGGCGCACGAGGTGGACGATCGGCCGCCCGGCACGGCGGAATGCGGCAGCGAGCGTCGCGAGAGCGGGGACGAGCTCCCCGGTGCCCGCGACCGGCATCGCGCCGTCGATGAAGTCCCGCTGCACATCGACGAGGAGGAGCGCGGCGCGATCGAAGTGCGGCTCGAGATAGTCCGGCATGCGGCGACCCTAGTCCCGATGCCGTGGGACGGGCGGCACCCGGCCATGACCGGACTCAGGAGATCCGGGCGTCATCTCGGCACCCGCCCGAGATCGGCGGCGAACGTCCTGCATCCCGGCACGGGTGCTCGCGCCGGGCGAGCGCAACTGTGCCCCGGACGGGACTCGAACCCGCACTCGGGCGGGTTTAAGCCGCCTGCCTCTGCCAGTTGGGCTACCGGGGCGAGCCCAGCCTAGGGCAGGCGCCACGGCGCACGACCCGATCAGCTGGCGGACTCCGCCTTCGCCGACTTCCGGGCCCGCGGCTTCGCGGGCGCCTTCTCAGAGAGCGCCGTGGGCGTCACCTTCGCGGCAGACGCGGCCGCGGGGGCCGCCTGCTGGGCGGACGCCGCCGGCCGCACCGCGTACTCGGCGAACGCCGCCCGCGGGCCCCCCGTCGGCAGCCCGACGATGTCGCGGCGCAGGAAGAAGCCACCGGCCCAGTCGCCGAAGACGCGGAACTTGCGCTCCCACGTTGGCATCGCGAGCCCGTGGTAGCCGCGGTGCGCAAGCCAGGCGAGCCAGCCGCGCATCGCGAAACCGCCCGACTGCATGACGCCGTAGCCGACGCCGAGGCCCGCGACGGCGCCCGCGTTCTTGTGGATGTATTCCTTCGGCGCGTCGCCACGGAGCACCCCGACGATGTTCTTCGCCATCCGCTTGGCCTGGCGGACCGCGTGCTGCGCGTTCGGCACGCAGTAGCCGCCGACGCCGCCGCCAGTAAGGTCCGGGACCGCGGCGACGTCGCCCGCCGCCCAGACGCCCTCGACGACCTCGCCGTCGTCCGTGACGACCTGGAGCGTCGCGGAGGCGCGGACGCGGCCGCGCTCATCCATCGGCAGGCCGAAGCCCTTCGCGGTCGGGTGCGCCATGACGCCCGCCGTCCAGATGAGGAGGTCGGTTTCGAATCGCGTACCGTCGGCGAGCTCGATGACGCCGTCCGCGGCGGAGCTCAGCGAGGCGTTGAGGTGGACGTCGACGCCGCGGCGTTCGAGGTGCCCGACGACCCACTCGGCCGACTTCTGCGACACCTCGGGCATGATCCGGCCCATCGCCTCGACGAGGTGGAAGCCCGTCTCCTCGAAGGAGATCGTCGGGAAGCGGCGGATGAGGTACGAGGCGAAGCTGCGGAGCTCCCCGATCGTCTCGACGCCGGCGAAACCGCCGCCGACGACCGTGACGTTGAGGAGACGCCGCTTCTCCGGCGAGTCGGCCATCGTCGCGGCGCGCTCGAAGTTCGCGATGAGCCGGTCTCGGACCGAGATCGCCTCCTCGATCGTCTTCATGCCGATCGCGGTGTCGGCGACGCCCGGGATCGGGAAGGTCCTCGTAACGGACCCCGCCGTCACGACGAGGATGTCGTAGTCCTCGTCCCAGGGCTCGCCCACCGCCGGGGTGAGCGTCGCGCGCTTCGCGACCGGGTCGACGGCCGTCACGCGAGCCGAGACGAGGCGGGTCCGGCGCAGGTGGCGACGGTGAGCGACGACCGCGTGGCGCGGCTCGATCGACCCCGCGGCCACCTCCGGGAGGAAGGGCTGATACGTCATCGAGGACTGCGGGTCCACGAGCACGACCTCGGCCTCGCGACGTCGCAACCGCTTCTGCAACTTCCAGGCCGTGTAGAAACCGGCGTAGCCGCCGCCGACGATCAGGATCTTGGGCACGAGTGGGGGTCTCTCCTCGGGAGCGTCACGGGACGCGCGAATGCGGACAGTCGATTCTACCGGCCCCCGCCGAGGTCGGCGCGACGTCGCCAGGCCCAGGCGCCGAGGCCGACGATCCCGGCGATGAACGCGGCGATCGCGAGCGCGCCCGGGCCGACCTCGCGCAGCAGCTCGATCGACGGCAGCAGCGTCCCGGTCGGGCTCCGCGCCCCCGCGGCGACCTCGACGGGCGCTTCCGGGACGATGACCTGCGGCGTCGGGAGGGGCTGCGGCTCGAGGGCGCTCGGCCGGTACACGCGGACCCACTCGGCGAGGTCCCCCATGGGATTGGCCGTGACGCTCGGGACCGCGGCCGTGACCGCCGCCGCCGCGTCGACGAGGCCGTAGCCGTACCAGGCGTCCTGCCCCGCGGGCCCCGCGTCACGAGCCGTCGCGATGAGCCGGTTGATGACGTTCGCCGCGTCGAGCTCGGGGTGCGCCGCGCGCACGAGCGCGACGATTCCCGAGACGAGGGGGGCGGAGCCGCTCGTCCCGCTCCACTGGCGGTAGCCGCCGCCGGGCGCGACCCCGACGAGCTCCTCGCTCGGGGCGGCGACACTGATCGTGATGCCCTGGCTCGAGGCGGCGTCGCTCGCGACACCGTTGCGGTTGACGCCGGCGACGGTGAGCACGCCCGGCATCGTCGCGGGGGCCCCGACGACGGTCGTGCCGGCGGCCCGGTTGCCCGCCGCGGCGACGACGACGACGTCGTGCTCGGCGGCGTAGAGGAATGCGTCGTCCCAGGAGACGGGCCACTCGAGCGTGTTGCGGGTCAGCGACATGTTGATGACGTCGGCGCCGTGGTCGACGGCGAAGCGGACCGCCTCGGCGATCTGCTCGTCCGAGTCGCGCACGCCGTCGAAGCCGACCGAGATCGGCAGGATCATCGCGGCCGGCGCGACGCCGATGACCCCATTGCCGGCGCCGGAGCCGCGGCCGGCGGCCATCGTCGCGACGAGCGTGCCGTGCTCTCCCTCCGCCCCGCCGACGGGCGACCAGCCGTTCGGGTCGCCCTCGCCGGAGAAGTCCGCGCCCGGCAGGACCGCACCGCGCAGCTCGCGGACGCTCGGGTCGACGCCCGTGTCGATGATCGCGATCGTGACGCCCGCACCCTGCGTCGTCTGCCATGCGGCGCGGATCCCGTAGTCGTCGAGCCAGTACTCGGCGTCCCGCACGGCGTCGGCGTGCGCGGGCGTCGCCGCGGCGAGCGCACTCGCCCCGCCGAGCAGGAGCGCGACGAGGAGCCCCGCGAGCGAGCGGGAGGAATGCGCGCGGCTCACCCCTCCACCCCCTCGCGCGCCGGGGCGCAGGCGCAGACGCTCGGCGTCCACCCGCACTCGGCGAGCGCGAGGTCGCCGATCGGGTTGACGCCCGGGCCCGCCGCGAGGCTGTGCCCGATGAGCGCGTGCAGGCATTTGACCCGCGTCGGCATGCCGCCCGCGGAGATGCCGTCGATCTCGGGCACCCGGCCGTGGGCGAGCCGATCGGCGAGGTAGGCCTCGTGCGCTCGCTGGTAGGCGCCCGCGACCTCGCCCTCGAGCCGCGCGGCGTAGTCGACCATTCGCCCGCTCGCCTCGAGCCTCGACGCGGCCGCGGTCGCGGCCGGGTGGGTGAGGTAGTAGAAGGTCGGGAACGGCGTCCCGTCGCTGAGTCGCGGCCTCGTCGCGACGACGGTGGGGCGGCCGCAGACGCAGCGGGCGGCGACGCCGACGACGTCGCGCATGGGCCGGCCGAGCTGTCGTGCCATGATCTCGAGGTCCTCGGCGCTCGCGGGCGTGATCATCGGAACACCCCCGCGGGGATGAGCGGGAGCTCCTCGACCGTCGCATCGGTGAGGCCCGCCTCGAAGGTCGCCGCGAGCAGCCCGCTCAGCCAATCGATCTGCGTCGCGCGAATCGCGGTGCTCGCCTCGGGCCCATCGGCGGCGTCCTCGGGCGGCTGCCAGTTCGTCAGGAGGAAGCTCGACTCGCCGGGGTAGATGAAGAGCAGCCGGTCCCTCGCCTGCGCCTCGATGTAGGCGGGGTCGCTCCACCGGCCGAGCTGCGCCTCGAGCTCGTCGACGCTCGCCTGACGGTCGGCGGCCGTCTGCTCGAGCGCGGCGATCTGCTGCTGCTGCTCGACGAGCGTCCGGAGGCCCGGCGCGAGGACGACGACGGCGAGGATGAGCAGCCCGAGGAGGATCACGCTGAATCCGGAGAGGCGCAGCGTGCGGAGCCATCGCTCGGCGGCGGTCTCCTCATGCGCGGTGACGGCGATGCGCTTCGGCGTCTCATCGCGTCGCGCGGCACCGGACTTGCCGCGCCCGCGTGGGCTCGTGGGTCCTCTGCCGCGCACCATGCCACAAGGCTACGGGCGGACGCTGAGGATCTAGGGGAGGAAGCTCAACGGGTCGGCCTTCTGCCCGCCGACGTAGACCTCGAAGTGCAGGTGCGCGCCGTACGCCTCGCCCGTCTCGCCGATCTGGCCGATCGGCGTGCCCGCCTCGACCCACTGCCCGGGCGAGACCAGCGGGGAGCCCTCGATCATGTGCGCGTAGAGGGTCTGGACCCCGCTGCCGTGGTCGATCTTGACCATCTGGCCCCAGCTCCAGTGCATCGCGACGACGGTGACGGTCCCGGCACCGGCGGCGACGATCGTCGAGCCGCGCCCGGCGAAGAGGTCGATGCCGCCGTGGAATCCGCCGCCGCGCGGCCCGTAGCCGTCGACGAGGCTGCCCGGGTCCGCGGGCCAGCTCAGGCCGCCGAGCCAGGCGTCGGGGATGGGCCCGGTGTAGACGTCGCTCCAGTACGCGGGGGGCGGCGGCGGGGCGGGCTTTGGCTCGCCGGAGAAGCTGTCGCGCGCATTCGTGACCCCGGCGGCGATGCTCAGCGCGAGGTCCTGCTCCGCCTCGGTTGGCGCCGCGAGCGGTTCCGCGGCGATCGCGGCCATGCCGTCTCGCGTGGGGTCGATGGCGGCGGCCGGGAGGCTCACCCCGATGACGAGGGCTGTCGCGGCGGCGATCGTGAGGAATCGTTTCATGGGCGTTCACGCCCCGTTCCCGGCCCGCGTCGGGTCGTGGGCCGCCGATGCGGGGCTTCCAAAGGGTACCAGCGGCTTGCTGAACGCGCTCGGCATGGACCCGAAGGAGGGTTCAAGCATCGCTTGAACCCTGTGCGATCAGGCGCCGAGCCGCGGGAAGGCGCTGCGGCCCGCGTAGACCGCGGCGTCGCCGAGCTCCTCCTCGATCCGGAGGAGCTGGTTGTACTTCGCGACGCGGTCGCTGCGCGCCGGCGCGCCCGTCTTGATCTGCCCGCCGTTGACAGCGACAGCGAGGTCGGCGATCGTCGTGTCCTCGGTCTCGCCCGAGCGGTGCGAGAGGATCGCGGTGTAGCCACTGCGCTGCGCGAGGCTCACGGCATCGAGCGTCTCGGTGAGCGTGCCGATCTGGTTGACCTTGACAAGGATCGAGTTGGCGACGCCGCGGCGGATGCCCTCGGCGAGCCGCACCGGGTTCGTGACGAAGAGGTCGTCGCCGACGATCTGGAGCCGGTCCCCCAGCTCGGCGGTGAGCTGCTCGTAGCCCGCCCAGTCGTCCTCGGCGAGCGGGTCCTCGATCGTCGCGAGCGGGTAGTTCGCGGCGAGGTCGACGTAGTAGGCGGTCATCTCGGCGGCGCTGAGCTGCTTGCCCTCGAAGTGGTAGGCGCCGTCGCGGAAGAACTCGGTCGAGGCGACGTCGAGGCCGAGCGCGAAGTCGCGGCCCGGCTCGAAGCCGGCGGCGGCGATCGCCTCGAGGAGGAAGTCGAGCGCGGCGCGGTTGTTCGGCAGCTCGGGGGCGAAGCCGCCCTCGTCGCCGAGGCCCGTCGAGAGCCCCTTCGCCTTGAGCAGGCCCTTGAGGGCGTGGTACGTCTCGGCGCCCCAGCGCAGCGCCTCCGAGAAGGACTCGGCTCCGACCGGCACGACGAAGAACTCCTGGATGTCGACGCCCGTGTCGGCGTGCGCGCCGCCGTTGACGACGTTGAGGAGCGGGACCGGGAGGACGTGCGCATTCGGGCCGCCGAGGTAGCGGAAGAGCGGGAGGTCCGCGGAGTCCGCCGCGGCCTTGGCGACCGCGAGGCTCACGCCGAGGATCGCATTCGCGCCGAGGTTCGACTTGTTCGCCGAACCGTCGGCCTCGATGAGGGCGGCGTCGACGAGGCGCTGCTCGGCGGCGTCGAGGTCCTCGACGGCCGGGCCGAGGACGTCGAGCACGTTCTCGACCGCCGTGAGCACGCCCTTGCCGCCGTACCGCTCGTCGCCGTCGCGGAGCTCGTAGGCCTCGAAGGCGCCCGTCGAGGCGCCGCTCGGCACCGCCGCGCGGGCGACCGTCCCGTCCTCGAGGAGGACCTCGACCTCGACGGTCGGGTTGCCCCGGGAGTCGAGGATCTCGCGGGCGCCGACGGCTTCGATCGCGGCCATGTGTGCTCTCCTTGCGGGCTCGGTGTGCCCCTCGATCCTAGAGCGCCGCGGCCAGGTCGCCGCGCGCGGCCGACTCGCTGAGCGGCGGGGGTCGGCGCGGCCGGCGGGGGCTCCGCCGCCCTCGCCCGCCACCCAGCGCAATACCCGCCACCCGTGGCGCTGCCGTCTGCGAGGCGCGGGGATGAATGCGCTGCGCGCGACGACGCGGATGGCGGGCTTTGTACCGGGTGGCGGACGCGCGGCGCCAGAAGCCCGCCGTTGGGGGCGAAGCCCGCCGTTCGGGGCGGGGCCCCGCCCGCTACGTGCGAGCGCGCGGCGCCGCCGGTTCGCTCAGCGCGCGGCGAGCGGCTTCGGCTCGAGCGCGGCGGCCGCGACACCGGGCGTCACGAGCACGAACGCCGCCACACCCTCGGCGGCAAGCTGGTCGAGCACCTTGCCGAGCTGCTTGGGGCGTCTGACGAGCCGCACGTTCGCCCCCTCGGCGACGAAGCGGTCGCGGGCCGCGACGATCTCCGCGGGGGACGCGTGCTGGTCGTAGACGAGCGCCACCGCATTCATCCGATCGGCCCCGGCGCCGACGAGGTCGACGAGGCGCTCGAAGCCGAGCGAGATGCCCGCGGCCGGCACCTCGGTGCCGAGGAATCGGCCGATCATGCCGTCGTAGCGGCCGCCGCCGCCGAAGGAGTGGCCGAGCTCGGGGTGGGCGAGCTCGAAGATCGGGCCCGTGTAGTAGCCCATGCCGCGCACGAGCCACGGGTCGAAGACGACGGGCTCCGCGTCCGGCTCCCCGCCAGAGGCGCGGAGCGCGGCCGTGACCGTCTCGCCGATCATGGCGAGCTCGGCGATCCCGGGGTGCTCGAGGCCCGCGGGCAGGCCCTTGCGGATCTGCGCGGCGCCGAAGGGCGTGAACTCCCGCGTCTGCGGGCGCAGCAGGTGCGCCCGGAGCGCCTCGACCGCCTCGGGGCTCGAGCTGCGCTCGCGGAGCTCGGCGACGACCCCATCCGGCCCGACCTTGTCGAGCTTGTCGACGACGATGAGGACGAGCTCGTGCTCGGCCGCGGGGAATCCCAGGTGCTCGAGGACCGCGATGAGGAGGCGCCGGTCGTTGACGCGGATCGTGAAGCGCTCGATGCCGAGCGAGCGGATCGTCGCGGCGCTCGCCGTGAGGAGCTCGACCTCGGCGAGGGGCCCGGCCTCGCCGATGATGTCGATGTCGCACTGGACGAACTGCCGGTACCGGCCCTTCTGCGGCCGCTCGGCCCGCCACACGGGCGCGATCTGGATCGCGCGGAAGGGCTTCGGCAGCTCGTGCCAGTGGCTCGCGGTGAAGCGCGCGAGCGGCACCGTGAGGTCGAAGCGGAGGCCGAGGTCGGCGAGGTCGAGGGCCGAGCCCGACTCGGCCGCCGCCGCGAGGTCGTCGGCGCCGAGGCCGCGGCGCATGATCGCGAAGGCGAGCTTCTCGTTGTCGCCGCCGAGCCCCGCGTGGAGCCGCGCGGCGTCCTCGGCGACGGGCGTCTCGATCTCCTCGAAGCCGTGGGCCCGGTACGAGCGGCGGATCGCCTGCAGGATCGACTCGCGACGCGCCTTCTCCGCGGGGAGGAAGTCGCGCATTCCTCGAGGGGGATTCACCGGCTCGGCCACCTCACGATTCTGCCATCGCCGCGCCGCGCGCCCGCGCCGCGCACCCCGCGCCCGCGGCGTCAGCTCGGCGCGATGACCGGGATCGGCTGCGTCACGGGGTCCGACGGGGGCGTGCGGACGAGCCGGATGCAGACGATGCCCGCGATGATGAGGACGCCGCCGAGGATCTGCAGCGGCCCCATCGCCTCATCGAGGACGATCCAGCCGAGGATCGCCGCGAAGACGACCTCGAGGAGGCCGAGGAAGGAGGCCGTCCTCGTGCCGAGCATCGTGATCGAGCCGAGCCCCGCGGCGTAGGCGAAGGCGGTCGCGATGAGCCCGACGGCGACGAGCGGCACCCACCACGCGACGGTGAGCCCGAGCATGGGGACATCGCGGAAGCTCGTCTCGAAGGGCAGGAGTCCGGTCGCCGCGACGATCCCGAGCAGGACGACCCCGACGACGAAGCCCGCCGCCGCGAGCGCGATCGGCGGCACCTCGGAGTCGCTGCGGTCGCCGACCGTGTAGTAGACCGCGACGCCGGTCATCGCGATGAGGCCGAAGACGATGCCGAGCGGGTCGAGCCCCTCCCCGCCGGGGCCGACGATGAGCACGAGCCCGCCGACCGCGAGCGCGGCGCCCGCGAGGACGAGCCAGGCGGGTCGGCGGCGGCTGCGCGCCCAGGCGAGGAGGACGAGCACGACGGGCGCGAGGTACTCGAGGAGGAGCGTCGTCGAGACCGGGATCCGCTCGATCGCCGCGAAGTAGGCGACCTGGACGCCCGCGACCGCGAAGCCGCCATAGAGGAGCACCGTCCACCGCGCCCGCCAGAGGGGCCTGAGGTCCCAGCGCAGGGCGATGAGCGCGGGGATCGCGAGGACGACGGCGCCGACCGCGACGCGCCCGAAGACGCCGGCGACGGGGCTCCAGCCGTCGAGGAGGAGCGGCTTGATCATGATGCCGCCCGCGCCGAAGGCCGCCGCCGCGAGGACGCCGAGGACGACCCCGAGGACTCCGCGATCGCGCACCGCTGCTCCGATCTGCGTCTCGTGGGGTGGCGTGGTGGCGACAGCCTATTGCGATCGGTGCTCGCACGCGGTGCGCGGCGGCGCGAGTCGATCCGTGGCGGGGTGCGCTGCTCAGGCGCCGCGCGACTCGGCGGCACGAATGCGCGACTCGAGTCCCCGGATCGCGCCGCGGAGGGCCCGCTCGGCATCGAGGCCCGCCGCTCTCGCCCCCGCGACGATCGCGAGCAGCTCCTCGCCGAGCTCGGCCTCGCCCGCGGGTGGCGGCGCGGGCTCGGGCTCGGCCCCGAGCTTGGCGGCCTTGCCGAGGAGCTTGTCGGCGAGCGCGAGGGCGGGCATCGCGCGCGGCACACCGTCGAGCACCGACTCGCGGCCCGGCTTCTCGACGGCCTTGAGGACATCCCAGCTCGCCATGACCGCGTCGGGTGTCTCGGCGACCGCGTCCCCGAAGACGTGCGGGTGGCGGCCGACCATCTTCTCGCGCATGTGCCGAGCGACGTCCTCGAGCGTGAAGCGCCCCTCCTCCGCCGCAATGTCGGAGTGGAAGACGACCTGGTAGAGCACGTCCCCGAGCTCTTCGACGAGCTCCGCGTCGTCGCCGGCCTCGATCGCCTCGACGAGCTCGTAGGTCTCCTCGACGAGGTAGCGGACGAGGGAGGAATGCGTCTGCTCACGATCCCAGGCGCAGCCGCCGGGGGCCCTGAGGTGCTCGAGCACGGCGATGAGCTGGTCGAGCTCGGGGTGGGCGCGCGGGGCCGGCAGCTCGCTCATGCCCCCAGTCTCCCCCACCGGCTGCGCTCAGAGGGCCCGGATGGAGTCGGTCTCGATCGTGACGGGCTCGCTCGCGGCGGCCTGCTCGAGCGTCACCCGTCGCCCCGGCAGCCCGAAGGCGCCGGCGAGGATGAGCGCCGCGATGACGACGACGCCGATGAAGACGCCCTCGGTCGAGGCGATGATCGCCCCGGGGTCCTCGGGGCCGCCGCCGTGCGAGGCGATGATCGCGGTCGAGACCGCCCCGAGGATCGCCGTGCCGAGCGCCTGGCCGATCGTCCGGCAGAAGATGATGATGCCGCTCACGGTCCCCCGCTGCGACCAGTCGACACTCGCCTGCGACGCGAGAAGGCTCGGCATCGCGGTCCAGCCGAAACCGATCCCGAGGATGAATGCGAGGGCCGCGACGAGCCAGACGGACGGCCAGTTGACGAGCAGGACGGCCGTCACCGCGCCGGCGACGAGGATCCCACCGCCGAGGATGCCGAGGAAGCGGAAGCCGGCGCGGAGGTAGATCCGGCCGGAGACCATGACCGCGAGCGGCCAGCCGAGCGTGAAGGCGCCGACGGCAGCGCCCGCGGCGATCTCGCTCGCGCCCGCACCGATCTGGAGGTAGAGCGGGATGAAGGGGCCCATGGCGCCCATGCCCATGCCGATCGCGAGGTTCATGACGACGCCGCTCGAGATGAGTCGGCTGCGGAAGAGCCCGAGCGGGATGATCGGCTCGCTCGCCCGGCGCTCGACGAGGAGGAAGGCGATGCCGAGGAGCACCCCGCCACCGAAGACGAGGAAGCTCAGGGGCGAGAGCCAGGCCCAGCCGTGCCCGCCCTCGAGCACCCCGAGGATGATGAGCCCGGCGGAGCCCGTGATGAGGACCGCGCCGAGGTAGTCGATCTTGTGCCGCTTGCGCTCGAGCCCCTCGTGGTACTTCCGCCACAGCACGATCATCGCGGTGAGGCCGAGCGGGACGTTGATGACGAAGACGAGGCGCCACAGGCCGAACTGCGCGAAGGCGCCGCCGACGAGCGGCCCGATGACGCTCGCGATCGCCCACATCGAGGAGGTGTAGGCCTGGGCCTTCGCCCGCTCGGCGAGCGAGTAGATGTCGGAGAGGATCGTCATCGCGACCGGCTGGATCGCGCCGGCCCCGATGCCCTGGATGGCGCGGAAGACGATGAGCGAGGGCATGTCCCACGCGAAGGCGCACAGCGTCGAGCCGAGCACGAAGATGCTGACGCCGACGAGCATGATCGGCTTGCGCCCGACGAGGTCGGCGAGCTTCGAATAGACGGGGACGGTCACCGCGCTCGCGAGGACGTAGATGGAGAAGAGCCAGGGGTACTGCGCGAATCCCCCCAGGTCGTCGACGATCGACGGCACCGCCGTCGACAGGACGGTCGTGTCGAGGGCCGCGAGCCCCGTCGTGAGCATGACCGAGAGGAGAATCGGGCCCCTGGCGGACCGGAGGCCCACGTCGGAGAATCGCACCGCATTCATGACTCGGCCCCGATCTGCGAGGCGAACATCGTGTAGAACTCGCCGCGACGCGCGATGAGCTCCGCCGCCGTGCCGCTCTCGACGATGCGGCCGGCCTTGAGCATGTGGATGACGTCCGCGCGCTCGATCGTCGTGAGCCGATGGCTGATGATGATGAGCGTCTGGCGGGGGTCGGCGAAGAGGTGGTTGAAGATCCGCGCCTCGGCGAGGGCGTCGATCGCGCTCGTCGGCTCGTCGAGCACGATGATCGGCGCGTCCCGGTAGAAGTTCCGCGCGAGCGCGATGCGCTGCCACTGCCCGCCGGAGAGGTCGACGCCGGGCGTCCCGTCCTCGTGCGCCATCCACGGGTGGACGTAGCTGTCGGCGCCGAACGGCAGCCCGTCGAGGATCCCCTCCGCCTCCGCCTTCGCGACCGCACGGCGGAAGTGCTCCTCGTCGAATGCGCGGTCGACGTCCCCGAATCGCACGTTGTCGCGCGCAGTCGCGAACGTGTACGCGAGGTAGTCCTGCTGGAGGACGGCGAGCTGCTCGTGCCACGACTCCGTCGACACCGTGCGGAGGTCCGCGCCGTCGAGGCGGATCGTCCCGCTCGTCGGCTGGTAGAGGCCGGAGAGCAGCTTGATGAGCGTCGACTTGCCGGCGCCGTTCTCGCCGACGATCGCGACGCGCTCGCCGCGGCGGATCGTGAGATCGATGTGCTGGAGGACCTCGCGCTCGGCGTTCGGGTAGTGGAAGGACACGTCCTCGAAGGCGATGCGCTCGGGCGGGCCGTCGAGCGCCGTCCCCTCGCCACGCCAGCTCGGGAAGTCCATGAACCGCTGGTAGTCGCCGAGGTTGCCGAGCTGCTCGTCAAGGGCGGCGAGCTCGGCGACGAAGGAGTTCATCGAGCCGAGCGCGCGCGAGACGATCTGCTGGACGTAGAGGAACTGCCCGACGGGCTGCTGGTGGGCGATGATCTGCAGCGTCACCCAGATGAGCGAGCCGACCTCGGCGACGAGCTCGAGGGCGTCCGCGAGGAGGCGCCACGGCAGGTAGCGGCGCTCGAAGAGGATGCGCTGCTTCTCGTCGAGGTCGCGGAGGCGCTGCCGGAGGTCGAGCAGGTGACGGACGATGCCGTAGAGCCGGAGCTCGGCGATGTGCTCGGGCTGGAAGAGGGCCCGCTCGATCGTCGCCTTCGAGCGGCGGAACTCGATCGTCGAGTTCCAGTGCGCGATCTGCGCGCGACTGAGCCGGAACTGCAGGTAGACGCCCGGGATGATCGCGGCGACGAGGATGAGCGCGAGCCACCAGCCGACGAGCGAGAGCGCGAAGACGCTCGCGACGAGCGTGATGACCTGGCTGACCATCCGGGCGAGCGCCTGGAACGCCTGCACGTAGAACTGGCTGAAGCGCTGCGCCCGGTCGTAGACGTCGATCGACTCCTTGTCGTCGTAGCGCCAGAAGTCGAGGGAGAGGAAGCGCTCGTACATGACGTCGCTGACGTTCGCCTCGAGCGTGTAGCGCATGAGCCGCTGCAGGTACTGCTCGAATGAGCGCCAGGCGGTGAGCAGGAGGCCGAGCGCGGCGGTGATGACGACGAAGACGATCGCACGGCCGCCCGCGTCGGGGTCGCCCTGGTACGCCTCCGCGAGGGCCGTCGTCGTCAGGGCCGCGAACCAGGTCGTGACGATCGGCAGGACGGCGACGATGATCGTGCCGAAGATCTGGAGGATGATCGCACCGGGGTTCGCCCGCCAGGTGACGGCGGCGATGTCCTTCGCGGCGCGGAGGTAGGCGCGGGGCCCGAGGTGGGACGACTCGATGCGCCGCCCGCCGCGCATTCGCGGGCCGCCGATGCCGTTCGGGTTCGCCACGCGGTCAATCCTGCCCTGCCGCGGGCTCGGGCAGGAGTGCGTCGAAGAGCCCGCCGACCCACTCGATGAGCTCCGCGTCGCCGAGCCGCTCGGTGGCCTGCCCGAGCACGGCGTGCCCGACCTCGGGCAGCGGCACGAGGACGACGCGCTGCTGGGCGATGTAGCGCGCGCCCTTGTAGAGGCGGGTGAGCCGCACCTGGCGCGAGTCGGGCAGCTCGAGGGGGGCGATGCGGAGCCGGTCGGCCATGACGACGACCTCGCTGAGCCCGACCTCCTGGGCCCGGCGGCGGAGCCTCGAGACGGCGACGAGGTGCTCGACCGGCTCGGGGATGTCGCCGTAGCGGTCGACGAGCTCCTCGACGACCCGGTCGATCGCGTCGTCGCCGCTCCCCCGCGGCGCCGAGACGGCGGCGGAGAGCTTCTGGTACGCCTCGAGGCGGAGCCGCTCGCTGCCGATGTAGTCCTCGGGGATGCGCGCGTCGACGGGCAGCTCGAGGCGGAGCTCGGTCTGCTCGGGCGCCGCGTCGCCGCGGAAGTCGGCGACCGCCTCGCCGATCATCCGGAGGTAGAGGTCGAAGCCGACGCCCGCGATGTGTCCGGACTGCTCGGCGCCGAGGATGTTGCCGGCGCCGCGCAGCTCGAGGTCCTTGAGCGCGATCTGCATGCCCGCGCCGAGCTCGTTCGCCGCCGCGATGGTCCTGAGCCGCTCCTCGGCGTGCTCGGTGAGCGGCTTCTCCTCGTCGTAGAGGAAGTAGGCGTAGGCCCGCTCGCGGCCCCGGCCGACGCGGCCGCGGAGCTGGTGGAGCTGGCTCAGCCCGTACTTGTCGGCCCGGTCGATGATGAGGGTATTCGCGTTCGGCACGTCGAGGCCGGTCTCGATGATCGTCGTGGCGACGAGGACGTCAGCGCGGCGCTCCCAGAAGTCGAGCATGACCCGCTCGAGCGCCTCCTCGCCGAGCTGGCCGTGCGCGACGGCGATCCTCGCCTCGGGCACGAGCTCGGCGAGGTGCGCCGCGACGGCCTGGATCGAGGCGACGCGGTTGTGGACGTAGAAGACCTGGCCCTCGCGGAGCAGCTCGCGGTGGATCGCGGCGGCGACCTGCTTGTCGGAGCGCGGGCCGACGAAGGTGAGGATGGGGTGCCGGTCCTCGGGCGGGGTCGCGAGCGTCGACATCTCGCGGATGCCGGTGACGGCGAGCTCGAGCGTGCGAGGAATGGGCGTCGCCGTCATCGCGAGGACGTCGACGTTGGTCTTGAGCTTCTTGAGCGCGTCCTTGTGCTCGACGCCGAAGCGCTGCTCCTCGTCGATGATGACGAGGCCGAGGTCCTTGAACGCGACGCCCTTGCCGAGGAGCCGGTGCGTGCCGATGACGATGTCGACGGTGCCGTCGGCGAGCCCCTCGATGGTCTCGCGCGACTCCTTCTCCGTCTGGAAGCGGCTCAGCGAGCGCAGCTGGACGGGGAAGCCCGCGAAGCGCTCCGCGAAGGTCTCCGAGTGCTGCTTGACGAGGAGCGTCGTCGGCACGATCATCGCGACCTGCTTGCCGTCCTGGATCGCCTTGAAGGCGGCGCGGACGGCGACCTCGGTCTTGCCGAAGCCGACGTCGCCGGACAGGAGCCGGTCCATCGGGATGGGCCGCTCCATGTCGGCCTTGACCTCGTCGATCGTCGTGAGCTGGTCTGGGGTCTCCGCGAACGGGAAGGCGTCCTCGAGCTCGGACTGCCAGGGGGTGTCGGGGGCGAAGGCGTGCCCCTTCGATGCCATGCGGGCCGCGTAGAGCTTGACGAGCTCGACGGCGATGTCGCGGACGGCCTTCCGGGCCTTGCCTTTCGCCGCCGACCAGTCGCTGCCGCCCATCTTCGACAGCGTCGGGGCCTCGCCGCCGACGTAGCGGGTGAGGAGGTCGAGCTGGTCGGTCGGGACGTAGAGCTTGTCGCGCGCGCCGCCGCGTTTCGACGGCGCGTATTCGAGGACGAGGAATTCGCGGGTCGATTTCACCGCGCCGCGTCCGCCCGTCGAGACCTCGCGCTCGACGAGCTCGACGAACTGGCCGATGCCGTGCGTCTGGTGGACGACGTGGTCGCCCGGCTTGAGCTGGAGCGGGTCGACGACGTTGCGGCGGCGGCTCGCGAGGCGCCTCGGCGCGGCCTGCCGGTACGCGGCGGCCCGGCCGAAGAACTCGGCCTCGGCGATGACGCCGAGCTTCGCGCCTTTGAGTTCGAGCCCCGCCTCGACCTCGCCCCGGATGAGGTAGGCGACGCCCGGCTCGGGGTCGGCGGGGAAGTCCTCGGCGTGCCTCGCGGCGAGCTCTCGGCTCGCCAGCAGGTCGGCCGCTCGGTCGAGGAGCCCCATGCCCTCGGCGACGATCGCGAGCGACCAGCCGTCGCGCAGCCGGTCGCCGACGTGGTCGATCGCGGCATCGGCGTGCCCGGTGAAGACGGGCACCTGCGAGGCGTTGAGCCGCACCGCGTCGTCGTCGCCGGCGTCGAAGGCGCTCACGGTCCACCAGCTCCGCCCGCCGGAGCGCTCGCGCAGCTGCTCGAGTGTGAGGAAGTCGCCCGCGCCGAGGCGGTGCCGCAGCTGCATCCCGAGGTCGATGGGGGCCTCGCCGCCCGCGGTCGCGGCGCTCCACGCGGCGCTGAGGAACTCACGGTTCGTCTCGACGAGGTGGACCGCGCGCGTCGCGACCCGTTCGGGGCCGAGCACGGCGATCGCGCCGTCGGGCGGGAGGAGCGCCGTGATGGGCTGGAAGCCGTCGACGAGCGCCGGCGCGAGCGACTCCATGCCCTCGACGGGGATGCCCTCGGCGATCTTCGCGAGCATCGCGTCGAGCGCGGGGAACTCGCCGTGCATCTCGCGGGCGCGCTGGCGGACCGCCTCGGTGATGAGGAATTCGCGGGCGGGCGCGAGCTCGACCGCCTCCCCCGCCGGTAGCGGCTCGCCGAGGCTCCGCTGGTCGGCGACCCCGAACTCGCGCGCGGTCTCGAGCTCGTCGCCGAAGAACTCGAGTCGGATCGGGTGCTCGGCCTGTGGCGGGAAGACGTCGAGGATCCCGCCGCGGACCGCGAACTCGCCGCGGCGCGTGACGAGGTCGACCCGCGCGTAGGCGAGGCCGACGAGCTCGCCCGCGATGCCGGAGAGGTCGTGGCCGCGACCGCCGACCGTCAGTGCGATCGGCTCGTGCTCGCCGAGGCCCGGCAGGAGCGGCTGGAGCGCGGCGCGGACGGAGGCGATGAGGACGAATGCGCGGCCGCGGTCCCCCTCGCGCCAGCGGCGGAGCGCGCGGAGCGCCGCGAGCCGGCGGCCGACGGTGTCGGCGGAGGGGCTGAGCCGCTCGTGCGGGAGCGTCTCCCACGACGGGAGGATCTCGACGGCCGCCGCCGGCAGGTAGGCGGCGAATGCCTCGGCGACGCTCTCGGCCTCGCGACCGGTCGCGACGATCGCGAGGAGCGCATTCGTGCCGCTGCGGAGGAGCTCGGCGAGGAGTGGGACGCGCGCGCCCTCGACGCAGGAGAAGTCGGCGTCGGCGGGGAGGGCCGCGAGCGCGGCCTCGAGCGCCGGATCGGCGCCGATCGCCGCTGGGATGCCCGTCAGACTCACCGAAGAAGTGTAGTCCGGGGCCATCGACGTCCGGATTCAGGAATCCGCGGGCCCGTGTCAGGACTGTGCCGACATGACCCCGTCGGTTCCTGAATCCGTGCCGGCACGCCGCGCCCGGGGTAGCGTGGCGGCATGAGCGGTTACGAGATCCTCGAGCTCGGCGGCGCGGACGCCTGGCTCGAGCGCGGGAAGCAGTTCGCCGACAAGCAGATGGACACGCAGTTCATCGGCCTGAGCGTCAACGCGCTCGCCCCCGGCGGCGAGTCGCCCTTCTGGCACACCCACTCGGTGCTCGAGGAGGTCTACGTCTTCCTCGAGGGCAAGGGGCGGATGGCGCTCGACGACGAGGTCATCGAGGTCGGCCCCGGCACGACCGTGCGCGTCGGCCAGGGCGTGTGGCGCATCCTCCAGGCCGCGCCGGACTCCCCCGGCGAGCTGCGCTGGATCTGCGTCCGCGCGGGCGGCGCCGAGCTCGCCGCGATCGGTGTCGACAGCGAGAAGGACGGGGAGCGCGCCCGCCCCTGGTGAAGCGGCCGCGGGCCGAGCTCAGCCCCGCTGATTGACGACGTTCTGCGCCGCGAGCACGCCGTCGGCCGCGATGCGGGCCACGGCGTCCGCCGCGTCCTCGAGCAGGTTCGGGAGCGTCTTGCGCTCCTCGGCCCCGAAATCGCGGAGGACGAAGTCGGCGGGGTCCTGGCGTCCCGGCGGACGGCCGATCCCGACGCGGACCCGCACGAAGTCCGGCGTCCCGATCCTCGCGATGATGTCGCGCAGCCCGTTGTGGCCGCCGTGCCCGCCGCCGACCTTGATCCGGACGGTGTCGTAGTCGAGGTCGAGCTCGTCGTGCACGACGATGAGGTCGGCGGCCGGGATCTTGAAGAATCGCGTGAGCGACGCGACGGGCCCGCCCGAGAGGTTCATGTAGCTGCCGGGCTTCGCGAGCACGAGCCTCGGCCCGCCCGGCACGAGCCGGCCCTCGGCGACGACCGCGCCGGCCTTGTGCGACTTGAAGCCCGCGCCCAGTCGTGCGGCGAGCACATCGGCGACGAGCTGGCCGACGTTGTGCCGATTGCCCGCGTACTGCGGCCCGGGATTCCCGAGCCCGACGACGAGCAGCTGCTCGGCCACCTACTCCGCGGCGTCCTCGGCGGGCGCCTCGGCCTCGGCGGCGGCCTCCGCGGGCTCCTCCTCGGCGACGACGGCCTTCGCGGTGACCGAGACCATGAGCAGCTCGGGGTCGTCGAGCAGGACGGCGCCCTTCGGCAGCGCGACCTGGCCGGCCGTGATGTGCGTGCCGGCCTCAACGCCCGTGACGTCGATGACGACGTTCTCCGGGATGTGCGTCGCCTCGACCTCGAGGCGGATCGTCATGGTGTCCTGCAGGACGGTCGTCGACGGTGCGGCGATGCCCTCGACGTGCGCGGGGACCTCGACGTGGACCTTCTCGCCCTTGCGGACGACGAGGAGGTCGATGTGCTCGATGATCTGACGGACCGGGTCGCGCTGCACGTCCTTGACGAGCGCGAGCGACTCCTCGCCCTCGATCGAGAGCTCGAGGACCTGGTTCGCCTTGCGGAGCAGGAGCGTGACCTGGTGGCCCGGGAGGGTGACGTGGCGCGGGGCGGTGCCGTGGCCGTAGATGACGGCGGGGATCTTGCCGGCGGCGCGGATGCGGCGCGCGGCGCCCTTGCCGAAGGAGGCGCGAACCTCGCCCTCGATGCGGTTGCTGAGGTCTGCACTCATGACGACGTCTCTCTTTCCTTGTCGATCACGGCGCGGCCCGGTCGGTCGCGCCCTCGCCTTGGTCGGTCGACGAGTCTACCAGTCGGGGGCGCTTGCTCCGTCGGTCATGAATGCTCGGGTATTGCAGCCCGATCATCGCGACGAGCGGGACGATCTGGACGAGGAGCATGACGACGAGCGAGGAGCTCCAGTCGCCGCTCAGGCTGTGGAGGAGGCCGAAGGCGATCGGGCCGAGGACGGCGATGCTGAAGCCGATCGCCTGCACAAAGCCGGCGAGCGCGACGGTCTCCGCCTCGTTGCGGCCGCGCTCCCCGAAGAGGATGAGGCTCACCTGCTGGAGGAACGGCCCGAGCCCGAGGAGCGCGACCCAGAGCCACACGCCGGTCTCCGGCCAGCACAGGAGCCCGAGCGTGCCGAGTCCCTGCGTGACGACGCCCGCGACGGTGAAGCCGATGATCGATCCGCGCATCCAGCCGAAGACGACGGTCGCGACGTTGATGACGATCCCCATGAGCCCGTAGAAGGTGAGGAGCCAGCCCGCCTCGTCGGCCCCGACGCCGGCGCGGTCCCGGAGGATCTCGGGGAGCCAGGCGAAGAGCGCGTAGACGGAGAAGGTCCCCGTGCCCATGATCCCGGCGATGCCCCAGGCGAGGGGGGAGCGGACGAGGACCGAGAGCGAGGGCTTCGGGCCGACCGGCCCCGCCTCGGCCTCGGGCCCGGTCGCGCGCCGCCGCTGCAGCACGATCGCGACGGGCAGCCACGTGACGACGGAGACGAGCGCGAGCAGCGCCCAGCTGCCGAGCGCGACCCGCCACCCGAGTTGCTCGGCGATCACCTGGGTGACGCCGCTGCCCATCCCGACGCTCGTCGCGTACATCGCCCCCATGACCGCGGTCATGAATGGGATGTGCCGGGGGAACCACCGCTTGACGAGTCCGGGGAGGACGACGTTGCCGACCCCGCAGGCCGCGAGGCCGAGGAGGCTGCCGAGCAGGAGCATCGCGGTCGAGTCGGCGACGCCCCGCAGCACGTGCCCGACCGCGAGGATGCCGAGCGCGATGATCCCGCTCCAGTCGAGCCCGAGCCGGCGGATGAGCATGGGCGCGAGCAGGCCGAAGACGGCGAAGCAGGCGGGGGCGAGCGAGCCGAGCACCGAGAGTTCGGTGACGCCGAGCGGCACGTCGACGGCGATCTGCTCGCTGATCGCGGGGAGCGCCGAGATGAGGACTCGGAGGTTGAGGGTGAGGAGCGAGATGATCGCGACGGCGAGCAGGATGGCGGGGAGTCGTCGCACCGACCAAGTCTGCCGTAGCCGGGAGCCGCTCCACGCATTCCTCCTCGAGTGTGCATGTCCGCGCCGAATGCGCGCGAATATCTCCGCACACTCGGCACGGACGTGCACACTCGGCGGGGTCCTAGGCTGGTGGCGTGACGAAGGCGAACATCGGTGTGGTCGGTCTCGCGGTGATGGGCTCGAACCTCGCCCGCAATCTCGCCTCGCGCGACGGGAACACGGTCGCGGTCTTCAACCGCTCCCCATCCCGCACGGAGGAGCTCCTCGCCGAGCACCCCGAGGCCGGGTTCATCGGGACGAGCAGCTATGGGGAGTTCGCCGCGGCGCTCGCCCGCCCCCGCACCGCGATCATCATGGTCAAGGCCGGCGCGCCGACGGACGCCGTCATCGACTCGCTCGTCGAGGTCTTCGAACCGGGCGACATCATCGTCGACGGCGGGAACGCGCTCTTCACCGACACCATCCGCCGCGAGGCCGCGGTGCGCGCGACCGGCATCCACTTCGTGGGCGCGGGCATCTCGGGCGGCGAGGAGGGGGCGCTCAACGGCCCGAGCATCATGCCGGGCGGCACCGCCGAGTCGTGGGCGACGCTCGGGCCCATCCTCCGCTCGATCGCCGCGGTCGCCGAGGGCGAGCCGTGCGTGACGCACGTCGGCACGGACGGCGCCGGGCACTTCGTCAAGATGGTGCACAACGGCATCGAGTACGCAGACATGCAGCTCATCGCCGAGGCCTACGACCTCATCCGGCGCCGCACCGGCAAGTCGCCGGCCGAGATCGCCGACATCTTCGCCGAGTGGAACCGCGGCGAGCTCGAGAGCTACCTCATCGAGATCACCGCGGAGGTGCTGCGCCAGGTCGATGCCGCGACCGGCCGCCCGCTCGTCGACGTCATCCTCGACCAGGCGGGCGCCAAGGGCACGGGCGCCTGGACGGTGCAGAACGCCGCGGACCTCGGCATCCCGCTCGCGGGCATCGCCGAGGCGCTCTTCGCCCGCTCGCTGTCCTCGAAGCCGGCGCAGCGGGCCGCCGCGACCGATCTCCCAGGAATGCGCGCCGCCGAGATCCCCGTGCTCCCCGAGTCGGACCACGCCGAGGCGATCGAGGACATCCGCCGGGCGCTCTACGCCTCGAAGATCGTCGCGTACTCGCAGGGTTTCGACCTCATCCGGGCGGGCGCCGAGCAGTACGGCTGGGACATCGAGCTCGGCGCCATGGCCCGGATCTGGCGCGGCGGCTGCATCATCCGCGCGCGCTTCCTCGACCGCATCACCGAGGCCTACGCCGCCGAGCCCGCGCTCCCGCTGCTGCTCGCGGCGCCCTACTTCCGCGAGGCGCTCGGCGGGACGGAGGCGGCCTGGCGGCGGGTCGTGCGCCACGCATTCGACAGCGCGGTCCCGGCCCCCGCCTTCGCGGCGAGCCTCGCCTACTACGACGGCCTCCGCGCGGATCGGCTGCCGGCCGCGCTCGTGCAGGGGCAGCGGGACTTCTTCGGCGCGCACACCTACCGCCGCGTCGACCGCGAGGGTACCTTCCACACGCTGTGGTCGGGCGACCGCAGCGAGGTCGAGGCGACCGACTCGCACTGAGGAATGCGCGCGCTCAGATCCCCATGACGAGTCGGACGCCCTCGGCGATGCGTCCGAGCAGGTAGGCCGGGACGTGCCCCGCCGGATGCGGATCGAGGAACTCCCGACTGACCGGACCGAGCTGCGTGACGAGCGCGACGGAGTCCCGATCGAGTCCGGAGACCTCTGCCGGCAGCAGCACATTCCCGGGGAACGCCTCCTGGGCGGTGTTCGAGGTGAGCGGCACGACGAGCACAGTGCTGATCTCGGTCGCGAGCAGCCAGTCGTCCTGCAGCAGGACCGCCGGGCGGACCTTGGCGGGCTCCGAGCCCCGCGGCACGCCGAAGCCGGCCCAGACGATGTCGCCGTGCGCGATCACCAGTCGGCGCCCTCGACGTGGAGGCGCTCCGACTCCGCGAGGAATGCGCGGTCGCCCGCGGGCTGTCCCGCCTTCTGGAGGGCGGCGTTCGCGAGTGCGGTGAGGCCGGCCGCGCCCTCGAGCTCATCGGCGAACCTGCGCGCGGCGAGCCGGTAGAACTCGGAGCGGTTCATGCCGTGGCGTGCCGCCACGCGTTCGAATCGCTCGAAGTCCGCGTCGGGGAGCGAGATTGCCGTCTTCATGGCGAGAGTATAACTCATTATACCTTCGCCGGCGCGGGTCAGGCGTCGGCGAGCAGGCGCTCGCGGACCTCCTTGCGGAGCACCTTCCCGATGAGGGAGCGTGGGAGCTCGTCGACGACCGTGAGGCGGCGCGGCACCTTGTATGCCGCGAGCACGCCGCGGGCGAAGTCGCGGACCTCCTCCTCGACGTAGGCCTGGCCGGGCTCGAGGACGACCGCGGCGACGACCCGCTCGCCCTGCGTCCCGTCGGGCACGCCGACGACGGCGATGTCGGCGATCGCGGGGTGGCGCCGGATCGCGTCCTCGACCTCGCTCGGGGCGACGTTGAAGCCGCCCGTGATGATGAGCTCCTTGATCCGGTCGACGATGCGGATGAAGCCGTCCTCGTCCATGACGGCGATGTCGCCCGTGCGGAACCACGGCGCGCCGCCGTCGGCGGCCGGCACGAGCACCCGCGCGGTCTCCTCGGGGAGGTTGTGGTAGCCCTGGAAGACCTGGGGGCCGCGGGCGATGAGCTCGCCCTCCTGGCCGAAGGGCACCTCGCGCGTCACGTCGTCCCGGTCGACGATGCGGATCTCGGTCGAGGGCAGGGGGAGCCCGATCGAGCCCGCGCGGCGGTGGGGCGCGACCGGGTTCGCCGTGAGGACGAGCGAGCACTCGCTGAGCCCGTAGCCCTCGACGAGGTAGCCGCCCGTGAGCGCTTCCCACGGCTCGACGACGTCGGCGGGCAGCGGCATCGCGCCCGAGATGCCGATCCGGGTGCCGCGGAGGGAGACGCCCCGCTCCCGCGCCGCCGCCATCGTGCGCGCGTAGATCGGCGGGACCGCGGGGAAGAGCGTCGCGGGCCGCTTGCGAAGCACCTTGAGGACGAGCTCGGGGTCGAACTTCGGGAAGAGGACGAGCCGGGCGTTGATCGACATCGCGAGCGTGAGGCAGAGCGTCAGACCGTAGGCGTGGAACATCGGCAGCACCGCGTAGACGGTGCGCCCGTCGACTGGCCCCGCGGTGACCTCGGGGATCCAGGCGCGCGCCTGCGCCGCATTCGCGATGAGGTTGCGATGCGTGAGGATCGCGGCCTTCGGGTGACCCGTCGTCCCCGTCGTGTACTGGAGGAGCGCGACGTCGCCGACGTGCGGCCGGGCGACATCCTCGTCGATGCGGGGTCCGGTCAGCAGCGAGTCCCAGTCGATCGCGCGCCGCACCCGGGCGGTCAGCGCCTCGCGCGAGGCGCGGGCCTTCGGGATCGGGAGCGCGAGCATGAAGCGCATCGCGGCGGGCATTGCGCGCGTCACGTTGACCGCGACGATCTGCTCGGGCCGGACATCGTCCGGGAGGTCCTGCAGCTCGTCGACGACCTTGTCCCACGCGATCGCGATGCGCGCGCCATGGTCCTCGAACTGGTGGCGCATCTCGCGCGGGGTGTAGAGCGGGTTGTGCTCGATGACCCGCGCGCCGAGGCGGAGCGCCGCGTAGAAGGCGACGATGTGCTGGGGGCAGTTCGGCAGGACGAGGGCGACGTGGTCGCCGGCCTGGACCCCGAGACGCCGCAGCGACTCTGCGGCCCGGTCGATCAGTTCGACGAGGTCGCCGTAGCTCGTCTCGGCGCCGAAGAACTCGAGCGCGACCGAGCCCGGGTGCGCCGCGGCGGAGGCCGCGACGAGGTCGTAGAGCGAGCCGCTCGGCTCGGGGATCTCGGACGGGACCCCTTCGGCGTAGCTGCGGAGCCAGGGCCTCGTCTCGGCGCTCATGGCCTCAAGCCTAGGGCGCGGCGGGGACGGGTCAGGGCGTCGCGGCGAGGAAGACGAACGCGGCGACGAGCGCGAGGTGGACGATGCCCTGGAGACGGGTCGCGCGGCCGGGCACGAGGGTGAGGACGGCGACGACGACCGTCGCGACGAAGAGGACGACCTGGACGGGGCCGAGCCCGAGCACGAGCTCGCCCGGCAGCCAGATGCTCGCGACCGCGAGCGTCGGGATCGTCAGCCCGATCGAGGCCATGGCGGAGCCGACCCCGAGGTTGAGGCTCGTCTGGAGCCGGTTGCGCAGCGCCGCGCGGGACGCCGCCGTCGCCTCGGGCAGCAGGACGACGAGCGCGACGACGACGCCGACGAAGCCGTGCGGGAGGCCGGCCGCGGCGACGGCGTCCTCGATCGCCGGCGAGGCGGCCTTCGCGAGTCCGACGACCGCCACGAGCGAGACGAGGAGGAGGCCGAGGCTCGTCAGCGCCGTGCGGCCGGAGGGCTGCTCGGCGTGCTCCGTCTCGTCGATGAGCTCGCCCGAGCGGCCGACGGGGAGGAAGAAGTCCCGGTGCTGCCTGGTCTGCATCGCGACGAAGGCGCCGTAGAGGACGAGCGAGACGACCGCGACGAATGCGAGCTGCAGCTCGGAGAACCGCGAGCCCGGCTCCGAGGTCGTGAAGGTCGGCAGGACGAGCGTCAGCGTCGTGAGGGTCACGACGACGGCGAGCGCGGCCGTCGCCCCCTCGCGGTTGAATCGCGGCACCTCATGCCGGATGCTCCCGAGGAGGATCGACAGGCCGACGATGCCGTTCAGCGTGATCATGACGGCGGCGAAGACCGTGTCCCGGGCGAGCGTCGCACTGTCGCCCGGGCTGCTCACCATGAGCGTGATGATGAGGCCGACTTCGATGACGGTGACCGCGACCGCGAGGATGAGCGAGCCGTATGGCTCCCCGACGCGGTGCGCGACGACCTCGGCGTGGTGGACGGCGGCGAGGACCGCGCCGACGAGGAGCGCCCCGACGGCGAGATAGCCGAGGAGCGGGAGGTCCCGGCCCCACGTGAGCGCGAGGAGGGCCGCCGCGAGGAGCGGTACGCCCCAGGCCCAGGCGCCGAGGATCCGGCCGAGCACGCGACTGGCGGTCATGCGGCCTCCCCGAGGCGGTCGGTCAAGCGGCGCCGTCGAACATCGACGTGACGGAGCCGTCGTCGAAGATCGCGCGGATCGCCCGGGCGATGAGCGGCGCGATCGGCAGGACGGTGAGCCGGTCCCAGCGCTTCTCCTCCGGCACCGGCAGCGTGTCGGTGACGACGACCTCGTCGATGTGCTCGGACTGGAGCCGTTCGCTCGCGGGGTCCGAGAAGACGGCGTGCGTCGCCGCGACGATGACGCCCTTGGCGCCGTTCTTCTTGAGCGCCTCAGCGGCCTTGACGATCGTCCCGCCCGTGTCGATCATGTCGTCGACGAGGAGGCACATCCGTCCCTCGACCTCGCCGACGATCTCGTGGACCGAGACCTGGTTCGCGACCTTGGGGTCGCGGCGCTTGTGGATGATCGCGAGCGGGGCGCCGAGCTTGTCGCTCCACACGTCGGCGACGCGGACCCGGCCCATGTCCGGGGAGACGATCGTGAGGTCGGGCCCACGGAACTTCTGGAAGTACTCGAGCAGGACGGGCATCGCGAAGAGGTGGTCGACGGGTCCGTCGAAGTAGCCCTGGATCTGCGCCGCGTGGAGGTCGATCGACATGATCCGGTCGGCGCCCGCCGTCGAGAACAGGTCGGTGACGAGCCGGGCCGAGATGGGCTCGCGCCCGCGGCCCTTCTTGTCCTGGCGCGCGTAGGGGAAGAACGGGGCGATGACCGTGATGCGCTTCGCCGAGGCGCGCTTCGCCGCGTCGATCATGATGAGCTGCTCCATGAGCCACTCATTGATCGGCCGGCAGTGCGACTGGAGGATGAAGACGTCGGAGCCCCGGAGGCTCTCGGTGTACCGCGCGTAGATCTCGCCATTGGCGAAGGTCCTGAGCTCGGTCTCGACGAGCTCCGTCTCGAGGGCCGTGGCGACCTGCTCGGCGAGCTCCGGATGCGCACGGCCGCTCACCAGGACGAGCCGTTTGACGTTCTGGACCTTGATCGCAGACACCGGGTTCCTCTCCGTCACGGCTTGGGGTTCGAGTCTAGTGACTGCTCGCCGTGGCACGGCTCAGCCGATCTTGACGAGACGGCCGAGCGAGTCCCAGAGCTTCGTCGTCAGGCTCCGGTCGGCGACGATCGCCGTGCGCTCGTCGAGCGCGAGGTCGGGGCGGTCCGAGATGATGCCGTCGACCGGCTCCCGCAGGTAGCCGCGCATCGCCTCGGGCTCGTTGACCGTCCACACGAGGATGCCCTTCCCGGCATCCCAGGCCTGCTCGCGGAGCTCTGGGGTGTACGACCACTCCTCGACGACGATGAAGTCGGCGGGCGTCGATGGCAGCCCGCCGATGTTGACGGAGACGATGTAGCCGACCGTGAGTTCCGGCCGCATCGCCTGCTGGCCCTCGACGACCTCGGTCGACAGCGAGTGGTACAGGCTCGACTCGGTGACGCCCTCCTCGTCGAGGATCGCGAAGAAGCGCTCGAGGTAGTCGTCGGTCTCCTTGCCGCTCGGTTTGATCTCGATGAGGAGGTCCTGGCCGAGCTCGTGCGCGCGCCGGACGAACTCGCGCAGGGAGGGGATGCGCGCCTCGTGCCCGTCCGCGCGGACCGTCATCGAGGTGAGCTCGGCGAGCGTGAGGTCGGCGGTGTCGCGGGGGTCGCCCGCGAGGCGCGACAGGTTGAAGTCGTGCATGACGACCCAGTCGCCGTCCGCGGTCTGGATGGTGTCGAACTCGACGAGGTCGGCGCCGGCCGCGTTCGCGGCCTCGAGGGCGGGGATCGTGTTCTCGACCGCGACGGTCGGCGCGCCACGGTGCGCGATGACCATCGTCTCGGCGTCGTCGAGCCGGTCGACGTGCGGGTAGGCCTGCGCACCGAGCCAGGCCGCGACGAGCAGGGAGGCGACGCCGACGCCGACGCCGACGACGCGGAGCCGGACGCGCGCGGGGGCGGTCATGGAGGAATGCGCGGGCCTCGCCCCCGCCGGCCGCGCGGCGATGACGGTCGCGGCGAAGACCTGCGACTGCAGCGCGATCGCGATCCCCGTGAGGTAGAAGGCGAGGACCTGGAGCAACCCCCACACCGCGGCGGCGATGACGACGGCGACGTCCTGGCCCCAGCCGATCGTCTCGCCGGCCTCGGCGAGCGCCGTGACCCCGAGCCCGAGCCCGCCGATGAGCGCCGCCGCGAGCCCCGCGGGGATGACGACGCCGAGGATGAGGAGTGCGATGCGCCAGGGGATCCAGCCGGTCGCCCGCCAGCTCGCGGCGATCGCCGCGGGCGCGGTGAGCCCGTCGACGGCGATGAAGGGGATCGTCAGCACGAGCCGGAGCGCGAGGTACCAGAGGACGACGAGCGCGAGCGTGTAGGCGATCGCGCCCGCCTCGGTCTTCATGACCTCGCCGGAGACGAAGTTCGGCACGACGATCCAGTCGGTCAGCACCGAGCCGAGCGCGGCCTGCCCGAGCGGGGCGAGAAGGAATGCGTAGGGCACGAGGAGCAGCGTCGAGGGCCGCAGCAGGTGCCGCAGCCTGGCGCCGAGCGTGCGCAGCAGCTCCCGGAGGCGGGGCAGGCGGCCCTCGGCGTCGAGCTGCTGCTCGGCGGCGGCGATGAGGAAGACGGCCGCCTGGATGACGAGCGCGAGGACCGCGAGGAGGATGAGCAGGCCGAAGAGGGCGGCGCCGGCCGGCGTCGTGAAGAAGCGAGCCATCGTGTCGAGCCCGAGGCTCTCAATGTGTGCGGTCGTCAGGGCGGCGCGGAAGAGCGCGTGGAAGGCGGGGACCGCGAGGAGCACGACGAGCCCCTGCAGCACCGCCGCGATGAGGAGCCAGCGGCCGAAGCGGCCGAAGGTCAGTCGATATGCCTGCGCGAGGGCAAGCCCGACGGGTACCCTCGTGGTCCCCCTCCCCACCGCGCTACGCCTCGTCCGGCTCGCGGAGGTACGGCGGGACCCAGCCCTCGATGTTCTTCTGCGAGGCGGCCGTGATCGCCAGGGCCCCCGGCGGCACGTCGCGGCGGACGACGGCGCCCGCGCCGATCGTCGCGTCATCGCCGACCTGGACGGGGGCGACGAATGCGTTGTGCACGCCCGTGTGGACCCTCGCCCCGATCGTCGTGCGGTGCTTGTGCCGGCCGTCGTAGTTCGCGGTGATCGCGCCGGCCCCGAGGTTCGTGCCCTCGCCCACCTCGGCATCGCCGATGTACGACAGGTGGGGCACCTTCGCGCCCTCCCCGATGACCGAGTTCTTCACCTCGACGTAGGTGCCGATCTTGCCGCGGGCGCCGAGGACGGTGCCGGGGCGGAGGTAGGCGAAGGGCCCGACCGTCGCCCCCTCGCCGATGACCGCGAGCGTCGCGTCCGTCCGGGAGACCCGCGCCCCGTCGCCGATCTCGGTGTCGGTGATCGTCGTGTCGGGACCGATGACCGCGCCCGCGCCGATCGTCGTCGCGCCGCGCAGCTGCGTGCCCGGCAGGATCTCCGTCTCGGCGCCGATCGCGACCTCGACGTCGATCCAGGTCGTCGCGGGGTCGCGCACCGTGACACCCGCGAGCTGATGCGCGCGGATGATCCGCGCATTCATGATCCGCTCCGCCTCCGCGAGCTGGCTGCGGTCGTTGACGCCGAGGAGGACGCTCGTGTCGCGGTGCTCGTGCGCGAGCACGCGGACGCCGTCGCCGCGGAGGATGCCGATGACGTCGGTGAGGTACTTCTCCCCCTGCGCGTTCGCGGTGCCGACTCGGGCGATCGCGCCGCGGAGCGCGTCGGCGCGGAAGACGTAGGTGCCGCTGTTGACCTCATCGACCGCGGACTCGTCGTCGTTCGCGTCCGCCTGCTCGACGATGCGCTCGACGCCGACGCCGTCGGCCGCGCGCAGGACGCGACCGTAGCCGCTCGGGTCGGCGAGCCGCGCGGTGAGGATCGAGGCCGCGAATTCCTCCCCGCGATGCGCCTCGAGGAGCGTCCCGATCGTCGCCGCGTCGAGGAGCGGGACGTCGCCGGAGAGGACGACGACGTCGCCCTCGAAGGCGGGGATCGCCGCGAGCGCGAGCTCGACCGCCCGCCCGGTACCCGGCACCTCGTCCTGGTCGACGATGACGAGGCCGGGCACGAGATCCTCCGCCGCGGCCGCGACGAGGTCGCGCTCGTGCCGCACGACGAGGAGCGTGTGCTCGGGCTGCAGCTCGCGGGTGACGTGGAGCACGTGGCCGATGAGGCTGCGGCCCGCGATCGTGTGGAGCACCTTCGGCGTCGTGGACTTCATGCGCGTGCCCTTGCCGGCGGCGAGGACGACGACGGCGAGACGACGTGAGGTCATGCGATTCATTCTGCCGCGTCTGCGAGGATTGGGGGGCGAGCCGGTCTCGGCGGGCGCGAATGCGCCTCCGCGGGCCGACCCGTTCCGCCTTGGTGTAATGGCAGCACAACGGTCTTTGGATCCGTTAGGTCCAGGTTCGAGTCCTGGGGGCGGAGCGCACTGGACGCGTCGCGTCGACCGCGGCCGGCCGCACGCCTAGCTGAGGATCCGCGCCCCCGGGACGGGCCCGTGCGCGCGGAGCGCCGTGTGGCCCGCGGCGGAGAGCGACACCTGGAGGCCGATGGCGGCGTCCGGGTCCTCCGCGAGGAACGCGAGGGTCGGCCCCGAGCCCGAGACGATGCCCGCGAGCGCCCCGCTGCGCTCCCCGAGCTCGAGCGTCTCGGCGAGCCGAGGCGCGAGCTGGAGCGCGACGGCCTGGAGGTCGTTCGTCATCGCCTCGGCGAGCATCGCCGGGTCGCCCGCGCGGAGCGCCTGGAGCACCTCGATGTCGACCTCGGGGGCGAGCCGAGGCGGGGCGATGTCGACACGGTGCCGCTCCCGGTGCCGGTCGAGCTCGGCGTAGACCTCGGGCGTCGACAGGCCGAAGTCGGCGATGACGAGGACCCACTCGAATGTGCCCGTCGCGAGCGCCGGCGACAGCCGCTCCCCGCGCCCCGTCCCGATCGCGGTGCCGCCGCTGAGCGCGAAGGGCACATCGCTCCCGAGCTCGGCGGCGAGCTCAAGGAGCTCCTCGCGCGGCAACCCGGTCTCCCAGAGCGCATCGCAGGCGACGAGGGCGCCCGCGGCGTCGGCCGAGCCGCCGCCCATCCCGCCCGTCGCCGGGATGCGCTTGAGTACCCGGATCGCCGCCCCGCCCTCGTAGCCGGTCCTCGCGGCGAGCAGGCGCGCGGCGCGGAGCGCGAGGTTGGCGCCGTCGCGCGGCACGCGGCTGAGGTCGACGGCGCCCTCGACCTCGATCGAGAAGTCGCTCGATGCCCTCGCCCAGAGCTCATCGCAGAGCGAGACCGCCTGGTACGCGGTCGCGACATCGTGGTAGCCGTCCTCCTGGAGCGCGCCGACCCTGAGCGCGAGATTGACCTTGCCCGGGACCCGGACGTGCACCCCGGTGGATCCCGGTGACGCGCTCATGGAGCAACCCTACGCGGCGCGATCGAGCGCCGTCGCACCCGGGGGCTCAGAGCGGCACGAGCTCGGCGTGCACCCAGTCCGCGGGGGCCAACGCGGCCACGAGTCGCGCGTCGAGGGTCGCGAGCACGGCTCCATGCCGCGCGGCGAGCTGCACGAGGTGGAGATCGGTGAGCTGCCGGTGTCCCTGGAGCCCCGCGAGGTCGATTCCGGAGTCGGCGAGCGAGGTGTCGTCCGGGAGGAAGCGGTGGTCGGGCGCGGCGCGGATCTTGCGCAGATCGGCGAGCGCCTGCTCCGCCGTGACCGTCTCGCCCATGACGACGGGGTTCGTCACCAGCCGGAGGAATGCGGCCTCGACGATCGGCGTCGTCGTCCAGCACCCGATGCGCTCGAGCCAGGTGGCGGCTGGGCGGGCGCGAGCCGCGCATTCGTCCTCAGGCGGCGGCGCGGGCGATCGCGAGGAAGTCGAGGACGCCGATCGTCTCGCCGCGCGCCGTCGGGTCGACACCCGCCGCCTCGACGACCGCGCCCGCCGCAGGTCCGAGGACCTCCTGGAGCGACTGCCGGAGCATCTTGCGGCGCTGCCCGAACGCCGCGTCGATGAGGCGGAAGGTCGCGAGGCGCTCCGCCTCGGTTCCCGGCGGCTCGTGCCGGTCGAGGCGGACGAGGACGGAGTCGACGTTCGGCACGGGCCAGAAGATCTGGCGGCTCACGGTGCCCGCGAGCCCGACATCGGCGTACCAGGCGGCCTTCGCGCTCGGCGAGCCGTACACCTTCGAGCCCGGGCCCGCGGCGAGCCGGTGCCCGACCTCGGCCTGGACCATGACGAGGGCCCTCGCGATCGAGCCGAATCGCTCGAGGAAGTGAAGCAGGACCGGCACGCTGACGTTGTACGGGAGGTTCGCGACGAGGGCGACGGCCGCCGGGCCGGGCAGATCGGTCACCTCGAGCGCATCGGCATGCACGACCTCGAGCACACCGTTCGGAGCGCCCTGGGCGGCCGCCGTCTCGGGCAGGAGCGCGGCGAGCCGGCCGTCGAGCTCGACGGCGACGACCGAGGCGCCCGCCTCGAGGAGGCCGAGCGTGAGGCTGCCGAGGCCCGGCCCGATCTCGACGACGCGCTCGCCGGCCACGACATCGGCGGCCGCGACGATCCGCCGGACCGTGTTGGGGTCGTGGACGAAGTTCTGGCCGAGCTTCTTCGTCGGCGTCAGGTCGAGCCGGGCGGCGAGCTCGCGCACCTGCGCGGGGCCGAGGAGCGTGACCATCCTGCGAGCGTAGCGACTCGTCGTGCGCCGACGGCTCAGACCCAGGCGCCGTAGACGCGGATCGCGTTCGCGTGCACCTGCCGCCCGAGCTCCGCGAGGTCCATCCCAAGCTCGGCGGCCATCCGCCGCAGCGTGTGCGGCACGAGGTACGGCGCGTTCGGGCGCCCGCGGTACGGCTCCGGTGTGAGGAACGGCGCATCGGTCTCGACGAGGATCCGGTCGAGCGGCGTGACGGCGAGCGCCTCGCGGAGCCGCGGCGCGTTCTTGAACGTCACGGTGCCGGCGAAGGACAGGTAGTAGCCGGCGTCGACGCAGCGCCGAGCGACCTCGGCGTCCCCGCTGAAGCAGTGGAGCACGGTGCGCTCCGGCGCCCCGACCGTCTCGAGGACCTCGAGGATCGCGTCGTGGGCGTCGCGGTCATGGATCTGCAGCGCGATGCCGTGCCGCTTCGCGATCTCGATGTGCGCCTCGAAGCTCGCGCGCTGGGGCGCGAGCCCCTCGCCCTCGGTGCGGAAGAAGTCGAGCCCCGTCTCGCCGATCGCGCGGACCCTCGGCTGGGCCGCGAGCGCGTCGATGTCTGCGAGGGCCTCCTCGAGCCGCCCGCGCGCGGCGAGCCGCGGCGCCTCGTTGGGGTGGAGCGCGACGGCAGCGAGGACACGGTCGTCGCGCTCGGCGAGGGCCGCCGCCCAGCGCGAGTCTCGCGCATTCGTCCCGACCTGGACGACGCCCGCGATGCCGACCGACTCCGCGGCGTCGAGCTCGGCGCGTGCCTCGGCGATCCCCGGCGGCTCCTCGTCCTCGGCCCAGACGGGCTCCTCGGCCGCGAAGTTCAGGTGCGTGTGGTCGTCGTGGACCGGGAACGGCAGCGGCTCGGGCAGCGGCGGCCGCTCCGCCTCAGGCATCGGCCTGGTCGAGCGTCTCCACCCGGGGGAAGAGCGGCGGGTCGAGCGGCGTCGTCCGGCCCGAGCCCTCCCAGGCCGCCGCCGCGGCGATGTCCTGCGCCGCGACCTCGCCCTGGCCGCCGAGCGCGGTCCAGAGTCGGGACGCCGCCTGCGGGATGACGGGCGCGAGGAGCACGGCGAGCGTGCCGAGACCGCGGATCGCGACGGCGAGGACCGTGCCGAGCCGCTCGCGCTTCTCTGGATCCTTCGCGAGGGCCCACGGCTCCTCGTCGGTGATGTAGCCGTTGAGGGCGACGACGAGCCGCTTCGTCGCCTCGATCGCGTCGTCGATCCGGAACTCGTCGATCGCGGCGTTCGCCTCGACGACCGCCTGCCTCGCGCCGTCGAGGATGAACTCGTCGCCGCGCTCGAGCTCGCCGAGCGCCGGCACGACGCCGTCGAAGTAGCGGCCGACCATCGCGATGACGCGCGAGGCAAGGTTGCCGAGGCCGTTCGCGAGCTCCGCCTGGTAGCGGGCGCTCAGGTCCTCCCAGGAGAAGGAGCCGTCCTGCCCGAAGGCGATCGCCGAGAGGAAGTAGTAGCGGAAGGCGTCCGAGCCGAAGACGTCGGTGATCTGCTCGGGGGCGATGCCCGTGAGCTTCGACTTCGACATCTTCTCGCCGCCGACGAGGAGCCAGCCGTGGCCGAAGACCGCGCGCGGCACCTCGAGCCCCGCCGCCATGAGCATCGCGGGCCAGATGACGGCGTGGAAGCGGGCGATGTCCTTGCCGACGAGGTGGACGGCCGGCCAGCGCCGGTCGAACTCGGCGCGCGCCTCGTCGGTGTCGACGCCGTAGCCGACCGCCGAGACGTAGTTGAGGAGCGCGTCGAACCACACGTAGACGACGTGCGACTCGTCCCACGGCACCCGGATGCCCCAGTCGAAGGAGCTCCTCGAGATCGAGAGGTCCTCGAGGCCCTGACGGACGAACTGGACGATCTCGTTCCGGACGCTCGCGGGCTGCACGAAGTCGGGGCGCGACTCGTAGAGGTCGAGCAGCTGCTGCTGGAAGGCGCTCATCCGGAAGAAGTAGTTCTGCTCCTTGAGCACCTCGACGGGCCGCCCGTGGATGGGGCAGAGCAGCCGCCCGATGAACTCGCCGCCCTCGGGGCTCACGAGGTCGCCGACGCGCTTGTACTCCTCGCAGCCGACGCAGTAGTAGCCCTCGAACTCGCCCGCGTAGATGTGCCCGAGGTCGTAGAGGTGCTGGAGGAACTTCGCGACCGCCTCCTCGTGGCGGGCATCGGTCGTCCGGATGAAGTCGTCGTTGGCGATGTTCAGCGTCTTCAGCAGCGGCTTCCAGGCGTCCTCGACGAGGCGGTCCGCCCAGGCCTTCGGCGTCGTGCCGTTCGCCGCCGCGGTGCGCTGAATCTTCTGGCCGTGCTCGTCGGTCCCCGTGAGGAGCCAGACGTCCTCGCCGCGCTGCCGGTGCCACCGCGCGAGCACATCGGCGGCGACCTCCGTGTAGGCGTGCCCGATGTGCGGGACGTCGTTCACGTAGAAGATCGGCGTCGTCTGGTAGTACGTGGTCGCCGCGGGCATCCCTCGATTCTATTGGCTCGCGACGGGTGGCGGGTCTCGGGACGAGGGCAGTCGGGAGGAATGCGCTGCGCCCGGTTAGGCTCTCAGGCGTGCATGCGCATTCGGCCTCGGGAGCGAGCCGACAGGACTACGAACGCATCGCACTGTCCGGGATCAAGCGGATCGGCGCCGCGACGGACCCCGGCCTCGTCGAGGCGATCGACCGCCTTGTCGAGCAGGGGCTCGCCGAACGGGACGGCCAGAGCCTGAGCCTCCTGCCGCCCGCGGAGTGCGAGGATCCCGAGGACGTCGACCTCTTCCGGGCGCTGCGCGACGTCTGGCTCCGCGCCGACGACGTCCGCGACGAGGACCGCCTGCTCTACGGCGAGCTCGGCTACTGGATGCACTGGGCCGACCTGCTGCGGGAGCGCGAGGCCCGCGAGGACTCGCCGCTCAGGATGGACGTCGTCGTCGCCGATGACGCCGAGGTCGTCGAGCGCGACTGGCTCAGCACCTTCGACCCCGAGGTCGTCGAGCATGTCGTGTCGCACCAGCTCGTGACCGGCCGCGTCATCCTGCCGCCGCGCGCCCTCGACACCCCCACCGCCGAGCTCGTGCCGCTCGCAATGCGGCTCGGCTTCCAGGTCCGCGTCTTCCCCTCCCCCTCGCACTACGTCGTCTACGACGGCGAGTTCGTCGTGCTCCGCGAGGAGGCGCCCGGCGACCCGCTCGAGGGGCACCGGCTCACCCGCCGTCGCGCGGTCGTGGACCCGATGCGCCACCTCTTCTCGCTCCAGTGGTCGGCCGCGATGCCCTGGCAGGAGTACGAGAAGGGCGCGGCGGGCATTCTCGCCCTGCTGTCCCGCGGCTGGACCGACACCCGCATCGCGGCGGCCATGAACGTGTCGGTGCGGACGGTGAGCCGCCGGGTCACGGAGGCGATGCGCGCCGCGGGCGTGCAGTCCCGCTTCGAGCTCGGCATGCGCTACGCCCGCGGCGAGCTCGGCGGCCCGACGCCCTGATCCGCGCATTCGTGCGTCGGCCCGCGCACGCAGCTCCACGCATTCCTACGCTGTCCCGAGCACGCCGCTCCGCGCATTCCTGCTCCGAGCGGCGGGCGAATCGCCCGCTGGCGGGTTCCGGCCCGCGCAAACCCGCCATTCGGCACATCGCCCGCCGCCGGGGCCCTGCCCGACGCTCAGCGGGCGCGGAGGGCGGCGTCGTAGAGGGACTTGCGGGACAGGCCCGTCGCGGCGGCGACCTCGGCGGCGGCGTCCTTGAGGGAGGCGCCGGCCGCGACGAGGGCGAGCACCTCCGCGAGCGCGCGGTCCGGGTCGGCGGCGCGAGGCTCTGCCCCCGCCACGACGATCGCGATCTCCCCGCGGGCGCCTTCCGCGAAGCGCTCGGCGAGCTCGCCGAGGGTGCCTCGCGCGACCTCCTCGTGGAGCTTCGTGAGCTCGCGCGCGACGGCGGCGAGGCGGTCCGGGCCGAAGGCGGCGGCGAGGTCCGCCAGGGCGGCGGCGAGCCGGTGCGGTGACTCGAAGAAGACGAGGGTGCGGCGCTCCCCGGCGAGCTCCGTGAGGAGCGTGCGCCGCTCGCCGTCCTTCCTCGGTAGAAAGCCCTCGAAGGCGAAACGATCCGTCGGCAGGCCGGAGAGGGCGAGCGCCGCGAGGACCGCACTCGCTCCCGGCAGCACCGTCACCCCGACCCCCGCCTCCGCGGCCGCGCGGACGAGCGCGAAGCCCGGGTCGCTGACCGTCGGCATCCCGGCGTCGCTCACGAGGAGGACGTCCCCGTTTCGCGCGAGCTCGATGAGCTCGGCGGCGCGCTCGCGCTCGTTGTGGTCGTGGAGCGCGATGAGCCTCGGCTGTGCCTCGATGCCGAGGGCGCGGAGGAGATGCCGCGTCATCCGCGTGTCCTCGCTCGCGATGACCGGGGTCGTGCGGAGCGCGTCGGTGAGCCGCGCGGTCGCATCGCCGAGGTTGCCGATCGGGGTCGCCGCGAGAATGAGCACGCTAGATTTTCTCGCATGGCCGAGCAGGGGGACGACGACTTCCGCCGACTGCTCACTGGCGAGCTCCCGAGGCTCGACGGGACGGTCGACGCGACGGGGGGCCCGACGATCGAGGCACCCGCCGCGACCGGGCCGACCCGGATGTGGCGCGTCGGCTCGACGATCGACATGCTCATCGCGCGCTCCCCCCGGTGGCTCATCGTCGGCGACCGCTGGGCCGGAGTCGTCGGCGTCCTCGGCGTCGCGGCCGCGACGAGGCTCGTCGGCCTTGCGCACCCGGGCGAGCTCGTCTTCGACGAGACCTACTACGTCAAGGATGCCTGGGCGCTGTGGAACCTCGGCTACGAGTCGCAGTGGCAGTCGGACGCGGACGAGCAGTGGGCGGAGGGCCGCACGAGCGCCTGGACGGGCATCGCCTCCTTCGCGGTCCACCCACCGCTCGGCAAGTGGCTCATCGGCCTCGGCCTCGCGGCGGCCGGCCCCGCCGACCCCATGAGCTGGCGCATTGCGACCGCGCTCGCGGGGATCGTCCTCGTCGCGCTCGTCATGCTCGCGGCATGGCTCCTGACCCGGTCGGGACCGATCACGACGGTCACGGGCTTCCTCCTCGCGATCGACGGCAACGGCATCGTCATGAGCCGCGTGGGTCTGCTCGACGGCTTCCTCGCGGTCTTCGCGCTCGCCGCATTCATCTGCATCCTCCTGGATCGCTCCCGCACCGCCCGCACGGGCGCCCTGTGGTGGCGCCCCTGGCTGCTGCTCGCGGGGGCGCTGCTCGGCGCGGCCGTCGCGGTGAAGTGGAGCGGGATCTGGTTCGTGGCGGCGCTCGGGCTCTTCTCGGTGCTCGCCGACCCGGCGATCCGGCGGGGCGTGCTCGAGTTCGTGCGGCGCGCGGGCGTCAACCTGCTGCTCCTCCTGCCGATCGCGGGCGCCGTCTACACGGCGACCTGGTCGGCGTGGTTCGCTGGCGAGGACGGCTACCAGCGGCAGTGGGCCGACACGGGGACGAATGCGTGGACCGGCGCCTTCGCGTGGGTCCCGCACGCGATCCAGAGCTGGGTGCACCTCCACGAGATCACCTACGGCTACCACGTGAGCGAGTCGAGCCCGCACGACTACATGGCGCCGGCATGGACCTGGCTCGCGCTCGTCCGCCCCACGAGCATGTGGTACCAGGGCAGCTCGCTCGGCGAGCTCGGCTGCCAGTCGGCGAGCTGCGGCGCGAGCATCCTCGACATCCCGAACCCGCTCATCTGGTGGGCGGCCGTCGCGGGGCTCGTGTACTGCATCGTGCGGCTCATCCGGCGCCGCGAGTGGCAGGTCGCCGCGGTACTGACCGCCTTCGCCGCCGGCTACCTGCCGTGGCTCCTCTTCCCCGAGCGCACGGTCTACCAGTTCTACACGATCGCGTTCGAGCCGTTCCTCCTCCTCGCCCTCGCCCTCGCGATCCGCGCCGTGCTCGGCACGGCGGCCGACGAGCGCTCGAGACGCGTGACGGGGATCGCGACGGTCGGCGTCGGGCTCGTCATCGTCACGGCGGTCAGCGTGTACTTCTGGCCGGTGTGGACCGGGCTGCAGGCCGACTACGTCTTCATCGCGAGCCACTGGTGGCTCCCGGGGTGGCGGTAGCCGTGCGCCGCGCCCTCCTCGTCGTGCGCCGACTGCCGGCGACACTCACGCTGCTCCTGCTCCTCCTCATCGCCGGGGTCGCGGGCCAGGGCCTGTGGTCGTCGTTCGTCGAGCACCCGTGGTTCGACGCGGTCGCCTACGGCCTGCCCGCGCTCGAGGCGGGGCGATGGTGGACGCCGCTGTCGGGCGCGTTCTTCGTCACGCACCCCCTCGTCTACCTCGGGACGATCCCGAGCCTCCTCGGCATGGCGCTCCTCGAGTGGCGGCGCGGCTCGGGGCGGGCGGCCCTCTGGTTCGGGGCGGGGCAGCTCGCCGCGGTCCTCGTCAGCGCCGCATTCCTCCTCCTCGCACGAGGCCTGCCGTGGCCCTGGGCGGTCGAGCTCGCCGGCCAGCTCGATGTCGGCCCCTCGGGGGGCACGATGGCCTGCATCGCGGCGGCGGTCGCGACGCTCCGGGCGCCGTGGCGGCAGCGCGCCTGGCTCGCCGTCTTCGGCTACGCGCTCGTCGGGCTCCTCTTCGTCGGGCAGCTCGCCGACCTCGAGCACACGGTCGCGATCCTGCTCGCCCTCCTCGTGACCCGGTCCCTGCGGATCCAGCGCACCACGATCCAGGAGCAGCGCATCCTCACGGTCGGCGTGCTCCTCGCCCTCGGCGCGATCCAGATCCTCCTGCTGCTCGTCCCGACCGCGGGGCCCTTCGGCCGCACCTCGCCACTCGCCGGCTCCACCGTGGACGCCATCGTCGACGCGGCGATCGTGCTGCTGCTCGCCTTCGGACTCATCCGGGGGCGGCGCTGGGCCTGGATCCTGGCGATCGTCTTCGCGGCGTGGAACGTGCTGTCGGGTGTCGTGCTGCTCCTGTTTGATCTCGCCGACCGCGATGCGCTCGTCGCGGCGCTCGCCGGCGACCCGGACGCCCAGATCGCGGAGGCCGTCCTCTGGGCGGCGTTCCTCCTCGGGATCATCGCGACCGGGCGGGCCTTCCGCGCCCGGCCGCGCCGTGGCCTGGGCGCCTCGCGCCCGGGCGCCCGGGTGAGCGCCGAGGAGGTTCGCGACACGATCCGCGTCTACGGGGGCGGCACGCTGTCGTGGATGTCGACCTGGGAGGGGATGGACGCGCTGCGGACGAGCACCGGCATCGTCGCGTTCCAGCAGCATGCGGGCGTCGCGATCGCGCTCGGCGACCCGCTCGGGCCCGAGGCCGGCCGGGCGCGCTCGATCGAGGAGTTCGCCGCGGCCGCGGAGGAGCAAGCGCTCGTGCCATGCCTGTTCGGCGCGAGCTCGGCGAGCGCGGCGGCCGCGCCGGCCGACTGGCGGACGCTCATCATCGCCGATGACACGATCGTCGACCTCGCCGGCCTCACCTTCCAGGGCAAGGACTGGGCTCGCGTCCGGCAGTCGTTCAGCCGGGCCGAGCGCGACGGCGTCGCCTTCCGGCTCGGCCGTTTCCGCGATGAGCCCTTCGCCGTGCGGCAGCAGCTCCGCGCGATCAGCGAGTCCTGGGTCGGCGACAAGGACCTGCCGGAGATGCGCTTCACGCTCGGTCGGCTCGTCGAGGCGGAGGACCCTGAGACGCGGCTCGCGCTCGCACTCGACGCGCACGGCCGGGTCGAGGGCTTCCTCAGCTGGTTGCCGGTGTACGGCGGTGAGGGCCGGGTGCGCGGCTGGACGCTCGACCTCATGCGCCGCAGAGACGAGGGCTTCCCCGTCGTCATGGAGTTCCTCATCGGCTCGTCCGCGGCGGCGTTCGGCGCGGACGGGGCCGAGTTCCTCTCGCTGTCGGGCGCCCCGCTCGCGCACCGGGCCGACGCCGAGGAGGGGGCGGTCGCCCAGCTCCTCGGCGGGCTGTCCGCCGCGCTCGAGCCCGTGTACGGTTTCGCCTCGCTCCACCGCTTCAAGCAAAAGTTCAACCCCCGCGAGGAGCCGATCCACCTGCTCTATCGCGACGAGGGGGATCTGCCGCGGATCGCGGCGGGGCTGACCCGCGCATTCCTCCCCGATGCGACGGTGCGGCAGTTCGCCGCTGCGGGGCTCGGGCTGCTGCGCCGAGGCTGAGCCGGGCGGTAGCGCGCGGCCGGCGGGTGATTCGACGGCTGGCGGGCTCCGGCGCGCGAATGCCCGCCACAGCGCGCATCGCCCGCCGTTCGGGGAGGAATGCGCGGCAGGGCGACGCCGAGGCGGCGGCGATTCGCCGGCTGGCGAGCCCCGGCTCAGCCCTCGCCGGGGTCGCGGCCGATCCGCAGCCGCTCGTCGAGGGCGCGGATCCGGCCGAGCTCCTCCTCGCTGAGCTCGAAGCCGAAGACGTCGAGGTTCTCCCGGAGCCGCTCCACCCGCGAGGACTTCGGGAACGTGATGACCCCCTCCTGGAGGTGCCAGCGGAGGACCGCCTGCTGCGGGCTCACGCCGTGAGCGGCCGCGATCTCGACGAGGGCCGGGAGGTCGGCGAGCTGGTACTTGCCCTGCCCGAGCGGGCCCCAGGCCTCCGTACGGATGCCGAGCGGCTCCTGGTAGGCGCGCAGCTCGCGCTGCTGGAAGCGCGGGTGCACCTCGACCTGGTTCACAGCGGGGACGGTCGAGGAATGCGCGACGAGCTCCGCGATGTCCTCCTCGCGGAAGTTCGACACCCCGATGGAGCGCGCCCGCCCGCTCGCGGCGACCTCCTCGAGCGCGAGCCAGGTGTCGAGCGCGAGACCCTGGCTCGGGTGCGGCCAGTGGATGAGGTAGAGGTCGACGTAGTCGAGGCCGAAACGCTCGAGCGAGGCGTCGATCGCGTCGTGCGGCGCCTGCCGGCCGTGCTCGTCGCGCCAAAGCTTCGTCGTGACGAAGAGCTCCTCGCGCGGCACCCCGCTCGCCCGGATGCCGCGGCCGATGCCCGCCTCGTTGCCGTAGAGCTTCGCGCCGTCGAAGTGCCGGTAGCCGAGCTCGATCGCCTGCTCGACGAGGCGCTGCGCCTCGTCGTCGTCGATCTTGTACATCCCGAGCCCGAGCTGCGGGATGTCGTGGCCGGAGTTGAGGCGGATCGTGGGGACGCGCATTCCTCCACCCTAGGCACGTTCCCTTTTCAGGATGACCACCGGGTATTCAGGTGCAGCGGCGGGCTCGTGGCCCAGGATCGAGCTTTCGGGCCCGTCAAGCCTGAAAAGGGCGTCAGCGGGTGGGGACGCTGCGCTCGTCGGGGCCGCTGTAGGCCGAGAGCGGGCGGATGAGGGAGTTCGCGGCCTGCTGCTCGAGGACGTGCGCGGTCCAGCCGGTCACGCGCGCGGCGATGAAGAGGGGAGTGAAGAGCTCGGTGTCGAATCCCATGAGGTCGTAGGCGGGGCCCGAGGGGTAGTCGAGGTTCGGCTTGATGCCCTTCGCGCGGTCCATCGCCGACTCGAGCGCGTCGTAGAGCGCGAGCACGTCCGGGCGGTCGTAATAGTCGACGAGGCGCTCGAGGCTTGCCTTCATGGTCGGCACGCGGGAGTCGCCGTGCTTGTAGACGCGGTGGCCGAAGCCCATGATCTTCCGCTTCGCCGCGAGCGCCTCCGTGAGCCAGGCCTCGGCGCGGTCGGCCGAGCCGATCTCGCGGAAGGTGTGCATGACCGCCTCGTTCGCGCCCCCGTGGAGCGGACCCTTGAGCGCGCCGATCGCGGCGACGACCGCCGACCAGACGTCCGAGAGCGTGCTCGCGACGACGCGCGCCGTGAAGGTCGAGGCGTTGAACGAGTGCTCGGCGTAGAGGATCATCGACACGTCGAAGGCCTCGACGACCGGCAGCTCCGGCACCTCGCCGAAGGTCATGTGGAGGAAGTTCGCCGAGTACGCGAGGTCGTCGCGGGGCGGCACGGGCTCCTCGCCGCGGCGCCGACGCTGCGTATAGGCGACGATCGCCGGCAGCTGCGCGTACATCCGCATCGCGCGGGCGCGGGTCAGCTCGGGGTCGATCCACGTCGTGTCCGACTCGAGCGTCTCGTCGAGCGCACCGAGCACCGAGAGCGCGGTGCGGACGACGTCCATGGGGTGCGCCTCGCGCGGCAGCAGGTCCATCGCGTGGCGGACCCGGTGGTCGAGCTCGCGCTGGCCGCGCTCCGCGGCGACGAATGCGTCAAGCTCGCCCGGCGTCGGCAGCTCGCCGTGCCAGAGGAGGTACGCGACGTCCTCGAAGGTGCAGTTCGCGGCGAGCTCCTGCACGGGGTAGCCGCGGTAGAGGAGCGAATTCGTCTCCGGATTGACCTTCGAGATCGCGGTCGTGTCGGCGATGACCCCGGCGAGGCCCTTGCGGATGTCTGGCTGGTCGGTCATGACTGCTCCCTCGCATTCCTGCCGGCTTGTGGCCGGCGCGTTACGCCCCGAAGTGCTTCTCGAGGCTGAAGTTGAAGACGTTCGTGTCGAAGGCCGTGTACGCCTCGTAGTCGAGGAGCTCGTAGAGTCGCGCGCGGGTCTGCATCTCTCCGACCACCGTCTGGAGGGTGCCCGTCTCCGCGAGCATGTCGAGCCCCCGCTCGATCGCGCCCATGGCGATCCTGAGGAGGCTCACGGGGTGGATGACGAGGTCGACGCCCGCCGACTCGAGCTGCGCGTGCGTGAAGAGCTCAGACTTGCCGAACTCGGTCATGTTCGCGAGCAACGGCACATCGCCGATCACCCGCTTGATCGCCTCGAACTCGCCGAGGTCGACCATCGCCTCGGGGAAGACGGCATCGGCGCCGGCATCGACGAGCTGCTTGGCCCGGGTGATCGCGGCGTCGAGCCCCGAGATCGCCCGGATGTCGGTGCGGGCGATGATCATGAGATCGTCGTCACGACGCGCATTCGCCGCCGCGGTGATCCGCTGCAGCGCGGTCGTGTCGTCGACGACGGCCTTCCCGTCAAGGTGGCCGCAGCGCTTCGGGTTCACCTGGTCTTCGATGTGGAAGCCGACGACCCCGGCGTCCTCGAACTCCTGCACGGTCCGCGCGACGTTCATCGCCTCGCCGAAGCCGGTGTCGGCGTCGATGATCGCCGGCAGGTCCGTGAGGCGGGCGATCTGTCCCCCGCGGATCGCGACCTCGCTCAGCGTCGTGAGTCCGACGTCGGGCAGGCCGAGCTCCGCGGAGAGCACCCCGCCGGAGATGTAGACGCCGTCGAAGCCCTTCTCCTGGATGAGCTTCGCCGTGAGGGGGGTGAAGGCGCCGGGCAGCACCGCGATCTCGGGCTCGCGCAGGCGGGCGCGGAATGCGCGGCGCTTGTCGGTCGGGCTCACTCGCGAGTACAGCATCAGAAGATCCCCGGGGTCGGCCGGTGCGCCGGCAACGGGTCGACGATGGGGGTGACCGTGAGGCCGAGCAGCTCCTCTGCGGTCAGCTCCGGGAGGCGCTCGGCGAGTCCGAGGAAACGGTCCTGCTCCTCGGCCGCGAGGACGCCGTCGGCGAGGGTGCGGAACTTGGCGATGTAGTCGGCGCGGGCGAAGGGCCGCGCGCCGAGCGGGTGGGCGTCGGCGACGGCGATCTCCTCGACGATCCGCTCGCCGTCCTCGAGCTCGATCTCGACGCGGCCGCCGAAGGCCTTCTCGCTCGGGTCCTCCGAGTGGTAGCGGCGCGTCCACTCGGCGTCCTCGCGGGTCGTCACCCGCTGCCAGAGCGCGACGGTGTCCGGGCGCTGCGCGCGATCCGGCAGGTAGGAGTCGACGTGGTGCCAGGCGCCGTCCTGCAGCGCGACCGTGAAGATGTAGGGGATCGAGTGGTCGAGCGTCTCACGGCTCGCGGTCGGCTCGTACTTCTGGGGGTCGCCCGAGCCCGAGCCGATGACGAAGTGCGTGTGGTGGCTCGTGTGGAGCACGATCCGCCGGATGCGCTGCGACTCGGGCCCGCGGCCGAGCGCCGCCTCGAGGAGTGCCGGCCGCTCCCGGCCGAGCCGCCGGGCGAGGTCGATCCACGCCTGCGCCTGGTACTCCGCGGAGTGCTCCTTCGTGTACGAGTCGAGGATCGCGCGTCTCGCCTCGCCCCGTCCCGGCAACGGCACGGTGTACCGCCCCTCCGGCCCGTCGAGGAGCCAGGCGATCACGCCGTCCTCCCCCTCGTAGATGGGGCTCGGGCTCGTCTGGCCGCGCATCGCCCGGTCGACCGCCTCGACCGCCATCTTCCCGGCGAAGGCCGGCGCGTGCGCCTTCCAGGTCGAAATCTCGCCCTTGCGGGACTGCCTCGTCGCGGTCGTCGTGTGGAGCCCCTGTCCGACCGCCTGGTAGATGGTCTCGGTCGGCAGGCCGAGGAGCGTGCCGATGCCCGCGGCCGCGCTCGGGCCCAGGTGCGCGACGTGGTCGATCTTGTGCTTGTGGAGCGAGATGCCCTTGACGAGGTCGATCTGGATCTCGTAGCCCGTGACGATGCCGCGCAGCAGTTCCGCGCCCGTGCGGCCTGCGTGCTGGGCGACGGCGAGGATCGGCGGGATGTTGTCGCCGGGGTGCGAGTACTCGGCGGCGAGGAAGGTGTCGTGGTAGTCGAGTTCGCGCACGGCGACGCCGTTCGCCCACGCCGCCCACTCGGGGCTCGTGAGCCTCGCCGAGCCGACGATGCTCGACCCGCTGCCGCCCGCCGAGACGGGGTGCACCTCCGCCTGCGACCTGGCCGCGAGGATCGGCGCACGGCCGAGGCTCGCGGTCGCGACCGCCGCGTTGTCGATGATCCGGTTGATGACCATGTCGGTGACGGCCGGCTCCGGCTCGAGCGCGGCGCCCTCGGCGGCGACCTCCGCGATCTTCCAGGCGAGCTGGTCTTCGCGGGCTAGCGGCTCCGCGCTCCTGTACATCCGGACCTCGTGGTCGATCACGGCTCCATTCTGCACTGGGCGGGGAGGCGGCCGGACTCAGCCGAGGGGGATCTGGTACTGGATGAAGCCGCTGCGGGTCGCGACGCGGTCGTAGAGGGCGCGGGCCCGCGCATTCGTCTCCGCCGTGAGCCAGTAGACCTTCGAGGCGCCGTGCTCGGCCGCCCAATCGCGCACATGCTCGATGAGCGCTGCGCCGACGCCGGCACCCCGCGCCTCGGGGGCGACGAAGAGGTCCTCGAGGTAGCAGTAGCCGCCGCGCGACCAGGTCGCGGCGTGCGTGAGCCACTGGACGAGGCCGACCGCCGCCCCCGACTCGTCGCGCGCGATCGCCGCGTGCATGGGCGCGTCGCCGCTCGAGACCCGGGCGAAGGTCGTGTCGGTCGTCACCTCGTCGAGCACGGTCTCGTAGAACTCGAGGTAGCCCTCCCAGAGCCGCTGCCAGTCCTCCCGGTCGGCCGGGCCGACCGCTTCGATGCGCACCATCGCGCCAGCGTAGGGCGAGGGCGGCCGGGGCGCCAGGCCCGCTCAGTGGGACGCGTGCTGCAGTGCGGTCGGCTCGCGCTGCGCGTAGCTGAGCGGCGAGATGGCGAATGCGAGGCACGCCAGGACCGCGATGACGGTCACCACCGCGCACCCCCGCACGAGGATGGGTACCGCCCGATCGCCGAGGCGGCGCCGCGCGAAGCGCCAGAGCCCGAGACCGAGGAGGGCGCCCGCCGTGTTGACGAGGATGTCGGTCACGTCGGAGGTGCCGACCGCGAGCGCGTACTGCGCGAGCTCGAGCATGAGGCTCAGCCCGGCGGCGAGGAGCGCGATGCGCCACCACCGCCAGGCAGGAGCGAGCATGCCGAGGTAGAGCCCGACGGGCATGAAGAGGAGGAGGTTCGCCGCGAGCTCGAGGGGAGCGCGCGGTCCGTCGCCGAACGGCACGAGGATGACCGAGCGCAGTCCGCCCGAACCGGCCCACGGGACCTCGAGCTTCCACAGGATGACCCAGGTCAGGAGTGCGAGCGTGATGGCGAGGAGCGCGATGACCGGGCCGCGGCGGCGATCGCGGGGTCGCGCATTCCTCCCCATTACGTCGGTCAGGCTAGCCACGTCGGCCGCGGGACTTCTGCCGCTCCGCCGGGGTCTGCTCGACGTTGATGCCGTCGCCGATGATGGGCCCGAGCACCTTGCCCCGGACGCCGCCCTTGACGCGGCCGTGGACGATGCCGAGGAGCTTGCCCTTGACGTAGCCGTCGATGTCGCCGTGGACCTCGCCGAGGATGTTGCCGAGGACGTTGCCGTGGATCGACTGGACCTCGCCGGTGATGTCGCCGCGCACGTCGCCGTGGATGTCGGCGGTGACGACGCCCATGATCGAGTCGACGTCGCCGTGGATCGGCTTCGTGACGGTGCCCATGATGCGGCCCCAGCTCGCGCGGGGGGCTTCGGGTGCGGAATCGCCGCCGGCGACGTCCGCGCCCTCCGCGGCGGCCGGGCGCCGCCCGGTGAGCAGCTCGTCGACGCCGAGACCGAGCGCCTCGGCGATCGGGGCGATGAGGAGGACGTCGGGCAGGCTGCCGTCGGTCTCCCACTTGCTCACGGCCTGGAAGCTCACGCCGACCTCGTCGGCGAGCGCCTGCTGGGTGAGCCCGAGCGCCTTGCGGGCGGCGGCGATCCGTCGGCCGATCGTGGCGGGAGTCTCGGGGGTTCGGGGAGTATCGGGGGTGTCGCTTGTCGTGTGCATGGCTCCAGCGTCCGGATCCGCGCGGTTGAACTCAAACAACCGTTGAGTGAATCACTCTACGCTTGGTTGAATTCGGGGGATCCGGTAGCGTGCGCAGACGAAATCCCGGTTGCGGACCGTGTCGACGAGCTCGAGCTGCAGCGCGCGGGGCAGGAGCGGACACCCCGCACCGAGCGTCACCGGTGCGAACTGCACCCAGACCTCGTCGAGCAGCCCTGCGTCCGCGAACTGGCCCGCGAGGTCGCCGCCGCCCATGACCCAGACGTCGCGCTCGCCCGCCGCGGCGGTCGCGGCGGCGTGGATCGGCGCGATGTCGCCCGCGACGAAGCGGAGGTCGGCGCCCTCAATGCGCGGCAGCTCGCGGTGCGTGACGACCCAGGCGGGCTGCGAGTAGGGCCAGGGCTCCCCCGATCGGCGCAGCCACTCATAGGTCGACGCCCCGAGCACGAGCGCGCCGACGCCCTCGAGGAAGGCCGGGACCCCCATCGGCCCCTCGAAGTCGAAGTCCTGCCGGAAGAGCCACTCGAGCGAGTGCTCCGACGTCGCGAGGAAGCCGTCGAGACTCGAGGCCGTGTAGAAGTGCGTCGCCATGCCGCCCAGTCAAGCGGGTGCCACCGACATCGGGCGGGTCAGGATGGGATCCGACGGCCTCCCGGGCAGCCGACCGCTCCGCGCTCAGGCGGATCGCAGCTCGAGCACCTCGACTCCTGCCAGGTCGACGTGCCGGCGAGCCTGCCAGAGGTCGAAGGCGTCCTGCATCTGGAGCCAGCTCTCGGGACTGCGACCGAGCGTCTTCGACAGCCGCAGCGCCATCTCGGAGGTCACCCGGCTGTCGCCGTTGAGCACGCGCGTCAGCGTCGATGCGGCGACCCCGAGCTTCGACGCCAGGGCGCGTGCGCTGATCCCGAACGGCTCCATCCATACCTCGACGATGAACTCACCGGGGTGCGGCGGATCGAACATCGGCTTCGTACGCGAGTGAACAGTCATCAGTGGTAGTCCTCGTAGTCAACGACGTGAGCGTCCCCGTCACGGAACTCGAACGTCAATCTCCAGTTGCCATTCACGGTGATCGACCATCGCCCCGCCAGCTCGGCTCGCAGTCGGTGGAGTTGCCAGCCCGGGAGGTTCATGTCCTCGATCACCGTCGCGGAGTCGAGGGCAGCCAGTTGGATCCGCAGGCGCCCGGCATGCGCCGGCTGGATCCCGGCCTTGCTCCCCTTCTCGAAGAAGTCCCGCAAGCCTTTGTGCTCGAAGGACCTGATCACGCACCAAGTGTAGCGCGATGCGCAACACGCAACAAGAGGGGCGTCACCGCCAGCCCAGCGCCGGCGCGACGTGCTCGAGGATCGCGCCGAGCGCGTGCGCGTTGTACTCCGGCCCGAGCTGCGAGGGGATCGTCAGGAGCAGCGTGTCAGCCGCGGCGATGCCCTCGTCCTGCTTGAGCTCCTCGATGAGCCGGTCCGGCGGGCCCGCATACGACTTGCCGAAGATCGCCTGCCCGGTCCCGGCGATGAAGCCGACCTGGTCGTCGCTCCCGCGGTCGTGCCCGAAGAACTGCCAGTCGCGCTCCTCGACGAGGGCGAAGATCGACCGGCTCACCGAGACCCGCGGCTCGCGCTCGTGGCCCGCGGCCTTCCACGCCTCGCGGTACGCCTCGATCTGCTTGCGCTGCTGGACGTGGAAGGGCTCGTTCGACTCGTGGACGACGAGCGTCGAGGACTGAAGGTTGACGCCCTGCTCCGCGGCCCACACCGCGGTCGAGCGCGACCCCGCACCCCACCAGATCCGGTCCCGGAGGCCGGGCGACTGCGGCTCGATGCCGATCGGCCCGGGGTACGGGTTCGGGAACATGGGGGTCGGGTTCGGCTCGGCGAAGCGCGCGCCCTGGATGACCTGGAGGAACACCTCGAAATTGCGCCGGGCCATCTCGGCGCCCTCAGTGTCGCCCTCCTCGGGCTGGTAGCCGAAGTAGCGGTAGCCGTCGACGACCTGCTCGCGGGAGCCGCGGGAGATGCCGAGCTGGAGCCGGCCACCCGAGATGAGGTCCGTCGCGGCGGCCTCACCGGCGGCGTAGAGCGGGTTCTCGTAGCGCATGTCGATGACGCCCGTGCCGATCTCGATCCGCGAGGTCCGGGCGGCGATCGCCGCGAGGAGCGGATACGGGACGCCGTGCTGCCTCGCGAAGTGATGCACCCGGAAGTAGGCGCCGTCGATGCCGAGCTCCTCGGCCGCGACCGCGAGATCGATCGCCTGCAGCAGGGTGTCCGCGCCGGTGCGCGCCTGGCTGTGCGGCGAGTTCGACCAGTGGCCGAAGGAGAGGTACCCGATGGATTTCGTCACGCGGGCTCGAACGCCGGGCGCGGGCCGCGCATTCCTCCCCTTGCGCGAGGCGGCATGGTCGGGAGTGTCCCCGCCACCCCGTACCCTCGGAGGATGACGAGTCGACGGTCCCGCATCGCCACCGCCACGATCGCCGGCCTCGCCGCCGCCGCGCTGCTCGGCGCCTGCGCGGCGCCGGGATCGACCTGGCCCGGCAGCACGCGGCCGACGGGCGCGCCCACGGCCGGCCCCGAGACCCCCGGCACGGAGGGTGCGACGACCGCGAGCGCGCAGCAGCAGCTCGACTTCCCCGAGGTGTACGCGCAGCAGCTCGACTGGCACTTCTGCGGACCGGACGAGGCCACCGCCGCGCAGCTCGAGGCGACGCTCCGCTCGATCGGCGCGCGCGCCGAGGGCATCTCCTGCACCGCGGTCGAGGTCCCCCTCGACTGGAACGACCCGGCGAACCCCGAGACGATCCTGCTCTCCGCGGTCCTCGTCCCGTCCACGGGCGAGGGCGAGCGCCTCGGCACGCTCTTCAGCAACCCGGGCGGTCCGGGCGCGAGCGGCATCGACTTCGCGATCGGCATGACGGCGAGCCCCGGCTACGCGGAGCTCCAGCAGCACTACGACCTCCTCGGCTTCGACCCGCGCGGCATGGGCACGAGCTCCCCGCTCGACTGCGCGCCGACGAGCACGATCTTCGAGCTGCAGCTCGCCGAATGCGCGGAGCAGGACCCCCTCACCGCCTCGATGGGCAGCGCGCAGGTCGCCCGCGACCTCGAGCTGCTCCGCCATCTCGTCGGCGACAAGCAGCTCCACTACGCGGGCTTCTCCTACGGCACGGTCATCGGCGCGAGCTATGTGACGCTCTTCCCCGAGCGGGTCGGCCGCGTCATGCTCGACAGCGCCTGGCCGAGCGACTGGTCGGGCCCGCTCGACACCTACTTGCAGGCGGAGGCGATCGCCGGCGCGCTCGGCGACCTCGTCGCGGAGTGCGGCACGCGCTACGAGGTCGCCGTCTGCCCGATCGCGCCCGGCACGACGGTCGCCGAGGGGCTCGCTCGGCTCGCCGCGGCGCCCCTGACCGCGAGCGACGGCACGACGGTCGATCATCAGATGCTCCGCGGCTACCTCACGACGGCGCTCTACCAACTCAAGACGGGCCGTGAGCGGATCCTCGACATCGCCGGTCGCGCGGTGACCGGCGACCAGTCCGCCGTCGACGAGCTCGCCGCCGCGATGGCCGGGGGCGGGTCCAAGGTGCAGCTGAGCGGCATGGTCGTGCGCTGCCTGTCGATGCCGCGCGACCCTCGCCTCCTCGACCTCGACCGCTACATCCGCGAGCACGGCCTCCCGGAGCTCCTCGGCGGCCCCGAGATCACCGATCAGACGCTGCGGCAGTTCCTCGACCTGTCCTGCGACGCGCTGCCCGACAGCGGTGAGGACTTCCTGCACTTCACGAATGCGAGCGGTGAGCCCGTCCTTGTCTTCGGCATCACGGGCGATCACGCGACGCCGTACGCGGGGGCGCAGCGGCTCGTCGACGAGCTCGGCGACGCCCAGCTCGTCACCCTCGAGGGCAACGGGCACATCGCGTCCTTCAACGGGCGGTCGAGCTGCGCCGACGCGATCGCGAACGCCTACCTCATCCGCGGCGAGCTGCCCGCCGAGGGCACCGTCTGCACCGACGACTGAGCCGGCGGAGGCGAGGCGGCCTGACTGGCGCGTTCACGCATTCCTCCCGCCGTCGCGCGACGCGAGTGCCAGGATGTATATGGGAGCGCACCGGGGGTCGATGCACTCAGGGAGGAATGCGCGATGACCGACGGCATCACGGTCGCGAGAGTCGGCGAGATCGGTGACGACGAGGCGATCGTCGTCCCACGAGCGGTGACGGGCACGGTCGACGACATCGGCGTGTTCTTCAGCGGCGGCGAGTACTTCGCGATCGACAACACCTGCAGCCACGAGGACGCCTCGCTCGCGGAGGGCTGGATCGAGGACGGGAATGTCGAGTGCCCGCTCCACGCCTCGGTCTTCTGCCTCCGGGACGGGAGCGTCGACACCCCGCCGGCCCCGCGCGGGGTCTGTGCGCACCGCATCGAGATCGTCGGCGACGCCCTCGTCCTGACGCCGGACCCTTCGAGGCTCGCATGAGCACCCCGGCGAGCGTCCTCATCATCGGCGGGGGCATCGCCGGGTGGACGGCCGCGAGCGGGCTGCGGAAGGGCGGCTTCGAGGGCGAGGTGACCGTCGTCGAGGCGGAGGAGCTCTCCTACGACCGGCCGCCGCTGTCGAAGGAGGCGCTCGAGGGCGGCGCGTCGATGGCCTCGCTCGCCTTCGCGAGCGCCGAGGACCTCGCGGCGCAGCGCATCGAGCTCCTCGCCGGCACGCCCGCCGTCGGGATCGGTCCGGGCGAGGCGACGCTCGCCGACGGGCGCCGGCTGACGGCCGAGCACGTCCTCGTCGCGACCGGTGCGCCCGTGCGACGCCCCGACTTCCCCGGCGCCGACTCGGAGCGCGTCGCGACCCTCCGCCGCTACGCCGACCTCGAGCGGATCCGTGCCGCAGCCGTCCCCGGCGCGCGCATCGTCGTCCTCGGCGGCGGCTTCATCGGGGCGGAGGCCGCGGCCTCGCTGCGGACGCTCGGCGTCGAGGTGACGCTCGTCGACCGGAACGAGGTCCCGGGCACCCGCATGCTCGGCGCGACCCTCGCCGGCTGGCTCCACGGGCTCCACGCGGTGCACGGCGTCGAGACCCGCGTCGCGGGGGTCGCCGGCGTGACGGACCCGGGCGACGGCGCCCCGCTCGTCGTCCGGCTCGACAGCGGCGAGGAGCTGCCCGCCGACCTCCTGCTCGCGGGCATCGGCATGGCGGAGCCCGTACCGCTGCCGGGCGTCGAGCACGCCGACACCGTGCTCCCCGCGCGGCCGCACTGGGACGCCGCGCGCATCGATGGCCGCGACGCCGCGACGGCGATCCTCGGCCAGCCGCCGAAGGGGCCGACCGCGGACTGGTTCTGGTCGGACCGCTACGGCCTCCATCTCGAGGTCGTCGGTCGGCTCGTCGGCCCGGGCGAGGAGATCGTCCGCTGGGCCGAGCCGGGTCGCCCCGCCGCGATCCTCCGCCTCGACGGCGGACGGCTCGTCGGCGCCGCGAGCGTCGACGATGCGAACACGGTCCGCGCCGCGCGCCGCCTCATCGACCGCGGCATCGCCGTCACGGCCGAGCAGCTCGCGGACCCGGCGATCGGGCTCCGCGAGCTGCTCCCACCGTCGAGCTGAGCCATCGGCCCCGCGGGACGCGCGGGGCTCAGGCCGACGCGGTCGCCTTCGCGCGCTGCCGCACCTTCTGGTACGGCTGACGCTCGGACTCGCCCACCGCATTCGCGATGAGCTGCTCCGCCGTCTTGTTGCCGCGGCTCCACTTCGCGATGCGTCGCGTCCAGTTCCGGCCGCTCCGCAGCTTGCGCTCCGTCCGGTCCTCGACCGCGAAGAACAGCCGGGCGGTCGGCGGCAGCAGGTAGATCATGCCGTCGACGATCTTCTGCGTGCCCCAGCGGGCGAGCATCCCCTTCGCCTGCGGGTGGCGCATCGAGTAGGCCGCGAGCGCGGCGGGGTAGACGAGCGCCTTCTTCGGCAGCTCCTCGTGGATGTAGGCGTCGAGCTCCGCGAAGGTCTCGGGGTAGGGGCCGGGGACCTTGAGCTGCTTCGCGCCGAACTGCTGCTCGACGACGAGCCGGTCGGCGTCGGCGGTCGTCAGCTCGTCGGGGCCGTACTCCTGGTAGCCGCGGATGACCGACCAGATGTAGGTCCACCACGTCCACTGCTGCCACGTGTCGACCTTGGCGATCTCGACGTGCCCGTCCTTCGGGTCGGTCCATGTCGCCCGCTCGTGGAGCATGTCGACGTGGGCGGCGGCCGCGTCGGCGTGCGCCTTGTCGGCGAAGACGGCGTCGCGGAGGTAGGCGGAGGTCCGCTGGAAGCGCGCGGCCATCGCCTCGGGCCCGTCCGAGGTGAGCGAGACGCGGTCGAAGTGCGTCATCATCCCCGCATCGAGCATCTGGAGGAAGACGGCGATCTGCGCGCCGAGCGACGAGCCCGGGTCGGCGAAGACCCGCCAGCTCACACTGTCCGGGCCGTAATAGCCGTCATCCGCCCTCGGCGCATCGCCCAGCGATCGGCTCGGATACTGCTCTTCGGGCTGCGACATGCGCGATCCCCCTCCTTGCTCGGTTTGGATCAACCTAGTGGAGGAATGCGCGGCGACCGGCCCGTCGGCGTGAATGCGTCACGGCATTCCGTCGCGCGCGCAGGCGAGCGGCATCCCCGTGCGCGACAGGGCCGGCCGGGTCGGCTCAGGCGAGCAGCTCGGACTCGGCCGTGACCTCGGCGCCCGCGAAGAGCCGCGAGACCGGGCACAGCGCCGCGGCCTCCTGGACGACGGCGTCGAACGCCGACGCGTCCATGCCCGGCACCCGCCCGCGCACGCGGAGCTTCGAGGTCGTGATCGTCGGGGCGCCCCCGACCTCGTCGAGCGTCACGGTCGCCTCGATCTCGACGCGCTCCGGCTCGACCCCGTGCTCGCCGAGCTTGACACCGAGCGCCATCGCGAAGCAGGAGGAATGCGCGGCCGCGAGCAGCTCCTCCGGGCTCGTCTTGCCATCCGGCCGCACGGTGCGCGACGCCCAGGTCACGCCCTGCCCATCGAGGACGCCGCTGCTGCTCGGGCCGAAGGCCCCGCCCCCGGCGGTCAGCGAACCGGTCCAGGTCGTCTGCACGGTGCGTTCTGCGATGCTCATGTCGATCCTCTCCACGTGGCGCCGGCGCTCACCGTCGACGACGAATGACTGCGAGCCCCACCATAGCCCTCGCCCGCGCGGTGCGACAGGGCTGGGGGCTGGGCCGCGATGCCCAGCGAACGCCCAGCATTCCTGGTCAGAATCTCGGCCGAGCCGCGGGCAGCGGCTCCCGGACGAGGGCACCCAGTACCCGGAGCGCGACAAGACTGGCCGAAAGGCGCATCATGCTCTCCTGGATCATCCTCATCGCCTCGGGCGTCCTCGAAGCCGTCTGGGCGACCGCCCTCGGCCGCTCGGAGGGGCTGACGAAGCTCTGGCCGAGCATCATCTTCGGCGCGGGCCTCCTCGCGAGCATGGTCGGGCTCGCGATCGCGATGCGGGAGATCCCGACGGGCACCGCCTACGCGGTGTGGGTCGGCATCGGCGCCGCGCTGACGGTCATCGTCGGGATGGTCACGGGCGCCGAGCCGGTCAGTGTCGTGAAGATCCTGCTCATCCTCGCGCTCGTCGGCTGCGTCATCGGGCTCAAGCTCGTCTCCGACGCGGGGCACTGACCGGCGGTACAGGTCGCTCCTCGGCCGTCCCGCGCCTCAGTCGAGGTCCTGCCCCTTGCGCTCCCGGATGAGGAAGACGGCCGCGGCCGCGACGAGGAACGCGGCGGTGAAGACGATGAAGAGCAGGGTGCGTCCGCCGAGCGCGAGGAGGGGCGCAACCGCGAAGGGGACGACGATCGAGGCGATCCGGCCGACGCCGGCCGCCCAACCGGAGCCGGTGCCGCGCACGGCGGTCGGGTAGGACTCCGGCGTGATCGTGTAGAGCGCGCCCCAGGCCCCGAGGTTGAAGAACGACAGCGCGAGCCCGAAACCGATGATGGCCGGCACCCCCGGCACCGTCCCGAAGAGGACGGCGGAGACCGCGGAGCCGGTGAGGAAGACGGCGAGCGTCGTGCGACGCCCCCACACCTCGATGAGCCAGGCCGCGACAAGGTAGCCGGGGAGCTGCGCGAAGGTGATGACGAGCGTGAACCAGAACGCCGTGACGAGTGGGTAGCCGTCCTCGACGAGGATCGACGGGATCCAGAGGAAGGCGCCGTAGTACCCGAAGTTGACGAGGAACCACACGAGCCAGAGCCCCGTGCTCGTCCGCCGGAGCCCGGGCGCCCAGAGCCCCGCGACGCGCGCCCGGAGCCCGAGCACCCGCCGCTTCGGCCTCGTCTGACCGGGCTCGGGCAGCGGCCGACCCGAGTTCGCGGCATCGAGCTGCTCGAGCATGACGTCAGCCTCGAAGCGCCGCACGATCGCCTCGGCCTCGTCGCGACGCCCGCGCTGGACGAGGAACCGGACGGACTCCGGCATCCCGAAGCGGACGAATGCGGAGTAGAGCGCGGGCGCGGCCCCGATGAGGAGCGCCCAGCGCCAGCCGTCGGGGCCGAGCGGCACGACGAAGGTGCCGACGATCGCCTGCAGCAGCCAGCCGACCGCCCAGAACGCCTCGAGGAGGACGACGACGCGGCCGCGGATCTTCGTCGGCGCGAACTCGCTCATGTACGTCGACGCGACGGGCAGCTCGGCGCCGAGCCCGAACCCGGCGATGAAGCGCAGCACGACGAGGGCCGCGACCGACCATGCGAGCGCCGTGAGCCCCGTCGCGATGCCGAAGAGCAGCATCGTCGCGGCGAAGACCGCGCGGCGGCCAACCCGGTCGGCGAGCATGCCGCCGACCGCGGCGCCGATCGCCATGCCCGCGAAGCCGATCGAGAGGATGAGCGGACGCTCCCCCGACGTCGCAAAGCCGTTCGCGACGAGGGCCGCGACGATGAACGAGACGAGTCCGACGTCGAGGGCGTCGAGGGACCAGCCGACGCCGGCGCCGAAGAGCAGCTTGAGGTGACGGCGCGTGAAGGGCAGCACGTCGAGGCGCTGCGTCAGCGTCGGCTCGGCGGCGGGGACGCTCGTCGCGGCGTCCGCCCCCTCTGCGTTCACATCGCCGATCATGCCAGTTCGGGGCCTTCGGCAACAGCGTCCGGATGCCGAACTCGACATCGGGTCAAAATGACCCTAAGATCGTCACGGAGACTTAGAGTCATGACGACACAAACAGACGCCGCTTCCCACCCCACGACGAGCGTCGCCGGGGAGCCCATCCGCGTCGCCGTCTCGACCGTGATCTTCGCGCTCCGGCCGAACCCCGTGGGGACGCCCGGCGCCCCGCGGACGAGCCTCGCCATCCCGCTCGTCAAGCGCACGCGCGACCCCCACGAAGGGCTGCTCGCCCTCCCGGGCGGCTGGCTCGCCGCCGACGAAGAGCTCCCCGACGCCGCCGCCCGCACCCTCGCGGAGACGACGGGACTCGCGCCGACCTACCTCGAGCAGCTCCACGCATTCGGCGCCATTGATCGCTCCCCCACCCGAGTCATCTCCATCATCTACTGGGCCCTGCTCCGCGCCGACGAGGCGGCCGTCGCCGCCGAGGTCGAGAACGTGACGTGGTGCGACGCCGCGCAGCTGCCGCCCCTCGCCTTCGACCACCACGCGATCATCGACTACGCGCTCTGGCGCCTGCGCAACAAGGTCGGGTACAGCCGGATCGCGCACGGCCTCGTCGCGGACGAGTTCACCGTCGCCGAGCTCCGCGACGCCTACGAGGCGGTCCTCGGCCGGCGGCTCGACCCGGCCAACTTCCGACGCCAGGTCGAGGCCTCCGCCGCGCTCGTGCCGACCGATCGCTACCGCACCGGCAGCCACCGCCCCGCCCGCATCTACCGCACCAAACCAGACGTCGAGCTCGCCGACCGCGGGCCCCTCACCGAGACGAGGACACCATGACGCTCGCCACCGCCCACCCCGCTCCGGCCACGACCGAGACCGCCCCGGGCGCCTCCGTCGACCGACGCATCAGGCTCATCACCAACGGCGCCGCGAAAGGCAGCACCTGCACCCCCGAGCTCGCGACCGACCCGTGGGACATCGACGCCCGCGGCCCCGGCTACGGCCCCGGCTCCTCGATGCACGACGTCATCCCGACGGGCGCCCCACAGCAGGGCGCGCTCCCCGCCGAGTACCGCGAGGCGAGCGAGACCGAGCTCCACGAGCGCATCATCGCGGCCAAGGCGGCGCTCGGCGATCGCGTCGTCGTGCTCGGCCACTTCTACCAGCGCGACGAGATCGTCCAGCACGCCGACTACGTCGGGGACTCCTTCCAGCTCGCCGGTGCGGCCAAGGCGCACCCCGAGGCCGAGGCCATCGTCTTCTGCGGCGTCCACTTCATGGCCGAGACCGCCGACCTCCTCTCGGGCCCCGAGCAGGCCGTCATCCTGCCGAACCTCGCCGCCGGCTGCTCCATGGCCGACATGGCCGACATCGACACCGTCGAGGAGTGCTGGGAGGCGCTCGAGGACGCGCTCGGTCCGCTCGACGTGCCCGGCGAGGACGGACTCGTCGAGGTCGTCCCCGTCACGTACATGAACTCCTCCGCGGCGATCAAGGCCTTCGTCGGCCGCCACGGGGGCATCGTCTGCACCTCGTCGAACGCCGTGACCGTCCTCGAGTGGGCCTTCGCCCGGGGCCGCCGCGTCCTCTTCTTCCCCGACCAGCACCTCGGCCGCAACACCGCGAAGGCCATGGGCGTCCCCCTCGAGGCGATGCCCATGTGGGACCCGCGCCGACCGCTCAACCCGGCCGCCGCCCGCGACGCCAAGGTCATCCTGTGGCCCGGCTTCTGCAGCGTCCACAAGCGCTTCACGACCGCGCAGATCGAGGAGGCGCGAGCGGCGAACCCGGACGTCAGGGTCATCGTCCACCCCGAGTGCCCCATGGACGTCGTCGACGCCGCCGACGAATCCGGCTCGACCGACTACATCCGCCGGGCGATCGAGGGCGCGACCGAGCCGACGAGCTTCGCGATCGGCACCGAGATCAACCTCGTGCAGCGGCTCGCCGCCCAGCACCCCGAGCATGAGATCGTCTGCCTCGACCCCGTCATCTGCCCGTGCTCGACCATGTACCGCATCCACCCCGGCTACCTCGCCTGGGTGCTCGAGTCGCTGCTCGCGGGCGAGATCGTCAACCGCATCACGGTCCCCGACGAGGTCGCCGAGCCCGCGCGGGTCGCGCTCGAGCGGATGCTCGCCGCCAAACCACCGGCCGCCGCATGAGCCGCCCCCGCATCATCGTCGTCGGCAGCGGCATCGCCGGGATCACGGCCGCGCTCCGCTCGGCGGCACACGGCACCCACGTGACCCTCGTGACGAAGGGGAGCCTCGAGGAGTCGAATACGCGGCACGCGCAGGGCGGCATCGCCGGCGCCGTCTTCCCCGACGACCGCGCGGTCGACCACGCCCACGACACGATGGTCGCTGGCGCCTGGCTCGGCGACCGGAAGGCCGTCGACGTCCTCGTCACGGAGGGACCGGCACGCATCCACGAGCTCGCGGCGCTCGGCGTCGCCTTCGACCGCGAGGCGGACGGAAGCTGGGTGCGGGGGCTCGAGGCCGCGCATTCCTATCCGCGCATCCTCCACGCGGGCGGCGACGCGACGGGCGCAGCGATCGAGATCGCGCTCGCGGCGGCGCTCCGTCGGTCGGACATCGACGTGCTCGAGCACGCGCTCCTCACCGAGCTCCTCACGGTCGACGGCCGGGTCACCGGCATCGAGCTCCTGCGCGACGGCAGGGTCGAGCTCCTCGAGGCCGACGCCGTCATCCTCGCGACCGGCGGCGCGGGCCGGCTGTACGCCCACAGCACGAACCCGCCCATCGCGACGGGCGACGGCATCGCGGTCGCGCTCCGGGCCGGCGCCGCGGTCGCCGACCTCGAGTTCGTGCAGTTCCACCCGACCGTCCTCGCGGGCGAGCCCTTCCTCGTCTCCGAAGCGGTCCGCGGGGAGGGCGCGACCCTCATCGACGAGGACGGCCGGCGTTTCGCCTTCGACGACCACCCCGAGGGCGAGCTCGCCCCCCGCGACGTCCTCGCGCGCTCGATCGCCGCGCACATGGCCGCGCAGGACGGGCGACCCGTCCGGCTCGACGCGACGGCGCTCGGCCGCGACTTCCTCGCCCGACGCTTCCCGACGATCGACGCCGCCGTCCGCGCGCGCGGCCTCGACTGGTCCGCCGAGCCGATCCCCGTGACCCCCGCCGCGCACTACCTCATGGGGGGCATCGTGACCGACCTCGACGGCCGCACGAGCCTCCCGGGCCTCTACGCCGCGGGCGAGGTCGCGCGCACGGGCGTCCACGGCGCGAACCGGCTCGCCTCGAACTCCCTCCTCGAGGGCGCCGTGTTCGGCGCGAGGGCCGGCGAGGCGGCGGCGCGGGACGCGAGCCGGCCTTCCGGGGTCCTCGCGCGCCGGCCCGTGCCGCAGGCGGCGTCCTCCGCGCCACCCTGGCTCCGCCGGACGAGGGGATACTCGCCGGACGAGGGCGGAAGCCGCACGACGGCCCTCGCGCCGCGCATTCCCCCTCGCCCGGCCGCGACGCCCTTCAGCCGTGCCGCGCTCCAGGACCTCATGTGGCGCGACGCGGGCCTCCGCCGGGACGCGACCGGCCTCCGCCGCGCCGCCGAGCAGCTCGCCGCCTGGCGGTCGGCGGCCGCGGACGGCCCGGCCCCCAGCACCGTCGCCGAGCACGAGGACGCGAACCTCCTGACCGTCGCGAGCGCGATCGTCGACGCGGCGGCCGCGCGCACCGAGTCGGTCGGCGCGCACTTCCGCGAGGACGCGGTCGACCGCCCTACCCACCCCGTCGAACCCCTGGAGCTGGTCGGATGATCCCCCGCCACGAACTCGACCGCATCGTCCGCCACGCGCTCGAGGAGGACGCGCCCTGGGGCGACCTCACGAGTCAGGCGCTCATCCCCGACGAGGCCCGGGCGACCGCGACCCTCCGGGCCCGCGAGCCCGGCGTCTTCGCGGGCGGCGAAGCCTTCGAGGCGGCGTTCCGGCTCACCGACCCGACGATCGCCGTGCGGGGGCTCGCCGCCGACGGCACCGCATTCGAGGCGGGTGACGCGCTCGCCGAGGTCGAAGGGCCCGCGCGCGCCGTCCTCACGGCCGAGCGCGTCGGCCTCAACCTCGCGCAGCGGATGAGCGGCATCGCGACCCTCACCGCCCGCTTCGTCGCCGAGGTCGCCGGCACGCGGGCCCGCGTCGTCGACACCCGCAAGACGACCCCGGGCCTTCGCGCGCTCGAGCGCGACGCCGTCCTCGCCGGCGGCGGCCACAACCACCGCCGCAGCCTCTCCGACGCCGTCCTCGTCAAGGACAACCACCTCGCCGTCCTCCTCGAGCGCGGGCTGTCCGTGACCGAGGCGCTCCTCGAGGCGCGAGCGCGGCTCCCCCACACGACGCACATCGAGGTCGAGGTCGACCGGCTCGACCAGATCGAGGCGGTCCTCGCTGCGGGGATCGACACGATCATGCTCGACAACTTCAGCCTCGACGATCTCCGTGCCGGCGTCGCCCAGGTCGCCGGGCGGGCGCTCGTCGAGGCGAGCGGCGGGGTGCGCCTCGACACCGTCGGCGCGATCGCCGCGACGGGCGTCGACCTCGTCTCGGTCGGCGCCCTCACCCACTCCGCGAGGGCGCTCGACCTCGGCCTCGACATCCGGGTCGGCTGAGCCGGGGGAGGAATGCGCTACCTCGACCACGCCGCGACGACCCCGGTCCGCCCCGAGGTCGTCGAGGCGATGCTGCCGCACCTCACGACGCGCTACGGCAACCCCTCGAGCCACCACGAGCTCGGCGAGCGGGCCGCGGAGGCGCTCGACGACGCTCGGCGCCGGGTCGCCGCCGTCCTCGGGATGCGGAAGGGCGACGTGATATTCACCTCGGGCGGCACCGAGGCGAACAACCTCGCCGTCAAGGGCATCACGATCGCGGCGCTCCTCGACCGGGGAGCACGGCACCTCGTGACGACGCCGATCGAGCACGAGTCGGTCCTCGCCTCCGCCGAGTACCTCGAGCGCGTGCACGGCGTCGAGGTCACGATGCTGCCGGTCGACGCCGCCGGGCGGGTCGCCCCCGATGCGGTCGCCGCGGCCGTCCGGGCCGACACGGCGCTCGTCGCGATCGGCTACGCGAACAACGAGATCGGCACGGTGCAGGACGTCCCCGCGATCGCGGCGGCGATCGGTGCCGCCGCCGCGGCGCTCGGCGCCCCGCGCCCCGCACTCCACCTCGACGCCGTCCAGGCCGCCGGCTGGCTGCCCCTCGACATGCGGGAACTCGGCTCCGACGCGATCGCGATCGCCGGCCACAAGCTCGGCGCGCCGAGCGGGACGGGCGCGCTCGGCGTCCGCGGGCGGGTGCCGCTCGAACCGCTGCTCCACGGCGGCGGCCAGGAGCGCGGCCGGCGCAGCGGCACGGAATCCGTCGCGAACGCGGTCGGCCTCGCGACCGCGCTCGAGCTCGCCGAAGCCGAGCGGGCCGCGGAGGCGGGACGGGTCGCGGCGGCGAGGGACGCATTCATCCACCGGGTCCTCGACCTCGTCCCCGAGGCGCGGCTCACGGGCGATCCTGTCGAGCGACTGCCCGGGACCGCGAGCTTCACCTTCGCGGGCGTGAGCGGGGAGACGATCCTGCTCGAGCTCGAGCGCCGCGGCATCGTCTCCTCGAGCGGCTCGGCCTGCGCGGCGGGCAGCGACGAGCCCTCGCACGTCCTCCTCGCGCTCGGCATCGCGCCCGAGGTCGCGCAGACCTCGGTGCGCTTCACGCTCCCGCATCGGCTCGACGCCCCGCTCGAGCCCGTCGCCGACGCCGTCGCGGAGGCGGTCGCCGCGCTCCGGCGCCGGTAGTCGCCGACGGGGCGCGAGGCGAAAGCGCGGGAGAATGGGTACCCCATGCCGCCCGCGCCGCTCACGATCAGCTACCCCGAGGACCTCCCGGTCTCCGGGCGGCGCGACGACATCCTCGAGGCCCTGCGCGAGCATCAGGTCGTCGTCGTCGCGGGCGCGACCGGCTCCGGCAAGACGACCCAGCTGCCGAAGATGCTCCTCGAGCTCGGCAAGCACCGTATCGCCCACACCCAGCCGCGCCGCATCGCCGCGCGCGCCGTCGCGGAGCGCGTCGCGGAGGAGCTCGGCACCGAGCTCGGCGACCTTGTCGGCTACCGGGTGCGCTTCACCGACCAGGCGAGCCGGGCGTCCCGGCTCATCGTCATGACCGACGGCATCCTGCTGAACGAGGTCCACCGCGACCCCGACCTCCGCCGCTACGACGCGATCGTCATCGACGAGGCGCATGAGCGCTCGCTCACGGTCGACTTCCTCCTCGGCTACCTCAAGCGCCTCCTTCCCCGACGCCCCGACCTCACGGTCGTCGTCACGAGCGCGACGATCGACCCCGAGTCCTTCGCGAAGCATTTCGCGACGAATGCGACACCCGCCCCCGTCATCGAGGTCTCCGGCCGCACCTTCCCCGTCGAGATCCGCTACCGCCCGCTCGTCCCGGACACGGTCGAGGACGACGCGGCCGGCGCGTCCGGCGAGGCGCGCGACACCGTCACGGCGGTGCTCGACGCGCTCCGCGAGCTCGAGGCGGAACCGCCGGGCGACGTCCTCGTCTTCCTGAGCGGCGAGGGCGAGATCCGCGACACACTCGACGCCGTCGTCGGCGCGGGACTCGCCGGCACGGAGGTGCTGCCGCTCTACGGGCGGCTGTCGGCCGCCGAGCAGCACCGCGTCTTCGAGACGGGCCGGGCCCCGGGCATTCGCCGCCGCGTCATCCTCGCGACGAACGTCGCCGAGACCTCCCTCACCGTCCCCGGCATCCGCTACGTCATCGACGAAGGCACGGCCCGCATCTCCCGCTGGTCGGCCCGCTCGAAGGTGCAGCGGCTGCCGATCGAGCCGATCTCGCAGGCCTCCGCGGCCCAGCGCGCGGGCCGCTCGGGCCGCGTCGCGCCCGGTGTCGCGATCCGGCTCTACTCGGAGGCCGACTTCGCGAAGCGCCCCGAGTTCACGGAGCCGGAGATCCTCCGCACCGACCTCGCCGCGGTCCTCCTCCAGATGGCGGTGCTCGGCCTCGGCGACATCGGCGAGTTCCCCTTCCTCGAGCCGCCCGACCGGCGCGGTGTCCGGGACGGCCTCGCGCTGCTGACCGAGCTCGGCGCGATCGACCGCGACGGCGCGGTGACCCGGCTCGGCCGGGAGCTCGCACGGCTCCCCCTCGACCCCCGGCTCGGACGGATGCTCCTCGCCGCCCGGGAGCTCGGCGTCGTCGAGGCGGTGCTCCCGATCGTCGCGGGCCTCTCGATCCAGGACCCGCGGGAGCGGCCGGAGGCGGCCCGCGAGCAGGCGGAGCTCGCGCACCGGCGCTTCGCTGACCCGACGAGCGACTTCGTGACGCTGCTGCGGCTCTGGCAGCATCTCGAGGCGGAGCAGGCGGCGCGCTCGGGCAACGGCTTCCGCCGTATGCTCAAAACGGAATATCTCTCCTACCTGCGGGTCCGGGAGTGGCAGGACGTCGTCCGGCAGCTGCGGGCGGCGCTCGAGCTGCCGCGCCGAGGCACGACGGGCGGCCCCGACCCCTCGACAGCTGCCCCCGACGCCGACCGCATCCACCAGGCGATCCTCGCGGGCCTGCTCTCCCGCATCGGGATCCGCGACGAGCGCGGCGAGGCCAAGGGCCAGGGCGAGCGCCGCCGTCGCCAGGCGGAGTACCTCGGGTCGCGGGGCTCCCGCTTCGCGATCCACCCAGGCAGCGTGCTCGCCAAGCGCGCCCCCGATGCCGTCATGTCCGCGGAGCTCGTCGAGACGAGTCGGCTCTTCGCGCGGATGAACGCCGCGATCGACCCGGCCTGGGCCGAGCGATGGGCCGGCGACCTCCTCGTCCGCCAGGTCGCGGAGCCGCGCTGGGACCGCCGCCGCGGCGAGGCGGTCGCCGACGAGAAGGTGACCCTCTACGGCGTCGCCATCATCCCGCGCCGCCGAATCCGCTTCGCTCGCGTCGACCCCGGCTACGCTCGGGAGCTCTTCATCCGCCACGCCCTCGTCGCGGGCGAGTGGGACGTGTCGCGAATCGCCCGCCGGCTCACGGCATTCCATCGCGAGAATGCGGAGCTCCGGGAGCGCTTGGAGGAGCTCCAGGATCGCGAGCGCCGCCGCGACCTGCTCCTCGGCGAGGAGGCGCTCGTCGCGTGGTACCGGTCGAGGCTCCCCGAGCACATCGACTCGACGCGCGAGTTCGAGCGCTGGTGGCGGGACGCCTCGCGCGAGCGGCCGGGGCTCCTCACGATGCGAGGGGCGGACTTCCTCGACCCGGATGCCGCGGCGCCCGAGGCGCTCGAGGAGGGCTACCCCGAGCGCTGGACGGCGGACGGCCTCGACCTCGAGCTGAGCTATCGGCACGCGCCGGGCGCCCCCGACGACGGGGTCACGCTCATCGTGCCGGCCGCGCGGCTCGCCGACCTCGACGATGACGCGCTCGGCTGGCTCGTCCCCGGCATGCGCGAGGAGCTCGTCGCGGGGTACATCAAGACGCTCCCGAAGGTCCTCCGCCGCGAGGTCGTGCCGGCCGGCGACTGGGCGAAGCGCATCGTGCCCGAGCTCCCCGAGCCCGAGGGCCGCTTCGCCGACGCCCTCGCCGCGACGATCAAGCGCCTCACCTTCGCGCCCGTGACCCGCCGCGACTTCGAGCTCGAGCGCCTGCCGGAGCACCTCCGCATGCACCTGCGGGTCGTCGACGCGCGAGGCCGGGCCATCGCCGAGGGTCGGGACCTCGCCGCGGTCCGCGAGCGCGTCGCGGCGGGCTCGGCCGCGCGCCCGGCCGGCCCCCGCGCGGGGGCGGACCCCGCGCCGAGTGAGCATGATCCTGCCGAGCGTGCATCCAGTGGGGTGCCCGCTCGGCAGGATCATGCGCCGTCGAGGAATGCGCGGGGCGCGGACAGCCGCGCAGGCGGCGGTGCGCCCCCGCCCGAGGTCCAGGCGCTCATCCGCTACGCGATGGAGCACCTCACCGATGCCGAGCGCCTCAGCCTCGCGACGAGCCCCTACCGCTCGGTGCCCGCGCTCCTCGCCGACTGCGTCGCGATCACGGACGGCACGCCGGACGGCGTCTTCCACGTGGTCGGCCTCGTCGCCCGCATCCTCGCGGGGGCGCGTCGGGCCGATCAGGCGATCCGCGAGGCGACGAGCCTGAGCCTCGTCGGGCCGCTCCGGGATGCCAGGGCGCAGCTCGACGCGCTCGTGACCCCCGCATTCATCGCGTCGACGGGCGCCGCGCGGCTCGCCCGCTACCCCGTCTACCTCGAAGGCCTGGTGCACCGGATCGCGCGCCTCCCCGAGCAGCCGGGTCGCGACCGGGTCTGGCAGGGCGAGGTCGAGGCGGCGACGGCGCGCTACCTCGAGGCGGGCGGCGCCCTCCCCCTCGAGCCCGGCACGCGCCCTGAGCTCGTCCGGGTGCGCTGGCTGCTCGAGGAGCTCCGGCTCAGCCTCTTCGCCCAGCACCTCCCGACCGCCGAGCCGGTCAGCCTGCAGCGCATCCGGCGCCTCCTCGCCGAGCTCTGAGCCGCCCCCCGGACCATCGGCGAGCCAGCGCCGAGCCATCGCCGAGCGCGGAGCCGGCCGCCGCGCCGTAAGCTGGAGCGCTTATGGCCGGGTACCGCGAACTCCTCAGGACTCCCGGCGTGGGACGCATCCTGGCCGCGCAGCTCGCGGCCCGGCTCCCCGCCGGGATGTTCTCGCTGTCCCTCCTCATCCACATCGAGTCGACGCACGGCACCTATGGCGCCGCGGGCCTCGTGCTCGCGGCGATGAGCGTCGGCCAGGGCATCGCGGGACCGCTGACGACGAGGTGGATGGGCCGCTGGAGCATGCGCTGGGTGCTCGCGCTCACGTCGGTCGTGTGCGTCGCGGCGATCCTGACCCTCGCATTCGTCATCATGCCGATCCCGGCGACGATGCTCGTCGGCTTCGTCGGCGGTCTCGCCTTCCCGCCCGTGTCGTCGGCGGTGCGCACGATCTACCCGAAGATCGTCAACTCGCAGCTGCTCACCCCGCTCTTCTCGATCGACGCCGCCGCGCAGGAGCTCATCTGGGTCATGGGCCCTGTGCTCGCGATCTTCCTCGCGACGCAGGTGTCGCCGGTCATCGCGCTCGTCATCGCGGCGGGGCTCATGGTGGTCGGCGGCGCGTGGTTCATCGCGAGCCCGGAGCTGGGGCGGGTCCGCATCCCGCGCCCGCGCGGCAGCATCGGGGTCGTCCTCCGCAAGCCGGTCGTGCTCATCGCGACGATTGCGGGCTTCCTCGTCGTCGCGAACTGCGCCGCGCTCGAGGCCGCAGTCGTGTCGATCTACGGCGAGGGCGGCGCCGAGTCGGGGCTCGTCATCGCGATCTGGTCGGTCGGCTCCCTCGTCGGCGGCCTCCTGCTCGGCCGGATGGGTCTGACGAGGTGGTCGCTCGCGCAGCGCTTCGTCATCATCCTCGTCGGCTGCAGCATCGCGATGATCTGGCTCGACTTCTGGTGGCTGTCGGCGAGCCTCTTCCTCGCGGGCATCGGTCTCGCGCCCGCGATGGCGGCGATGAGCTCGCAGGTGTCCTCGAGCGTGCGCTTCTCGGAGACGGCGGAGTCCTTCGGCTGGGTCAACACGGGCCAGCTCATCGGCGCCGCGCTCGGCTCGGCGGTCGCCGGCTTCATGATCGACGGGATCGGTTCGATCGGCGGCTTCTTCGCCGCGGTCGGCCTCATCCTGATCGCCGTCATTCTCGCGGTCGTCAGCGCGCGCTGGCTCCCGGACCTCCGCGACCGCGACGTCGGCCCCGTGCCGGACACGCAGCCGATCCGGACCATCTGAGGCGATCGAGGCGAGGAATGCGCGGGGTCGCGCGCCCGCTCCTCAGTCGCCGGGACGCCCCTCCCCGAGGATCGCGGCGACGGCGGCCCGGGCGAGGCGCCCGCGGACGACGTGGTCGTGGAGCTCGACGCGGTGCGTCGTGACGTGGCGCATCCGGTCGACGATCCGCATCGTGCCGGGTGCGAGGAACTGGTCGAGTCCGCCGTAGACGACGTCGACGGGCGCGCGGACGGCGGCGATGTCGGCGATCGTCGTCTGCGATTCGATGCAGTGCTCGAGGCTTCGGGTGAAGGCGTCCCAGTTGTCCTCCGTGATCTGCAGCGTCGTGCCGAGCTGGAGGAGCCGCCCGATACCGGCGGCCGCCGCGACGGTGAAGTCCTTGTTCGCCCGGAGGAAGGCGTAGGAGCGGAGGAATGCTTCGACCCGCCTCCTCGCCATGGGGTCGCCGATCTCGCTGGGTGCGAGGTAGACGGGCGGGCTGATGAGGACGAGGCGCCCGACCTCGCGCGGGTACTTGGCGGCGTAGCGGGCGGAGAGGAGGGCGCCGAGCGAGTGCCCGACGAGGGTGAACGGCCCGCGGAGCCGCAGCGAGCGGATCGTGCGGTGGATCGCGGCGATGTGCTCCTCGATCGTGTACTCCGTGCCGGGCGGTGAGCCGCCGAAGCCGAGCAGCTCGATCGCGATCCGGCGGTGCCCGTGGAGCTCCGGCGCGACCTCGGCGAAGGTCGCTGCCGTCGAGGCGATGCCGTGGAGGAGGATGATGACGGGGCCGGTGCCGTGGTCCTCCGCGATGTGCAGCATGGGCGCGCGGCGGGGCAGCAGGCGGCGGACCAGGTCGCCGAGCACGCCTCGCGTCGCCTCGACCACCGCGTCCCCGTCTCCCGACGCCGTGCGGCGCCGTGCCCTGAGGATACGCGGGGCTCGCAACGATTCGATCACCAAGCGTCAGGAATGCGCGTCCGCCCGTTGCCGAGTCGCCTCCCGCTCGCTAGCTTGGCGCCATGATCGCCTCTCGGCTCCGCTCCCGCCTCCTCGCCAGCGCCGCCGCGCTCGCGCTCCTCGGCCTCGCCGGCTGCTCCTCCGACCTGCCCGCTTCGACGACCCAGCCCGTCCCCGCGGTCGTGCCGGAGCTCGGCGTCGCGAGCGACTCGCTCCTCGTCGACCAGGCCGCGCGATCGATCATCACGACCGGCTGGGCCGTCGTCGTCGTCGAGGACCCTCTCGAGGCGGCGGCCGAGGCGAGCGCGATCGCTGAGCGCGCCGGGGGCCGCGTCGAGTCGAGCAGCACGACCGCCCCGAGCGAGTACAGCGGCGGCAGCGCCTCACTGACGCTCCGTGTCCCCGCGGCGTCCCTCGACGCGGTGCTCGAGGACCTCGCGGCACTCGGCACGCTGCAGTCGTCCTCGACGAGCAGCCAGGATGTGACGATGCAGGCGGCCGACCTCGGTGCGAGGATCGGCGCGCTCGAGACGGCGATCGAGCGCCTCGCCGATCTGCTCACCGAGGCCGACAGCACCGATGCGCTCATCCAGATCGAGACGGCGATGACGGACCGTCAGGCCGAGCTCGACTCGCTCCGGGCGCAGCAGCGGACGCTCGAGGACCAGGTCGCGATGTCCGCGCTCTCGGTCGACTTCCAGACGGAGCCGACGGAGCCGAAGTCCGGGCCGGACGACTTCCTCGGCGGGATCGTCGCGGGGTGGGAGGCCCTCGTCGCCTTCGGCGCTGGCCTACTCGTCGTCGGCGGCGTGCTTCTGCCGTGGCTCATCCCCATCGCGATCGTCGTCGTGATCGTGTGGCTCATCGTCCGGGCGGTGCGCCGCCGGAAGCCGGCCGCGCAGCCGACGCCGCCCCCGCCCGCGGGTCCGGCTCCCACGGCGTCGGAGCCCATGGCACCGCGGACCGATGACCGCGGCTGGCCGACGCCGCCCGCCGCCGACTGAGGCCGTCCGGGCTAGTCCTCGAGCGCCGCGATGCGCTCGGCGAGGTGCCGACGCTGGGCCGCGTTCTGCGCGAGCTCGACCGCCTGCCGGAGCTGCTCGATCGCCTCGGTGCGGCGGCCGAGACGTGCGAGGAACTCCCCGCGGATGCCGGGGAGCAGGTGCGCGATGCCGCGCGCCTCATCGAGTCGGCCGAGGAGCCCGAGCGCGGGCCCGGGGCCGTCCGCCATGGCGAGGGCGACGATGCGGTTGAGCTCGACGATCGGGCCGGGCGCGATGCGGCCGAGTCGGTCGTAGAGTTCGACGATGCGCCGCCAATCGGTCGACTCGATGTCGCGCGCGGTCGCATGGCATTCGGCGATGGCGGCCTGCAGCGCGTAGGGCCCGGGGCCGGTGCCGCGCGCCTCAGCGGCCGCCGCGGCGCGGCGCCGCAGTTGGATCGCCCGCGCGATCTGACCCCGATCCCAGCGGGACCGGTCCTGCGCCTCGAGCGGCACCGCGCTGCCGTCGGCTCGCTCGCGGGCCGCGAACCGCGAGCGCTGGAACTCCATGAGTGCGAGCAGCCCGAGCGCCTCGGGCTCGCGGGGCAGCAGTGCGACGATGACCCGCCCCAGCCGGATGGCTTCGTCCGCGAGATCCGGACGCACCCAGCGCTCCCCCGAGGTCGCCGCATAGCCCTCCGTGAAGAGCAGGTAGACGACACCGAGGACGCCCGTGAGTCGCGGCCCCCACTCGCTCGGCTCCGGTGCCGCGAACTGGATGCCCGCGGCGCGGAGGGACTTCTTCGCGCGGGTGATCCTCGCCTGGATGGTGGGGACGCTCGTGAGCAGGAGCCTCGCGATCTCCTCGGTCGACAGCCCGCTCACGACCCGGAGGGTGAGCGCCACCTGGGACTCGCGCGACAGTGCCGGGTGGCATGCGGTGAAGACGAGCCGGAGCACCTCGTCACCGATCGGCTGCCAGGGGTCGTCGCTCGCCTCGTCGAGCGTGTCCGCGATCGCGGCATAGCGCTCGGCGAGCCGGCCGCGACGGCGCCAGGCGTCGACCGCTCGCCGCCTGGCAACGGTCGTGAGCCAGGCACCGGGGTTCGCGGGGACACCGGAGCCGGCCCAGGAGGTCAGTGCTTCGAGCACCGCCTCCTGGGCGACGTCCTCGGCGAGTCCGAGGTCCCCGGTCGCCGCCGCGACCGCCGCGACGATCCGCGCGCCCTCGACGCGCCAGACGGCGTCGACGACGCGGGCCGCATCGCTCAACTCAGCTCGCGTCGCCGGCCTCGGCGGATCCCCCGCGCCATTCGTGCTCCTTCTGGATGTACTCGTTGTCGGCGTAGTCCGCGAAGTCGCTCTCGTCGGTGACCCGCCGGACCTCGAGCTTCGCGCCCGGGCCGAGGGGGCAGCGCTTGGCCCACTCGAGCGCCTCCTCCGCGGTCGCAGTCTGCAGGATCCAGAAGCCGTTGAAGAGCTCGTGGATCTCGCCGTACGGCCCGTCCGAGACGATGGGCGTCTCGCCGGAGAAATCGATCACCCAGCCGGGCTCGGGCGCGAGCCCGTCGCCGGCGACCATGACGCCCGCCTCGATGAGCGACTCGTTGTACGCGCCCATCGCGTTGATGACGGCCTCGAAGTCCATCTCCTCGTAGGCGGCGGCGCCCTCGGCGCTCGATCGCATGATCAGCATGTGCTTCATCGTGTCTGCTCCTTCGATTCCGGGCCCCGGTTGTGCCCTCTCATTCTCACGTCGAACGGCGGCGTCGGGAATCGACATCGCACCGGGAGAATCTTCCGGGCGGGTCCGTGCGGCCGATCGGAGCGGCCGGTGCGACGGATCAGGCGAGGAGGTCGCGGACCATCGGGATGACCTCGTTGCCGTAGAGCTCGATCGACTCCATCGCATGCTCGTGCGGCATCGTGCCGGAGTACTTCAGGTCGAAGCGGTCGATGCCGAGCTCGCGGATCGTTGCGGCGATCTTCCGCGCGACCGTCTCGGGGCTCCCGAGGTGGAGCGCGCCCTCGGCGATCTCGCGGCGCACCTCGTCGGGCTGCGGGGGCGGCCAGCCGCGCTCGGCACCGATGACGGCGCGCTGCCGAATGAAGTGCGGCACGTAGCGCTCATAGGCCTCCTCGTCCGTGCGGGCGACAAAGCCCGGCGAGTGCACGGCGACCGGCAGCCTCGTCAGCTCGAGCTCGTCGAGTGCCCGGTGGAAGAGCTCGACGAATGGCCGGAACCTCGCGGGCGCCCCGCCGATGATCGCGAGCGTGAGCGGCAGGTGGTACCGCGCGGCCCGGACGACCGACTCGGGCGAGCCGCCGACACCGACCCACGTCGTGATGCGACCCGACTCGGTCTTCGGGTAGACCTCCTGGCCGCTCAGCGGCGGCCGCAGCGAGCCAGACCAGGTGACGGGCCTCTCGGCGAGCAGCGCGTGGAAGAGGTCGAGCTTCTCCTCGAAGAGCGCCTCGTAGTCAGCGAGCGAGTAGCCGAAGAGCGGAAAGGACTCGGTGAAGGAGCCGCGCCCGAGGATGACCTCGGCCCGCCCGCCCGAGATCGCGTCGAGCGTCGCGAAGCGCTGCCACACCCGCACCGGGTCGTCGGAGCTCAGGACCGTCACGGCGGAGCCGAGCCGGATGCGCTCGGTGACCGAGGCGATCCCCGCGAGGACGACCTCGGGGCTCGACACCGCGAATTCGTGCCGGTGATGCTCGCCGAGGCCGAAGGCGTCGATGCCGACCTCGTCGGCGAGCCGTCCCTCCTCGATGACGTCGCGGATGACCTCGGCCTGATGCTTCGGCGCGCCCGTGGTGTCGACGCTGACGTCGCCGAAGGTGTCGACGCCGAAGGTGAGGCTCGCGGGATCGATCATGGCGGGCTGAACCGGTCCGCGCGTCGCGCTATTCCGCGGGCTCCGTGCAGAATTCAGGAAGACCGGGCGACATCTCCCGCATATGCCGACATCGGTCCCGTTCTTCCTGAGTTCGGTCAGGGCCTCGGGGAATACCCGAGGTACGGCATGCGCTGCACCTGGCATGCGGCTCTCCGTCCTCGACCTCGTCCCGGTCCGGACCGGGCAGTCGAGCGCCGAGGCCGTCGCCGCCTCGCTCGCGCTCGTGCGGCTCGCCGACGAGCTCGGGCTCACCCGCTACTGGTTCGCCGAGCACCACAACATGCCGGCCGTCGCCTCGACGAGCCCTCCCGTGCTCGCCGCCGCGGCCGCCGCCGTCACGGATCGGATCCGCCTCGGCTCCGGCGGGGTCATGCTGCCGAACCACGCGCCGCTCATCGTCGCCGAGCAGTTCGCGGCGCTCGAGGCGATCGCCCCCGGTCGGATCGACCTCGGCATCGGCCGCGCCCCCGGGAGCGACCCGGTCATCACGGCGCTCCTGCGCCAGAGCGGACTCGCCGGGGACGTCGAGCACTTCCCCGAGCAGGTCACCGACATCCTCTCGCTCGTGAGGCCCGGCGGTGCGACGCTCCGACTGACGACGGGGCGGGAGTACCCCATCGCGGCGACGCCGTCCGCGCATTCCTCCCCGGAGCTCTGGCTCCTCGGCTCGAGCGACTACTCGGCGCGACTCGCCGCCCAGCTCGGGCTCCCGTACGTCTTCGCGAACCACTTCGCGGGCGACGGCCTCGAGCGCGCGCTCGAGCTCTACCGCGAGCAGTACACGCCGAGCGAGGCCCACCCCGAGCCGGAGACGTTCCTCACCCTCAACGCCTCGGTCGACGAGGACGCGGAGCGGGCTCGCGCATTCGCCCTCCCCCAGGCCCGCTCCTTCGCGCGGATCCGCACCAACCGCCCGCACATCGCCGCCGAGACCGTCGAGCAGGTGCAGCGCGCGGAGCCGGACCCCGTGCTCGACGGGCTCGCCGAGAAGGTCCTCGAGCGCTGGATCGTCGGCGACGCCGACACCGCGGCCGCACGGATCCGCGAGCTCGCGGGGCGCTTCGGCGTCGACGAGGTCATGATCTCGCCGGCCGGCGGAGCGAGCGAGGCCGACCCGATCGACCGCGTGCCGTCACGCGAGCGCACGGTGCGGCTCCTCGCCGAGCGGCTCCTCGGCTGAGCGACCCCGCGCATTCCTCCCGCGCCCGCGCGCACCTCGGCTGAGCAACCCCGCGCATTCCTCCCGCGCCCGCGCGCTCCTCGGACCGCGCCGGCCTGCCCCTCAGTCCTCGGCCGCGGCGAGCTGCCCGCAGGCGCCGTCGATCTCCTTGCCCCGGGTGTCGCGGAGCGTCGCCGGGATGCCGGCCTGCTGGAGCCGGCGGAGGAACTCCCGAGTCGCGGCCGCCGTCGAGGAGGTCCAGATCGAGCCGGGCGTCGGGTTGAGCGGGATCGGGTTGACGTGGACCCAGCCCCGGCCGCGGGCGTTGAGCTTCTCGGCGAGGAGGTCGGCGCGCCAGCCGTGGTCGTTCATGTCGCGGATGAGCGCGTACTCGATCGAGACCCGGCGGCCGGTCGTCTCGTAGTAGTGCCGCGCGGCGTCGAGCGCCTCGTCGACCTTCCAGCGGTCGTTGATCGGGATGAGCTCGTCGCGCAGCTCGTCGTCGGGCGCGTGGAGCGAGAGCGCGAAGGTGAGCGGCAGGCCCTCGTCCGCGAGCTTGCGGATCGCCGGCGCGAGGCCGACGGAGGAGACGGTGATGCCGCGGGCCGACATGCCGAGCCCGTCGGGCTTCGGCGCGAGCATGACCCGGATGGCGTGCATCATCCGCTTGTAGTTCGCGAGCGGCTCGCCCATCCCCATGAAGACGATGTTGTTGACCCGGTGGTGCGCCGGGACGCCGTCGTCCTCGATCGGGTCGGACTCCGGTTCGACGTCGAATGCGCTCGGCGGCAGCGAGGTCCCCGGCACGAGCGCGGTGCTCACCGCCGCCGCGTTCAGCCCGCCGTCCTGGATGTAGCGGTTCGCCGCGACGACCTGCGCGATGATCTCCGCCGAGGAGAGGTTGCGGGTGAGCCCCGCCTGCCCGGTCGCGCAGAACGGGCAGTTCATGCCGCAGCCGGCCTGACTCGAGATGCACAGCGTGATGCGGCCCGGGTAGCGCATGAGGACCGACTCGATGAGGGCGCCGTCGTGGAGCTTCCAGAGGAACTTCACCGTCGCGCCGTCGTCGGTGCGCAGCGTCCGGACGGGGGTGAGGAGGGGCGGGAGGAGCTCGGCGACGAGCTCGGCACGGCGCTCCTTCGGCAGGTCGGTCATCGCCTCGGGATCGTCGGTGCCGTGCACGAAGTAGTGGGCCGTGAGTTGCCGCGCCCGGTAGGCGGGCAGTCCGAGCTCCGCGACCCTGGTCTTCCGGGCCTCGGGGTCGAGGTCAGCCAGGTGCGCCGGGGGCATCTTCGCGCGCTTCGGCGCCGCGAACTGGAGGAGCGGCTTGCCGTCGGGCGCCTTCGCCTGCTGCCAGCCCTCCGTCGCGGGGCGCACCTGGCGCGCGGACGTCTCCTCGTTCACCCGCTCATTCTCCCAGGCCCTCCGAACCAAGGCGATTCCGGCGAGTCAAGGCGTCGCCTGGCCGCATCGGCCTTGGCAGCGGCGAATCGCCTTGCTCGGGGCGCGACGGTCCCGGAGGCCCCGTCCGCGGCGTAGTCTCGCGGCATGAGCGACGTCATCGACCCCGCGGCCGACCGGAAGTTCGGCAGGTACTACAAGGCGCACACCCCCGACATCCTTGCGAAGTTCGGCGAGTTCGATCAGGCGGTCTTCGCCCCCGAGGGCCGCGAGGTGCCCCTCAAGTACCGTGAGCTCGCGGCGATCGCCGTCGCGCTGACGACGCAGTGCGTCTACTGCATCGACTTCCACACGAAGTCGGCGCAGCAGGCCGGGGCGACCGAGGCGGAGATCGCCGAGATCGCCTGGGTCGCGACCGCGCTCCGCGCCGGTGCCGCGTACAGCCACGGCCGCCTCGCCTTCAAGCTCGGCGGTTTCGGCGAGCACGAACACTAGGGTCCGCACGCTCGCGGCCCGTCGCGGACCAGCCCGCGTTGGCGCCCCGTTCGGGCCGCCCCCGGCCTCGGCTGAGGTGCTGAGGAATGCGCGGAGTGCTGGCCGGCGCGCCACTCGCGTCAGCACGCCGCGATTTCTTCAGCACGTCGCGCATTCCTCAGCGCCGTGCGGCGCGAACGCGCTGCGGGCGGGCGCCCGCTACGGCAGGGTCGTCACGTCGACGCGGCGGCTGGGCCTCACCCCGCGGTGGCCGCCCGCACCGCGGCGTGGATGACCGGTCGGGGGTCGATGTCGGCGTAGCCGCCGAGCACCTGCAGGAAGAGCCCCTGGAAGCAGGCGCCGAGCAGCCGGACCGCGAGCTCCGGGTCGCGCGCGCCGAGCTCGTCGAGGGCGGCCCTGATCGGGGTGAGCATGTCGCGCCTGCCGCGGGCGAGCGCTTCGCGGATGACCTCGTCGTGCCCCGCTTCGACGTAGAGCGCGAGGCGGGCGGCGGTGAGCGTGCGCATGGGGCCGACCTGCTGCGCGAAGAGCTCGACGAGCGCGTCGGCGAGCGCCTCCGGGCTGTCGGCCGTGTGGGTCCGGGCGACGTGCGGCAGCTCGGCGGCGACCATGTGGCTCGTGACTCCGCCGAGGAGCGCGCCGCGGGTGCGGAACGAGTTGGAGGTCGAGCCTTCTGGCAATCCGGCCTGCTCGTCGACTCGCCGGTGGGTGAGCGCGCGGATCCCGCCGGTGGCGAGGATCTCGACGGCGGCGCGGAGGCTCCGCTCGCGGTTCGTCGGCATATCGACAGTGTAACTACATCTGTAGTTGCGATTGGCCCGCGCCGCGAGTACGTTCGCTGCATGTCGCCCCTCACCGCGCTCGCGATCACCGACCTCGCGCTCCTCGTGGCCGCGGCCGCGCTCGGCCTGACCTCGCTCCTCGCGTGGCTCCGGCACCGCCAGTCCGGGTTCCCCACGACCAAGGCGATCGCGCACATCGTCCTGCAGGTGATCGCGATCGGGGTCTGGTGCGCATTCGCCGTCACCGGCGCGGTTGCCGCAGGCTGGGCCGCCTTCGTCATCATCACGGCGGGGCAGGTCGTCGGCGACCTCCTCATGTTCGCTTCGTACCGGGCACGCCACCCCGACGACCCCCGCCCGCGCTACCTCACGGCAGGTGGCGACGTCCTGAGCTTCCGCCGGCCCGTGCCCGCGCTTCACGCGCTCGTCGGTGCGATCGCGTGGTTCGGGATGCTCGCGATCTGCATCGCCGCGACGGCCGCGCAAGCCTGAGGCGGGCGGGACCCCGCCACCGAGTCCTATCGACCGGGGGAATAGACGAAGGCCCCGGGGGATCAGTCCCGGGGCCTTCAGTGTCCGCTACGGTTCGACTTCGTTGTCTCGCGTTTGCAACCGCTTGGCAATTCCGTGCGAAATGACGCCCTCGACCGTGGTGCCTGCGCGATGCGGGACTCGGCTGCTGCCGCTCCCCGCCGCCGACACCCGCTGCGGTGAACCGCTCGGGATGAACCACCTCGGGCTCGCACCCGGGGACTCGCATCCCTCACGTCCCTTCAGGGTCAACGGTTCCGAGTCGAAACCCGGTCCCGACCACCCTGTCGGCACCTCACCGCCGTCGGGAGCCGCCGTCCGCGTCCAGGGCTTCCGCCCCTTCCGCCTCCGGCGTTCGCCGTTTCGGTGAAGACGAATCTACTCAGCGGGGGCGGGCCCGCAAGCCGTGAAGTTTCGCTAGATAGTTGAGGGTTGCAGACCGCGGGCCGCTGACTGCGGGACGCTGACCACGGGCCACGCGCCGCCAGCGGCGCCAGCACGCGGCTTCGCCGATGTCAAGGGGCTTCGTGCCCCACGGCTCCTCGCCATACTCTCGCCGGACGCGGAAGGAGCACAGCCATGAGCCTCGGAGCCGGAATCGCCCTGCTCGTCATCGGCGCGATCCTCGCGTTCGCGATCAACGCGGACGTCGGTTGGGTCGACCTCAGCATGGTCGGGTACATCCTCATGATCGCGGGAGCGGTCGGCATCATCATCGGCATCGTCCTGCTCGCCCGGCGCAGCCGGACCGATGTCGTGAGCCGCACGGTCGTCGACCCCGTCAACGGCGAGCGCGTCTCGCGCACGACGAGCGACAGGGACGCGCCAATGATCTAAGGGCAGCCACTCGCGTCGGGTCCCTCGCAGCATCTCGCGGCGCGGCGTTTGCGCCGCGCCCTGCGCCACGCCAGGCTGTCGGTGTGAGCCAGGATCGCGACGCCGAGCCAGGGGCGCCACGCGAGCCGCAGGCCCCACGCGAGCAGGAGGCCCGAACCGGTCGCACGGGCGCGACGATGCGGGGCCTCCTCAGCCGGGAGAGCAACGAGTTCGACCGCGGGCTGAGCTTCTTCGACGCGATCTACGGCTTCGCGATCACGCTCCTCATCGCGAACGTCGATGCGCCGCCGGCCACCGCGTGGGAGAGCCTCGAGAGCCTCGTCGCGACCGGGATCCTCAACCAGCTCGCCGGCTTCGTCCTCAGCTTCGTCGTCATCGCCGCGTTCTGGCGGCTCAACCTCGGCGTCATCAAGCGCATCTCCGCGATGGACGCCGCGACGACGACCGCGAATCTCGTCGCAGCGGGCTTCGTCGTTCTCATCCCGTTCACGACGCAGGGCATCAGCGAGCTGGGCTCGCAGGAGTACGTGCTCCCGACGATCGTCTACGCGCTCAACCTCGCGATCGTCGGCATCGCGCAGCTCGCTATCTTCGAGGTCGCGCGGCGCCGCGGGCTCGAGACCGAGCCGATGACGGCTCGCGAGCACCGCGCATTCGTACTCGATTGGCTCGTCACGCCCGGGGTTTTCGTGCTCTCCGTGCCCATCGCGCTCCTTTGGGGCCCGGACTTCGGGAAGCTGAGCTGGGCCTCGCTCATCATCCTCGGGCCCCTCGCGGCGCGGCTGCGGCTGCGGGTCTCGGGGCGCTGAGCCGAGGGGCCGGCCTACCTCGAGGCGAGATCGTCCTGGATCTGGCGGATCGTCGCGGCGAGCGCGCCGACGGCGAGCAGCCCCGGGCCGAGCGGGCCCGCGGTGTCCTCACCGAGGCGCGGCAGTGTGGCGAGCGCGGCGGCCGCGTCGGTCTCGAGCCGCTCGAGTTGCCACCGGACCTCCTCCCGACGACGCACGTCATCGCCGCCGGTCGCGAGCATGGCGGCCTTCGCCGCGTAGGCGGCAGCGCCGAGGGCGTGCGCGCCCATGTGCGCGACCCCGGAGGCTTGACCTGCCGCGCGAGCCGCGGCGATCGCCGCCGGTCCGCTGACCGCCCCCGCCGCGCGCCCGGCGACGAAGCGCCGCCGGATCTCCCCCGCCGCATCGAGCCGCCCCAGGCCGAATGCGCGGGCCCGCTCGATACCGTCGCGGGCGCGCCCGTCGTCCGGCGCCTCGGCCTCGAACAGCGGCAACACCCGCTCGGCGCAATCCGCCGCCCAGAGCGCGACGAGCCGACGATCAGCCTCGCTGAGCGTCTGACGCGAACCCATGCCTCCAGTCGATCACATCGGCAGCGCTACTCGATGCTGTGAGCCATTGGTCCTACTGCTCAGGCTGCCCACTCGAACTTGCGCTGTAGCTGTTTGCCCCAGGCGTAATCCTTCGTTTCGCGCTGGATGCGGCCGAGGACGATGCTCGGCGCGATGCCGAGCTGTGCGGCGATGGCCTGCACGGCGGCCACGTCCCGGTCGCGGGGCAGCTCGGCCGCAACTGCCGGGGGGATGAGCAGGTCGGAGGCCCAGGCGTTCGCCTCCTCTTCCGGAGCGGTGTGTTCCCCGTTGAGGTAGAGGTCCTTGTCGCCATGCAGGAGGACGTGGGCGAGCTCATGGAAGAGCGTGAACCAGAGCTGGTCGTCGGTCCTCCAGAGCAGCGAGAGCTGGATGAGCGGGTGGCCGTTGACCCAGCGGGTGGCGCCGTGCAGGCCGAGGCCCGGTACGGCCGGGATGAAGCGGAGCAGCACCCCGACGTCGTGGAGCTCGGCGATCGCAGTCCTGACGGCTCCGACCGCATCCTCATGGGCGGTGAGACTCCGCAGGGCAGGGATCAGTTGCTCGAGTCCTGCGCGATCGAATTCGGGGACGTCGCCTCGTGCGTCAGCCTCGTGCTCGGCGATAGCGAGCCAGGTGGCGAGTGCCGGGACGTTGTCGCGGGTGGACGCCGCCCGACGGTAGGCAATGCTGCCGGCACGCCAGGTGTCCCAGAACGCGTCGAAGTCCGCGACGCGGAGGATGCCGAGGAGTTCCCGCACAGTGCCCGCGCGGTCGCGAGCGCTGGCGGTGACGAACTTGTGCTTGCGGAGGTAGGCGAGGGGGAACGCCGTGGCTTGCTCGTACTGCCCGGCAAGCTCCTCATCGGAGCTCTGCCGGGCGAGGTCGCCCCGATACGTGGACTCGTAGAGGTTCCAAAGGCGCGCGGGTACGCCGGTGACGCGCTCCAGATCGAGGGCGACCCCGTGTGAAAGGGGCGCTTTGCCGCTGAGGAGTTCGCTGACGTGCTTGCGGGAGGTGCCGAGCCGACGCGCGAGCTCGGCGGCGTTGATGCCCTCGTCCTCCATCCACTCAGTGATGAAGTCGCCGGTGGTGACGATGTAGTTCGGCGTGGCCGTCATGTCGGCTCCCTTCGGGTCAGTGTGGCAGGTGAGGTGGTCATCTGCCGTGGTAGTCGACGATCTCGACGATCAGCACCGTCACGTCGTCCCCGTCGGGCTCGACGATCAGGCGCCAGTTGGCGGAGAGTCGTGCCGACCATTGACCGGCACGGTCAGCTTGCAGCTCCTCCCAACGTCCACGGCTCTGGAGCAGCAGCTCCATATCCGGCGCAGCGCGGAGGTCGAAGAGGCGGAGCTTCAACGCCTTCGCGACGTCGGCTCCGAGACGCTTCTGCATCAGACGCGCGTCGGTGCAGACCCGCTCCAGGTCGCTGCTCGCGTACCGCAACTCCATTGTGGATATGTTACCCAAATCGTAACACTTGTCATCGAGGCGGAGTGAGGAATGCGCGGCGAGCCGAAGACCCGCAACTCCCGAGAAGGTCACCTACAGAGTGTGGGCAATGCGGTCAGACGGTCTTGAATAGCAGGTCGGTCACCCACTTCGACCTGTCCGGCTCCGCCTCGGGGTCCGTGAGGAAGTGTTCGGCATGTCCCGTCCACAACTGCCCGGCATCATCGCGGAGCGCGTCCAGGCGGTGTCCGTGTTGCTGCGCCCACGCTCTGACTTCCTGATGGACGTGTGCGATCTTGTCAGGGTGCCCGGTGTAGCGGCCCACGACGTACGGGCCCGCGGGCAAGGCACCCAGTGAGAGTCCGTCTGTCGGTACGACGGGATTGGCAATCGGAACGGCGACCGTCAGATCGACGGGCTCATCGGGGTCGCCCACGTGCCGGTAGATATAGAGAGGACCGCCCAAGGGCACGACTTCGTGCTCCGCAAGCCAGGCATACACGCGTGCGACGGTCTCGTTCGGTCCGCCTGGATCGCCAAATTCAGTGAACCGAGCCGTCAGTGGCACGCCGACGTAGTGCATCGACGGCCGATCCTGAAGTGCGATATCCAGTGTCATGAGAAATCTCTTCCATTGTGGCAAGCGCGGCAGGCTCGCCGCATCCACACTCAAGCGCTTCCCCCAGGGGCCGAGTCAATGCACAGTCCCGGTGGCGGCATTCGTGACACTGCAGTTCGCAAGCGTGGCGTGCTGCCATCACGTGATGCTCGACTGGAGAATCGATCGTGGCCCTGGCGAGGAACCGTCGAGGTCGTCCCCTGAGCGGTTACCCCGCTCTAAGTCAGCGTTTCCCGGACTTGAGTTCTCTGCCGAGCTGGACTCCGCCGAGGATCACAAGAACGAGCCCTACGACGAGTGTCGTGATCCGCAGCCAGCTATCAGCGTCGTGGATGAATAGCGCGGTTGACGCGAACGCGAAGGTTGCGGCGATGAAAAACCATACGGCAGCCTGAGGGGAGCTCTGCGTCTTGTCATCGGTCATGCTTCTCGACTATACGAAACGCGGGTCGTGGATGCCGTACTGCCGTCGTGCTCGCCCTCCGCATCGGTCCGTGCAGGCCTCCTCGCGGCCCGGTAGGCTCGCGGTGATGATGACCAGCCAGGCCCATAGTGGCCGTTCCCGGAACGGCGATCTGGTCGTTCCCTGATCCGCGCTCCTCCTTGCGTGAGTGATCCCCATTCATTCACTTAGACGCAAGGAGAGTCATGACAGCACGGTTCAATCACACGATCATCGCTTCACTCGACGCCGCCGAGATGGCGGAGTTCTACCGTGATCTGCTCGAAGCCGATGAGGCGCCCTCGTGGGGCCTGTTCGTCAACGTTCAGATCGCTGACGGCGTTCTGCTGCAGTTCGCGGCTCCGCCGATGGAGTTTCCGCCGCAGCACTACGCCTACCTTGTCGATGACGCGCATTTCGACCGGGCGTACGCGAAAATCACCGAACGCGGTCTGGAGCACTGGGCGGACCCGCAGCGGTCAAAACCAGGCGAGATCAATCACGAGCACGGTGGACGAGGGGTCTACCTTCTCGACCCCTCGGGTCACTATCTCGAACTGATCACCCGCCCCTACCTCTGACCCGCCGGATGCGGTCGCGCCGCGATCGACGGCGGCTCACCGCTCATCGCCTGCGGGATCAGCCGACAGCGCCTCCACAAGCTCCGGACCCGGTAGCGGCTCGGCGGACTGGACGTCGGCCCGATGACGATCGACCGGCATCTCGAGCGCGAGGACCGGGCACGCAATCCTGCAAGACGCCGATGCCGCGGCCCATCACAAGGGGCCGGGCGCATCCCCGCAAGCAGTATCGCCACCACAGGGCGATGGCACGTTTCGCTATCAGCTAAACTTACGTGTATACGTTTCGCGTCCAAATGGGTTTCGTGTCGGGATGGCGGGGGGTGATGAAGGTGGCGCTGAGGCCAGGCACGGCTGAGCGGGTTGGCTTGTCGCGCAGTGGGCTGTATCGCGCTGCACGTGAGGGGCGATTGGAGCGGATCGCTCGCGGGATCTACCTGCCGGCGGATGCGGCGGCGGCGGACTGGGATTGGATCGAGGCAGCGACCCGTCGCCCAGAGGCGACGATCTGCTTAGCGTCAGCGCTCGCCCATCATGAGCTCACTGATGCGATCCCCGCCGCGTTGGATGTCGCGATCCCGCGCGGGACGCGCACACCTGCGAGCACGGGAGCGATCGCGTGGCATCAGTTCGACAGGCAAACGTTCGAGATCGGCCGGGAGGAGATCCCGATTCCAGGCACTGATCAGACCATCGGAATCTACTCGCCCGAGCGATCGATCACTGATGCGTTTCGCCTGCGTGGTGAGGTCGGTTACGAGCTGGCACGAGAGGCGTTGAAGGAGTGGCTGCGCCGCGGCGGGAAACCGGCCCGGCTGATCGAGATCGCCTCTCGGCTCCCTCGAGCGAAGTCCCCCCTCTTCCAGGCATTGGAGGCGCTGGTGTGAGTGTGGACGATGAAGTGTTCCGCCGCATCCAGTCCGCGGCACGCTCCGCCGCGGCGAGGTCCGGGACAGGTGCGCCGACGCAGAGTATCTGATCCGGCACACGCTGGAATCGTTCCTCGGCCGTCTCAGTCGCACCGCCCAAACCGAGGACTTCGTCCTCAAGGGCGGGATCCTGCTCGCCGCATACGGCGTACGGCGCCCGACCAGGGACGCGGACGCGAACGCCATCGGAGCTGACGCCTCGATCGGGCCGTGGAAGGGCACCGCCGCGTGGGATGTCTCGACCGGAGATCACGAGCACCAGGTGGCGCGACTACGTCGACATCGTTCAGCTCGCCCGGCAAGGCATCGACACCGACGAACTACTCCGCTCGGCGCGGGCCGTAGCCCGCTACCGCGGCGCCACCCTCGAACCCATCGCACCGCACGTGAGCGGCTACGGGCAGATCGGTCAGGCCACGTGGGCCGCCTGGCGTCGTAAGGAACGATTGGAAGCAGTCTGCGAAGCAGACCTCGACCAACAGATGGCGCTAGTGGCCTCGTACCTGGATCCCGTGTTCAGTCACGGCGACGCCCCGCCACCTCGTACATAGCGGTATGGGAGCGAAGCATTCGGGCATGGCTGCGGGGCCACTGGGAGCCCGCCGAGTTCCTCCGCACGTCTGGCACCACGGCCGGATCGAACCCCGCAGAGAGAATGCAGAGCACCTGACACCGACTGATCTCAGGTGCTCCAGTACGTCTTCAAATGTGGACCCTAGGAGATTCGAACTCCTGACCTCCTCGATGCGAACGAGGCGCGCTACCAACTGCGCCAAGGGCCCGCGCTCCACCTGAGTGAAGTGCGGCGTCAATCGTAGCAGAGCGCACGCTGCCCCGCCGAAAGGGGGCACCTCGATGGTTCGACGAATGCGCGACCCCCGATAGCATGCTGAAGGAGCCTCACATTCCCGGGGCTATCAGCGGACGCGATCACCTTGCGATCAGCCGTCGCGGCCAGCGGACGCGATCAGCGACTGCGGTCAGGACACCCGGCGGCGGGCGATCGCCGAGTCGAGGTCGATGATTGCTCCGCTGCCGACGAGATCCTCGACGCGTCCCATCGCCGCGAACCGGCTCTCCACCATGGGGTTGGCGACCGCCTCGGCAGGAATGCGCGTTGTCGCGACCGGTGTCACCGCAGCGACCTCGGCGGCCGCGATCCGCGCATTCTCCTCGGCAGCGCCGCGCGTCTGCCCGAGCGCCTCGGCGCGCGCCGCGGCGAGCATGGCGTCGCGGCGGAGGCGGCCGAGCGGCTGCGGGAGCGGGCGGGGGGTCCACTCTCGCGATGTCGTGCGGGCGGCCTCACGCGGTGCCGTCACCGGCACGCGCGCCGCACTCGGCCGGGGCGCCGCGGTCGCCGCCACCACGGCCCTCGCGGACCGCTCGCGGGCCGACTTCGTCACGCCGACGTGCATGACGCCGGCCGCGACGGCACCGAGCGCGGCGAGGAGCGCGACGACGCCCGACGCGGCCGCGCCGCTCGCGGCGAGCCAGGCCTGCCAGCCGAGCACCGCGAGCGCGACGACGAGGACGAGCGTGATGGCGAGCCGGGTCCGGCGCAGTCGTCGAGCCGCCGTCGCACGACGGTCGACCGCGGCCCGCGCCTCCGCGAGGACCTGCTGCTTCCGGAGCTTCGAGGCGGCGATGCGAGCCTTCGCCGCACTCTCGAGGTGCAGCGCCTCGGGCGCCTCAGCAGTCTCGGCGAGAACGCGGATGGTCTGCTGGAGCCGGACGGCGTTGCGCTCGCTCGCGAGATACTCGCGGCGCTGCAGCCAGTTCGGTACGAGGTACGCGAGCCAGAGCACCGCGGCGACCGCAAAGAGGATGCCTCCGCCGAACCACGACTCCATGCGCGTCAGGCTAAGCGGCAGGCGAGCCGACCGACGGGCGCCACACCGAACATTCAAGAAGGACTTGAATGTCAGCCTCGCAGACCCGCCGCGAGCCGGTCGGCCGCGGGCACCATCGCGAGCCTGGGGTCGGCCTCGCCCGAGCGCCACCGCCCGAGGACACCTCCCGGCACATCCTCGGCGGTGAGCGCGAACGCGAAGTGGTCGCGCCACCCGCCGTCGATGTGGATGTAGCGCCGACGCAGCCCCTCGTAGCGGAAGCCGAGCTTCTCGACGACGCGCAGCGACGGCCCGTTCTCGGGCCGGATGCAGATCTCGACGCGGTGCAGACCGAGCTCGGAGAAGCAGTGATCGGCGACGAGCGCGACGGCGGTCGGGGTCACGCCGCGGCCCGCGAAGCGCTCCGCGACCCAGTAGCCGATCGCGCACGACGATAGCGAGCCGAAAGACACCTGCGAGACGTTGAGCTGCCCGGCGAACTCCCCGTCCACCTCGAGCGCGAAAGGCAGCCCGATCGCACCCCGCGCCATCGCACGGAGGAGACGAATGCCCGTCCTCGCGTCATACGACGGCCCCGGTCCCGGATTGGTCGCCTCCCACCGGCGGAGCCAGCCACGGTTGCGTCGGAGCTCGACCTCGAGCGCCCGCGCGTCCCGCACCCGGATCGGGCGGACGACGACAGCCGGGTCACGCAGGGTCGGCACGCGCAGTGGCATCACAGCTCCGCCATGTACTCCTTGAGCCACCCGCGGAACTCGGGGCCCAGGTCGTCCCGTCGAGCGGCCATCTCGACGATCGCCTTGAGGTACTCGAGCTTGTCGCCCGTGTCGTAGCGTCGGCCGCGCCAGACGACACCGACCACGCCGCCGCCCCGCCCGCTCTCGGCGTGCTGCTGGAGCGCATCGGTCAACTGGATCTCCCCGCCGGCGCCAGGCGGCGTCGACTCGAGGGTGTCGTAGATCTCGGGCGTCAGGACGTACCGTCCCGAGATCGCCAGGCGCGACGGCTCGGTGCCGGGCGCCGGCTTCTCGACGAGCCCGCTGATCCGCACGACATCGGGATCCGCGCCGAGCGCCTCGATCGTCGCGACACCGTACTTGTGGACCTCGGAGGCGGGGACCTCCTCGAGCGCGACGACGCTCGCACCCGTCGCCTCGTGCACCTCGACGAGCTTGCGCAGCAGCGCCTCGTGGTCGGCGAAGATGTTGTCGCCGAGCAGCACCGCGAATGGCTCCCGGCCGACATGCTGCCGCGACTTGAGGATCGCGTGGCCGAGGCCGAGGGCGTCGCCCTGACGGAGGTAGTGGACGTTCGCGAGCTCGGTCGAGTACATGACCTCGCGGAGGCGCGAGGCATCGCCCTTCGCCTCGAGCGTCGATTCGAGCTCGTAGTTGCGGTCGAAGTGATTCTCGAGCGCGTTCTTGTTGCGCCCCGTGATCATGAGGATGTCGACGAGCCCGGCTGCGACCGCCTCCTCGACCACATACTGGATCGCTGGCTTGTCGACGACCGGGAGCATCTCCTTCGGCATCGCCTTCGTCGCGGGGAGAAATCGGGTGCCCATCCCCGCCGCCGGAATGACCGCTTTCGTCACTGCGTGCGTCATTCCCCAATCTTATTGGGCCAGCGCCTTGCCTAGGATGGGGCCATGCCGAGCGAGGTATTCAATGCGAAGCGCGCGCTCCGCGCCGAGATCCGGGCGCGCCGCCGCATCGCGACCGCGACCGAGCGGGAGCGGGATGCGCACGGCCACACCACGCAGCTGATCGAGCTCGCGAAGCGCCTCGACGCGCATTCGATCGCGGCCTATCTCTCGACCGAGCACGAGCCGAGCACGCGAGGCTTCCTCGCCTGGGCGCACGCCGCCGGCATCCGCGTGCTGCTGCCGATCTCCCGCGAGGACGGGCTGCTCGACTGGGCCGGCTACGACGGCGGCACGGAGGAGCTCGACCTGCTCGGCATGCCGACGCCGACGAGTGAGCTCCTCGGGCCCATCGCGGTCAACGACGTCGACCTCATCATCGTCCCCGCCTCCGCGATCGATCGGACCGGGATGCGGATGGGCTGGGGGCGCGGCTACTTCGACCGCACGCTCGGTTCGATGGCGGCCAGGCCGCCCGTCTATGCTGTGGTCTTCGACCACGAGGTCCTCGACGAGGTCCCCCACGACGCTCAGGATGAGCGCATCGATGGCGTGGTCACCCCGACCCGGATCATCACCTTCTGACGACATGCCCACGTATTCATATCGCTGCACCGAGTGCGGCAACGCCTTCGACATCGTGCAGGCCTTCACCGACGACTCGCTCACCGAGTGCCCCTCCTGCTCCGGCCGGCTGCGGAAGCTCTTCAGCGCCGTCGGCGTGACCTTCAACGGGAGCGGCTTCTACCGCACCGACTCGCGCGCCGGGGGCTCTGGTGGGTCTGGTGGGTCTGGTGGCTCGAGCAGCGAGACGAGCGGCACGAGCTCCTCGGGGTCGGGCTCGTCCGGCTCGGGCGGGTCGAGCTCCTCGGGGTCCGGCTCGGGCGGGTCGAGCTCAGGATCCTCTGGCTCCTCGACCTCGAGCAGCTCCGCCAAGCCGGCCACCAGCAAGTAGTCCCACGCCGCGCTCCCGCTCGCGCGCGCCCCCTCGCCGAGGAAGCCATCCAGCGCCTCCTCATGCGCCCACGAGCCGACGGATGGCCCCGTCGGGGGTCCCCTGCGTTGCGGCCGACGGGCGCTTCCGGGGAGAATGCTCGGGCCGCGTCGATCGGGCGCGGCGGCAACGAGCAGAGGGCGAGCAGGGCATGTTGAAGGGCTTCAGAGAGTTCATCGCGAAGGGCAACGTCATCGACCTCGCCGTCGCGGTCGTCATCGGCGGCGCATTCGGCGCGGTCGTCACGGCGCTCGTCGACGCGATCATCAACCCGCTCATCGGCGCCCTCGTGCCCACGGGCGACCTCGCGAGCTGGACCGTCGCAATCCCCGGCATCTTCGCGACCGCCGAGTTCGGCATCGGGGCGATCATCACGGCGCTCATCAACTTCTTCGCGATCGCCCTCGTCGTCTACTTCGCGCTCGTCCTGCCGATGAACAAGCTCAATGCGCGCCGCGAGGCCCGCAATGCGGTCGCCGAGGAGGCCCCCGCCCCGACGCAGGAGGAGCTCCTCACCGAGATCCGCGACCTGCTCGCGAAGCAGCGCTGAGCGCTCAGTAGTGCGGCGGCTTGTCCGTCCGCAGCCTCGAGTCGTTCTCGGTCGAGGCGTGTCGTGGCGGCTCCGGCGCGGGCGTCGGGTCGGAGCCGGGCGGTGGCGCGGTCCGCGCGCGGCGCCCGGGACGGCGGCGGGTCGATTCGCGCTGCGGCTCGCCGCCCTCCTCGTTCTCCTCGACCGAGTCCGCCCCCGGAGCTCCGGCATGCGGGTCGGAGTCCACGGTCAGTCCAGGTCGCCCTCGAGCCCGGGCAGGGTGATCGGCTCGGTCGGAGGGAGCGCGGCGTCCGCCTCGCTGAGCGGCGGCAGCTCCGCGGTCGGCTGCAGGGATTCAGCCCCCGGCGGCTCCGGCGACAGCACCGCGTGCTCGAGCGAGTCGTTCATGCCGAAGGCGTCCGCGTCCTCCGCAGCGCTCTCCCCAAGACCCTCCGCAGCGCTCTCCCCAAGACCCTCCGCAGCGCTCTCCCCAAGACCCTCCGCAGCGCTCTCCCCAAGACCCTCCGCAGCGCTCTCCCCAAGATCCTCCGCAGCGACCTCCTCCGCGCCGTCCTCCGCCGCGCCGAGGGCATCCGCGATCCGGTCGCCGAAGGCCTCGAGCGGCGCGATCGCCTCCCCGACGCGCTCGGCGTCGCTGACGGGCGGCGTCGGCGGGACGGCGACGGGGGGCACGCTCGGGGCGATGTAGGTCGCGCGGCGGGGACCCGGCACGGGCGGCGCACCCTCCGGCACGCCGAGGACCTCGGCGATCCGCGCCGCGATCGCGTCGGGCATCTGGAAGAGCTCGAATGCGTGGACGCGCACGTAGTGCCAGCCGAGCCGCTTGAGGAGCTCGGGACGCAGCCGCAGCGACTCGCGGAGGCTGCCGGCGAGGAGATCGGCGTCGGTCTCGATGACAGCGGCGCGACCGCCGAAGCTCGCGACGAGCGGGAGGACCCCGCGATAGCCGAGTCGGGTCGCAACCCCGAGCCGCCCGAGCCGCTCCGCGAGGTCGACGATCATCGGGTCGCCGTCGCCGTCGCGGTCCTCGGGGGGCGCGCTCTCGGCGATGTCCTGCAGGATCTCGCGGAATGCGGCGACGCCGCCGGACACGCGGGCCGGGTCGAGGTCGTCGACGCCGACCGAGGTGACGATCCGGCAGGAGCGGCGCGCCGAGGTGATGGCGGAGGCGAGCAGCCGCTCGCCGCCGGGGGCGCTGAGGGGGCCGAAGTCGGTGAGGACCCGGCCGTGTGCCGTCCGGCCGTAACCGAGCGCGAGGATGACGTGGTCGCGCGACGTCGCGACGGAGTGGTCGAGCGCGATCGTGTCGAAGGGCTCCCACGACTCGCGGGAGAGGAATGCGGCGAGCTCCGGTCGGCGCACCGAGGCCTCAAGCACGGCGCTCATGATGCGTGTCGCGTGGCGCCGCGACGGGGTGACGACCATGAGCGACTCGCTCGGCCGGCGGCCCGCGTGCTGCGCGACGAGCTCGACGACCCTCGCGACCTCGGCGTCCGGCGACTCCGCCGCGGAGGCCTGTTCGTTGAGCTGGCCGCGCGCACCGGCCACGAGGTCGACCCTGAGGGTCGTCACGCCGAGATGGGTGCCGGCCCAGGGCTGCGCAACGATGCGGCCGCCGTAGAAGCGGCGGTTGACGAGCTCGGCGAGGTCCTCGCCGCCGGCCCGGTAGCTGCGCGTCAGCGTCGCGACGCGCAGCAGCGGGGCGAGCGCGTCGTAGACCGACTCGGGGACGTCCCGATCCTCGACGGCCTGGCCGGATCGACCGCGATGATCGCGGACAAGGGTCTCGAAGGCACTCGGCGTCTGCGTCACGGGGTCGCCGACCGCGACGACCTGTCGGCCTCGGCGGATCGCCAGCGCGGCCTCCGCGACGGTCATCGCCCCGGCGTCGAGCAGCACGACGGTGTCGAAGGGCATCGTCGGGTCGATGCGCGGCATGTCGTACGGGGAGGCGAGCCAGATCGGCGTCAGCGCGCGGGTGAGGTGCGGCGCCGCGCGGTAGAGCTCGGCCGAGTCGACCTGCCCGCGGCGCAGCACCCGCTTGAGCAGCTCCGCCTCCTCACGCCAGTCGACGAGCCCGATCCGCCACTGCTCGGCGAGGCGCCACGCGAGATTCGCGGCGTTGCCGCGTGCGTGGGCCTCGTCGGCGAGCCGGAAATCGGCCTCGAGCCGGTCGAGGACATCGGTCTTCGCCCCGAGGAGCGCGCGCTCGAGCTCGAGCATGCTCATGAGCGCGGACTTCCACCACGCGAGCTCGAGCTCGTCGGGGATCCGCTCGACGGGCACGCTGCGCTCGGCGAAGTCAGCCATGAGCGGGTCGAGGCCCGCGGCCTGGAGTATGCCGAGGAGCTCCGAGCGCTCCTGGAGGCTGTGGAGCGCCTCCGACTCCTCGGCGAGCGCGGCGAGGAGCGGCTGCAGCTCGGCGATCGGGAGGCGGGCGAGGCGGCGGTCGTCGGTACGGCCGAGCCACGTGTCGAGCTCGCTGAGGTCCTGCTCGACGGCCTGGAGTGCGACCTGGCACTCGGCGATCCCGACCGGCACGCGCGGCACGGCGCCTTCGGCGACGTAGCGGTGCCAGAGCACCCGCTGCTTCTGCACCCGCACGAGCGCCTCGTGGAGGTCGGGCACCCGGACGCCGGGGCGGAGATACTCCTGCGCGTGCCGGATGAGGCTGCGGCGCTCCGCGGGTGAGAACTCGGGGTGCTCGCGCTTCGGCGCGGTCGCGGCGATGAGCTCGGTGATCGAGCGGTCGAAGACGCTCGGCTGGAAACGGTCGAGCGTGTCTCGCAGGTCGAGGAGGAGCCGGATGTAGACGCCGAGCTCGTGGAGATTGCGGAATGCGCGCATGTGCGTGCCGTCGATGAGCGCGAGGCCCTTCTCGACGAGGTCCGGCACGGTCCTCCGGTGGAGCTTGAGCGCGAGCTCGTGCGCCCGGGTCGCCTCGGCGGCCGAGGTGAAGCGGGCGCCGAGCCAGGGGTTCGAGCCGGGGGCTCGGCGGAACTCGCCGAGCGCCGCCGCCTGCTGGGCGGCCTTCGCGAGCCGCGCCCGCTCCCCCACGGACGCGAGCCGCTCGACGCTCGCGCGACCGAGGCGCGCGGTCGTCGTCGCCTGCGGGGCGGCGATCGCGATGCGCGACAGCTCCGAGACGCAGTCGAGCACGGTGACGCCGAGGACCGGATCGGGACGCATGAGGGCCTCGCGGTAGTCGCGGAGCACGCTGCGCAGCCGGACGAGCGCGTCGTCGACCTCGCCGAGCTCGGGCCGCTTCGCCTGCTCCGCCCTCGTGATCGCGAGGACGGTGTCCCGCCGCGCCGTGTTCGGCGCGGCCGTGAGCCCCGTCAGCCCGATCGCGTCGAGCCGGTCCTTGATGGCCCGGAGCGATTCGCGGCGCGGGCCGACGACGAGGACTCGGCGACCTTCGTTGACGAGCGCGCCGAGCGCATTCACGACCGTCTGCGTGCCCCCCGTGCCGGGGAGCGTGCGGACGACCATCGAGTTGCCCGCGGCGATCTGCGCGATGATGCGCTCCTGCTCCGGGTCCGCGTCGAGGAGGAGGTCGTCGGTCTGCGGTGAGCGCTGGTCGACCCCGACCGGCTCCGCGGGCCGCCACGACTCCCGGATCGTCTCGACCGCCGACTGGTTGCCCGCGATCGCGTCGAGGACGGGGTGCGCGAGGAGCTGTGCGTCGGCGAGCATGGGGCCGGCGACCTCGGCGAAGCAGGAGACGACGAGGCGCGCGCTCACCGTGAACTGCGGGAGGTGCGCCGTGAGCTGCCGGATGCCGTCGAGGACCGCGTTCGGCGTGAAGCCGCCGTCGACCGAGGCGAGGCCGACGAAGGTCGCCGGGTCGAGGACGATGCCGAACTGCTCGGAGATCGCGGCGGCGAAGGCGGGGTTGAGCTCGGTCGCGCCGCGCAGGATGAGTTCGAAGTCGTCGCCGACGCGCCGCATGCGGAGGGTGCGGAGGAGGACGGGCGCGACGAAGTGCTCCGTGAGCTCGGTGCCGTCTTCGAGCCGGACGGGCGCATGCCACTCGGCGACGGCGATGCCGAGCCGGATGGCGTCGATACCGCGCGCGCTCGAGAGCTCGCTCGACTTCTGCAGGATCGCCTCGGCGGCGAGCTGCGCCGTGCGCGCGGCGAAGCTCTCGCGGACGAGCGAGGAGAGGCGGGTCCGCTTCCCGGCGATGAGCCGGGCGAGTCCGCCTGGGTGCGTCGACGTGAGGTCGATGCGGGCGCGCGGGCTGTCCTCGAAGGCGAGGAGCGGGCTCGGACCGCCGAGGGTCGCGATCTCCTCGCGCCACCGTCGCCGGGCCGTCTCGGTCGGGTCGACGAGCTGCAGCTCCGGCTCACCGAGCTCCCCCGCGCCGACGCGCGCGGGCGAGGTCAGCTGGGGGTCGGCCGACGGCGTCGTGTCGCCGACCGCATCCGGATCGGCGTCGCGAGGCAGTTCAGCCGTGTTCTCGAGGCGCCACACACGAGCACTCTATGGACGGCTCGGTCCCGCGGCCGGTCGCCGGCCGGGAGTGTCCGCAAAAAACGCGGCAGGGGCCGCCGCCCGATGGCGACGACCCCTGTCTGCGTTGCGCTGGTGGCTCAGGCGAGCTTCACCGTCGCGCCGGCGCCCTCGAGCTGCGCCTTCGCCTTCTCGGCGGTCTCCTTGTTGACACCCTCGAGCACCTTGGCGCCCGCGGTCTCGGCGAGCGCCTTCGCCTCGGACAGGCCGAGGTTGGTGAGGGCGCGGACCTCCTTGATGACCTGGATCTTCGACGCGCCGGCGTCCTCGATCACGACGTCGAAGGAGTCCTTCTCCTCCGCCGCCTCGGCCGCGGCACCGCCGCCGGCCGCCGGGGCCGCCGCGACCGCGACCGGAGCCGCAGCGGTGACCTCGAAGACCTCCTCGAACTTCTTCACGAACTCGCTGAGCTCGATGAGGGTGAGCTCCTTGAACGCCTCGATGAGCTCGTCGCTCGTCAGCTTCGCCATGTGTTACTCCTGCTTGTGCTTAGTGGAATCGATTGATGAATGCGTGGTGCCCGCGCGATTACGCGGACTGCTTCTCCCGCAGCGCGTCGACCGTGCGGACGGCCTGCGACAGCGGGGCGTTGAAGAGGTACGCGGCCGAGAACAGCGAGGCCTTGGCGGCACCCGCGAACTTCGCGAGCAGCACCTCCCGGCTCTCGAGGTTCGCGAGCTTGTCGACCTCCGCGGCGCTCAGGGCGGCGCCATCGAAGAAACCGCCCTTCACGACGAGGAGGGGGTTGGCCTTGGCGAAGTCACGCAGCGACTTGGCCACGGCGACGGTGTCGCCGTGGACGAAGGCGATCGCGGTGGGACCGGTGAAGGCATCGTCGAGGTCCGAGATGCCCGCCTGGTTCGCCGCGATCTTCGTCAGCGTGTTCTTCACCACGGCGTACGACGCGTGCTCACGGATGCTGTTGCGCAGTTCCTTGAGCTGCGCAACGGTGAGACCGCGGTACTCGGTGAGCAGAACGGCGTTCGAGTTCTGGAACAGGTCCTTGAGCTCGGCGACCGTCGACTGCTTGTCAGCCATGGTGCTCCTGTGGTTGTCGTGGATTGGACGCCGAATGCCACAGGTGGAATGAGAAAAGGCCCCGTGCAGATGCCCGGAGCCTTTATCCGCACAGGAATGCGCGGATCGGTTATCGGTTCACCTGCGCTGGCGCCGCTTTCGCGGACCTTCGCCGCTTTCCCTTACGGGAGCACGGACCTGCGGTCTTCGGCAGTCGTCGAGTCTAGCACGCGCCCGAGACGGGCCGGCTCAGCGGTTCGAGTAGGCCTCGATGATGTGTGCGGGGATCCGACCCCGGTCGCCGACCTGGTGGCCGTTGGCCTGCGCCCACTCGCGGATCGCGGCGAGGTCGGTGCGGGAGGCGCTCCGGCGCGGCGCGGTCCGCGCTCCCCGGGTCCCCGCGTCGCTGACGCGGCGCCCCGCCTTGATGAAGGGCTCGAGCGCCTCGGCGAGCCGCGCGGCGTTCTCCGGGCCGAGGTCGATCTCGTAGTGCGCGCCGTTGAGCGAGAACGTCGTGGTCGTCGCGCCGCTGAGCGGCGTGCCGTCGAAATCGTCAATGAGCACCGTCTTGATCGCCATGCGATAAACATTAGCGGCAGTTATCGAGCGACGAAATGTCTTTGCATAAGAATAGACATTTTCTGAACAATAAACTCAGGTGAATTTCGGTTTCGGCAACCGGATCCGCATGACCGTCCTCCCGGGTCGCGATTCCGCCTCCGTGGTGCCGCCGTGCTGGGCCGTGATCGCCTCGACGATCGCAAGCCCAAGCCCGGTCGAGGCGCCGCGAGCGGTGTCGTGCCGCGAGCGCGACGCGTCACCCCGGACGAATCGGCCGAAGACGCTCGGCAGGAGCTCGGGTGCGATGCCGGGGCCGTCGTCTTCGACCTCGATGACGGCCCACTCCTGATCCTCATGGACACGGGCGACGACCTCCGTCCCCGGGGGCGTGTGGGCGGCGGCGTTCGCGAGAAGGTTCGCGACGGCCTGCTGGAGCTTCGCGGCATCGCCGAGCACCTCGAGGGGCGTCGCCGCGACCCGCCATCCGTGGTCCGGCGCCGCGACCTGCGCGTCGCCGACCGCGGTCGCGACGAGCGCCGCGAGCTCGACCGGCTCGCCCCGCAGGGGCGCGGTCTCGTCGAGCCGAGCGAGGAGCAGGAGATCCTCGACGAGCGAGGTCATGCGGACCGCCTCCGACTCGATGCGGCCGAGCGCGTGCCCGACGTCGTCCGGCAGCATCGCTCCCGAGCGCCGGGTGAGCTCCGCGTAGCCGCGGATCGAGGCGAGCGGAGTGCGCAGCTCGTGGCTCGCGTCGGCGGCGAAGCGCCGGAGCCGAGCCTCGCTCGCCTCGCGTGCGGCGAGCGCCGTCTCGAGCCGTGCCGTCGTGCGCTGGAGCGCCGAGCCGATCGCCCAGGCGCCGCCACCCGCGGCGACGAGCACCCCGAGGCCGACGAGCGCGACTAGCCACCGGTACTGGCCGATCACGCCGTCGACCTCGGCGAGCGGCAGGCCGAGCACGAGGATCGAGCTCTCGGAGAGCCGGACCGCGGTCATCCGGTACGCGCCGTGGCCGTCGAGCTCGGCCTCGAAGGCACCGCCGACGTCGCGGCCGTCGATCCGCTCGCCGAGGGAGCGGCTGCCGTCCTCCCCGATGAACTCGGTCGCCCCGCTCTCGTCGAGCACCGCGACGACCGTGAGCCGTCCCGACACGACGAGCGCCGCCATCGTCCCGGGCGCCTGGCCCGGGATCCCGATCGCGACGCCCGGGCCCGAGCCGGGCAGCTCCTGCAGCTTGAGGGCCCGCACGGCCCGGTCGGCCGTGCCGCGGAGCTGCCCGTCGAGGTCGGCGACGAGGTAGGCCCGGAGCGCGAGCCCCGTGATGACCGAGAGGATGACGACGACGACCGCCATGAGCACGACGACCACGGCGGTGAGCCGCACCCGGAGCGAGGGCGCGCGGCGCGGATGTCCGCCCGCCGACTGCGCGATCACGCGCCGGCCGCCTTGAGGAGGTAGCCGAAGCCGCGGACGGTGTGGATCATCGGGGGGCCGAGCGCGTGGACCTTGCGCCGGAGGTAGGAGATGTACAGCTCGACGACGCTCGTGCGGCCGCTGAACTCGGTCGACCACACATGGTCGAGGATGCGCTCCTTCGACACGACGCGCCTCGCATTGCGCATGAGGTAGCGCAGCAGCTCGAACTCGGTCGCGGTGAGCTCGATCGGCACGCCGGCGCGGCTCACCTCGACCGCGTCCTCGTCGAGGATGAGGTCGCCGACGCGGAGCACCCCGGCCCCGGGGCCCGCGAGCACACCGCTCCGGCGGAGGAGCGCCCGGAGCCGGGCGAGGAGCTCCTCGAGGCTGAAGGGCTTCGTCAGATAGTCGTCGCCGCCGATCGTGAGCCCGGCGATCCGGTCGGCTACCTCGTCCTTCGCCGTGAGGAAGAGGACGGGGACGTCGTGCCCCTCCGCCCGCAGCCGCTGCAGGACGGACATGCCGTCGAGGTCGGGCAGCATGATGTCGAGGACGACGACGTCGGGCCGCGCCTCGCGGACCGCGGCGAGCGCCGCCTGCCCTGTCCCGGCCGTCCGGACCGACCACCCCTCGTAGCCGAGCGCCATGCGGACGAGGTCGGCGAGCGGCTCCTCGTCGTCGACGACGAGCGCGCGGATGGGGGACCCGTCCGGGCGGGCGGGGGTCGCGGAAGCGGTGACGGGCACGCGGGGAGTGTCCCGCGCATTCCTATGATCCAGCCGTATGTCGGCTGATCGCGGGCTGTGGGCACTGTCGCGCGCCGTCCCGGCGTGGCAGGATCGTCGACGCGCAGCGCGACGAGGCGGTGCGCGCCGCGGACGACCCGCACCGGAAGCCATGCGCCACGACACGATGTACGAGCGGCACGCCCCGCCGGACGCCGCGCTCGACGCCGCCCTCGCCGACACCCGCCTCGGCGCCTACTGGCTCGACGACGCCGCCCCGCAGCGCGTGCGGCGCCCCGCCCTCAGCGGCGAGCGGACGACCGACCTCGCGATCATCGGGGGCGGCTTCACGGGCCTCTGGACGGCGCTCCACGCCAAGCGCCGCGACCCCGACCGGCGCGTCATGATCCTCGAGGCGCGACGCGTCGCCTGGGCCGCCTCCGGCCGCAACGGCGGCTGGATCGACTACTCGCTCACCCACGGCGAGGAGAACGGCCTCGCCCGCTGGCCGGACGAGTTCGAGACCCTGCAGCGGCTCGGCTACGACAACCTCGACGGCTACGAGCACGACCTCGCCGAGCACGGCATCGACGCCGACTTCGCCCGCGTCGGCGCCCTCCACGTCGCCGTCGAAGCCCACCAGGTGCCCTGGCTGAGCGAGCTTGAGACGCGCGAGCAGACGACGCTCGACGCCGAGGCGGCGCGCGCCCGGATCAACGCACCGGGCATCCTCGGCGCGATCCACGAGACGGGACGAATGGTCGCGACCGCCCACCCCGCGAAGCTCGCCTACGGCCTCGCCGCGGCCGCCGAGCGCCTCGGCGTCGAGATCCTCGAGCGATCGCGCGTGCGCGGGCTCGACACCACGAGCCCCGGCGAGGTCGTGCTCCGGCTCGACGACGGGCGGGTCCGGGCGCACCAGGTCGTCCTCGCGACGAACGCCTTCCCCGCACTGCTCCGGCGCAACCGCCGCATGACCGTCCCCGTCTACGACTACGCGATCATGACCGAGCCGCTGCCGACCGACGTCCGCGCCGCGATCGGCTGGCAGGGCCGCGAAGCCGTCGGCGACCTCTCATCGCTCTTCCACTACTCCCAGATCACCCCGGAGGGCCGCATCCTCTGGGGCGGCTACGACGCCGTCTACATCCCGGGCGGGCGGATCCGCCGCGCCCACGAGGACGACCCGGCGCTGCACCGGAAGCTCGTCTCCCACCTCTACGCCTTCCTCCCCCAGCTCGCCGAGGCGGGCGTGCGGATCACGCACCGCTGGGCGGGCGTCATCGACACCTCGACGCGATTCGCCGTCTTCACGGGGCTCGCGAAACAGGGCCGCATCGCCTACGCCGCCGGCTACACGGGGCTCGGCGTCGGCACCGCCCGCTTCGCCGCCGAGGTCATGCTCGACCGGCTCGCGGGGCTGACGACCGAGCGCACCGAGCTGCGGATGATGCGCACACGAGGCGTGCCCTTCCCGCCCGAGCCCGCCGCGACGATCGGCATCGGGCTCTCGCGATGGTCGATGGCCGCCGCGGATCACCACGAGGGGCGACGGGGCGCATTCCTGCGGGCCATGGACGCCCTCGGCCTCGGCTTCGACTCCTGAGCCTGGCGACGCCGCCTACCGCGCCGGCGAAAAAACCGAGGCCCGCCGGCGAAACGCCGACGGGCCTCAGGAAGACGCGAGCGATCAGCCGATCGACGCGACGTCGAGCGGGATGCCCGGGCCGAAGGTCGTCGAGACCGAGCCCTTCTGGATGTAGCGGCCCTTCGAGGAGGCCGGCTTCGCGCGGAGGATCTCGTCGAGCGCCGCGCGGAGGTTCTCCGAGAGCTGCTCCTCCGTGAAGCCCGCCTTGCCGACGATGAAGTGCACGTTCGCGTGCTTGTCGACGCGGAACTCGATCTTGCCGCCCTTGATGTCCGAGACCGCCTTGCCGGTGTCCGGGGTGACGGTGCCGGTCTTCGGGTTCGGCATGAGGCCGCGGGGGCCGAGCACCTTGCCGAGCCGGCCGACCTGGCCCATGAGCTCCGGGGTCGAGACCGCGGCGTCGAAGTCCGTCCAGCCGCCCGCGACCTTCTCGATGAGCTCGGCGCCGCCGACCTCGTCCGCACCCGCAGCGATCGCCGCCTCGGCCGCCGCGCCCGTCGCGAAGACGATGACGCGGGCGGTCTTGCCCGTGCCGTGCGGGAGGATGACGGTGCCGCGGACCATCTGGTCCGCCTTCCGCGGGTCGACGCCGAGCTTGAGCGCGACCTCGACCGTCGAGTTGAACTTCGCGGAGCCCGTCTGCCGGGCGACCTTCACGGCCTCATCGGCGGTGTAGTACTTGCCGTCCTCGATGAGGGCGGCCGCAGCGCGATATGCCTTCGACTTGTTCGCCATGATTACGCCTCCACCGTGATGCCCATGGAGCGGGCGGTGCCCGCGATGATCTTCTCCGCGCCCTCGAGGTCGGTCGCGTTGAGGTCGGGGAGCTTCTCCTGCGCGATCGCGCGGACCTGGTCCTTCGACAGCGAGGCGACCTTCGCGGTGTGCGGCGTCGCCGAGCCCTTGCTCACGCCCGCCGCCTTCTTGATGAGCTCCGCCGCCGGCGGGGTCTTCAGGATGAAGGTGAACGACCGGTCCTCGTAGACCGTGATCTCCACGGGGATGACGTTGCCACGCTTGTCCTGCGTCGCGTCGTTGTACGCCTTGCAGAACTCCATGATGTTGACGCCGTGCTGACCCAACGCCGGGCCGATCGGCGGGGCGGGGTTGGCGGCGCCGGCCTGGATCTGCAGCTTGATCAGACCCGTGACCTTCTTCTTCGGTGCCATGATGGCTCCTTCGGTCAGGAATGCGCGCACGCCCCATGGGGCGATTGCCATTCTGTTCGTGCCGAGCGAGACCATCTCGGGCCCCGCTCTCCCGCTGGGCGGCTGCCCACGGTGTCCGGCCGCCCCCGTCGACAACCCGGGACGGAGCCCTGGCGCCGGAAAGAACGACCGGACAAGTGTAGCGGACGCGCACCGCGCGCCGCACGGGACGTTCCGCGGGTGCCGCACCGCGCATTCCTGCCATGGAGGAATGCGCGGAGCGCGTCGAGCGTGGATCATTGGTGGGGCCGGGCGCCCCGCCCGGCAGGAGGGAGCCGGGATGCCGCGCATCGCCGTCGCGCAGTTCGCGCCGGGCCGGGACCGCGAGGCGAATCTCGCGACGATCGGCCGGTTCGTCGCTCGGGCCGTCGAGCGCGGCGCCGGCCTCGTCGTGCTGCCCGAGTACGCCTCGTGGTTCGCGCCCGAGCTCGGGCCCGAGTGGCTCGGCGAGGGCGAGATGCTCGACGGCGGCTTCGTCGGGGCGCTCGGGGCGCTCGCCGAGACGCACGGGGTCCACCTCGTCGCGGGGATGGTCGAGGCGGCGGGAGCCCCGGGGCGGGTGCACAACACGCTCGTCGCCGTCGCGCCGGGCGCGGGCCTCGTCGCGACCTATCGCAAGCTCCACCTCTACGACGCCTTCGGCATGCGGGAGTCCGAGTGGATCGCGCCGGGCGAGATCGGCGAGCCGGAGCTCTTCGACTGGGAGGGGGTGCGCGTCGGGCTGCAGACCTGCTACGACGTGCGCTTCCCCGAGGTCTCGCGGCGCCTCGTCGATGCGGGCGCCGAACTCCTCCTCGTGCCCGCCGAGTGGGTGCGAGGCCCCCTCAAGGAGCACCACTGGCGGACCCTCGTGACGGCCCGTGCGATCGAGAACACGGTCTACGTCGCCGCGGCCGACCACACGCCGCCCATCGGCGTCGGCACCTCGCTCATCGTCGACCCCATGGGGGTCGCGCTCGCGGCGCTCGGCGAGGAGGAGTCCGTCGCGATCGCCGAGGTCGACCCCGAGCGGATCCGGCGGGTGCGCGAGACGAACCCCGCGCTCGAGCTGCGGCGCTTCCGGGTCGCCGAGCGCTGAGCGCGGCGGCGCGGCGTCCCGAGCGGCGGGCGATGCGCCCGGTGGCGGGCTCACGCGGGCAAAAGCCCGCCACTCGAGCAGGTACCCGCCACTGGCGGCGGGTGAGTGCGGCGCAAGGCTGCCCGAGGCGCCCCCGAGCCTCAGGTGGCTCGAGGCTCAGGTGCGCGGGGCTCAGGCCTCCGGCAGGACCGCGACCTCGACCCAGCCGAGCGCCCCGGCGACCTCCCCGAGCGCCTCGACCTCGATCCGCACCGCGGAGGCCGCCGAGCCGCCCGCGGGGAAGACGACATCGAAGCGGCGCAGCGACTCGTCGAGCCAGATGCTCGCGCCGGGCGCCGTCGCGAAGGGGCAGACCCCGCCCACGGGATGGCCGGTCAGCTCGACGAGCGCCTCCGGGCGGATCATGACCGGCTTGCCGCCGAAGCGCGCCTTGAAGCGCCCCGAGTTCACCTTCGCGTCCCCGGCGACGACGACGAGCAGCGCGCGCTCGGCATCCGCAGGGTCGAGGAATGCGAGGGTCTTCGCGATCCGCGCGGGCTCGGTCCCCAACTGCGCAGCCGCGAGCTCGACCGTCGCGCTCGACGCCGCGAATTCCTGGAGGTCCGCCTCCCGCCCGAACCGGGCGAGGTGAGCGCGGACCGCCGCGACCGTCACAGCTTGGTGACCTGCTCGAAGCCGAGGGTCACGGGGGTCTCGCGCTCGAAGAGTGAGACGAGGACCGTGAGCTTGCCGCCCGCGGGATCGATCGCATCGATCGTGCCCGGCAGGCCCGCGAACGAGCCCTCCTTGATCGTGATCGTCTCGCCGACCTCGAAGTCGATCTCGGTCGGGATGACGCGGGCCGCCGCCTGGCCGCCCCTGCCCGCCGCCGCCTTGGCGCCCGCGGCCGCGGGGGCCTCGGCGATCTGGACGGTCGACTTGAGCATCCCGAACGCCTCCTCGAAGCGGAGTGGCACGGGGTTGTGCGCGTTGCCGACGAAGCCCGTGACGCCGGGCGTGTGGCGGACGACCGACCACGAGTCCTCGTTGAGGTCCATGCGGACGAGCACGTACGAGGGGATGCGGACGCGGTTGACGAGCTTGCGCTGGCCGTTCTTGATCTCGACGACGTCCTCCATGGGGACCTCGACCTCGTAGATCGAGTCCTCCATGCCGAGCGAGAGCCGGCGGTTCTCGATGTTCTGCTTGACCGACTTCTCGAAGCCCGCGTAGGAGTGCACGACGTACCAGCGGCCCGGCTTCGCGCGGAGCTCCTCCTTGAAGGCCTCGTACGGGTCGGCCTCCTCGGCCTCGGCCTCGGCCTCGCCGGCCTCGTCCTCGAGCGCCTCGAAGGCCGCCTCCGCCTCCTCGACGGAATCGATCTCGAGCGCATCATCGACCTCGGCATCCGCCTCCGGATCCGCCTCGACGGCGATCTCCTCGGCGGCAGCGTCGAGCGCCTCCACCAGGTGCTGGATGTCCTCGTTGTTCTCGGTCACAATTCCTCGAATGGTCAGGGCTGGTACAGGGAGATATCGCCGAACACGAATGCGACGAGGTAGCCGAAGCCGGTGTCGAAGCCCGTGATGACCGCCATCATGAAGACGACGAAGACGAGCACGACACCCGTGTAGGTCAGGAGCTCCTTGCGGGTCGGCGTGACGACCTTGCGCAGCTCCGCCATGACCTGGCGGAGGAAGAGCGCGATGCGCGCGAAGAGCCCCCGGTGCTGGGCGCGATCGGCGCGGGCGGTCGCGACGACGTCCTCGGACGGCTCGTCGGCGACGTCGTGTGAAGCCAAGTCACGCACCTTTCCTCATCCCGGCGATGCCGGCTGCGAGCATTCATCGCATTGGATTCGCAGGGCGGACAGGACTCGAACCTGCAACCTGCGGTTTTGGAGACCGCTGCGCTACCAATTGCGCCACCGCCCTTCGTCACACCCGTGCCGGGCATAGCGAAGTATGAGGTTTTGCAACCCCGGCCGACCAGTGTACGGCACGTAGCATGGTGCGGTGCCACGCATCTCCCAGCGCATCGGGTCCATCGGCGAGTCCGCGACCCTCAAGGTCGACGCCAAGGCGAAGTCCCTCAAGGCCGCCGGCCGGCCCGTCATCTCCTACGCCGCGGGCGAGCCCGACTTCCCCACGCCAGCGAACGTCGTCGACGCCGCGGCGCGGGCCGTCCTCGACCCCAAGAACCACCGCTACACCCCCGCGGCCGGCCTCCCCGAGCTCCGGGAGGCGATCGCCGCCAAGACGGCGCAGGACTCCGGCTGGGCCGCGGACGCCTCGCAGGTCGTCGTGACGAACGGCGGCAAGCAGGCCGTCTACCAGGCCTTCGCGACCCTCCTCGACCCCGGCGACGAGGCCCTCCTGCCCGCGCCGTACTGGACGACCTACCCGGAGGCGGTCCGCCTCGCCGGCGGCGTCCCGGTCGAGGTCTTCGCGGGCGCCGAGCAGGGCTACAAGGTCACCGTCGAGCAGCTCGAGGCGGCCCGCACCCCGCGCACGAAGGTCCTCCTCTTCGTCTCCCCCTCCAACCCGACCGGCGCCGTCTACACCGCCGAGGAGACCCGCGCGATCGGGCGCTGGGCCGCCGAGCACGGGCTCTGGGTCATCAGCGACGAGATCTACCAGCACCTCACCTACGGGCCCTTCGCCGGGCGGCCAGCGCCCGCGATCGTCGGCGAGGTCCCCGAGCTCGCCGAGCGGACGATCCTCGTCAACGGCGTCGCCAAGTCCTACGCCATGACCGGCTGGCGCCTCGGCTGGATGGTCGGCCCCGCCGACGCGATCAAGGCCGCGTCGAACCTTCAGTCGCACCTGACGAGCAACGTCAACAACATCGCCCAGCGCGCCGCCATCGAGGCGCTCACGGGCCCGCAGGACACCGTCGAGGCGATGCGCCAGGCCTTCGACCGGCGCCGCCAGGCGATCGTCGCGGGGCTGTCGGCGATCCCGGGCTTCAGCGTGCCGGAGCCCCTCGGCGCCTTCTACGTCTACCCCGACGTGACGGCGCTGCTCGGCCGCGACTGGGGCGGCGTCACCCCGCGGACGAGCCTCGAGCTCGCCGACCTCATCCTCGAGCAGGCCGAGGTCGCGGTCGTGCCCGGGGAGGCCTTCGGCCCGAGCGGCTACCTCCGACTCAGCTACGCGCTCGGCGACGAGGAGCTCGCCGAGGGGGTCGCGCGGCTCGCGCGGCTCTTCGGCTGAGCCCGCGGCTCAGAGGATGCGCGGCTCCGGCTGCAGATTGATGCCGAAGTCGGCCGCGACCCTCGCCTGGATGAAGGTCGCGAGCTGCAGGACCTCCGCGGCGGACGCGCCGCCCGCATTCGTGATCGAGAGCGAGTGACGCGGCGACACGCGGGCGCGTGAGCCGGGGAGCGCGTAGCCCTTCGGGATCCCCGCGGCCTCGATGAGCCACGCCGCCGAGAGCTTCACGTCGCGCCGATCCGCGAATGCGCGCGGCTGCGCCCCCGCCTCGAGCGGCGCGACGAGATCGACCTCCCCCTCGCCGACGGGGAAGCGCGGCGCCTCGGGCGGGAGCGATCGGGCCCAGTTCTCGTCGACGATCGGGTTCGTGAAGAAGGAACCGCAGGACGCCGGCATGCCCGGGCCCACGAGCATCCCCTTCTCGGCCCGGATGCGGAGCACCGCCTCCCGGACCTCGCCGACCGGCACCGTGCCCCCGACCTCGACGCCGAGCGCGGCGGCGAGCTGCGGGTAGCCGACCGTGCTCCTGCCGCCCTCGCGGAGCTCGAACTCGACCGCGAGGACGACACCGCCGCGGCCCGCCTTGAGCGCGCTCGTCCGGTAACCGAGCTCGAGCTCCTCGCGCTCGAGGCGCAGGGTGCGGCCCGTCGCCTCGTCGAGGAAGTCGATCGCGACGAGGCACTCGGCGACCTCCGCGCCGTAGGCCCCGATGTTCTGCACGGGCGCGGCGCCGACCGTCCCGGGGATGCCGCTCAGCTCGGCGAGACCCGCGAGCCCCCGGTCGACCGTGAACGCGACGAAACCGTCCCAGTCCTCACCGGCGGCCACCCGGAACCGCACACCGCCGCCGGCGGCCGCGATCGACTCGATGCCGCGGACCCCGCCCGTGAGGATGACCGTGCCCGGGTAGCCGTCGTCGGGGGCGACGACGTTCGACCCGCCGCCGAGCACGAGCGGCGGGGCATCGCCCTCGTCCCGCCAGGCCCCGAGGACCGCCGCGACGAGTTCCTGCTCCGTCTCGGGGGCGAGGAGCTCGGCCGGCGGGCCGCCGACGCGCATCGTCGTGAGCGCCGCGAGCGGCGTCGGATCGGTCACGGGAGCGCCACGCCGACCTGGGCCTTCCCGAGCACGGTCTGGCCCTCGACGCTCACCGTCAGGTCGACGCGCAGCGTCCGCGCCGCCTCATCGACCTGCGCGACCTTCGCGACGACCTGCACCTCGGCGCCGTCGGCGGCGTCGACGACGACCATGCGCGTGAAGCGCACCCCGTAGTCCCGGATCCGCGCCCGCGCACCGTCGGGGCCCGGCTCGAGTCCGGCGATCCAGTCGACGACGGGCTGCACCGCGGCGCCCATCGTGAGCATGCCGTGGGCGATGACACCGGGCAACCCCATCGCCGCCGCGACCGCGTCGTCCTGGTGGATCTGGTTCTGGTCGCCCGAGGCGTCCGCGTAGGCGACGAGGTCGGCGCGGGTGAAGCGGATGGTGCGCTCGGCGAGGATCGTGCCGGGCTCGGGCAGCGCATTCATGCCTGCTCCTCCTCGCCGATGACGAGCACGCTCGTCGCGGTCGCGACCGTGTCCCCCGCCGCGTCACGAATGCGCGTCTCGGCCGTGAGCATCGTCGCGGGGCCGAGCGCGCGCATCGAGGCGACCGTGAGCTCACCCGTGAGCACGTCGCCGACGACGATGTCGCGGAGCGTCTGGAAACGCTGCTCGCCGTGGACGATCCGGCTGAGGACGATCCCCGTGTCGGGGTCGGCGAGGAGCCGGTCGAGGCTCGCCTGCTGGACGACGATCGGGAAGGTCGGCGGCGCGACGGACGAGTCTGGGTCGCTCGCCATGACGGCGCCGGCGAATGCGCGGACCGACTCCGCGGTGACCTCGATCGGCGCCGTCGCGGGGTAGCTGCGGCCCAGGAGCTCGGGGTTGACGGGCATGGCGACAGCCTAGCGATTCCCTCACAGCCCCCGACGAGCGCGGGTCATCCACCGGGGAGGTCCGAACGCGCGCGGGACGACGACAGCTGCGCGAGCATCGCCGCGGAGCCCCGCGCTCGCGGGGCGGGAAGGAGCAACGACATGACGGCACGCGGCGAGCGCATCGCACAACGCCGGCGAGAGGCGAGACGGCGCACCGCCGCCTCCGCGGGCCTGCTCGGCCTCATCGGCATCGGTCTCGGGACCGGCGCCGCCGTCCTCACGAGTGCGGCATGGACCGACCAGGTCTGGTGGGCGGGCGCCGTCGAGACCGGCACCGCCGACCTCGAGGGGAGCCTCGACGGCAGCACCTGGGTCGACTCGGACGACGCGGGGGCGATCGAGCTCGTCCTCCCGGGTCTCGACGATCTCCGGCCGGGCGACACCATCACGAGGACGATCCACCTGCGCAACACGGGCACCCTCGACGCCGAGCTCAGCGCGAGCGCGACCGGCAGCGGCGCGCTCTTCGACCCGCCGGCCCCCGTCACCGCGACGCTGAGCGGCCTGCCCGCGACGCTCGCGGGCGGCGCGAGCGCGAGCGGGACGCTCATCGTGACGGCGCCCGACTGGTCGGGTCAGCAGCACATGGGCGAGACCGGCAGCATCACCGTCACCGTGACGGGGGCGGTGCCGTGATCCGAGCCGCGCGGATCGGCGCGACGATCGGCCTCGGCGCCCTCGCGATCCTCGGCCTCGCGGGGGCGATCATCTGGGTGCTCGCCCAGTTCGGGGTCGTCCAGCCGCTCATCGTCGTCTCCGAGTCGATGCGGCCCGCGCTGCGCGCCGGCGACCTCATCCTCACCGTAAGCGTGCCCGTCGAGGAGCTCGTCCCGGGCGATGTCGTCAGCGTCGCCCGGGACGAGGAGGCGCGCTTCGTCACGCACCGGGTCGTCGAGACCCGCCGCGAGCCCCGCGGCGACTGGACGCTCGTGCTCAAGGGCGACGCGAACCCGATCGCCGACCCGGCGCCCTACTCGGTCGGGGACCGAGCGCTCAAGGTCGTGTGGACGTCGCCGCTGCGGCTCCCGCTCGCCCGTCCCGACGTCGTCGGCGCGGCGCGGGCGAGCTGGGCGGACGTCGTCCACGCATTCCTCCCTCTCGCGACGCCCATGCCGGGGCCGGAGCCCTACGCCATCGCGACGAGCACCGAGTGGGACCGCATCAGCGGGGTCAGCGGCGCCGTCTGCCCGCCCGGCACCGAGATCGAGCACGAATGGGCGCCCGCCGGACAGTGGATCTCGCTCGACGGCGGCGGCAGCAGCGATGCGATCCAGGCCGTCTTCGGCTGGGACCAGCGGGTCGAGCTCCACGCCTTCGCGCGATGCCATGCCGACGGGCGCGTCTCCGACTGGGTCCCGGCCACGAACAACGGCGTCGCGCACGGCATCCGGCGGCCCTACGCCTCGGGGCTCTCCGGCTACACGGACGCGGCGACGCGCCGCTTCGAGGCCCACTTCGAGTGCCCTGCCGGCACGACCGCCTCGACCGTGCGGATCGGGCTGCGGCGCGACGGCTCCTCGCCGACGACGGCGCTGTGGACCGCGCCGGGCTCGCACCTCGTCGTCAACTGGTCCGGCGCGATGGGCAACGGCTCCGTCGCGATGGACGTCGCCTGCACGGGCCCCTGGGGCGTGGTCACCGGCTTCAACTCGCACGAGTTCGGACCGGGCTGCGTGCCGAATCTGCTCGTCGCGATCTGCACCGACTACTACCTCGGCTGAGGGTGTGGGCCGGGTGGGACCGGGCCCATGACAGGGTGATCGAGCAGGGCTCGGCCTGACGCGGCAGGCGGTGCTGCACCGGATCTCCGTCGGCGCCTTCCGCACGGCGACGCGCGTCGGCAGCCGCTGGCTGATCGCCGCCGCCGAGGTCGAGCACTTCGCGGGCGCCGCAGGGGCCGGTCGCGCCCGCACCGCCGAGATCGCCGGGTGAGCGCGGAGCGCCACGCTGAGCGACCAGTGACGCGCGACGACGTCGATCGGCAGGCAGCCGGCCGCTGACCAGCAGTTGTTCGTTGTAGCTCGGGCGGGGCACGATCCCGCGACCTCACGATTATGAGTCGTGCGCTCTAACCAACTGAGCTACCGAGCCATGCATGCCGCAGGCGACCCCCGCATTCGGAGATCACTGCGTCACGAGCCCCCTGCGGGAATCGGACCCGCTACCTCTTCCTTACCAAGGAAGCGCTCTACCAATGAGCTAAGGGGGCGCAGCAACGACGTGTGCCGTTTTGCACCAGGAGAGCCTACCGCACCCCCACCGGCACCTCCGACGAAATGACGAAGGCGACCGTCAGCGCGCGTTGATCGTGAGCCACTCGAACGGATTCACCGGCACACCCTCGAGGTGGATCTCGAGGTGGAGGTGCGGGCCGGTCGAGAAGCCCGTGTTGCCGGTGTCGCCGATCGGCGCGCCGACCGCGATCTCCATGCCCGGGTACAACTCGTACGCCTCCGAGGAGTCATCGATGAGGTGCGCGTACAGCGAGTCGACGCGGACCCCGTCGATGACGTGGGCGATCGTCACGTAGTAGCCGAAATTGGTCCGGTCGCGACCGACCCAGGTGACGATGCCATCGGCGATCGCCCCGACCGGGGTCCCATACCCGGGTACGAAGTCGGTGCCGCCGTGGAAGCCGATGTCCCGCTCGCCGAACCCACTCGAGATCTCGACCGACTTCGGGAACGGCCACCGGACCGAGCCAGTCGTCGGGATGAACCCCGGCTCGTACGGACGGCCCGCAGAGAGGTAGCGCGCGCGAAGGATCTGCGCCTTGGATTCACCCGTGAAGCTCGTCTCCGCGCGCGCGGACGCGACCGCGGCGCGCAGGTCCGCCGCCGAGGAGGCGGCGTGCAACTCGAACCCGGGCCCCTGCTGCGGCGCCGGGGCCGCCTCGACGACGGGTGCGAGGCTCATCGACTCGGCCTCGAGCGGCGGCGGCGCACCGAAGGTCGCCGACGCGGGCACCGACACCCCGACGGCGAGTCCGGCCGCCGACAGCATCGCGGCGGCGCTGATCGCGAACCGCGCGAACGACGTGCGGCGACGCGGCGAGGGACGACGGGCATGGGCCACGTGGCGCGCGGGCTCCGGCACCGACCGCGCGGACTCGCGGGGCGTGACGAATGCGGGCAGCTCGAACGGCACCGCGTCACGGTGCGCGGTCGACACGGCGACATGGTCCGTCGCCGCGAGGGTCGAGGGCGCCGCCGCCGCTCCAGCGCGCTCAGCCGCACGCCGCTCGCGGCGGGTCGCATACACGGCCGCGGGGAGCTCAGGTCCGCTCAAACTCGCCCTCACACTTCTCACCCGACCGGCACACGCGGGACAGCACTGACGACCCCTCCGCGGAGCGCGAAGGCGCCAGCACCCCCACGATCCGCCACTCTATCGCGGGATGCGCGACGGGGCCAGACCGGAATCCGCGGGGTCCGCGACGGCCGCCATCCGCGCCAGACCGCCGCGCCGCGCGGCGTCACAGCCCGGTGCGCTGGAGTGCCCCGCGAAGCTCCTCGGCGACCGTCGGGGCGGCTGCGGAGACGAGTCGGCGGTCCCCCCGCACGTCACGCACGTCGACGACGGCGCCCGCCTCCGCGGCGATGCGCACGCCCGCCGCGAAGTCCCACGGCCGCAGTCCCCGCTCGGCGTACGCGTCGATGCGTCCCGCGGCCACGGCACAGAGGTCGATGCTCGCCGCGCCGATGCGACGGATGTCACGAACCTCGCCGATCAGCGCCGCGACCGACGCCGCCTGCGTCGCGCGAATCGCCGCATCGTAGGCGAACCCGGTGGCGAACAGCGACTGGGCGAGCGAGACGGGGGCGGCCACCGCGATCGTGCGATCGTTGCAGGTCGCACCGCCCCCGAGCGCTGCCGCGTAGGTCTCGTCGAGCGCCGGCGCGACGACGACGCCCGCGAGCACGGTCCAGGTCGCGGGGTCGGCGGCCCCCGTCACCGCGGCGATGGACACGCCCCACTGCGGGATGCCGTAGAGGTAGTTGACGGTCCCGTCGATCGGATCGACGACCCAGGTCAGGCCAGTCTCGCTGGCCGCGGCCGCCGACTCCTCGCCAGCGAAGCCATCACCCGGCCGCTCTGCCGCGAGCCGCGACCTGATGAGCGCCTCGACCTCCTGGTCGGCCGCGGTCACGATGTCGACCGCGCTCGACTTCGTCGCGGCGACCGCGACGCCCTCGCGACGGCGACGCAGCGCGAGCGCGCCCGCCTCTCGCCCGAGGTCGAGCGCGTGCGCGAGCAGGGCGCCGGGATCGTCCACCACGAGCCCAGCCTAGGCGGGGCGGCTCAGGCGCCGGTCGCCGGCGACCGGCGGGCGAGGATCCACTCGACGACGAGCCAGACCCACCCGAGGACCCAGGCCGAGGCCGCGATCCAAGCGAGCACGGTCGACACGTCACCGGCCGCCGAATTCGACGCGAGCCCGGTCCACAGCATGAACGTCGAGCCCCACTCGTGGTCGCCGCCGTCGACGGTAAAGAATGCGGTGAGCACACCGCCGATCGTCGTCGCCCACGCGGCCGCGACGAGTCGCGCCCGATTCGGCGCCGTGTGGACGAAGCCCCCGGCGCGCAGGTAGCCGCGGATCGCGAGCACGATCTGCACGATGTACCCCGCGAGCATGAGCGGGATCGGCACGAGGAGCATGAGGAGCAGGGCCATGTACCAGCCGAACGAGGCGAACTTGAGGGCGGCGGCGACGATCGGCAGGACGATGAGGGCGATGCCGGCGAGGACGACAGCGGTCCGACCGGCCGGCGGGGAGGTGTCGGGGTGCGTGCCAGGAGTCTGCCACGCATGCGGGCACCGCCCGGGTTAGGGTGTGGTGGCATTGCCGTGTGGCCGCCCGAGACGATTGGAAGGTTGACGTATGGGACGCAGGCCCAAAGAGGTGCCGCTCCTGACGATCGACCAGATCATCGACGAGACGATCGCGTGCATCGACGAGCACGGCCTCGAAGCCTTCACGATGCGTCGACTCGCCGCCCGCATGGGCGTCTACTCATCCGCCATCTACTGGCACGTGAGCTCGAAGGCCCGACTCCTCGCGCTCGCGTCGACACGACTCGTCAGCAAACTGCCGGCGGATGACGAGGGCACCGACTGGCGGGTCTGGTTGCTGCAGGCAGCGCGGCAGGTACGTGGCACGATGCACGAGCACGCCAACTTCGCGCCCGTCTTCGGCTCGCAGATCAGCGTCGACGTCAGCGCGGCCGCCCCATTCATCGAGGCGGTGCTCACCGTGCTGCGCCGGACCGGACTCGACGAGGCGCAGGTCGTCGACGCATTCAACGCCTATATCGGCCTCGTGATGGGGTGGGTGAGCATGGAGCTGTCCGCGGAGCCGGACGGCGTCCACGACGAGGGCACGCCCGGCATCCCCCTCGCCGATCAGCTCAGCGCACTCCGCGCCAACGAGCAGCCCAACCTCGTCGAGCTCCTCCCGCGCCTGGCGAATCACGCCTTCATGATGCGCTGGGACTCGGGGCGCTCAAACCCCCTCGACTCGAGTTTCGACTTCGTCATCGAGACCTTCATCGCGGGACTCGAACTGCGCATCGCGGGGGCCTGAGCCCCGAGTCACTCGTCCGCGTCCTTCAGCATCCCGAGGAAGGCGCGGGTCCGCTCCACCCGGGAGTCGTCGAGCACCTCCGCCGGGGTGCCCTGCTCGACGATCGTGCCCTCAGACATCATGATGATCCTCGAGGCGATCGCGCGGGCGAACCCCATGCTGTGCGTGACGACGACCATCGTCGTCCCCTCCTGCGCGAGCTGGACCATGACCTGCTGGACCTCGCCGACGAGCTCCGGGTCGAGTGCGGAGGTCGGCTCGTCGAAGAGGATGACCTCGGGCCGCATCGCGAGCGCGCGCGCGATCGCGACACGCTGCTGCTGCCCGCCGGACAGCTCCGCCGGGCGACTGTGGAGCTTGTCGGCGAGCCCCACCTTGGTGAGGAACTCGACGGCGACTGACTGCGCCTCCTGTTTCGAGACGCCGTAGGCGAGCTTCGTCGGCAGCGCCACATTCTGCAGCGCGCTGATGTGCGGAAACAGGTTGAAGCTCTGAAACACCATCGAGATCCGTCGACGCAGCAGCTTCGTCGCCTTCGTCGTGAAGGGCGGGATCTCGCCGTTGTACCGGATCGTGCCCTCGTACTGCTCCTCGAGCCGGTTGAGGCAGCGCAGTAGCGTGCTCTTGCCGGACCCGCTCGGGCCGATGATGGCGACGACGTCGCCCGTGTGCACTTCGAAGGCGACATCGCGGAGCACGACCTGTGCCCCGTAGTGCTTGGTCTTGATGTCGACGTCGATGTTCATGCGGCGGCGCTCTTTCTTTCGAGCCGATTGACGAGGAGCGTAATCGGGAAGCAAACGATGAAGTAGCCGAGAGCGATCAGGAGATAGGTCTCGAATGGGGCCCTCGTCAGGGCGATGACGGTGCGTCCCTGATTGAGCAGGTCCGCATAGCCGATGATCGACGCGACCGACGAGTCCTTGATGAGCCCGAGCCACAACGCGGTGATGCTCGGCAGCATCACCCGGAGCGCCTGCGGGAGCAGGACGTGGGTCATCGTCGCGATCCGCCCGAACGCGAACGCGCTCGCGGCCTCCGCCTGGCCGGACGGCACCGAGGTGATCCCGGAGTGCACGATCTCGGCGATGTACGCGCCGCCGTACAGGCTGAACCCGATCGCGGCGGCCGCCGCGACGGGGATGTCCACGCCGAGGTAGGCGAGACCCAGATAGATCATGAACAGCTGAATGAGGATCGGCGAGCCGCGGAAGATCGCGGAGTACGCCGCGAGCGGCGCCCGGATGAATCGGCTCCTCGCGGCGAGGCCGACACCCGTGAGCACCCCGATGATGGTGCTGCCGACGATCGAGACCGCGGAGAGGAAGAGCGTCGTGCCGAGTCCCGTCAGCAGCAGCGGCCAATACTCCACGACGTTGAGCCAGTTGCTCATCGTGCACCTCGCACTCGGACCGGGAAGATGAGCAGGTGCAGTCGGCGGAAGCCGATCTGCATGAGGATGCCGAGGACGAGGTAGATCGCCATCGCCCAGACGTAGACCTCGAGCGTGCGATACGTCTTGTAGTTGATGAGGCTGATGACCATCGTGAGTTCGCGAATGTCGACGATCGACAGCAGCGAAGTCCCGAAGAGGATGATCATCAGGATGTTCGACAGCACCGGCCACACGTTGTCGAAGGCCTGCGGGAGCGCGATGCGCAGCAGCATCGGCACCCGACCCATCGCGAGACTGCGGCCGGCCTCCCACTGCCCCGCGCCGACCGCATTCATCCCGCCGCGGATCGCCTCGGCGACGTAGGCCGAGCCGACGAGCGACATGGTCAGCACCCCCGCGACGTACGACGGGAAGATGATGCCGAGCTGCGGCAGCCCGAAATAGACGAAGAAGATGACGACGAGCGCGGGGACGTTCCGCAGGGCCTCGACGTAGACGGTCGAGATCGCGTACGTGATGCGGGAGGTGCGGAAATACCTCGCGACGCCGAACACCGTGCCGATCAGCACCGAGAACAGGAACGACAGCAGCGTCACCCAGATGGTCGTCAGGATGCCGGACAGCAGTTCCGGGAGGTACTGCAGGGGGGCCGTGAAGTCGAAGGAGATCACCGGACGCCCACCCTCCGGGGACGGTCGCCGGGCCATTCCGGCGGCATCGGGCCGAGCAGGATCATCAGCCGGGGAACTCCCTCGTTCTCTCGTGCGGTGGGAAAAAATCTACGTCTACTGAACACTGTACAATAACGCCCGTTGCGTGTTAGCGTCACCCACATTCCAACCAGGAGTGCCGCAATCGCGGCCGACCAACGCACACTCGATGAGGAGATGCACACACCATGAGACTCGCCATCCGGCTCGCTGCAGCCGTCACCGCAGTCGCCGCCGCCGCGGCCCTCGCCGCCTGCTCGCCGTCGGCTAGCCCCGGCGCGGAGTCGACCCAGTCGACACTCGACCGGGTCATCCAGTCGAAGGTGCTCCGCGTCGGGCTCGTCGCGGACTACCCGCCCTACGAGTCGAAGACCGCCTCCGGCGACTTCGAAGGCTACGAAGCCGACATCGCTCGAATGCTCGCCGACTCACTCGACGCCAAGGTCGAATTCGTGGAGACGACGGTCGAGAACCGCGTGCCCTCCGCGCAGACCGGGAAAGTCGACGTCATGTTCGGCTCCATGGCGATGACGCCGGCACGCGCCCAGGTCGTCGCCTTCACCGACCCGTACGTGTCGAACGCCCGCGTGATCGTCGTGCGCAACGACAGCAACTTCAAGTCGAAGGCCGACCTCGACGGCGCCCGCGTCGGTGTCCAGAAGGGCTCGCTCTACGACGACATCCTGCAGCAGTACTGGCCGGAGGTCGAGATCGCCTACTTCGACTCCGCGACGGACTACGAGACGGCGCTGAAGAACGGGCAGGTCGACGCCTTCATCGCCGACAGCAACATCGCCACGCTCCAGGCCGCCGAGGACCCGGTCTTCCGGGTCATCAAGACCGACGAGCTCGGACCTCGGGAGTTCATCGGGATGGGCATCCCGCAGGGCGACCAGCGGTGGCTCAACTACCTGAACTACTTCATCTTCAACATGGAGGTCGAGGGCACGAACGACGCGGCCTTCAAGACCTGGTTCAAGGGCGAGCCGCCGTACAGCGCGCGCCTCGACTGAGACCACCACGGGGGCGGCGCGTCCGGCTCGGCCGGGCGCGCCGCCTTCCTATTGCTCGTCGTCGTCGACGAGCAGGGACGCCGCGTGCGGCGCGAGTCGACGGAAGGCCCGCTCGTAGGCGGCCACCGCATTCGTCAACTCCTCATCCGTCAGCACCGTCGACAGGTTGATCATGCCGCGCGTGCTCGTGTAGAGGCCCTCGCACAGCAGCGCGAGGTGGAGCGCCGCGCGCGCCGTGCTGTGCCGCTTCGCGGTCCGCGGATCGGGCACCGGCGCCTCGCCCGGGTGCACATTGAGGATCGAGCCGGCGCGGCCGACCGCGACCGGAAAGCCGGCCGCAGCGCCCGCGCCCTCGATCCCGGCGGCGAGCGTCGCCGCCGACGAGTTCAGCCGACCGATCGCCGCCGGCGTGAGGTGCTCGATCGAGACGAGTCCGGCCGCCGCCGCGACGACGTGGCCGTTGAACGTGCCGGAGTGGGCAATCCTCCCGGCCCGGAACGGCGAGGTGAGCTCGAGGAGCTCCCGCCGCCCGCCGACCCCGCCGATCGGCAGTCCGCCGCCGATCACCTTCGCGACCGTCACGAGATCCGGGTCGAGGTCGAGTCGCGCGCCGACACCGTGATACTCGTTGCGCAGCGACTGCACCTCGTCGAGCACGAATATCGCGCCGACCTGGCGCGCGCGCTCCCGGAGGGCGCGCAGATACGCGGTCGGCACCTCGATGACGCCGCCAGCACCGAGAAACGGCTCGGCGAAGACCGCGGCGACCTCGTCATCGACGAGCGCGTCGAGCGCGTCGAGCTCGCCGAAGGGCAGGATGCGCACCTCGGGCTCGCCGGGGGTGAAGGGCGCGACGGCACCGTGGTAGCCGCCCTCGAGGACGACGAGCACGCGGCGACCCGTCGCGCGGCGGGCGATCCGCAATCCCAGCGCGGACGCCTCGCTGCCGGAGTTGGTGAGCCGCATCGACTCCATCGCGGGCACCCGCTCGATGAGTGCCTCGACGAGTGCCATCTGCGCGGGGTGCATCGATGCGAAGACCGTGCCGGTCGCGGCTGCCGCGGCAATCGCGTCCGTGATCGGCGGGTAGGCGTTGCCGTGGATGAGTGAGGTGTAGTTGTTCACGAGATCGAGGTACGAATGGCCGTCCGCGTCGACGAGTCGGCTCCCGTGTCCCTCGAGCACGATGGTCGGGAACGGCGCGAAGTGCGTGACCGCCCGGGTCTCGCCGCCGGGGAACAGCTGCGTGGCCTGCGCGAAGATGCGCTGCGAATTCGGCCGCGCCGCCGTGTACTCGGCGACGAGATCCGCGGGTACACTCGGGGCGTCACCCCGCGTCGCTGGCTGTCCGGTGTCGATCGTCATGACGTCCTCGTCTTTCTGCGCACAACTGCGTGATCGCATTCCATGATACTGACCAACGTTCAATAACTCCCGGTCGACTCGACTCGCGTCGGGAGCTCGCCTGGGCAGCGGGATTCGTCAGGGCGGCGAGACGCGGGCGACCTCGGAGTACCGCCCCTTGACGGCACACTTGCATTTCGCAAGTATCGTCGCATGCAGATCTTCATCAACCTCCCGGTCGAGAACGTCGACCGCGCCAAGGCGTTCTACACCGCCCTCGGGTGGAGCATCAACGAGAACTTCACGGATGAGAACGCCGCCTGCGTCGTCATCGACGACGACAAGTACCTCATGGTGCTCCGGCGCGACTTCTACGCGACCTTCCTCGACGGCAAGGCGGTCGGCGACCCGACGACCACCTCGCTCGCGCTCGTGTCGTTCGACCTCCCGTCGAAGGAGGCCGTCGACGCCTTCGCCGAGCGCGCCGCCGCCGCGGGCGCGAGGATCGGCAAGACGCAGGACCTCGGCTTCATGTATCAGCGGCAATTCGACGACCCGGACGGCAACCACTTCGAGCCGTTCTGGATGGACCCCGTCGCGGCCGAGAGCGGCCCGCCCGCGGAGTGAGCGGCCACAGCGCGCCGGCGGAATCGCGCGCCGACAGGAGTGCGCCCCGAGACGGGCTCCGGCACGCGCTCGAGCAGGTCGGCCAGCGCTGGGCACTACTCGTCGTGCACGAGCTCGGCGCAGCGCCACGGCGCTTCGGCGACCTCCAGCGAGCCCTCGGCGCCCCGACGAACGTCCTCACCACGCGCCTTCGCGAACTCACCGCGGCCGGTGTCGTCGCGCGCGTCCCGATGGCGCACAACGTCCTCGCCTACTCGCTCACCGATCGCGGCCGCGCGCTGCTGCCCGCGATCACCGCGCTCGCCGAGTGGGGCGAGGCCGGCGGGCGACGTTGACTCAGACCGGCTCGACGGTGAGCGACTCGCTCAGGTCCTGCGAGGCCGCCACCGCGGCCTCGACGAGCCCCCGATTCACGGGGGTCGCGGGATCGAGCCACGTCCGCTGGAAGGCGACGGGCACCAGCAGCGGCATGCGGTCGTGGATGCCGGCACCCGGCGCGGCCGGGCCGCGGGTCACCATGGCGAATGACGTGGCGGGGCCCACCGACAGGCCGGTCGGTGCCGCGATCCCGGCGATCGTCAACAACGGCAGGTCGGGGTGCCGGAAGCGGAAGCGGCCGCGCACGCCGGGCTGATTCGCCCGCTCGAAGTAGTGCGTCGCGGGGATGAGGACGCGCCGCTGCCGGAACGGGCCGCGCCAAAGCGGCGAGTCCAGGAGCTTCTCGCTGCGGGCGTTGAACGCGGTGAGCTTCGCGGGCGCACCCCGCACCCAGAGCCACCACCACGCGTCCTCGAAGCCGTCGGCGGTCACGATCGGACTGAGCGGGCGGCCCGCCGTCCGGGTCGTCCCGAAGTCGCCGGGCATCCGCGCCGCGAGCCACTCGACGAGGTCGTCCGTCGCGAGTCGCTCGTCGAGACCGCGATAGTCGTTCACGACCTCGAGACCGTAAGAGGCGCACATGGCGGGCAGTCTAGGAGCTCCGGGCCAGGCGAGACAGTCGCCCCTGCTCGCCTGGGGCCCGGGCGCTCAGCCGCGCGCGGAGCGCGGTGAGCAACTCTTCGCTCGTATGGACCTCCTGGTCGAGATTCTCCTGCAGGAGGGCCGCGGCCTCCGTCGCGCCCATCGCCTCGACGCCGACGAGCAGCCCCTGGTAGGCCGAGATCTCATAGTGCTCGTTGCCGAGGGCCGCCGACAGCGTCACGCGATCGCGCAACGCCGGGCGACTGCGCTCGATGAGGGCGTGCGCCTGCTTGGAGATGCCCTTCGTGCTCGGCGAACCGGCCGTGGACTCGGGGAGCCCCAGGAGGCGAAACACCGACTGCAGATTCGCGATCTGCTCCTTCGTCTCATCCGAGTGGTGGCGAAAGAGCTGCTTGACCTCCCGCGACTTCGCCGCCGAGGCGAGGTCGCCGAGCGCGGCGAGGGAGTCGTGCTCCATCGTGAGCGCGGTCCGCAACTGGAATCGCAGCAGGTCGTTCGGGGTCTCGAGCGTGGTCTGGGACATGGGGGCTCCTTCCGTGGGACCCCGACGCTAGAGCCCAGCGCGCCACGGACCGAGGGGGTTGCCAAGTCACGCGCATTCGTCTACACGCACCGAATGCGTGGGATCCGCCCGCCGCGCGGACGGGTGCATAGCAGGGCGGGACGGGCGGCGCAATCCCCTGCTCGTCGGCTCGGGGTCCACATACCGTGACCGCATGATGCGACTCAACGGCAGGCTTCCCGCCCCCGCGCCGCGGCGCGAGCCGTGATCGCCGCGATCTGGAATCCGGCGAAGGTCGAGCGCGACGAGCTCGCGGACGCGCTGCGCGCGGCGGGCTGCGATGCACCAGTCGAGTGGCTCCCGACGTCGGAGACGGATCCCGGGCAGCTGGCGACCGCCGCCGCGCTCGCGGGAGGCCCCGAGCTCGTGCTCGTCGCGGGCGGCGACGGCACCGTGCGCGCCGCCATCGAGGTCCTCGCCGGGACATCGGTGCCGCTCGGCATCGTGCCGCGCGGCACCGGCAACCTGCTCGCGCGCAACCTCAGCATCCCGCTCGACACCGAGGGCGCATGTCGCGTCGCGCTCGGCGAAGGCGAGCGGCGCATCGACACGGGGTGGGCTGAGATCGCCGGGCAGCGCCACGCATTCGCCGTCATCGCCGGGTTCGGCATCGATTCGCGGATGATCGTCGAGACGGACGACGACCTGAAGTCGAGCGCTGGCTGGCTCGCGTACCTCGCGGCGCTCGGGCGCGCGCTGTCGACCGCCGACGTCGTCGGCGTCGAACTCGCGGTCGACGGCGAGCCGGGCACGCCGATCGAGGCGCACACGATCCTTGTCGGCAACTGCGGGACGGTCCAGGGCGGGCTGACGCTGCTGCCGGACGCCGTCCCCGACGACGGCGTCCTCGACCTCATGGCGCTGAGCGCCGACACGCTGCCCGGCTGGATCGAAACGCTGAAGACGGCGGTGTGGGACAACGGCGTGCTGCGATGGTTCCAGGAGGATCCGGATGCCGTCGCCGGCGCGAACACGTCACACCTGCGCGGTACGCGTTTCACGCTGACGACGGACAAGCCGGTCACCTTCGAGGTCGACGGCGACGAACTCGGCGACATCACCGCAGTGACGTTCGAGATCCAGCCCGCCGCGGTGACCGTCCGCGTCTGAGCCCCACGGACGCGCAAGCGCCGACCGCCGGACCTGCACGAATCGCGGGGAATGCGCGGCGCGCGGTGCAGTCACGCCGGGGCCGGAGCCAAACGTGGCAGGTGAGGGATTCGAACCCCCGAAGGCTGAGCCGTCTGATTTACAGTCAGATCCCTTTGGCCGCTAGGGTAACCTGCCCTTCGCGCCACCGGCCGCCTGTCATCAGCCGTCCGGTCGCGCGATCCACCATCGTACAGGGTCGCGGGCGCCGCGTTCACCGCTGGCCACGTCGGGGCCTCCCCGAATGCCCCCACTCACTAGGCTGGGCCGCATGGCTGACAGCACCTTTGACATCGTGAGCAAGGTCGACCCCATGGAGGCGAAGAACGCCGTCGACCAGGCCAGCAAGGAGATCGCGCAGCGGTACGACTTCAAAGGCGTCGGGGCCGAGGTCGACTGGTCCGGCACGGACAAGCTCCTCATCAAGGCGAGCACGGAGGAACGAGCGAAGGCGGTGCTCGATGTCGTGCAGTCGAAGTTCGTCAAGCGCGGCATCGCGCTCCAGGCGCTCGACGTCGGCGACCCGTACGCGAGCGGCAAGGAGTTCCGCATCGAGGTCGGCCTGAAGAACGGCATCGTCAGCGACAAGGCGAAGGCGATCTCGAAGCTCATTCGCGAGGAGGCACCGAAGTCCGTGAAGGCGCAGATCCAGGGCGACGAACTCCGCGTCTCGAGCAAGTCCCGGGACGACCTGCAGGCGACCATGGCAATGCTCAAGTCGAAGGACCTCGATATCGCGCTTCAGTTCGTGAACTTCCGTTGACCGGACGACGCGCGGCTCGGAGGACCTGAGGGCCATGGAGGACAACCTCGGCGACGGCATCGTCGTCACCTTCGACCTGTCGCCGTGGATCACGGCGACGTTCCTCATCATCGACATCGCGCTGCGCGTCCTCGCGCTCATCGTCATCCCGCGCAATCGCCGACCGCAGACGAGCATGGCCTGGCTGCTCGCGATCATGATCCTGCCGTGGGCGGGCTGGCTCGTCTTCATCCTCTTCGGCTCCCGCCGCGTCGGGCGCCAGCGGCGGGCCCGCCAGCGGGAGGTCAACGAGTTCATCGCGGAGGCGATCCCACCGGAGAGCGACCTCGAGCACCAGGCGGGACTGCCGACCTGGCTCCGGCAGGTCGCGCGGCTCAACCGCACGCTCGGCGCGATGCCGCTCGTGAGCGGGAACCGCTTCGAGTACCTGCCCGACTACGAGGCCTCGATCGACGCGATGGCGGCGGCGGTGCGCGCGGCCGAGCGGACCGTCCACGTCGAGTTCTACATCCTCACGATCGACGACACGACGCGCGGCTTCTTCGAGGCGATGGCCGACGCCGTCCGACGCGGGGTCACCGTCCGCGTCCTCCTCGACCACGTCGCGAACCTCCGGCAGCCCGGCTACCGCCGCACGATCCGCTTCCTGAGACAGCACCGAATCGAATGGCGACGGATGCTGCCGCTCTCGCTCTGGCCGTGGAAGTGGCTGCGCCCGGACCTCCGCAACCACCGCAAGCTGCTCGTCATCGACGGCGAGATCGCCTTCACGGGCTCGCAGAACATGGTCGACTCCTCGTACAACAAGAAGTCGAACATCAAGCGCGGACTCCACTGGAAGGACCTCATGGTCCGCTTCGAAGGCCCGATCGCGCAGGGCATCGACGCGCTGTTCATCACCGACTGGTATTCGGAGACCGGGGAGGTGCTGCTCCACGAGGTGACGAACCCGCCGGCGCGCACGGGCGATGGCATCGTCACGGCGCAGGTCGTGCCGAGCGGCCCCGGTTTCAGCGGGGAGAACAACCTCCGGCTCTTCAACTCGCTCCTCTACGAGGCGCGCGAGCGGGTCATCATCACCTCCCCGTACTTCGTCCCCGACGACTCGATGCTCTACGCGATCACGACGGCGGCGCAGTCTGGGCTCGACGTCCAGCTCTTCGTCTCGGAGGTCGGGGACCAGGCGATGGTCTTCCACGCGCAGCGCTCCTACTACGAGTACCTGCTCAAGGCGGGGGTCAGGATCTGGCTCTACCAGTCGCCGACGATCCTCCACGCGAAGCACTTCACGATCGACGACGACGTCGCGGTCGTCGGCTCGTCGAACATGGACATGCGCTCCTTCTCGCTCAACTACGAGATCTCGGTCCTTGTCCACTCGACCGAGTTCGTGCGGGAGCTTCGCGGCATCGAGCAGGCGTACCGCGACTCCTCGCGCGAGCTCACGCTCGACGAGTGGCTGCGACGGCCCGCGATGGGTCAGGTGCTCGACAACGTCATGCGGCTGACCGCGGGGCTGCAATAGGCAGGAATGCGCGGGCTCAGTCCCGTGAGACGCGGACCATGTCCTCGCGCGGCACGAGCTTGACGCGGGCGCGGCCCTCGGCCTCGCCGAGCGCGATCTCGTGCTGGTCGAGCCGGTGCCAGCCGTCGAGGTCGGTCCAGAGGACACCCCGCGAGGCGAGAAGCGCGGGGATCGCGTCCTCGTCCGGCGCGGTGGGGGACCACCAGTTCGCCTGGTCGCGCACGAGGTGGGAGATCGTCTCCATCGCGTCGGACTTCGTGTGGCCGATGAGGCCGATGGGGCCGCGCTTGATCCAGCCGGTCGCGTAGACGCCGGGCAGCAGCTCGCTCGTCTGCTCGGGGCCCGTGCCGTCTGCGCGGACGACGCGTCCCTCGTGGTTGGGGATGACGCCGCGCCTGGCGTCGAATGGCACGCCCGGCAGGGGTGAGCCGAAGTAGCCGACGGCGCGGTAGGCGGCCTGGATCGGCAGCTCGCGGATCTCGCCGGTCCCCCGCGCGCCGCCGGCGCCGTCGGACTCGGTGCGCTCGTAGCGGATCGCGGCGACCCGCCCGTCCGGGCCGGCGAGGAGCTCGAGCGGCTTCGACCAGAAGTGGAGATGGAGCCGACGGGAGGCGCGGGGCCGGTCGGCCTCGGCGGCCTCCGCGCGCCACTTCGTGAAGATCCGGTCGATGACGAGGATCTGCTTGTTCGACTGGATCGCGGCGCGCGCCGCCTCGTCGTACTCGAAGTCGGCCTCGTCGAGGACCATGTCGACGTCGCGCATCTCGCCGAGCTCGCGGAGCTCGAGCGGCGAGAACTTGACCTGCATGGGCCCGCGGCGCCCGAAGACGTGGACGTCGGTGACGGGCGAGGATCGGAGGCCCTCGACGACGTTCGCGGGGATCTCCGTCGGCATGAGGTCCTCGGGGTGCTTCGCGAGCATGCGGGCGACGTCGAGCGCGACGTTGCCGTTGCCGATGACAGCGACCGATTCGGCGGTCAGGGGCCACTCACGCGGGACATCGGGGTGTCCGTCGTACCAGGAGACGAAGTCGGCGGCGCCGTACGAGCCCGGCAACTCGATCCCCGGGATGTCGAGCTCGGCGTCGCGCACCGCCCCGGTCGCGAAGATGACGGCGTGGTAGTGGCGCTTGAGATCCTCGAGGCTGAGGTCCTCGCCGAAGCGGACGTTGCCGAAGATCCGGATGTCGCCGCGGTCGAGGACCTCGCGGAGCGCCGTGATGATGCCCTTGATGCGCGGGTGGTCGGGCGCGACGCCGTAGCGGACGAGCCCGTAGGGCGCCGGGAGCTGGTCGAAGAGGTCGATCGAGACGTCGAAGGCGCGCTCGTACTTGAGGAGGATGTCCGCGGCGTAGATCCCCGCGGGGCCGGCACCGATGATGGCGAGCCGGAGTTTCGTCATGAATGCGATCCTTCGGTTGGTCTGGTCGTGTCTCGGTCGCGCGGGGCGCTCAGGCGTCCCGCTCGACCACCCTCGTTGCGAACTCGGTGAGCGCGCGTCGCACCGGCCCCGTGCGGATCGGCTCGAGCGCCTCGATCGCCGAGTCGGCCCACCGGCGCGCCTCGGCACGGGTCGCCGTCGTGACGGGGTGGGCTCGGAGCTCGCCGATCGCGGCGGCGAGCTCCTCGTCGTCGGCGCTGTGGAGCCGCTCGAGGAGCGAGGCCGCCTCGGGGTCGTCGCCCGCCTGGCGGCTGAGCAGGAGGACCGGCATCGTCGGCACGCCGGCCCGGATGTCGGTCCCGCTCGGCTTGCCGGTTACCGCCGGGTCGGCGGCGAGGTCGATGACGTCGTCGGCGAGCTGGAACGCGATGCCGACGCGCTCGCCGTAGAGCCGAAGGGGGGCGATGAGCGCACGGTCCGCATTCGAGAATCGGACGCCCGCCTCGGCGGCGGTCGCGATGAGCGAGCCCGTCTTGTCCGCGAGGACCCGCAGGTAGTGCTCGATCGCGTCCTCGCCGTCGGCGGGACCCGCCGTCTCGTTGAGCTGCCCGACGACGAGGCGCTCGAAGGTCGTGCCCTGCAGCTGGAGCGCCTCGACGCCGATGTCGGCGATGATGAGGCTCGCTCGCGCGAAGAGGAGGTCGCCGGTGAGGATCGCCGCCGAGTTGCCCCAGACGGTGTGGGCGCTCGGGACGCCGCGACGCAGCGAGGCCTCGTCCATGACGTCGTCATGGTAGAGCGAGGCGAGGTGCGTGATCTCGATCGCGGCGGCGATGCGGACGACATCCTCGGTGACGCCGTCGCCGAGCTGCGCGGTCAGCAGCGCGAGCGCGGGGCGGATGCGCTTCCCGCCGGCCTCGAGGAGGTAGCGGCCCGCGACGTCGGCGAGCCGGTTGGAGAAGCGCAGCTCGCGGCCGAGCTCGTCCTCGACACGGTCGAGCCCGTCGTCGATCGACTTGACGAGCCGCCGGTCGCCGAGGGACGCGTCGAGGCGTCGAGGGTCGAGGCCGAGCGAGGCCGCAAGGCTCGAGCGTCCCGGAGTCATGCGCTCGCCTTGCGGGTGCGTTTCGCCTTGATCGCGAGGACCTTCTCGTCGCTCGGCTTGTGGCCGCGGTGCATCGCGACGATGCCCGCCGTGAGGTTGCGGTACGCGACCCTGGCGAATCCGGCACCGCGGAGCCACGAGGCGAGTAGTGCCTGATCGGGCCACGCCTCGATCGACTCGCCGAGGTAGCGGTACGCCTCGGGGTTCGAGCTCGCGACGTCCGCGATGCGCGGGAGCACGTGCCGCAGGTAGCCGCCGTAGGCGGCGCGGACGACGCTGACCGGGGGCGTCGAGAACTCGGTGATGACGACCCGGCCGCCGGGCCGCAGCACGCGGTACATCTCCGCGAGCGCGCGGTGCGGCTCGTTGACGTTGCGCAGCCCGAAGCTGATCGTGACCGCGTCGAACTCGCCGTCACCGAAGGGCAGTGCCTGCGCGTCGCCCTCAAGGAACTCGATGCCGGGGTGGCGCCGCCGCGCCTCGCGGATCATGCCCGCGGAGAAGTCGACGCCGACCGCCGTCGCGTCCTTCGCCTGGATCGCAGCGGTCGAGGTGCCCGTGCCGCAGGCGACGTCGAGGACCCGTTCCCCCGGCTGCGGGGCGATTGCCTTGACGGTCGCGATGCGCCACAGGGCGGCGTTGCCGGCCGAGAGCACGGCGTTCGTCAGGTCGTACCGGGGCGCGACCTCGTCGAACATCCCGGCGACCTCGTCGGGTTCCTTCTCGAGGCCGGCGCGTGACACGGTGCGAGTCTAGCCGGGGCCGCTCCGGAGCTGGTCGAGAGTAGCGTTGACCCGTGCCCGCTCCGCTCGTCTTCGTCCGACAGGGACGGGGGTGGCGCGGCGAAGGGCCGATCGAGCGCGGCGAGTTCCACGGGCCGCGGCTGTACGCGGAGGCCCGGGCCTGGTGGGAGGCGAGTCTCGCCCATCGTGAGTCGGCACGCGAAGCGGCCGTCGCATTCGGCGCCTTCCCCTTCGACACCGCCTCGCCGGTGGGGGCGAGTCTCCTCGTGCCCGAGCGCGCCGTGCGGATCGATGGCGCGGTGCCGCACCTCGGCACGAGCCCGCTGCCGGCCGCGGCACTCCGCCCCGGCGCGATGAGCGGCACGGCCTACCGAGAGGCGGTCGCCCGGCTCGCCGACGAGATCCGTGCGGGCGGCGTGCAGAAAGTCGTCCTCGCGCGCGACGTCCTCATCGAGCCGCAGGGACCCGTCGACGAGGCCGCGCTGGTCGATCGGCTCGCGGCGGCGCACCCGGCCGCGAGCGTCTTCGCGGTCGACGGGCTCATCGGCGCCTCCCCGGAGACGCTCGTGACCGTCCATGACGGGCACGTCACCGCGCGGGTGCTCGCCGGCACGGCCGCGCCGGGCGAGGGCACGCGCCTCCGCGACTCGGCGAAGGATCTCGCGGAGCACGCATTCGCCGTCGACTCCGTGCTGACCGCGCTCCGGCCGCACCTCGCCGACCTCCGCTCGAGCCCCGAACCCTTCGTGCTCGAGCTGCCCCACCTGACGCATCTCGCGACGGATGTCGCGGGCACGATCGCGGACGGCGCCGACGTCCTCGACCTCGTCGAGGCGCTCCACCCGACGGCTGCCGTCGCGGGCGCCCCGACCTCCCTCGCGATCGACCGGATCCGCGAGCTCGAGGCGATCGACCGTGGCCGCTACGCGGGCCCGGTCGGCTGGATGAATGCGCGGGGGGACGGTGAGTGGGCGATCGCGCTGCGGTGCGCCCAGCGCGAGGCGGACGGCCGGTTCCGCGCCTTCGCGGGCGCCGGCATCATGGCCGCATCCGATCCAGCTGGGGAGCTCGCCGAGACCGCGCTCAAGCTGCGGCCCATCCTCGAGGCCTTCGGCGTCTCAGCCTGAGGTCGCGAGGCGGAGCCGCTCGGCCTCGACGTCGAAGTCGGCGACCGGCCACTGCGGGTCGAGCTCGCGGAGCGTCTCGAGAAGGATCGCGTACACGGCCCAGCGCGCGTACCACTTGCGGTTGGCGGGGATGACGTACCAGGGCGCCTCGGGTGTCGTGGTCCGCTCGATCGCGATCTGGTATGCCTCCTGGTATTCGTCCCAGAGCTCCCGCTCATCGATGTCGCCCGGGTTGAACTTCCAGTGCTTGTCCGGGCGGTCGAGCCGCTCGGCGAGGCGCTCGCGCTGCTCGCCCTTCGAGATCTGGAGCATGACCTTCCGGATCGTCGTCCCGCCGGCGACGAGCTCGGCCTCGAAGTCGCGGATCGTCCCGTAGCGGGCCTCGACGACCTCTGGCGCGGAGAGCCCGCGGACCCGGTGGATGAGGACGTCCTCGTAGTGGGAACGGTCGAAGACGCCGATCATGCCGGGGCCGGGCAGCGCGGCCCGGATCCGCCACAGGAAGTCGTGCGCCCGCTCCTCGGCGGTCGGCGCCTTGAACGAGGTGATGCGGACGCCCTGCGGGTCGACGAGGCCGACGACGTGCCGGACGATACCGCCCTTGCCCGCCGTGTCGGTCGCCTGCAGGACGAGCAGGAGGCTCCGCGTGCCGCCCGCGCGCGACTCGGCGAAGAGGCGCTCCTGGAGGTCGGCGAACTCCTCCGCGGTGTCCTCGATGAAGGCCGCGGCCGCCCTCGCGTCCTCGATGCCCTCGTGCCCGTCGGGGTCGACACCCGCGAGGAGGAACTCGGTCGTGACCGGTCGGGGCGCTCGCGGCTGCATCCGGCCACGCTAGTCGGCGATCGCGACCTCGACAATCGTGGGTCCCCCGCAGCCGGACAGCGCCGGGTCGAGGCCCCCGCGGGTCGTCACGAGGCGGTGCTCCCAGCCGTAGGCCTCGGCGAGCAGCGCGATCGACGCCGTCTGGGGCGTCCGCATGACCCGCGCGAACGCGGCGCTCGCCTCGGGTCCGGCCGCGCGAGCCGCCTCGCCGGCCTCGAGGAGGTCGAAGATCGTGCCGCCCGCGTCGTTGCCGACGACGACGATGATCCGCGGCGACTCCTCGGCGGCGGGCAGCGCGAGCCCGCCGACGTCGTGGAGGAATGCGAGGTCGCCGAGGAGCAGTCGCGTCACCCCGGCGCGTCGGCGCGTCGCCTCGACCGGCTCGGCCGGGGCGGGCTGCTCCCGTGGCTGCTGCTGCGCGAGCGCGACGCCGATCGCGGTCGACACGGTCCCGTCGATGCCCGCGAGACCGCGATTCGCGTGGACCCGGATCGCCTTCCCGGGCGCGACCCGGTCGAGCTCCCGGACGAGCCGGGAGGCGCCGACGACGAGCAGGTCGTGCGGCCAGGTCGCCCGCCAGACCGCCTCGGCGAGGGTCCGCCGCGTGACGGGCCGGCGGACGGCGTCGAGCTCGTGCCGGGCCTTCTCGGCAGGGCGGAGCGCGACGTCGGGGGCGAGGTCCTCCCCCCGCTCGAGGAATGCGCGGGATGCGGCGACCCACGGACGCACCCAGTCGCGGGTCCTCGCAGACGCCTCCGGCCCGCTCACGCGGATGCCGTCGACGAACCGGGTGATGACCCGTCCGGGGTTGTAGTCCTCGGCGCCGGGACCACGGACGCCGATGACCTCGATGCCGTCGCGCGCGATGAGCCACGGCACCTCCCGGCTGAGCGTCGGGTGGCCGAAGACGATGACGCGCTCGACCGACTCCAGGAAGTCGAGGTCCCGGATGACCTCGCGATACGGCACGACGAGGTTGGGCCCGAAGTGCGCGCCGCTGACGACCTCGGCGAAGAGGACGGCCCCGAGCGCGCGGGCGGCCTCCTCGGCGGCCAGCCCGGCCCCGCTCCCCGCGATGACGGCAGTGCGCGGGGCCGCGTCAAGCTCCGCGATCTCCTCCGGGCGCCCCGGCGCCGGAGCGACGGCCGGGACGAGCCCCGGCGCCGCGGACCAGGGACCGCTGAGCGGCTCGGCGAGCGCGAGGTTGATCTGCGCGGGGCCGCGCCCGAGCGGATCACCGTCGCCGAGCGCGGCCCCGAGCGCGCGGGCGGCGACCTCGGCCGCCGCCGCCGTCTCGCCGGGCTCGCCCCGCGGCGCCGGCACGTCGAGCTCCACGCGCAGCGCCTCGCCGAAGATCCCCGTCTGCCGCGTCGTCTGGTTCGCGCCGATGCCATGGAGCTCGGCTGGTCGATCCGCCGTGATGACGAGGAGCGGCACGCCCGCGTGGTGGGCCTCGAGGATCGCCGGGTGGAGGTTCGCGACCGCCGAGCCCGAGGTCGTGATGACGGCGGCGGGCACCCCGGACTCGAGCCCGATGCCGAGCGCAAGGAACGCCGCCGAGCGCTCATCGATGCGCACGTGGAGGCGGACGAGCCCGGCCCGCTCAAGCTCGGCGGCGACGAGCGCGAGCGCCTGCGATCGGGAGCCGGGTGCGACGACGAGGTGCCCGACGCCGCGGCGCACGAGTTCGCTGATGAGCGCCGCGGCGAATGCGGTCGACGGCGCGGAGGCTGCGGCCACCCCGGCTACCGCTCCGGCCCGCCGGACTCGCCCTCGACCGGCGGCTCGTCCTCGAGCTCGGCGAGCTCCTGCTCGAGCCGGCGGATGCGCTCCTCCGACTCCTGCTCCTCACGGATCCGGCGCAGGAACTCGGGGTCGTCATCGGGGGCCACTGGCGCGCGAGCCGGGCGGCGGCCGATGCCGCGCCCGCGACCGATGAGGAACCACAGGAGCGCACCGATGATCGGCACGACGATGATGATGATCGCCCAGATCGGCTTGTTGAACGTCCGGATGCGCTTCCCGTCGAAGAAGGCGAGATCGATGAGCGCGAAGACATCGAGGATGACCGCGGCGACGGCGATGATGAGGAGCCGGGGCATGCCCGAAAGTCTAGGCGGCCAGCCTGGGTCGATACCCTTGAGGGGTGAAGCCGTGGCTCCTCTACGCGATCGTCCGCATCGGGCTCTTCCTCGCCGCGATCGGGCTCATGTGGCTCATCCTCGGGGCCGACTGGGGCACATGGTGGTGGCTCGCGATCACGCTCGCGGCCGTGATCGCGTGGACGGTGTCCTACCTCGGCTTCCGTCGGCTGCGCGAGCGGGTCGTCGAGGAGTTCGCGGAGCGCGCCGCGCGACGGACCGCGGCGGACGCCGACGCGGAGATCGAGGACGCCGCGGCGGACCGGAACGCGTGAGGTCGGGCGGGAGTCCGCGCATTCACCAGATCGCGATCGCGAGCCCGACGAGCACCGCGTACGCGAGGGAGGCGAGCGTCGTGAGCCGCATGACGGTGACGAGCTCGCGGGGCGTCCTCGCGGTCACGGCGACGATCGCCGCGGGGATCGCGAGGAGCAGGCTGAAGAGCCCGTAGACCGCGCGCGGGTAGAGCATCCAGGCCAGGAGGCCGAGCGCGAGGTACGGGATGACGAGCAGCACGAGGTAGACGATGCGCGAGGCGCGGTCGCCGATGATGACGCTGAGCGTGCGCTTGCCCGCGAGTCGGTCGCTCGGGATGTCGCGCGTGTTCGCGATGAGGATCGTCGCCGTCGCGAACGCGCCGGCCGCGACCGCGCAGACGATCGCCTCGAAGGGGACGACGCCGCCGATCGCGAACGCCGTGCCGATGACCGCGACGCCGCCGAAGAAGAGGAAGACCGCGACCTCGCCGAGGGCGATGTAGCCGTATGGGCGCTTGCCGCCCGTGTAGAACCAGGCGGCCGCGAGCGCGGCGGCGCCCACGGCGAGGAACCACCAGTGGCCCGTCCGGACCGTCAAGATGAGGCCCGCGACCGCCGCGAGCGCGAAGCAGACGATCGCGACCGTGAGGACGGCGCGCGGGCTCGCCTTGCCCGAGGCGACGAGGCGGCCCGGCGCGCTGCGGTGGCGGCCGGCGTCGGTGCCGCGCACCCCGTCGGAGTAGTCGTTCGCGTAGTTGACGCCGAGCTGGAGGAGGACGGCGATCGCGAGGCAGTTCGCGAAGCGCCACCAGTGCGGCCACACCTCGCCGAGGTCGCTCGTCCAGACGTAGACGCTCGCCGCGCCGAGGATGACCGGCGCGATGCTGAGCGGGAGCGTCGGGATGCGCGCGGCGCCGATCCAGTCGCCGAGCGTCGCGCGGCGGGGTGTGTGACGCTGCTGCCCCTTGCCCGCCGTCGCCCGCCTCGTCACCTGCTGCTTGCTCGCCACCGGAGCATCCTATTCGGGGGCCGGGACCTCAGAGGAGGCGGCGGATCGCCTCGCGGTCCGGCTTACCGGAGTCGAGCATGGGGATCTCGGGCAGGCGGCGGAGCGCGACCGGGCGGGCGGCGGGACCGAGGCGCTCGCCGACCGCCCCCCGGACGGCCTCGAGCTCCGGTGCCTCCCGCCCCGCGGTCACGACGGCGGGCGCGACGCCCCAGGCGCCCCGCTCGACACCGACGACGACCGCGTCGCCGAGCCCCGGCAGCTCGCGGACCGCGTGCTCGACCTCGACGAGCGAGACCTTGACGCCCCCCGTGATGATGAGGTCGTCGGCCCTGCCGAGGACCGTCAGCCGGCCCGCGCGGAGCTCACCGTGGTCGCTCGTGCGGTGCCAGCGGCGCCCGTCGAGCTCGACGAAGGCCTCCGCCGTCCGCGCGGGGTCCGGCTCGCCCGCCTCATCGACGTAGCCGTCCGCGAGGCTCGAGCCCGCGAGGTGGACGATCCCGTCGACGAGTCGCGTCGCGCTGCCGCCGATCGGCAGCCCGTCCCAGATCACCCCGCCGCAAGTCTCCGTCGCCCCGTAGGTCACCGTGACGGCGACGCCCTCGGCGCGCGCCCGATTCAGGAGCGCCGGGGCGGGCGCCTGCCCGCCGAGGAGCACGCGGTCGAAGCCGCGGATCGCCTCGAGTCCCGGCGCCGAATCGAGGAGCCGCTCGAGCTGGACCGGGACGAGGCTCGTATAGCGCGGACCGCTGATGCCCGCGACGACCGCCGCGAAGCCGAGGGCGCTGAAGCGCGGGCCGCCGACGGCCGTGCGCGGGACGCGACCCCAGTGCGCGGCGCGAGCGAGCACATTCATGCCCGCGACGTAATGCTCCGGGAGCGCGAGCACCCACTCGCCCGGCTCGCCGAGGGCCTCCGCCGCGGCCGCCGCGCTCGCCCGGAAGGCCGCGCCGCTCAGCCGGACGCGCTTCGGCCGGCCCGTCGACCCCGAGGTCGTCACCGTCGCGCCGTCCCTGAGGAGCGTGAGGCCGTCGATCCCCGTCATCGGGCCCGGCCGCTCGCGCTCAGAAATGCCACGGGTAGGGTCCCCAGTCGGGCTCGCGCTTGCCGAGGAAGGCGTCGCGACCCTCCGCCGCCTCATCCGTCCCATACGCGAGGCGCGTCGTCTCCCCCGCAAAGAGCTGCTGGCCGACGAGCCCGTCGTCGACCGCATTCATCGCGAACTTGAGCATGCGGATCGCCGTCGGCGACTTCGTCAGGATCGTCCGGGCCATCTCGAGCGCCTCGCGCTCGAGCTCGGCGTGCGGCACGACCCGGTTCACGGCGCCCATCTCGTAGGCGCGCTCGGCGCTCACCTCCTCGGCGAGGAAGAACACCTCGCGGGCGAACTTCTGCCCGACCTGCCTCGCGAAGTACGCGCTTCCGTAGCCCGCATCGAACGAGCCGACATCGGCGTCCGTCTGCTTGAAGCGGCCGTGCTCCCGGCTCGCGATCGTCAGGTCGCAGACGACGTGGAGCGAGTGCCCGCCGCCCGCGGCCCAGCCGGGCACGACCGCGATGACGACCTTCGGCATGAACCGGATGAGGCGCTGGACCTCGAGGATGTGGAGGCGGCCGAGTCGCGCGCGGGCGCTCGGGTCGTCGGCGCCGCCCGCAGCACCGGCCCCGCCCGCCTCCGGCACATAGCCGTCGCGGCCCCGGATGCGCTGGTCGCCCCCGGAGCAGAAGGCCCAGCCGCCGTCCTTCGGGCTCGGGCCGTTGCCGGTCAGGAGCACGACGCCGACCCGCGGATTCTGCCGCGCGTCGTCAAGGACCGCCAGCAGCTCGTCGACCGTCTCGGGGCGGAATGCGTTCCGCACCTCCGGCCGGTCGAAGGCGACGCGGGCGACGCGGCCCTCGGTGTCGAGGTGGTAGGTGAGGTCGCGGAGCCCCTCGAAGCCGGGCACCGCCTGCCACACCGACGGGTCGAAAAGCTCGGAGACCATGCCACGAGCGTACGACCGGGGCACGAGCCCGGCGAAACCGGTCTGCGCAGGAATGCGCGGGCTCAGCCGCCGAGCAGGCGCAGCGTGTGGAGCAGCAGCCACGGGTTCGCGAGCACCCCGACGATGGCGGCGGCGATGCCGGGCCCGCGCCCCCGCCCGAACGCCGCAGCGACGACGCCGACGACGACCGCAACGATCGACAGGCCGATCGCGACCCAGGCGAGCACAGTCGACAGCTCGTAGTCCTTCCCCGCGTCGACGGCGACCGCGACACCATGGACGACGACGGTGCCGACCGCGATGAGGAAGGCGAACCACCCGAGCCACGGCGACCGCGGCAGGACCGGCTCGGCGTCGCCCTCGGTGTCCCCCTCGGAGAGCGGCAGGGCACCCGTCTCGACGAGCTCGGCCTCGATGACCTCCGTGTCCGATGCCGACAGCGCGCCCCACGCGGGGGTCGGGATGTGGATCGGCTCGGCACGAATGATCGGGGTCACCGCCGTCTCGACGCGCGGCCCCGGCGCGGCACCGGCCGACTCGACCCCGGCCTCGCGATCATCCGCCATGCCACCAGGCTAGGGGGCCGGGGCGCGACTCGGGGCGCGAAGCGCGAGGATAGCGGGATGGAAGCCTCGTCGATCGTCTCGCGCGCGCGGGTCGTCGCGCTCCCGATGCGGCTCCGATTCCGCGGCATCGACACGAGGGAGGCGCTCCTCCTCGCGCCCGCCGAGGATGGCGAGCCGTGGCGGGAATGGTCCCCCTTCGTCGAGTACGGCGACGCCGAGGCCGCGGTCTGGCTGCGGGCCGCCCTCGAGTCCATGCTCGACGGCCCTGACCCGCGCACGGTCCGCGTCAACGCGACCGTGCCCGCCGTCGCGCCCGAGGCCGTGCCGGGCGTGCTCGCCCGCTTCCCCGGCGCCAGGACGGCGAAGGTCAAGGTCGCCGAGCCCGGGCAGGGGCTCGAGGCCGATCTCGAGCGAGTGCGGGCCGTGCGGGACACGATGGCGGCGGGCTCGCGCATTCGTATCGATGCGAACGGCGGCTGGTCGCTCGCCGAGGCGACGGCAGCACTCGAGCTGCTCGCCGAGATCGGGCTCGAGTACGCGGAGCAGCCGGTCGCTGAGGTCGCCGACCTCGCGGAGCTCCGACGGCGGCTCGCGGGCCTCGTACCGATCGCCGCCGACGAGTCCATCCGAAAGCCCGCCGACCCGATCGCGGTCGCCCGGGCCGGCGCCGCCGACGTCTTCGTCCTCAAGCATCAGCCGCTCGGGGGCACCGAGCGCGCCGAGGCAATCGTGCGGGAGGTCATCGCCGAGGCCGGTCCTCAGGTGCGCTTCGTCACGAGCAGCGCCCTCGAGACGAGCGTCGGCCTCGCGTCAGCCGCCCGGCTCGCCGCCCGGATCGATGCGCTCGGCGGGCTCGGCCACGGGCTCGACCACGGGCTCGACCACGGGCTCGGGACCGCGGCGCTCCTCGCCGCCGATGTGACGCTCGCCCCGCTCGTCCCCGTCGCGGGGCGCATCGCGCTCCGCGACGTCCGGCCGGATCCCGAGCTCCTCGAGCGGCACGCCGCGCCGCCCGACCGTGCCGACTGGTGGCGCGACCGGCTGCGCCGCTGCCTCGCGCTCCTCACCGACTGACCCGGGCCCCGCGCATTCCTCACGGACCGCGGCCCCGCTCAGGGGGGATAGCCGCAGGGCGCGTTCGGCGGGCAGCGGCATGGGGGCGGGCGCGGGCGGCCCGTAGCGTGGGGCACATGAGCAGCACCCCCATGCCAACCGAGGCGGCGCCGGCCGAGCCGCGGCCCGCGCAGCCGGCACCGGGCGGCACCGCGCCCGCGGACGCCGTCGCGCCACCCCGCGCCGGCCGCCTCCCCCGGCCCGCGGGCCCCTGGGCCATGCTCGGCCTCGGCCTCACCGACCTCGTCGCCGACCTCCTCGTCCTCGCGGCCGCGATCGCCGTCCTCGGGCTCGTCGCCGGCGCGGGCGGCGCGATGCTCGGCGCGACGCTGACCTACCTCAACCCCTGGGCCCTCCTCGGCCCCGTCCTCGGCCTCGCCGTCCTCGCGATCATCCCCTGGGTGCTCCGCGGCACCGGCTGGGTCGAGCGTCACCGCGCCGCGCAGGTCTACGGCATCGAGATCACCGCACTCCCGCGGCGACGCAGCCCGCACCGCGGCGTCCACGGCTTCCTCCACCAGTGGTGGCTCGACGCGAGCGACTCGACGCCGTGGCGCGCCCTCGGCTTCCTCGCCGTGAGCAGCCTCCTCGCTGTCGCATTCGGCATCCTCGTCGTCTGCGGCATCGGCGGCGGCCTCGCCCTCCTGCTCTCGCCGATCGCCCGCTGGCAGCCGGACATCTCCTACGCGCTCGACGTGCCGAACTGGCTGCTGTCGGTGTCAGGCGGCGTCGTCCTCGTCATCGGCCTCCTCGCCGCGGGCGGCTACGGCTACCTCGACCGCGCGGTCGCCCGCGCGATCCTCGGCGTCAGCGAGCGGACTGCGATGCGCCGCCAGGTCGAGCAGCTCGCCCTCCAGCGCACGAGCGCGATCACCGCGGCGAGCGACCAGCGCCGCCGCATCGAGCGCGACCTCCACGACGACGTCCAGCCGCGCCTCGTCAGCATCGCGATGACGCTCGGCATGGCGAAGGGCCGCATCGAGACCGCGCCGGCCGAGGCCCGCGAGCTCGTCGAGCAGGCGCACGCCGAGGCGAAGGAGGCCCTCGTCGAGCTGCGCCGCCTCGTGCAGGGCTTCCAGCCCTCGGTGCTCGCCGACCGCGGGCTCGACGCCGCGCTGTCCGCCGTCGTCGCCCGCTGCCCCATCCCCGTCGCGCTCGACGTCGACCTGCCCGCCCGCGGCTGCTCGCCCGAGGCCGAGGCCGTCGTGTACTTCGCGGTGTCCGAGGCCCTCACGAACGTCGCGAAGCACGCCCGCGCCGCCCGCTGCGCCGTGAGCGTCGGCCGGTCGGGTGACCGCCTCGTCGCGACCGTGACGGATGACGGCGCGGGCGGCGCGCGGATCGGCGACGGCGCGGGAGGACTGGCAGGAATGCACGACCGCGCCATCGCCGCCGGCGGCGCGGTCCGCCTCGCCAGCCCCGCCGGCGGCCCGACGACGATCACCCTGGAGGTCCCGTGCGCATCGTGATCGCCGAGGACTCGGTACTGCTGCGCGCCGGCCTCGAACGCCTCCTCGCCGACGCGGGCCACGAGATCGTCGCCTCGCTCGGCACCGCCGACGGGCTCCTCGACGCCGTCGTCGCGCACCGGCCGGAGCTCGCGATCGTCGACGTCCGGATGCCGCCGACCTGGACCGACGAGGGCATCCGGGCCGCCGCGCTGCTCAGGGCCCAGCACCCCGGCGTCGCCGTCCTCGTCCTCTCGCAGTACGTCGAGGAGCGCTACGCCGGCGAGCTCATCGCTGCGGGCGGCGGCGGGCTCGGCTACCTCCTCAAGGACCGGGTCGCCGACGTCGACGACTTCCTCGCCGACGTCGAGCGGATCGGCACGGGCGGCACCGTCCTCGACCCCGAGGTCGTCGCCCAGATCGTCGTGCGCTCCCGCCAGTCGGTGACGCTCGGCTCACTGAGCCCCCGCGAGCGCGAGGCGCTCGGCCTCATGGCCGAGGGCCGCTCGAATCAGGCGATCGCCGCCCAGATGTTCGTCACCGAGGGCGCGGTCGAGAAGCACATCGGCTCGATCTTCACGAAGCTCGGCCTCGCGCCCGTCGACGGCGAGAACCGCCGCGTCATGGCCGTCCTCGCCTACCTGGAAGGGAACCCCCGATGACCATGACCGCACCCGCGCCCGAGACCTCGGCCGGCCCGACGCCGGCCCCGCCCGGCGGCAGCGCCGCGCCGATCGCCCCCCTCCGGGTCGTCACGCTCGTCCTCGGCGGCCTCCTCGCGGTCCTCGCCCTCGCCGCCGCGACGATCGGCGGCCTCATCGCCCTCGGCATCACGCCGCTGAGCAGCCGCCAGTTCACGATCCCGGGGAGCGCGACGTCGCTCGTCGTCCGGTCCGAGCGGCTCAACCTCCACGTCGGGGACCCGTCCCCCTCGACCGGCGGGCCCGCCGTCGCGCAGCTCTCCGGCACGAGCTCCGCGGCGCTCGGTCCCGTGCCCGGCATCCGGATCGAGATGCAGGGCACGACCGCCGTCATCACGCCGGAGGAGGGCTCCGAGCATCTGCCGCTCAGCCCGTACAGCCTCACCATCGACCTCCGCGGGCGCGCATTCGACACGATCGACGTCGCCTCCGATCGCGGCTACGTCGGCATCCACGCGGGCGCCAGGGAGCTCCGTGCGGTCTCCCGCGGGGGTTCGATCGACCTCGCCGTGCCCGAGACCGAGAGCGTCGAGCGCATCACCGCGATCGGCGCCGGCAACACGAACGTCGTCGTCCCCGAGACCGGCGGGCCCTACCGGGTCCTCACCCCGGGCTGGCTCGATGCGCAGTTCGTCGACCAGTGGTGGCGGGACCGCTACGGCGTCGAGCGCGCCCCGGTGGCGGGCGCCTCGGACTGGGTCGGCGCCGACCGCCTCGGCGACGAGCTCGTGCCGAGGCCCGGTCTCCGCGCGGAGGACGGCCCCGGCGTCTTCGTGCCGACCGCCGACGATGCGCGGGTCACGATCGACCTCCGCAGCGCCGGGGGCTACTTCCTCCAGGTCAGCACCTTCGAGGCCCTCGACCGCTGAAGCACCACGACTCCACTCCGGCACGCCGACTCGCCCCGGCGCATTCATGGTGCCGGAGTGGAGTCGTAGTGCTGGAAGGCCGCGGGCGGTGGGGCAAGCCGGGGGGCGGGTGGTCGGGCGCGAAGCGGATCAGAGGCCGCTGTAGGCGTGGAGGCCCTTGAAGAACACGTTGACGATCGTGAAGTTGAAGACGACGGCGGCGAAGCCGATGATCGCGAGCCACGCCGATCGGGTGCCGCGCCAGCCCCGCGTCGCCCGCGCGTGGATGTAGCCGGCGTAGAGCACCCAGATGATGAAGGTCCAGACCTCCTTCGTGTCCCAGCCCCACGGCCGGCCCCAGGCGTCGTTCGCCCAGATCGCCCCGGCGACGAGCGTGAAGGTCCAGAACACGAAGCCGATGATGTTGACCCCGTAGGCGAAGGTCTCGAGCCGGTCGGCGCCGGGGATCGTGTCGAGGTACTTTGCCCGGGCGAGCCCGCCGTTGCTCCGGCGCTGCCGCAGCAGCTGCCCGACGGAGAGCGCCGCGCCGAGCGCGAAGAACCCGACGCCGAGCATCGCGACCATGACGTGGATGACGAGCCAGAACGGCGAGCGGCCGAGGGCGTCGGGCAGCGGGATGACGGGGACGTAGAAGTTCACGGTCGCGATGCCGAGCCCGAGCACGACGAAGCCCGTCACGTAGACGCCGAGGAAGCGCAGGTCCTGCCAGAGCCGCGAGAGGAGGAAGACGCCGACGATGACGAGCGTCGCCGTGAGGCTGAACTCGTACATGTTTGCCCACGGGACCCGCGCAGCGGCGACGCCGCGGAGCACGTCGCCCGCGAGGTGGAGGAGCCACGCGATGACGGTGAGCGCGAATGCGGCGCGCAGGTAGCCGGGTGCGGGTGGCGCCTCGGTCGGCCGCTCGAGGGTCGTCGTCCCGCCCGCCGCCCGCTGGGCGACGAGCGCATCCTGCCGCATGGTCGCGGCGGCGGAGCGTCGGGCGAGGTCGAGCGTGAAGAGGATGAAGGCGAGCGCGTAGACGCCCATCGCCGAGTACACCGCGATGAGGGAGTACGAGTCGAGGGTCTCGGTCACGGGCACCAGCCTACGTCTCGGGATGCTCGGAGGATCCGGTGGGCGTCAGCGCATCCGCGAGCGCCGCGACCGACTCGGGGAGGCGGGCGTCGTCGCCCTTGGCCAGCCCCGCCCATTCGACATGAATGCGGTCCTCGCCCGCCCCCGTGACCCGCACCCAGACGCGGCGTCGCGGGATGAAGAGGGAGACGAGGAGCCCCGCGATGGCCGCGAGCGCGAAGCCGAAGAGCCACGGCTGCGCGGGGTCCCAGTGCAACTCGATCGCGATGAAGCGGGGGACGGCGGTGAGCTCGACCGTGCCGAGGCCGTTCGGCAGCTCGGCGATGTCGCCGGGTGCGAGCTCGATCGTCGGCACGGGCGCCTGGCGTCCGGCGATCTGCGTGAGGCCGAGTCCCTCGACGTCGAGCACGTAGGCGTTGGTCGCCCGTCCCGAGTCGAGCCCGAGGTCGCCCGCGTAGACCTCGAGCGTGAGGACGGGATGGATGAGGTCGCCGTGGGTCGAGAACAGCGCACCGCTCTCCCCCTCGACCGCCGTCGGGTAGAAGAGGCCCTGGAGGCCGATCTGCTCGGCGAGGCCGTCCGGCACCTTGACGACGCCGAGCGATAGGTACGCCGAGTCGAGCGGCCGGAAGAGGGTCGGCTGCGAGAAGACGACGCGGCCGTCCGGGTCGCGGATCGTCAGGACGGGCGCATAGCCGTTGCCGAGCAGGTAGGCGCGGACGCCGTCGACCGTGAGCGGACCGTTGACGGTCAGCACCTCGGACTCCGTGCGGCCGTCCTGGTGGGTCACGGTGACGTCGGCGCGGAAATTGTGGGCGGTGCCGAATGCGTGGACATTGTCCGCCTCGTAGTCGACGTGGAACTCGTCGAGCCGGATGCTGAACGGTGCGAGCATCGACTCCTCGAAGAGCCGACCGGGGTAGAAGGAGTCGTAGCCGCTCCGCACATTCGTGAAGCTGAAGCCCTCGGCGACGACGCGCTGACCCGTGTAGCCGACGCTGCCGCCGACCGCGATCGACACGAGGACGCCGATGAGGCTCACGTGGAAGAGCAGGTTGCCGGTCTCCCGGAGGTAGCCGCGCTCGGCGCTGACCGAGTCGCCGTAGCGCTCGGTGCGGTAACGGCGCGAGCGCAGCAGCCGCTCCGCGGCGGCGAGGACCGCGGCCGGCGCGCCGTCCGCCTCGCGGATCGTGTGGCCGGTCATCCGGTCGAGCCGGGAGGGCGTGCGTGGCGGCCGGGAGACGAGCGCCCTGGCGTGGTGCACGGCGCGCGGGATGACGCAGCCGATGAGCGAGACGAAGAGCAGCAGGTAGATCGCGCTGAACCACGGGGAGCTGAAGGTCGAGAAGAGCCCGAGCGCGTCGAGCACCTTCGCGAGCTCGGGACTGTCCTGGTGGTAGGCGATGACGCCGTTCGGGTCGGAGGTCGTCTGCGGGACGAGCGAGCCGGGGACCGCCGCGATCGCGAGGAGCAGGAGGAGGACGAGCGCGGTGCGCATCGAGGTGAGCTGCCGCCAGATGAAGCGGAGCCAGCCGGTCGCGCCGAGCCTCGGGCCCGCGCCGCGCTCGGGCCCGTCGACGTGATCGAGTGGCGTGTACTCGGTCGGCTCGGAGGGCGCAGCGGGCTCAGAGGGCGGGGACGAAGCCATTGATCACCCCCGTGAGCGAGGACATCAACGCCTGCCAGAGGCCCGTGACCATGGCGAGTCCGATGAGGATGAGGATGACGCCGCCGACGAGGTTGATGCCGCGGATGTGGCGGCGCAGCCAGGCGACCGATCCCGTGGCCCAGCCGAGCCCGAGCGCGACGACGAGGAAGGGCAGGCCGAGTCCGAGCGAGTAGCAGACGGCGAGGAGGAGCCCCCGCCACGGGTCGCCCTGGTCGATGATGATCGAGTTGACCGCGACGAGGGTCGGTCCGAGGCACGGCGTCCAGCCGAGCGCGAAGACGATGCCGAGCAGGGGCGCGCCGGCGAGGCCCGTCACGGCCTTGACCCGCGGCTTGACGGTGCGCTGCAGGAGGCCGAAGAGCCCGACGAAGACGAGCCCCATGACGATGACGAGGACGCCCGCGATCCTCGTGATGAGGTCGAGGTGCGGGCGCAGCGCGAGCCCCGCGGTGCCGAAGGCGACCCCGATGACCGCGAAGACGACCGTGAAGCCCCCGACGAAGAGCGCGACGCCGGCGAGGAGCCGCCCACGGCCTCGGCGGTCTCCCGAGGCGACGCCCCCGAGGTAGCCGAGGTAGCCCGGCACGAGCGGGAGCACGCAGGGCGAGGCGAAGGAGACGAGCCCGGCGAGGATCGCGATCGGGATCGCGACGAGCAGGCCGCCGCTCAGCACCGCCGCGCCGACGGGGTCCGGGGTCACGGCCCGACTCCGCGGCTCATGCCTCCTCCTCGACGGTCTCGACGAGCGCGCGGAGGATGTCCGGGTCGCGGATGACCCCGCTGATGCGGGCGGCGACCCGGCCCTCGCGATCGAGGACGAGCGTTGTCGGCACCGCATTCGGCGCCATCTTCCCCGCGAACGCGAGCTGGACCGCGCCCGACTGCACGTCGAGGATGCTCGGGAATGCGAGGCCCTGCTCCTCCTCGAAGGTGCGGGCGACGTCGGCGCTGTCGTAGACGTTGACGCCGACGAAGGCGACGTCCTCGAGCTCGGTGCTCAGCTCGGCGAGGAATGGCGCCTCGAAGCGGCACGGCGGGCAGCCCGCGTACCAGAAGTTGACGACGACGACCTGCCCGAGGAGGTCCGCCGAGTCGAGCTCTCCGCCGTCGACGGTCGGTCCGGCGAAGGCGACGGGGGCCTGCCGCTCGTCGGGAGCGAGCTCGAGGTACTGGCCGTCGCCGGACACGTAGCCCTGGCCGGTCCCGTAGCGGTCGGCGAGGCCGTCGCCGGAGGCGCAGCCGGCGAGCGCGACGGCCGCGAGGAGCACGGCACCGATCGCCGCCGTCACCCGCCGCATCTACACCGCCCCCGTATCGATCGCATCGCCGAGCAATCCTGCCGCGGGTTCCTGATAGTCCACCTCTGCCCAGGCCCCCGTCGCGGGATCGCGCACGAAGGAGGTGATCGAGGACAGCGCGGTGCGCCGCCGCGCCGGATTGTGCGGCAGGGGGAGCCCCGCGATCGCGCGGGTCGTCGTCCAGATCGGCATCTGGTGCGACACGATGACGGCCTCGCCGCCGGCGGTCGTGTCCCAGGCCTCGGCCATCGCCGCGAGCATCCGGTCCCGCACCTTGGTGTACGGCTCGCCCCAGGACGGCCGTCGGGGGGCGCGCAGCCGCCACCAGTTCCTCGGGTCGCGCAGCGCGAGACGCATCCGCGTCCCCTCGAAGTCGTTCCACGGCTCGATGACCCGCTCGTCGAGGCGCGGCTCGAGGCCGAAGCGCTCCCCCCACGGCGCCGCCGACTCCTGCGTCCGCAGGAGGGGGCTCGTGATGAGCGCCGTGACCGGCCGGCCAGTGAGCGACTCGGCCGCGAGCGCCGCCATCGCCCGCCCGCGATCGCTCAGCCGATAGCCGGGGAGCCTGCCGTAGAGGATGCCCTCCGGGTTGTCGACCTCGCCGTGGCGGACGAGATGAATGCGGTCGGCTGGCACGCCTCCATTGTCCCGCACCCAAGTAGACTCGGTGCCCGTGATCGCCCGCACCCTGACCGCCGACCTTGCCACCGCCACGGACGGCCCGATCACCGTCGCCGGCTGGGTCGACACCGTCCGCGACCAGAAGAAGGTCCAGTTCGTCGTGCTCCGCGACGAGTCGGGCGCCGTCCAGCTCGTTCACCCGCGGGCCGCGGAGGGCGAGGACGAGATCGCCGCGACGATCACGGGACTCGCGCACGGCGCATTCCTCGTCGTCACGGGGCAGCTCAAGCACGACGAACGCGTCAAGCTCGGCGGCGTCGAGATCCTCGTCGAGTCGATCCGGGTGACGAGCGCCGCCGACCCCGAGTCGCCGATCGCCGAGGACTCCTCGATCGACAAGCGCCTCGACTGGCGCTTCCTCGACCTCCGGCAGCCGAAGCACGCGCTCGTCCTCAAGGTCCAGACGACCCTCGAGCACGCCTGGCGCAGCTGGTGGATCGAGCGCGGCTACGTCGAGATCCACACCCCGTCGTTCATGTCCTCCGCCTCGGAGTCGCGGGCCGAGCTCTTCGAGCTCGAGTACTTCGACCTCGGCAAGGCATACCTCGCGCAGTCGCCGCAGAACTACAAGCAGATGGCGCAGGCCGCCGGCCTCGGCAAGGTCTTCGCGATCACGCCCGTCTTCCGCGCCGACCCGTCCTTCACCGCCCGGCACGCAACCGAGTACACGAGCGTCGACGCCGAGATCTCCTGGATCGACTCGCACGAGGACGTCATGGCGATGCAGGAGGAGCTCATGGTCGCGGGCCTGACGGCCGTCGCCGAGCGCCACGGCGAGGAGATCGAGCGGCTCTACGGCTTCCGCGTCGAGGTGCCGGCGCTCCCCTTCCCGCGCATCCCGCTCGCCGAGGCGCACCGGATCATCCAGGAGCGGGGCTACACGGTGCCGCGCGCCGACGGCGACCTCGACCCCGAGGGCGAGCGCCGGATCGCCGCGTACGCCCGCGAGGAGCTCGGCAGCGACTTCGTCTTCATCACCGACTACCCCGCCACGATCCGGCCGTTCTACCACATGCGCGACGAGGCGACGGGGCTCACGAAGTCCTACGACCTCATCTACCGCGGCACTGAGATCACGACGGGCGCGCAGCGCGAGCACCGCGTCGACGTCATCGAGCGGCAGGCGCGCGAGAAGGGGCTCGACCCGGCCGGGCTCGCCGAGTACCTGAGCTTCTTCCGCTACGGCGTCCCGCCGCACGGCGGCTTCGGCATGGGACTCGCCCGCGTCCTCATGCTCCTGCTCGAGCTGCCGTCGATCCGCGAGTCGACGTACCTCTTCCGCGGGCCGACGCGCCTCACGCCGTAGTCGCGGCCCGCGAGGCTAGGCCTGCGCGGCGAGTGCGGCGCGGAGCCGGTCCGGCTCGACGCGCCAGTAGGCGTGCTGCCGCCCGTCGATGAGCACGACGGGGATCTCCTCGGCGTAGCGCGCCGCGAGCGCGGGCTCGTCGAGGATCGAGCGCTCCTCGAGCCGCACGTCGGGGAAGTCCTCGAGCACGCCGAGGACGACCCCCTTCGCGTCCTCGCAGAGGTGGCAGCCCGGCTTGCCGATGAGGCTGAGCGTCGTCATGGTCACGGTCGCCGCACGAATGCGCGAACCGCCGCGATCACTTCTTGTTGCGACGCTGGTGACGCGTCTTGCGCAGCAGCTTGCGGTGCTTCTTCTTCGCCATGCGCTTGCGGCGCTTCTTGATGACCGAGCCCATGAGAGCCTCCGAGTGTGATGCGGGACCGGGTCCCGCATTCAGAACCCGAGAAAACTACCCCGGAAGTCTAGCCGACGTTGCCGATCGCTCCGGACGCGGCCGACTGCACGAGCTCGACGACCGCCGCCTCGGGGATCCGGTACGAGCGGCCGAAGCGGATCGCCGGGAGCTCGCCGGCCTGCACCATCCGGTACACGGTCATCGGCGAGACGCGCATGAGGCTCGCGACCTCCGCGACGGTGAGGAATCGCACGTCCGTCAGATCGCCCTGCACGAGCGCCCCCTCCCGGATGTGACTGGTGTGGCTCATGTGAAAGCCGTGCAAGCAGGCTACCGCCACCGACCCCCGCTGTCGAGGTCAGCGGCCGCCGAGGAGGCGCTGGATGTCGAGATTCGCGTCGGCGAGGTACGTCCGCGCACGCTCCGTCACGCGCTCGAGCCGCTCGAGGGCGGACTGCGCCGTGTGCGCCGTCTCGGCGGCGGCCCGACCGATCCGCTCGCCGACCTCCGCGCCGCTCCAGGCGATGAGCGGGACCCGCTCGTCAGCCTCCGACCAGTCGAAGCTCGTCGCATCCGCGAGGAATGGGCGGAGCCACTCGACGACCTCGGCAAGCGGTGCCGCGTCGATCCGGTAGAAGCGGTGCTGCGCCTCCTCGCGGACGGCGACGAGGCCCGCGTCGCGGAGCACCTTGAGGTGCTTCGACACCGTCGGCTGCGTGAGCCCGGTCAGCTCGACGAGCGCGCTCACCGAGAGCTCGTCGCCCACCAGCAGCCTCGCGAGCAGGTCGCGACGGGTCGTGTCGGCGATCACGTCGAAGATGTCGGTCATGGCTTCAGGCTAGTCCGTGCCCCTGCGCGAGTACCATGGCGCGTTATGCGGGCGAACCCGTTCGAGCAGGCGCGCTCCTGGGTCGGCGACTTCATGACGCGCAGCCCCTCCCGCTTCGCCCTCACGGTCTTCACCTCGCTCATCCTCGTCTTCACGGCGCTCTTCTCGCTGCCCGCCGCCGCGGCCGACGGCCAGCGCTCCGAGCTCGTCGACGCCTTCTTCACGGCCGTCTCGACGATCTGTGTGACGGGCCTGACGACCGTCGACGTCGGCGCGCACTGGTCACCGCTCGGACACGCATTCATCCTCGTCGGGACGCAGATCGGCGGCATCGGCGTGCTGACGATGGCCTCGATCCTCGGCCTCGTCATCACGAGACGGCTCGGGCTCCGGCAGAAGCTCGTCGCGGCGGGCGACACGAACCCGCTCCGCGCTCACGCGGGCCCCATCGACGAGGGCCAGGCGGTGCGGCTGTCCGACACGCGCGGCCTGCTCATCACCGTCGCGGCGAGCATGCTCGTCATCGAGGGAGCTGCGGCCGTCCTCCTCCTCCCACGGCTCCTCATCGGTGGGATGCACGCGGGCGAGGCGGTCTGGCAGTCGGTCTTCCTCGCGGCCATGAGCTTCACGAACACGGGCTTCACGCTGTCCTCGGACGGCCTCGGGGCCTTCGCGACCGACCCGTACGTCCTCATCGTGCTCATGATCGCGACGATGCTCGGGGCGATCGGCTTCCCCGTCATCTTCTCGCTCCGGCGCACGCTCTTCCGCCCCCGGCGCTGGTCGCTCCACGTCAAGCTCACGCTGAGCGCCTTCGGCCTCCTCTGGCTCGGCGGCTGGCTCGTCTACCTCGTCCTCGAGTGGAACAACGCGGCGAGCTTCGGCGGCGACGCCGACTTCGGCCAGCGGCTCCTCCAGTCGGCCTTCCTCTCGACCATGACGCGCTCGGGCGGCTTCGCGACCTTCGACACGGGACAGCTCGAGCAGTCGAGCATGCTCGTCACCTCGATGCTCATGTTCGTCGGGGGCGGCTCCGCCTCGACCGCCGGCGGCATCAAGGTCACGACGCTCGCCGTGCTCTTCCTCGCGGCCGTCGCCGAGGCGCGCGGCCAGAAGGGCATGGAGGCCTTCGGGAAGTTCATCCCCTCCGACGTCCTGCGGCTCGCCGTCGCCGTGACCCTCTGGGGCGCGACGCTCGTCGCCGTCGCGACGACGGTGCTGCTGTGGGTCACCGACGACCCGGTGCAGTACATCCTCTTCGACGTCATCAGCGCATTCGCCACCTGCGGGCTGAGCACGGGCTTCACGATGGACGCGCCCGACGGCGCCCAGGCGCTCATCGCCCTCGTCATGTTCCTCGGCAGGATCGGCACCGCGACCTTCGCCGCCGCGCTCGCGGCGCGCCAGCACGTGAGACTGTTCAAGCGACCGGAAGAGAGGCCCATCGTTGGCTGAGAGAATCGCCCCAGACGCCCCCGTCCTCGTCATCGGGCTCGGCCGCTTCGGCGCGGGCACGGCGGGGCAGCTCCAGCGCCTCGACCGCGAGGTGCTCGCGACCGACATCGACATGGACCTCGTCCAGAAGTGGTCGGAGCGCATCACCCACGCTGTGCAGGCCGACTCGACGAAGCTCGAGGCGCTCCAGCAGATCGGCGCGGCCGACTTCCAGATCGCCGTCGTCGCGATCGGCGACGTCGAGGCCTCGGTCCTCACCGTCGCGAACCTCGTCGACCTCGAGATCCCGCAGATCTGGGCGAAGGCGGTGAGCGCCTCGCACGGCAAGATCCTCAGCCGCATCGGCGCGAACCACGTCATCTACCCCGAGCGGGAGGCCGGCGAGCGCGTCGCCCACCTCGTCTCGGGCCGGATGCTCGACTTCATCGAGTTCGACGACGGCTACGCGATCGTGAAGATGTACCCGCCGAAGGCGATCCGCGGCGTCCCGCTCAGCGAGTCCGGCGTCCGCAGCCGCTGGCACGTCACGGTCGTCGGCGTCAAGTCACCCGGCGAGGGCTTCACGCACGCGACCGCCGAGACGGTCATCTCCGACCACGACCTCATCATCGTCTCGGGCCTCGCGAGCGACATCGAGCGCTTCGCGACCCTCGCGACCTGATCAGGCGCCGGCGGCGAGCTCGCGGGCCCGGGCGATCGCGGCCTCGGCGGCGTGCTCGAAGAGTCCCGCGAGATCGGCGTCCGTCAGCACGGCGATCGCGCGCTCGGTCGTGCCCTTCGGGCTCGTGACCCGGCGTCGGAGCTCGGCCGGGTCCTCCCCCGTCGCCTCGAGGAGCGCGCCCGCGCCGACGAAGGTCCCCTCGGCGAGCCGGCGCGCGTCGGCGTCCGCGAAACCGAGCCGCCTCGCCGCCTCGGCGAGCTGCTCGACGAGGAGATAGACGTAGGCGGGGCCCGAGCCCGAGATCGCGCTCAGTGCGTCAATCCGCGACTCGGGCAGGACGAGGACCTCGCCGACCGCCTCGAAGACCCGGGCGACGAGCGCGACGACCGAGGCGGTCGCGCGTGAGCCCGCCGCGATCCCGGTCATGCCTCGGCCGACGAGCGCCGGGGTGTTCGGCATCGTCCGGACCACCGCATTCGGCACGATCGCCTCCATCGTCGCCGTCGTCACGCCCGCGGCGATCGAGACGACGACCGCGTCGGGCTCGAGCCAGTCGCGGATCTCCTCGAGGATCCCGGGGACGCCCGCGGGCTTGACACCGATGACGACGAGCCGGGCGCCCGTCAGCGCGAGCCGCGTCGCCTCGTCGACCGTCTCGTAGGCGAGCGAGGTGATCCCGAGCTCCCGCAGCGGCGCCGCGGAGGCCTCCGTGCGGTTGACGGCACGAATGCCCGACTCGAGCCCGTCGGCGAAGGCCGCGTCGCCCCGGGCCGCGAGCCCGCGGACGATCGCACCGCCCATCGAGCCGGCGCCGAGAACGGCGATGGGCGGCAGGGGCTGCGGGGCATCCGACATGCCCTCATCCTAGGATTGGGCCATGAGCGCCGAGGGGAGCACCAAGGCCATCGTCGCCGCGATGAGCGCGAACGCCGGCATCGCGCTGACGAAGTTCATCGCATTCCTCCTCTCCGGCGCGACCTCGATGCTCGCCGAGGCCGTGCACTCGGTCGCCGACACCGCGAACCAGGTCCTCCTCCTCATCGGCAAGCGGCGGGCGAAGCGCGAGGCGGACGAGGAGCACCCCTTCGGCTACGGGCGCTCGCGCTACGTCTACGCCTTCATCGTCGCGATCATCCTCTTCTCCCTCGGCGGCCTCTTCGCCCTCTACGAGGGCATCGAGAAGATCGCGCACCCCCACCCGCTCGACCCCGCCTGGTGGTGGCTGCCCTTCGCGGTCCTCCTCGTCGCGATCGTCCTCGAGTCCTTCTCGCTGCGCACCGCGATCAGGGAGTCGAATGCCGTACGCGGCGGCCGTGGCTGGGTCCAGTTCGTGCGGCGGGCGAAGTCCCCCGAGCTGCCGGTCGTCCTCCTCGAGGACATCGCCGCGCTCGCGGGCCTCGTCTTCGCGCTCATCGGCGTCGGGCTCACGCAGCTGACCGGCAACGGCGTCTGGGACGGCATCGGCACGATCGCCATCGGCAAGCTCCTCGTCGTGGTCGCGATCATCCTCGGGATCGAGATGGGATCCCTGCTCGTCGGGGAGGGCGCGAACCGGGACGACGTCGCCCGGATCCGGGCCGCGATCGCGCGCCACCCCGCGATCGACCGCGTCATCCACCTCAAGACGCTGTACATCGGTCCCGAGGAGCTCATGGTCGGGGCGAAGGTCGCCGTCTCGGGCCGCACGAGTCTCGCCGAGCTCGCTCCCGAGATCGATGCCGTCGAGCGCGACATCCGCGAGGCCGTGCCGGCCGCGAGGATCATCTACCTCGAGCCCGACATCTGGCGCCCCGACCCCGGTCGCGACCCCGAGCCGCCGACCGACACGATCATCCTGCAGTCCGAAAACTGAGCACCCCCGCACCAAACCCAAGGAGTCACCATGCAGATCCTCGATAGCATCCTTCTCGCCCTCCACCTCATCGGCGTCGCCCTCATCGTCGGCACCTTCTTCGTGCAGATGCGCGCGAAGAGCGGCTTCCGCGTCGGGCTCATGCTCACGGGCGCGATCATCCAGTTCGTGACGGGCGCCGCGATGTACGGCATGGCGGGCAACCACGCCCACCCGAAGCTCATCGTCCACGCGATCGTCGGGCTCATCGCGATCATCGCCGCCATCGTCGCCTTCGTCCTCGCCAAGCGTGGCAAGAACCCGAAGGGCGCGTTCCACGCGGCCGGCGGCCTCGGTCTCCTCAACCTGCTCATCGCGGCGATCTGGCCCTGGTCGCTCGGCTGAGCCGCCGTCGGATCGTGATCAGCGGCGAGGCGAGAAGAATGCGCTGAGCAGCGCCGCGGATTCCTCCCCGAGGACGCCCGCGACGACCTCGACACGGTGCGGCAGGCCCGCCTCCCGCACGACGTCGAGCCGCCCACCGACCGCGCCGGCCTTCTCATCCCAGGCGCCGAAGACGATGCGCCCGATCCGCGCCTGGAGCGCCGCGCCCGCGCACATGACGCACGGCTCGAGGCTCACGACGAGCGTGCAGCCGTCGAGCCGGGCGGTCCCGAGCCTCGCGGCGGCCTCCCGGATCGCGCGGACCTCCGCGTGCGCCGTCGGGTCGGGGGCCGCCTCGCCGCGGGAGCCGGGCCGCGCATTCGCCGCCCGCGCGAGCACCTCCCCGTCCGGGCTGATGACGAGCGCCCCGACGGGCACCTCACCGGCCTCGCTCGCCACCCGCGCGAGCGCGAGCGCCTCACGCATCCAGGCCCGATAGCGCTCCACCCGGCTCACCCTATGCTGAATCCCATGCAGGTCATCGTCGCCGACCACCCCCTCATCACGCACAAGCTCACGGTCCTGCGCGACGCGACGACACCGAGCTCGATCTTCCGCGCGCTCGCGAAGGAGCTCGTGACGCTGCTCGCCTACGAGGCGACGAGGAATGTGCGGGTTGCGCCCGTCGAGATCCGCACCCCCGTCACGACGACAACGGGCGTCCAGCTCGCCGAGCCGCGGCCGCTCATCGTCCCGATCCTGCGGGCCGGCCTCGGCATGCTCGACGGCCTCACGGCGCTCCTGCCATCCGCCGAGGTCGGCTTCCTCGGCATGGTGCGCGACGAGGAGACGCTCCAGCCGACGGCCTACGCGAACCGGCTCCCCGAGGACCTGACGGGCCGCCAGGTCTTCGTCCTCGACCCCATGCTCGCGACCGGCGGCTCGATGGCGGCGACGGTCGACTACCTGTACGCCCGTGGCGCGAGCGACGTCACGGCGATCTGTCTCATCGGGGCTCCCGAGGGGGTCGCATTCCTCGAGCGGGCGATCGGCGAGCACGAGCTCACCGTCGTCATCGGCGCCCTCGATGAGCGGCTCAATGAGAAGGGCTACATCGTCCCCGGCCTCGGCGACGCGGGGGACCGGCTGTACGGCACCGTGTGAGGCGTCGTATACTCCTCACCATGACCGCGTACGCCCACAGCTCCTCGTCCGTCGCGACGATGGGTGCCGTCGACATGATGATGTCGGCGGCGGCGCGTTGTCGAATGTGCGCCTGAATCGCCTGTCCCTCGCCGGATCGCGCTGATGGTCGACTCACACCATCCCGACGATCCCACCGGCTCGGCGCCCCGCCGTCCCGGACCGACGTATTCACGCAGGATCGAACACCCCGATCGGGGACCTGCGCACCGCACGACCGACTCCGAGGAGTTCATCGACATGTCCACGCTCACCGCCAACCGCCCCGCGACCGATTCGACGCGCCACATCGAGCCGCGCGGCTTCGCCCTCTACCTCGGCCTCGATGAGGCGAAGGCCGCCGCCGACGGCGTCTCGCTCGTCGAGCTCGCCGAGCGCATCAAGGCCTTCGTCGCCGAGGTCGCCCCCCACGCGCAGACCCACGCGACGGTCGCGATCGCGCCGATCGGCGTCGGCGGCCGCGACCTCGACGTTGTCCGCACCGCCCTGCACGACCCCGCGCTCGCCAAGCGCCGCGAGATCGAGAATCAGCCGCGGCGGCGCACCGGCATCATCGTCGACGTCTCGCGCGGCCGCGTCGTCATCGACGGCGAGGTCGCGGGACTGACCTATAAGGAGTTCGAGCTCCTGAGGTTCCTTGTGCTGCGGGAGGGCCGCACGGTCGAGCGCGACGAGATCATCTCGGGCCTCTGGGCCGACGCCGGCGCGGACGAGGTGCCGAATGCGCGGACGATCGACGTCCATGTCCGTCGCCTCCGCGCGAAGCTCGGCGACTACGAGGACATCGTGCGGACGGTGCGGGGCATCGGCTACCGGTTCGACCGGCACGCGGACGTGTCGATCCAGTACCCGAGCGCGCCCTCGCCCGACGTCTTCTAGGGCGGGCCGCTCAGGCCTCGCCGCAGCCGCACGCGCAGGCGTGCTCGGCCGGCGCCTGTGCTTCGCCGCAGCCGCAGGTCGTCGCGGCCTGGGCCTCGCCGCAGCCGCAGCCGTCTGCGCCGCACACGCCCTCGGCGGGCGCGCTGATGTCGATGAGCTCGATCGGCTGGATCTCGGCCATGGTTCTCCTTCGGGTCTTATCACCATGCTAGGCGCCCGGGCGGGGCTCGTCCTGCGAGGCCGCTCGGGACGCATTCTTGCGGCCGTTACCATTCTGTTATAGTTTCGTCTCACGAGGTTCGTTTGCTGTGGCGGTCTCGTGAATGTGATTGCAGGACACTCTTGGTGCAATGAGTCGAGGGTCGGCGGCGGTGCAACGCCTCCGGCCCTCGACTCTGTTCCGGCGCCGGAGCCGCTGGCCCGACACGCGGATTTTCCCTCGAGAAATCAATGCTCGCCTTCGTTACCGTTTCGTTATAGAGTGAGATCGTTCCCGCCCGAAGCTGTGGCGGACGGGGACACAAGTGATTGCAGGACACTCTTGGTGCAACGGGCACGGGGGCCGGCTCAGCCGAAAGGCGCCGGCCCCCGACTCTTTGTCGGCGCCGTCCAGTTCCGTCCGAACCCGGACACGGCCTACGATGACGACGTGCCAAATCCCCGCGCCGTGATCGACGCCTGGGAGTCGCTCTTCCGCGCTCAAGTCGCCGTCCTCCGTGACGTGAGCGGCGAGTTCCCGATCGGGCGACTCGCCATGATCGAGTACGACCTCCTCTTCAACCTCTCGAGGCTCCCGGGTCGGAGCGCGAGACCGCGCGACCTCCACAAGTCCCTCCTGCTCAGCCAGCCGAGCGTCTCGCGGCTCATCGACCGAGTCGCGCAGCGCGGCTTCGTCACGAAGACCCCCGACGACGACGATGGGCGGGGCATCGTGGTCACCCTGACCGATGCTGGCTACGCCGCGTACCGGCGAGCCGCTGCCGTGCACGGCGCCTCGATCGTCGAGCGGTTCGGCGAACGGCTCACCGAGGACGAGCTCCGCACACTCGCCCGCCTCTGCGACCGGCTGCGCGAGTGAACGAGGCCGACCTCGGCCTCCTCCTTCGCCCGGCGACCCTCGAGCTCATCGACGCGATCGGGCCGCTCGCGTCGAGCGACGACGCGGCCGCCGCCGTTTCCCGACTCCGCCGCGAGGGCCACCCCGCCGACGTCGTCGCCGTCGCCGTCACCCAGGCGCGGCTGCGGGCCCGCGCGGCCACGAAGTTCGGTGCGGCGGCGGCCGCCATGCTCTTCACCGAGGACGGGCTCCAGCAGGCGACGCGACTGCCCGTCGCCGAGCGGCACGCCGCGCGGTGGCGGGACGCCGGCATCAATCGGGTCGCCGACCTCGGCTGCGGGATCGGCGCCGACGCCCTGGCGAATGCCCGCGCGGGCACCGCCGTGCTCGCGGTCGACCTCGACCCGGCGACGGCCGAGATCGCGCGACACAACCTCGGCACGTTCCCCGTAGCCGAGGTGCGTGTCGCGGCCGCCGAGTCCGTCGACCTCTCCGACGTCGGAGGCGTCTGGCTCGATCCGGCCCGGCGACCTCGCACGAAGGGGGCGCGCGCGGCGCCGACACGGGGCACGGCGATCGCGGGACCCGAGCGCCTGCGGCCGGAGGACTGGTCGCCGTCGCTCGACTTCGCGTTCGGCCTCGGCGACCGCCTGCCGACCGGCGTCAAGCTCGGGCCGGGCATGGACCGCGACCTCATCCCCGCGGACGCCGAGGCGCAGTGGGTGAGCGCGGGCGGCGAGCTCGTCGAGCTCGTCGTCTGGCTCGGGAGCGTCGCGCGGCCCGGGATCCGGCGCGCCGCGCTCGTCCTCGGTCGGGATGGGGCCGCGAGCGAGCTCACGGCCGCTGAGGATGCTCCCGACGTCGACCCCGGCCCCCTCGGTGCCGTGCTCGTCGAGCCGGACAGCGCCGTCATCCGCGCCCGGCTCATCGGGCAGCTCGCGCGCGAGCTCGACGCGCACGCACGAATGCTCGACCCCACGATCGCCTGGATCACGCTCGATGCGGCGCCCCCGCCGGGTCGGCTCGGGGGCCTCGGCGATGCCTTCGAGGTCGTCGCCGAGCTGCCGCTCGACGCGCGGACGATCCGGCGCGAGCTGGCCGCGCGCCGCATCGGGGCCATCGAGATCAAGAAGCGCGGCGTCGACCTCGACCCCGCGGCATTCCGCACCGCGCTGCGCCTCGACCCACGCGCCCCGCGCCACGGCACCGGGCCCGGCTCCCCCGTGCTCGTCGCGACCCGCATCGCCGGCCGTCGCCGCGCCATCCTCGCGACGCGCCTCGCGTAGGCTCCCCGCGGACGACTGCCGCACCGGGACCGGCGTCCGTCCGGGAGTGCCGGGTCAGGACTGGATGACGGTCGCGGGGAGGCTCGAGTCGGCGCCGAAGTCGAGCCCGCTCGGGGCGCGACCCGCCATGACGAGCTGGGCGCCGAGTGCCGCGATCATCGCGCCATTGTCCGTGCAGAGCGACAGGGGCGGCACGCGCAGCTCGATCCCCGCGGCGGCGCAGCGCTCGGCGGCGAGCTCGCGGATCCGCGCATTCGCGGTGACGCCGCCGCCGAAGAGGAGCCGCGGGATGCCGAGGTCGGTGCAGGCGGCAATCGCCTTCGTCACGAGCACGTCGGCGACGGCCTCCCGGAAGGAGGCGGCGACGTCCGCGACCGGCACGGGCTCGCCCGCATCCTGGCGGGCCTCGACGTATCGCGCGACGGCGGTCTTGAGCCCCGAGAAGGAGAAGTCGTAGCGGTGGCGCTCGAGGTCCTTCGGGAGCGAGAGGCCGCGCGGGAAGCGGATCGCCCGAGGATCGCCGCCGACCGCGGCGCGGTCGATCTCGGGTCCGCCGGGGTACGGCAACCCGAGCAGGCGGGCGACCTTGTCGAAGGCCTCGCCCGCGGCATCGTCGATCGTCTCGCCGAGGAGCTCGACGTCGCCGACGAGGTCGCGGACGTGCAGGAGCGAGGTGTGGCCGCCGCTCACGAGCAGCGCGATCGTCGGCGCCGCGAGCGGCCCACGCTCGTCGAGGACGTCGACACCGACGTGCCCGACGAGGTGGTTGACGGCGTAGAGCGGCTTGTCGAGCGCGACCGCGAGCGCCTTCGCGGCGCCGACCCCGACCATGAGCGCCCCGGAGAGTCCCGGCCCGTTCGTCACGGCGATCGCGTCGAGGTCCTCGAGACGAATGCGCGCGGTCGCGACCGCCTCCTCGAGCGCGGGTCCGATCGCCTCGAGGTGCGCCCGCGCGGCGACCTCCGGCACGACCCCGCCGTAGCGGGCGTGCTCGGCCATCGAGCTCGCGATGACGTTCGCGAGCAACCGCTCGCCGCGGACGATGCCGATCCCGGTCTCGTCGCAGGAGGTCTCGATGCCGAGGACGAGCGGCGCGGTTCCGCTCGCGGTGCCGCTCGCGCCGCCGACCGCCGAGGCGCCTGCAGCACCTCGCTCCTGGCCGCTCACCGGGAGCGCCGCGCGCATGACGACGGCGTCGACGCCGCCCGGGTAGTAGCCGCGGCGCCGCGCGACCTCGGCGAAGCCCTCCGCCGCATAGAGCCGCCGCGCGCCCGGGTTGTCCTCCCGCACCTCGAGGAATGCCTCGACCGCGCCGCGCCGTGCCGCCTCGGCGAGCAGTTCGCGGAGCAGGGCCCGCCCGAGCCCCTCGCGGCGGCGCTCCGGGATGACCGCGATCGTCTGAACGTCGGCCTGCTCGCCGCCGACCCGCACGCCGGCGTAGCCGAGGACCTCCTCACCGTCGACCGCGACGAGGTAGCGGCCGAACTCGGCGGCGAGCTCGGCCGCCATGAGCTCGGCGGGCCAGGCGTCGTCGGGGAACTCGGCGCGCTCGATCGCCATGATCGGCTCGAGGTCCGCCACGGTCGCGGTGCGCAGCTCCACCATCAGCTCACCCGCTTCGGTCCGCGGGAGGGCGTGAGGTCCGGCTCCCTGAGGTAGAGCGGCGCGGCGGGCCCGGTCGGCTCCCCCGCGGCGCGGCGGCGGAGGGCGAGCCGGGCGAGCGCCGCGGCGTCGACCCGGTGCGGCTCGACGCGCCGCGCGCCCTCGCCGATGACGGCGTCGAGGTCGTCGAGCGCGGCGAGCCCCGGACCCTTGACGAGGACCGGGAGCGCGGCGGGGGTCGGCGTGCCGAGGTCGAGGAGCGTCCAGTAGTGCTCCCGGCGCCGCGCATCCGACACGATGACGACCCTCCCGGTCTCGCCGCGCTCCGCGAGCTCGGCGGCGACCGCCTCGTGACTCGCGACGGGCAGGACGGGGACACCGCGACCGGTCGCGAATGCGCGGGCCGCGGCGATCCCGACGCGCAGCCCCGTGAACGGGCCGGGTCCCATGCCGGCCGCGACCGCCTCGACCGCGGCGGGGCCCACCCCGGCGTCGGCGAGGACCCCCGCGATGAGGCCGCCGATGGCTTCGGCGTGGCCGCGGGTGTCCGCCGACTCCCGTGCCGCGAGCGCTCGGCCCGCGGGATCCACGAGTGCGACGGCGGTGCCGATCGAGGTGTCGATGCCGAGGATCATGCGAGCCCCCTGAGGTCCGCCCAGCCGGGGCCGTGGCCCTCGAGCCGCACGGCCCGCGGGGCGTCGCCGTCGAAGTCGGTCCCGTGCGCCGAGTGGCGGGCCCCGTCTCGGACGGCGGGCTCGAGCTGGCTCGCGGCCCGCCAGCCGTGGCGATCCCCGCCGCTCGCATCCGCGCCCGGCTCCGCGCCGGCGGCGTCCGCGCCCGTCGCGCGCTCGATCCGGACCCGCAGCCAGGAGTCCGCGACCCCGTCGAGGAGCCCGTCGCCCCACTCGACGACGACGGCGGCGCCCTCGAAGTCGAGGTCGAGGTCGAGGAGCTCGACCGCGGAGCCGAGCCGATACGCGTCGACGTGGACGAGCGGCACCCCGCCGTCGACGAGCGGGGGGTGGACGCGGGCGAGGACGAAGGTCGGCGAGGTGACGGGGCCGCGGACGCGCATTCCTGCCCCGATGCCGCGGGTGAGCGTCGTCTTGCCCGCGCCGAGCTCGCCGCTCAGGATGACGAGGTCGCCGCGGCGGAGCACGGCCCCGATCCGCTCGCCGAGCAGGCCCATCGCCTCGCTCGTCGTGATGACGTGCTCGGCGACCCCGTCGGGCCGCGGCGCGCTCACGCGGGGCTCCGGACGACGCGCGGACCGACCCGCGTGACGATCTCGTAGGGGATCGTGCCGGCGGCGTCCGCCCACTCCTGCGCGCTCGGCTCGCCCCGGTCCGGGTCGCCCCAGAAGACCGCCGTGTCGCCGACCTCGACGGCGTCATCGCCGACATCGATGACGACCTGGTCCATCGCGATCGTGCCCGCGACCCGGTGGCGCGTGCCATTGATCGTGACGGGGCCCCGGCGGGCGCTGCGCGGCAGCCCGTCCGCGTAGCCGAGCGGGACGAGGGCGAGGCTCGTCTCCCGCTCGGTGACGTGCCGGTGGCCGTAGGAGACGCCGTGGCCCGCGGGGACGCGCTTGACGGCGATGACGGTCCCGCTCAGCCGCATGACCGGGCGGAGCCCGAACTCGCTCGCCGGCCGGTCCGCGAACGGCGACAGCCCGTACAGGGCGATGCCGGCGCGGACCATCCCGTAGGCCCGGCCCGGGTAGGACAGCATCGCCTGGCTCGCGCTGATGTGCTCGACCTCGGGGGCGAGCCCGGCCCGCCGCGCGAGGCGCACGGCGGTGTCGAAGGCCTCGAACTGCGCGGCATCGGAGGCCGTCGAGGCGTTCGCGAGGTGGCTCCAGAGGCCGCGCACGGCGACGACCCCCTCGGACTCGAGCCGCGCCGCGAGCGCGACGAGCTCCGACCAGTCCGCGGCCGTCGCACCGCCGCGCCCGAGCCCCGTGTCGGCCTTGAGGTGGACGACGGCGCGCGGGGGCTCGCCGCCCGATTCCGCGGCGAACGACCTGACGGCGCGGGCCGCGAGCGCGACCCGCTCGAGCGTCTCGATCGCCCCGACCCCGAGCTCGATCCCCTCCGCGATCGCCCAGGCGAGGTCGGCGCCCGGCGGCAGGATCCATGCGAGGATCGGCGCGCGCACGCCCGCCCGGCGGAGCTCGCGCGCCTCATCGAGATCGACGACCCCGAGGCACGCGACGACGCCTGTCGCCTCGAGGGCCCGCGCGACGGGGACGGCACCGTGCCCGTAGGCGTCCGCCTTGACGACGGCGAGGAGCCGCGCCGGCGCGACCCGCGCCGCGAGCGCGCGCGCATTCGCCGCGAGCGCCTCGAGGTCGATCCGCGCCTGCCGCATGGGGGTCGTCATCGCCGCGTCGCGCATTCAGTCCTCGGCGACGACCATGGCGATCGCCAGGCCGGCATCGTGGGACATCGTGAGATGAATGCGTCGGGCTGCGAGCGCCTCGGCGGCCGTCCGGGCGGCCCCGCGGAGCGCGAAGGCCGGCTTGCCGAGCGCGTCGGTGACGACGGGCATGTCGTGCCAGCCGATGTCGTAGGAGTCGCCGAGCGCCTTGATGAGCGCCTCCTTCGCGGCGAAGCGGCCGGCGAGCGAGCGCAGCGCGAGCGGCGCGCCGTCGCGGACCCGCTCGTCCTCGGCGAAGAGCCGCGGGGCGAGCCGGGGCGTGCGCGACATCGCCCGCTCGAAGCGCGCGATGTCGACGAGGTCGACGCCGATGCCGATGACGCTCATCGGCTCGGCCCCCGCACCCCGACCGCGCGGCTCACTCGACCGTGACCGACTTCGCGAGGTTGCGCGGCTGGTCGACGTCGAGACCCTTCGCCTGGCTCAGGTGCATCGCGAAGATGTGGAGCGGGACGACCGCGAGGACGGGCTCGGTCCAGCGCGAGGCGAGGGGCAGGGAGAGCACCTCGTCGGCGAAGGGCAGGATCGCGGTGTCGCCCGCCTCCGCGATCGCGATGACGCGGGCGCCGCGCGCGCGGATCTCCTGGATGTTCGAGAGCACCTTCTCGTGGAGCTGCAGCGAGTGGCGGGGGCTCGGGACGACGACGAAGACGACCTGGCCGTGGTCGATGAGCGCGATCGGGCCGTGCTTGAGTTCGCCCGCGGCGAAGCCCTCCGCGTGGATGTACGCGAGCTCCTTGAGCTTGAGCGCGCCCTCGAGCGCGATCGGGTAGCCGAGGTGGCGGCCGAGGAAGAGCACCGAGCGGGTGTCGGCCATCCAGTGCGCGAGCTGCTCGACGCGGTCCTCCGTGTCGCGGATCGTCGTGCCGATCTGGGCGGGGAGCGCCTGGAGCGCCTCGAGGACCTCGCCCCGCTCGGCCGCCCCGAGCGTGCCGCGGGCCTTCGCGAGGTGCAGGCCGAGGAGGTAGAGCGCCGTGATCTGGGCCACGAAGGCCTTCGTCGAGGCGACCGCGACCTCCGGTCCCGCGTGCGTGTAGAGGGCCGCGTCCGACTCGCGAGGGATCGTCGAGCCCTGCGTGTTGCACACCGAGATCGTCCTCGCCCCCGCCTCGCGCGCCCGCTGTACCGCGAGGAGGGTGTCCATCGTCTCGCCCGACTGCGAGACGGAGACCGTGAGCGTGCGCGGCCCGATGACCGAGGTGCGGTAGTTGAACTCGCTCGCGAGCTCGACATCGACGGGGATGCCCGTCCACTCCTCGATCGCGTACTTCCCCGCGAGCCCCGCGTAGTGCGCCGTGCCCGCGGCGATGATGACGATGCGGTCGATGTCGACGAGCGCCTCGGCCGGGAAGGCCGCCTCGAGCTCTGGCACGGCGATGTCGCCGTCGGCGATCCGCCCGAGGAGCGTGTTGCCGACCGCGTCCGGCTCTTCGGCGATCTCCTTCGCCATGAAGGTCGGCCAGCCGCCCTTCTCGGCCGCGTCCGCGTTCCACGCGACCTCGTACTCCTCGCCGGTCACCGCATTCCCCGCGAAGTCGATGATCGTCACGCCCTCGGGCCGGATCGTGACGATCTGGTCCTGCCCGATCGCGAGCGCGCGCTTCGTGTGCTCGACGAATGCGGCGACGTCGCTGCCGAGGAAGTTCTCGCCCTCGCCGAGTCCGACGACGAGCGGGGAGTTCCGCCGCGCGCCGACGACGACGCCGGGCTCCGCCTCGTGGACGGCGAGGAGCGTGAATGCGCCGCGGAGGCGCGCGACGACCGACCGGAACGCCGTCGTCAGGTCGGGGGTCTCCGCGTAGGCGCGAGCGAGGAGGTGCGCGGCGACCTCCGTGTCGGTCTCGGAGCGGAAGACGACGCCCGCCGCGACGAGCTCCGCCTTGAGCGCCGCGAAGTTCTCGATGATGCCGTTGTGGATGACCGCGAGCCGCCCGTCCTCGCTGAGGTGCGGGTGCGCGTTCTCATCCGTCGGGCCGCCGTGCGTCGCCCAGCGGGTGTGCCCGATGCCGGTCGAGCCGTCGGGGAGGCGGGTGTCCGCGAGCTCGCCGACGAGGTTGCCGAGCTTCCCCGCCCGCTTCGCGAGTCCGAGGTGGCCCTCGTGGTCGAGGATGGCGACGCCGGCCGAGTCGTACCCCCGGTACTCGAGTCGCTTGAGCCCCGCGAGCAGGATCGCGGTGGAGTCCCGCGGGCCGACGTAGGCGATGATTCCGCACATGCCGCACATTCTCTCATTCCGGCACTGAGCCGGAGGCGCATGCGCCGCCGCGGCGGGGCACGCGGGGCCCCTAGGCTGGATGCTCGTGGATGACAGCGCGAACCGGCCGCTCACGGCGAGCGTCTTCCAGGAGATCCGGCGCGCCGAATGGGCGAGTCTCGCCGCGGGCCTCGAGTCGCCGCTGACCCCGGCCGAGCTGCTCGCCTTGCAGGGGCTCGGCGACGAGCTCGACATGACGGAGGTCCGCGAGGTCTACCTCCCGCTGTCCCGCCTGCTGTCGATCTACGCGGCGGACTCGAGGCGGCTGTATGCCGACACCACCGCATTCCTCGACGGTGCCGGCGTGCGCACCGCCCGGCCGGAGGTGACGCCCTTCGTCATCGGCATCGCGGGCTCCGTCGCGGTCGGCAAGTCGACGATCGCGCGCGTGCTCCGGGAGCTCCTCAAGCGCTGGCCCGACACGCCGCGGGTCGAGCTCGTGACGACGGACGGCTTCCTGCTGCCGAACGCCGAGCTCGAGCGGCGCGGGCTCATGGAGCGCAAGGGCTTCCCCGAGTCGTACGACCGTCGCGCGCTGCTCGACTTCGTCGCGCGGATCAAGGCGGGGGAGCCGGAGACGCGTGCCCCGTACTACTCGCACTTCGTCTACGACATCGTCCCGGGCTCCGAGGTCATCGTGCACCGGCCGGACGTGCTCATCGTCGAGGGGCTCAACGTCCTACAGCCGGCCCCGCAGGGCCAGGCCCTCACGGTCGCCGACCTCTTCGACTTCACGATCTACGTCGACGCCGACCCGGTCGACATCGAGTCCTGGTACGTCGGGCGCTTCCTCAAGCTGCAGCGCGGCGCCTTCGCGAAGCCCGACAACTACTTCCACAAGTACGCCTCGCTCTCGGAGGAGGAGGCCCGCGCGACCGCGGCGGACATCTGGCGGCGCATCAACGGGCGGAACCTCGTCGAGAACATCGCCCCGACGCTCCCCCGCGCGACCCTCGTGCTCCGCAAGCACGCCGACCACGCGGTCGAGCACGTCTACCTCCGCAAGATCTGAGCCGCTGCGCCGGTGGTCGCCCGGGGCGCGGCGGCTACACCTCGGTCGCGACGAGCTCCCGGACCCAGTCGACGTCGACGTCCTCGATGCGCGCCGGCCGCCACTGCGGGTTCCGGTCCTTGTCGATGATCTGAGCGCGGACGCCCTCCGAGAAGTCCCACGTCGGCATGAATGCGTGCCCGACGGCCGCCTCGAGCCGGAAGACCGCCGCGAGGTCGAGCGACGGCGCCCGCCGGATGACCGCGAGCTCGGTGACGACGGCGGTCGGCGACATCGCCCGGATCGTCGCGGCGGCCTCCCGCGCCGCCGCCTCGGGTCGCGCTGCGAGCCGCGCGAGGATCGCGAGCAGGTCGTCGCCCGCGTAGCACTCGTCGATCCACGCGCGCTCGGCCTCGAGCGCCGAGTCGGGGCGCGGCGCCTCGAGCGCGCGGACCTCCTCGAGGATCGGCCGGGTCCCGTGCGCGACGGCCTCGACGAGCGCGGGGAGCGAGGCTGACTCGACGTAGTGGTCGGCGAAGCCCGTGAGGATCGCGTCGGCGCCGTACACATCGCCCGCCGTGAGCGCGAGGTGCGTCCCGAGCTCCCCGGGGGCCTTCGCGAGGATGAAGTTGCCGCCGACGTCGGGGATGAAGCCGATGCGCACCTCGGGCATCGCGATCCGCGAGCGCTCCGTGACGACGCGGATCGCCGAGTGCGCGGACAGGCCGATGCCGCCGCCCATCGTGATGCCGTCCATGAGGGCGACGAAGGGCTTCGGGTACTCGTTGATGCGGATGAAGAGGTCGTACTCCTCCGCCCAGAAGGCCTTGAGGTTCTCGGGGTCACCGCTCACCGACATCGTGATGTCGCCGCCGGCGCAGAGCCCGCGCTCCCCCGCGCCGTCGAGGAGGATGCCCTCGATCGTCGCGTCGTCGCGCGCCGCCTCGACCCCCTCGGAGATGAGGGCGATCATCTCGCGGGTCAGCGCGTTGATCTGGCGGGGGCGGTTCAGGGTGATCCTGAGCACGCGGCCCTCGCGTCGGACGAGCACGGTCGGCTCCTGGCTCGGCTGCTCGGTCACTTCGGCTCCATCTCTTCGGGGGGGTTCGGTTCAACGGGGAGGAATGCGCGGGACCGCTCCCGCGCATTCCTGACGGCTCAGGACACCTGGCGCCGCGCGCCCTCCCAGTACTGGGCACGCACCTCGCGCTTGAGGACCTTGCCGGCGGCGCTCCGCGGGAGCTCCGCGACGACGATGACCTGCTTGGGCGTCTTGACGGGGCCGAGCGCGTCGCGGACGTGCCGCTTGAGCGCCTCGGCGTCGATCTCGGCGCCCGGCGAGGGCTCGATGATCGCGGTGACCTGCTCGCCCCACTTCTCGTCGGGGATGCCGATGACCGCCGCCTCGCCGACGCCGGGGTAGCCGAGCACGACGCGCTCGACCTCCGCGGAGTAGACGTTGAAGCCACCGGTGATGATCATGTCCTTCTTGCGGTCGACGAGGTGGAAGTAGCCCTCCTCGTCCTCGAAGCCGATGTCGCCCGTGCGGTGGTAGCCGGTCGACTGCGCGGCCTCAGTCGCCTCGGGGTCGCGGTAGTAGCCGGGGGTGACGCCCTCGCTGCGGATCGCGATCTCGCCGGCCTCGCCCCTCGGCACGATGCGCCCCTCGTCGTCGAGGAGCACGAGCTCGGTGCCGGGCGTGATGCGGCCGGCGGCCTCGAGCCGGAAGTCGCTCGCGATGCCCTTCGCCGGGTCGCCGTCGACGAAGTGGTCGGCGGGGGTCAGGAGCAGCGCGGGGAAGCCGCACTCGGTCTGCCCGTAGATCTGCACGAGGACGGGGCCGAAGGCCTCGACCGCACGCGCGAGCTTCTCGGGGGCCATCGGCGAGGCGCCGTAGATGATGCTCTGCAGGCTCGAGTAGTCGTGGTCACGCAAGGACGGCGCGTCGAGCATGCCGTAGATGATCGTCGGCGGGAGGAATGTCGTCGTCACCCCGTAGCGCTCGATGAGCTCGAGCAGCTGGTCGGGTGTCGCCGCCCCCGGCACGATCGCGGTGCCGCCGCGGTGCATGACGACCTCCATGACGCGCTCGGCCGCGTGCGTGAGCGGCGCGTTCGCGAGGAAGACCGGCCGGGGGCTGCGCTCGGTCGGGGTGTGCGGGATCGCCGCCGACTGGGTGTCGCGCATGTACCGGCCGTTGCGGTACGAGAACATGACGCCCTTCGGCAGCCCCGTCGTGCCGCCCGTCGCCTGGATGATGTAGACCGTGTCGAGGTCCCCGGGGGTCGGGTAGGGGGTCGCGGGCTGCTCGCCGATCCACGCCTCGACCGCCGCGCGGCCCATCGGCACGCAGTCGATCGACACCCCGCGCTCGGCGAGGAGCTCGACGACCTCCTCGTACTCGGCCTCGTAGAAGAGCACGTCGGCCTCGAATCGCTCGAGCAGCTCCACGCATTCCTGCGTGCCGCTGCGCGCCGAGAGCGGCAGCCAGATCGCGTCGGAGCGGTAGATGCCGAGGGCGACCTCGTACATGAGCGGCGAGTTCTTCGCGAGCGTCGCGATCTTCGACTCGGCGCCGAGCCCGTGGGCCGCGACCGCGTGCGCGAAGCGGTGGCTGAAGGCGACGGCCTCGCCGTAGGTGACCGTCTCGCCCGTGTACGGCTCGATGAGCAGCGCCGTGTCGGTGCCGGCGAGGCGGCACCCGGTGTCGAGATTGTCGATGATCAGGCTCACGTCAGGCCTCCGGCAGTGGGGTGAATCGGGGGGCGGGGGCGGCCGACCAGCCGGCGGCATCACGGACCCAGGTGCCGCGCGCGGCGAGGTGGGGGCTCCGGGTCGACTCCTCGAGGCTGAGGACGGGGCTCACGCAGGCGTCGAGGTCGGCGAAGACCTCGGCCCACTCGTCGCGGGGACGGCTCGCGAAGGCGGTCTCGAATGCGCGGCGGAGCGCCGGCCAGTTGGCGGGATCGTCGCGGTCTGGCGCATCAGCGAGGCCGAGGCCGGTCAGCAGGTCGCGGTAGAACTGCGGCTCGATCGCGCCGACCGCCACCCAGCCGCCGTCCGCGCATTCGTACGTGTCGTACCAGGGCCAGCCGTGGTCGAGCATGTTCGAGTTCGGCGCGGGGACCCAGGAGCCCTCCGACTCGAATCCGCGGACGCCCTGGAGGAGGCTCGCCGTGCCGTCGACGATCGCCGCGTCGATGACCTGACCGACGCCCGTGCGGCCGCGCTCGAGGAGGGCGGCGAGGACCCCGGTGACGAGGTAGAGCGCGCCGCCGCCGTAGTCGCCGATCGCGTTGAGCGGGATCGTCGGGCGGGCACCGGGGGCGCGGATGGCCCAGAGCGCGCCCGTCTCGGCGATGTAGTTGATGTCGTGGCCGGCCTTGTCGGCGAGCGGGCCGTCCTGGCCCCAGCCGGTCATCCGGCCGACGATGATGCGGGGGTTCGCGGCGGCGAGCTCGGCGGGGCCGATGCCGAGGCGCTCCGCGACGCCGGGCCGCATGCCCTCGAGGAGGACGTCGGCGTCGGCGGCGAGGTCGAGGAGCGCGGCGCGGCCCTCGGCGGCCTTCAGGTCGATCGTCACGTGCTCGCGGCCGCGGAGGGCGACGTTGGCCGGGACCTGCTGGCCCGGGCGGAGGACGCGGATGACGCGGGCGCCGAGGTCCGCGAGCAGCATGCCGGCGAGCTCGAGGGGTCCATGCGCGGCGAGTTCGATGACCGTCGTGCCGGTCAGCGCGCTCGCGGACATGGGGCTCCCCTCGTCCTGGTGGCTTGGACGCCTCTACTCTGCGGCATCCGCCAATGAGTGTAAAACAGGTATCTCAGGATCGCGGTATCGGAAATATCGATCCGAATGGCCGCACCGCTCAGCGCGCGACCTTAGCGGGACAGCCGCTCGCGCACGGTCGCCGCGAGCCGCTCGGCCGTCGCGCGCGCCGTCGACTCGTCCGCGGCCTCGACCATGACCCGCACCATCGGCTCCGTCCCCGAAGGCCGGAGCAGGACGCGCCCCGTATCGCCGAGCTGCGCCTCCGCCTCGGCGACGGCGGCGGCGATGACCGGCTCCCCGGCGAGCGCCCGATGATCGACGTCGCGGACGTTGACGAGCACCTGCGGGTACACCGTCATCTCGGCGGCGAGATCCGCGAGCGAGCGCCCCGTCCGCGCGACCTCGGCCGCGAGCTGCAGCCCCGTGAGGACCCCGTCGCCCGTCGTCGCGTGCTCCGCGAAGATGATGTGGCCCGACTGCTCCCCGCCGAGCGAGGCGCCCGTCGCCGCCATCCGCTCGAGCACGTAGCGGTCGCCGACCCCCGTCTCCTCGAGGCGGATCCCCGACTCGGCCATCGCGAGCCGGAGGCCGAGGTTCGACATGACGGTCGCGACGAGCGTGTCATCGCGGAGGAGGCCCCGGGCCTTGAGCGAGCGAGCGAGGATCGCCATGATGCGGTCGCCGTCCACGACGGCGCCAGCGTGGTCGACGGCGAGGCAGCGGTCGGCGTCGCCGTCGTGGGCGATCCCGAGGTCAGCGCCGAGCTCGACGACCTTCGCCTGGAGGGGGCCGAGGTGGGTCGACCCGACCCCGTCGTTGATGTTGAGCCCGTCCGGCTCGGCGCCGATGACCGTGACGCGCGCGCCCGCGTCCGCGAAGGCCTGCGGCGAGACGCCCGCCGCCGCGCCGTGCGCGCAGTCGAGCACGACGTGGAGCCCCTCAAGCCTGGCCGGCAGCGTCGAGAGCAGGTGGAGGACGTAGCGGTCCTCCGCGTCGGCGAAGCGCTGAATGCGGCCGACGTCCCCTCCGGTCGGGGTGAGCTCCCGCGTGCCGATCGCCGCCTCGATCCGGTCCTCGACCTCGTCGGGCAGCTTGACGCCGCCGAAGGAGAAGAACTTGATGCCGTTGTCGGGCGCCGGGTTGTGGCTCGCTGAGATCATGACGCCGAAATCGGCGCGGCTGTCGCCGACGAGGAATGCGCAGGCCGGCGTCGGGATGACGCCCGCATCGAGCACGTCGATCCCCGATGAGGCGAGGCCCGCGGCGACCGCGGAGGCGAGGAACTCCCCGGAGATCCGCGGGTCGCGGGCGAGGACCGCCCGCGGGCGGCGCCCGAGCGCGCGATTCTCCTCCGCGTGCCGGCCCTTCGTCAGGACCGAGGCAGCGGCCTGCGCGAGGTCGAGGGCGAGCTGCGCGGTGATGACCTCACCGTTCGCGAGCCCCCGGACCCCGTCCGTGCCGAACAGGCGCCCCATGTGGGTGGCGGTCCCGTGCGCCGGATCAGCGCTTCGAGAACTGCGAGGCCTTGCGGGCCTTCTTGAGACCCGCCTTCTTGCGCTCGATGACGCGGGCGTCGCGGGTGAGGAAGCCGGCCTTCTTGAGCGTCGGGCGGTTGTTCTCCCGGTCGATCTCGTTGAGCGCGCGAGCGATCGCGAGCCGCAGCGCACCCGCCTGGCCGGAGGGGCCGCCGCCGGTGATCCGCGCGTTGAGGTCGTAGGCGCCGAGGAGGTCGAGGACCTTGAACGGCGAGTTGACGAGCTGCTGGTGCAGCTTGTTCGGGAAGTACGACTCGAGCGAGCGGCCGTTGATGGTCGCGGTCCCGCTGCCCGGGGTGAGGCGGACGCGGGCGATGGCCTCCTTGCGGCGGCCGACGGCCGCGCCGGAGACGGAGAGGACGGCGCGAGGGGCCGAGGGGGCCTCGGCGGCGGGGGTCTCGGTCGAATAGGACTCGACGACCTCGGTGTCGGTGGTGTTGTCGATCTCAGCCACGGTTCTTCGTTCCTTGAGTAGTCGGGTCCGGTCAGGCCTGCTGGGAGACCTGGGAGATGGTGTACGGCTTCGGCTGCTGCGCAGCGTGCGGGTGCTCCGGGCCGGCGTAGACCTTGAGCTTCGTGAACTGCGCGCGGCCGAGCGAGTTCTTCGGCAGCATGCCGCGGATCGCCTTCTCGACGGCCCGCTCCGGCTTCGACTCGAGGAGCTCGGCGTAGCTCGTCGCGGTGAGGCCGCCCGGGTAGCCCGAGTGACGGTACGCCTTCTTCTGCGCGAGCTTCTGGCCGGTGAGGGCGACCTTGTCGGCGTTGATGATGATGACGAAGTCACCGGTGTCGACGTGGTTCGCGAACGTCGGCTTGTGCTTGCCGCGCAGCAGCGCGGCCGCGTGGGTGGCGAGACGGCCGAGCACGACATCGGCGGCGTCGATGACGAGCCACTCGCGCGTGATCTGGTCCGCCTTCGGCGAGAACGTACGGGTCACTTGGGATCCTGCTTTCGGTCGGTAGAGGTTCGTGAATCCCGCTCCGGTGGGTGGTGCGTCCCCGCGCTGTGCGGCTGGCTCGTCCCGGTGGAGGGCTACTCGATCCGGCCCCCGCTGGAGGCCGACAGACAACTTTAGCAGAATGCGCGGGGCTCAGCCGCCGGGGGTCCCCTCGAGCCCGGCATGGAGGGCCTCATCACCCTCCGGCACGCGCATCTCGAAGGTCTCGTCGACGACCGCGTAATCGAAGTAGCCCATGCGGGCGATCGGCCGGATGCGCCCGATGTCGACGCGACCGTCGTCGGTGAGGACGGCATCGTCGAGGTGGAGCCGCTCCACGCTCGCGTAAACGATATCGACCGCCGTGTCGGGCGTGCGGCCGGGCAGGCGGTGCACGTCAATGACCTTGCACTCGTAGTGCGCGGGGCTCGCCGCGACCATCGGGACGGCGCAGAGCTCGGCTGGCACCGTCGCGAGTCCCGCCCGCTCGAACTCGTTCACCCCGGGCCGGAACTGGGCGGCGCTGATGGCGACCGCTTCGCGGAGGTCCCAGGTCGCCATGTTCCACACGAACCAGCCGGTCGCCTCCGCATTCATCACGGTGTCCTTGCGGCGCCCGCCCGAGTGGCGGTTCGCGGCGAACATGACCATGGGCGGGTCGAAGGTGAGGTTCTGCCACTGGCTGTAGGGCGCGAGGTTCGCCCGGCCGTCGGCGTCGACGGTCGAGAGCCAGCCGATGGGGCGCGGCACCGTGAGCGCCTTGAAGGGCGCGTGGGGCAGGGGGCAGCGCTCGGTCGCAGGGTCGTATCGCACGACAGCGATCCTCGCAGATGCCCTCGCGCGCGGGCGCCGCGCAGGGCGCCGCACGGAGTCGTCTGGGCTCCCGCGATCAGCCCGCCGTGCGGCGCGCCGCCCGGGTCGTCACCACGAGCGCCGCGCCGAGGAGCAGCAGCGCGATCCCGCCGATCCCCCACGGCATGAGGTCCGCACCCGTGACCGGCAGGGCCTTCGCGCCGTAGGCGAGGAACACCGTGAAGTGCTTCGTCCAGATGACGAGGTCGCTTCCGACGCTCATGACGCAATCGCCCGCGACGGGCAGCGCGGTCGCGGCCTTGAGCGTGTCGGCGACGCAGGGTGTCGTGATCGGCGTGAATGTCCCGCCCGCCGGCACGAAGCCGGCGTGCTTGCCCGCCTGCCCCGGCAGGAGGATCCGCGCGGGCTGATCGAGGGTCAGGCTCGAGCCGGGGTCGCCCACCTGGATCGCGAGCGCGACGACCGGCGTCGACCCGTCGACCGTGGCCGGCATGAGCGCCTGACCGTCCGTCACGACGGTCGGCGGCAGGAGCGTCCCGTCCCAGCCCGCGTCGGACGAGGTGATCGTCGTCCCCGGCTGGATCATCGCCCTCGCCCCGCCGCGCGAGGTCAGCTCGAGCGTGTCCGGTCCCGTGACGCCCCGCCCGGCCTTGGTCGGGATCGTGATCGGGGTGTCCCGGACGATGACTCCCGGGACGGGGCGCGCCTCGACGACCTCCGCGGTCGGAGCACTGTCGACACTCGTCGATGCGTAGCCGTCACGGCTGCCGGTCGCCCGCACGAGGATCGTCGCGCCGACCGCCGACGATGGGACGAGGAGGTGGTCGCCGGTGCCGAGCGCCGTGTCGGTCCCGGCGATGAACCACTCGTAGCCGACGGTGGTCGCCTCGGGCGTCCAGGCCGGCGTCGAGACGGCGAGGGTGCCGCCGACCTGCGCGGCGCCGGTGACCAGGGGGGCCGGGGTCGAACTGAACCGCTTCGGGGACGACGGGTCGGGCGCGGCGATCGTGACGGCGTCCCAGCCGAGCACGGCCCCGTCGGCGTCCTGGACGACCAGGCTGTGGGCGCCCGTCGGCGCGTCGGCCGGGACCGGCACCGTGACGGTGCCGTCGACGCCGATGCGGTACCAGCTGCCGAGCGCGGTCGGGGTCGAATGCGCGAAGGCCGACACCCATTCGCCCACGCGATCCGTCCCGACCTCGACGACGATGGGCTCGCCCTGCACGAGCGCCCCGTCGACCGCGAGCGAGCCCTCCTCGGCATCGCTCGCGAAGTCCGCGACCGCGACCGCGGCCTCGCCCGGCTCCTGGTAGGTGAGCTTCGTGTCGACGCCGGTCGTCGCGTGCCCGGCCGTCACCGAGACGAGCTCGGCGTCATCGCAGCTCGTCCCGCCGCGGTACGTCGGCTCGAACTTGATGTTGCCGGTGTAGGCGCCCCGGCCGGTCTTCATGTCGAAGAACAGGCAGTACTCGCCGGTCGGCAGGCCCGACATGACGTAGCTGCCGGTCTCGTCGCCGAAGTACGGGCTGTCGTAGTAGACGCGGTTCCAGTCGCCGCCGGTGTGCAGGAACAGGTTCGGGCGGACGTGCTCGATCCGCGCCCCGCTCAGCGCCGCCTCCCGCCGGGGGCGATGACGTAGGTGCCGCCGGTGATGGCGCCGCCGGTCTCGAGGCGCATGGCGGCGACCTCGAGGTCGTCGCCGGCCTCGAGCGTCAGCCGCTCGGCGCCCGCTGCGGTCGGCACCATGCGGCCCGTCGTCGCGTCGGCGAGGTAGCCCGTGGCGTAGGACTCGGCGTCCGCGGAGCGCTCGAGCGACGCGTCGTTGACGAGGAGGAGGTAGTCGCCGGGCGGGACGCTGTCGGAGCCGTACACCCCGTTGGCCTCGGGGGGCAGACCGCGCACGCCGCCCGAGATCGGGATCTCCGCGATCTCACCCGTCTCCGCCTCGACGAGGTAGACGGCGATCCCGCTGAGGGGTGCGTCGTCGGCGCCGAGCACGCTCCCGGTGAGGCGCGCGAACTCCGGCGCGGCCTGTGCCGGGGCAACGGGTCCGAGCGTGCCGCCGAGGGCGAGCGCGCCCAGGCTGCCGATCACGCCCCAACGACGCAGGCGTACGAATGCGCGCGAGCGCTCCCCCATGATGATGACCCTCCCAGTCGAGACGCGATCGCGCCGGCCTGCTCGGGTCCAGACCGCACACGGCGCCCAACTGGCGCGGGCCGCTCGTCCCCTTCCGAGGAAGCTACTGGAGGCGGACGCGGGGGTCAACTCTCGCGCGAAGCGATAGTGCACCCGGACCCGCGCCGTCAACCCCCTGCACTGCGCGACATGCGCGCCCTACCGTGAACGGCACCACTGCTGGCCACCGGCCAGCGATCGAAGGGAGCCCCATCATGACTCTTGCCGCGATCATCATCATCATCGTCGCGATCGTCCTGGCGATCACGGGCGGGCTCGTGCAGGCCGTGAACTGGCTGTTGTGGGTGGGACTCGCACTCGCGATCATCGCGATCATCATGTTCCTGCTCAGGGCGATCACCGGTCGCACCCCGCGCGCGTGAGTCGCCCTGCACGGCTCAGGCGAGCTCGCGCAGGCCTCGGGTCTGCTCGGCCCTGACGGCGAGTTCCTCGTCCGGCGGGTAGCCGACCTCGGTCAGCACGAGTCCATGCGCTGGCATGACCTTGAAGGCCTGCGTCCGCACGCCCGCCTCGCGGAGCGCGACCGGCTCGGCCGCCGCGAGCGCCCCCTCGCCGACCGCGACGCAGGCGCCGACGAGCGCGCGGACCATGGAGTGGCAGAAGGCGTCCGCCTGGACGCGGGCGACGAGCACCCCGTCGTTGTCGCGCGCCCAGGAGAAGGCCTGAAGGTCCCGGATCGTCGTCGCCCCCGGGCGCGGGCGGCAGTAGGCGGCCCAGTCGGCGAGCCCGGGGCCCGCGAGCTGCCGGGCCGCCGTGTCCATCGCCGAGACGTCGAGCTCGTGGGGGTGCCAGACGGTGTGCGCGCGGGCGAGCGGGTCCTGGATCGCGGCCGCGTCTGCGATGCGGTACTCGTATCGCCGCCAGACGGCCGAGAAGCGCGCGTCGAAGCCCTCCGGGGCGAGGATCGCGCGGTGGACCCTCACATCCCCGTCACGGCCGGCGAGCCCGTTGAGCTTCCGGACGAGGGTCGCGAGCGGATCGCGCGGCGCGCGGCCAAGCGACGCGAGACGTCGCCACTGGTCCGCATCGAGGTCGAGGTGCGCGACCTGGCCGCGCGCGTGGACCCCCGAGTCGGTGCGGCCGGCGACGACGAGCCGGGGCGCCGCCGTCCGGAGGACGGTGGCGAGCGCGGCCTCGAGCTCACCCTGCACCGTGCGCCCCTCGGCCTGGCGGGCCCAGCCGAGGAAGCCGGCGCCGTCGTAGCCGAGGTCGAGGCGGACCCTGATCGTCACCGGATCAGCGTAGCCACCGCATTCCTCCCGCGGCGAAGCCGAGAAGGGGCCCCGTCCATGCGGACGGAGCCCCTTCCTCGAGCATTTCGATGGCTCAGCCGTTGACGCCCTCGCCGTCGCCCTCGGCGTCACCGGACTCGACGACCGAGTCGGCGGCCGCCTCCGCGGCGAGCGCCTCGGCCTCGGCCGGGGTCGCGATGATCTCCTCGCCCGACTCCTCGTCGAGCGTGACGACGATCTCCTCGGCAGCCTTCTCGGCCTTGGCCGGCTCGGCCTTCGCCGCAGCCGCCTTCTTCGCCGACGGCTTCTTCACGACCGGCTCGAGGACGAGCTCGATCTGCGCCATGGGGGCGTTGTCGCCCTTGCGGAAGCCGAGCTTCGTGATCCGGGTGTAGCCGCCCTCGCGCTCCGCGACGAGCGGGGCGATCTCGGCGAAGAGGATGTGGACGGCCTCCTTGTTGCGGAGGATCGACAGCGCCCGACGGCGGGCGTGGAGGTCACCCCGCTTCCCGAAGGTGATGAGCCGCTCGGCGAGCGGACGCAAGCGCTTCGCCTTCGTCTCGGTCGTCTTGATCGACTTGTGGGTGAAGAGCGAGGCCGCGAGGTTCGCGAGGAGGAGCCGCTCGTGGGCGGGGCCGCCGCCGAGGCGCGGTCCCTTGCTGGGGGTAGGCATGATGTCTTGGCTTTCGGTTGGTCAGGCGGTCGGTCAGGCGAGCGGCTCGTCCTCGTCGTACGCGCTGTAGAGGTGCGCGCCGTCGAAGCCGGGGACCGCGTCCTTGAGCGAGAGGCCGAGCTCGACGAGCTTGTCCTTGACCTCGTCGACGGACTTCTGCCCGAAGTTGCGGATGTTCATGAGCTGCACCTCGGAGAGGGCGACGAGCTCGGAGACCGTGTTGATGCCCTCGCGCTTGAGGCAGTTGTAGGACCGGACGGAGAGGTCGAGGTCCTCGATCGGCATCGCGAGCTCGGTCGAGAGGACCGCGTCGACCGGCGCGGGGCCGATCTCGATGCCCTCGGCGGCCGTGTTGAGCTCGCGGGCGAGGCCGAAGAGCTCGACAAGCGTGCGGCCCGCCGAGGCGATCGCGTCGCGCGGCGAGATCGCCGGCTTCGTCTCGACGTCGACGACGAGGCGGTCGAAGTCGGTGCGCTCACCGGCACGGGTCGCCTCGACCTTGTACGTGACCTTGAGAACGGGCGAGTAGATCGAGTCGATCGGGATCTGCCCGTGCTCGGCGAAGTCGGAGCGGTTCTGTGCCGCCGAGACGTAGCCGCGGCCGCGCTCGATCGTGAGCTCGAGCTCGAACTTCGCCTTCTCGTTGAGCGTCGCGATGACGAGCTCGGGGTTGTGGATCTCGACCCCGGCCGGCACCGAGATGTCGGCGGCGGTGACCTCGCCGGCGCCCTGCTTGCGGAGGTACGCGGCGACGGGCTCGTCGTGCTCCGAGGAGACGACGAGGTTCTTGAGGTTGAGGATGATCTCGATCACATCCTCCTTGACACCCTCGACCGTGGAGAACTGGTGCGAGACGCCGTCGATCCGGATGCTCGTGACCGCCGAGCCGGGGATCGAGGAGAGGAGGGTGCGACGGAGGGAGTTGCCGAGGGTGTAGCCGAAGCCGGGCTCGAGCGGTTCGATGACGAACCGTGAGCGGAACGGGCTGATCGACTCCTCGGTGAGGGTGGGGCGCTGCGCGATGAGCACTTGCGGTTTCCTTTCGGCTGGACGTCCGCCATTTGACGTCCGCTTTGGGTTGTTCGGCGGTTGGCTAGTCCGTCAGATCTGTGAAGTTCGGGAGGAATGCGCGGCCGCGTGGCTCAGACGCGCCGGCGCTTCGGCGGGCGGACGCCGTTGTGGGCCTGCGGCGTCACGTCGTTGATCGAGCCGACCTCGAGGCCCGCGGCCTGGAGCGAGCGGATCGCCGTCTCGCGGCCCGAGCCCGGACCCTTGACGAAGACGTCGACCTTCTTCATGCCGTGCTCCTGCGCCTGGCGCGCGGCCGACTCGGCGGCGAGCTGCGCCGCGAACGGGGTCGACTTGCGCGAGCCCTTGAAGCCGACGCCGCCGGACGACGCCCAGCTGATGACCGCGCCCGAGGGGTCGGTGATCGAGACGATCGTGTTGTTGAAGGTGGACTTGATGTGGGCCTGGCCCACGGCGATGTTCTTCTTGTCCTTGCGGCGGGGCTTGCGCGCGGCCGAGGTCTTGGGTGCTGCCATGATCGCTTCTCCTACGGAATCCTTGAGGGCTTACTTCCGGCCCGGCTTCTTCTTGCCGGCGACGGTGCGCTTCGGGCCCTTGCGGGTGCGCGCGTTGGTCTTCGTCCGCTGGCCGTGGACGGGCAGGCCGCGGCGGTGCCGGAGGCCCTCGTAGGAGCCGATCTCCACCTTGCGGCGGATGTCAGCGGCGACCTCGCGGCGGAGGTCGCCCTCGACCTTGAAGGTGCCCTCGATGTAGTCGCGCAGGGCGATGAGCTGGTCATCGCTGAGGTCCTTGACGCGGGTGTTGCGATCGATCCCGGTCGCCTCGAGGGTCTGCAGGCTGCGCGTGCGCCCGACCCCATAGATGTACGTGAGTGCGATCTCCACGCGCTTCTCGCGCGGGATGTCGACGCCGGCAAGACGTGCCATTGTTTCGTGCTCCTGTGTGGCTTGCGATGGTCTGGTGCGCACCCGGTGCCGAGGCCATCGCGCCTCGGGTGTCCTCGGCTCTCGCCGATTCCTGGATCCGCTCGGTGTTCAGTTGTGGGGTTCGCGGGGGCTCAGCCCTGGCGCTGCTTGTGCCGCGGGTTCTCGCAGATGACCATGACGCGGCCGTGGCGACGGATCACCTTGCACTTGTCACAGATGGGCTTGACGCTCGGGTTGACCTTCATGTCGTTGACTCTTTCTCGCCGTCCTCGGCCGCGCATTCGGTCGAATGCCGCCGTTACTTCTCAGCGCCCCGATGGGGTCACGGCCTACTTGTAGCGGTAGGTGATCCGGCCGCGGGTCAGGTCGTAGGGGGAGAGCTCCACGACGACCCGGTCCTCCGGGAGGATGCGGATGTAGTTCTGCCGCATCTTGCCCGAGATGTGGGCGAGCACCTTGTGACCGTTGCTGAGCTCGACTCGGAACATCGCGTTGGGCAATGCTTCGATGACCGAGCCCTCGATCTCGATGACGCCGTCTTTCTTGGCCATAACCTTCTTCTACTTCATCGGCCCGCTGGTCTGCGGGTGGAGATCTCCGGCGCGCCGAGGCACGCGGAAAACACCAAGGGTCTACTCTAGCGCATTCCTGCCCGCGCCGCGACGCGCATTCAGGCCTGCGGGGCGGCGAGGCCGCGAGCGGCGAGGGCGTCGAGAATGCGCGCGGTCACCTCATCGACCGAGCCGAGCCCGTCGACGTCGACGAGGAGCTGCCGCTCGGCGAAGAGCGCGATGAGCGGAGCCGTCTCACGCGCGTACACCTCCTGGCGGTGCCGGATGACCTCCTCGGTGTCGTCGGAGCGGCCGAGCTCGACGGCGCGGAGGTGGAGGCGGCGGACGACCTCGTCCTCGTCGGCGACGAGTCGGATCACCGCGGCGATGCGCGTCCCGCCGGCCTCGAGGTGGGCGTCGAGGAACTTCACCTGCTCCTCGGTGCGCGGGTAGCCGTCGAGGAGGAAGCCGTTGGCGGCGTCGGCCTGCGCGAGCCGCTCGACGACGATCTCGTTCGTCAGGCTGTCCGGGACGAGGTCGCCGGCCTCGAGGATCGCCTTGACGCGGACCCCGAGGGGGGTGCCGTCCTTGATGCTCGCGCGGAAGATGTCGCCCGTCGAGATCGCCGGGATCCCGTACACGTCGGCGATCCTGGCCGCCTGGGTCCCCTTGCCCGCACCGGGCGGCCCAATGATGAGAAGTCGCGCGTTCAGCGTCGCCACCGCCGTCTCGGTCATCGCAGGAGGCCCTCATAGTGGCGCTGCTGCAGCTGGGAATCGATCTGCTTCACCGTCTCGAGGCCGACGCCGACGATGATGAGGAGCGAGGCGCCGCCGAAGGGGAAGTTCTGGTTCGCGCTGACGACCGAGAGCGCGATGAGCGGGATGAGCGCGACGACGCCGAGGTAGAGCGAGCCGGGTAGCGTGATCCTCGTGAGGACGTAGTCGAGGTACTCGGCAGTCGGCCGGCCGGCCCGGATCCCGGGAATGAAGCCGCCGTACTTCTTCATGTTGTCGGCGACCTCCTCCGGGTTGAAGGTGATCGCGACGTAGAAGTAGGTGAACGCGACGTTGAGCGCGAAGAACACGACCATGTAGACCCAGCTGTCGCCGGAGGCGAGGTTGTTCTGGATCCACACCACCCATTCGGCGGGGGGCTCCCCCGGGGCGGGCTGGTTGAACTGCGCGACGAGCATCGGCAGGTACAGGAGCGACGAGGCGAAGATGACCGGGATGACGCCCGCCATGTTCACCTTGATCGGGATGTACGTGTTGTTGCCGCCGTACGTGCGGCGGCCGACCATGCGCTTCGCGTAATGGACAGGAATGCGTCGCTGCGACTGCTCGACGAAGACGACGCCCGCCATGATGACGATCCCGACGGCGATGACGAGCGCGAGGAGCTCGAGGTTCGGCGACCCGTCCTCGTGCGCCTCGTTGATCGCGATCGCCCAGAGCGCGGCCGGGAAGGTCGCGCAGATCGAGGCGAAGATGAGGAGCGACATGCCGTTGCCGATGCCGCGCTCGGTGATGAGCTCGCCGAGCCACATGATGAGCCCCGTGCCGGCGGTCATCGTGATGACCATGAGGAGCATCGCGACCCAGCTGTCATCGGTGACGAGCTGCGCGCATTCCGGCACTCCCGAGCTCGGGAAGAGCTGTCCGCTGCGAGCGACGGTGATGAGCGTCGTCGACTGGATGAGGCCGAGGCCGATCGTGATGTAGCGGGTGTACTGCGTGAGCCGCGACTGGCCGGACTGGCCCTCCTTGTGGAGCGCCTCGAAGTGCGGGATGACGACGCGCAGCAGCTGCACGATGATCGAGGCCGTGATGTACGGCATGATGCCGAGCGCGAAGATCGACAGGCTGAGGAGCGCCCCGCCCGAGAAGAGGTTGATGAGGTCGTAGAGGCCCCCGGTCGCGGACTGCGAGCCGAGACAGATCTGGACGTTGCGGTAGTCGACGAACGGCGCGGGGATCTGCGAGCCGAGGCGGAAGAGCGCGACGATGAGGAGAGTGAAGCCGATCTTGCGCCGCAGGTCGGGCGTCGTGAAGATCCGCTTGATCACATTGCTGCTCTTGCCGACTGCCACCGAGTTCTCCAGTAATGTTCCTGCGCCGCGAACGGGCCCTTCATTCTAAGGGCCCGTTCGCGGGCGTCCGGTCAGGGATGACTCTGGACGTCAGTCCTGAGCGCCGGCGATCCTGCCACCGGCGGCGACGATCTTCTGCTCCGCCGAGGTCGAGACCTTGTCGACCGCGACGTTGAGCTTGACCTGGAGGTCGCCGTCGCCGAGGACCTTGACGAGCTTGCCGCCGCGCACGGCGCCCTTCGCGACGAGGTCGGCGACAGTGACGTCGCCGCCCTTCGGGTACAGCTCGGCGAGCTTCGCGACGTTGACGACCTGGTACTCGGTGCGGAACGGGTTCTTGAAGCCGCGGAGCTTCGGCGCCCGCATGATCGAGTTGAGGTTGCCGCCCTCGAGGCCGACGCGCACGGTGTTGCGAGCCTTCGTGCCCTTCGTGCCACGGCCGGCGGTCTTGCCCTTCGAGCCCTCACCGCGACCGACGCGCGTGCGGTCCTTCTTCGCGCCGGGAGCCGGGCGGAGGTGGTGGACCTTGAGGAGCTGGACGCGCTCGGCGGTCTCCTCCTTGGCGGCGGCCGGCTTCGACGCGGCCTTCGCGGCGGGCTTCGACGCGGCGGGCGCCTTCTCAGCGGCCGGCTTGGCGGCGGCCTTCGCCGGAGCCTTCTCCGCGGCCGGCTTCGCCGCAGCCGCCTTCGCCGGGGCCTTCTCGGCGGCGGCCTTCACCGGCGCCTTCTTCTCGGCAGCGGGCTTCGTCTCCGACTTCGCGGGAGCCTTCTTCTCGGCGGCCGGCTTCGCGTCCGCCTTAGGGGCTGCGGCCTTCTTGGGGGCCGCGGCCTTCTTCTCGGCCTCTTCAGCCATCAGTCGATCTCCTCAACCTTGACGAGGTGCGCGACCTTGCGGACGTAGCCGCGATTCTGGGCGTTGTCCTCGCGGATGACGCTCTGGCCGATCCGCTTGAGGCCCAGGCTGCGCAGCGTGTCGCGCTGGTCCTGCTTCTCGCTCACCTTGGACTTGATCTGGGTCACCTTCAGCTGTGCAGCCATCAGGCACCTGCCTTTGCGTGGGCCGCCGCGGCAGCCTCCGCCTCGGCCTTGAGCAGGCGGGCGGGGATGACGTGGTCGGCGTCGAGTCCACGGCGGGCGGCGACGGCGCGCGGCTCTTCGAGCTGCTGCAGCGCGGCGACGGTCGCGTGGACGATGTTGATCGTGTTCGACGAGCCGAGCGACTTGCTCAGGACGTCGTGGATCCCGGCGCACTCGAGGACGGCGCGGACGGGACCACCGGCGATGACCCCGGTACCGGCCGAGGCCGGGCGGAGCAGCACGACACCGGCCGCCGCCTCGCCCTGGACGGGGTGCGGGATGGTGCCGCCGGCACGCGGCACGCGGAAGAAGTGCTTCTTCGCCTCCTCGACGCCCTTGGAGATCGCGAGCGGGACCTCGCGCGCCTTGCCGTAGCCGACGCCGACGAGCCCGTTGCCATCGCCGACGACGACGAGCGCCGTGAAGCTGAAGCGACGGCCGCCCTTGACGACCTTGGAGACGCGGTTGATCGTGACGACGCGCTCGAGGAACTGGTTCCCCTTCTCGTCGGCGCCGGCGCGGGAGCCCCGCTCCTGGCGGGGGTTGCGCTCACGGCTGCCGCGGCGGGCCTCGCGAGGCTCGTTCTGGGTCTCGGCCGGGGCGGTCGCCTGGGGGGCCTCAGCAGTCACGCCCTGCTCCTTCTCGTTCACAGTCTCCTCGCTCACAGGCTCAGTCCCGCCTCTCGGGCGCCGTCGGCGATCGCCGCGACGCGTCCCGCATAGCGGTTGCCGCCGCGGTCGAAGACGACCGAGTCGATGCCCACCTTCTTCGCACGGTTCGCGACGAGCTCGCCGACCTTCTTCGCCTTCGCGGTCTTGTCGCCGTCGAACGCGCGCAGGTCCGCCTCGAGCGTCGAGGCGAAGGCGAGCGTGTGCCCCTTCGCGTCGTCGACGACCTGGACGAAGACGTGGCGCGCCGAGCGCGTGACGACGAGGCGCGGACGTTCCGCGCTGCCGACGATCTTCTTGCGGAGGCGCGCGTGGCGGCGGGCCTTCGCCTCGGACTTGGTCTTGACAGCCATGGCTTACTTCTTCCCGCTCTTGCCGGCCTTGCGACGCACGACCTCGCCCGCGTAGCGCACGCCCTTGCCCTTGTAGGGCTCGGGCTTGCGGAGCTTGCGGATCTGGGCGGCGACCTCGCCGACGGCCTGCTTGTCGATGCCGCTCACGGTGAGCTTCGTGTTGCCCTCGACCGTGAAGGTGATCCCGGCCGGCGGGTCGAAGGTCACGGGGTGCGAGAAGCCGAGCGCGAACTCGACGGAGGCACCCTTGGCCGCGACGCGGTAGCCGGTGCCGACGACCTCGAGGCCCTTGCTGTAGCCCTCGGTGACGCCGACGATGTTGTTGGAGATGAGGGTCCGCGTGAGCCCGTGGAGGGAGCGCGAGTCGCGCTCGTCGTCGGGACGCGTGACGAGAAGCTGACCGTCCTCGAGCTTGACCTCGATGGGCTCGGGCACGACGTGGGCGAGCTCGCCCTTCGGGCCCTTGACGGTGATCTTCTGGCCGTCGAGGTCGATCGTGACCCCGGCGGGAACGGTGATGGGCAGACGGCCGATACGAGACATGTCAGCTCACCACACGTAGGCGAGGACTTCCCCGCCCACGCCCTTCGTCGTCGCTTCCTTGTCCGTGAGGAGTCCGGAAGAGGTGGACAGGATCGCGACCCCGAGGCCGCCGAGGACCTTCGGGATCTCCGTCGAGCGCGCGTAGACGCGCAGGCCCGGCTTCGAGACCCGCTTGAGGCCGGCGATCGACCGCTCGCGGTTGGGGCCGTACTTCAGCGTGATCGTGAGGGTCTCGCCGACGCGGGCCGGGGCGACCGCGTAGTCCGCGATGTAGCCCTCCCGCTTGAGGATCTCGGCGATGCGGGCCTTGAGCTTGCTCGCCGGGAGCGACACCGTGTCGTGGTGCGCACCGTTCGCATTGCGAAGGCGAGTCAGCATGTCGGCGACCGGATCAGTCATCGTCATGATGGGTTCTTCTTTCTCGTCGGTTCCGGCGTCGGGGTCCACCCCTGCCGGCCTGTGCGATGGGTCAGGCCTGCGCGTCTGCAGACTTGAAGGGGAAGCCGAGCGCCTTGAGGAGCGCACGACCTTCGTCGTCGTTCTTCGCCGTCGTGACGACGGTGATGTCGAAGCCTCGGACGCGATCGATCTTGTCCTGGTCGATCTCGTGGAAGATCGACTGCTCGGTGACACCGAACGTGTAGTTGCCGCGGCCGTCGAACTGCGTCGCGGACAGGCCGCGGAAGTCACGAATGCGCGGGAGCGCGAGCGTGACGAGGCGATCGACGAACTCCCAGGCACGGTCGCCACGGAGGGTGACGTGCGCGCCGATCGGCATGCCCTCGCGGAGCTTGAACTGCGCGATCGACTTGCGAGCGGCCGTCACCTGCGGCTTCTGCCCCGTGATGAGCGTGAGGTCGCGGATCGCGCCCTCGATGACCTTCGAGTCGCGGGCGGCCTCGCCGACACCGGTGTTCACGACGACCTTGACGAGGCGCGGGACCTGGTGCGGGTTCGCGAAGCCGAACTCCTCGGTGAGCGCGGGGACGATCTCCGCGCGGTACTTCTGCTTGAGGCGCGGCTGGATTGTGCCAGTCGGCGCGGCAGTCGTGGTGCTCATGCTGCTCAGTTCTCCTCGGTGGCGGGCTCGGCCGCCGCGTCCGCCTTCTTGGCGGCGGGCTTCTTGGCGGCCGGCTTCGCCGGCTTCGCGGCGTAGCGCGACTTCTTGAAGACGCGCTGCTTCTCGCCGTTGACGAACTCGACGCCGACACGGGCGGGAGCCTTGGTGTCGGGGTCGACGAGCGCGACGTTCGAGATGTGGATGGGGGCCTCGACGTGCTCGATGCCGCCCGTCTTCGTGCCGCGCTGGGTCTGGCCGACCTTGACGTGCTTCGTCGCGAGGTTGACGCCCTCGACAACGACGCGGTCGCCGAGGACCGACAGGACGCGGCCCTGCTTGCCGCGGTCGCCGCCGCGGTCCTGCTTGCGGCCGGAGACGACCTGCACGAGGTCGCCGGTCTTGATCTTGCTCATGGTCAGATGACCTCCGGGGCCAGCGAGATGATCTTCATGAACTTCTTGTCGCGAAGCTCACGGCCGACCGGGCCGAAGATGCGGGTCCCGCGCGGGTCCCCGTCGTTCTTCAGGATGACGGCGGCGTTCTCGTCGAACTTGATGTAGGAGCCGTCGGGGCGACGGGTCTCCTTGACCGTGCGGACGACGACCGCCTTGACGACGTCGCCCTTCTTGACGTTCCCACCGGGGATCGCGTCCTTGACGGTGGCGACGATGATGTCGCCGAGGCCGGCGTAGCGGCGCTTCGAGCCGCCGAGCACGCGGATGGTGAGGAGCTCCTTGGCGCCCGTGTTGTCGGCGACCTTGAGCCGGGATTCCTGCTGGATCATCGCTTACTTCGCCTTCTCGAGGATCTCGACGAGACGCCACCGCTTCGTCGCCGAGAGCGGGCGGGTCTCGCTGATGAGGACGAGGTCGCCGACGCCGGCCGTGTTGCCCTCGTCGTGCACGTGCACCTTGGAGCTGCGGCGGAGGACCTTGCCGTAAAGCGGGTGCTTCACGCGGTCCTCGACCTCGACGACGATGGTCTTGTCCATCTTGTCGGAGGTGACGTAGCCGCGACGGGCCTTGCGGTAGCCGCGGGCGTCCGCGTCGCGGACGTCGTGCTCCGCCGCCTCGTGGCCGGCGGCCTTTGGGGCCGACTTCTTGGTCTCGGTCTTCGACTCAGCCATGCGGATCACTCAGCCTTCTCGGCCTCGACCTCGGCTGCGGCCTCGGTCTTGGCGGACTTCTTCGCCTTCGCGCCCTTGGCCGAAGCCTCGAGCGGGGCGGGGGTGGCACGGATCCCGAGCTCGCGCTCGCGGATGACCGTGTAGATGCGGGCGATGTCGCGCTTGACGGCACGGATGCGGCCGTGCGCGTCGAGCTGACCAGTCGCCGACTGGAAGCGGAGGTTGAAGAGCTCCTCCTTGGCCTTCTTGAGCTCGTCGACGAGACGGGCGTCCTCGAAGGTGTCGAGCTCCGACGGGCGGAGCTGCTTGGAACCGACGGCCATTACGCGTCAGCCTCCTCACGCTTGATGATGCGTGCCTTGAGCGGCAGCTTGTGGATGGCACGGGTGAGGGCCTCGCGAGCGAGCTGCTCGTCGACGCCCGCGACCTCGAAGAGGACGCGACCGGGCTTGATGTTCGCGATCCACCACTCCGGCGAACCCTTACCGGAGCCCATGCGGGTCTCGGCCGGCTTCTTCGTGAGCGGACGGTCGGGGTAGACGTTGATCCAGACCTTGCCACCGCGCTTGATGTGACGAGTCATCGCGATACGCGCCGACTCGATCTGCCGGTTGGTGACATACGCCGGGGTGAGGGCCTGGATGCCGAACTCGCCGAAGTTGACCTTCGTGCCGCCGGTGGCCTGGCCGTCACGGCCCGGGTGGTGCTGCTTGCGGTGCTTGACCTTGCGTGGGATGAGCATGCTTACGCCTCGACTCCTGCGGCGACGGGCGCCTCGGTGCGCGGGCCGCGGCGCGGGCCGCGGTCACCCCGCTCGGGGCGCGAGGACTTCTGGGAGGCCTGCTCGCGGGCGAGCTCCTTGTTGGTGATGTCGCCCTTGTAGATCCAGACCTTGACGCCGATGCGGCCGAACGTCGTCTTGGCCTCGTAGAAGCCGTAGTCGATGTTCGCGCGGAGCGTGTGGAGCGGCACGCGGCCCTCGCGGTAGAATTCGGAGCGCGACATCTCCGCGCCGCCGAGACGGCCGGAGACCTGGATGCGGACGCCCTTGGCGCCGGCGCGCTGCGCGCCCTGCAGGCCCTTGCGCATCGCGCGGCGGAAGGCCACACGAGCCGAGAGCTGCTCGGCGACGCCCTGCGCCACGAGCTGGGCCTCGGCCTCGGGATTCTTCACCTCGAGGATGTTGAGCTGGATCTGCTTGCCGGTGAGCTGCTCGAGCGTCGCGCGGATGTTCTCCGCCTCGGCGCCGCGGCGGCCGATGACGATGCCCGGACGCGCCGTGTGGATGTCCACGCGGACGCGGTCCTTCGTGCGCTCGATCTCGATGCGCGCGATGCCGGCCCGGTCGAGCTTCGACTGGAGCGTCTTGCGGATCTTGATGTCCTCGGCGACGTAGTCCTTGTAGCGCTGACCCGGCTTCGTGGAGTCCGAGAACCACCGCGAGATGTGGTCGGTCGTCGTGCCGAGGCGGAACCCGTACGGGGAAACCTTCTGTCCCATTACTTGCCTGCCTTCTTCGTCTCGACGCGCTCGGGGGTGGCGAGCTCGACGGTGATGTGGCTCGTGCGCTTGCGGATGCGGAATGCGCGGCCCTGCGCCCGCGGCTGGAACCGCTTGAGGGTCGTGCCCTCGTCCACGTACGCACGGGCGATGACGAGGTCCTGCTCGTCGAGGTACTCGTTCGCGTTGTCCGCCTTGACGCGGGCGTTCGCGATCGCCGACTCGACGAGCTTGTAGATCGGCTCGCTCGCGGCCTGCGGCGAGAACTTGAGGATCGCGAGCGCCTCGACGGCCTGGCGGCCGCGGATGAGGTCGACGACCCGTCGCGCCTTCATCGGCGTGATGCGGATGTGGCGGAGCTTGGCAACAGACTGGACCATCAGCGGCGCCGTCCCTTCCTGTCGTCCTTCTCGTGACCGCGGAAGGTGCGGGTCGGCGAGAACTCGCCGAGCTTGTGACCGACCATCGTCTCGGTGACGAAGACCGGGATGTGCTTGCGTCCGTCGTGCACCGCGATCGTGTGGCCGAGCATGGCCGGGATGATCATGGAGCGGCGCGACCAGGTCTTGATGACGTTCTTCGAGCCGGACTCATTCGCCTTGAGCACCTTCTGCAGGAGGTGCTCGTCGACGAAGGGTCCCTTCTTGAGGCTGCGAGGCATTCTGAGCTACTCCTACTTGCGCTTCTTGCCGACGTTGCGTCGGCGGACGATGAGCTTGTCGGACTCGAGGCCGCGCTTCCGAGTGCGGCCCTCCTGCTTGCCCCACGGGGTGACCGGGTGACGTCCACCGGACGTCTTGCCCTCACCACCACCGTGCGGGTGGTCGACCGGGTTCATGGCGACACCGCGGACGGTCGGGCGCACGCCCTTCCAGCGCATGCGGCCGGCCTTGCCCCAGTTGATGTTCGACTGCTCGGCGTTGCCGACCTCGCCGATCGTCGCGCGGCAGCGCAGGTCGACATTGCGGATCTCACCCGAGGGCAGCCGGAGCTGCGCGTACGGGCCGTCCTTCGCGACGAGCCGGACGCTCGCGCCCGCGGAGCGGGCGAGCTTCGCGCCCCCGCCCGGCTTGAGCTCGATCGCGTGGATGACCGTGCCGACGGGGATGTTCTTGAGCGGCAGGTTGTTGCCCGGCTTGATGTCCGCCGACGGACCCGACTCGACGACGTCGCCCTGGCGGAGCTTGTTCGGCGCGATGATGTAGCGCTTCGTGCCGTCGATGTAGTGGAGCAGCGCGATGCGGGCGGTGCGGTTGGGGTCGTACTCGATGTGCGCGACCTTGGCGTTGACGCCGTCCTTGTCGTGACGACGGAAGTCGATCACGCGGTACTGGCGCTTGTGCCCACCACCGATGTGCCGCGTCGTGATGCGGCCGGAGCTGTTGCGCCCACCGGTCTTCGGCAGCGGCTTGAGCAGCGACTTCTCTGGCGTCGACCGGGTGATCTCGGCGAAGTCGGCGACCGACGAGCCGCGACGGCCCGGGGTGGTCGGCTTGTACTTGCGGATGGCCATGTTCCTTCTTCCCGTCCTCAGCCGACAGCCGTGAAGATGTCGATCGAACCGGACTTGAGGGTGACCACGGCGCGCTTGGTGTCCTTGCGCTTGCCGAGGCCGAAGCGCGTCCGGCGGGTCTTGCCGACGCGGTTGAGCGTGTTGACCGAGGCGACCTTGACGCCGAAGATCTTCTCGATCGCGAGCTTGATCTCGGTCTTGTTGGCCTCGGGCGCGACGACGAAGGTGTACTTGCCCTCATCGATGAGCGCGTAGCTCTTCTCGGAGACGACCGGGGCGATGATGATGTCGCGCGGGTCCTTGTACGTCAGGGTCACGCGGTCACCTCCTCGTGCTTCGCGGCCTGCGCGGCGATGAACGCCTCGAGCGCGGCCTTGGTGAAGACGATGTCGTCGGAGACGAGCACGTCATAGGCATTGAGCTGACCCCAGGCGATCGCGTTGACGCCGTCGAGGTTGCGGACCGACTTCGCGCAGGCGCCCTGGGGCTCCCCGACGACGACGAGCACGTTGCGGCCCGCGGTGCGGCCCGCGAGGAGCTCGGCCGCGAGCTTCGTGCCGGGCACGCCGTCGACGCTGAGCGACTCGAAGGCGTGGATGCGTCCGGCGCGGGCGCGGTCGGAGAGCGTGCCCTTGAGGGCCGCCGCGATCATCTTCTTGGGGGTGCGCTGCGAGTAGTCGCGCGGCTGCGGGCCGTGCACGGTGCCGCCGCCGCGGTGCTCCGGGGCGCGGACCGAGCCCTGACGGGAGCGGCCGGTGCCCTTCTGCTTGAACGGCTTGACGCCCGAGCCCGAGACCTCGCCACGGGTCTTCGTCTTGTGCGTGCCCTGGCGCGCCGCCGCGAGCTGCGCGGTGACGACCTGGTGGATGAGCGGGACGTTCGTCTCGACGTCGAAGACCTCGGCGGGGAGGTCGATCGAGCCGGACTTCTTGCCCTTGGTGTCGAACACGTCGATGGCGGTCATCGTCAGGCACCCTTCACGGAGTTGCGGACGTAGACGAGGCGGCCCTTCGCGCCGGGCACCGCGCCCTTGACGAGGAGGATGCCGCGCTCGGCGTCGACGGACTGGACCTGGAGGCCGAGGACGGTGACGCGCTCGGCGCCCATCCGGCCGGCCATGCGCATGCCCTTGAAGACGCGCGACGGCGTCGAGGAGGCGCCGATCGAGCCCGGCTTGCGGTGGTTGCGGTGGGCACCGTGGCTCGCCGAGACGCCCTGGAAGTTGTGGCGCTTCATGACACCGGCGGTGCCCTTGCCCTTGCTCGTGCCGACGACGTCGACGATCTGACCGGCCTCGAAGGTCGTCACGTCGAGCTCCTGGCCGAGCGTGTAGCTCTGCGCGTCGGCGGTGCGGATCTCGACGACGTGACGGCGCGGGGTGACCCCGGCCTTCTCGAAGTGGCCGGCGAGGGGCTTGGTGACCTTGCGCGGGTCGATGGCGCCCGCGGCGATCTGGACGGCCTCGTAGCCGTCGACCTCAGCGGTGCGGATCTGGGTGACGACGTTCGGGTCGACCTTGATGGCGGTGACCGGCACGAGCTTGCCGTTCGCGTCCCAGACCTGGGTCATGCCGAGCTTTATGCCCAGCAGTCCCTTCGAAGTCTTGGTGGCAGTCATGGTTTCAGTCCTTCAGCAGCCGGATCAGAGCTTGATCTCGATGTTGACGTCCGCGGGGAGGTCGAGGCGCATGAGCGAGTCGACCGCCTTCGGCGTCGGGTCGATGATGTCGATCAGCCGCTTGTGCGTGCGCTTCTCGAAGTGCTCGCGGCTGTCCTTGTACTTGTGGGGCGAACGGATCACGGCGACCACGTTCTTCTCCGTCGGGAGCGGCACGGGGCCGACGACGCTGGCGCCGGCACGGGTCACCGTGTCGACGATCTTGCGAGCGGACGAGTCGATGACCTCGTGGTCGTACGACTTCAGCCGGATGCGGATCTTCTGTCCCGCCATGGCTCTCGCCTTCCTTCTCTCGGTACTGGTTGCAGCATCCGGGCGGCGGTGGAACCGCTCCCGGCACACTTCGAATGCGCACTGTGCTGATGTCAAGGTGCTGATGTCGTGCGCACGCGGACGAACCGCGGGCACAGGCACCTGTTCTGGCCCTCTGCGGCCTAGCTGCGGTCTGGGGCTGGGCCGGAACCGGCGCCCCACTCACGAGCTATGCACTGCCTGAGAGTGATCCGCTCACACGCCCTGACGGACCCCGAACGGAATATCGAACTAGAAGATTGTGCCAGCCCCGCGTATTTCGTGCAACTCGGGCGTGTCGCGCCTCCCGACGCTCAGCGGCGGGCGGTCCAGCCGTGCTCCTCGAGGGCCTGTCGGGCCTCCTCGCGGGCGGAGTATGCGGTCTTGACGCCGCGGATCTCGCGGTAGTTCTGGTGCCCCGGGCCGGCCCAGAGTATCGAGTCGTCCGGCCCCGCGAGTCCGACCGCGACGCGGATCGCCGCGGGCGGCGGCGAGACCTCGTGGATGTCGCCGTCTGGCCGTGCCGCGCGCGCGGCCTCGACGAGCGTGCGGCGGATCGAGGCGGGGTCCTCGAATCGCGGGTGATGGTCCGTGACGACGAGGATGTCGGAGCGGGTGACCGCCTCCCGCGCCATGTCTGGGCGCTTGAGCGTGTCGCGGTCCCCGTCGGCGCCGAACACCATGATGACGCGCCCCGCCGTGACGGCGCGCACCGCCTCGAGCGTCTTCGCGAAGGCGTCGGGCGAGTGCCCGAAGTCGACGTAGACGGCGGGCCCGCCGGGTCCCGCGACGTTCTCGGTGCGGCCCGGCATGGGCGGCACCGCGGCGTCGTCGGCGAGCGCGGCGGCGATCGCGTCGAAGTCCCGTCCCGCCGCGACGAGCATCGCGATCGCGAGTCCCGCATTCGCCGCGTGATGCGCGCCGATGACGGGGATGAATGCGCGGAGCCGGCGTCCGTCGGGTGCGGTGAGCTCGAGGCGGGTCCCCGCCCGCGTGACCTCGAGCGTCCGCACCCGCCAGTCGGCCGTGACGCCGTCCTGGCTCGTGATCGTCTCGGTCGGGATGCCGCTCGCGGCGACGACGCGCGCGCCGTACGCGGTGTCGAGCGACACGACCGCCCGGCCGGCCCGCTCGGGCGTGAAGAGCTTGAGCTTCTCGGCGAAGTAGCGCTCGAGGTCGCCGTAGTCGTCGAGGTGGTCGTGGGAGAGGTTCGTGAAGCCGACGGTGCCGAACCACACCCCGTCGACCCGGCGCCGCTCGAGCGCCTGGGCGCTCACCTCGATCGCGGCGGCCGTGACGCCCGCCTCCCGCATCGCGGCGATGAGCGCGTGCATGTCGCTCGCCTCGGGGGTCGTGAGTCCCGAGACGACGCTCGTGCCGGCGATGTGCCGCTCGGCGGTCGAGCTGAGCCCCGTGACCTCGCCGAGCGCCCCCGCGATGCCCTCGAGCAGATGGACGGTGCTCGTCTTGCCGTTCGTCCCCGTGACGCCAAAGAGCTGCGGTTCGTCGCGCTCGAAGTCGTACACGCGGGCGGCGGCGGCGCCGAGGCGAGCCCGGGGCGAGTCGACGACGAGGATCGGGAGCCCCGCCGTCGCGGCGAGCTCGGCGCCGGCCGCGTCGGTGAGCACGGCGACCGCGCCCGCGCTCGACGCCTCCCCCGCGAAGCGCGCGCCATGCTGGTGAGCGCCCGGGATGCCGACGAAGAGGTCACCCGGGCGGATCGTCGAGGAGGCAACGCTCACTCCGGTGATCGCGCGGTCGGACGCGCCGAGCAGCTCGGCGCCGAGGGCCGCCGCGAGCTCCGCGACGGGCACCGGCGCGACGTGCGCCGGACGGATCGACGGCGGGGTCGGTGCGGCCTCGACGACGGTTTCGCTCACGCGCCCAAGCCTACGGCCGCTGCGCCCGCCGGGAATGCGAGAAGGGGCCGGACCTCGCGGTCCGACCCCTCCCCGGTGAAGCTGATCAGCTCACTTGACGATCTTCGTCACCTTGCCGGCGCCGACGGTGCGGCCGCCCTCGCGGATCGCGAAGCCGAGGCCCTCCTCCATGGCGATCGGCTGGATGAGCTCGACCGACATGTCGGTGGTGTCGCCCGGCATGACCATCTCCTTGCCCTCGGGCAGGGTGATGACGCCCGTGACGTCGGTCGTCCGGAAGTAGAACTGCGGACGGTAGTTCGTGTAGAAGGGGTTGTGGCGGCCGCCCTCGTCCTTCGAGAGGATGTAGGCAGTGCCCTCGAAGTTGGTGTGCGGCGTGACCGAACCCGGCTTCACGACGACCTGCCCGCGCTCGACCTCTTCGCGCTTCGTGCCGCGGAGGAGGAGACCGCAGTTCTCGCCCGCCCAGGCCTCGTCGAGCTGCTTGTGGAACATCTCGATGCCGGTGACGGTCGTCTTCTGCGTCGGGCGGATGCCGACGATCTCGACCTCGGAGTTGATCGCGAGCGTGCCGCGCTCGGCACGACCCGTGACGACGGTGCCACGACCGGTGATCGTGAAGACGTCCTCGATCGGCATGAGGAACGGCTTGTCGCGGTCGCGCTCCGGGTCCGGGACGCTGTCGTCGACGGCCTGCATGAGGTCGAGGATCGACTGGACCCACTTCTCGTCGCCCTCGAGCGCCTTGAGCGCCGAGACGCGGACGACCGGGGCGTTCTCGTCGAAGCCCTGGCCGGCGAGCAGCTCGCGGACCTCGAGCTCGACGAGCTCGAGGATCTCCTCGTCGTCGACCATGTCGGACTTGTTGAGCGCGACGAGCAGGTACGGCACGCCGACCTGCTTCGCGAGCAGGACGTGCTCGCGGGTCTGCGCCATGGGGCCGTCGGTCGCCGCGACCACGAGGATCGCGCCGTCCATCTGGGCCGCGCCCGTGATCATGTTCTTGACGTAGTCGGCGTGACCCGGCGCGTCGACGTGCGCGTAGTGGCGCTTGGGGGTCTCGTACTCGATGTGCGAGATGTTGATCGTGATGCCGCGCTGGCGCTCTTCCGGCGCCGAGTCGATCGACGCGAAGTCGCGCTGCACGTTGGTCGCCGACGGGTACTTGTCAGCAAGCACCTTGGAGATCGCGGCGCTCAGCGTCGTCTTGCCGTGGTCGACGTGACCGATCGTTCCGATGTTGACGTGCGGCTTGGTCCGCTCGAACTTGGCCTTGGCCACTTTGGTGTCCTCCTCAGGACTCACGTGCTTGGCCGGAGGCCGAGCAAAACGGGACTTGTTTATGTTACGGGAATCGCAGGGCCTCTCTCGACACCCTGCAGGGCGATCAGCTAAGGGCTACTCGCCCTTGGCCTTCTGGACGATCTCGTCGGCGACGTTCTTCGGCACCTCGGCGTAGCTGTCGAACTGCATCGAGTAGACGGCACGGCCCGAGGTCTTCGACCGCAGGTCGCCGACGTAGCCGAACATCTCCGACAGCGGCACGAGCGCGCGGACGACCTTGACGCCTGTCGCGTCCTCCATCGACTGGATCTGGCCGCGCCGCGAGTTCAGGTCGCCGATGACGTCGCCCATGTACTCCTCGGGCGTGCGCACCTCGACCGCCATGAGCGGCTCGAGCAGCACGGGGTTCGCCTTGCGGGCGGCCTCCTTGTACGCCATCGAGCCGGCGATCTTGAACGCCATCTCGGAGGAGTCGACGTCGTGCGACTGGCCGTCGACGAGGGTCGCCTTGACGCCGACGGTCGGGTAGCCGGCGAGCACGCCCACCTGCATCGCCGACTGGATGCCCGCGTCGACCGAGGGGATGTACTCGCGCGGGACGCGACCGCCGGTCACGGCGTTGACGAACTCGTAGACGGTCTCGCCCTGGACCTCGAGCGGCTCGATCGTGATCTGGACCTTCGCGAACTGGCCCGAGCCGCCGGTCTGCTTCTTGTGCGTGTAGTCGTACTTCTCGACGGCCTTGCGGATCGTCTCGCGGTACGCGACCTGCGGCTTGCCGACGTTCGCCTCGACGTTGAACTCGCGCTTCATGCGGTCGACGAGGATGTCGAGGTGGAGCTCGCCCATGCCCTTGATGACGGTCTGGCCGGTCTCCGCATTCTGCTCGGTGCGGAAGGTCGGGTCCTCCTCGGCGAGCTTCTGGATCGCGACGCCGAGCTTCTCCTGGTCGGCCTTCGTCTTCGGCTCGATCGCGACCTCGATGACGGGCTCGGGGAAGGTCATCGACTCGAGGACGACCTGCTTGTCCGGGTCGCACAGCGTGTCGCCGGTCGTCGTGTCCTTGAGGCCGATGACCGCGTAGATGTGGCCCGCGGTGACCGAGTCGACCGGGTTCTCCTTGTTGGCGTGCATCTGGAAGATCTTCCCGATGCGCTCCTTCTTGCCCTTCGTCGAGTTGACGACCTGGGTGCCGGACTCGAGCGCGCCCGAGTAGACCCGGATGTAGGTGAGCCGACCGAAGAACGGGTGCGCGACGACCTTGAACGCGAGGGCCGCGAACGGCTCCTTCGCGTCGGCGTGCCGCTCGATGACGACCTCCTCGTCGCGCGGGTCGTGCGCCTCGATCGACGCGATGTCGAGCGGGGTCGGCAGGTAGTCGACGACCGCGTCGAGCATCGGCTGGACGCCGCGGTTCTTGAACGCGGAGCCGCAGAGCACCGGGTAGATCTCGCTGTTGACCGTGAGCTTGCGGATCGCGCCCTTGATCTCGGCGACCGTGAGCGACTCGGGGTCCTCGAGGTACTTCTCGAGGAGCGCCTCATCGGTCTCGGCGACGGTCTCGAGGAGCTGCAAACGGTACTCCGCCGCCTTCTCCTTGAGGTCCGCCGGGATCTCCTGCACCTCGTAGGAGGCGCCGAGCGACACATCGCCCTTCGAGTCGCCCTCCCAGACGAGCGCGCGGTTCTCGACGAGGTCGACGACGCCGACGAAGGAGCTCTCGGCACCGATCGGCAGCTGGATCACGAGCGGCTTCGCGCCGAGGCGCTTGACGATCGTGTCGACCGTGAAGTAGAAGTCGGCGCCGAGCTTGTCCATCTTGTTGACGAAGCAGATGCGCGGGACGTCGTACTTGTCGGCCTGGCGCCACACCGTCTCCGACTGGGGCTCGACACCCTCCTTGCCGTCGAAGACGGCGACCGCGCCGTCGAGGACGCGCAGCGAGCGCTCGACCTCGACGGTGAAATCGACGTGACCGGGGGTGTCGATGATGTTGATCTGGGTGTTGTTCCAGAAGCACGTCACCGCCGCCGAGGTGATGGTGATGCCGCGCTCCTGCTCCTGGGCCATCCAGTCGGTCGTCGCCGCACCATCGTGCGTCTCGCCGAGCTTGTGGTTGACCCCGGTGTAGAAGAGGATGCGCTCCGTCGTCGTGGTCTTGCCGGCGTCGATGTGCGCCATGATGCCGATATTGCGGACCTTCTTGAGGTCGGTCAGCACGTCCTGTGCCACTGGGTGTCGTCCTTACGTTGGAGGAGGAATGCGGGGGGAGGGTCTACCAGCGGTAGTGGGCGAAGGCGCGGTTCGACTCGGCCATCTTGTGCGTGTCCTCGCGGCGCTTGACCGCGGCACCGAGGCCGTTCGAGGCGTCGAGGATCTCGTTGGTGAGACGCTCGGTCATCGTCTTCTCACGACGGCCCTTCGCGTAGCTGACGAGCCAGCGCAGCGCGAGCGTGTTCGCGCGGTGCGGCTTGACCTCGACGGGGACCTGGTAGGTCGAGCCGCCGACGCGGCGGGACTTGACCTCGATGGTCGGGCGGATGTTGTCGAGCGCCTTCTTGAGCGTCGCGACGGGGTCGCTCGAGCTCTTCGCCTCGACGGCGGCGAGCGCGCCGTAGACGATGCGCTGCGCGAGGTCCTTCTTGCCGTCGAGGAGGATCTTGTTGACGAGCTGGCTGACGACCGGCGAGCTGTACACCGGGTCTGCGATCACGGGGCGCTTCGGCGCCGGTCCCTTGCGCGGCATTACTTCTTCTTCTCCAGCTTGGCGCCGTAGCGACTGCGAGCCTGCTTGCGGTTCTTGACGGCCTGGGTGTCCAGGGCGCCGCGGACGATCTTGTAGCGGACGCCAGGGAGGTCCTTCACACGACCGCCGCGGACGAGCACCATCGAGTGCTCCTGCAGGTTGTGGCCCTCGCCGGGGATGTAGGCGGTGACCTCGGTGCCGTTGGAGAGCTTGACGCGGGCGACCTTGCGCAGGGCCGAGTTCGGCTTCTTCGGGGTCGTCGTGTAGACGCGCGTGCAGGTCCCGCGCTGCTGCGGGTTCGACTGCAGCGCCGGCGCCTTGGTCTTCGCGACCTTCGGCGAGCGGCCCTTGCGGACCAGCTGCTGAATAGTGGGCACAGTTCTTCTTTCTCTGCTCTCGTCTGCTGCACGGTGACAGCGCGACTCGGGGTGAATCGCAGCACCCGCCCGTACTCGGCGAGAAGCCGGACGTGCTCGGCGGGTATGCCGTGGGGGAGGTCCCGGAATGGTCCAAGGCTCCCGTTGCCCGTGTCACCAGCGTCGTGGTGACGACGAGGCGCCAAAGGCGACGATCCAGGTTACCCGCTGGAGCCCTCTCGGTCAATTCGCTCGGGCCCCGGCCGTGAGGGGGCCCGAGGCTACGCTGGGCGCGTGTTCGAGTATGTCGTCCCCGGCGGCGAACTCGCTGGTTACTGCCTCGCGACCGATCGGCTGCTCGTCGCGCTCGATGCCGCACTGCAGCCCATCGTCGCCCCGCTCTGGTCGCGCATTCGTGGCTCGGGGGCCGGGCTCGACGAGGCCTTCGGGGTCCTCGCGGGCCGCGGGGTGTCGGCCGCCCCGGCGTTCGCGATCGCCGAGCTCCTGCCGGGCGGGACGGTCCGGGCCCGGGCGCACGGGGAGGCGATCGCACAGGTGCTCGGCGAACCGGCCGTCCGCATCGACGGCGGCGGCCTGAGCACGTGGCGGGAGGCGACGTGGGAGGGCATCACCGGTGTCATGGTCGGCCTCAAGGGGGCGCGGCAGGGTGTCGAGACGCTCCCGATCGTCACGGGCGTCGTCCGCGCGGACTGGATCCGCTGCCGCGCGCTCGGGGCGGCGGCCCGCCCCGCGATCCGCCTCGGCCCGCGGGTGCTCGGCCTCGAGCGGCCGATCGTCATCGGCCGGGGGCCACGCACGACGACGACCGCCTCGGGGCACGTGAGCGTGCCGATCGTCGTCGAGTCGCCCGGACGGGCCGTCTCCGCGACGCACCTGCTCGTCGAGCGTCAAGGCGCGCTCGCCCGGCTCGAGGATCTCGGCTCGAGGAACGGCTCGCTCGTCGAGCTCCCGGACGGCACCCGGCGACTCCTCCGCGACCGCGCCGAGATCCTCGCGCCGATTGGCGCGAGGATCGAGATCGGCGACGGCATCCGCCTTGAGGTCGTCGAGGCGGGTGGGCCCGCCGGTCAGGCGCCGTAGCGCGCGCGGAACTCCGCCATGTCGTGCTCGTAGGCCTCCTGGGCGGCGCGGTTGCGCGCCGTGACCCGACGGCCCCGGTAGGCGATGAGCCAGCCCCACCAGACGGCGACCTCGCGACCGAGGATCGCGGCGAGCAGGACGAAGGGCTCGAGGAGCCCCTCGGCGAGCGAGTGCCGGACCTGCTCCCCCATCCAGCCCTCGATGAGGACGGCGCCGCCCGCGGTGCCGAGGTAGACGACGAGGCCGACCACGAGACTGCCGAGGATGTAGGACCACCAGCCGGCGCGGTTGACGAGGACGACGAAGATGATGAATGCGACGGCGAAGAGCGCGACCGGCAGGTAGAAGTGCCAGTCCTGCAGGAATCCGATGCCCGGGCGTCCCGCCGCGGCCTCGAGCAGGTAGGCGACACCGACGAGGACGCCGCCGTAGATGACGGCCCCCGCGAGCGCGAGCAGCGCGCCGATCCCGCGGTTGCCGCGACGGACGGGCGAGAGCGGCGCCTCGACGACGACGTACTGGGGCTGCGCCGCCGTGTCGCGCTCGCCGAGCTGCCAGTCGGCGACCGGCTCGGCGACGGGCGCCTGGGCGGGCTCGGGGGCCGGCTCGGGCGCGACGGCGTCCGCGGCGGCCGCGGCGGCCGCGAGCGACTCGCTCGCGGCGGCGACGGGGTCGACCTCGGGCGCCTCGGTGACGACCTCGGCCTCGACGACCTCCGCCTCGAGCACCTCCTCCTGGGTCTCTCCCCCGGCGTCGGGCGCGCCGGACGCGGTCGTGTCGTGCTGTTCCTCGGCCATGGCGCCTCCCGTCCTCAGGATGGCGTCAGTCTACGAGCCGAGGGGGCGAACTCGGCGGAGGCGCGACCCTATCCCGCGACCGGCTCCTCGGGCCGGAAGAACAGCTCCGCCGTGAGGAGCTGCGTCGACGAGTCCGAGATCGCGCCGGAGCTGACGAGGTAGATGCGCGGCGCCGCCGAGAGATCGGCGATGATCTCGAGCAGCGTCGCGGGATCCGCCTCGAGGCTGATCGTCGCCGTCGCGACGACGAGGCCCGACTCGGCGGCTGCGGCGAGCGCCTCGGGCGACTTCGCCGGAGCGGTGCCCTCCGGCAGGACCGCGGCGCTCGGCACGCCGACGAACGCGGCGGGCGGGCTGATCGAGATCCGGGTGAGCTGCGCGTCGTGCGCGCCGACGATGCCCTCGATCTCCCGGAAGATCGCGGCCTCGTCGAAGTCGCGAGGGACCTTCGTCGTGAGCGCCCGCGCCTCGCGCTCGAGCGCGGGCAGATCGAGCTCCGTCATCGCCCGGATGTCGGCCTCGATGAGCTCGTGCTGCGTCGTGACGGCCTCGAGCTCGACCTCGTCGGAGGCGATCGCGGCGATGACGGGCTGCACGACGAGCAGCCAGCCGGCCGCGAGGATCGCGACGACGAGGATCCCGCCGACGAGTCGCCAAAGGAGGCGCGCATTCATGATCCGGCCTCCTCGTCGGACGCCGCCGCGGGCGGCGAGGTGAGGGCGGGCGAGAGCGAGAGCGTCGCCGTCGCATCCCAGCCGTCGGGGCCCTCGACGGTCAGCATGCGGACCTGGGAGAAGGCCTCGTCGGCCCGCATCCGGTCGAGCCAGGCGTTGAGCGTCTCGAGCTCGGTCGCGTGGAGCCCGAGCTCGAGGACACCGATCCGCGGCCAGGTGTAGGGACCCGAGTCCTGCTCGACGGCCGAGGTCGGCGAGTCCGCAGCGAAGGTCAGCGTGCCGACAATCGCGCTCGCCGGCAGCGCGTCGAGCGCGACCCCGATGACGGCCGGCCAGTCGATCCGATCCGCCTCGGGGAGCGCCGCGAGCGCCGCCGTCTCCCGCGCCGTCCGCTGGAGCTGCCGGATCTCGGCGAACTCGGCCTGCCGCGACTGGAGCTCGACCGTGCGCTGCTGGGCGGCGGTGAGCGTCGCCTGGGAGCTCGTCCGTGCGAGCGAGGCGAGCGCGAAGCCGCCCGCGACGACGACGAGCGCGAGCAGGACGAGCAGCACGACGACTCGCCGCGTCGCGCGCACCGCCGCCCGCTCGAGGAGCTCGCGCGGTAGCAGATCGGCTCTCGGCGGCCCGTCGACCCAGCGCGGCTCGCTCATCGCTCCGTCCCCCGCCCGAAGCGGCCCCGGCTCGGCCGAGCCTCGGGGGCCTCGGGCGCGATCCCGCCCGGCATGCCGAGCCGGGTCTCCTCAGACGCGCTCGGCTCGCGCGAGCTCGGCGCGGCCATGCTCGGTCCGGGCGCGCTCGGCCCGGCGGGCGGCTCGTCGATAACGATGATCGGCGCCGCCGCGGTGTCCGTCGCGAGCGGCTCGGGGGCCGCGTCGGGCGGCCCGGATGGCTCATGCGGCTTGCCGGATGCGGCCGGCTCGGCCTCGGGACCCACCGGCGCGGCGGCCGAAGCACTCGGCGCCGCGGTCGCGGCGCGGCGCGACGCCTGCTGCCGCGCGGCGGTGTGCCTCGCGCCGTCGGCGAGCGCCGTCGCCACGAGAAACTCCGCATCGGGGTCGGTGTCGGCGAGCTCGGTCGGGATCCGCGTCCAGGCCGCGACCATCTCGGCGAAGCCGCCGAGCCGCGCGCCGCCGCCCGTGAGGACGATGCGCTCGACGGCCTGCCCCCGGTTATCGACGAAATACGAGAGCGTGTCCCGGATCGACGTCATGAGCTCGCTCGTCCTCGTCACCATGAGCTCGACGACGGGACGATAGCGCGGCTCGACACCCTCGGCCGTCAGTCCGATCGTCCGCTTGACCTGCTCGGCCTGCTCGCGGCTGAGCTGGCCGAGCTCGATGAGCGAGCGCGTCACCTCCTCGCCGCCGGCCGGCACGATCCGGCAGAACACGGGCGTCCGGCCGACCGCGACCGTGACGATCGTCGTCGTCGCCCCGACGTCGACGAACGCGACCGTCTCCCGCGAGTCGGGATCGGCGAGCCGGCGGACGAGCGCGAAGGGGATGAGGTCGATCCCGACGACCTCGAGACGGGCCTGCGTCGCGGCCCGCGCATTCGTCATCGCGACCTCGTTGAGCGCGACGACGAGGAGGCCGGCGAGGTGCTCGGCGCCGCGCTCGTCCGTGACCTCGCGGACCGGGTGGAAGTCGAGCACCGCCTGCTCGGTCGGCATGGGCAGCAGGTCGGCGACGAGGAAGTGCAGCTGCTCGCGGATCTGCTCCCGCGGGCGGGCCGGGACCTCGAGGTCGCGGACGAGCACGCGGGCGTTCCCGAGCCCGAGCACGACCCGCCGGGTGCGGAACCCCGCCTGCTGCCAGAGCCGCCCCAGTGCGGCCGCGACGGCGGGGACATCCCGCACCTCGCCGCTCGCGAGCGCGCCGGGCTCGAGCGGCACCGCCCCCCGCCGGAGCACGCGCTCGCGCCGCGTACCGGGATCCTCGACCTCGACGCCCCGGATGCGGTCGTGACCGAAGTCGATCCCGACGACGCGATGTGCCATCACTGCTCCCTCACGCCAATCCTAGGATGCCGCCGTACCAGGCCCAGGCGAGCGGGCCGAGCCCGATCCCGAGCCATGCGCCCGCGAGCATCCAGGGCCCGAACGGGATCGCGGTCCGCCGGTCGCCGCGCCTGGCGAGCAGGACGCCGAGCCCGGCGAGGGCCCCCAGGAGGAATGCGCTGAGGAAGGCGAGCACCGCGGTCGACCACCCGACCCACCCCGTCACGAGCCCGATGAGCACCGCGAGCCGGACATCGCCGAGGCCCATGCCGTCGGGCCGGATGAGCGCGATGACGAGGAAGATCGCCCCCATCGCGAGGCTCGCGCCGAGCGACGTGAGCACGCTCCCGAGGTCGCCGCGGATCGCGGCCGTCCCGGCGAGCAGGACGGCGACGCCGACGACGCCTGTCACGATGATCGGCGTCGGCAGGCGGCGCAGCTCGGCGTCGATGATCGCGAGCGCGATGCCGCAGGCGGCGAAGAGGAGGAATGCGAGGAGCACGAGCCACTGCGCGGCATCCGGGAGGCGGGCCGGCGCCGGCAGGAGGCCGTCGGGGGCGAGGCCGAGCGCGACGGCCGCGAAGGCGAGGCCCGTGCCGAGCTCCGTGAGCGGGTGGCGCGCCCCGATCGGCGCACCGCAGTCCCGGCAACGCCCGCGCAGCACGAGCCACGACACGACGGGGACGTTGTCGTACCAGCGGATGCGATGCCCGCAGGCATCGCAGGCGCTCGGCGGTGCGAGGATCGAGGCGCCCGCGGGCACGCGGTCGATGACGACACCGAGGAAGGAGCCGATGAGGAGGCCGAGCACGCCGGCGGCGACCGTGACGAGGGCGAGCATGCTCAGCCCTCGACCCTGCGGAGGTACTGCATCGGCCCGAGCTCGCCCGGTGCATCGTCGGCGGCACCCCCGCCGAGGTCCGTGCCGGGGATCCCCGTCGGGACGTAGACGAGCCCCTCGCCGAGGGAGAGCTGGAGGCGGTTCGAGTAGAGCTGGCCGCGCCACTGCGTCTGGCTGTTGATCGTGATCGTGCATGGCGTGTAGGCCATGAGCTGGATCTTGTCGTCGAAGGTCGTCCTCGTCCCCGCCCCGACCACGATGTCGCCGCAGCCGCCGGCCGGGATCTGCGGCCCGGCCCGGTGCGGGTCGCCGTCCTCGACCATGAGCCAGAGGCGGTGCGGCTGCCCGTCGCCCGAGACGAAGTCGATCCCCGGGACCTGGATGCTGCGCGCCACGATCATGATGTCGGCATAGAGCGGCACCGTCGTGCGCGTGCCGTTGCCGAAGCTCGTCCGGCTGCACGCCCGGGCGTCGAAGACGGTGCCGACGCGCTGGTCGAGCGCGTACCGCAGGCCGGGCGCCGCCGCCGAGTTCGCGTAGATGAGGTCGCAGGCGGGGCTTCTCGCCGGGACGGTGATGACGTTGCCGAGGCCGGCTGCCGACCAGTCGGCCTGGTCATAGTGCCAGTCGACCCAGCTCGGGATCGGCGGGGCTGCGGGGATGGTCGGCGCCGCCGGAACGGGGATCCCCGTGACGCCCGCCTGGACGACCTTGCCGGCGCCGCGGCCCGCGAGGCCGAGCGCCTTGATGTTCTGCTCGGGCGGCGCCGACCAGTTCCACGAGCCCGGGAGGCACGGGTAGCCGCTCACGCTCTCGCAGCCGTAGCCGCTCAGGGTGCCCCGGACGCGGAGGTCACCGAGGACGCGGGTCGTGGGCGAGGTCTCCGTGGCGCCAGTGCCCGACGCACTCAGCGCATTCCCCCCGACGAAGACACCCGCGAGCCCATGAATGCGGCCGCCGGCCCAGAGATCCGCGCCGACCCACGCATTCTGCACACCCTCGATGTCGCCGACGGCGACGACGCTGCCGTCGACGCGGCCCTGAAGTCCCCGGATCCGACCGCCGACGACCCAGTCGCCGTGGATCCGGACCGTCGAATTGGCCATCGAGTTCTCGGCCCCGGACCGCACGGCGTAGACGCTCCCGCGGTAGACGGGTCCCTCGGCGGGGGTGACATTGCCGACCTCGACGTTCGCCGACAGGCTCACGGCCCCCGCCGCGTAGACATCGCCGAAGACCTTGACGTTGTTCGTCAGCGAGACATCGCCCGTCAGGGACACGACATCGCCGCCGACCCTGATGTCGCTGTTGAGCCGGATCTCGTCCGAGGCGATGACATCGCCCGCGACGCTGCAACTGTTCGTGAGCTGGACGCGGCCCTTCGCGACATGGACATCGCCCTGGATGCTGCTCGCGTTATTGCAATCGAGGTTGCCCTCGGCGATCTGCAGATCGCCCGACACGGTCTGGCCCGGCGCGACCGTCACCGAGAAGCTGCCGAGGCTCCCGCCCGCGCCGATGAACACGGCGGCGCCGGAGCCGAACGAGGACGACACCGTGAAGCCGGCCTCGAGCGTGTACTCACCGCCGAGCGGCGAATCGCTCGGCTGCTCGGCGATACCGACGGCCCGCACGACGACCTCGCCGGAGCCCGACGGACAGCCCGAGGCGCCGTCGACGAAGACCTCGTAGCGATACGCGGGGGCGACGCCGGGCGGGCTCGACACCTCGCCCGCGACGCAGGCGCCCGTCCGGAGCGCGAGCACCGCCTCGGCGAGCCCCGCCTCGGCCGCCGCGCGCGCCTGCACCATCGCCTTCCCACCCGTCGTCACCGAGACGACCGAGATGGAGGACATGAGCACGACGACGGCGAGGACGGAGCAGATGACGATGACCGCGAGCACGGTCACGAGAGCGGCGCCACGGTCGTCGCGCGCCTCGCGCTCGGCCAGCCGGGACATCAGGGGACGCATGCGACACCCCCGGACTGCTCGCTGCGCGCGACGATCGAGGTCGCGAACTCGGGCGCCCCGAGCCCGCCCGCATCGATGCGGAAGGCGATCTCGATGCGGCTCGGATCCGCGCCGGACCCGCCGCCGCGGAAGGCGAAGACCTCGCCCTCTAGGGGCGGCAGCACCCCGTCCGCGAGGACCGGCCACGTCGCGAGCTGCGCCGCGTCGGGCGTTGCGACGGTGCCGGCGGGCGCCGAGGGGTCCCCCACATTCCGCCGCATCCGCAGCTCGCCCGCGAGCGCGTCGTAGTAGACCGCGACGCAGTCCCACCGGAGCGGCCCCTCGGACATGCCCGCGACCCGCGCCCGCAGCACGAGATCGCCGGCCGCGGCACCGGGCGCGATCCCCATGGGGGCCGCGGCCGACTGGAGCGTCGTCCGCATCGCGTCGAGCGCGAGCTCGCCGCGCGACGTTGCGGCGTTGAGCCCCCGCAGCTCGCGGTCCGCCTGAAGCGAGGAAACGAGGAATCCTCCGAGGATCGCGAGGACGATCCCGCCGACGATGACGGCGACGAGCAGCTCGACGAGCGTGAAACCGTCGTCGGGGGCGCGCTCCTCCGCCACGATCAACCGCCCTGCACGAGGACGCGCGTCGCGGCGGTCGCCGAGACCTCGCCGCCCGCGACGCGGACCGTGACGCCGACCGTCGCGGGGAAGGAGGTCGGGCAGTCGTCAACGACGACCTCGACGTCGAGCCGCGCGCCGCCCGCCGCCTCGACGCCCTCCGCCCAGTCGAGGGCGCGGGCGCCGATCCCCGCGCACGTCGTCTCGACGACGACCGCGTCGACGACCTGCGCGGCGACCTGGTTCGCCGTGACCTGCACGGAGTTCCGCCGCGCGTTGACGAGTCCGCCGAGGATGATGGGGGCGAATGCGGCGGCGAAGATCGCGAAGATCGTCATCGCGACGATGACCTCGACGAGCGTCATGCCCGCGTCCTCGCCCGGCCGCCTGCCGCGCATCGCCCTCACCCTCTCAGTATCGCGTGGACCGTCGCCGCCACGGGCGGAGACGGGCGGTGCCCGGAAGCCGAGGCTCCCGGGCACCGCGTCGTCGACGTCGGATCGCGCTGCGTCAGCCGATCAGGAGCCGGAGCCCGAGCAGGCATCGGGCTGCGGCGAGCCGTCGGCATCGGTCGCGTGGAAGGCGTTGCCCCCCGCTGCCCTCGCGTCGACGCAGTAGCCGTCTCCGACCACTCGATAGGTGACCTCGATCTCAGACTCGTTGGGCCCGCGCCAGTCGGGAAGGTCCTCGAACGCGGCCTGGTTCTCTGGGAACTTGTTCTGTGCAATCTGGTACGCCGTCAGGACCGTGATCGCCTGGCTCACCGTCGCCTTCGCCGACTCGTCCTTGGCGGTGTTGACCGTCGACAGGTAGACCGGGATGGCGATCGCCGCGAGGACGCCGATGATGAGCACGACGATGAGGAGCTCGATGAGGGTGAAGCCCCCGTCCCTCCGCTCGCCGGCGATGATCGCGTCACGGCGGGCCGTGATCGCCTTGTGGACCTTCAGCATGTGCTGGTCTCCCGTTCTTGGGGTTGTGGGTGATGCGGTGATGGGGCCGGGATTGCGCGCCCCGGCTGCGAGTTTGCAGGACGCCCGGTGCGCCTGCAAGGAGGCGCGAGGCGACTGTGGAGAATTCCTCGCTCCTCAGCCGCCGATCTCGCCGATGAGGCTGAACATCGGGAGGTACAGGGCGATGACCATGCCGCCGACGATGACCCCGAGGACCGAGATCATGATCGGCTCGATCGCGGTCGTCAGCTGCTCCGTGCGGGCCTCGACCTCGGCGTCGTAGAAGTCCGCGATCTTGTCGAGCATCGTCTCCATCGCCCCCGCGTTCTCCCCCACGGCGATCATCTGGGTGACCATCGCGGGGAAGACGCGCGCGGCGGCGAGCGGCCCCGCGACGGTGCCGCCCGCCCGCACCGAGGTCGCGACCTCGTCCATCGCGCGCTCGATGAGGTAGTTGCCCGAGGTGTCGCCGACGATCTGCAGCGCACGGAGGATCGGCACGCCCGAGGCGAGCATTGAGGCGAAGTTCCGTGAGAACCGGGCGATCGCGATCCGGGTCGCGAGGGGCCCGAATACGGGGAGTCGGAGCCGGATCGGGTCGACGATCGCCCGCACCCGGTCCTTGCGCCCGTTGAAGCGCCACCAGACGACGGCGCCGATGACGAGCACGAGGAGCACCGGGAGGATGATCGGCATCGCGCCGGAGATGCCGACGAGGATCTGGGTCGGCAGCGGCAGCTCGGAGCCGAGCTGCTCGAACATCGCGGCGAAGGTCGGCACGATGAAGACGAGCATCGCTGCGACGGCGATGAGTGCGATGACGAGCACGATCGCGGGCATCGTCAGCGCCGAGCGGATCGAGCCGGCGAGCTTGACCTCCTTCTCGAAGTTGACCGCGACGGCGTCGAGGGACCGCTCGAGGAAGCCGCCCGTCTCGCCGGCGCGCAGGAGGCTGATCATGAGGGGCGGGAAGATGCGGTCGTGCCGCGCGAGCGCGTCCGTGAAGCTCCGGCCCTGCTCGATGTCGCCGCGGACGACCTGCAGCGTCTCGCGGAGCTTGCGGTGCTCGGTCTGCTCGGCGAGGACGCTCAGCGCGGTCACGAGCGAAAGCCCCGCCCCGATCATCGTCGCGAGCTGGCGGCTCATGACCGCGAGATCGCGACGGCCGACCGGCTTGCTGAGCCCCGGGATCTCGATCTCCATCTGGAGCCCGGTCCGGCGCACCTCGGTCACCTCGATCGGCGCGACCCCGAGCGCCGTCACCTTCGCGACCGCGGCGGACTGGCTCAGCGCCTCGACGCGGCCGCGGACGAGCCGGCCCTGCGCATTCCTCCCGCGGTAGCGGAACGGCGCCGTCGCCGTCATCCCTCGGCCCGGAAGATGCCGCCGAAGTCCTCGAAGCCGCCGACGCGCATCCCCGCGCCGGACCGGCCGCTCGCGACGAGCTGCTCGAAGACCTGCCTGTCCTGCGCCTGCTCGGCCGCGGTCGCGTGGGCGACGGCCCCGGTCGAGACGAGGCGGGCGAGATGCTGGTCGAGGCTCTGCATGCCGAGGTCGCCGCCCGCCTGGATCGCCGTCGGCAACTGGTGCACCTTGCCCTCGCGGATGAGGTTCGCGACCGCGGGCGTCGTGACCATGACCTCGACGGCGAGCTGTCGCCCGCGGCCATCCGCGGTCGGCAGGAGCGTCTGGCAGACGACCCCCCGCAGCGTCCCCGCGAGCTGCGCGCGGATCTGCTCCTGCTGGTGCGGGGGGAAGACGCCGATGATGCGGTCGATCGTCTGCGGCGCCGACTGGGTGTGGAGGGTCGCGAGGACGAGGTGGCCCGTCTCCGCGGCGGTGAGCGCGACCTCGATCGTCTCGAGGTCGCGGAGCTCGCCGACGAGGATGACGTCGGGGTCCTGCCGGAGGACGTGCTTGAGCGCGCTCGCGAAGGAATGCGTGTCCTCGCCGACCTCACGCTGGTTGACGAGTGAGCGCTTGTTGCGATGCACGAACTCGATCGGGTCCTCGACGGTCATGATGTGGCGGGCCCGCTCGGCGTTGATGACGTCGATGAGCGCGGCGAGCGTCGTCGACTTGCCGGAGCCGGTCGGGCCCGTGACGAGGACGAGGCCGCGCGCGAGGTCGGCGAAGCGGCGGACCGAGGGCGGCAGGCCGAGCGTGTCGAGCGGGCGGATCTCGACCGGGATGAGGCGGAAGGCGGCGCCGATCGCGCCCCGCTGCACGTAGTAGTTGACACGGAACCTCGTGTCGGCATCGAGCTGGAACGACCAGTCGAGCTCCCGGGCGGCGCGGAAGGCCTCGCGGCGCTCGGCGGGGAGGAGCGAGAGCAGCGCGGCCTCGACGCGCTCCCCCGACCAGGGCGTGCCGTGCGGCGTGAGCGCCCCCCGGACGCGGATCATGGGGGGCGCGTCGGCCGACAGGTGGAGGTCCGAGCCGTCGAGCTCGGCGACGGCGCGGAGCGCGGCGAGGAGCGCGGCGTCGGCGCCGGCCGGGAGCCGACCGCTCGTCCCGTCGGGTGCGGGCTCAGGCGTCGCGGGCGCGACGGTCTCGGCAGGAATGCGCGGTGTCGCGAGCGCCGCGAGCGCCGCGTCGAGATCGTAGGTCCGGTCGTCGTCCATCACGCCACCACCCGCATCACTTCCTCGATCGAGGTGAGCCCCATCTGCGCCTTGATCCAGCCGTCCTGCCGGAGCGAGACCATGCCGTTCGCGAGCGCGACCCGCTCGATCTCCGCCGAGGAGGCCCGGGCGACGGCGAGCCGCTCGATCTCCTCGTCGACCTCCATGACCTCGTGGAGCGCGAGCCGCCCGCGGTAGCCCGTGTTCGAGCACGACGCGCAGCCCTTCGGCCGGTAGAGCACGGGCGTCTCCCCGCCGAGCGGTGCGAAGCGCATCGCGGCGAGCTCCTCGGAGCTCGGGCGGAACTCCTCCTTGCAGCGCTCACAGAGTCGGCGCGCGAGGCGCTGGGCGACGACGCAGTCGATCGCGGAGCCGACGAGGAACGGCTCGATCTCCATCTCGATGAGCCGGGTGATCGCGCTCGGCGCGTCGTTCGTGTGGAGGGTCGAGAGGACGAGGTGGCCCGTGAGCGCCGCCTCCGTCGCGATCCGCGCCGTCTCCCCGTCGCGGATCTCGCCGATGAGGACGACATCCGGGTCGCTGCGCAGGATCGATCGGAGGGCGCCCGCGAAGGTGAGCCCCGCCTTGACGTTGACCTGCACCTGGTTGATCCCGGAGATCCGCCGCTCGACGGGGTCCTCGACGGTGATGACGTTGATCTCGGGTCGCGCGACCGTGTCGAGCGTCGTGTACAGGGTCGTCGACTTGCCCGAGCCGGTCGGGCCGCAGACGATGATCATGCCGTACGGCTTCGTGAAGTTCCGCTGGTAGCGCTCGAGGTTGTGCGGCGTCATCCCGAGCTCCTGGATGTCGCGCTTCGTCGTCGAGGTATCGAGGATGCGGAGCACGATCTTCTCGCCCCACACGGTCGGCAGGACGGCGACGCGGAGGTCCGCCTTCTTGCCCTGGTGCTGCACGGTGATGCGCCCGTCCTGGGGCCGCCGCCGCTCGGCGATGTCGAGCTCGGCCATGATCTTGAGCCGCGAGGTGACGCCGTTCTGGATGTTCTTCGGCGCGCGCTGCATCTCGTGGAGGACGCCGTCGATCCGGTACCGGACGAGGAGCTCCTTCTCGGCGGGCTCGATGTGGATGTCCGAGGCCTTGTCCTGGATCGCCTGCGCGATGATGAGGTTGACGAAGCGGACGATCGGCGCGTCGTCCTCCGTGGACTCGTCCTCGTAGACGGGGGCGGCGCCGGCCTGCTGCTCCTGGATCTCGCTCGACAGCGACGAGAGCTCCGTGTCGGCGCGGTAGAAGCGGTCGATCGCATTCCTGAGGTCCGAGTGCTCCGCGACGGCGAGGCGGACGGGCCGCTTCGCGACCGAGCGCACGTCGTCGACCGCGACGACATTGCCCGGATCGCTCATCGCGACGAGGAGACTGTCGCCGACGAACTGGAGCGGGAGGAGCTCGTAGCGGCGCGCGATGCCCGCGGGGATGAGCGCGACGGCGTTCGGGTCGACGGGGAAGTCGAGGAGCTCGACGAAGGGCAGGCCGGCCTGCGCGGCCCTCGCGCTCGCGAGCTGCGCCGGCGTGAGCGTGCCCTGCTCGATCATCGAGCGGACCATGAGCTCCTCGTCCTGCGGGGTCGCGCCCGGTCGCAGCGCCTCGACGGGGATGAGTCCCCGGAGGATGAGGACTTCGGTGATCGAGGTCATCGCGGTTCGGCTCCCCGGTGTCGGCTAGCCCAACTGTACCGGCGCGACGGGCCCGGAACCGCCGCGGGGCGGGCATCCTGTGGAGGATGCCCGCCCCGCGCTGGAGCGCGATCGCTCAGTTGTAGGTGCTGCCGCCCTCGGCCTGCCCGAAGACGTCGGTGGCGAAGTCCTCGAACTCGACGAAGGAGTAGTCCGCGTCGCTGAACGCGCCGTCCTCGGCGAAGAGCCGGTTCGGGTAGCGCTCGGCCCGCGCCTCGTCGGTCGCCCGCACCTCGACCTGGCGGTAGAGGGGCAGCCCGGTGCCGGCCGGGATGAGCTTGCCGATGATGACGTTCTCCTTGAGGCCCATGAGCGGGTCGGACTTGCCCTCCATGGCCGCCTGCGTGAGGACGCGGGTCGTCTCCTGGAAGGACGCCGCCGAGAGCCACGACTCGGTCGCGAGCGAGGCCTTCGTGATGCCCATGACCTCCTGGCGCGCCGAGGCCGTCTTCTTGCCCTCGGCGACCGCCGCGCGGTTGATCTCGCGGTAGCGCTGCGCGTCGACGAGCTCGCCCGGCAGCAACTCGGTGTCGCCGTGGTCGACGACCGTCACCTTGCGGAGCATCTGGCGAACGATGACCTCGATGTGCTTGTCGTGGATCGGCACGCCCTGCGAGCGGTAGACGCCCTGGACGCCGTCGACGAGGTGCTGCTGGACGGCACGGATGCCGCGGACGCGGAGCACCTCCTTCGGGTCGAGGTTGCCGACGTGGAGCTGCTGGCCGAGCTCGACGTGCTGCCCGTCCTCGACGAGGAGCGTCGCGCGGCGCAGGACCGGGTAGGCGACCGGCTCGTCGCCGTTGTCCGGCGTGAGCACGACCTTCTTGCCCTTCGGGTCGGTGTCGTCGATCTTGACGACACCGGCCGCCTCGGCGATCGGGGAGCTCGACTTCGGGGTCCGGGCCTCGAAGAGCTCGGTGACGCGCGGGAGGCCCTGCGTGATGTCGTCCGCCGAGGCGACACCACCCGTGTGGAAGGTGCGCATCGTCAGCTGCGTGCCCGGCTCGCCGATCGACTGCGCGGCGATGATGCCGACCGCCTCGCCGATGTCGACGAGATGACCCGTCGCGAGCGAGCGGCCGTAGCAGCTCGCGCAGACGCCGACGACCGACTCGCAGGTGAGGACCGAGCGGACCTTGACCTGCTCGATGCCGGCCGCGACGAGCTCGGCGATGAGGACATCCCCGACGTCGGCTCCCGCCTCGGCGATGACCTTGCCCTTCGCGTCGACCGCGTCTTCGGCGAGGTTGCGCGAGTAGACCGAGTTCTCGACGTTCTCATCGCGGATGAGCACGCCGTCGACCTCGCGGGCGATGACGATGTCGAGGCCCTTGGTCGTGCCGCAGTCGGGCTCGCGGATGATGACGTCCTGCGAGACGTCGACGAGACGCCGCGTCAGGTAGCCGGAGTCCGCGGTGCGCAGCGCCGTGTCGGCGAGGCCCTTGCGGGCGCCGTGCGTCGAGATGAAGTACTCGGCGACGGTGAGGCCCTCCTTGTAGGAGTGGACGATCGGCCGCGGGATGATGTCGCCCTTCGGGTTCGACACGAGACCGCGCATACCCGCGATCTGCCGGACCTGCATCCAGTTGCCTCGCGCGCCGGACGACACCATGCGGTTGATGTTGTTGTCCGTCGGGAAGTTGTCCTGCATCGCCTGGGCGACTTCGGCGGTCGCCTTGTTCCAGAGCTCGATGAGCTCCTGGCGGCGCTCCGCATCGGTCGTCAGACCCTTGTCGAACTGGTCCTGGATCTTCGCGGCCTGCTTCTCGTAGCCCGCGATGATCGCGGCCTTGGTCGGCGGGGTGACGATGTCGGACAGCGCGACCGTGACGCCGGAGCGGGTCGCCCAGTGGAATCCCGCGTCCTTGATCCGGTCGAGCGTCGCGGCGACCTCAACCTGCGGGAAGCGCTCCGCGAGGTCGTTGACGATCCGCGAGATCGCGCCCTTGTCGGCGAGGCCCTCGAAGTACTCGTAGCCCTCCGGCAGCGCCTCGTTGAAGATCGCCCGACCGAGCGTCGTCTCGCGGCGGGTGCCGTCCTCGAAGCGGATGATCACCTTCGCGCCGAGGTCGAGCGTGCCCTGGTCCTTCGCGAGGATCGCCTCGGCGACCGACGAGAATGCGCGTCCCTCACCGACCGCGCCCTCCTTGAGGGTCGTCAGGTGGTGGAGGCCGATGATCATGTCCTGGCTCGGCAGGGCGACCGGGCGGCCGTCGGAGGGCTTGCGGATGTTGTTGCTCGCGAGCATGAGGATGCGGGCCTCGGCCTGCGCCTCGACCGACAGCGGCAGGTGGACCGCCATCTGGTCGCCGTCGAAGTCCGCGTTGAACGCGGTGCACACGAGCGGGTGGAGCTGGATCGCCTTGCCCTCGACGAGCTGCGGCTCGAAGGCCTGGATGCCGAGGCGGTGGAGCGTCGGCGCGCGGTTGAGCAGCACCGGCCGCTCGCGGATGATCTCCTCGAGCACGTCCCACACCTGCGGGTCGCTGCGCTCGACCTTGCGCTTCGCCGACTTGATGTTCTGCGCGAAGCTCAGGTCGATGAGGCGCTTGATGACGAAGGGCTTGAAGAGCTCGAGCGCCATCTGCTTCGGCAGGCCGCACTGGTGCAGCTGGAGCTGCGGACCGGCGATGATGACCGAGCGGCCCGAGTAGTCGACGCGCTTGCCGAGCAGGTTCTGGCGGAAGCGCCCCTGCTTGCCCTTGAGCATGTCGGAGAGGCTCTTGAGCGCCCGGTTGCCGGTGCCCGTGACGGGGCGGCCGCGGCGGCCGTTGTCGAAGAGCGCGTCGACGGCCTCCTGGAGCATCCGCTTCTCGTTGTTGACGATGATCTCGGGCGCGCCGAGGTCGAGCAGGCGGCGGAGGCGGTTGTTCCGGTTGATGACGCGGCGGTAGAGGTCGTTGAGGTCGCTCGTCGCGAAGCGGCCGCCGTCGAGCTGGACCATCGGGCGCAGCTCCGGCGGGATGACCGGGACGACCTCGAGGACCATCGCGGCCGGCGAGTGGCCGGTCATGAGGAACGAGTTGACGACGCGGAGGCGCTTGATCGCGCGGATCTTGCGCTGGCCCTTGCCGTTGGCGATCTCCTCGTGGAGCTGCTCCGCCTCGGCGGCGAGGTCGAAGGTCTCGAGACGTCGCTTGATCGCCTCGGCGCCCATTCGTGCCTCGAAGTAGCGACCGTACCGGATCTCGAGCTCCTGGAAGGCGGCGTCCTCGGGCTTGAGGTCGCCGACCTTGAGCCCGCGGAAGTCGTCCCACACCCGCTCGAGGTGGGCGATCTCGTCGTCGTAGCGCTTGCGGATCTGGCCCGCTTCCTTCTCGGCGAGCTCGCGGGTCTTGCGCTTCTGGTCGGCCTTCGCGCCCTCCTCCTCGAGCGCCGCGAGGCTCTCCTCGAGCTCCGCGAGGCGCTTGCCGATCGCGTCGTCGCGCTTGTCGGCGAGGGTCTTCAGCTCGAGCCGGAGGTTCGCCTCGAGAGTCGGGATCGCCTCGTGGCGCGCCTCCTCGTCGACCGAGATGACCATGTACGCGGCGAAGTAGATGACCTTCTCGAGGTCCTTCGGCGCCATGTCGAGGAGGTAGCCGAGACGACTCGGCACGCCCTTGAAGTACCAGATGTGCGTGACCGGCGCGGCGAGCTCGATGTGGCCCATGCGCTCGCGGCGCACCGCGGACTTCGTCACCTCGACGCCGCAGCGCTCGCAGACGATGCCCTTGAAGCGCACGCGCTTGTACTTGCCGCAGGCGCACTCCCAGTCACGGGACGGCCCGAAGATCTGCTCACCGAAGAGCCCGTCCTTCTCCGGCTTCAGGGTGCGGTAGTTGATGGTCTCCGGCTTCTTCACCTCGCCGAAGGACCACCCTCGGATGTCGTCGGCCGTCGCCAGGCCGATGCGGATCTCGTCGAACGCGTGGACGTCGAGCATGTTCGTCACTTCTTCTCTTCGCTATTTCGAATGCGTTGCGTGCGTTGGGCGGCCGGGTCAGATCTCGTCGATCGACGAGTTCTCGAAGCGGGCCGAGATGTTGATGCCGAGCTCCTCCGCCGCGCGGTAGGCCTCGTCGTCCGTGTCGCGGAGGTTCACGACGTTGCCGTCCTGGCCGAGCACCTCGACGTTCAGGCAGAGCGACTGCATCTCCTTCATGAGCACCTTGAAGGACTCCGGGATGCCCGGCTCCTGGATGTTCTTGCCGGAGACGATCGCCTCGTAGACCTTGACGCGGCCGAGGATGTCGTCGGACTTGATCGTCAGCAGCTCCTGGAGCGCGTAGGCGGCGCCGTAGGCCTCGAGGGCCCACACCTCCATCTCGCCGAAGCGCTGGCCGCCGAACTGCGCCTTCCCGCCGAGCGGCTGCTGCGTGATCATCGAGTACGGACCCGTCGAGCGCGCGTGGATCTTGTCGTCCACGAGGTGGTGCAGCTTGAGGATGTACATGTAGCCGACCGAGACGGGGTACGGGAAGGGCTCGCCGGAGCGGCCGTCGAGGAGCGTCGCCTTGCCGCTCGAGTCGATGAGCCGGTCGCCGTCGCGGTTCGGGATCGTCGAGTCGAGCAGACCCGCGATCTCCTCCTCGAGCGCGCCGTCGAAGACCGGCGTCGCGACCTTCGTGCCGGGGGCGGCCTCGAGGGCCTCCTTCGGCAGGGTCTTCGCCCACTCGGGCGAGCCGTCGACCTTCCAGCCCTGCTTCGCGACCCAGCCGAGGTGGGTCTCGAGGACCTGGCCGAAGTTCATTCGGCCCGGGATGCCGAGCGGGTTGAGGACGACGTCGACGGGGGTGCCGTCCGCGAGGAACGGCATGTCCTCGACCGGGAGGATCTTCGCGATGACGCCCTTGTTGCCGTGACGGCCCGCGAGCTTGTCGCCCTCGGTGATCTTGCGCTTCTGGGCGATGTAGACGACGACGCGCTCGTTGACGCCGTTGCCGAGCTCGTCCTCATCGGCCGTGAAGGTCTTCACGTTGATGATCGTGCCCTCCTGGCCGTGCGGCACCTTGAGGGAGGTGTCGCGGACCTCGCGGCTCTTCTCGTTGAAGATCGCGCGGAGGAGGCGCTCCTCGGCGCTCAGCTCGGTCTCGCCCTTCGGCGTGACCTTGCCGACGAGGATGTCGCCGGGGCGGACCTCGGCGCCGATGCGGATGATGCCGCGCTCGTCGAGGTCGGCGAGGAGCTCCATCGACACGTTCGGCAGGTCGCGGGTGATCTCCTCCTTGCCGAGCTTCGTGTCGCGCGCATCGACCTCGTACTCCTCGATGTGGATCGAGGACAGGACGTCGTCCTTGACGAGGTTCTGGCTGAGGATGATCGCGTCCTCGAAGTTGTGGCCCTCCCACGGCATGAACGCGACGAGGAGGTTCTTGCCGAGCGCGAGCTCACCGTTCTCCGTCGCGGGGCCGTCGGCGAGGACCTCGCCGACCTCGACGCGGTCGCCCGCGCTGACGATGACGCGGTGGTTGTAGCTCGTGCCCTGGTTCGAGCGGTCGAACTTCCGGAGCACATAGTCCTGCGTGCCGCCCTCGTCGAGCTGGACGGTCACGACGTCGGCCGAGACCTCGCTGACGACGCCGGCCTTCTCCGCGACGATGACGTCGCCCGCGTCGACGGCCGCGTAGGCCTCCATGCCGGTGCCGACGAGCGGCGAGTCGGAGCGCAGGAGCGGCACGGCCTGGCGCTGCATGTTCGCGCCCATGAGCGCGCGGTTCGCGTCGTCGTGCTCGAGGAACGGGATGAGGCTCGTCGCGACCGAGACCATCTGGCGCGGCGAGATGTCCATGTAGCCCACGGTGTCGGCCGGCACGAGGTCGACCTCGTCGCCCTTCTTCCGCGCGAGGACCTTCTCCTCGACGAAGGAGCCGTCCTTGTTGAGCGGGGCGCCCGCCTGGGCGATCGCGTACTCGTCCTCCTCGGAGGCGGTGAGGTAGTCGACCTTGTCCGTGACCTTGCCGTTCACGACCCGGCGGTACGGCGTCTCGATGAAGCCGAAGGCGTTGAGCCGCGCGAAGGTCGCGAGCGCCGCGATGAGGCCGATGTTCGGGCCTTCCGGCGTCTCGATCGGGCACATCCGGCCGTAGTGGCTCGGGTGGACGTCGCGGACCTCGACGCCCGCGCGCTCGCGGGAGAGGCCGCCGGGGCCGAGCGCCGAGAGGCGGCGCTTGTTCGTCAGGCCCGCGAGCGGGTTGTTCTGGTCCATGAACTGGGAGAGCTGGCTCGTGCCGAAGAACTCCTTGATCGCCGCGACGACCGGGCGGACGTTGATGAGCGTCTGCGGAGTGATCGCCTCGATGTCCTGCGTCGTCATGCGCTCGCGCACGACGCGCTCCATGCGGGACAGGCCCGTGCGCACCTGGTTCTGGACGAGCTCGCCGACCGCGCGGATGCGGCGGTTGCCGAGGTGGTCGATGTCGTCGACGTCGACGGGGATGTCGGCCTTCTTGCCGTCGCGCACGCCCTGGATCGTGACGCTGCGGTCCTCGTGGACGGTCACGCCAGGGGCGCTCGTGTCGTGGAGGGCGCAGAGGTACCGGATGGTGCTGACGATGTCCTCGAGGGTGAGGACCGACTCGGTGATCGGCTGCTCGATGCCGAGCTTGCGGTTGATCTTGTAGCGGCCGACCTTCGCGAGGTCGTAGCGCTTCGGGTTGAAGTAGAAGTTCTCGAGGAGCGCGCGCGCGGCCTCCGCGGCGACCTGGTCGCCCGGGCGGAGCTTGCGGTAGATGTCCTTGAGCGCCTCCTCCTTCGTGAGGATCGTGTCCTTCTCGAGGGTCGCCTCGATCGAGCCGAAGCCCTTGAAGGCCTCCTGGATCTCCTCGGTCGTCATGCCGAGGGCCTTGAGGAAGACGGTGACGGACTGCTTGCGCTTGCGGTCGATGCGGACGCCGACCTGGTCGCGCTTGTCGATCTCGAACTCGAGCCAGGCGCCGCGGCTCGGGATGATGCGCGCGGAGAAGACGTCCTTGTCGCTCGTCTTCTCCGGGGTGCGGTCGAAGTAGACGCCGGGCGAGCGGACGAGCTGCGAGACGACGACGCGCTCGGTGCCGTTGACGATGAAGGTGCCCTTATCGGTCTGGAGCGGGAAGTCGCCCATGAAGACCGTCTGGGTCTTGATCTCGCCGGTCGTGTGGTTCATGAACTCGGCCTCGACGTAGAGCGGGGCCGCGTACGTCTTGCCGCGCTCCTTGCACTCGGCGATCGAGTACTTCGGCTCGTCGAGCTCCGGGTTCGCGAACGACAGCTGCATCGTCCCGTTCGTGTCCTCGATCGGGGAGATCTCCTCGAAGATCTCCTCGAGGCCGCTCTTGGCGGGCAGGTCGTTGCTGCCGGCCGCCTCGGCCGCGGCGACGCGCTGCTGCCACGCCTCCGAGCCGATGAGCCAGGCGAAGCTGTCCGTCTGGACGGCGAGCAGGTCCGGGACGGTGAGCGTGTCGCGGATCTTGGCGAAGGACAGTCGCGCGGCGGCGCGTCCGTTCTTCGGGGAATTCGTTGCGGTGGACGCGGTGCGCGAAGCAGCCAAGTGGATGACCTCCGTGGGCCCGTTGCGGGCGATTGGATCGAACGGTCGCGATTCGACACCGGCACTGCACGGGACCCGCCGCTATCCTCGGGACCGCGCAGACCGCTCCGGCGATCCTGGCGACAGCACCGCCGGAGGCATCCGGGGTGGTTCCGCGTGGCCGTCCGCAATATGACTGCCGCAGGAGTGCGCGGTGAGCGAAGCGCAACGGTCCATCGTACTCCGCCGACTCGCCCGGCGCAACCGAGGTCCTTGACTCGATCCGCGAGTGGGCGTATAAGGCGCGGCCCGCATTCCTGCGAGGATGCATGCATGGCGCAGTCGATCATCCAGCGGCGGGTCGGCGGGGGCATGCTCGCCGAGATCCGGCCCGATCGCTGGCGTCACGGCGCCTACGAGCTCGTCCTCGACGGCACCCCGCAGTCGCATGTGAGCCTCGACGACCCGACCGAGCTGTTCTTCGAGTACATCCAGCGGATGGGGCACGTCATCGACCTCGTCCGGCCCGCCCGCGACCCCGTCACCGCGGTGCACCTCGGGGCCGGCGCCCTGACGCTGCCGCGCTACATCGACGCGACGCGGCCGGGCTCCAGGCAGCAGGTCATCGAGCTCGACCGCGGAATCGTCGACTTCGTGCGGGAGGAGCTGCCGTGGGACGCCGGCGCGGCGATCCGGGTGCGCTACGGGGACGCGCGAGCCGTGCTCGGGCGGCTGCCGGCGGCCCTGCGCGGCGCCGTCGACGTGCTCGTCGTCGACGTCTTCGCGGGCGCGCAGACGCCGCCGCACGTGACGAGTCTCGAGTTCTATCGGGAGGCCGCCGCATTCCTCGCCCCCGACGGCGTGCTGCTCGTCAACGTCGCCGACGGCCCGCCGCTGCCGTACGCCAGGAGCCAGGCGGTCACGATCGGCGAGGCCGTCGGGCCGGTCCTCGCGCTCGCCGAGACCGGCGTGCTCAAGGGGCGGCGATTCGGCAACGTCGTCCTCGCGGCCCTGCCCGGCGGCATCCCCGCGCACTGGCGCGGCACCCTGCTCGGCGCGGGCCCGCACCCGAGCGGCGTGCTCGGCGGCGACGAGCTGCGGCGCTTCACGGCGGGGGCGCGGGCGGTCGACGATGCGACGGCGACCGGCTCCCCCGCCCCGGGCCGGGGTGTCCTGCGCTTCTCGAGCGACTGAACAGCACTACCCTGTGGATGGATCGGCGTGTCGGACGCCAGGACCAGGAGGCAGTCGCATGGAGAGCTACTTCCTCGGCTTCGACCCCAGGACCCTCGCCGAGCGATTCGACTACGCCGCGGCGCAGGAGCGGTACGGCGAGATCGCCGAGGTCCGCGGACTCGAGGAGCTCATCGAGAAGATCGGGCTCCTCATCGCGCTCGGGCGCCCGGATGACGCGCAGGCGGCCGCGGCGGAGGCGCTGCGGCAGGCCCGCTTCGCGAGCGACCGCGAGCCGCTCATGCGCGCCCGGATCGCGAACTCGCGGCTGCTGCGGGCGGAGGGCCGCCACGAGCAGAGCATCCACGAGCTCAGCGACGTCGTCGTGCAGGCCGGCCACCTCGGCCGGCACGACCTCGTCGCGGACGCGCTGCGACAGCGCGCGCTCGTCCGGCTGGCCATGGACGACGTCGACCAGGCTCGCGCCGACCTCAACGAGGCGCTCGCCGTGCTCGTGCGCGCGGGCGCGGGGGCTCGGGAGATCGACACGACGATGGTCGCGATCGGCGCGCTCCTGGATCGGCGCGGCGACGCGTAGCCTCGATCGCGTGGCGGAGCTGTCGAGGGTGCGGGTCTGGGCCGAGGCGCTCATCCGGATGCACCTCGACCCGTCGTGGTCCTTCGGCTTCGACCGCGCGCGCACGCGCGCCGGATCGTGCGACCACGCCCGCCGGCGGATCACGATGTCGCGCCACCTCGCGGCCGCGTGGGATGACGACGAGGTGCACCAGATCCTGCTCCACGAGGTCGCGCACGCGATGGCCGGCAGCCGCGCCGGGCACGGACCGGTCTGGCGGCGCACCGCGGCGGAGCTCGGCTACGTCGGGGGCCGGACGCACGACGGCCCGGTCGCGGTCGACCAGGCGAGGTGGATCGGCCGCTGCCCGGCCGGCCATGAGCACCACCGCTTCCGCCGCCCGACCCGGAGCGTGTCGTGCGCGAGATGCTCCGGCCGCTTCGACCCGGCCCACCTCATCACCTGGACCCAGCGCCGCTGACCCCCTTTTCAGGTGCGCCGGCCGCTATTCAGGTCTGGGGCGCGGACAGCCGCCGAATCGGCCGGAACGGCGGCCCCGCACCTGAAAAGCGGTCAGGGGAGGACGCCGACGGAGGCGAGCGCGGCCCGCAGGAGCGCGCCCCGGCCGCCCTCGAGCTCCGCGGCGATCTCGTCGCTCGCCGCCTCGGCCGGTCGCATCCAGGTGAGCTCGAGGGCGTCCTGCCTCGGCTCGCAGGTGCCGGTGACGGGCACGACGTACGCGAGCGCGACCGCGTGCTGCCGCGAGTCGAGGAAGCCGCCCTCGGTCGGCCACGGGAAGTACTCCGCGACGTGGAACGGCACGGGCGAGGCCGGCAGCTGCGGGAAGGCCATCGGCCCGAGATCCTTCTCGAGGTGGCGGAAGAGCGCGTCGCGGAGGCTCTCGCCGTGCATGACGCGGCCCGAGACGATCGAGCGGGTGATCGTGCCGTCGGCCGCGCGCAGCAGCGTCCCGACCTCGGTCACGCGTCCGAGGCCGTCGACCCGCACGGGGATCGCCTCGACGTAGAGGAGCGGCAGCCGCCGGCGCGCCTCGGCGAGATCCTCCTCCGACAGCCAGCCGGAGTTGCGGTCCGGAGTCCCGACGGTCGACATGGCGCAAGCGTACCGCCGCGGCTCAGCCCATGCCGTAGGCGTACTGGACGAGCACCTCGTCCGCGAGGCCGAGCTCCGTCAGGAGCGCCTTCGTCAGGCGGAGCTGCTGCGCGGGGTGCAGGGACATGAGGAGCCAGTGCCCGCCGCCGAGCTCGGACCACTCGCTCGCCCAGCGCTCGTCCTCGCGGAAGACGGGCCCGCGATGCCGCGCGCTGAAGTCGAGGATCGCCTCCCGGTGGTCGGGCCACAGCTCGCTGACGACGCGGCGGAAGAGGTCGCGGATGCTGCGGATCTCCCAGTTGTACTTCCCCCACTGGACCTTGTCGAACTCCGCCTGCCAGCCCGGATACCAGCCCGGCCGCTCGACCGCGTCGAGGATCGGGGTGAGGCCGTCGTCGTCGATGCCGGCGACGTCGGGCCGGGGCCAGGCGGTGACGAAGGCCTCGCCGAGCGACGCGGTCCGCCCCGTGATCGCCGCGTCGTCCCAGCGGTCGAGCGCCGCGAGCGCCGCGGTCGCCGGGACCTCGCTGCGGGCGTAGATGACGCGCTTGTGGGCGAATGCGCGGCTCGCGGCCGCATCGAGGAGCTCCGGCTCGAGGAGGGCGAGATTGCCGAGCGTCGGCATGAGGAGCTTGAGGCTGTTGCGCTCCGCCTCGCTGAGCTCGCCCCAGGTGCGGCGGCCGTCGCCGGACCAGTCGGCGTCCGGCCCGGGCGGGAAGACGTGCTCGAGCTCGAGGTCGATCCCGCGGGGGGCGTCGAGGAGCCGGGCGAGCACGTGCTCGGCGTGCGGCAGCGGCCGATAGCGCAGATCGAGCCGGACCCGGAGGTCGGACGGCGTCATCCGCGCGAACGCGCGCTCGAGCGCGGGGAGCCCGCCCGCCCAGGCCCGCACGAGGGGCGCGACGAGGCCGCGGCGGCGGATGCCGACGATCGCGCGGCGGAGCACGAGCGACTCGGTGAGGAGGAGCACGCGGTCGAGCGCCTCGCGGTCGATCTCCCCCGAGCGGTGCGCGCGGATCGCGCGCATGAGGATCGGCGCCATGGCCCGCCCGAAGACCGCGAGCGACCGGAGGCGCTCGGCGAGCCCGGCGTCCGCGGCGCGGTCCGGCTCGACGAGCTCGCGGAAGATCTCGGCGTACTCGAGCCACTCGGCGGCGCCGCCCCGGAGCTCGTCGAGGGTCAGGCGGGGGAACTCGTCGCGGAACGCGTCGTAGACGGCGCGCGGCTCCGCGGGGGCCTCGACGCCGCGGCGGACGACGAGGTAGTGCCGCCAGAACTCGTCGATCCGCTCGCCGGTCGCCCGCTCGATCGGCGCCCAGCAGGCGTCCTCGATCTCGGCCTGCTCGGCGGCGCCGAGCCCCATGAGGACGTAGTTGTGGATGAGCTCGTGGTCGAGGAGCGGGGCCCCCGTCGAGTTGAGGCTCTCGAAGATCTGCTGCGCGTTCGCGCTCGGGCCGAGCGTGATCGCGACGTGCTCGAGTCGCTGCAGCCCGCGCCAGACGCGCTCGGGCTCCCGGGCGACCTCGCGGCGGAAGAACGTGTAGTTCTCCTCGAACTGCGAGACGGAGCGCAGGTCGCCGGCTGAGAGCCCGTCGGCCGGGGCGGGGTCCCCCGCCGCGAGCTCGGGGGCGACGATCCGCTCGAAGACCCCGTGCCAGTGCCGGTTCGGCCGGAGCTTCGTCACCGGCGCCGGCCCCGCCGTGAGGAGCATCCGCCCGAGGCGCGCGGTCAGGGCCGGGTCGGCGACCGCGTCGCGCAGCGCCGCGACGAGGAGCATGAGCGTCGTCACCCGCTGCTGGCCGTCGATGAGGACGAGATCGGCGCCCGCGGATTCCTCCCCGACGCTGGAGAGGACGGAGCCGAGGAAGTGCGTCTCGCCGTCGGGCGCCCCGGCGATCGCGCGGATGTCGTCGAGGAGCTGCTCGCACGCGGCGAGCTCCCAGCGGTACTCGCGCTGGTAGACGGGGACGACGATCCTCGCCTCGGTCTCGGCGAGCCAGTCGACGGTCGTCACGGCGCCGGCGGCGACGTTCGTGGTGGTGCGCATCCCGTCCATCCTCGCATCCGCGGCCGGACGCGGAGAGGAGTAGCGTGGGTCGCGCGCTCATCGGCGAGCGCACGGACGAAGGGGGGACCCGATGTCATTGCAGTCGAATGCGGCGGTCGTGACCGGCGCCGCGAGCGGGCTCGGGCTCGCGATCGCGCGGGCGCTCGTCGAGCAGGGCGCGCGGGTCGCGCTCGTCGACATCGACGAGGCCGGCCTCGAGACGGCCGCCCGGTCGATCGACGGCGAGACCATGACGATCGCGGCGGACACGACCGACGCCGAGGCGATCGCGCGGGCGATGGACGCGGCCGCCGCGCGGTTCGGCGGCCTCGACGTCGTCGTCGCGAATGCGGGGATCACCGCCGCCGGCACCGTCGCGGGCATCGACCCGGCGGCCTGGGAGCGGGTCGTCGAGGTGAACCTCCTCGGGACGTGGCGGACCGTGCGGGCGGCGCTGCCGCACCTCATGCGCTCGAGGGGGCGGCTCGTCCTCATCGCCTCCGGCTTCGCCGCGGCGCCCGGCCCGCACGCCTCCGCGTACGCCGCGAGCAAGGCCGCGATCGAGTCGCTCGGCCGCACGCTCCGGATCGAGGTCGCCCATCACGGCGTCGACGTCGGGATCGGGTACTTCGCCTTCCTCGACACGCCGCTCGTCGACCGGATCGAGGCGGACCCCGCGGCGGCGAGGTCGCGCGCGGCCATGCCCGCCGCGCTGCGCCGCACCTATCCCGTCGCGGGCGCCGCGGCCGCGGTCGTCAGGGGGATCGAGCGGCGCGCCGACACGATCGTCTACCCGCGGCTGCTGCGCGGGCAGCTGCTGGCCCGCGGCCTCCTCGGACGCTGGAGCGAGTCGGGCTGGCGGAAGGCGATGCCCGAGGTCGAGCGGCTCGAGCGCGAGGCGCGCGGCGGCTGAGCCGGTCGAGCCCGCTCGCGGATCAGCGCAGCAGCCGCTGGATGCCCCGCCAGGACAGCACCGGCCGGGATCCGGCGCCCTCGACCACGTGGGCGATGACGAGCTGCAGCCCGCCGGGCGCCTCGGCGGCCTCCTCGACGGCGGCGCGCAGCCGGATCCGGTCGCCGACGACGGCGTCCCCGTGCACCCGGAGCGCATCGAGGCCGTAGTTGACCGTCGTGCGCACGCCGTCGACCCGCAGCAGCTCCTGGCGGAGCCGGACGGCGAGCGACACGAGCAGCATCGGCGGCACGCGCGGGCCCGCGGCCTCGCCGGTCGCGCGGGCGAAGCGCTCGAGCCGCTCCTGCTCGAGCCGGAGCCAGCCGCTCGGTCCGAGCTCGATCCCGCTGAGGCGGCCCGCCCCGGCGAGGTCGACGGCCGTCGGCGTCATGACGGCACCGCGTCGACGGCGAGGAGGCGCGCGATCGCGGCCGCGAGCAGCGCGGGCGCCTCGGTGTGCGGGTTGTGGCCCGTCGGGAGCTCCTCGACGGCGACGGGTCGTCCCGTCAGGGCGGCGATCCGCCGCCCGGCGCCGTCGTCGACCGCCGCGGACCGGGTCCCGCGGATCACCGCGACCGGGCAGACGACGGCGCGGAGGAGCTCGGCGCCCGCCGCCGACTCGGCGCGGCTCTGCACGGCTCGGACGGCCGGGTCCCAGCGCCACGCCCACGTGCCGTCCGGCCGCTGCCGCGCCGCGCGCCGGACGCCCGCGGCGACGCGGTCCCGGGTCAGCTCGCCGCGCATCCGGTGCATGTCCTCGACGAGGTCCTCGAAGGCGCCGGCCGCGCGGACGGGGATCGCCCGCGGCTCCGGCGGCGCGGGCCTCGTCGGGTCGGAGTCGACGAGGACGAGTCGCCGGCAGCCGGCGCCGAGCGCCGCCGCGACGCGGACCGCGACGAGGGCGCCCCGCGAGTGGCCGACGACGGCCACCGGCGGGGCGCCGTGGCCGACGACGACCTCGGTGATCGCGGCCGCCATCCGATCGAGCCGGTAGTCCCCGTCCCGATACCAGTCGGACTCGCCGTGACCGGGCAGGTCGAGCGCGAGCGACGGACCGCGCAGGCGAGGCAGGACCTGGTCCCAGGCGTGCGCGTGGAGCAGCGCGCCGTGGAGGTAGACGACATCGAACGGCCCGGTCCCCCAGGCGAGTCCCGAGATCCCGCCGTGCCGCATTCGTGTCGGCCCCGGGGCGCCGTCCTCCTGCGGCGCGCTCATCGGCCGGTGAACCCCGGCGCGCGGCGGTCGAAGAACGCCTGCCGCCCCTCCGCGAAGTCCGCCGTCCAGTACAGGCGCAGCTGCTCGCGGCGCTCGGTCTCGAGCACGTCGTCGAGCCCGCCGACGCCATCGGCGAACGCGCGCTTGATCGCCGCGACCGCGAGCGGCGCGCGGGCCGCGAGCGCCGCGACCTCCTCGCCGAGCCGCGCCTCGAAGTCCTCGCCGGCGACGACGGCGTCCGCGAGCCCCATCGCGAGCGCGGCGTCGGCCCCGATCGTCTCGCCGGCCAGCAGCAGCCGCTTCGCCCGGGCCGGACCGACGCGGGCGGCGAGCGTGTGGAGCACGCCGCCGTCGGGGAACAGCCCGAGCCGCGTGTGGGGGAGCAGGAATGCGGCGCGGGACTCCGCGATGACGACGTCGCTGGCGGCGGCGATGCCGACGGCGATGCCCGCGCAGGCGCCCTCGACGGCGGCGATGACGGGCAGCGGCGCCCGGGTGATCGCCCGGAGGAGCTCGGCATAGGTGCGGAGCCGGGCGTCCGCGGCGTCGGCGTCCGGCGGCGGCATGAGCCGGAGGTTCCCGCCGGACGAGAAGGCGCCGCCGGCGCCGCGGAGCACGATCGCCCGGACCCCGGAGTCCGGCGCGGCGCGGATCGCCGCGGTGAGCGCCGCGGCGATGTCGCGGTCGATCGCGTTGCGGGTCCCGGGCGAGTCGATCGTGCAGGTGAGCACGGCCCCGGCGCGCACCGGCACGACGGTCATCGCGCGCCGCCGTTGACGTAGAGGCACTGCCCGGAGACGTACGACGCGTCCTCCGAGGCGAGGAAGGCGACGACGGCGGCGACCTCCTCGGGCAGCCCGACGCGGCCGAGCGGGGTGCGCGCGGCGACCTCGTCGTGCTGCGCCGCGACCGTCCGCCCCTGCCGCTGCGCGGTCGCCGCCGTCATCGCGGTCGCGATGAAGCCCGGGGCGACCGCGTTGACCGCGATGCCGAACGGGCCGAGCTCGATCGCGAGCGCGGCGGTGAACCCCTGCACCCCGGCCTTCGCCGCCGCATAGTTCGCCTGACCGCGCGCGCCGAGGGCCGAGCGGCTGCTCAGGTTGACGATCCGGCCGCGGCGCTGCCGGACCATGTGCGCCTGCGCGGCCTGCGTGCAGGTGAACATCGCCGTGAGATTCACCGCGAGCACCTCGTCCCAGTCCGCCCGGGTCATGCGGAACAGCAGGTTGTCGCGGGTGATCCCCGCGTTGTTGACGAGCACGTCGAGCCCGCCGCGATCCGCCCAGTCGTCGATGACCGCCGTGGCCCTCGCCGCGTCCGTCACATCGCAGGCGTACCCGGTCACGCTGCCGGACGACGGCACTCGCGCCGTGAGCTCCTCGGCGGCGGCGCCGACCGCGTCCGCGTCGCGGTCGAGGATCGCGACGGCGGCGCCCTCCGACGCGAGCCGGAGCGCGATCGCGGCGCCGATGCCCTGCGCGCCGCCCGTGACGATCGCGCGCCGTCCCTCGAACCTCGGCATGCTCAGCCGCGCTCCGTCGGCTCGAGCACCGGCGGCTCGGCGCTCGGCTCGGGCTCCGCGCGCCGGCGCTCGCGGAAGAGGAAGTCGCGCAGCCGCTGCGTCTGCGGCCGCCGCAGGATCTCCTTCGCGGGGCCCGATTCGACGACCCGGCCGTCCGCCATGAAGATGCAGCGGTCGGCGACCTCGTAGGCGAAGTCCATCTCGTGCGTGACGCACACCATCGTCATGCCGGTGCTCGCGAGGTCCTGCATGACCTCGAGCACCTCGCCGACGAGCTCGGGGTCGAGCGCGCTCGTCGGCTCGTCGAAGAGCATGACCTTCGGCTCCATCGCGAGCGCCCGCGCGATCGCGATCCGCTGCCGCTGCCCGCCGGACAGCTCGGCGGGGTACGCGCCCGCCTTCGCCGCGAGCCCGACCCGGTCGAGGAGCTGCAGCGCGTGCTCGGTCGCCGCCGCACGGGGCTTGCGCCGCACGCGCATCGGCGCCTCGATGATGTTCTGGAGCGCCGTGAGATGCGGGAAGAGGTTGAACTGCTGGAAGACCATGCCCATGTGCTGGCGCTGCGCGGCGACCGCCGACGCGCTGAGCGGGCGCAGCGCGCCGGCCCGATGGCTGTACCCGAGCAGCTCGCCCTCGAGGTAGATCGCGCCGGCATCGATCGTCTCGAGCTGGTGGATGCACCGCACGAGCGTCGACTTGCCCGACCCGGACGGCCCGATGACCGCGACGACCTCCCCGCGCCGGACCGTGAGGTCGACGCCGTCGACGGCGAGCGCGCCGTTGAACGACTTGCTGACCCCTCGCACCTCGAGCATCGCGGCTCCCTCCGATTCCGGCCGACGCGCATCGTCGGACCGCACAGGCTCACGCACGATCGAACCCCCGTCCGAATTTGCGCTCGAGGTGCGTCTGCAGCAGCTGGAGCGACACGACCATGACGAAGTACCAGCAGCAGGCGACCATGAGCAGCGGGATGATCTGGAACGTCTCGTTGTAGATGAGCTGCACCGAGTACAGCAGGTCGCCCATGGCGATGACGCTGACGAGCGACGTCGCCTTGAGGAGGCTCACATAGTTCGTCGCCGTCGGCGGGATGATGACCCGGACGGCCTGCGGCAGCGTGATCCGCATGAAGGTGGTGAACGGCGGCATGCCGAGCGACTTCGCGGCGTCCGCCTGGCCGCGGCCGACGGCGAGCAGGCCCGACCGGAAGACCTCGGCCATCTGCGCGCCCTCGTTGAGCCCGAGACCGAGGATGGCGGCCATGAATGCGGTGACCACCGCATTCGTCTCGACGCCGGCGATCTCCGGCAGACCCGGGAAGCCGATCGTCAGCCTCGGCAGCAGGTAGGAGAGGTTGTACCAGAAGATGAGCTGGACGAGCAGCGGCACCGCGCGGAAGAACCCGATGTACGCGACCGCGACCGTCCGGGTCAGCCAGTAGTCGCTGAAGCGCGCGAGGCTCACGAGCACGCCGATGACGCATCCGAGCACCATGGCGATGACCGACAGGACGATGGTCATCAGGGCCCCGCGCAGCACGTACGGGCTGAACAGGTACTCGGCGACGACCCCCCACTCCCATCGGGGGTTCGCGATGAGGAAGCGGAGGAACTCCGCGACGGCGATGACGACGACGGCGGTCCACAGCCACCGCAGCGGCCGCAGTCGTCCCCGGGCTCGGCTCGCGTCATCCGCGGAGAGGCCCGCCGGAACGGACCTCTCCGCGGCGCGAACGTCATGGATGGCGTTCATCGACACGAGTCTCAGGGATTGAGGACCGGCTTGTCGACCGAGAGGTCGCCGAGACCGTACTCGTCGAGCAGCCGGGTGTACGTGCCGTCGGCGAACATCGACTCGAAGATCTCGAGCACGACCGGCCCGAGACCGGACTCCTTCGTCACGACGACCGCGAGCTTCGTCGTGAACTCGTCCGAGCCGTCCTCGGCGATGTTGACGTAGGTGTACTCGTCGCCCGCCCGGTTGACCGTGTCGACCGCGGTCGCCTGGGTCGTGCCCATCGCGTCGATGCGGCCGGCCTGGAGCGCGAGGAGGCTCGCCGGGGTGTCGTTGAGCGCGATCTTCTCGGCCGGCGGCAGGCCCTCGCCGACGCAGGTCTCGGAGAACGCGTCGATGAACAGCTCGGTCCGGCTGCCGTTGAGGAAGGAGATCGTCGCGCCGCACAGGTCGAGGCTCGACTCCGCATCGGCGTACTCCCCGGTCTTCGAGATGACGAAGCTCGCCCTCGACTGGACCCACCAGACCATGTCGAACTCCTCCTGGCGCTCCGGCGTCGCGTCGATCGGGCCGAGCCAGATGTCCGCGCGCGAGGAGTTGAGCGCGGTGAGCGCCTCCGGGAGCCCGGCGAGGATGATCGGCTCCGCCTCGACGCCGAGCATCTCGAGGAACCGCGCCTCGATCTCGGAGTTGAGCCCGGTGATCGTGCCGCCGCCCTCGGTGATGACGTCGTAGGGCGGCCGGTTGCTGTGGACGAAGATGAGCTTGCCCGCGTCCTGGTACTTCGTGGGCAGCATGTCGAACAGCGGTGCTGCCGCTGCCGTCTCGGTCGGCTCCGGCGCGGGGGCCGGTGCCGGCTCGGGCGCGCATGCGCCGAGGACGGGCACTGCGAGGACGCCTGCCGCCACGAGGGCGGTCAGTCGCTTGATACCAACGTTTCGCGCCATCGCGAAACCTCCATTCGTGTTGTGTGGTGCGTCCGCTCAGGCGGGCGCCGTGTCGGGTCGGCCGGCCGGCCGGCCCTTGCGAGCGATCTCGATGCCGCGAGCGGCGAGATCCTGTGGCACCTCGGGGAGCACGATCGCCCCGGCCGCGCGCGTCGGCAGCTGCACGGTGGCGGTCGCCGGCACGGTGACCGTCCCTCGTTGGTTGGTGGCGGCGAGTTCGAGATCGACGAGGTGCCGGTCATCCTCCACGTACTTGCGGGTCACCCGACCGCTGATCCAGTGGGTGTCCCCCAGGTAATTGAAGTCCTTGAGCTGGGCGGTCAGCGCCGTGAGCCACGCCTCGTCGCCCATCCAGTTCGTGATGAGATGCGACACCCAGGAGAAGCGCATCTGTCCGTAGTCGTAGGGCGCCGGCAGGCCGATGTCGCTCGCCCGCTTCGGGTCCCAGTGCAGCCGCTGGACGACGTCGGGGACGCCGTACTCGTCGTTGATGAAGAAGGCCGGCATCTTCTGCCGCGCCTGCCAGTTGTACTTGAGCGGCCCGATCGCGTACGCGCCGAAGCCCATCGCCATGTGCATCCCGATGACGTCGAGCACGGTCATCGGGCCCTTGACGATGCGGCCGAGGTCCTCGCCGACCTCGGTGTCGTCCCACCACCTCGGCTCGGCGCCGCGGCGGCGCTCCTGCGCGTAGTCGGCATCGATCCTCGCGATGTCCTCGGCGGTGTAGTGCTGCCGCGTGATGCTCGCGTGCTTGCCGGCCTTGCGCGAGCCCTGGCGCTCGGCGCTGATGAGCGTGTCCGTGCGGACCGCGGCGACGCTCCCGTCGCCGAGGGCGTAGATCGTGCGCAGGCGCTCGACGACCGAGCGCCCCGCGCTGAAGGTCGAGGTCTTCACCTCGACGTCGAGCATGGTGTGGCCGTCGTGGAAGAGCTCGTCGCCGGGACGAATGGGGCGGAACCACTCCCACTGCGTGCTCGCGAGATACTTGCCGACGCCGCGGAACAGGCCGCGGAACTGCGCCTTGCGCTCCGGGTCCTCGAACTTCGCCGTCGTGCAGACCCCCGCGGAGATCGCGTACATCGGCGGGGCGATCTGGTCGCCCCACCGCGTCGTCGCGGCGTAGTCGCGGTCGTGCCACAGCGGGTTGTCGTCGCCGATCCCGAAGGCGAAGTGCGAGATCGACGAGGCGTCCGGCACGGGATTCCAGGACCGGTGCCGCGCGGCGACCGGGATGCCGATCTGGGATCGGGCGCGCTCGATGTCGGCGTCGCTGATGCGACCCTCGCGCAGTTCGGCCATCAGATCACTCCATCCTCGGCGAGCTGCGCGATCTCGCGGGTCGACAGTCCGAGCAGCTCGCCGTAGACGTACTCGTTGTCCTCGCCATAGCCCGGGGCGCCGCGGTCGAGCCGGCCGCCGATGTACGGCGGGGTCGCGCTCATCCGGAACGGCGCCTCGGCGACCGGCCAGGTGCCGATCTTCGTCCCGGTCACCTCGGTGAGCCACCGGAGGTGCTTGAGCTGGGGATCGCGGTCGACGAGCTCCTCGCCGTTCTGGCACACCCCCGCGGGGATGCCGTGCGACTGCAGCAGCGCCATCGTCTCCCACGCGTCGCGCGCCCGGGTCCACTCGCCGATCCGCCGGTCGATCTCGTCGTGCGCCGCGAGCCGCTCCGGCAGCGTCGGGTGCTCGCCGCCGAGCCCGATGAGGGGCGCGAGCGCCGCCCACTGCGCGTCGCTCGCGCATTCGACGGCGATCCAGGCGTCGTCGCCGGCGCACCGGTAGATCCCCTGCGGCGCGGACGCCCCGTAGGCCGAGCGGTTGCCGTTGCGCTCGAATCCGCGCCCGTTCACCGACCAGTCGAGCACCTGGACGCCGGTGAGGTAGATCCCGGTCTCCACCTGCGAGGCGTCGATCCACTGGCCGCGGCCGGTGCGCTCGCGATAGGTCAGCGCGCCGAGGATGCTGCTCGCGAAGCTGTAGGCGCCGATCCAGTCGAGATACGAGTAGCCCCAGCCGGCCGGCAGCGCGGGCGAGGGGAGCCCCGACATGTCGGTGAGCCCGGAGAGCGCCTGGGCGATCGGCCCGACGGCGCGCTTGAGCTCATGCGGCCGGGAGGCGCCCGTGCCCGACTGGGAGGCGTAGATGATGTCGGGCTTGATGCGCCGCAGCTCCTCGTAGCCGAGCCCGAGGCGGTCGAGCACGCCCGGCGAGAAGCCCTCGGCGACGACATCGCTCACGGCGACGAGCCGGCGGGCGAGCTCGAGGCCGCGCGGGTGGCGCAGGTTGAGGGAGAGGCCGCGCTTGCCCGCATTCTTGTTGTTGAACTGGCCGCTCATGTCGGTGTCGCGCACGCCCTTGAGCGGCGCGTCCGCGGCCTCCCGGGCGGCCCGGCCGCCGACGGGCGCCATGATCGCGACCCTCGTGTCCGGGTTCCCCGACCACTCGACCTTGAGCGACTCGGCGCCCATCGCCGCGAGGAACCGCGTCCCGCCGGCGGACGCGAGGAACCAGCTGAAGTCGAGGATCCGCACGCCGTCGAGGGCCCAGCGCGAGGGGGCGGGCCGCTCCTTGCGGGCGGCGGCGGGCGCGAGGGTGCGACCGAGGTCGGTGCCGGCCGCCAGCTCCGCCTCGACGGACTCCCGATCGGCGCCGAGCGCCGGGGCGGGTCCGCCGATGCGCCACTCGGTCTCCGTCGCGAGCCACTTGCCGACGACGACGTCGACGGGATCGCCCCCGTCCGGGCCGGGCGCCTTCGCGAAGGTGCGGCGCGACCACCAGTGCTCGTCGGCGAGGTTCTCGTGCGGCCGGCGGATCGGCGAGCACATGATGCCGGCCTCCTGCGCGAACTGCCAGGGCGCCGTCTCATACGTGAACCGGCGGAAGAAGCGCTGCAGCGCCGTCATGACGTCGTTCGTCACCGCCGAGGAGCCGCTCGAGCCGGGGACGGGTCGGCCCTGGCCCGTGCCGGCGGACGGCGTCTCGGCCTCGGAGCGCTCGGGGAAGAGCCGCCCCATGCCGTACTGCTCGAAGAGCCGTCGGATCGCGTCGAGGTCGGGGTTGCCGACGAACGCGAGGGTGAACCACCTGCCGTCCTTCGTGTGGACGATCGTCAGCGTGTCGCTCACCCGCTTGCCCGCGTGCCTCGCCGTCTGCCGGTACAGGGGCGTGCGGAGGTAGATCCAGCTGTTGACGTCCATCTCGATGTTCTTCGCCGCGGCCTCGTGCACGGAGCCCTCGACGAGCTGGCCGCCGCCGCCGCGCGCGCGGTGGTACACGGCCCCGAGGATGCCCATGAGCAGCTGCTCCCCGGCCATCTGGTACGAGTGCCAGAACTGGGGCGCGATCGGCGGGGTGTCGTAGGTGCCGTCGGGGAGCGGGTCGTAGCCGCACTGCTTCGTCTGGCCGCCGAGCGCGAGATGGATGAGGTCGGTCGCGACGTAGTCGCGCCACGGGCCGTCCGCGCCGAAGTCGCGCAGCGTCGCGACGATCGCGTGCGGCGCGAGCTCGCGGAGCGCCTCGGCCCCGAGCGGGAACCACCCGACGTCGTTGAGCAGGATGATGTCGGCGCGCGCGGCGAGGCGGTGCACGAGCTCGAGGTCCGCGGTCTCGGCCGGGTCGATGACGACCGAGCGCTTGCCCCGGTTGAAGTGCCAGAAGAACAGCGACGCGTCCGGGGCCGAGGCGGCGAACGGGGGGAGCCGCCTCGAGCTGCTGCCGCCGACCGGCTCGAGCTTGACGACGTCCGCCCCGAGGCCGGCGAGCGACATGCCGATGAACTCGGCTCGCTCGTCGGCGATCTCCAGCACGCGAGTGCCGGCAAGCAGGTGGTCGGACGTCATTGTGGCAACCTTCGGGGTGTTCGGAGGACTTGCTGCACGACGCTAGACGCTTCTGCGTCATACGTCAAGAAAATGTCGTCTATTGGTTCCGACCGGCCGCGCGGGCGGCCGCGGGAGGCCGCTCGGACGGCGCCGGCGCGCCCGTCCTGTTAGCCTGCGAGGATCGCGGACGCCGATGAGAGGAACCGCCGATGGCCCGAGGACGAGCCCACGCAGCGACGACGGAGCAGCCCGTCCTCGAGCCTCGCGCGCGCACGCCGCAGCGGCTGCTCACGACGCTGCTCGGCGACTACTGGCTCGACTCGGGCGCCATGGTGCCGTCGGCGGCGTGGGTCGAGCTCATCATGGAGTTCGGCACGACGAGCGCGGCGACCCGCGCCGCGCTCGCGCGCTCGACCCGCCGCGACCTGCTGCGCACCGAGAAGCGCGGGCGGAACACGTTCTACGCCGTGACGCGGCCGACCAGGGACCGGCTCCGCGAGGGCGCGCGGCGCATCCTCACCTTCGGCCGGCACAGCGAGGAATGGGACGGCCAGTGGACGGTCGTCGCCTTCTCGCTGCCCGAGGCGGACCGGAGCCTGCGGCACGCGCTGACGAGCCGGCTGCGCTGGATCGGGCTCGCCCCGCTCTACGACGGCCTCTGGGTCTCCCCCCGGGTGCCGGCCGCGACCGCGCGCGCGGCGCTCGCCGAGCTCGACGTGCAGACCGCGACCGTGCTGCGCGCCGACGAGCCCGACGCCGCGGGCGGCCTGCGCCCCATGCTCGCCGCGTGGAGCCTCGAGCGGATCCACGAATCGTACGAGGCCTTCCTCGGGGCGCACGCGGGGCTGCTCGCGGCGGTGCGCACGGGGGCGATCGACCCAGCCGAGGCGCTCATCGCCCGCACGACGGTCATGGACGAGTTCCGGCGGTTCCACCGCATGGACCCGAACATCCCCGAGGGACGGATGCCGGCCGGATGGCTGAGGAAGGACGCCGTCGGGATGTTCACCGAGCTGTACGACTCGCTCGGGCCGCCGGCGCTCGCCCGAGTGCGCGAGATCATCGCCGCCCATTCGCCCGAGGCGGCGGCGTCGATCGACCTGCACACCGTCGCGGACGCGGAGCGCTGGGGCGCGGTCAGTCTCGAGCCGGCCGTCGAGGCCTGAGCGGCGGGGCGGGGCCCGCATTCCTCCCGCCCGCCGCAGCATGAAGGGCCCCGCTCTCGCGAGGCCCTTCAGTGGCGGAAGTGGAGGGATTTGAACCCCCGGTGGGTTGCCCCACACGACATTTCGAGTGTCGCACATTCGGCCGCTCTGACACACTTCCGCCGACGATCATACCCGTCCCGATGATCGGGAATCCACGCATTCCCTGAAGACGGAAAGATAGGGTGGCCGGCAGCCGGGCATGGAAAAACGGTACGCGCCCGTCGACACAAGGAGCCACCGATGGCATACATCAAGTCCGCCCTGCTCGAGGAGACCGGCTACGTCGTCCTCGACCGCTACGACCAGTCGCAGGACCCGAAGGAATGGCTCGACGTCGAGTACGTCGACTGGAAGTCGAGCGGCGACACCCGCTTCGCCCCGCTCGCCTCGAAGACCGGGACGGTCGAATGCGGCGGGTTCTGGACGGGCGACGACCCCCGGACCGACAAGGACGGGCTCTGGATCGACTCGCAGGTCGCCAAGGCGCCCAGGCTCGTCGAGCGCGCGAAGGAGGCGGGGGCGAACATCGGCCGCTGCCGCATCATCGAGCTCCAGCCGACCCCGTACGGCGAGACGCTCTACAACCTCCACCAGGACGACAACAACCGCCTCAACCCGGACGGCACGGGCTGGGTCGTGCGCTCGTTCTTCAACCTCACGGACGACAAGGACTCGTTCTTCGTCCTCCGCGAGAACCGGACCGACCCGTCGACCGAGACCCGGATCGCCCTCCCGGCCGGCGCGCAGCTCGTCATCGACACGCAGCGCCTCTGGCACGCGACGTACCACCCGGGCGCCGAGCCGCGGTACTGCCTCATCACCTCGTGGACCTCGGGCCCCGAGCTCGACGCGTACATGGAGCGGCTCGGCGGCGTCAACCACGTCGAGTCCGTGCCGGTCACCGACGAGTTCATCGCCGAGGGCCAGCGCATCCAGGCGGAGAAGGACGCGGCCCGCGCCGCCGCCCTCGCCGCGCGGGGGCAGAAGGTCAGCGCGCCCGTCATGAGCGAGGCCTGACCCCGCCCAGCACGTCGCGCGCCGCCTGACGCCGCGCCGCTCCTGCGAGGAGGACATTCATGGCCTCCTCGCAGTCGTTTGCCCGCCGAGATCGTCTCCTCGCGGGAGGTGCATGTCGGGCCGTGTCGCGCATTCATACTTTGTTACGCAAAGTAGTATGTGTTACAAATACATTTGCTGGACGAACAAGACCCGACATCGAGGAGGGAAACCTCATGAATGCAGGACCGACCCCCGCGGACGCCGCCGAGATCCTGAGCGACATCAGCGCCGAGCAGCGCCGCGCGCAGACGGCACTCGGACCCGACCCCCGCGTCCTCTACGGCGCATGGGGCGCGGCATGGCTGCTCGGCTTCCTCCTCGCCTACCTCGCCTGCATCCCCGCGGACGCACCGTTCCTCCCGCTGCCGGTCGCGCTCGCGATCGCGGGCGCCGCACTCGTCGCGGCCATCGCCATCTCCGCGGTCCACGCCATCCGCCGCGGACACGGCACCCGCGGCCCCTCGAACATCCGCGGTGCGATCTATGGCAACGCATTCCCCCTCGCCTTCATCGTCATGGGACTCCTCGGCTGGCGGCTCATCGCGCTCGGCACCCCGGCTGACGCGATGCTCGCCTACTGGACGACCGCCACGTGCCTCATCATCGGCGGCCTCGGGATCGCCGGCGCCGCCCTCTGGAACGACCGGGGACAGCTCGTCTTCAGCGCCTGGGTCCTCCTCCTCGGCGCCATCGCCGCGTGGATCCCCGCGCCGCGCATCCTGCTCGTCGGCGCGGCAGCGGGGCTCGGCTTCCTCGTGCTCGCGGCCGTCGCCGGGGCGCGACCGGAGCTCCTCCACGGACCGATCGCGGGCAGCCGTGGATGAGCTCGACCCCGTCATCCACGCCCAGGCGCGGCTGCGGATCGTCTCGGTGCTCGACTCGCTCGGGGTCGGGGACTCCCTCGCATTCCCGCGGCTCCAGGCCCTCCTCGACACGACCTCGGGCAACCTCGCGACGCACCTGCGCCGACTCGAGGAGGCCGGCTACGTCAGCGTGACGAAGACCATCGAAGGGCGCACCCCCGCGACCTACGTCGGGCTCACGGAGTCGGGACGTCACGCATTCCACGGATACAAGCGGGCATTGCGCGACCTTCTCGACTGAGCGAGGAATGTCGGTCGTCGCCGCTATCGTCAGCCGCATGGCGAAGACCACGGCAAGCTATCGGTGCAGCGAGTGCGGCTGGACCTCGGCGAAGTGGGTCGGCCGGTGCGGCGAGTGCCAGAGCTGGAACACGGTCGAGGCGGCCGGCACCTCGCCCGGGCGCGGCCTCGGCGCGGTGCGGCCGACCGCGGAGCGCTCCGCCAGGCCGATCACCGCGATCGACACGACGCCCACGCAGCACTGGGCGAGCGGCATCGGGGAGTTCGACCGCGTGCTCGGCGGCGGCATCGTGCCGGGCGCCGCCATCCTCCTGTCGGGCGAGCCCGGCGTCGGCAAGTCGACGCTCCTCCTCGAGGTCGCCTCGCGCGCCGCGGCGCAGGGCCGGCGGGTGCTGTACGTGAGCGCGGAGGAATCCGCGGGACAGGTCCGCCTCCGCGCGGAGCGGACCGGCGCGCTCCACGACGAGCTCCACCTCGCCGCCGAGACCGATCTCGCCGTCATCCTCGGGCACCTCGATGAGGTGCGGCCCGAGCTCCTCATCCTCGACTCCGTCCAGACCGTCTCCTCCGCGCTCGTCGAGGGCCTCGCGGGCGGGCCGAGCCAGGTTCGGGAGGTTGCCGCGACGATCACCCGAGTCGCGAAGGACCGCGACCTCCCGGTGCTCCTCGTGGGGCACGTGACCAAGGACGGTCAGATCGCCGGCCCGCGCCTCCTCGAGCACCTCGTCGACGTCGTGCTGCAGTTCGAGGGCGACCGGCAGACGGCGCTGCGCTTCGTCCGCGCGCAGAAGAACCGATTCGGACCCGTCGACGAGGTCGGCTGCTTCGAGATGACGGGAGACGGCATTGCGGAAGTCGTCGACCCGAGCGGGCTGTTCATGTCGAGGACGCGCGGGCCCGTCTCAGGGACCTGCATCGCCATGACGGTTGAGGGGCGGCGCGTCATCCCCGTCGAGATCCAGGCGCTCATCGTGCCGAGCGCGACGCCGAACCCTCGTCGAGTCGTCAACGGCGTCGACAGCGCCCGCGTCGCCATGCTGCTCGCCGTGCTCGAGAAACGCGGGCGGCTCGCGCTCGGCACGAGCGACGTCTACGTCTCCACGGTCGGAGGGATCCGCGTCGTCGAGCCCGGCGCGGACCTCGCGATCGCGCTCGCGATCGCCTCCGCGGCGAGGGACGCCGCGCTGAGCGCGGATCTCGCGGCCGTCGGCGAGATCAGCCTCGCCGGCGAGATCCGACCCGCGAGCCAGCGCGCCAGGCGCGCGCAGGAGGCGGCGAGGCTCGGCTTCAGCACCGTGCTCGACGACCGGCTTGAAACGATCGGGGCGGCCCTCGCCGCGTCGCTCAGCCGATGAACGAGGACCAGGGGACCGTGACGTCCGGAGCGACGAGCGTGATGACGTCCGGGAAGAGCACGACGAGCAGCAGCGCGACGAGGACCCCGAGCACCATCGTGAGGATGACGACCCGACCGCCGCCCGTCTCCCGACGCGTCGCGACACCGCGCGCGCTGAGGTAGCCGATCGGCGTGAGGAGCTCCCATAGCGGGCTCGCCGTCCGAGCATGGCCACCACGTCGCAGCCGCGACGAGTCGAGGAATGCGAGGAGCAGCCCGATGACGTAGGCGCCCGCGCAGACGCCCCACGCGAGCTGCGGACTCGGCTCGAGCCCGGGCACCCAGCGCACGGCGACGAGCGCGAGGACCGTGAGCGGCAGGAGGGCCGCGAGCAGCACGGCGGTGACCGGCGCGGAGGCCTTCGGGATCGGCGCACGATCCGGCGCCGGCGTCTCGGCGACGCGGGTGACGTCGAGCGAGAAGCGGGCGTCGGACGGGCGCAGGCTGGACGGGCTCGGGTCGGACGGGCTCAGGTCGGACGCGCGCGTGTCGATCGGCATTGCGGCCGGATCGGGCTCGACCGGCCCCGGCTCGACCGGATCGTCCACGAGCGGATCGTCGCCGACCAGTTCGGTATCGGCCCGCTCGGTGACGCTGGCGACGGCGATGGCTGCCTGCGGCGCGCCCGGAGCGATGCCCTCGCCCGCGAGGCGGATGTCGACCGGGTTCGTGTCGAGCCGCGCATAGGGCGACTCGACGGGCGCTCCCAAGGTGCCCGACTCGAGGGCCCGTCGACGCTCATAGTCGCGTCGGGCGCGGCGGCTCGTGAAGACGACGGCGTTGGCTTCGGCGACCGCGAACGGGTCGCTCTCGGCGGGCGCGAACGGCTCAGGCACGACCGCCACGGACGCCGCGCCGGCGCCACCGGCCTCCTCGAGGCTCCCGGCCTCCGTGGGACCACCGGCCGCGCCCCCGACCCCGTCGGACGGCCGGGCCGCCTCATCAGGCGCGCCGGGCACGTCCGAGGTGGACTCGGTCCAGGCCGCGCCATCCCACCATCGGAGCTGCTGCAGCCCGAGCGGATCCGGATACCATCCCGCGGGCACGCCACCACCATTCGCGACCACGCTGCGACTCTACCGGGTGAGCCGAAGGGGGTCCGATCAGGTGTCGAGGGCCGCGAGGTGCGCATTCATCGCGTCGGTGAATGCGCGGTCGACCGGCACGGGACGACCGTCGAGCTCCCGGACGGGCGCGGCGCGGCGCACGCTCGAGACGAGCCAGATGCCGTCCGCGCGCTCAAGCTCCTCGGGGGCTGCGAGACGGTACTCGGTCGGGATCCCGCGCGACTCGGCGAAGGCGAAGACGCTGAGCTGCGTCGTCCCGTCGAGGATGCCGAGGCCTGTGCCGGGCGTGACGAGCACCCCGTCGAGGAGGTAGATGACCGAGGAGGTCGGGCCCTCGAGGAGGAAGCCGTCGGAGGAGACGAAGATGGCGTCGTCGGCGCCGCGGCGGAGCGCCTCGCGCTGCACGGCACGGTTCATCGCGTAGCTGAGGGTCTTCGCGCCGGCGAGCAGCCAGGGCGAGGTGCGCTCGACATCGTGCCGGAGCCCGCGGTCGAGCGTGACGACCCGCAAGCCGTTCGTCCGCGGCTCGCTCTGGTCACCGGAGTGTGTCGCGTAGACCCAGCCCGTCGGCCGGTCCTCCCCCTCGACGCCGCGCGTGAGCACCGTCTTCGCCCAGGCCTCGGGCGCGGGCGGGAGCTCGGCGATCGCGGCAGCGACCGCGGCCCGGTAGGCGTCGAGGTCGGGTGCGGGCAGGTCGAGCGCCGCCGCGGAGCGCTCGAATCGCCGCAGGTGGTGCTCGAGCGCCTGGGGGCTGCCGTGGCCGACGCCGATCGTCTCGAAGACGCCGTCGCCGCGCGTCGCGCCCTGATCGAGCGCACTGAGCACCGCCGAGCGCGGGTCGACGTGCCGAAAGGCGGCCGCGTTCGGCTCGTGCGGCAGTGCCTGCGCCGACGGCCGGTTGAGGATGACGAGCGACTCAGGATGATGGTCGGGCATGGCCACCAGTATTCAGCACCCGCGCATTCCTCAGTAGAGATAGATGCGACGGGAGTCGCTCGTGAGATCACCGACCTTGACCGTCAGGTCGAAGCTCGCGCCCCCGCCCCCGACGACCTCGCGCGCGGCGATCGACTCGGGCTCGCAGTCGCCGGCGATGGACCGGCGGCGGTCCCAGGTGATCGCCGGTGTCGAGATCGGCACCCCGGCCTTGAGGACCTGGGGCGGTGTCGGCGTCTCGGAGGCGACCTGGCAGTCGGTCGAAGTCCAGTACACCTCGTCGTGGTCGCCGGACGGGCTCGTGATCTGGTACCACTGCACCTCGGGGCTGACGTCGAGGACGCAGTCGTGGGCGGAGTTGTTCTGCAGCGTCAGCCAGATCTGCACCGGCTGGCCGGCGGGGTATTCCTCGGCGTCGGTGTTCGCGGTGATGGCGACGCGCCCGGGGAGGCAGGCGTCGCCGGGCGCGCCCGTGGCGCCGGGCGTCGGGGTCGAGCCGTCGCCGATGACGGGACCGGTCGGTCCGTTGCTCGCCGTCCCGGTCGCACCCGCCGAGGGTTCGGCGGCGCCGTCGCCGCGCGGCCAGACGATCGCGACGATGATCGCGACGATCGCGAGCGCGATGACGAGGACGGTGATTCTGCGTCGCGCGTACACCTGCTTCGGCACTGGTCGGCGCGGGCTCGTCGGCTGCGTCATGCCGTCAGGCTACGGCCGTCGTCCGAGCGTCCGGCGCGGGACACCCCGGTTCAGGCGAGGTGCTTGAGCATCCGCGAGTTGCCGAGCGTGTTCTGTTTGACGCGCGCGAGGTCGAGGAACTCGGCGACGCCCTCGTCGGGTGAGCGGACGAGCTCGTGGTAGGTGTCCGCATCGACGAGCCGCTCGCCGGGGTCCGCGACGACCCGGAAGCCGTGCCGCTGGAAGAACTCGACCTCGAAGGTGAGGCAGAAGAGCCGGCTGAGGCCGAGCTCGCGCGCCGTCTCCTCGAGCGAGACGAGCAGCTGGTGCCCGACGCCGCTGTGCCGCCACTCGTCGGCGACGGCGAGCGTGCGGACCTCGCCGAGGTCCTCCCAGAAGACGTGGAGGGCGCCAAAGCCGACGAGGTCGCCGTCTTCGGTCTCGGCGACCTGGAACTCCTGCACCGACTCGTACAGCGTGACGAGCTCCTTGCCGAGGAGGATGCGCTGTTCGACGAGTGGCGCCATGAGCTCCTGCATCGCGGGCACGTCGCCGGTCCGCGCGCGGCGGATTCGGATCGTCACGCCCCCAAGCCTATTCACGCGCGGAATGCGGCGAGCAGCGTGGCGAGGAGCCGCCCCCAGCCGGGTCTCGCCGCGTATCGGCTGAGCCGCCGGCCCGTCTCCAGCCCGCTCCGGGCGGTGAGGAACCACGGCGGCTTCGGGAAGAGCGAGCCCTCGCCGCCCGCGATCGACCGGGGGAATGGCCGGAACGGTCCCGTGACGATCGTGCGCTCTGGTGCCTTGAGGAGGAATGCGTTGTGCACGACCCCGATGCCGCTCCCGACGTCCTCGAGCGTGTGCCCCGGGTAGCCGCCCCACGTCGCGCCGGGGAAGGAGAATCCGACGGAGGTCCACGCATTCACGGCGATCGTGCCGTACCGGAGTCGCTCGAGCTCGGTCTCGAGGTCGGCGCCGAGCGCGCGGCGCGTGCGGGGGTCGATGAGGAGGTTCGCCCCGAGGGTGCCGAGGAGCCCGTCGTTCGCGAAGTCGACGGCGGCCCGGAGGAATGCGTGCCCCTCGCCCGGCAGCTCCGTGACCGCGAGCACGGGGGCGAAGTACTCGAAGCCGAGCGCCTCATCGCCGGGCGGCGCCGCGACGAGGAGCCGGCCGCCGAGCTCCTCCGCCTCGGGGTGCTCGCGGCGGGCGCGCTCGAGCCGGGCGTGGCTGCCGGGGTACCAGGGCTCGCGGCGGGGCAGCTCGGCGAAGACGCGGCGGAGCTCGGCGAGGAACTCGTCCTTCTGCGCCCAGTCGGCGCTGAGGACGAGGTCCTGGGCGGCGATGCAGTTGTGTCCCGCGTTGTGGAGGCGCATCGTCGCGACATGCTCGGCCTGGAAGCGGAGGTCCGCCCTCGACCAGCGGCCCGGCACGATGATGACGGGGGAGACGCCGCCGAGCTCGCTCGTGATCGGCGTCGTGAGCTTCGGCTCGCCCGCGGCGCGGCGCCGAGCCGCCTCCTCGCCGGTCCCCCAGACGATGGCGTCGTGAGTCGCGCCCGAGCCGGTGATGTGGATGTGGCCGATCCCGGGGTGCGCGGTGAGCCGGGCGCCGAGCGTGCCGTCGCCGACGAGGAGCCGCAGGACGCCGAACTCGATGAGCGGAGCGAGCGCGCGCTCGTAGACCGGGAGGAGGGAGGCGAAGGTCGGGTTGAGTTTGAGGATCGTCGCCCGGTTGGCGGCCGCGAGCTCCGTGAAGACGTCGAGCGGCCCGATCGCCGAGATGTTGCCGGCGCCGAGGACGAGGCCGACGCCGCCCGCGTGGTGCCCGCGCGCCGCTTCGCCCGCCGTCGCCCGCACCGTCTCGGCCGGGATCCCGGGCGGCATCCACACCTCGGCGTGGAAGCCGTGGAACATGACCCACTGCTGCAGGCTCGTCGGCAGGACGCGGACGGCGACCCGGCCGCCGGGGGCCCGCCGCAGCTGGGATGGGCGGATCGGTGAGCCGGTCCGGGAGATCCTGCGGTAGGTGTCGGCGAGCGCTTTCGCCGCGTAGAGGGCCGCGAAGGGACCGCTCATCCACTCCTCGGCGGCGAGGGGCGACTCGGGGTCGAGGCCCTTCGCGCGCGAGGCGGTCGCCGCCCATTCCTCCTGGACGCGGCCGATGCTCCCGTGCACGGCGGCGAAGACGCCGGCGCGCGAGGCGGGGCTCAGCGCGGCCCAGCGCTCGGCGCCCTGCCCGAGCTCGGCGACGAGCGCGTCGAGGTCGGGCGCCTCCCCCGCGTCTGGGCTCATGCGCTCAGTCTGGCACGGCGGGGCACGGCGCGGTCGCTGGTCACGCGGTCGTCGCCGCGGGCTCCTCCGCCGCCGGCGCGGACCCGTCGCGCGGACCGTGCTCGAAGACGAACTCGCCGTCGACGACGTCGACCTTGATGTGCTCGCCGTTCTTGATCTCGCCGTAGAGGATCCGCTCGCTGAGCACATCCTCGATCTCGTGCTGCACCGCGCGGCGCAGCGGGCGCGCGCCGAGCGTCGGGTCCCAGCCGAGGACGGCGAGCCGCTCCCGCGCCGCCGGCGTGAGCTCGATCGACATGTCGCGCTCGTAGAGCCGGTCGCGCAGCCGCTTGATGAAGAGGTCGACGACCTGGAGCAGCTCCTCGTGGCTGAGGTGCGGGAAGACGATGACCTCGTCGACGCGGTTGAGGAACTCGGGGCGGAAGTTCTTCTTGAGCTCCTCCTTGACCTTCCCCGACATCCGCTCGTAGTCGCTCGCGGCGTTGCCCTCGGCCTGGAAGCCAACGGGGCCGTTCGTGATGTCCTTCGTGCCGAGGTTCGTCGTCATGATGATGACGGTGTTCTTGAAGTCGACGACGCGGCCCTGACCGTCGGTGAGTCGGCCCTCCTCGAGCACCTGGAGCAGCGAGTTGAAGATGTCGGGGTGCGCCTTCTCGATCTCGTCGAAGAGCACGACGGAGAACGGCTTGCGGCGGACCTTCTCGGTGAGCTGACCGCCCTCCTCGAAACCGACGAATCCGGGGGGCGCCCCGAAGAGGCGGGAGGCCGTGTGCTTCTCGCCGTACTCCGACATGTCGAGCGTGATGAGGGCGTCCTCGTCGTCGAAGAGGAACTCGGCGAGCGCCTTCGCGAGCTCCGTCTTGCCGACGCCCGTGGGCCCCGCGAAGATGAACGAGCCGCCGGGGCGCTTCGGGTCCTTGAGGCCCGCCCGGGTGCGTCGCATCGACTTCGAGAGCACCGAGATCGCCTCGTCCTGGCCGATGACGCGCTGGTGGAGCGCGTCCTCCATGAAGCGCAGCCGGGCCGTCTCCTCCTCGGTCAGCTTGAAGACGGGGATGCCGGTCGCCTGGGCGAGCACCTCGGCGATGACGCCCTCGTCGACCGTGCCGGTCGAGCCCATCTCACCGGACTTCCACTGCTTCTCGAGGCGGAGCCGCTCGCCGAGGAGCTGCTTCTCCTCGTCGCGGAGGCCGGCGGCCTTCTCGAAGTCCTGCTCTTCGATCGCCGCCTCCTTCTGCGCGCGGACCGCGGCGATCTTCTCGTCGAATTCGCGGAGCTCGGGCGGGCTCGAGAGGATGCTGAGGCGCAGTCGCGCGCCCGCCTCGTCGATGAGGTCGATCGCCTTGTCCGGGAGGAAGCGGTCCTGCACGTAGCGGTCGGCGAGCTTGGCGGCCTGGACGATCGCGTCGTCGGTGATCGAGACCTTGTGGAAGGCCTCGTACTTGTCGCGGAGCCCCTTGAGGATGTTGATCGTGTGCGGGACGGTCGGCTCGTTGACCTGCACCGGCTGGAAGCGGCGCTCGAGCGCGGCGTCCTTCTCGAAGTGCTTGCGGTACTCGTCGAGCGTCGTCGCGCCGATCGTCTGGAGCTCGCCGCGGGCGAGCAGCGGCTTGAGGATGTTCGCCGCGTCGATCGCGCCCTCCGCGGCGCCCGCGCCGACGAGCGTGTGGATCTCGTCGATGAAGACGATGATGTCGCCGCGGGTGCGGATCTCCTTCGTGACCTTCTTGAGCCGCTCCTCGAAGTCGCCGCGATAGCGGGAGCCGGCGATGAGCGAGCCGAGGTCGAGCGTGTAGACCTGCTTGTCCTTGAGCGTCTCCGGCACCTCGCCCTTGACGATCGCCTGGGCGAGGCCCTCGACGACGGCGGTCTTGCCGACGCCCGGCTCGCCGATGAGGACGGGGTTGTTCTTGGTCCGGCGGGAGAGGATCTGCATGACCCGCTCCATCTCGCGCTCGCGGCCGATGACGGGGTCGAGCTTGCCGTCGCGGGCGGCCTGCGTGAGGTTGCGTCCGAACTGGTCGAGGACCTGCGAGCCCTTCTCCGAGCCGCCGCCCGACTCCTGCGCGCCGACCTGCACGGATTCCTTGCCCTGGTAGCCGGAGAGGAGCTGGATGACCTGCTGGCGGACCTTGTTGAGGTCGGCGCCGAGCTTGATGAGGACCTGCGCGGCGACGCCCTCGCCCTCGCGGATGAGACCGAGGAGGATGTGCTCGGTCCCGATGTAGTTGTGGCCGAGCTGGAGCGCCTCGCGCAGCGAGAGCTCGAGGACCTTCTTCGCGCGCGGCGTGAAGGGGATGTGGCCGGTCGGCTGCTGCTGGCCCTGGCCGATGATGTCCTGGACCTGCTCGCGGACGGCGTCGAGCGAGATGCCGAGCGACTCGAGCGCCTTCGCCGCGACGCCCTCGCCCTCGTGGATGAGGCCGAGGAGGATGTGCTCGGTCCCGATGTAGTTGTGGTTGAGCAACTTCGCCTCCTCCTGGGCGAGGACGACGACGCGGCGGGCTCGGTCGGTGAAGCGCTCGAACATCTCTAGAAACTCCCAATGACGCCGTGTCGGTGAGGCGTCGCTACGTCGAGGCTAACGAGGCGGGGCGGGGTGCGATGCCCGTGTTCGCCATCGGCGTGACCGGACGGTGGAGCCGCGGTCGACTCGGTCGCGCCCGGGTCGGCTTCCGGGTACTCGACGACTCCCCCACAGGCGAGGAATGCGCGGAGCCGCTCGAGGTGCGGTGACGCCAGACAGCTCCTCCGCAGCAGACCCTGATCGGGAGATCTCCACAGTGTTGGGCAGGCCAGGTCGTCGAGATCTCGAGTGCATGCAATTCTCGCAGTTGTGTTGGCAGCTACCTACCATGACGTCATGACCGAAGGACGCACGATTCAAGTCCGCGGCGTCGACCCGGGTGTCGCCGAAGCCCTCGAACGGGCGGCGAAGGCAGCGGGGGTATCGCTCTCGGCGTATCTGCGGGAGGAGCTCTCCGACGTCGTTCGTCGGCTCGACGCGACCGACGAGTGGTGGCGCAATCGTCCACCGTCGACCGGAGGTCGCGTCACGCAGGACGAGATCGATGATTGGAAACGCGAGCGGGACGCCCGCTGATGCAGGCGGCGGTGGTCGACGCATCCATCCTCATCGAGCTCTCCGGTGAGCGCGGTACCGGGATGCGGTCCTTCCTCGGGCGCGCCCGACTCCACGCACCGCAGCTCGTGCTCCTCGAGACCACGAACGCGCTTCGCCGGAGTGTCCGATCGGAGCGACGAGACCCTGCGTCGACAGGAGACTGGCTCGTCTCGCTCGCACGGTTTCCTCGTCTCGCACTCCATCCGCACGGCGCGCTGCTCACGCGAGTCTGGTCGTTGCGCGGGCACTGCACGGCCTACGACGCGAGTTATGTCGCACTCGCTGAGCGCCTGCGCGTACCGCTCCTGACGCTCGACCGCCCCCTCGCGCGCGCAGCCAGCCGATTCGTCGAGGTCGTCGTCCCGGACTGAGCAGGCTCAGACGCGCGGCGGGAGCCCGGCCTTCGCGCGCTCCTCGGCGTCGATCCGTGCGGCGACCTCGCGCTCGCGGCGGTCGGCCCGCATGACGCCGCGCAAGATGAACCAGAAGATGAGGCCGATCACGATGGTCGGCACGAGGCTGAAGACGAAGTTCGCCCAGTACTCCTGCGGCATGGCGCTCAGCCTACCCGGCCGCGTGTCGGAGTTTCCTGGCGGCCAGCGCTTCAGCGCGTCAGCGCGAAGGCGAGCGCGACTCCGACGACGAGCGCGACGAGCACGACCGTCATGAAGATGCGAGAGGACTTCCGGTCCACGTCACTTCACCAGCGGGAAGAGGATCGTCTCGCGGATGCCGAGGCCCGTCAGCGCCATGAGGAGCCGGTCGATCCCCATGCCCATGCCGCCGGTCGGGGGCATGCCGTACTCCATCGCCCGGAGGAACTCCTCGTCGATGCGCATCGCCTCGTCGTCGCCGGCCGCCCCCTGCCGCGCCTGCTCGACGAAGCGCTCGCGCTGCACGACGGGGTCGACGAGCTCGGAGTAGCCCGTCGCAAGCTCGAAGCCCCGGACGTAGAGGTCCCACTTCTCGACGACACCGGGGATGCGCCGGTGCTCGCGCGTGAGCGGCGAGGTGTCGAGCGGGAAGTCCATGACGAAGGTCGGCCGGTCGAGTCCGCCCTTGACGAAGTGCTCCCACAGCTCCTCGACGTACTTGCCATGGACCTCGTGCTTGACCTCGACCCCCTCGGCCTCGGCGATGCGCCGGAGCTCTGCGAGCGGCGTCTCGGGCGTGATCTCGACGCCCGCCGCCTCCGAGAGCGAGCCGTAGAGGGAGATCCGCGGCCACGCGCCGCCGAGGTCGTACTCCGTGCCGTCGTGCCAGGTGACGACGTGGGAGCCGGCGACGGCGAGGGCCGCGTCCTGGATGATCTGCTGCGTGAGGTCGGCGACGCCCTCGTAGTCGCTGTAGGCCTGGTACGCCTCGAGCATCGCGAACTCCGGCGAGTGCGTCGAGTCGGCGCCCTCGTTGCGGAAGTTCCGCGCGATCTCGAAGACGCGCTCGATGCCGCCGACGACGGCGCGCTTGAGGAAGAGCTCCGGCGCGATCGAGAGGTAGAGGTCCATGTCGAAGGCGTTGGAGTGCGTGACGAAGGGGCGCGCATTCGCCCCGCCGTGCATGACCTGGAGCTTCGGCGTCTCGACCTCGATGAAGCCGCGCGCCTCGAGGGTGCGGCGGACGCTCGCGAGCGTCCGCGCCCGGGTGAGGACGGTCTCGCGCGCCTGCTCGCGGACGATGAGGTCGATGTAGCGCTGGCGGACGCGGGTCTCCTCGCCGAGCTCCTTGTAGACGTTCGGCAGCGGGCGGACCGCCTTGGCGGCGATGCGCCACTCGTCGGCCATGATGCTGAGCTCGCCGCGGCGGGAGGCGATGACTTCGCCGTGGACGAAGAGGTGGTCGCCGAGGTCGACGAGCTCCTTGAGGCTCGCGAGCGACTCGGGCCCGAGCACGCCCGCCGTGAGCATCGCCTGGAGGCGCTGCCCGTCGCCCGCCTGGAGCGTGACGAAGACGAGCTTGCCGGCGTCGCGGCGGAAGACGATGCGGCCGGCGACCCCGACGTGCTGCCCCGTCTGGGCGTCGGGCGCGAGGTCGGGGTGCGCGGCGCGGACCTCGCCGATCGTCGTCGTGATCGGCAGGTCGACGGGGTAGGCGTCGCCGTGCTCGGCGATGAGCCGCTCGCGCTTGGCGAGGCGCACGCCCATCTGCTCGCTGATCTCCTCAGCGGTGAGCTCCTCGGCGGTCTCGGTCATCTCGTCGGCCACGGGCCCCAAGCCTACCGGCGGCTCCGCGCCGCCAACCGCGCGACCGAGCGCGGCGAGTGCGCATGATCGTGCCGAGTGTGCACGCGCATTCCTGCACGCTCGGCGTGATCATGCACACTCGGCGGTTGCGGGAGATGCGGCAGGAATGCGCGGAGCTCAGCCGAGCGCGAAGCGCGCGTTGTCGATGAGCCGCGTCGCGCCGAGCCGCGCGGCGATGAGGGCGATGACGGGCCCGCGGTGGGCGGGCTCGACGGGGGAGAAGCTCGCGGCATCGACGAGCTCGAGGTAGTCGAGGTCGACGAGGGGCGGTGCGGCGGCGAGCACCTCCCGGGCGGCGGCGAGCGAGGCGTCCCGGCCGACGGCAGCGGCGGCAGCGGCGGCCGCGAGCGCCCGCGACAGCACGGTCGCCGCCTCGCGCTCCGCGGGGCTCAGGTAGCGGTTGCGGCTCGACATCGCCAAGCCGTCGGCCTCGCGGACGATCGGCACGGGCACGATCTCGACGGGCATCGAGAGGTCCGCGACCATCCGCTCGACGAGCCAGAGCTGCTGCGCGTCCTTCTCGCCGAAGGTCGCGAAGTCGGGGGCGACGATCGCGAGGAGCTTGGCGACGACGGTGAGCGCGCCGTCGAAGTGGCCGGGACGCGCCGCCCCCTCGAACATCGCGCCGACGGGCCCGGCGGTCACCGAGACCTGGACGCCGCCGTCGGGGTACATCTCACCGCGCGTCGGGGCGAAGACGGCGTCGGCGCCGAGCGAGGCGAGCGCCGCGAGGTCGGCCTCGAAGGTGCGCGGGTAGCGGTCGAGGTCCTCGCCGCGGCCGAACTGGAGCGGGTTGACGAAGATCGAGACGACGACGTAGGCGCCGCGGGCCTTCGCGATCCGCACGTGCTCGAGATGTCCCTCGTGGAGCGCGCCCATGGTGGGGACGAATGCGATGCTCGCCCCGCGCATTCGTGCCGCCGCGACCGCGCCGCGGATGCCGTCGATCGTCGCGTGGACCTCTGGCGCCGCGGGCATGCCCCGAGCCTATGCGCTCCCGCAACCCCCGCTTTTCAGGCCGGTCGGGCGGAATTCAGGACCGGGACCGGTCATGTCGGGCGACACGCCGATGGTCCGCCCCTCGACACCTGAAAACGGGCTCACTCGGAGCGCATGAGGGCGGCGTCGACCGAGGCCCGGATGAGCGGGGCGATGACGCCGCTCGGCCGCTCGACGCCGATGCCCGCGAGGAGGCCGAGCGACTGCCGGACGATCTCGGCGCTGAACGCCGTCGCGGTCGCGACCGCCTCCGCATACGCCGGGCGGTCCGCCTCGGCGACGACGACGGGCTCGGCGCCGAGCTCGACGACGAGGGCCTGGGCGATCGGCAGCACGGGCGCGGGGGCGGTCACGGCGCAGCTCGCCTCGCGGAGCCTCGCGAGGTCCATCGAGGTGCCCGTGAAGACGATCGCCGGGTGGATCGCGAGCGGGATCGCCCCCCGCCGCATGGCGGGCTCGAGCACCGCGACGCCGTGCTCGGCCGCCGTGTGGGCGACGAGCTGCCCGGGCCGCCAATGCCCGGCGGCGGCGAGCCCCTCGACGAGACCGGCGAGCTCCCCCGCGGGGATCGCGAGGAGGACGAGGTCGGCAGCCGCGAGGAGTTCGGGCAGCGCGAGCACGGGGGCCCCGCCGAGGAGGGTCGCGACGCGGTCTCGGCCGTTCTGGCTCGTCGTCGCGACCCCGGCGATGCCGTGCCCGGCCCCCGCGAGCCCCGCCGCGAGCACGGGTCCGACGCGGCCCGCGCCGATGACGCCGACGCTGAGCCGGCCGTCGCGCGCCGTCATCGCGACACCGCGATCGCGTCGAGCGCCCTCGTCTCGACCTCGTCCCAGAGCCGCTCCGCGTCGGCCACGTCGAGGGCGCCGATCGTGGGCGCGATGGCGCCCGCGACCGTATGGATCGCGATGCGGCGGAGCCGAGCGGCGCGGGCGAGCGGCCCCGAGGTGATCGCGACCGACTGGACGCGTGCGAGGGGCACGATCGTCAGCGTGCGCCAGATCGCGCCCTTGCGCAGCAGCACGGCCTCGGGCGCGAGCGCGTAGCCGTTGCGGCGCCACGAGAACCACCGGAATGGCCGTGCACGCGCGGGGCTCGTCACATAGCCGGGGGATGGCTCCGGGGCGTCGGCCGACATCGGCTCGCCGCCGGTCGCTCCCACGATCCGCGGGCCGTCCGCGCCGAAGGCGCCGCGCAGGTCGAGGCCGGGCAGGATGAGCCCGATGACGCGCGCGACGTCGTCCGCGTCGCCGATCGGCAGGATGGTCGTCGCCGCCTGGCCCCCCGCACCGTCTCGGGTGCTCCGGGACGCGCGGTTGATCCGCACCGACCACCAGCCGAAGGGCCGCCACAGGAGTGGCTGCGTCACCTCGATCGCGTGGATCCGCCCGGCCGGCAGCGTCTCGTTCGTCGTCGAGAGGAGGCCGAAGCCGACCCGGATGCCGTCGGGGGTCGCGGCGATCGAGTAGCGCAGTGAGCGGCTCACCCTGCGGAAGGCGTAGGCGAGGAAGGCGATGATGACGGGGATGAGGATGAAGAGCACGCCCCAGCGCGCCCCGGCGATGACCGGCACGAGGATGGCCGCGCTCGCGAGGACGAGCGGCACGATGATCGAGAGCACGGTCGAGGCGATGAGGCGTCCGAGGTCCATCCGGACGATCGAGCCCGGGCTGCGCAGCGTGGCGTCGAACTCGGGGGCCGTGAGCTCCTGCAGGCGCTGCCCGACGAGACCGGTAGCGCGCTCGGGGGAGGAATGCGCGACCGCGGTCCCGCCTGCCTCGCCGGCCCTCGCGCGGGACGCGGCCGCGAGGATCTCGTCACGCAGCGCATTCGTCGTCCCCGAGCGGAGGTAGGAGAGCTTGATGTTCGCGTCCTCGCCGGCGACCGCGATCTCGAGCCGCGCGGCACCAAAGATGCGGGCGAGGATCGGGCGCTCGACGTTGACGCCCTGGATGCGGTCGAGCCGGGCCCGACGGTGCTTGCGCCAGATGAGACCCTCGCGCTCCTCGACGACGTCCGAGGTGATGCGGTAGCTGTGCATCCGCCAGGACAGCCAGCCGATGAGGAGGATCCCGACGAGGACGAGCGCGACGATGCCGAGGGCGAGGCCCGCATGGCTGAGGATCCAGCGCGCGGCGGGGTCCTCGGGGATGCGGCCCCCGACGAGGTCGCCGAGGACGAGGCTGATGAGGACGTCGCGGAGCTGGACGACTGCCCAGACGAGGATGGCGAGGAGGACGACCCCGCCGCGCAGCAGGGGCGTCGCGGGGTGGAGCCGCCGCCAGCCGTCGTCGGGCTCGACGGGCTCGACGGGCTCGGTCGGCTCGGCCGAGCGCCCCGGGTCCGCGAGCGGCGGGGGTTCTCCCGAGCGGCGGGCTTCGGCACGCGCGAGCCCGCCGTCCGGCGCATCGCCCGCCGCCGAGGGGCTGACTCCCCCGGTCACAGGCCCGCCCTGCGGCTCTCGGCGAGCGCGACGAGCCGGTCCCGGAGCGCCTCGGCCTCCGCCTCAGGGAGGCCCGGGATGACGACCGCGGTCGCCGCGGCGGCGGTGACGAACTTGAGCTCCGCGAGCCCGAGCATTCGTGCGATGGGGCCACGGGTGATGTCGATGAGCTGCATCCGGCCATAGGGCACGGCGACCATGCGGCGCCACATGATGCCGCGGCGGAAGACGAGGTCGTCGTCGCGGAGCCGGTAGCCGATCGACCGGACGCGGCGTGGCGTGAAGCAGATCGGGATCCCGACGATGAGGAGGGCGGCGGCCGGGAGGGCCCACAGCCAGGGCACCCCTGAGGCGATGGGCGGGATCATCGTCGCGCCGACGGCGATGACGAGGCCGATCGCCTGCCCGCCGAGGTCGACCCAGATGTAGCTCGGCGCGACGCCGCGCCAGCCCTCGTCGGGAGCGGGGTCGTGCCCGGTGGCGGGCGCGGCGTGGTCAGCCATCGAGGTCCTCCTGGGGTCCATCCTCCCCCGGCGGGATCCGGCACATCTCCTCCGCGACGAGCGCCGCGGCGAGGAGCACGGCGGCGGCCGCCGCGCCGAGGACGGAGGGCCAGAGCAGCTCCGCGCCGACGACCGGCCGCGTGAGCACGAAGAGCAGGGCCCCGAGGAGCAGCCCGAGCAGGATGGCGGCCGTGAGCGCCGCGGCCTGTGCGAAGACGACGACCCGCGCGGCGAGGAACGGGTTGACGGTCGCGCCGGGCTTGCCGCGCGCGACGCGGCGGACCGGCACCGCCGCGACGATGACGCCCGCGGCGATGACGAGGAGCACGACGGAGAACGGCACGGGCGGCGTGACGAGCGCCCGCCCGTTCTGCGCGAGGAGGAACTCGACGAACCAGCCGAGGATGGCGCCGGCCCCGAAGAGCACGACGATCGCCGCCGGCGAGCTGCGCCTCATCCGGATGCCTCTCGTCGCGCGCTCACAGCAGCGGCTCCGCGGGGTAGGGGTCGACGCGCTCACCCGTCGCGGCGAGGACGCGCTCCAGTAGGTCGCGCACGGGGCCGCGGCCCGGCACCTCGGCGTGCGGGTCGAGCTGCACCCAGGGCGCGAGGACGAATGCGCGCTCGTGCGCCCGCGGGTGCGGCACGACGAGCGTCGGGCCGGCGAGGCGCTCCTCGCCGTAGGTGATGAGGTCGAGGTCGAGCGTCCGGTCGCCCCAGCGGACCTCGCGGGTGCGGCCGTGCTCCTGCTCGACGCGCTGCAGCTCGGCGAGGAGCGCGAGGGGCGGGAGCGTCGTCTCGAGCGCGGCGACCGCGTTGAGGTACGCGGGGGCGGTCTCGTCGACGCCGTCGGTGCGGAGGGCGGGCGTCTCGACGATCGGCGAGGCCCCGAGGGTGCGGATGCGCCGGTGCGCGCCGAGGCCGGCGAGCGCGCCGCGGAGGCTCGCCTCGCGGTCGCCGAGGTTCGCCCCGAGGGCGATGATCGCCCGCGTCCACGCCCGGTGGAGGGTCACGCTCACGTCGGCGAAGGGCACCGCGATCGGCGCCTCGGGCTTGTGGACCGTGACCTCGACGGCCCGGGCCGCCGGGTAGCCGAGGACGAGCTCGGCGATGCGTTCGGCGAGCGTCTCGATGAGGTCGACCGGGTCGCGCTCGACCGCGGCGACGACCTGCTCGGCGAGCTCGCCGTAGTGGATCGTGTCCGCGAGGTCGTCGCCCGCACCGGCCGGGCTCAGGTCGAGGTGCGCCGTGAGGTCGACGATGAAGGGCTGCCCGTCGCGGCGCTCGTGCTCGAAGACCCCGTGGTGGGCGAAGGCGTGGAGGCCGGTGAGGCTGAGCCGGTCGAGGCGACTCATCCATGCACCCCCGTCGCCGGCTGTGTCGCGCGACCGAGCATCGCCTCGTGCACGTCGAGCGCCGCACGACTCGCGCGCACCTCGTGGACGCGCACCGCCCAGGCACCGAGCTGTGCGGCCCGGAGCGAGATCGCCGCGGTCGCCGCGTCGAGGTCCTCGCGCTCGGGCCCGACGAGCGCCTTGACGAAGCGCTTGCGGGAGGCGCCGACGAGGACGGGGTGGCCGAGCGCGACGATGTCGGCGAGCCCCTCGATGAGGGCCCAGTTCTCCGCGGGCTGCTTCGAGAAGCCGAGCCCCGGGTCGACGGCGAGCTTCGAGGGCTCGACGCCCTGGGCGACGAGCTGCTCGATGCGGCGGGCGAGCTCGCCGGCGACATCGGCGACGACGTCGGCGTAGTGGGCCGGGGTCGTCGGCGCGCCGAAGGAGTGCATGATGAGGTACCGCGCGCCGCTCGCGCGGACGACGGCGGGCATGTCGGGGTCGCGGCCGTAGACGTCGTTGACGAGCGCGGCGCCCGCGTCGATCGCGGCCGCGGCGGTCGAGGCGTGGAAGGTGTCGACGGAGACGCGGATACCCTCCGCGGCGAGCTCGCGGATGACGGGGAGGATCCGGCGCCGCTCTTCCTCGGCGGTGATCTCGGCGACGCCGGGCGCGGTCGACTCGCCGCCGACGTCGATCCAGTCCGCGCCGAGCTCGGCGAGCCGCCGGGCGTGACGAAGCGCCTCGTCGAGCGCGTAATGCTCGCCGCCGTCGGAGAAGGAGTCCGGGGTGACGTTGAGGACGCCGAAGATCTCGGTCACTGCGCCACGACCTGCATGAGGGCGAGGGCCTCGGCGCGCCGCACGGGGTCGGCGAGCTGGCCGCGGGCGGCGAGCGTCACGGTCCGCGCCGAGCCCTGCCGGGGGCCGCGGGCGGAGACGCAGCCGTGCGCCGCCTCGAGCACGACGAGGACGCCGCGGGCCGCGAGCCCGCGCTCGAGCGCGTCGGCGATGTCCTCGGTGAGGCGCTCCTGGAGCTGGGGACGTGCGGCGGCGACTTCGACGGCGCGCGCGAGCGCGCCGAGGCCGGCGAATCGCGGGCCCGGGAGGTAGGCGACGTGGGCGGCGCCGAAGAACGGCAGCAGGTGGTGCTCGCAGACGGAGCGGAACTCGATGCCGCGGAGCGCGACGACCTCACCGGCGCGCTCCGCCGAGTCGGGGAAGTCGCTGCGGCTCGCGAGCGCCTCGGCGGGGTCGAGGCCGACCCCCGCGAAGAGCTCGCCGTAGGCGTCGGCGACGCGGCGCGGGGTCTCGAGGAGCCCGCCCCTCGTGGGGTCCTCGCCGATGGCGGCGAGCAGCTCCGACACCGCCGCCTCGATGCGGCTGCGGTCGATGGGCATGGTGGGTCCTTCGTTCACGCGTCGACCGGCCGACGCCGGTCAGGCATCAACCGTACCCGTCAGGCGGTCGCCGGTTTCGGGCTCGACTGGCTCTTCGGCTTCTTCGCCTTCGCAGCCTTGGCCGTCGCGGTCTCCTCGGCGGCGAGGCTCGCGGCGATGTCGACCTCGCCCTTGCTCGGGACCTCGATCGGCGGGCGGTCCGAGACGGGCCGCTTCGGGCTTGACAGCCACTGGGGGCGGGCCGGGAGTCGCTTGACGTCCTTGAAGATCTCCTCGAGCTGCTTGTGGTCGAGCGTCTCCTGCTCGAGGAGCTCGCGCGCGAGCCGGTCGAGGATGTCGCGGTTGTCGTTGAGGACGCTCCATGCCTCGTCGTGCGCCTGCTCGATGAGCGCGCGCACCTCCTCGTCGATCGTCGCGGCGATCTCGTCCGAGTAGTCCGGCTGCGCGCCGAGGTCGCGGCCGAGGAACGGCTCGGTCGACTTCGTGCCGAGCTTGACGGCGCCGACGCGCTCGGACATGCCGTACTCGGTGACCATCTGGCGGGCGATGCGGGTCGCCTTGTCGATGTCGTTGCCGGCGCCGGTCGTCGGGTCGTGGAAGACGATCTCCTCCGCGACGCGCCCGCCCATCGCGTAGGTGAGCTGGTCGAGCAGCTCGTTGCGGGTGACCGAGTACTTGTCCTCGAGCGGCATGACCATCGTGTAGCCGAGGGCCCGCCCGCGCGGCAGGATCGTGATCTTCGTGACCGGCGCGCTGTGGTTCATCGCCGCCGCCGCGAGCGCGTGGCCACCCTCGTGGTACGCGGTGATGAGCCGCTCCTTGTCGTTCATGAGTCGAGTGCGGCGCTGCGGGCCAGCCATGACGCGGTCGACGGCCTCGTCGAGGGCGCGGTTGTCGATGAGCTGCGCATTCGAGCGCGCCGTGAGGAGCGCGGCCTCGTTGAGGACGTTCGCGAGGTCGGCGCCCGTGAAGCCCGGGGTCTTGCGCGCGAGGACCTCGAGGTCGACGCTCGCCGCCATCGGCTTGCCCTTCGCGTGCACCTCGAGGATCTTCTGCCGGCCCTTGAGGTCGGGGGCGTCGACGCCGATCTGCCGGTCGAAGCGGCCGGGGCGCAGGAGCGCCGGGTCGAGGACGTCGGGGCGGTTCGTCGCGGCCATGATGATGACGTTCGTCTTCGGGTCGAAGCCGTCCATCTCGACGAGCAGCTGGTTGAGCGTCTGCTCCCGCTCGTCGTTGCCGCCGCCGATGCCGGCACCGCGGTGGCGGCCGACCGCGTCGATCTCGTCGATGAAGACGATCGCCGGGGAGTTCTGCTTCGCCTGCTCGAAGAGGTCGCGGACGCGGCTCGCGCCGACGCCGACGAACATCTCGACGAAGTCGGAGCCGGAGATCGTGTAGAACGGCACGCCCGCCTCGCCGGCGGTCGCCCGCGCGAGGAGCGTCTTGCCGGTCCCGGGAGGGCCGTAGAGCAGGACGCCCTTCGGGATCCGCGCGCCGACGGCGAGGAACTTCTGCGGGTCCTTGAGGAAGTCCTTGATCTCCTGGAGCTCCTCGACCGCCTCGTCGGCGCCCGCGACGTCCTCGAAGGTGACCTTCGGCGCCTCCTTGCCGACGAGTTTCGCCCGCGACTTGCCGAACTGCATGACCTTGCCGCCGCCGCCCTGCATCCGGCTCATGAGGAACCAGAAGAGGAGGATGAGGATGATGAAGGGGACGACCGTGAAGAGGAGCGAAGTCCAGATGGACTGCTGCGGCACCTCGTCGTCGAAGGAGTCGAGGCTCGAGGCGTTGAGCGCCGAGAGCACCTCTGGGCCGCGCGGCGCGACGTAGTAGAACTGCACGTTCTGCCCGTAGTCGGGGTCCGCGGACTTGAGCACGAGGTCGACCCGCTGCTCGCCGTCGATGATCTTCGCCGACTGGACCTTGTCCTCGGTGATGTAGCTCAGGCCCTGCTGCGTCGTGACGGCCCGGACGCTCGGCTGGACGAGGAGGCTGGCCGCGACCCACACCGCGACGATCGCGAGCAGGATGTAGACGATCGGCCCGCGGAAGAATCGCTTGAGGTCCATGGTCGTCTCAGGCTACCGGCGGAGCGCTGGGCACGGGCTGTCTGTCCGCTGACAGCGCACGGGGAGGAATGCGCGGATCGCGGCCACGCATTCCTGTCGCCTCAGCTGTAGACGTGCGGCGCGAGGACCGCGATGCCGTCGAGGTTGCGGTAGCGCTCGGCGTAGTCGAGACCGTAGCCGACGACGAAGCGGTTCGGGATGTCCCAGCCGAGGTACCGCGCGTCGACCTCGACCCTGAGCGCCTCGGGCTTGCGCAGCAGGGCGCAGATCTCGACGCTCGCGGCGCCGCGGGACTCGAGGTTCTCCTTGAGCCAGCTCAGGGTCAGGCCGGAGTCGATGATGTCCTCGGCGATGAGGACGTGGCGTCCCGTGATGTCGGTGTCGAGGTCCTTGAGGATGCGCACGACGCCCGAGGACTTCGTGCCGCTGCCGTACGAGGACACCGCCATCCAGTCGAGCTCGACGTGGCGGTGGAGCGCCTTCGCGAGGTCGTTCATGAACGGCGCCGCGCCCTTGAGGACGCCGACGAGGAGGAGGTCTCGGCCGGCGTAATCGGCCTCGACGGCGGCCGCGAGCTCGGCGACCTTCGCCTGGATGTCGGCCGCCGTGAAGAGGCGGTCCTCGAGATCGCCCGTGATGTCGTCGAAGCGCATGCGCCTATTCTCCCTGTCTCGCGGTGAAGACGAGCCGCCCGCCCTGGCGGCTCGCGGTGACGCCCGGCAGGTCGATCGGCCCCTGCCCGTGCCAGTCGGTGACGAGGCGCGCGGCCTCGAGCGTGTGCCGGCGGCTCAGGCTCCGGCCGAACTCCGCCGCGACAACGAGCCGGATGAGCCGGTGGCGGAGCGCCGGGGGGTTCGCCGCGAGGGCCGCGACGGGCAGCGAGATGCCGCCCCCGGGGTACGGCTCCTCGGTGACCGGGTCGGCGCCGGCGACGACGAGGTCCTCGACGACCTCCCCGGCCATCGCGTCGAGGGCGGCGGCGTCCTCGCGGAGTTGCTCGGCCGTGCGGGCGAGCGCCTCGGCGACGCCGGGCCCGAGCGCGGCCTCGAGCGCCGGGAGCACGTCGTGCCGGACGCGGACGCGGAGGAATGCGCGGTCCTCGTTCTGCGGATCGGCCCACGGCGTCAGTCCCTGATCCGCGCAGGCGGCGAGCGTCGTCGCGCGTCGCAGCGCCAGGAACGGGCGGCGCCAGTCGGCGGCGCGGCCCGCGTGGGCCGCGTGCGGCGGGTGGCCGTCACCGCGGACCGGCGATGCCGTAACCGGCGCCATCCCCGCTAGGCTCATCGCGCCCGAGCCGCGCGCGAGCCCGAGGAGGACCGTCTCGGCCTGGTCGTCGAGCGTGTGGCCGAGCAGCACGGTCGCCGCGCCGTGTGCCGCCGCCGCCGCGGCGAGCGCGGCATGCCGGGCGGCGCGGGCCGCCGCCTCCGGGCCGTCCCCCGTGTCCCGGACCTCGACCTCGCGGACCTCGACGGGGTCGAGGCCGAGCCCGCGTGCGGTCGCGGCGGCCGCCGCGGCAACCGCGGCCGAGCCCGGCTGGAGGCCGTGGTCGACGATGATCGCGCCACCGCGCATTCCTGCCTGGGGGGCCTCCGCCGCGAGCGCCGCGGCGAGCGCGAGCGAGTCGGGCCCGCCGCTCAGCGCGACGAGGGCGAGCGCGCCATCCGGGAGCCCGTCGAGCGCCTCGCGGACCGCCCGCCGGGTGTCGGCAATCGCCGGGGTGAGGCGAGGTCGGCGCATTCGATTACCGTAGTCGTCAGACTCGTCTCGCGCGCCCGCGCGGACGCCACGACCCTCGACAGGAGCAGCACGCATGGGCGCTTACGCCGCCGTCATCGAGATCCCGGCCGGCAGCCGGAACAAGTACGAGGTCGACCACGAGACCGGCCGCGTCTTCCTCGACCGCTACCTCTTCACGCCCTTCGTCTACCCGACCGACTACGGCTTCTTCGAGGACACCCTCGGCCTCGACGGCGACCCGGTCGACGTCCTCGTGCTCCTCTTCGAGCCCGTCTTCCCCGGCGTCGGCGTCAAGGTGCGCCCCGTCGGCCTCCTCGAGATGGAGGACGACGGCGGCATCGACACCAAGGTCATCGCCGTCCCCGTCAAGGACCCGCGCTGGGACCACATCCAGGACGTCGCCGACATCCCCGAGCTCAAGCGCCAGGAGATCCAGCACTTCTTCGAGCACTACAAGGACCTCGAGCCCGGCAAGTGGGTCAAGGTCGGCGGCTGGGGCGACGCGGCCGCCGCCGAGCAGGTCATCCTCGACGGCTTCGAGCGCGCCAAGGCCGAGGGCCACTGAGCCGCACCTCAGACCTCGCATCCGATCGGGCGCTCCCACGCGGGGCGCCCGATTCGCCTTTCCCGAGGAATGCGCGGGATCGCGCGGGACCGCGCCTCGCGCATTCCTCCCCGGGCTCGGGTCAGAGGTAGATGCCCTGCGAGGCCATGAACGGCACCGGGTCCGTCGTCGAACCCCAGATGTGCACCTCGAAGTGGAGGTGGCAGCCAGTCGACGAGCCCGTCGTGCCGACGTAGCCGATCTGCTGACCGGCCTCGACCCACTGTCCGACGCTCGCGACGAAGCCACCATCGGGCATGTGCGCGTAGAACGTCTCGAGCCCGCCGCCGTGGTCGATCGTCATGTTGTTGCCGTAGCTCCAGTGCCAGCCCGCGTGCGTCACCGTCCCCGCGGAGGCGGCGAGGATCGGCGTCCAGCAGCCGTTCGCGAGGTCGACCCCGCCGTGATCGGAGCTGCCGACGCCGGCCGCGCGGTTGCCGTACGGCGAGCTGATCCAGCCGCCCGCCGGACGCACCCAGCCGGAGCTCGACACGTCGCCCCAGTCGATGCCGTACTGCTCCTCGAGCCTCGCCTGCTCGCCCGCGCGGTAATCCTCCTCGGTCGCCTCACGGCGCTCCGTGAGCACGATGAGCATCTGCTCGAGCCTCGCCTGCTCCGCCTGCTGATCAAGCAGCGCCTTCGAGGCGGCCTCCGACGCCGCCTGCGCCTCCGCCATCGCGACGGCCGCCGCCGCCTCGAGGTCCTCGAGCTCCGCCTGCGCCGTCTGCGACTGCCGCGTCAACGACTCGGCCGTGTTCCGCTCCTGGACCGCGGCCTCCTGCAGCCCGGTCGCATGCTGCGAGACGCGGGAGGAGACGCCGATCGCGCTGAGGATCCGGCTCGCATCGTCCGCCTCGACGAAAAGCTGGAGAGTCGGGTCCGAGCCCGTCGCCTTGACGACCTGCGCCGCCCAGAGCCCCGCCGCCTTCTCCGCCTCGACCGCCCGCGACCCTGCCTCCTCGGCCTGCTGCGCGAGCGTCGCCGTCTCCGCCTGCTTGGCTCGGGTGCGCGCGTCGAGCTCCATCCACTTCTGGCTCTTCGCCTCGAGATCGGCCCTCGTCCGCTCGACCTCAGCGGAGAGCTGCGCGATCGAATCGCGCACCCACGCGACCGCATCCGCCGCGGCCGCCTCGTCACCCCGAGCCGCCTCGACATCCGACCAGGTCGGGTAGTCGTCCGCGAGCGCGGGCGACGGCGAGATCAGTGGCACGAAGAACGCCGTCGTGAGCACGACGGCCGCGCCAAACGTCAGCTTGCCCCGGATCCGCACCCGCGAACTCTAACCCTCAATCCTGGATTGAAGGTGCAGTAGCCCGGCGGTTTGGTGAGGCGGTCGGGGGATCGGGTTTGGTGAGGCGGTTTGATGAGGCGGTTTGGTGACGCGGTTTGGTGATGGGGGCCCATGCCGTCTATGCTTGATCGCCGGTAACCGGACGTGTCCGGGTGCTTGGCCCCATCGTTTAGTGGCCTAGGACGCCGCCCTTTCACGGCGGTAGCGCGGGTTCGAATCCCGCTGGGGTCACTGAACTACACTAGACAACTCAATACGCAAGGCCCTGTAGCGCAGTTGGTTAGCGTGCCGCCCTGTCACGGCGGAGGTCGCGGGTTCAAGTCCCGTCAGGGTCGCTCTCAGTCTCATCGTCGCGGCGCCGTGCTGGCGTCGTCGGTCTCGGCGTTGCGCTTCGCGGCGTTGCACGTGCCGACGTGGCGCGCGCCGGTGGTGCCCGCGCCGGTGGTGCTCGCACCAGACGCGGGGATTGCACGAATGCGGTCCCAATTCCGGCGCTCCCTCCCGCAATCATGCAATCCCCGCGGTTCGTGCATCGGCGCTCGCCGGGCCCGCCCGCGTGCCGAGCGGGCGATGCCCCGCGCCCTGCCGACCCGCTACACTGGTCCGGTTGCCTTTCGGGGCACACGGCTCTGTAGCTCAGTTGGTAGAGCGCACGACTGAAAATCGTGAGGTCACGGGATCGACGCCCGTCGGAGCCACCATCACAAAGTCCCGCACTGGCAGGGAAGCCCTCTGCTTGACGCGTCAGGGCGGCATGCCGGAAGCCATCCCATCGTGGCGGATGCTCGCTGGAACGGTTTGATCTGGTCTAGAGCCGAGACCTCATCGTCTTGACCTGCTTTACGACGTCAATGTACGGTTGACGAACGGACATTCGCGAAAGTGCTCGGAAGCACAACATCCCCGACGCCGACATCGAGCATGCGTGGCGCAACGCAGTGCGGCTTGTTGAGTACGAGTACGACGGAGAGGAGCGGTTGCTCGTGATCGGCCCAGATACCAGTGGGGCAATGCTCGAGCTCGTCGCCGTCCCTGCCGATCTCCCAGCCCGGATCATTCACGCGGACCGACTCCGACCTAAGTTCTACGACTACTTGAGGTGATACGCATGGCAACCAAGACTCGGCACGACGACACCGGGCTCGACCAGTTGGACCCGGCCACCACGCCCGCGCGTGACGCGAGTCACTTCCGCGCGATCATCGCCGCGAGCGAAGCCGTGGAGGAAGCCGACGCCAAGCTGCGTCTTGCAGTGCGAGACGCTCGCGCGGCTGGCGACTCATGGGCTGTGATCGGTGCAGCGCTCGGCGTCAGCAAGCAGGCAGCACAGCAACGGTTCTCGCGGGGCTGACGAGACTCTCCCGCGGCACTTCCTGTAGCGCGCGAACCCCTCAACGACCTCGCGCTCAGTGGGCTTTTCGGCGCCGCGCGACGAGACGCCCCCTACCCCCGCCCCCGCCCCCGCAGGCGCCGCAGCCGCCAGATGTTGCCGTCGGCGGGCTCGTGGCTGAGCTCGTCGGTTGCGGCGCGGACGATCGCGAGGCCGCGACCGGACTCCTTGCCCTCTTCGGGGAGCGCGACCGCGTCGAGCGCGATGTCGGCCGGCTTGGCGTTGTCGACGAAGGTCGCCGCGAGCGCGTGCGCGTCGATGTGGAGCAGCGCCTCGACGGAGACGACGGATCCGGGGCGCGGGCGCGCGTGCTTTGCGATGTTCGTCGCGATCTCGCAGACGGCGAGGACGAACATTGTGCGGTCGTCGGGATCGAGGGACTCGACGTCATCGGAGATGCGCTCGAGGGCGTCGAGGACGGCGTCCACGAATTCGAGGTCTGCGGAGCCCTGAACTCGGGCCTCCGCGCCGGGATCAGGACTGGTCAAAGGCGGAGGCCGGATCGGGATATTCGCGGAGGACTCGATCGAGGTTCGTGAGTCGCAGCACGCTGCGGACCGGGTCGGTGAGGCCCGCGATTCGCAGGTCGCCGCCCGCGGTCCGCGAGGCCTTGAGCCCGCCGATGAGGGCACCGAGCGCCGAGGAGTCGATGAAGGTCGTGCCCGCGAGGTCGATGACGATGTTCGCGTGGCCGCTCTGCACGAGGTCTTGGACAGCGGCGCGGAATCGCGGCGCGCCGCTCGCGGTGAACCGGCCGCCGAGGGCGATCGTCGAGTAGCGCTCGCCGGTCGTGAGGTTGAGTTCCATGTGGCCTCCTGGGCGGTTCACGCCGTCGCGGTCACGGCAGCGGCGGCAGGACCACGGTAGCGGGCCGCCTCGAGGATGACACTGAGCGCCGCGTGATCGTAGACGAGCCAGACCGCATTCACGACCGTGCCCGTCCCGTCGAGGGTCCCGACGTAGAGCCGCACGATCGCGACGACGAGCGCGGCGAAGAGGACGACCATCGCGAGGAACTGCGGCCATACCTGCCGCCACGGCACGCCCGAGATGCGGCCATCCTTCGGGGTCACGACGAAGCTGAGCGGGCGTTTGAAGACGACGTTCGCGAATGCGGAGACGCACGCCTTGATCCACACCGGGAAGAGCGCGAGCGAGTACTGCTGCCCGCGCCAGGTCCGGATCCCCCGGGCGACGACGAGGAACAGCAGCTGGTTGATGAGGAAGTACGGGAGGAAGCGAGCGAAGAAGTCGAGGCTCCACGCCGTCACTGGCGAGACGCCGAGGACGATGTAGATGACGGGCGCCGCGAGGTAGACGATGGCGGTGAACCCCGACAGGTAGCTCCACATCGTGCCGAAGTACATGAGGCGCTGGCCGGCCGAGAGCCCCCGCTTGACGAGCGGGTTGTCGCGGAGCATGACCTGGAGCGTCCCCTGCGCCCAGCGCAGCCGCTGCCCGAGCATCGTCCTCAGGTCCTCCGGGGCGAGCCCGCGCGCGAGGATCTCGTGGTGGTAGACGCTCCGCCAGCCGAGCGCGTGGAGCTGCATCGCCGTCGCCATGTCCTCGGTCACCGAGATGGTCGCGATCGGCTGCACCGGCTGCGCCTCGCTGCCGCGGTCGAGCTGGAGGGCGTCGAGGAGCGCCCCGACCGTCTCGATCGCCCCGATGGGGGAGAATTCGCGGCTCGCGAGCGCCTCGAGGGCTGCGTCATCGACGACGATCGCGTCGAGCTCGGCATCCCGCTCGATGGGCAGTTCGCGGAGCTCGTCGAGGTCGCGCTGGACGTCAGCGAGGTCGAGTGCGACGGCCCGTCGGGAGGCCGCCGTGATCGCGGTCCGGAGCCGGTGTGCGACGTCGCCGACGGGCTCTCCTCGCGAGAGCGAGGTCCGGGCCTAGGCGACTTCGGCGCGCAGCCCGCTCAGCTCCTCTCGGATCGTCCCGATGCCGGTGTAGCGCCGCGCCTCCTTGGCGAGCAGCCGCTCCGCCACCCGAAGCGTCGTCGCCGTCGAGTCCTCGACGTCGCGGACGTACCCGACGATCCCGAGCTGCATGAGCGCATCGCGCCGGAGCACCGCATTCGAGCCGCAGAAGAATGCGGCGTTCCAGCCGTCCTTGCCCTGCTGGATCGGGCCGTAGAAGAGCGGCGCCTGGCTGCCGAGCGGGTCGGCCTCGTCGACGTTGACGAACCACTGCGGCGTCTGGACGAGGGCGACGGTCGGGTCGTCGGCGAAGTAGCCGAGTGTCCGGTCGAGGATCTGCGGGTCGGGCACCTGGTCGGCGTCGAGGATGAGGAGGAACTCACCCTCGGTCTGGAAGAGCGCGTTGTTGAGGTTCCCGGCCTTCGCGTGCCGCGGCTTGCCGTCCCAATCGGTGCTCCGCACAATGTAGCCGACACCCTCCTGCCGGGCGACCTCCGCCATCTCCGGCCGTGCGCCGTCGTCGAGGATCCAGGTCTCGTGCGGGTAGTCGATGCGCTTCGCCGCCCTCGCGGTCGCCCGCACGAGCTCGGGCGACTCGTTGTAGGTCGTGACGAAGACGTCGACGGTCCCCATGGGTGCCGAGCGCGGCGCAGGCCGGGCTTTCGCCCGCCACATGGTCATCGCGAACAGCGCCGTGTCGATGAGGCTGTACGTCTCGGCGATGACGAGCGGCACCGCGATCCACCATGCCGCCCAGTTCACGGAGTCGAGCCAGCGCCACAGGATGTAGTTGACGCCGAGCGCCACCGAGAGGATCGCGATGATCCGGATGACGACGAGGCGCGCGGTCACTGGTCCCTCTTGACGACGATGACGGTGACGTCGTCCGGCGCGCGCATCCTCGCGGCGAGCCGCTGCGCCTCGTCGACGGCCCCGACCGGGCCGAGCTCCGCGATGACCCGCTGGACGTTGCCGAAGGGGTCTTCGGGGTCGAGGATGTCGAGCAGGCCGTCGCTGCAGCACATGAGCGCGTCCCCCGGGGCGAGCACCGCCTCCGTCTCCTCCCGCGGCTCAAGGAGGGTGCCCATCCCGAGGGGAAGGCTCGTCGAGTGCAGCGGCTCCCATGTCCCGTCAGCATGGAGGATGAATGCGAGGCTGTGGCCGGCGTCGATGAAGCGGACGCGACCGCTGGGTGCGTCGAGCGCGGCGGTGAAGGCCGTGACGAACATGCTCGACTCGCTGAGGTCGTGCTCGAGGAGTCCGTCGATCTCGGCGATCGCGGTCGCGAGGCTCCGGTCCGGCGAGGTGCGGAGCGAGGCGCGGACGGCGGAGGCGATGATCGCGGCCCCCGCGCCCTTGCCCATGACGTCGGCGACCGCGATCCGCAGCTCGCCGCCGTGCGAGTAGAGGTCGTAGAAGTCGCCCGCAACGCTCCCGGCCGGGCGGCATCCGGCGGCGATCGTGTAGCCGGGGATGACCGGGAGGTGGCCGGGCGAGAGCGCCCGCTGGATGAGCGCCGCATCGTCGAGCTCGTCCTGCTGGGCGAGCTCGATCTGCACCCAGAGGGCGAGCTCCTGGAGGACGACGCGCTGGCGCTCGTCGAGGAGGCGGGGCTTCGTGTCGACGATGCAGAGCGTCCCGACCGGCTCGCCGCCGGGCGCCTCGATCGGGCATCCGGCGTAGAAGCGCAGGTGAGGGTCGCCTGCGACGAACGGGTTCGCCGCGTACTGGGTGTCGCTCGCCGCATCTTCGATGACGACCGGCTCGCCGCGGCGCACCGTCAGGTCGCAGAACGAGTCCTTCCGCGGCGCCTCCCAGCCGCCGAGCCCGACCTGTGACTTCCGCCACTGCCGGTCGTGGTCGAGCAGCGAGATGCTCACCATCGGCACGTCGAACACGTCGCGAGCGAGCCGCGTGATGCGGTCGAATCGTTCGTCGGGCGGGGTGTCGAGGACGCCGAGCGCGTCAACTGCGCGCTGACGTTCAGCCTCGCTGAACATCGCTGCCTCCCGTCGGGTACGAAAGCCACGGACGACTCGTGCCCGCGACTCGCATCGTAGGGCATCGGCGCGGGGCGCGCGCCCGCGGCCGCGGCCGCGGAAAGGCCTTCCCTCGCATTGCGCTGCGGAGTACCGTCGGAACCATGCGGGGGCTCGGGAGTGGACTGTTGATGCTCAGCGGTCTCGCCGTCGTCGTCGCCTCGGCCGCACCCGTCGCGGCCGTGGCGGCGGACGATGGCGAGATCAACGGACTGGAGTACGTCGCCCTCGGCGACTCCTACTCTGCGGGCTTCGGCCTTCAGCCGTTCTCGGGGACGAGCCCCTTCGAGGGGAGCCCGAACGGCTGCTACCAGGCGGAGGCGAACTACCCGCACCTCGTCGCGAGCGAGCTGGGCCTTGCGATCACGGACGAGACGTGCAGCGGGGCGATCAGCGCCAATCTCGGTTACCCGGCGGACACGACGATCCCGTCGCCGCCGGCTGTCGGCCCACTGACGGGGCTGCCGACCGGGTCGGAGGCGCAGACGACGATGTCGGGCATGCTCGCCCCCGATGTGCAGTCCGCTGCGCTGAGCGCCGAGACGGACATCGTCACGGTCGCGATCGGCGGCAATGATCTCGGCTTCTCCTCGATCGCGATGGCCTGCGTGCGCTCGGCCGTCGGGGAGGGGACCTCGCCGCTCTACCTCTCGCTCGTCGAGGGCATCACGGTCGACAACTGCAAGGACTACTTCGACGACCCCGACACCTACCCGGACACCTACCTCAAGGATCGTCTCGCCGATTTCGTCGTCCCCCGGATCGAGGCGACGTTCGACCGCATCAAGGCGGCGGCGCCGAACGCGCAGGTCTTCGTCGTCGGCTACCCGCAGATCGCGCCGGAGGAGGCGACCGACGCGTGCTTCACGGGCCCCGGCACGACCGACGCGGTCCCGATGTCGGGCGTCGACATCATGTTCATCCACGAGATCGAGGGGCTGCTCGATGACGCACTCGAGGCGGCGGCGATCGACCACGGCTTCCACTTCGTCGCCACCTGGGAGGCCACGGCCGAGCACACCCTGTGCCAGCCGGAGCCGTGGATCTGGGGGCTGACGGCCTACATCAACCTCAGCGCGGACTGCGACCCGGGCTACATCAGGGGCGACGCCGACGGCTGGATCTGCATCAAGCTCGGCGCGCTCCACCCGAACGAGGGCGGCGTCGGCGCCCTCCGCACGGCCGTCGCGGCGGCGCTGCCGAGCGCATTCTTCGCGAGGGTCGTCGAGGGCACCCTCGAGCCCGGCGGCACGGTGACGATCGAAGGCGGCGGATTCCACCCCGGCGAGGAGGTCGAGCTCGTCGTCCACTCGACGCCGACGTCCCTCGGCACGGTCACGGCGAATGCGTCCGGCGGCTTCACGACGACCCGTACCGTCCCGAGCAGCGTCGCGCCCGGCCCGCACACGCTGACGGCGACCGGGCTCAGCTCGGGCCGCACCTTCGGCGCGAGCCTCGCGCTGAACATGCCGGCGACCGGCGCCGACCTCGGCGGCCCCGCCGCAATCGCGGGCCTGCTCCTGCTGCTCGGGGGCGGGCTGGTCCTGGCGCGTCGGGCCCGTCGCGGCTAGCCTCGGCACATGACCGCGACCGTCGCGAGCAACCCCGCTGAGTCCCGCTACGAGGTTGTCGTGGACGGCGAGGTCGGCGGGTACCTCAGCTACGAGCTCGGCGACGGCATCATCGACCTCCAGCACACCGTCGTCCTGCCGAGCCATCGGGGACAGGGGCTCGCGGGCATGCTCGCTGAGCGCGCATTCGAGGATGCCCGTGCCGAGGGTCGCCGGGTCATCCCGAGTTGCCCTTTCGTGCTCGGCTGGACGAAGGAGCATCCGGAGGTCGAGGGCCTCCTCGCGACACAGCCCTGACCACTCTCGTGCGCTGGGCCGCACCGGCGACCGCCGTGCCGCTAGCATGCACGCATGTCAGAGGCCGCGGCCCCCGCGAAGGGCGCATTCAGCGTCGAGCTCGTCATCGTGATCCTCCTCGGGCTCGCCTCCGTCGCGACCGCCTACGCGACCTTTCAGGCCTCGCTCTGGGACAGCGCGATGGCGAGCGAGTACACGAGGAGCCAGAACCTCACGACGGAGGCGCAGGCGCTCTACCTCGAGGCGAACCAGCAATACGTCCAGGACGCACAGACCTACGCGCAGCTCGGCATGCTCGGCGTCGACGCGATCGGCGAGGACCCCGCGATCGCCGCGAACGCGTCGGCGAAGATCGAGGCGCTCGCGCTCACCGGCATCGACGACGTCCTGTCCGCCGCGCTCGACTGGTCGAACTCGACCGGGCAGTACCCGCTCGACTCGCCCGACTACCTCGCCGAGCGCTTCGGCGAGTTCCAGGCCGCGCAGGACGAGGCGGCCGCGCACGTCGTGGCGGGCGACGAGGCGAACGCGCACAGCGACCAGCTCACGCTCTACACGGTGCTGCTCGCGATCGCGCTCTTCCTCCTCGGTATCGCCGCCGTCGTCGCCTCGGCGACGATCACGTGGGGCCTCATCGGCATCGGCAGCGTCATCTCGGTCGTCGCGATCGTCCTGACGATGCTCGTGCCCTTCGCCGCGGTCGGCTGAGCCGGCGTCGAGCGGGCGCCGACAGCACCGACCGGCGAGCCGTCGACTCAGATCCCGCGACCGCCACCGCCGCCGCCACCGCCACCGGAGAAGCCGCCGCCCGAGGAGCCGCCGGAACTCGAGGAGAACGACGACCTGCTGCCGCCGCTCGAGCTCGTCCGCTGCGTCGCCGGGCTCGTCCTCACGGCCATCCCCAGACCCGCGATCGTGAATGCGCGGGCTCCCGTCCCAGAGGCCCACTCCGGCGGCGACACCCGGTAGTAGGGCTCGAGCGCCTCCTGCCACTCCCGCTCCATGCCGAAGAGCACGGCGTACGGCAGGAGGCGCTCATAGATCTGCACGATCTGGTCGGGCCCGACCTCTGCCCCCGAGGCGCTCTGCAGCATGCGGATGCGGTCGGCTTCCGCGAGTCGGATGTACTCGCGGAGCCCCATGAGGTGGTCGTGGACGAGCGCGCCCGCGTGCGTCCTGGGGTTTCCGGCGACGGCGAGGCCGGCGAGGGCGAGGCCGACCCAGATGATCGCATTCATGCCGACCGCGAGGAGGACCGTCATGAGCGCGAAATCCTGCGCGATGAAGACCGCGTGGATGGTCGGCAGGGCGATCGCCGCGACGAGGAGGATCGCGACCGCGACGGCCGGCCATTTCGGTGATCGCGTCACGAGTCCGACTGTGCGGGCCTCGCTGAGCGCCATGCTCCCCATCGCCGCGGCCGCATCGCCGAGCCGCGTGCTCCGCCGATCGAACCATTCGGCCCCGTCCCCCGGGAAGATCCGCGCGACCATCGCCCGCTCGATGGGCAGGAGGTCGGCGGCGTCGAGGAGCTGGGCGCCATAGACGCCGCTCGCCGCATCGTGGAGGAGCCGGATGCGCCCGCGCACCGCGAGGTCGAGGAGCGTCGCCGTCATCGCCTTGCCCGGGGCGCCGACGAGCCGTGCCGAGACCGCGACGCTCATCCGATCGGGTGGCTCGTACTGCGCGATGATCGCCCGGCCGGTCCTCGCGCCGCGATGGTTCCGGATCCGGGCGACGATCGCGATGGCGATGGCCGCGAGGGCCGCGGCGACGCCGAGGAAGATGAGGAGCGGGAACGCGACGAGGAACGGCGCGGGCTTCGCGCGGAACGTGCCGGGCGGGAACCCGAGCGCGACCGTGACGTTCTCCCCCGGCCCGATCTCGGCCTCGTCGACGGCGACCTCCCCCGCCTCGATCCGGACCTCGCACGGCGTCCCGGAGCCGAAGGCGCCCCGGTAGCAGAATGCGGCGCCAGTGAAGACGTCGGCGAGCCCGTCGTCGAGCACGACCCGGGCGCTGACCCTCGCGAAGGGCTGGCTCCAGCCGGTGCCGTTGAGGTCCCAGTAGAACTCGTCGGCGCCCGTGTCCTCGAAGGACGCGGTGACGTCATGCTGCCGGTAGGTGAGGACGTAGTGCTGGACACCGTGCACGAACTGCCCCTCGGGCACCGCGATCGTCACGGTCGCGAAGTCGCCCGCCTCGTCGACGCGGTACTCGCGGGGCTGGCCCAGCTCATCGGTCACGGCGAGGACCTCGAGCTCGGTGCTGTGGCCGTCGTACACGCGGACAAGGTCGCGCTGGAGGCCGCGGTTCTGGTCGAAGTCGGGGAATCGTGCGGTGAGGGTCTCGGTCGTCAGCAGGGTCGACCGCCCGTCGGCGTCGCGGCCGAGCTCGTAGCGGGCGTCGTAGGCGTCGAAGACGAAGTCGTTCGGGTCGCCGACCGCTGCCCGCACTCCCGTGTCCTGCGCTGCGGCCGGCGCCGCCCCGCCGAGCACCGCGGCGGCGATGAGCACCCCGGCGGCGAGCCGAGCCACCCGCCTTGCCGCCACGGCCCGAGTGTACGCCCGGCCCGCAATCTGCCTGAGGGACGGCGACGCGGCATCCCGGCCGGCATTGGCGGGTCCAGGCAGGAATGCGCGAGACTGGTCGCATGAGAACCTCCCACCGCTTCGGACTCATCGCCGGCATCGCCATCGCCGCCCCGCTGCTCGTCACGGGCTGCACGTACACCGCGTCGCCCGCGGGGACCTGGGGCGAAGGGGGCGAGGGGCAGCCGCAGCTGATCCTCGATGAGCAGGGCGGCGTCGGCGGCACCGACGGGTGCAACACGATCGTGGGCGAGTGGTCGACGGCCGCGAGCGGGATCGTCTTCGGCGACATGCTCGGCACCCTCATGTACTGCGAGGGCGTCGACACCTGGCTCACGAACATGAAGTCGGCCGCCGTCCGCGGTGACGAGCTCCACATCCTTGACCGGGATGGCGTCGAGATCGGCGTGCTCAAGCGCCAGTGACCTGATCCAGGCCGAGGCCGGGATCAGCCGACCTCACTGGGGCGGGGCGGGTGCCTCGGCCTCGTCCGTGACCGGTTCGACATAGGGCGGCGGGAGCGTCGCCGGGCTCGCGGCGGCGGGTGGCTGCGGAGCGGCTCGGTCCGGCTTGGGGTCGAATGCCCGCACAATGAGCGGGATGACCGTCGCGACGACGGCGACGAGTGTCGTCGCGCCGGCGATCCGCCACCACCAGTCCGGCCACTCGGGCGCGGGGAACGCCGCGGGGATCGCGATGACGAGTGCCGTGAGCCACACCAGCACGAGCGTCACGATGCTCGTGCCCTTCGTCGCCATCGACTTCGCGCGCGTCACGAAATGGAGCCCGTAGAGCTGCGTGATGAGCAGGGCGCAGCGCAGCAGGACGACGACGAGGACGAAGCGGAACATCTGCTCGGTCCACACCCAGCCATCGGCGGTGTCCGAGGGCTGGAGCCAGCCGTTCCAGAGCTTGAGGAGCCCGACGGCGACGAGCACGATGTTGGTGATGGTCGATGCCGGGAGGTACCAGCGGTTCGGGCCATTGCTGACGTTCGCGTCGAGGAGGACCGCGCCCGCGAAGAGCGCGACGAGGAAGAGCGTGAGCCAGGCTCGCGCCGCGATGGCCGCCTGGTCGCCGACGATGATGAAGAATCCGCCGAGCGCGGCCGCCGCGAGCAGGGTCCCGATCGTCAGCGCGAGGGACAGCGTGGCGGTGCGTGAGCGCGTCGCTTTGGCATCGGTCATGAATTCACTCCTCCAGTCGCCCCCCGCGCTCGATTGTGGCAGACGTGACCCTCGAACGGGGGTGGCGGCCATCGGTTGTGGATAAGTCATCTGCCAGTTGCGCTGTGGAAGCATCCAGGTCCGGGGCACGCTACGCTCCCGAGATGGCGACACCTCGATTCGGTGCGGGGCGGCCCGGCACCATCCTCATCCACGGTTACGGCGCCGACGGCGACGACCTCGCCCCGCTCGCCGGCATGCTCCCGGGGACCGTCCTCGTGCCGACGGCGGAGGACCGGACCCCGCACGGCGGGCGGCAGTGGTGGCCGATCGATGATGGCGGGCACCCGGGCTATGCGCTCGTCGCGGCCGACGCGGCGCGGGAGCCGCACGCCGGTGTCGCGGCGGCGACGACGCGCATTCATGGCCTCGTCGACGAGCTCGTCGATGAGCTGCCGGACGGGCCGGTCCTCCTCGCCGGATTCTCCCAGGGCGCGATGCTCGCGCTCGCCGCGGGGCTCGCCGACCCGCGGGTCCGGGTGATCGTCGCGATGAGCGGCGCGTTGACGCGGGACGCAGCCGCCCTCGCCGCGCAGGCCGCGCCCCGGCGGATCCTCGTCGCACACGGCCGGCAGGACCCGATCGTCCCCTACGCGGCGGGTGAGGCGGCCTCGCGGATCCTCGCCGAGGCGGGGCACGACGTTGAGTTCATCGCCTTCGACGGCGGTCACGGCGTCCCCCCGCACGTCGCCGCCGCGCTCGCCGAGGAGGCGCGCCGACTCGCGCCAGACGCCTGAGCATCGGCGTCGAGACAGCACGATCCTGCCGAGACGGCATGGATATTCATGCGGTCTCGGCAGGATCATGCACGCTCAGCGACGTGTTGCCACCCGCGGAGCGGCCGACGGCCGCGCCGAGTCAGCCGGCGCGACGTCGGCGGATGACGAGGGCGACGATGACGACCGCGGCGGCGACGACGACCGCGACGAGCACGATGATGAGCCACGTCAGGTCCGGTGCGGCCGGGGTCGGCGTCGGGTCCGGCGGGGTCGTCGGCGTGAGCCGGATCGTCAGGTGGTCGACGCGCTTGCCCGCGAAGTTGTAGACGAAGCCGTCCTCAGCCTCCTGTTCGTACCCGGCGGGCACCTGCGCGACGACGATCCTGAGGTCGCCCCGCGCCGTGACGTTCTCGAAGGTGAAGGCACCGTCGCTCGCGGTCGTCGTCTGCAGTGCCTTCCCGCCCTGCGTCAGGGTGAGCTCGCCGCCGTAGAGCATGCCGTCCTGGCGGTCGCTCGTGAGGACGACCGTGCCGGCGATCGAGTTCGAAGTCGTCGCGGGCTTCTTCGCGACGAGGAAGAGGTCCTCGCCCGACACGTACTGGCCCGCGGTGAGCCGGACCGGTCGCTCGTCGCTCGAGTAGCCGGGGGCGATGCCGTGGATGACGGCATCACCGACCGGGACGCCCTTGAGCGTGTACCGGCCGGTCGTGTCGGTGTTCACCGGGCCGTATCCCTTCCCCGCGACCGAGATGCTCACGGTCGCCCCCGCGATCGGGGTGCGCGAACCGGCGACGAAGACCGTCCCGCTGACCTCGACCGTCGGGATGGGCGTCGGGGTCGGAGTGGGCGTCGGGGTCGGCGTAGGAGTAGGGGTCGGAGTCGGAGTCGGAGTCGGAGTCGGGGTAGGAGTGGGGGTGGGAGTCGGGGTCGGGGTAGGGGTCGGCGTCGGGGTCGGCGTCGGGGTCGGCGTCGGGGTCGGGGTC